>Ga0074199_1000072_pt1 | contig 241191 bp, 176 predicted proteins | sample EPASupsiteSAE347_FD_64528 | JGI IMG/M metagenome (GOLD analysis project Ga0074199, IMG submission 64528) | Bioremediated contaminated groundwater from EPA Superfund site, New Mexico - Sample SAE3-47 | ecosystem: Environmental > Aquatic > Deep subsurface > Groundwater > Contaminated ...
AGAGAGAGGAAGTTCTGCCCCTCCGATTACAAGTGTTTCTTCGACCCGGGAAACCATGACTATTCTTTCAACCGGCGGATGACGTGCCGATATTAAAATTCCGTGATATCGTCGAGTGTTCATTCCCAGAATCGTGGAAGTCGCAAAGCCGCCGATACCATTGGTTACAAGCCATTCCAGTTTTGATGCATGCGGAAGATTTCCGAGAATTTCACGTCCGAAAGAAGGCATATCTTAACCCCCCTCAATATTTTACGAGGAAAACGGCAAATCTTAATGTCAAACCCGCATGCTCCTCTTCAATTTCAAACATGCCTCATGATTTCATGCTCTCAACAAGATCAAAGAGTGAAGCGAATTTGCCATACCGGAATCTTTAAGGAAATCAGAAAATAAATATGGTCGGTAAATCGGAAAGCTTTTCTTTTATATACTTTTTCGAGACTAATTTCCAGCCTATCCGACGATAATATTATCGGGGACGACATTTTCGTTTCTTCGGTCTTATTCCGCGGGATTTCTAATGAAATCACTGCTGATATTGACTCTTGAGTGCGATTAATCGATTAATCGCGGCCTTACTAGACTGAAGATTTTGAAAATGATATGATTTGTATACGAAACACGACGGAGTATAGAATTCTTACAATGGGCCATTCAACATGGGGCAAGATCGGAAAGATTCTTTTTCTGATATACCCGAAAGAGCGTGCTATCCGGGCGCATTTTGGATATCTACGCCGTCCGTGGACGATATGTTTTCTGGCTTTAACCGTAATTCTCCTACAGATAGTAGGCTGTGACAGCTCGACACCGGAACCAAAACCGTCCTCCTCGCCGGATGTTCCGATTTATGGGGGAGTCTTTAAAAGAGCTTTTTCTTCAGGCGTTCTTACCTTGGATCCTTGCGAGGTCAGTGATTCTTTTTCTCATGAGGTGTGTCGTCAAATATTCGATGGGTTGGTGGAATTCGATCCTGAAGGGAAAGTGGTTCCGGCTCTTGCCGACAAATGGACTATAAGCCAAGACGGTTTGATTTATACTATGATGCTTCGTCCCAATTGCCGGTTTCAGGCCATAAGCGGTCCTAATGATCTGCCGACGCAAAATGGCGGGCGTTTGGTTACGGCGGAAGACGTCGAATATACCTTTCGCCGTGTTCTCACGCCTAAGATTCTAGCGCGTCGCGCCAAACTTTTTTGGGTGATCAAGGGAGCGAGGCAATTTAATGAAGGGGCAAAGCCGTCCATAGAGGGCATAAAAGTAATTTCTTCCGATACGGTTTCTTTCACGCTTGAAAAACCTTTTGCTCCGTTTCTTTCCTTGTTGGCTTTGAGCAACACATTCATTTTACCCAAGGAAGACGTAGAGCATTTGAAAAAAGATTTCGCTTGGTCTCCCGTCGGAACCGGGCCGTTCATATGGGGAGGAAAAAGCGGGGAAACCATAATATTAAAGGCCAACCAAAATTATTTTCGCGGTCGTCCTTATCTGGATCGAATAGAATTTCCGATAATTCCGGATGAATCTGAAAGTTTTGCAGCTTTCAAAAGGGGCGAACTGATGGATGTAGCCGTTCCTGACCCTGAATATAAGAACGTCAAACAAGACCCGGTATGGGCGCCTTATTTTCAGGAAAGCAGTCGTTGGGGAACTTATTATCTCGGGTTTAACGTAGCCACGTTTCCCTTTGACAACATTAAAGTCAGACAAGCTATTAATTATGCCATCGATCGCGAGGCGATAGTCAAGCTGATTCTCAACGACCGTGCGCGCGTGGCCAACGGCGTCTTACCACCCGGAATATTGGCATACAACAACGCCCTTAAGGGATATTCCTACAACCTTGAAAAGGCGAAAACTCTTTTAGCTGAAGCCGGCTATCCTGATGGAAAGGGTTTCCCGGAAATTACTCTTCAAATCAATCGGGACTCCATACATTCCCGTACAAGTGAATTCATTTTGGCTAATCTTCGCGATTTGGGAATAAACTGCAACATCAAGGAAGTTGAATTTCAAGAGCATTTGGCGACCCTCGAGAGCGGAAAAGCTCCGTTTTTCCGATCCGGTTGGACGGTTGATTATCCGGATCCCGACGATTTTCTTTATACGCTTTTTCACTCCGAGAACATAGGCTCCGGAATGAACTTCGGGTGTTATTCGAACGCCAAAGTCGACGATTTGCTTACCCGTGCGCGCAATGAAATCGATACCAAAAAACGAATAGAACTGTACCAGAGAGCCGAAGAGTATATCGTCGACGATGCTCCTTGGGTGTTTATCTACCACTATACCACGCATTTGTTATGTCAATCATATGTTCGCGGATTGGCAATTACCCCGATGGGTACAACGTTTATTCTTTATCGGAAAGCCTGGTTCGCGAAAACTCCATGAATATTATTCGATTCCGTCTCAAGTGAAAATTTGGGTAGTGCCATAAATTAACTGAAAAATTCAACGCAGAGCCGCAGAGATGCAGAGAAAGCTCATGAAATTCATAATGATTTTTTTCCGTCTCGCTCTGGGACCACTCTCGGTGCCTCCGTGGCAATTTAACGTGATGAATAATTACTTTTTTTGACTCACCGAATCAGGATTTTCCCCACTGTTGTTCTCTGAGTAAAGCATCAAAAGCTTCCAGCGCAAAATCGTCCAACTACGCCAATTTTCGGTCTGTTTCTGAAGATCTCTTCTGAATTGAAAGACAAGCTGTTTGGCAATCTCTATTTCTTGCCTGTCCCGGCTGTTACAAAGAACCTTCTCGACCGCGGGAAGTGCCTTGATTCCCAAATCCTTGATATAGTCAAGATCGATTTGGATTCCATTTTGCACGTATAATCTTGAATGGTTAACATTATAATTTGCAATGAATCCATCGGTATTCCAAAAACAACTTACATATAAAACCGTGAGGAGTGCAAGAGAATTAAAGTTGACCAACCATTTCTGAGTCTTGTTTCGGACAATTCGATAAATTATGGATACTAATCCAATCGCGACCAAACCCATCCAAATGATGGCAGCCAGGCGAAGGCGGGTCAAGGAATAGACTTCGATATATAAATCCAGGCGCCATGCTGCTGAAAAGGTTAAGAAAATATTCTGACCAAGCCAGATGTATATGAGCTTTCGAATATATCCGGCTTTTTGGTTTGTTGCTTCTTGGCGAAACATACTCAAGACGAAGAATGCGGCTAGAAGTGCCGTAAATACCAATGGATATGCTCCTCTATGAGCATATTGGGCATAGGTCATTCCCGAAGGAAGTTGGCCTCCACCCCATAAAAAGAAAAGATCGAGCGAATTTTGAAATAAAAAAAGCACATTGAACAGAATAAGAGATCGATAGACAAGACCATCCCCAAAAATATTCGAGATTAAATCGTTATTTTCGGGCTCTACGGAAGTTGATCCGTTTTTTTCTGGGATTTCCTTGATATCACCATCCAAAAAACTTTTCTGAAAAAAGCCTTTCTTAAAGGGTCGAAATAGTGGCCAAAGAATTACTATTACGGAACACCAAAAGAAAAGTCGGGCAATTGAAATCATTGATATAACGACCGAAAGAACCTCTTCTATATATTTAAAGCAACTGTCTCCCAAATTCTCGATTATTGGATTGGCGAATGCAAAAAGTATTAAGAAAATTGTAGTGAGAACAAGAGGAATTATCCAAGGGAGAAGGGTTTTGCTAAAGAAATTGGAGTGGTGGGTTAAGCGGTTTAAGTGGGTTAAGCGGTTAATGAGAATAAAATCTAAAAATATTCTCCAGAGAGCGGTGAAGAAAAACGATATCTGATTCATTCCCCATAAAAAATAATCGCCGTTCCAGGAACAATAAGACATCATTGATAATGAAACCAGTCCCATGGCGCTCAATAAAACGGATAGGCTTGAAGGTTCATAAAAGCATGCCAGAACCAACCCTCCCGTTCCTCCGCACACCCATCTTGCCGGTGTTTGATTAAGGATTCGGTTGAAGCGCATCACAAGAAACGCCAAAAGGAGAAGAATGAAAACGCCAATTGTTATTCCCGGGAAAGCAGGGTGTTGGTAAAAAAAGAGGTCTGCTATTCCAGCCATCGTGAGGCATACTATTCCAGGAAAAACCAAACTTTTTTCAAGCCATTTTGAAAAACATCTGTTATTTTTCATGCGGGCAATATACTATTTTAAAATCCCAAAGTCCAGGCGTTGCTTTCCAATTTTGATTTACACTTTCATTCTTTGAGGGGAATAAAGCGGCCGTTTTCTACGCGTGCGAAGATCACTTTTCGGGGATCGTCGTTGAATTCGTTGAAGGTTATGAGGCCGGTAACGCCTGGAAAATCCCTTGTGGCGGCAAGAGCATCGCGGATTTTCGCCTTATTCAATCCGCCTCGCTCGATCGCCCTGGCCATGATATAGACGGCATCATAGGCATGGGCGGCAAATGAATCCGGTTCCTTCCCGTATTTTTCCTTGAAGACCGCGAGGAAACGTTTTGTCAAGGGATCATTGCGGGTGTCGTCAAAAGGATAGGTAACTATGATCCCATCGGCGGCCTTCCCGGCAAGTTGAATGAATCTCTGTGAAACCATGCCGTCGGCGCCGATTATCGGGGTGTTTAAACCCGCTTCTCGTAAAGCTTTTACTAATCCGGCGCATTCGGAGTACAATCCCCAGAATATCAAACCTTCAGGTTTTTCTTTTTTTGCCAACTCAATTTGGGGAGAAAAATCCTTTTGATCCGTTTCGAAATAATTCTTGAAAAGCAAGGGCGTGTTGCGGCTCTCGGCTATTTGAGCTATGGTTTTTCCGCCCATCTTTCCGTAACGGTTTTTTTGCTGGAACAAACCGACCTTTTTCCAACCGAGCTTTCCGAATACCAACTCGGCGATGGCTTTGCCTTGAGATCGATCATCGACCAGGCATCGAAACATCCACGGGCTTCCGATCATTTGAACGGTCGGATCGGTACTTACGGTCGTTAGTTGTGGAGTTTCCGCTTTGAGCGTGATTCGAGCCGCGACATGCGTACAGCCCGAATGAACCGAGCCGATGATTGCCCAGACCTTGTCTTCGAAGAGCATTTTCACGGTTTGGTGTCCGTTTTCGCCCATGTCGTTGCGATCGTCGCGGTAGGTCAGCTCAAGTTGTTTCCCCAATATGCCGCCGGCGGCATTGATTTCCGATTTGGCGAGCTCCGCGCCGTTTTTCATAGCCAAACCGTATTCGGCTCCTCCACCCGACAGCGAAGCCAATATTCCGATTTTAATCGTCGGCGGATTTTGATCGCCTTCGATGATATTGCGTGCCGGCCCGTTATATTCAAAGGGAGCGGTCCACTGATGATAGCCTTTCAATTGTTGAGAAAAAACGGGAGCGATCAAACAATATAAGAACGACAGAGAAGCAAAGCATTTGAAAAGCCGCCGGGAAGTCATCATGGAGTTTCTCCTTTTACCATAACAATCGGGCGGAGTACAGCCCTGTTGCCGTGCCGACCCAAATCTGATCGCCTAAGAAATCTATCGACCAGATAAAATCGCCTGCCGGAGCGAACGGCGTGGTTTCGCTCGTCCAGGCACCGTTTTCGAATTTGCGAAGTTCACCTCCGGGACCGTGCGGGTTCTTATGAAAGGTAACCCATTTCCCGGCGGAATGATCATATAGGCATAATCCTTTGTCGGTCCCGATGGCGCAAATTTTACCATCTTCGGAAAGTTTTACGACGTTGATGAAATCGCTGGGAAGCCCGGAATCAGGGTCTTTAACCGTCCATGTGTTCCAGTTTTTTCCGTCGTAACGCGTAAGACCGAAATAAGCGCCCGAATATACGGTGTTTCCTTTGGCGGTTACCGAAACCTGAATTTCGTGCAGCGGACCATCATTACGAACGAGATCGACGTCGAAAATGTCATCGGGGTCCTGGTAGGAATCGATTTCTCCGGTTGATTTTACTCTTAATAGGCCGCTTCCCCAAATAGCGAACCAGGTATCACCTTGGCCGTCGGGTTCGGAAGAGGCACCATAAACCCAGACTTCATTCATCGGCGCATTTTTATCGTTGTAGGTTTTCCATTCCTTGGTGTTGAGATCGTATCTTGAGATTCCGTTGGTTGTGGCCACCCAAACATACGGAAGCGTAACGGTGATTCCATAAACAACATCATTAACAAGACCGGAGTTTTTCGTTGAAAATGTCTCGAATTTTCCTTCGACCATGCGGGCTATTCCTCCGAATGTTCCCAACCATATGGATTTATCTTGAGGATTGACGGCGATCGAAGTAACCACATTATGGGGTAAACCGTCTTCGGTTTTGTAAATCGTCCAAGCTTTGCCGTCAAATCGACCGAGCCCGTCTTCAGTACCTATCCAGATGAGGTCTTTAGCCAGAGCTTTTATGGCGTAAACCATGCGGTTTGGAATTTTATCGGAAATGGTTGCACCTGGACATTTGGAAACCGGGTTGTGAAATAAAATAAGCGTTAAAAACAGAAAACAGCATTTATGAAAGAATTTCCGCATCGGACTCTCCGCTGATTTTTTGAATAATGAATAGATTCTATTCTATTTTTTTAAGGGAATAAAAGTCAACCGCCCTGATCAACGTAATCGAACATAATTTTGGGAACATTCGCTTTCGCCCTGATGATAAAGCCTCGATCATACGTTGGGGAAATTTCCCCAACGCGAGAATTTTCCGGCGATCGGTTGTGTAAAATTACCCAGTTAATTGTTTAAGCATAATTGCCAAAAAGGAAAAACCTCGTTAAAAGCCGAGTTATTGTAAAATTTAACCACTTGGCATTTAAATTGCTTGTATAAATAATCAGTGGATTAAACCACTTAAATAATTAAGGAGATGTCAATAGACATGAAAAAACTTCTATTCCTAGTCGTTCTAGCTGTCGCAGTTGTTCTCCCCGCTTTTGCTCAAGATGCGGCTCCCGCCGCAGCTCCTGCCGCCGAGCCAGCCGCTCCCGCTCCTGCCGCTGAGCCCGCAGCTCCCGCCGCCGCGCCCGCCGATGCCCCCAAGACTGATGCTCCCGCCGCTGCCCCGGCTCCGGCTCCCATCAAAATCGAGGGAAAAGTTATTGTTGCTAAAGGTAAAGAAGGCGCCCCCGATGTCGTGACTTTCAAAACCGCTGATGCGGAACTGACTCTTCTTCCCGGCGACAAATTGAATGAACTTCTTAAAATTGAGAAATTCGAAGAAAAAACTTTCGTATTGGAAGGCGAGAAAGTTGCCGCTAAAGACGGAAAAAGCGAAGGCTTCATGATCAAAACCTTTGAAGAAAAGAAAGCCGATGCTCCGGCTCCCGACAAGAAGTAATCTTAAGATTTTAAAACTAAGACCCGGGCGATTTGCCCGGGTTTTTTGTTGCCTATTATTTCTTAGGCAAATATAATGTCCTAGATATATCGTATTTCCGAATAATTAGGAATTTCCGATTGCGATCGATTAATACGATTTTTGAGTCGAAAAGTCAAACCGGGAGGTTGTCCGATGGGTAAAACGCAAGGCGACTACGAACAACAACAATTGGTCAAGATCGAGGAATGGGAAAACGCCTCTCCCTCACATATTTCGAGAGCAGTCGGTTTTTTTGCGGCACCGTTGGTTTGGGCGGCGACTCAGGTCGTTCCCGAATCCGCCATGGAACAGGCATTAAATGCGGCTTTCGTAGCCGCTTCCGCGGTTACCGGCGGTGACGATCTTCTTAAAGATGCCCGGTTGATGGGTTATTCCGCGGAAAGGATAGCCGATCTCTCCAAGGCTTCGCTTCATCTCTGTGATGCCCTCGCCGTATCGGTGACGACTTGGGCGAAAGGTCTCGCCGGTACGGAGGGAGCGATAACGGGCGTGACCGGATTGCCGGGTTTGGCCGTGGATATTCCCGCAATGATTGTTCTTGCGATCAGAACCATTCGGAGAATGGGATTTTGCTATGGTTTCGATACCGGGCTTGACGATGAGCGATCGTTTATTTTGCAGGTGCTGAGTGCGGGCGCCGCGAATACTTCCGAAGAAAAAACCAGAGCCGTTAAGGGCGCTTGGGATGTTCGCGCATATCTTGATTCGGACAAAAAAAAGTCGTTGGCAAAAGCCGAAGGCGAAATTTTGGGGAAGGAAACTTTTGCAGCCGCAGTGCGCAACCTTGCAAAACAGCTTTGTATCAACCTAACCCGACGAAAAGCGACGCAGGCTATTCCCGTTATCGGCGGCGGTGTGGCTGCGGTTATGAATGTCTGGTTCATCAACGATGTTGCCGAAGGAGCAATGCGCCTCTATCAAAAGCGTCGACTTGAAATAATCACGGTTGACGGCTCAAAAGTCCCGGCGAAGAAATCCTGATTCAACTTCGGTACACTTCGGCGAATTTTGTGCAGCCCTCTGTGTGATCGGCACTGCCAACATAAATCTACAATTTTAGTACAATTGCTTCGACTTTGCGGCTCATATATCATGGCAATTGCATGAAATTCATGAAACCATTACCGAGAACCGATTGTAGGGGGGATTAGCAAGCCATCGTCGAAGCGTAATCCACCGTGAACTGAATGGAATTTGTCGATTTTTCGTGCGATTGCCCTGGCTCATATATTTAATATTTGGAGCAACAGTGTTATAGTATTTGTATGCGCAGATGGATTTTATTTGTAAGCATTTGCTTTGTCGCGATAATATTGGGATGTCTCGGCGGCGGCAGTGGCGGAGGAAGCAGCAGTCCCGACTCCACCGTAACGGGAGCAGTTTTATCCGGAAGGGTTTACTTTTCCGATCGTTCGCTTTATGGAAGTATAACGATACAAGTGAAGGATGCGAGCGGAAATGTAATATCCTCGACGAGAACGGATAGTAATGGGAACTTTGCATTTACTTCACTTCCATCAGGCGTTTACGATCTTTCCGCAACGTTGGGCGATTCGGAAATAATTTTTGAGTCGGGAGTTCAAATAACATCGACAACGGAAAAAGTCATCCCGGAGAAATCCCTCTTGGCGTTGAAAAGCGCGGTTATTGATAAAATCGGGTCTACATCCTTCAGAATTTCTTTCGTTTCCAATCAATCTTGTACTTCGTCCGTGGAATATAGTACGGCTGTAGGAAGCGCGAACATTCAAAATATAAACACGTCTTATTCCACCAGTCATTCTTCGACTATAAGCGGCTTGACATCGACAACCAAATATTCTATTACCGTCAAACTCAGAGGGCAAGACGGTCAAGTTTTCATTTACCCCGGCTTTTCCGTGACGACAACCGGAGCAGCCGGACCCTCTAATCTTTCAGTTTCCATCAACAGCGGAGCGTTCGAAACAAGACTGAAATCGGTTCAGTTGAGCATCCAGGCTGACAATGCTGCGGAAATGAGAATATCGGAAAATGAAGATTTTTCATCGGGTTCAGGATGGGAAACTTATTTCACGACGCGAACACTCGAACTATCGGAAGGCGATGGTACAAAACGCGTTTATCTTCAATTTCGCGACACGAGCGGCAATATTTCCTCGACGATCAGCGACAGCATTCTACTCACCACAAGTAATTTGGGATACCTCGGAATTTGGATTGAAAGCGGCAAACCTATAACTAATAAAAGCAGCGTGGTATTGACCATATTATTCCCGGGTGCGACCTTAATGCGGTTATCGTCCCGGACCGATTTTTTAAGTTCCTATTGGGAACCTTATTCCGAGGCACGTAAGTGGACGCTTTCTACGGGTGACGGAACCAAAATTGTATATGTACAATTTCAAGGGGGCGGCGCCAATCCGGATCAGACTTTTTCGGCCAGCATCGTCTTGGATACCACCGGGCCGGAAGTCAGCATGAAAATCAACAATGGTGCTCTAAAGACAAATCAACAGAATGTCTCTTTGAATTTTTCGACGACCAACAGTCCGATCGACATGCAAATAAGGAATGATGAAACTTTCACGGCAAGTGATACTTGGATAGCATATTCTAATCCATATTCTTGGCGAATCACTGATACCGACGAGAAGAAAACCGTTTACGCGAGATTCCGCGATTCGATCGGCAATCTATTCGGACCGATTTCCGCCAATATTACCCTGGATACGATTCCGCCGAAAAATTTCAGTTTCACGATTAACGATGGGGCAACGGTTACCACATCACTGGCAGTGACTCTAAAAATCACGGCGGAGGATGCTTCGAGAATTCTGGTGTCGAATTCCGATGATTTTACCGGCGCGGTATCGGAAGGTTACAAGACGATAAAAAGTTGGACGTTGGGCGGATACGGAATTCAATCGGTATATATGCTTTTCCTCGACGATGCCAGCAACACGTCGGCGGTATACGTTCAGAGCATAAGCATGTCGGGAACTCCGCCGGGGAATTCCATTGTAAAAATAAATTCGGATGATGTGTCAACCGAGAGTGCGACAGCGGTTGTCGATCTTTCATCGAGCGACGCCGTAAGATTCCGGATATCGCAAAACGGCAACTTCAGCGGGGTTTCGGATCAGGATTTCATTTCGACTTTACCCAACAAAACAATGCGATTGAGCAATTTCCAATTATCTCCTAAAGCCGGGCAACAAAGTGTTTACGCCAGATTTGAAAACGCCTCGGGTATTTTTGCCATAGCCAGCGACGGCATACAAGTCATCGGACCATCGAGTTACACTATTTCAACGAACGATTCTCAACCTCTCGCGACTTTTTCAGTCAACCTTAAGCCTTTTGCCGTAAATGCCGTCGACATGCTGATCACGGAAGATTATACCCGAATTTCGGATTTATCCCTCTGGCAAACGATGAAAACGGCTTTAAGTTTCAATCTTACGCAAGTATCCGGGTGGCATACGATTTACGCCAAATACAGAAACACCGGACATGTAGAAACGGAAATCGTGTCAATAAATGTGCAGGCAACAGCGCTTCCTCCGGGAAGCGACAGCATCATTGTCAACGACGGCGACGCCGAAACGCTGTCCGCAACCGCGACCGTAACCTTGTCGTCTCCGGAAGCCGTCAGGTTTCGTCTATCTCTCGACGGGAATTTCAACTCGGCTTCCGACCAAAATTTTATTCCTAATCTTTCAGCCCGGGTAATGAAAATATCGAATTTTACGCTTTCTCCCAAATCAGGAACTCAGGTAGTTTGGGGAAGATTTGAAAATGCCTCGGGCGTCTTTTCCTTTGCCAATGATTCGATTCGCGCCGTTGGGCCTTCAAGCTATACGCTTACAACAAATGATACGCAACCTTTGGGGGCGTATTATGTGAATCTGCAACCTGCGGCTGAAAACGCGACTCAAATGCTCATAACTGAAGATTTGGGCGGCCTTGCAAGCCCTACCTTGTGGCAGCCGTTCTCCTATAACACCGTTTTCTTTCTCAAGCAACTTTCCGGGCAGCACACCATTTACGGCAAGTATAGAAATCAAGGTCGCATCGAAACCGATGTGATGACTCTAAAGGTTCAAGTGGCCGCTATCCCAGCGGCAAGCGCGACGATTCTGATAAACGGCGGCGATCTGGAGACGGCGCGAACGAATGTTTCCTTGAATGTTAATGCCCCCGGACAATTACAGATGTGGTTGTCAAACGACGGCAATTTTGCGAATTTCACGCCTGAAACTCCTCCCGTGCAGCCCAATACTCGTGCCTGGACTTTAACTTCAAGAGCCGGCGTAAAAACGGTTTATGCAAAATTCCTGGATGCGACCGGCACGTATACGCTGGCCAGCGATACAATCGTTGCGGCGGGCCCGGCAAATGCATCCATGACGACGAGCGATGTGCAACCTTTAAACAAAACCTGGGTCAATCTTAATTTGCAGGCCGAGAATGCCGTCGATATGATTGTTTCCGAAGATCTCTCGGCAATGAGCGGCTCCACGGGCTGGATCGGATATCAACCCTCCCTGCAATTCGCGTTGAAATCAGGCGGTGGAACTCATGTCGTCTATTCCAAGTTTCGAAATTCGACGACGAATTGGATTGAAACCGTTCCCCTCTCGTTGGTTGTCGAGCTTCTTCAGCTTCCCCCTTCGGGAAATACGATGGCTGTGAGAAAAGATGCCCTGCCGACATCCGATGAAGTGGCGTCGATTACCGAAAATGACTTGCCGATTTATCTGCATTTTAAAATTGTGGACTCAAACACCGCGACGGTTTCGTGGCAAATAGCGACTTCCACGGCCGGAATTCCGACCGTGTTCAAGAGTGTTACATCACCTCCGGTACCGATCGCATTGACAAAAACCGACTTTCCGGCAAGCGGAACCTATAACATTTGGTACAAGTATTCCGACGGAGTGGGAAATACGACAACACCTGAGTTCAAAACCATCAGCGTCAGAAGCGTGTCGGCGTCGCGACCTTCTTATGCGTTGATCAACAACGGCGATTCCATTACGAACAGCGCGACAGTCTCGGTCTCGGTTTCTTCTCCCGATGCGGGTTCTTTCAGGTTGTCGCTCGTCGAATCATTTGATTCGGTTCCCGATCGGGTTTATGGTGCGCCTTTCCAAGCTGACGGATCGATTTTGGTCGGCAATTTCAGGCTTCAACCCACTGCTGGGACGCAAAATGTTTATGTCAGGTTTCTCAGCCCGGGCGGAGCTTTCACATATGCCAACGATTCGATTTCCCTGGTAGGACCGTCAAGTTATACTTTGACTACGCCCGAGCAAATGCCCTTGGCTACATATGTTGTCAATCTCCGGCCCAACGCCCTCGGGGCTTCTGAAATGCTGATCACCGAAGATTACGGTAGTCTTAATACGGGGCCTTGGCTTCCTTTTGCTTTCAACACGAGTTTCAATCTATCTCAATTGACGGGTGCTCACACTATTTTCGCCAAGTATCGAAACTCGGGGCAAGTCGAATCGGATATAATGACACTCGGTGTCAGCGTGGCTCTTCCCAGCGCAAGCGTCGTAATCAACAACGGAGACGCCACAACCTTGTCGGCGACCGTCTCGTTGTCTTTGTATGCCGCGGATGCCGTCAGAATGCAGATCACGAATACGGGAAACTTCACGGGAATACCTTATCAACCTTATTCGTCGTCCGTTCCGACGTATGTTATGTCGCCTACCGCCGGTACGCAAGAAATCTTGGTTCGTTTTGAAAACAGCGCGAGTGCAACGATAACCGCGAGCGATTCGATACAAGTTGTCGGTCCGTCCAATTCCGCGATAAACACGCCCGATACCCAGCCGTTGGCGACTTATGCATTAAACCTCCGACCTTTTGCCGATCAGGCCGTGGAAATGCTTTTAACCGAAGATTATTCCTTAATCGGCAGTTCATCCCTCTGGCAGCCGTTTTTATATCGGACGATATTCCAGCTTCAATCAACCGAAGGCAGCCATACCATTTACGCGAAATACCGTAATGCCGGAAAGGTTGAAACTTCGTTGCTTTCCCTGGATGTTGCCGTCACTACTCCGGCGCCTCAGCCGGTTGCTTCGACGACGATTCTTATAAATGCCGGCGATGCCGTTACCAACCGCAGCAACGTTGATTTGACGATCAGCGCACCGGGGCAATCTTTGATGAGGCTATCCAATGACGGCAATTTCGCGGGAGCGACCGACGGTTCTCCGGTTAACCAACCATGGTTCATCACGCAGCAAGCCGGGACGAAAACCGTTTATGGGAGATTTCAAAACGCTTCGGGCGCATATACCTATGTTAACGATACAATTTATGCGCAGGGTCCGGGAAATGCTTCCATATCTACACGCGATACCCAACCTCTCAATACCAACTGGGTGAATCTCGATATTTACGCCGAAAATGCGGTTGATATGATTATTACGGAAAGTTTAGCCTCGGCAAGCGGCGCAACCGGATGGTTCCCATATCAAACTTCAATGCCGTTCCAGTTGCGTGACGGAGGCGGGACCCATAATATTTATGCGAAATTCAGAAATGCCGCGACGAATTATATTGAAACCCAACTGTTGAGCCTTCAGGTGACCGTTAACGGTACGCCACCATCAGGAAATACGGCTTCCTTCAGAAAAACCGCCGCACCGACTTCCGATGAGGTTTCGACGGTGCCGATAGCGTCTCTGCCCATATTTTTACATTTTTCCATCAGCGATCAAAATACGGCTACGGTTTCGTGGCAGTTGGCGAGCGCCGGAGCGCCGGTTCCGACGGTTTTTCACAACGAATCGGTTCCGGTAGCACCGGTTATATTAGGTCCGGGTGATTTTCCCGGGAACGGCACATTCAATCTCTACTATTGTTTCGCCGACGGAGTCGGCAATAAAACGCCTTTGCAGATCGTTTCAATTGAGATCTTAGGGCCGAAGATAAGAATCAGTCCGGCAAGCGCCGGACCATTCGGTTCCGGACAAAGTCAGCAGTTTGCCGCCACACTGGAAAACACTACCGGAACGATAAATTGGTATCTCGTTCCGCAAACTCCGTCAACGACTTATGGAACCATCGACAGTATCGGGAAATATACCGCCCCCAATCCGGTTACAATCGCGACGCAAACAAAAATACACGCGGAAATTCTCGGAAATCCGACGGTTTACGATGAAGTCGTAATCAACCTGCAAACTCAAGTAGAAATTTATGTTGCTCAAAGTAATTATCAGATTACAAAAGGCGCGTCCCAAACGATTTTGGTGACATTCCGCAACTCGGCCAGCGGCGGAGCCGTCCTGGTTTATCCGACAGGACAGGGCGTGGCTACGATTTCATCATCGGTTGCCGGAACTCCATCGACGGATCAAATCGCGACGGTAAGTTACACCGCGCCGGCAACGGTTCCTTCGCCTCCGACCGTGACGGTTACGGTAACATCAACGCAGGATCCGACGAAATCAAAAGATCTATTGTTTACGGTAATTGCGGGGCCATGGATATCTGTTAACCCGACATCGGTGAATGTAAAAGGCAGATCGGGAACAACGATCCTGACAGGGCAGACCTCTGAGGACCCGACACCGGTAACCTGGTCTACCACCGATGGCGGGTTGAATACGCCGACGACTCAAACGGTTGTTACTCCTTCCCCTCATAGCGTTACTTATTTTTCTCCGGCGGTTTATCCTTACGCGCCCAATCCGGTTACCGTCATTGCCAGTTTCACTCAGGGAGCTACGGTTTATACGGCGACCGTAACTCTAACCATTGTTCCGCCCGTAAAAGTTACGGTATCCCCGAAAACCGACAGCATCGCTCTTGCCACCAGCACGGGAGTAATTATCCAAGCCAGCGTAGAAAACGCAACTACGACTCAAGTTCAATGGGAATACAGAAACGCCAGCTCGTCAATGTGGACTTCGGCAGGTACGGCTGCTCCCAACGATACCGGGCTCTTGAATCTTTCAGGAAATAATGCTTATTACACTCCACCCGCTTCCTGGCCGCTTGCCGGCGGGAACTTCGTCCAAGTGCGCGCTACGAGCATTGATGATCCTGTTGCATCGGATGTCGCCACCATTACCTTGCTTGCACCGATAGAAGTGATACTGCACGAGGGTTTCAACGAGACTTCTCCGCTTGTTACCGAAAGCCCGGGAACGACGGTAACCTTGGAAATCGGCACCCGACAATTTTTTGCCGAGATTCGAAACGCCAAAGCCGGAAGCAATCTCACCGTTAATTGGTTCGTCGAAGATATCGCCGGCGGCAATACGACTTACGGGACTATCGATTCGACCGGCAAATATTCCGCTCCTGATGATCTGGTGCAATCTTTTGTAACCGTGAAAGCGGTAAGCAACGCGGATGCCTCAAGATTCGCCAAAGCGAGAGTAAATCTGCAAAATTTCTGGACGCCCCGGTCCGACAATTTGAAGGATGTAACAAATGCCACCGACTCGATTTACTCGGTTCTCATAGACCCGACAACCGCATCGGCCAGCAATAAAAGGTCTTACTGCGGAACCAACGGCCATGGGATATATAATACGACGGTATATCAGTATGCCACAGGAACCGACTGGGAACATATTTCATGGTCGATGTCCGATTTGGCGACGCCAAACATCGGGGGTGGAGGAAAATACGTCGCCAATTCCCTCGATATGAGTTTGCAGCATCCTAATCGAATTGCAGTGGGAACGAACGATGGGCTTTTCTTCTCCACCGATTCCGGTGCCACGTTCAATGAAATCGTTGTTCCCTCCACTCGATCCGGCGGAGGGGGTAATTATCATTATTCTTTTACGGACGTTTTTTCCGGTGTCGCTATCGATCCCAACAATGATACATATATGTATGCCATCGGAAAGAACCAAGGAGTGATTCGCTGTGCGTGGGATGGAGTCGGGACCTATACCTACGATGGAACCCTTTGGGACGATCAGCAACCTTTGACTGTTGTTTGGTTTGAAGACATGCCAGCGTGGCAGGAACAAACCGGCACTCCGGCAACCAGCATTTCCCACGCTTGGCAATATCCTAGAGCAACCAGCATATCGTCAAATTCCATTCAATTCAATTGCATAACCGTTGATCCGCAAAATCCGAACATAGTTTACGCCGGATACTCTCACCACTTGATTACCAGAATTCCTGAAGATACCTTTGTCAATGGATATATCAAATTTAATAATGCTCGTAGTTCCGAATGGCTGTCGTTGGCAACCTACTCATACTATCCAACCGGAGAGCCGCCTCCTGCTGCCTCGTTCGGGGTAGAACCCGGGCTGCCGGCAGTTTACCATCCCACTTATAGCTTTTACAAAGGCAGCACGCAGGGCCTTATTTATAGTGATACCGGCGGATTGATTCTATCGATGACCGTAGATCCGAATACTCCGACGACCATTTGGGCCGGAAAAAACAATGGGGTGTTTCGTACTACCGACGACGGCACGACATGGACATCATTGGGGACTTATGCCAATGTTCGCGACATTCTGATAGATCCGATCAATACGATCAATGTCTTCATCGGAACGGAAGCCGGCCTTTATCGAAGCAAGGATGCCGGAGGCAACTGGAAACGCATCAAAACGGGGCTCGAAGGTCACACGACGATCAACAGCCTGGGGTTGTCTCCTGGCGGAGTTGGTACAAGACGTTTGTTCTCTGGTACAACGGGAGGGCTTTATATAGGTATCACTTCGCTGGATTTGGAATGAAGACCAAAAACATTCACCGCGGAGACGCTAAGGAGCAGAGAAGAAATAATATAGAGCCAAAAACGTTCACCGCGGAGACGCTAAGGAGCAGAGAAGAAATAATATAGAGCCAAAAACGTTCACTGCGGGGACGCTGAGAAGAAAAGAAAGGAATATTATTGGAATTAAATAAAATTACTGAGAGGATTATTGGGATGGCCATAGAAGTGCATAAAGCGCTGGGGCCCGGTTTGTTGGAATCAGCTTATGAAGAGTGTTTATGCTTTGAACTGTCGGAAGCCGGCTTTAAATTTGAAAGACAGAAATCCCTTCCGATAACTTATAAGACAATTCAGTTAAATTGCGGTTATCGCCTTGATCTGGTTGTTGAAAACAATATTATCGTTGAACTTAAGAGCATTGAAAAGATCTTACCCATTCATGAGGCGCAAATTTTGACATATCTGAAAATATCAGGTTTAACTCTCGGTCTTCTGATAAATTTCAATGTTCCCATTTTAAAAGACGGAATAAAAAGAATAGTTCACAACTTCAAACAATAAGAAAGACATTCACCGCTGGGGCACTGAGGAACAAAAAGAGAACGAATAGAACAAAACGTTCACCGCGGAGACGCGGAGGAACAGAGAAAGAGATGATGTTTGTTATTCTCTGCGTCTTTGCGCCTCCGCGGTGAGGTTGTTTTCCGAATATTGAAATTATTTCTTCACGCCTCAGCGGTGAAGCTGTTTTCTAATATCGGTATTTGTTTTCCGCGCCTCAGCGTCTTTGCGGTGAATGCTATTGGTTTAGTTCTTCGGGACCCTGGCGGTTGGTTTCAAACAGGAATGTCTTCAAATCTTTCGCTCTTGTTTCCCTTACATCTTTCCATTCGAGCGGGCATTGCAGGAATGCCATCGTGAGCAGCTCTTGAGCTTTGTCGAGCAATCCTAATTTCCAATACAGCATTCCAAGGCTGTGCGCGACGCTCAAAATATCGGAAAGGGTCGGCGCCGGGCGAAGTCGGTATCCCTTATATGCGTCTTCCAAAAGGGTTCGTGCGCGATTCAAATCTCCGCTGGTTTGTACCAACAAATATCCCGCGGCATTCAAATATTTTGGTTCGGTGGCGTTGCGGGCAAGCGCGGTTTCAAAGTGGCGTAGGGCTTCGGTGGCGTTTTCCAGCTTGTATTCTATCATGCCGCGCAGGAAATGGGCTTCCGCCGAATCCCAAAACGGCATCGACAATGAGGCAAGTTGATTTTTGGCCCCTAAGAAATCGCCTTTTCCCACGGCGATTGAGGATAATTGCAGACGCATTGAATTTACGGCATTCCAATCGATTTTTTCACGAAAAGGAACATTGATTCCTTCACGCAAAATCTGCTCGGACTCTTCCAGTCGTCCCTCAATTCCAAGGATGCGCCCCAAGAGCTCATAAGCGGCCGGAGTTTGGTTGCCGGCGAGACTCAACAGAGCGTAGCGGTGCGCTTCGAGAATTAAGTTTCTTTCGAAAAGCAGATTCGCCAAGTGAAATCTGACGTTACCCACGTTGGGGCCGAGACCTTCGAGGCGCAAAAGAATGTCTTGCGTTCTTCCCAACCGGCCTTGCAATTCCAGTGACTTTGCCAGCCCTAAAAGGCTTTGCATTGATTGAGGATTCGCCCTGACGGCTTTTTCAAAGGAAATTGCCGCTTCGGTCGGTTTATTCGATTCGATCAAACGGAAACCTTCGAAAAGATTTCTTTCGACCTCATGATGATTGGATTGCAGTATCCATGCGCTGGCTGCGAAGATGAGAGGAAACACAAGATAAATGAGAGCCGTGAATGAAAAAGATCGTTTCCAACGAACGTCGCGAAGGCATGCCGATTGATGCAGAGCCGCCAAAAGCAGTAGTAGATTCGACAAAGGCAGAGCCGTCAGCGAATTGTTGAATAACCCGTGAAACAGTAGTGAAATCGCTGCCGCGGCTAGTCCTTTCGCCATCTGACCCGGAGCTATCGCCGACCGGCAAATGGCGTTGTTGTCGGCCTCAACGGCATAATGTTTATTCCGAAAGCGGGAATGTACTCCCCAAGCTGCGATCAACAGTGCGCATGCACCCCATAACCCGAAAATACCGGTCTCTCCGAGAAGCAAAAGGGCGAAGGAATGGGGATCATCGTTAAAAAAAGAAAGAGCGAAAAAAGTGCCGAAAGGCGGACGGAATCCGGCTAAAAGAAACTGAGACCCCCCCGGACCCAATCCGCTGAAAAAATGGCCGATCGATAAGGAAAAACCCATTTTCCATATGAAAAGTCTCGAAATGACTTCAAAGTATTCGAACGGCGGAGTTGAAACGGATTCCCATGGGTAGCGTGCCATGGCCATGTCGGCCAGGCCGTAAAAGACAACCAGCGCTAACGCAAGAAGAGCTGCGCCTCTGAAAGAGGATCGACGGAAAAATTTTCCTGCTCGAATTTCCCAAAATTTCGAATAAAGAAGAATGATTCCTACGCTGAGACCAAGCCAGGCGCTCTTACTTCCCGCGGCATTGAGAGCAAAGAGATGAAGTATAAAAATCAAACCGAAAAAAACTTTCGGTAAAAGTGAGGAGAAAATCCCGTTGCGAAATATGCCCAAAGTTAAAAGCGCCGTAACCATTATATAAGCACCGAAAAAGTTGGGGTTTCCGAATGTGCCGACCACATTGAAAGGTGAGCCTGGCCATGAGAGAAAATCACAGCCGAATTTTTGCATCAGACCATACACGGCCATTAAAGCTCCGTTGATGGAAAGCAAAACCGACATAGGGAAAACATAGACGGATTTTCCCACCACGCGAAGGAAAAAAAACAAGAGCAGTTGAGTTCCCCAGAGCAAGCCGATTCTTAAACTGACCAAAAACGGGGAGAGAAAAGTAGCCGCCGCGATGGCGACCCAACAAAGAAGAGCCGGATAAAACAACGGAATCTGATGTCGTCGCGGTTTAAAGAAAAGAAATAGAACCGCCAGAATGCAGACGGCAAGAGATCCGAGCCCGAAAGTGATCCAAGACTGGTTGAGATACGGGTCCTCGACGTTAAGCGCGATGAACCAAGGCGATAAAATCAGACAGATCGAAAAGAAAATACCCAGCAATTTACAAAGAAGATCGAAATCCGAGGGAAGCATTTCTCCTATTCCGAAAACAAAAGCGGAAGAGGCATTATAAGGCTGTCTCCCGGTTTTATTCCCAAGTTCTTAACCGAACCCGAAGCGAGTTCGAGAACATATTGGGCTTCTTGAGAACTGCGATACCTGGGTAAGCGGGTGTCGGGAATTCCGACCCCCGGTTTCATTCCCTCGATGGTTTCAAGGACCGTCAAATCGGGGGAAAAACAGATCAAATCGAGAGGAACAAAGGTGTTCTTCATCCAGAAGACCATTATTTGAGGAGAATTGAAACAAAAGAGCATTCCTTCGTCGGAGGCAAGGCTGCGGCGGAACATCAAGCCTTGTCGACGCTCTTCTTCAGTTCTGGCGATCATGATTTTCAGCGGGTGCGAGGCCAGGTTTGCATCGACAACGGAAAGATCCTGAGCCGATCCACCGGAATTAATAGGCGATTGCGCTGATGATCCGGACCCGGAGTCTGCCAAGCATGAACATCCTATGATTGCAACCGAAAAAAGGATCAAGAGAAGACACACCCTTAAAATCACTGCAAATTCAACTTGGTATTGATTTCCTGTAAAGCTTTCTCTATTTCCTCGGAGGTGTCGAAATCGAGTATTGGAGAAATCAATTCTCGAGCTTGACTGCATGAAATCGAACGGATAATCTGCTTGACCTTGGGAATGAAAATTGCATTCATCGACAATTCCTGAAGCCCCAAGCCGAGGAGAAGAAGCGTGTAACGACTGTCTCCGGCTAATTCACCGCAAATGCTCACAGGCTTTCCGAACTGTTTCGCGGTTTGAATGACTTCCGACAGCAAACGCAATACGGCGGGGTTCGTCGGTTGATAAAGATGCGCCACTTTGGAATTGGTGCGATCGACGGCTAAGGTATACTGAACCAAGTCATTGCTGCCGATGGAAAGAAAGTCGACTTCCTTGGCGATTTTAGCCGACATAAGCGCCGCGGAAGGGACTTCAATCATTGCTCCAATGGGAATTTTCGCCGGCACATTTATGCCCTCTTTTTTGAGCTCGGCACAAACCTCCGCCAATATGGCTTTTGAGCGTCTCAATTCATCCATGTTTGAGATCATGGGAAAAAGAATTTTAATTTTTTCGCATTTCTTTGTCGCCACTGTTTTGACGATGGCTCGAAGCTGCGTCTTGAAAACGTCTATCCGATCAAGAGACATACGCACGGCGCGCCATCCGAGTTCGGGATTTTTTTCGACGGATGGGCCAAGGAGATGAGGTATTTTGTCTCCGCCCAGATCGATAGTACGAATAACGAGTTCCAACTCCTTTAATCTTTCGGCGACCGAAGAATAGATCTCCAGGAGTTCTTCCTCGGTTGGAAATCGACGACGAATCAGATATGTAAATTCGGTTCTGTAAAGCCCGATGCCGTCGGCGTTATTGGCGATGACGGAATCCACGTCCTGTAGTTTTCCGATGTTGGCGCAAAGCTTTATTCTCACTTCGTCCAAGGTCACGGACGTTTTTTCCAGAGTTTCTTTCAACGACTTCTTTTGATTTTCAAAATTACGCAAAACACGGTGATATTCCTCAATGATATGCGGCTGCGGGTTGCATACGAGGGTGCCGGTATTGCCGTCTATGATAAGGAAAGATCCGTGAGCGACTTCTCCAAGAAGGTTCTTTACTTGGATAAGCGCGGGAATGCCCAGCGATCGCGCAAGAATCGAAGCGTGCGATGTCGCCGTTCCCTCGGAAGTGGCAATGCCGAGTATTTTTGAAGTATCGAATCCGACGATTTCCGAAGGCGTCAGATCTTCAGCGACGACGATTACCCGGTGGTCGATATCGGACAAACTTTCAAATGTTCCCGCGGTTTGACAGTTTTTGATTATTCGCCGACCGATATCCATTATATCTATCGCTTTTCCCTGAAACTGGGGGTCGGGAAGCGTGCGAAAGAATTCACTATAGTCTTTGATTACGCCGGAGAGAATTGCTTCAAGGTTTTGACGACGCTCTCGAATTCTTTTTGTTACTTCCTTTTTCAGGTCGGGATCGTCAATTAAGGCGAGATGCGCCTGAAAAATATTTGCTATTTCAAGGCTGCTTTTGATTTGAGGAAGTTCCAATAATTGGTTGATTTCGCCTCGGGAATGTTGAAGGGAATTCTGAAAACGCGTAATTTCACCTTCAACCTCGTTTTCTTTTATGGAACGACTAGGGATATTATCCAGTTGAACATGTTTTAAACAATATGCCTTCCCCAAGGCGTATCCGGGAGAAATAGCCAACCCTTTCAGCATGGAAAACCCTTGCATTTAATGTGGTTACATCCTATCATGAACAATTCCCCCGATCAAGCATATCAACGGAGTCAAAACGAATTAATCGCAATATTTCATTTTTTTTACGGCAATCGGCGTATTTTCAAACACATTATTCTCGGAGGAAACAATTATGCGGATCTTGATCAGTAATGACGACGGTATTTTCGCCAAAGGAATCATAACGCTCGCCGAGGCGTTGCTTTCTCTTGGAAAAGTATGGGTGGCTGCTCCGAATCGCGAACGAAGCGGCGCCAGTCACTCATTGACAATCGAATGTCCTCTGCGCGCCGTTCCGGTTTCCTTTCCAATCGCAGTAGAATCGGCTTACGCGGTCAGCGGGACGCCATCCGATTGCGTTAAGTTGGCTATCTGCAAGTTGTTGCCGGATTTACCGGATGTCGTAGTGACCGGCATTAATCGGGGCGCCAATATGTGCGTCGACGTTTTTTATTCCGGAACAATCGCCGCTGCGTTCGAAGGGGCATTTCGCGGCATACCGGCGATCGCTTTTTCCTTGGCTGATTACGGTATTGACGCCGATTTTTCGGGAACCGCCCATTGGGTGAAAACCTGCGTCGAAGAAGTCATGAAGCGTGGTCCGATGAAGGGCGTCATATATAACATCAATTTTCCCGCTCTTCCCCCTGAAAAAGTTAAGGGAATTCGCATTACGCGCTTGGGGAACGTGCAATATCGCGATTCATATGAAAAACGAGTCGACCCCGGCGGCAAGCCTTATTATTGGTTGACCGGAGAATTGGAAATTCTTGACAAGGGTTCCGATTGCGATATTCTTGCCGTACGCGACGGATATATATCTTTAACGCCGATTAGAGCCGAGTTAACCGATTTCCAAGCTTTCAAACATATGAACGATAATGGTTTTGCCGACACTCTGTTTCAACCGATACGGGAGAAATAATCAATGAGCGGATCATTCGACTTACCCGATAGAATCAGAGTCTGTTCGTTCCAATGGGATATCCGGCGAACCCGCTCGGAGGACAATATCGAGGTTTTGCGTCGACTTCTCGATCAAGCCGCCGAGGAAAATCCCAATCTGATTGTTTTTCCCGAAATGTGGAGCCGGAGCTTTTGCGGGAAAGATTTACCCGGTGAAGCTGCTCAATTACCCGAGCGCCTTGAATTTTGCTGCCGAATCGCGAAAGATATGAAAACTTGGGTCGCTGCCGGCACGCTTCCGGAACCGTTGCCGTCAGGTAAGGTTTATAATTCCCTTCATTTGATCGATTCCGGCGGCAAGGTTCGCTACGTTTATCGAAAAATACATCTCTTTCCGTTAACGAACGAACAGAAATATTTCACGGCCGGGAAAGAAATCCCACAGCCATGCGTGACCGGGGCATGGAGAATCGGCGCCGGGATCTGTTTCGATTTGCGGTTTCCGGAGTTGTTTCGTCGCCAGGCCAAAATGGGCGCCAATCTTTTTATTGTTCCCGCTCAATTTCCCAATCCGCGCAAAGATATATTCGCGAACCTTACGAAAGCGAGAGCCGTCGAAAATCTCAGTTGCGTCGTCTCTGTTAATCGCACCGGAGCCGAGGGCGATCTCACTTTTTTCGGCGGAAGCATGTCGGCGGATCCGTCGGGAATGATCCGCGCGGAAACTCAAGACTTCGAAGGATTCGTAACGTCTACCTTCACTGCGTCCGAGATAGACGATTACCGTCGGCAATATCCGTTCCTCGACAACACGCCTTTGCTTGATTGAATGCATCTTTTTAATAAAGGAGCTTTCGTCAACCACTCCTTTACTTTCGTAGAGACGACCGGATCGACCAATGACGATCTTAAGGCCGACTGGAAGAGCTTGCCGCCGCCTTTGCGCGTTATCGTCGCCCGACATCAGTCGGCGGGAAGAGGTCGAAACGGAGGAACATGGCTTGATTCGAGTGGAAAATCGCTTTTGTTCTCTTTTTCCTGGATTTTCCCCGATTCGATTGCATCGTCGGATCATTTTCCCATTCCCTTAACATGCGCCGTGGCTCTTCATGGAGCCTTATCGAAATTCGCGGACGGCATGAACTCGATTTGGATAAAATGGCCCAATGACATTTGGGCGCGCGATTCGAAACTTGCCGGAATTCTTGTGGAAACTACTTTCTTTCGCGGAATGATCGCCGTAGTTGTCGGAATCGGAGTTAACTTGTACAAAATGAAATACGAGACATCATCCGAAGGATGCGACAATGCTTTTCGAAGCACTTCTCTTGAGGATATCGGTATTCATGTTTCTTCCGACGATCTTCTAATCGCCGTTTCTGAAGAATGGCAACGTGTCTGGACCTGTCCTGATCCGGTGAGTTTGGCTAACGAGTTTTATTCAAGATCTTCGGGATTTTGGGGTAGAAAAGTTGAAATTGAGCCCACCGACGGTGAAAAAATCATCGGTATCACCGAAGGAATCGATTCAACCGGCGCGATTCGCATCAAACGGGAAGACGGGGTCATCACGAAATTGGTCGCTCCGTCGCGCGTTAAATTCATCACCTGATGCGCAATGAAAAAGGGCGGCTGTAAAAGCCGCCCTCGTATTCAGAAAACAGTTGCGTTTAGGACAAATGAGGTTTTACGACTTCCAAAACTTCCGGGAAATCGATTTTGAATTTTCGCAATAATTCGAGAGTGGGAACGCCGTTCTTAGTCCATCCGCGCCTTTTGTAAACCGCGTCTACCAGTTTTTGATACCTTTCTTCCCGCCACCTTCGATGCAGCGCGATCTTTTCATCGACGGATTTCTCCGCCGGATCGACGCCCATGATTTCCTTTAATTGCTTGTCGTAGCGCTCGGTTCTGGATTCGTATTCTTCTCTTGTTACCGGCCCGACCGATCGGTAAGGAGGCAGGTCATTGGCACGCAAGCCTTTTCCCATGCGGATATCAAAAACCCTCTGGAAGTTGTAAACCGCCTCCGACATCAGAATGATGTCTTCCTTTTCGATCTCGCGGCCCGTGATTCCTGAAAAAAGTTCCACGTAATTCTGCACGTGTTCCGGAACTTTAGCCGGTTCGTTTGTTTGCGCGTTATTTGCGGGTTCCACGTCGTTCCACGGAAGCTTGCATAGACCGTTCAGCCCGAACCAGGTCCGGAAAAGGGGGAAATAATGCAGCGCTTCGGCTTTATCTTCGAACGTGGGAATATGGTTGTTGACCATATCCATGAATATCAGCCAGGCTTCGTCATGTTGCGGACCTTTATTCGTCAGCGCGTACCCGCCTTGTTGCGCCAGGGATTCCTTGGACATATACTGGGAATATTCCAGACCCTTGACTTCCATGCCGATGTCGTTGAGAAACTTCGCGTCGCCCCAGCCGTTTTCGGCGAATATCGTTTTCATCTTATGGACGCCCTGTCCGATAATCTTACCGATTCCCTCGCCGCGAGCCATTTGATGTAAGACTTCCAACTGCGCTTCGCCGCTTCCCCATTTCAATTCCAGGCCTCCCGTGCGTTCGGGGTTGAGGATGCCGCGCTGATAGCATTCCATGGCGAATGCGGTTGCCGTGCCGAAGGAAATCGTGTCGATTCCATAAGTGTCGCAATAGAAATTGCATTCGAGCAGCCAATCGGGATCAAAGATTCCGCAGTTGGCTCCTACGCCCGCGGCGGTTTCATATTCGGGTCCGTCGACGGTGACCATATGCCCTTTATATGGGCCGGTTTTGACGATATGGCCGTCGGCTCCCTTCGAGCATGCCATCGAGCAGCCGTACCAGCAGCCGTCCGGAATGCCCTGAGTGAATCGCTTATCCCATACGTGAGAAGCGATTTTGTCTACGTCGGAATGGTTGCCGTATTGGAAATTATGTACCGGAAGCAAGTCGTAATTACCCATGACTTCGACAAGATGCGCTGTTCCCTGACGACGCATGTGGCATTGCTTGTCGTCGTAATCGTGAATTTCCTTGTGCATCTTGATTCCGACTTTTGTAATACGGTCGAGATCGGCCGGATTGTTCATGTCGCCTTTAACCGCGGGGCCATGGACGACGAGAGCCTTGATCTTCTTGTCGCGGAAAACCGATCCGGAGCCTCCGCGCCCGGCTTGCTTCAGACGCGCGGCTCCCCGCCTGACATCGAACCAAGAGAAGTTTAGGCATCCCATCAATGTGTTTTCAGCGCCTTTTCCGGCGGATACGACCGAAACATTCCGCAAATCATCGTGATCGTCGGCATACTCGTGCGTGAAAATCTCGGCGGCGATGTGGCTGTCGGCACTTTCCAACGGTGCTTCTTCAATGAAGATTTTTCCGCGTTTTCCGTCGATGACGATTATGACTTCATGTTTGGCTTTCCCTTGTATTTCCAGAGCGTCAAATCCGCAAAATTTCATGAGGGGGCCGAAATAACCGCCGACGTTGCAATCTATGGGAATGCCGGTAAGCGGCGAAAGAGTTACTACCAAAGATTTCCCCGAACCGGGGTATTGGGTGTTTCCGGCGAGAGGCCCCGGGCTTATTATGATATCATTCTCGGGATCGTTCCATTTTGTCGTCGATTTGATCGCATTCCATAGATACCAAAGGCCGAATCCTCTTCCGCCGATGAAAATGTCTTTCATCTGCTGGGTGACCGGCTTTTCTTTTACAGTAAGCGTCGTTAAATCTATGTGCAGAGTCCGGTTGTTGTAGCCGCGATCGGGTGTTCCCGGGTTAAAGGGAACTTCCAGGATAACCTTATGAGCTTTTTTCATTTTATCGGCGTCGCCGATATAGGAGGTACGTTTTTTATAATCGTATTTCATTATTTTCTCCTTCTGTTTCGGGGTCAGCTTGGAAGCTTCTTATGATCGCTTTCGACCAGAGAGAGCGCTCCCTTCTGACAGGCTTTGACACAAGCGCCGCAAGAAATGCATTTGAAAGGCTCTTTCTGACCTTGTGTTTTTCGCATGGAATGGGTTGGGCAAAAGCCGACGCACATGAAGCAACCGACACAGATGTCTTTCTTGATCACCACCGTTCCGATTTTGTTCCGATAAATAGCTTTTACGGGGCAGACATCAATGCATTCTCCGCATTGATTGCAGACGTTGATCGAGTGCTTGCCGTTTTCAGAGTTGACTCTGATTGATGAGTATTCGGGGTTTTCAAGCTTAAAAAAAGTTTTTGCGCAGATTTTTTCGCAGGCTCCGACGCCATCGCATTTCGAATGCACAGGTTTAACGAATTTCATGGCATGCTCCTTCCTTGAAATTCCGGGTTTTGGATATTTCGCATGGAATATTTTGCCTAATCGATTTGAACAAGTCAAGATATGTTTGGGATGCATCAGAAAAATAACCTGATTGTTTTAAGCCTGTTCGAAAATAACCGGATAATCCGTTGACTAATAAGAGCTTTCTTTGAAAAGAAACCTGAAATCGGACAATTCAAAACTTGCTTCTTACTCGGTATTTTTCTGATCCCGAGCTGATGGATTGGTCTAAATAGTATCCGTAGCCAAAAGTATCCTTGGGGATTTCCTGTAAAATGCCCCTATCAACAAGCTCATTCAAACTCGTAGGCCATTTTCCGAAGGCTTTCTTGAAATCACTTACTTTTTGTTCCAAATAAATGATATTTTTCAACCAATCAATCTTGTCTTGAAACAGCTCGAGAGTGCTTTCATCCTTAATCGATTCCTTCAATCCCTGAAAATAGGTTAAAGCCAACTCGGGATTCTGGGCATCGTAGTACAACATCGCCAGATTAGTCTTTAGGAAGATCGGAGATCTCGGAAAAAGAGATGCCTGCTTATAGTAATCAGCGGCGCTTATAAAATCTTCCAGTTGGTAATAATTAAGCCCGATCCAATAGGGAATACGCCATTCACCGGGATTAAGCTTCATTGCTTCCGTCAGCAAGGCAATCCCTTTTTTGATTTCCGCCTGATCTCTAGGCAGCACCACCCCTCCAAAAAAAGCCGCGCCGCATAATTCCGGATCGAGTTGTATGCTTGCCCGAAATATCGCGAACAAATAATCCATTTTTTCTGAAGCATTCGCGCCGCATTCAAGGACGCCTTTCATGAAAAGCATTTGAGCGAACAGCGGCCTGAAAGTCCCGCTGATGCATTTTATATATTCCGGGGCAGGGACGAAAAATATGGGTTTTGTTTGTCCATCGGGAGTAAACAGATGAAATGATATTCCCAGCTCCAGTGCGAATGATGCCAGAAAAAGTAAAAGAAGGCGTTTCGACATTTTCAGGTTAATGCTCTTTTTTTGAAAAGATCCATAACGACAAGGCAAAAACCATCGCAGTATATGCGAATGTGTACAAGGTTATTTCTCCCACATACCATGCGGAAACACTCTTGCAGTATATTGCCTGATATTTGAGGTCTACCTTGTCCACGTTCGGCAGGAGGTGATAGATGAATTGATAGAACCCCCATACGAAACAACTCTTGGTTGCGTTGATCAGAGGAAGCGTATAATAGGATAATTCGCCGGCGATGTAGGTGAAAATGGTTACCAGCGAAGCAAGCACGGGAGATTCGAAAAGGCAGGAAAAAAAGAGACAGAATGCACAAAGAATGCATAGCTTCAAAAAGATCGAATATCCCCCCAAGAAAAAACTCCACTCCAAAGCCTTTTCAAAAAATAAAAGTCCGGAGCTGAGCACGGAAGTCAATGCCAAATACATGGCAAGGAGGAGACAAAACCCGATTAGTTTTCCCAAAAGATATTGTGTTTGAGAAACGTAGGTAAGATATATTGATTTAAGACGCGAATCCCGTTCACGGTAAAAACTGTGGGCAAAACCAAACACGATTAAGAGCAAAGCGCTGATTTCCATTGAAGACAAACAAATGCTTCTAAAAATGACCTCTTTTTCGCCGATAGTCAAAACCCGCATAAAAAAGGCTATTACCAAAAAAAACGCACACACCAATCCGGAGATCCAAAATGTTTGGGCTCTGATTCCCTGAATGATGCTTATCAATGCAATCGAAAGTAATTTACGCATAAAATCCAACTTCCTTGAGGAAGGCCTCTTCCAGAGAACCGGTATTGTGCTTGTTCAAAAAATCGCCGGTTGGACCGACAAACCTGAGCCCGCCTTGATGCATGATCGCGATTCGATGACATAATTTCTCTACATGTGAAAGATAATGTGAAGAGAAAAAGATCGTTTTTCCCTGGTTGTTGAGCTCTTTGAGCCAAGTCAGCATTTGTTGCTGAGCGATGGGATCCAATCCTAGAGTGGGTTCGTCCAACATGACAAATTCAGGATCTTTGAGAAGAGCGATGGCCAGACCTAGACGTTGTATCATGCCGCGGGAATAGTCTTTTATTTTTTTATCGGGACTGAGTCCGGTTTTCTCAAATAGCAATTCCAAATGGGTCTTGGAAACGGAAATTCCAAGACCCAAGAGCCGTAAAAACTCACCGGTGCTTAATTCGCCGAGAGGCATGAAAAGCTCAGGTAAATATCCTATTTTGCTTTGAATATCATTGGAAGCAATAGGTTTTTCTCTAAAAAGTATTTCTCCACCGGAGACGTTCACTAATTTTAGAATGCTTTTGAACAACGTCGTTTTGCCGGCGCCGTTTAATCCCAATAGCCCGAAGATTTCACCCTGATTGATCGTCAGGGAAAAACGTTCAAAGACACGGAATTTTTCATAGTATTTAGTTATCTCTTTTACCTGCAAGATCGCTTCGGCCATAGTTTTACATTTTCCATCCCATGCGGATTAAAACAACCTTCCATCTTGGCAAGTTCGTATGCACACTTCCAAACCATGATTTGCGGTAATACCTAGCAGCCGCTCTATGAGGGGGTATCGCCTCACGCAATTTAATCACATCTTCTTTTTTTTGGCAATGCTATTGAGTCCTATTGAGTCCTGCCTTTCGAAAAACTCCTCAAGCTCGGCGGATTACGGCGCTAGCGCCTAATCCGCCCTACCAGAAAACCGGCTTTCATTTTGCAGCTATCAATAAGTTATTTTCTTGCAAGGTCTTACTTTAACTTCCCGATCCAACATGGCATAATCAATGTCAGTTTTCCGCAGATACCAACGGCGGATTTATTTTTAGGAGAAAAACATGTCTAAAAAAATTATTTCGACCGACAAAGCTCCGGCAGCCATAGGCCCTTATTCTCAAGCGATAAAAGCCGACGATTTTATTTTCACATCCGGGCAAATTCCGATTGATCCCAAGTCAGGGAAAATTGAAACAACCGACATTGTGGGACAGACAAAGCAGGTTATGCAAAATTTATCGGAGGTTTTAAAGGCGGCCGGCACGGATTTTTCCAAAGTCGTTAAAACGACGATATTTCTAGTGGATCTTTCCCATTTCAAAGCGGTCAATGAAATATACGCAGGTTATTTTCCCAAGGATCCGCCGGCTCGTTCTACGATTCAAGTAGCGAAATTACCGAAAGATTCCTTGATAGAAATTGAAATGACGGCTTTAGCTTGATTACAAAGGGTTTGTAATGCAACCACATCGGTAGCGCGGCGAAGGCAAAGTTTATTATCCTTTTTCCGTGGGTTTACGCCCGTCCTCGCACGGGATGTGCCGATTTGATTTTTTTTGCAGGATAGGCAACGTGTCAAAAGGGAATGTTTTTGCGGCATGGTTGCTCTTTGTCTTGCTTCCGGTAATTCTCTCGGGGTGGTGTTTCAGCCGAGCGTCCGGATTGATAAGAAATTCGGAACTTCGCGAGGCATTATTCAACTTATCTCAGGAAGCAAGAGCGATCATAGGGCGTTCCAATCCCGTCGCATTTTCGCGGGAAAGATTCAACGCGGAAACTCGGCATCAATCGTCTTCCGGAACCATGGAGATCGAGTATCAATCAGGCGATCCGGCATGTTTGTATCCCGAGTTTCGAGAATTGGCGGATTATTTTGCGGGTGGGAGCTATCCTGATGCCGCAACTGTTTCACGTTGGCGATTAAGGTTTGGTTGGGAATTCGATCCGGTTTCAGCGCGGGATAAACCATCGTTTCCCATTCCCGTAAGATGGAATCGTGAGTCCGCCTGGTTGATTTGGGAAAAAGGAATACTTTCCGCAACGCTCAACTTTGGAAAGGAAAGCGTTGCCGTACGCCTGGCTGTTTATATCCCCCCATCGCCGTTTTGCCTTCTTTCAAGAAGTTTGGACAAATACCTTCATATAAAAGGCGGGATGGGCGCCGCCGTTGATTTGAAGAACCGTAGTTTCAAAGCTACGCCCGGGATAAGCAAGGATAAGTTGAAAAAGGTTCTGCTGTTGAGTAAAAAACGTAATATTGTTACGCAAGATCAAAGCACCTATGCTTCTTTTTTTGAAGTGCTTCCCGGCGATGTCGGCTTATATCTTGAAAGAAGGCTTCCGGGAAACGCTCCGGATGAAAATGAAACCAAGATTTGGTTGCTGACCGCGGTAATCCTGATTTCTCTTACGTTGATTTTTCCGACCATAAGAAGGGAATCGCCGAGCTGGTCTTTGAAGGCTAAATTGTTCGGTATTTTTTCATACGTGGTTGTTTTCCCTCTTTTTTCCGTAGGCCTTTTGACCATGGGCGTTTTGGAGGATCGAAGACGAACGAATGAACAGGAAATTTTACAATCCGCCCGTGAAGCCATGATGGAACTCGATGAGGGCTTCAAGGAAGAAGAAAGATTGAATGAAATCAAATTTCGCGGAATTCTTACGCATCCGGATTTGAAAGCCGGTAGGTTTGATGAATTCGCCGAAAAAATGAACAAGTGGATGGAGAGAGGATTTGTCGACAGAATCATAGTGTGGGATTGGAAGGGCGCTCGCAGAGTATTTCTTTCAAGAACGCAGGCCGATCCCGGATACGACAGGATTAATGAAATGCATGCGGATAGAGTCGTAAAGGAAAACCATGGGACCTTTGATCCGACAAAAATGCCTTCCCAGAAAGTCATGATGTGGTCGATTCTCGAAACTCCCGAAATGGGTTATTTGGAATTTCTTAGAAAGCCGCGAATTCTTCATAAATTCACATTCGGTCAAAGTCTGTTCTATGGCTTCTGGGATGCGGCAAGCAATGTGTCCGCGGGAAAAGCGGCTTTTATCACATTGAATCAATCGCATCGATCGGCCGCTCTGAATTATCTGAAAAAAAAACTGGTCCGAAACCGCTCGTTTCCGATTTTTGCCCGCGATCGGCAGACCGGGCGATGGTATCCCAAATCACTCAAGTCCAATGAAATGGAATCCTTGTGCGATGAAGTATCACGATCGAGTGAAGATCAAATCGGGCGACTCAACAAAAAGGGAACGACTTACTTCGTTCTGGGGATTTCAGGTTTTCGACTCGACCGATTTGACCTTGTTGCCTTGATACCCGAAGAAAAACTCCACCTAGATGTAACCGATCTGAAGCGATTTGTTGCGATCGGTATGATCTTGGCGCTTGTCGTGGGCGTGGCGTGCGCAATCTTTCTCGTCAACGGATTATTGTTGCCTATCGGCGATATTACGCTCGGTATCGATTCTCTTCGTTCGCGCAATTTCAAATATCGAATTCCGCTTCGCGGCGATGATGAAATGGCGAAATTGTCTCATGCATTCAATCATATGATTGAAACCATGGGTGAAATCGATACCGCAAAAGTTGTACAAGAAAGCATGATTCCGCGATTGCCCCCGCCGCCGCCTGGTTATGAAATCGGTATAAAATGCAAAATGACTTCGGCGATCGGCGGCGATTATCTCGACTGTTTTATCATAAACAAACGAAAAATGGGATTCCTTGTGGGCGACGTTTCAGGTCATGGTGTCAGTGCGGCTTTGGTTATGGCGATGGCTAAGACCGTTGTTTTTAATCATTTTCGCGAAGGTCGCCCCGAATCCGAGCTGCTGGTAAGGCTTGATCTGGCTTTGTATGATTTGACGCTTCCTCAACAAATGATGACGTTTTGTTTCGGAGTAATCGATGTGGAAACCCATGAATGCAGCCTTACCGTGGCGGGGAATCCGCTGCCCTACCATTGGATTGCGGCGGAGAAGCGTTCCCGATTGATTGGAAACATCAGATATCCTCTCGGGATAATACGAAACCAGCTTTTCAAGCCGTTTTTATTTACAATGGAAAAAGGCGATTCTCTCTTGCTGTATACCGATGGAATCATTGAAGCGCTCGATCCGTCAGGTAATCCGTTCGGATATGAAAGGCTCCAGGGAATCATTGATGCCAATGGCGGCAAGGACAGCGACTCTCTCATTCAAATAATTGATGAAGCATTGATCGGTCATATAAAGAATTGTCCGATGTCTGACGACGCGTCTTTCATCAATATCAGGCGTTGTGCGACACCCCGGGGCGGCTGCATTGCATGAAATCCAAAACTTGGAGGGAGCGGTTCTTTTCGTTCATTGGATTTTTATTCGTCATGGTTCTTCCTATACTCGCTCCCATCTGGTTTTTAGACCGAATTACCCGCGAAACGGAAATCCGGGCGGCAAAAGATGTTGAATTTCAATTGGACCGTGAAATTCAAAGTTTTATTTTTGAGTCCGACTCTCGCGAAATTTTCCGCAAATCTTTTTGGAAGATATATGACAAACTTGAAAAACAAGATTTTTCCAAGGAATCGATCCTAAATCTTCCGTCGTTGTTGCCTGACTTTTTGCAGGCGCAAATAGCGGCTTTTACTCCGGAGGGACGTCTTGAAGTCCCGAGATGGGGAACGGTTACATCACGATATTTGGTTCAAAAATGGTGGGACGATTTGCTGGACGAAGTGGATGACGTCAAACGTATCAAAATGTATAGGGGGCTTTTCGGTTCGGAATTTCTGATGAATGATTCCAGGGCTTCACATGGTTTTCTCTACCCTATCGGTCCCGGTTCCGGTGAGGGGGCAATGTTGTGGCATAAGCTCAAAAAAACTCGCGGCGGATTATTGATTTTTACACCGGATTTTCAATCCTCGTTATCCGGAATGAATATGACGCTGAAAAATTTTAACTTTTCCGGATTTACCGGCATTTGTAATATCAGAACCGGAGAAAATCTGGCAAGCAGCGATGAATGGCCCGAATGGAAGCATGTCATATCCCTTTCAGCTTTGAACGGGGGCGGAACAATCATCAGCGGAGAGCGGTTGTGCAGAATTGTTCGTCATCCCGACGGTCTTTGGATAATTCGGGCGGCGGATATTTCCCTTATTATTCATTCGCAAAAGCGTGTTTACATTTGGCTGTTGGGATTATTTGCCGTCTTGGGTGCGATATTTTGGTGGATTAAAAAAAGTGCATCTCCTCTTGAAGCACTAAAACTTTCACCCCGCATTCTGATTCTATTTTTGATAGCGGTGGTTATTCCCGGAATGCTTTTGTTGTGCCTGGGATTAATTGCCTTCACCGAACGATCCATGGAACTCGAAAGAGAAGTTCATGAGAAAAATATGGAGCTTATGCGGGAGACGGACATCGCTTTCCAAAAGCGGCAAAAGTCTCTATTGGCGATGTTTCGAAGGATTAAACATGACCCGCGGATTTACTCCGACAACCAAAAAAAGTTTGATGAGCTGTATTATCCTTTGCGAAATAAAAAACTCCTTATTCGAATAGAAACGCGGAAGATCGATGGTTCTCTTTTGACGACCAACGATGTCAGAGAAAATTTCCTTCAATTGGGCAACCTTTTTTCAAAAGAAGTCTTGAGAAGATATTTAAATGCCGATATACCTCGCTCCAACGACTTGCTTGAAGATTTCGCCGTTGCTATGTTGTTGAGCCCTAGACTTGGAATGACCGGTATCTTCGATCACCCCGACTTGATTCATCCTCTGGCGCTGGGTAAAAAAGGAGTAATGTGGTATTGGGATGTCATGGCTCCTACTATTACGTGTCCGATGGCGTTCGTTGCGATCAGTCAAATCATCGACTGGGAAATCGATTGGTTCTTGAAAAGTCGGGTAGATCGCAAAATACAGATTTATGACATGAAAAATAGGCTATGGTATCCAAAACCTCCGGCAAATGAGAGTATCAGCGCGTTGGTGGCTCAGGCTTTGTTGGGAATGCGCGCCGTGCGGCAGGTATTCCGCATGGACGGCAAACTGTTTTTGGCGAGCGCATATCCGAGCCTGGCGATGAAAGGTTATTGTTATTTAACTTGTACCAGTCTTGAAGATGCTCGACGAAAAGTCGACCGCCTTAGGCATTGGCTCACGGCCGGAGCGATACTGATATTTTTGATGGCATTTCTATATTCACGGATATTGTCAAGTTCAATCATGACTCCGATCGAGCATATTTCGAGTGGAATTATTGCCTTGGAAGGAAAACAGCTCGATTTTCGGATTCCCCGACTCGATCAAGACGAATTGGGGCGTCTTGGAAAGGCTTTTAACGGCATGATGGATGAGATGCGCGAGGTGAATTTCGCCCGTGAAGTTCAACAAAGCCTTCTTCCTGCCGTTCCTCCGGAATTCCCGGGTTTTGAAATCGGCTTGATGAATCGATCGGCCTCCGATTTGGGGGGTGATTACTGCGATGCTCTCGTCACTTCCGACGGCAAGCTGCTTGTATTGACCGGTGATGTCACCGGTCATGGCATCAGTTCAGCCTTGCTGACCGCCATGGCGAAGACTCTCTGTTATCTTTCCGCGAAGGAGAATAAAACGATTCCCGAGTTGTTGCTGCGGTTGAACGAGCTGATCACTCACGCTTTGCTGAAAAAGAAGCTTATGACACTGGTGCTGGCATTGATCGATCGTGACTCCAAAATGGTGGAATGGGCTTCGGTAGGGCATCCGTATCCGATTGTGAGAAAAGCGGATGGGACGATCGTGATATTAAAAATGCCGCAATATCCTTTGGGTGTCAGAGTAAATCCTCAATGGAAAACACAAACATTCTTGATGGAGCCTGGAGATATGCTTGTGTTTTGTACCGACGGCATGATCGAAGCTTTCGACGAACGGGAAAACATGTTCGGATACGAACGATTTCAGGAAACCATATCCGGTCTTCATGCTTGTACGGCTACTGAAGCCGTGCAAAAGATGCTGGACGCCTATGAAGCACATGTTCACGGTGCACCACTTGCCGATGATTTGACGCTTCTCGCGGTTCGCCGAACACCTTGATTGTGTATTCATTCTTCTCTGTTTCTCGGCGCCTCAGGGGTGAATAAAGGAATGGTTTTTTCAGTTTTCAATCATGCCGGATTTTTGTATTCGGCTCTTCTTGAAAGAATTTCCTGTGCGGTTTTAACCATTCGCGTTATGGATGATAGAATTCGAGCATCTTTGATTGAGCAGAGCGAACTTATCAATGTGAGAAAATAGTCGATTCCTCTTTCGTGGCTTCCGGCCATGGTTTCTCCGAAAGCGATAATAAATTGGCACTCCGCGGAAATCGAACCCATGGCGGCCGCGTTTCTCGCTAAAGCTACGGCTTCTCCGACCGCGCCCATCAGAAAATCGATTCTAGCCAAACGTTGCATTACCAGCGAATTTTGGGGAGCCAATATCTGAAGGCGTTTTAGAATCTCACGAGTTTCAGACAATCGATCCAGGAATTCCAATGCTTCAGAGAGAAGTAAGTAGGCTTGTGGAAGTTTCGGGTACAATTTTATCGTAGTCAAAAGAAATTTGGCTGACTTTTCCCATTCTCCCCGGCGGTGAGAAATTTGTCCGAGCGTATAATGGGCTTTAACCAGATTGGGATTTACCTCCAGGGCTGTCAGAAAACACTTTTCGGCCTCGGAAATTTCATCTTTCTTGAAACAGATGTCGCCGAAAGCAATCAGAGCTTGTTGATTCTTCGGAGATAGCGCCAGCAGATTCCGCAACATCGGTTCCGCGTCGGCAAAATGCTCGGCTTTTAGTTCCGCGTTGATTCTTTCCCAAAGCATTTTTATTCTATCGCCGGCCAGCGAGTTGGCACGTTCCTTTAATCCGCGACCTTGTTCCTCGACGGCTTCTTTTAAAGCTTGTTCCAATTTCTCAGCCGTCGATTCCTCCTTTCCCGCGCTTGCCGCTAAAATTTCCCCCAAACAAAAAAGTCCGGAGCGATTTTGTTCGATGGAATTGGATGAAAGAAGTTCCAAGAGAGTTTGCAATGCTTCCTCCCAGCCCCAATTCCAGAGAGCAATGATGGCGTTGGCTTTGATGCGGTTGTTGTCGGATTGCAAAAATCCGCGCAGGGTTAACAATGTTCCGGGTGAGGGGTTTTGCGGTTTGGCCCGGAACATTGCTTCGATCGTGGTTGAGACAACGCGTTCGTCTTCATCGGTAAGAAAACCTGAAAGCTGTCCCAGAATATCTTCTCCGGCGATTTTTCCGATTTGGCTGATTATGGTGCTGCGCACATTTCCAACCGATTCTACTGACAATCGTTTTAGAATGGGAGAAATCGAGGTTCCCTTGAAAACTTCAATAACGGCATGGATGCTTTGAATGCGTATTTCCGGAACGGGATCGTCCAACATGGGAATCAGGTGCGACGAAAAGTCTTTTTTCCCGAACTTTTTTAGAGCCACAACGGCGTTTCTACGAACATCCGGATCCGTGTCTTTTAGAAATCCCAATAAATATTTTACCAAGGCTTCTATGCGGATTTCACCGATTGCGTATATTCCCGACACCTGCTGCTTTTTATCGGTGCCGGTGATCATTTCCTTCAAAGTTGATGTGACTTCAAAATCGCCGTATTTCCAAATGGCTTTTGCCGCGTTGGCGCGCACTCTCTGATGCGTATCGTATAGATACGGTTGCAGAATGCCCACGATCGAGCTGTTGTTGAGATTTTGCACCGCTTCGATCGCGTTGGCTCTTACGCGGGAATCGGGATCCTTTAAAAGCGGATGGAACATCGGAAGCATGGAATCGGTTATGTGAAGTCCCAGAACGGCAACCGCGCTGGCTCGTATTTTAGGATTTCGTTCTTTAATTACAAGCTTTCTGAGCAATGACAATGACATGGCATCGCCTATATCGCCCAATGCTTTCGTTGCGCCGATGAGCGCTCCTTCGGAAATAAGACTGGTGCCCTCGCTTCCTTGCTCTCCGATAAGATATTTTTCGACCGCGTCCGTAAGAGCATTGGTGGAGGCTTCGCATTTTTGTTTTGCCAAGGCTTCGGCCGCGCTCAATCTCGCTTCGATGTGAGGGTCATTTAGGGCTGTTACCAGAATCCTCGCTGCTTTTTCCGGGTCCAGTTTTCGCAACGCCAACGCCAGATAATCTTCGAGATTGTCGCTTTGGTATCGCTCAAAAATAACTTCCGAGGCCATCTGACCTCTGAATTTGCTGACGGCTATAAGTGCGCCGCGTCTCAAATCGTAGTCCGGTCCCGTCAAATGCCGAAGTAATAACTTCATTATCTGCGAAAGAACCTGCGACATCAGCCCAAGTTTCCTTTCGTGTTTCATCATTCGAATAACGGCATGATTATATCATACAAGCGAATTTTGATTTTCTCCGCAAATTAAAGAATCGTTGATTTCAAGCGCTTTGTGGCTTGAACATGACTTATTGATAGCTGCAAAACGAAAGCCGGTTTTCGGGTACCCGAAAAAGCGCGCCATCCGGGCGCATTTCGGGTATCTATGCCATCCCCGGGCGATGTAGGGCGGATTAGGCGCCGGCGCCGTAATCCGCCGAGCTTGAGGAGTTTTCGAAAGGCGGGACTCAATAATCGGCGTGTATTTCTTGATTGTCGGTAAGATCCAGCGATGTTTTTGCTTCGATGATCATCTTGAGGTTGTTTCTTGTTCTGGAATCATCCGGGTGAAATTTCAACTCCGTTTCCAGCAAATCGATCGCTTTGGCCGCCTCACTCCTGGCAAGGTAAATCAGCGCCATTCTTACTCTGGAACCTCGTTGTGCGGGGTTCCATCGCAGGGAAATCGTATAGGCGTTCATTGCCTCGTCGATTTTTCCCAATTTTTCCAAGCTTCTCCCAAGGAAATACCAAACGCTTTCATTGCCCTCATAACATTGCAGGGAAGATAAGAAGGCTTCGGCGGACCACTCCCAAAGCCCCCGCATCTGAAAAAACACGCCTCTTAACTCATATATGTTTTTCCATGCGTCCAATTCAAGGCGATTTGCAATATGCGAGGGATCTTTCATCAAACCCGGAAATTGTTTCCTCCAGCTAAGTTCGGCTTCGATTACGTCGGATGCCGTCGTCGGATGGTTTTTTACTTCAAATATAGGCCCGATCGGAAGAAGAAATTGCGCGAGTATTTCATTTAATCCCGATTCGATAAAGACTCTTGCATTACGTGCTTGATTGTCGGAAGGCGGTGAAATTCTTAACCACTGAATTTCCGGATCCGAAAAGACTTGACTGAAATATTTCAGGCGTTTGGTTTGAATTGTGAGAGTGGTCGACGCTTCTGAAATCGGCAAATATAACGCGGGAGAACCGAACATGATGCTTACCCATCGCTTTGACGTAGGTTGTAGAACATATCTGTAATAACTCAACATGAAGTTGAGATTATCCGTGCCGGTAAGAATTATTGCGTCATCCGGCAAAGGTTTAAGAACGGCGTCAAGATAGTCTTGAGGGCCGGTGAAATTGCGTAATGAATGTTGCCGCACGTTTTCCACCGTTCCCCATGCTATTACGGCAAATAGGATAAACGAAAATACGTAAGGTTGAGATTGAAACAAAAATAATAGCGGCTTTTTCATCACGAAGAAACTTTTGTTCAATTCGATGTTATCTGTCTGTGAACTTCGCGACTTCGCGGTTAAATCATTTTCTTTCCGTTGTTGTAATTCAGTGTCGATTATTTTCTTAAATTGCATTTTTGATAAAATGGATAACAGCCGTGAAAAACCTGTACCTGCAGCAATTGAGCTAAGCATGTAAACGGGCGAGTGGAAATCGACACCGTATGATCTCAAGTAAGTGAGACCCAGTGTTTCATGTTTTAGGTGCAGATATATCATGCCCGCGGAATAGGGAAGTAATATCACTAAAAGACGATAAAACCATGTCCGTCCGCGCTGAAACAGCGCAATCATACCGGTGCATGCGAAAATAAATCCGGGCCATCCGATTTGCCCGATCATGTTGTACGATGCGAACCACTCCGCCAGAAAACCGGGTGGAGCCGAAAATATCGAGCGGTAATGCCACTTCTGTCGCAAAATCGCCCAGACGAAGCGATCCCACGTTTTGATATTTCCCCAGTCAATCAACGGATTCGCCGCGGAACGTATTGGTAAATAAAGGAAAATCAGAAGACCAAGCCCCAATCCGGTAAAAAAATACAATATAAATTTCCGCAAACTGTCGTATTTGCATTTAAGTCGGCTTTGCCGAAAAATTAAGAAGATGAAAAAAAGCATTGAAAGAGCACTTTCATGGTTGCCTATCGCAAGACCCCAAAGAAATCCGAACAGCAGAAAAAGCCGAGCAATTTTCCTGATATTATTTTCTGGAAATCCTTTGCCATCTGAGAACGCTCCATCCGGGCGCGTGGCGGTTGTCGGCGCATCCTGTGTGGGCACCTCATCAATCGAGTCGGAAATCCGGATTCCGAGAAAGATCAGAGCACCGATAAAAGCGGTTACCATCGTATATTGTTCCGTCGTGAGCGACTGCTCAAGGAATGACGGTGATCTTAGAAGAATCAGTGAGGAAATAATACCCGACAGAATCAATCCCCATGGTGGAATTTCAGGAAATGATAGTGAATTGCATCTGTATGTGATGAGAAAAACAAAAAAAAGAGTGACAGCCGCCATAAGACCGGAAAAAAGGTTGGTTCCCCGAGCGGCATCGGAAAAATTCCCCAGTTTTACAAAGAGGCTTGCCGAAAGCGACCATGTAGGGGCCCCCGGAGGGTGTGGAATTCCCATGCATGAAGCAGCCATCGCGAATTCGCCGCTGTCGTGAAAAGTGACCGACGGTGCCGCGTGATACCAAAGAAGAGTAAGCGAAATGAAAAAGACTACTGTTCCAAAAGCTAAGATTCTATTGGACATTCAACGTGTGGTAAAAAATAACAATGATTCGTATCAAAGCTAACCAACGAAAAAATCAAAGGGAATTTTTCACCGCGGAGGCGCAGAGGCGCGAAGAAAACATCTCTAACAGCCATTCTCTGCGTCTCGGCGTCTCCGCGTTTTTTTCTTGCCCCAACTTGGTTAGCTTTTATGCGTTTCATTAAAAAATCACGGCCACCAAAATGGTGGCCGTGACGGTTTAAACTTGGTCAGATAACTTCGTCAGAAAGCAACTCTCGCGACGGATTGAACGATATCATCACCGGTATAACTCTCTTTTGTAATATTCTCAGGAGGAGCTGCTGATGTATCATTGGATCCGTCGGGCCCAAACGAATGCAACCAAATGGTTTTACATGAATGAAGATATACGATTTTATTAGACCATCCATCCATCATGAAATCGGAAGGATCGGAGTCCATGTATGGACCTTTGTGTCGAGCGTTCCATGTTGCGAGAGGGATACCATAAAGGTTTAATGTTCCGCACACGACTGCATTATTTGAAAGAGTATTCGTGTCGATATTGTTGTTCATCAAAATGGTATCGGCAGAGCTATAATTCCCACCCGATTTTGCGGGGGCGGTCATACAGTTATGCGGGAAATGGCCTATGTCGCTTTTGTAGTTGATCAAAGCGGATTTGATATTGGTCATTTGGGCTTTGGTTGCCGATGCCCGGCCTTGATCGGTGATCGTGCCTATCATAGGACCCGCAACGGAAGCCAGAACAGCGATAACGATGATGACAACCATTATTTCCATTAAGGTAAAACCTTTTCCGTTCACCTTCATGTTTATAAGCATAGGCCTCTCCTTACTGTAAAGTTTCCCTCGGTTTTAAATTAATATAGTTAACCGCTCCGAACATGTCAAGGGGATAAATCTTAAAAATATATTCAAAATGAGCTATCGACTAATTCTTTCGTTATGTTATATATGAATCGCTCTAAAAGGCGAATTGACGTGATGAATATGTATTTTCTTAATCCATCGGAAAAGGGAAAAATACCCCAAGGAAAGCAATGGATATTGGTATTTGCTTTGGGGGTATTCATTTTTATTCTGTTTTTTTCCCCTAAATATACATTTCCAAACAGAACCGGACTTTTTCCGAACTTGGATCCGGACGCTTTAATGCATCTTCGCCGAATTGAACAAGTCGTTGGGGCAGGTGGAAATATTTCCATTATGGGGCTTGACCGCTACAGCGGTTTCCCCGGAGATTACAAATATATGTATGCCCCCCTCTTGGATCTCATTTGTACGAGATTTGTCTGGCTTGCACATGCTTTTTTCCCCGGATTGAACATCCCGACTGATGAAGTTGCCGGAGTTGTTCCGCCGCTGATGGGGATGATTTTTGGAATTTGCTTATTCCTTTGGGTATTGTTCCAATCGGGAAAATGGGGTCTGGCATTTTTCATCGTTATTCGTTTTATCGTTCACCCAAATGCACTGAATTTGTTTCGATTTCATGGTTTGGACCACCATTTCTTGGAAGGATTTTTTCTCTGGTCGTGGTTAATGGTCGGAGTGCTTCATTCCGCGAGAAAATCGGAAGGAATTTGGACTCTGGTTTTTGGGGGAATTCTCTGGTGCGGAATGATTTTGGGTTGGGTTGGTTCTTCTTTTCCGACCGCAATTCTTGCGACGCATGCCGCTTTGCTGTTCCTTTTTGTTTCCGCCGATTGGGCAAGAAAATATATTGATTATGTGTCGGCTACTTTTCTTGTTTCGGGGGCAATCGTAATGATTGGATTGTTCCATTTCGGATTTAATGGTTTCACTTATTCCGAGTTCTCGTGGTTTCAGCCGATATTCGCGTTTACCGCAGGAGCGGCATTAAAACTGATTTTAACCTTAAATGAGCAAAAATGGCGGCCAATTTCCAGATGGTTAATTTATATTCCTCTGGTGGTATGCTTCTTGGTTGTTTTTTCAAACGAGGTTGTTAAAGGAGTTGCGGCTTTGACAAGTTATCATCCTTTCTTTACAACTATCGATGAAATGCGGCCCATTTCTCTTAATAAGTCCGTTTTTACCATGACTGAAGCGATATCTATTTTTGGAGAAATGCGTTTTTATTATCCGATCGGAATCATATTGGCTTCGATCTTGTTTTTGAGAAACGTGAGTGGAATAATCAATCATTTTGGAATCGCGATCTTCATTTTTAGTTGTTTGCATTTACGCTATTTTCGCTGGGTCCCTTTTTTCGCGGCCATATGGGAAGGGGCTTTCTACTGGGCAATCTTTAAAGTTTTTTTCATGACCTTAAAGAAAACAAAAACCGCTCTAATCGGCTTAATTGTTATATTATGTTTCGTTCCTATAAATTGGGCAGTTTTGGGCTGTGCGTTCGAAGGCATCGTGCAACCGGTTGATTCTTTTACCAACATTTTTATCAACTCCATGACCTGGATGCAAAAGCACACACCTGATCCAGGGGGGTTTTATGACTGTTTACCACCCAGATACGGTGTTCTTTCTCATTGGGACTATGGAAATGCAATTGCGTTCTATGGAAGAAGACCGGCCATCGCAAACAATGTACAATACGGTCTTGATCACATGGCGACTGTTTTTTCGTGCAAAGACGATGTTGAAGCTTTTGAGAAGTGTCAAGCCCTCAGGTGCAGATATCTCGTAATGACGCAATTCCCTCCGGGAGCTTTTGAAAAAGTTTTTCCTTGGCTTTTGCACAGTAAATTTAAAGACGGCCAAGTTGTCATGGAGGATTCATCAGTTAATTGGGATGCTCTTCCCGCGATCGATGAAAAGACTTCGATTTATGGAAAACTTTTTCGACGAGTAGGTTTCGGAAATAAAGATGAGTCAGGTCTTTCGCATTTTCGACTCATTTATATGTCGAGAGAACTCGATAGTTTGGGGCGACCTGTCGTAAAGATTTTTGAGGTCGTTCCGGGAGCCGAGATCAACGGGATTGCGTCGGCAGGAGCTGTGGTTGAATGTTCTCTTCCCATTTCGTTTCAACTCTTTCCGAAGGAACAAAGGACATATCAAATCAGAACTGTTGCTGATCGGGAAGGTAATTTTCGATTTCGGGTAGGGTATCCGACCTTAAACCTTACCGGTGGAATAAAAACAGAAGAAAAATATCTTGTGAAAGTAATCGCTTCAGCCCCTCAATTGTCCGGCGAGGTGAAGGTGGATGAATCAGCCGTACAAGAAGGAACCTCCATTTTTTGCCGAATGCGGTAAATTTTATTTTTGCAGTTCTTCTTTAATCTTCTTCAAATTTGATTTCTACCGATGTGTGTCCGAACTGCTGAAAACGGTCGGTTTTTACTTTTACGTCACACACATTACATGTACCATAGCATGTACATGAACGAAAAATATCTTCCAATTGCCACTTGGGTGAGAAAAAATTCCCTACTGGGGTTTTTCCCGCGTATAAATCGGAGTGACAGCGGAATTGCAATCCCTCGGGGTCGATCAAAAGCTCGGTTGTTCGGCATAAAACATGCTTGCGCGTGACATTTCCCGTCGAACTATCTTTCCATTTCAATAAACCGTGTATTTTTCCTTGATGCCGGCCGAGGAATTCTTTCGATCGAAAATCAATACCAAGCGATTTTCCTTTTTCCATTGCCGTTTGAATATGATCGATATAATCGGGGTGCATAACCGCCCAAACCCCGATATGGTAGCCTTTTTCGAGCATTCGTAAAACCTTCGAGAATATTTCTTCCAGATTCGACTGGCCCGGATGATAGGATACTCTAATTGAGGCATATGGGGCTTCCCGCTTCATTCGCTCAGGGGGGATCCGACTCATGAATCGATCGATATCGAATTCAAGATTCGTTAAGAGATCGATAGGTGTGTCGGGGCGAATTCCGTCGATGATTTCATAAAAATCAGGATGCAATGTCGGTTCTCCGCCTTGTAAGGTCAACGGAAGGTCGGGGCGCGTTTTCACTTTGTTGATTGCTTGTATCCATTCTTTTCCGGAGAGGATGCGGCGTCCGACTTTCAAATCATACAAGCGATTTATGCAGTAAGGACATTTAAAATTGCATGAAAGCGTCAGAAAGACGGCAAAATAATTATATCGATCGGGCAGTATTATTTCAGATGGAACGAGGGATGTCATATTTAACCGTTTTTTATTTCTTTACACAACTTTATCGCGGCGGCATATATTCCTTTGCTGTTTAAGCCGTATCTGTGCAGCAATTCTTCATGCGTTCCGTAAACATCGGGGAAACAGTCGGGAACACCCAAACGACGGAACGGACGTGAAAGTTGCGCATCCACCGAGGCTTCCGCGCAAGCACTTCCAAGGCCGCCTATCAAATTATGTTCTTCGACGGTTAAAACGCACTTGCATTTACGTGCTGCGGCAAGAAACCCGTCGTTGTCAAAAGGTTTCAGCGTATGGCAGTCCAGCAAGCGAACTGATATATTTTCCTTTTCCAGCAATATGGCGGCCTGCAAAGCTTCATGTACGACAACTCCTTGGGCTATAATTAAAATATCCGATCCGTTATGTAATAGTCGAAGTTTTCCAATGTCGAAGGAGGGATATTCATTACCGGTCTGATATACGATCGGATCGCGATTTCGACCGAGCCGGATATATGCGGGGCCGGATAAGTTCAACGAAGCTTTAACCGCTTCCTCTGTCTCTGCGGGATCTGCGGGTGCCAGTAGCGTGATATTGGGGATCGGTCTCAATACGCCGAGATCTTCAATTGCCTGATGCGTGGGGCCGTGAGGTCCGTAGACGAATCCTCCGCCGACTCCCACGACTCGGACGGGTAGGTTTTGGTAACAGCAATCTATGCGAATTTGTTCGATGCATCGAAACGTTGCAAACGGCGAGAGGGCGAAGCAGAAGGGGAAATAGCCTTCCATGGCCATGCCTGCGGCCATGCCGATCATGTTTGCTTCGGCGATCCCGACGTTGATGAAGCGATCGGGGAATTCCTCACGATACGAATCAAAAGCGAGTAATCCGGTGTCGGCGGAAACTACGATGACCCGATCGTTTTGACGTGCCAACGTTGTTATCGCCCGTACGAATGCATTTCTCATGCGTCGCCGGCCTCTTCCCAGCCCGGCCATGAGCCGCCGAGTTGCCGGCGAGCCAATGTTGCTTCCGCTTCATTCGGGCAACGGTAATGCCAGATAGGAACATTTTCCATGAATGAAATGCCTTTCCCTTTTATCGTTTGGGCAATCACCGCGAGCGGTTGCCCGGATCGGACATTGAAGCATTCGAAAGTTTTTATCAAAGCATCAATGTTGTGACCGTCAATCTCGAAAACATTCCAGCCGAATGCGCGGAATTTATCCGCGAGAGGTCGGTGGTCCATTACGCTGTCCAGCGGTCCCATGCCTTGCTGTGAGTTGTGATCTATGATGATGCATAGGTTGCCGAGGTGATAAAATTTAGCGGCCATTGTCGCTTCCCAAACTGATCCTTCCTGGGTCTCACCATCTCCCAAGAGGGCAAATATCCGATGCGGCATTTTTTGCATCATCGCGGCATGTGCCATGCCGACAGCCAAGCAGACACCATGGCCCAAAGCCCCGGTTGAAGCCTCGACACCGGGAACTTTGTGTCTGTCGGGATGTCCGCCGAGGCGACTTGATAGAGTTCCGAAGGTTTTCAATTCGAGAAGAGGGAAAAAACCGCGCAGGGAAAGTGCCGCGTAAAGCGCAAGGCATGCGTGACCTTTTGATAAAATGAACCTATCACGTTCCGGATGACGAGGTTCGATAGGGTCGATACGAAGTGTGTGAAAATACAAGACTGATAGAATATCGGCCGCGGAAAGAGCGGCGCCGATATGACCTTCGCCGGCTGCGACAACGGTTTCAAGAACGATGCGTCGAATTGTGCTGCTTCGTTCGAGGAGTTGTTCGCGTGATTCCGAAAGACACTCAAGCATGAAATTTTTCTCCGGTTTTCACCCGAGGGTTTCCATAGATGGTGCCGGGGCTGTTTCCGGCCCATGAATCAAGCGGAGGCTGAACTCTGCATAAGGGGGCCGAATATTGTCGATGATTCAGCAATGTAACTTCAAGAAATAATTTTAATATCGTGTAGAAGATCAATAATATATTCTTGACCTTAAACGCTTTTGACTCTCCGAAATCCCTGGGTTTCAACTCCATGCGACCTTCAATGAAAGAATGGCCCGAGCGTGTTACGCGCACCAGAATATCGGTCATGAAAGCGAAACTGCTTGTTCGAACTCTCATTTTAAGGAGCAAATCCCTTTTGAAGACGGCCGGACCATTCCAATATTTCAACTCGATTCCAAACAGCCAATTCACGATTTGGGTGTACAATTTGTTTAATTTTTGGCGAAATTTAGGCCGAATATATTGGTTTGAAAAATGGGGAATCGCGACATCGGCGAGGGGAACGAGAGAGAAAAAATCGCGCATTGAATCGGATGTGATCTCATTATCGCCTGGCGCGATTCCGATGTATTGCATTCGCGCCGCTTCGATGCCGCGCATATAGGAATACCCGAAACCCTGATTTCCGTCGTTGTGTAGAGCCTTTACATGCGTGTCTTTTTGCGAAAGTTCATCCATTATCCGGCCTGTTTCGTCCGTTGAACCGTCATCTATCAAAATGATTTCATATTCATAAAATTGGGAAGCCACTGCTTTGATCGCGCCGTCAACTGCCGCAATTATATTTTTTTCTTCGTTGAGCGCCGGAATAATAATGGAAATCGATGATAAAGATTCTTTCATTTCTTTTTCCTTATTGGCAGCAGATGTTCAATCTCGTTCAAAACATCGACCGGTTTGATGGATTCCATGCAAAATGTTTTGTTCGTGCAGATTCCCGACAAACATGGCATGCAGGAAAATTTATTTCTCGGCGCCGTGCATTTTGCGAGATACCCCGGGACATCATGAATCATACCGGCGGGCATAGGCCCGAATAAGGCTACGACTTTCTTTCTCATGGCAAGCGCGAGATGAAGTCCGAGACTGTCATTCGTGACGAGCAGCCGGCAAGAGTGAATCCATTCCATGTATTCGTTCAAATCATTCAACCCTTTTTGAAGATCATACGAATATCGCCCCTTGATCAATCCGGCAAGTTCTTGCCATTTATCGTCGGGCCATGCCTTATTGGGCCATTTTTTTCCGACCTTTGTGTTGAAGCCGATATCAAAGGACTCTTTGCTCTTCGGCTTGTACCCGAGTATATAACTTTCCCCTTGATAGGTTTCTCCAACCATTTCATAAAATATCTCCATCGCGCTTTTCGTGCATGAACGGCGGCGCTTTGCGGAATGTGAAATATACAGGGCATTCCCGGAATGTTCATAAGCTTTTGCGGCACCGGTCTCGGTGTCAAAACGAAATCCGTATCGCGTCCAGGCCGGAATTTTATCGGCAAATGCACAAATTCCGGGCACTTTTTCAAAATTCACAACTACGTCAAATCTTTCGGATAATAATTGGAGCATGGAAATCAGATCGAAAACGATAATCCTTTTGATATAAGGATTACCCGATAACAGAGGTGCTGCCGCCGCATCGGTCAACCATGTTACATGCTCGGATTTAAATCGGTGAAGAACGCTGGTTGTCCAAAACACGTCTCCGAGTGAGCAAACCGTGTCGATCTTGGAATCAAGAACCTCGCTGTAGCCAAGTTTAATTATCAAGATTTTATGAGGCATAAGCGTTCTTCTCCATCAAATCCGGTTGTGAAAATGAAATACACATTTGAATGTAATAGAACTTTTACCGGCCGCCAACCCTCATCAGATTATGAATCAACGTAACGAGTACATTATTTACTATGATTCGCGGCGATAACGAGAAAATCCGATTTCTTTCCTGATAGCTGATTTCGGCGCAAGTTTCACAATGGACGTTTCCGACATGATTCCAGGCCGTATCGAAACCGTCTATCAGCCAATTTTTAGGTTTGAAATCGGTCGCGCATTGCTGAAAGCATGGGTAAATATTTCCATCCGCTTCGACAAAACACATGAATTGCGGGAAACGGCATGGAATAACATTTGGCAAATTTTTCGATTCGTATCTTGAGTCGCATGACTTTATCGGTAGACTGAAATCTTGAGACCAATTGCGTGAAAATCGGATGCTTTCTTCAGAATACTGAATCGGAAAGTCCTGCGTTTTTAACTTGAGCACTTCATCAAGCGCTGCTTTAACTTGCTCCGGCGCGGCACAATAATCCTCCATCGTTCTTCCGCAGCGTGGAAGATATGGAATACTGATATTTAGAATACAGTTTCTTTCTTTCGCAAAATTCGCCATAAACGCGATATTTTCGGGGCGCCAAGAATACTTTGTTACGACCATATTTACGCGCTTGGGAATGTCGAACTTTGCAGCCGCATTCAACCCGTTGACTACCGAATCATAGACTCCTATTCCACGTGTAACATCCGTCACTTCTTTCGGTCCATCAATTGAAAAACAGATGGCATCAAGCTCTTTGATAACGTCTAACCGCTGATCGACAAGAACGCCGTTCGAATTGATATCCGCCAACAAGCCGCGTCGATGAGCTCGTTGTACTACCACCGCCAAATCTTTGCGAAGGAGCGGTTCCCCTCCCTGAATGTGCAGCAGGCAGGCACCGTGGTCGGCGACGGTATCGACAAGCCGGAGAAGCTCTTGAGTCGTGTATTCTCGATCTTTCAACCGATGATGGTAATCTCCGAAACAATATAAACAATTAAGATTGCATCTGTTTGTAACGTTGAAAAACACTTCGAGGGGAAATCGTTTTCCGCATAACCGCCCGCGTATTACTCTAAAAAGGTATTTTGTTTTATTACGCAATGTTCGCAAATTGGCTTTTGTCAGCATGCTTTCACCTTTTAGCGTTTGCAAGTATAAGCAGATTTGTGGGAATTCCAAAAATCGTATATTTTTTTAACCGCATCATTGAGCCGGTTGGAACCATTCGTTTCAGATCTCCGGCAGTCAGGGGATTAAGCACTCGTTCGTCCGCAAGATATGAATGGCTGGGTAATTTGGACAAGAACCATCGAAATACGGGAAGCGGCAACCAGTGGAGAATCGGTATGAATGTGTGTAACTCAACGGGGCAGGTCCGATCGGGCGTGGTTAGAAAAAGCGTTCGACCCACCCGAAGGCATTCGCGAATGAGCTTCGCCTGGTTTCTACGTGACCCCACATGTTCGATTACCGCCGAACAAAATACGATATCAAACATCTGATTTCCGAATGGTAGCCGAAGACCATCACCTCTAATATAGGGAATCTTCGGAAAAACGGAATTCCAATGCGTTGTTGGTTCGATACCGCATGCTACGATGCGGTCAGGATATGGATATTGTTTCTCAAAAAAATTGGATTCTTCAGCTGTCAGATCTGATGTTGCACCCACATCAAGAATTAGGGAATCTTCATTCGGGGAAGTCCATTCCATGAACTGGCGAAAAAACCGGTCTCGTGCCTTTTGCGATAATTTTGATCTGATAGGCGCAATTATTCCGCCATCCTCAGGCATTGTCCCATATCGATAAGCACCGGATGCAGTCTTTTCGATTCGCTGCATGACTCAGGACCCGTCCTTCCCAAGCGAATTCATGTACTGACGTTCAAGAACTTTCAGGTCTTCAACTCCACGCATGGTCCGCTCAAGTCGCCAGCCCTTCCAGAAGGTTTTTAACCCCTCCCAAAATTGAAATCGTGCGGGATAAATTTTTGTCACAACTTGCCATGCCTTGGCGATATAGTATAAGGCGAATGCCAGGCTGCGGGAAGGAATACGATGGCTGACCGATAAAATGAGAGACGAAAATCGCGGGAAAGCTACCGCCACGGTTCCCCATAATGATAATAGAATTTGCTTTCGCTTGCGTGACTTTGAAAAGCATGATAGTGGCGAATCCGTCACGTAATACGTATTATAATCGGTGAAATCGGGCTTGAAATACCCCATTCGTGCGCAATAATCCCCCAGTTCGGTCTTAGGGTATGGGTGAAAAATTGCGAATAGACCGAGATCGGCTTTGCAATCGATGTTCATTTGAACGGATCTGAGATCGTCCTCGAATCCTGTTTCCGGAAGCGCGAGCATGGTATTGGCGAACGTATGGATCCCATGTTTCTTGAAAAGATGAAATGCCATCAATAGCTGATCATCGGTCATCTCGCGTTTCAATAGGCGCTTTCGTATATCGTATGAACCCGTTTCTATGGACATCGAAACGGATGCGCATCCGGCTTCTTTAAGGAGAACCACCAGTTCTTCATTAACGAAATCGGCTCTTGTGTAGCATTGAAATGGGAGATTGATTCGTTTTCGATATTCCGCGGCAAATTCCGTTAACCAATCATCGGCCCGCAGAGCGAAGATGTCGTCGTAAAACTTCACGAATCGAAGCGGGTATCGTTTACGCACATCATCAATTTCATCGATGACATTCGAGACCGACCGCCGCCGAATAATTGAGCCGCAGCCTTGATACAACTTTTTCCATTGGTGGTTGAAACAATAAGTACATGGAAATGGACAACCGCGCCCTGCGAGAAACGACTTTATGGGAAAATCACGCATCTCGGTTTTTGAATAAAAAAGCTCACGGTCCGGAAATGGGAGGGTGTCGAGTGATTCCAGCAATGGCCTGATCGGAGATGATATACCCTTATATACTATGTTTTGAAGCTTACCGATTTCTCTGCCCGAAGCCAGACACGAAACAAGATCGATAATAAATCCTTCACCTTCACCTCGGCAAAATGCGTCCATTCCGGAATCTGGTTGGTCTTCGGGGGAAAACGTCGCATGTGGACCCCCCATTACCGAGAAAAACGAAAAATGCCGTTTCAAGAAACCGTTCAATTGATAATAGAATCCGTGTTCACCGGTTGTAGCTGAAAACATCACAAGATCAGGTTGATATTCGCGCATCATCAGAAATATATTCTCACGAGAAACAGTGCATAGTCGCGCTTCATGCCCGGCCTGCTTCAACAAAGCCGAAAGGATCATCGGTCCGATCGGATCGATAAAATCAACCATGCGTGTGATGAATAGGATTTTCATAAAGCTTGCTCCTTTACCGCAAGCAGCGCGAAAGTCTTGGCCCGATTCCGATAGTCTCGCACTCCGGCGGCGGAAAGCAGCATTTCAATTACTTTAACCAGCAGGCGGCCTTTTCGAGGGAATAAAAGGTCTAATCCGTCGGAATGCGGTATCACTCTTCCGTTTGTAAAGCCGGCCTCGTGAAGATCGGCGGTCAGTTTCGTACAGTCGAGTCCCGGAGTCGTTTCGACGTGATATTCGGCAAGCTGCATGACGGACTTCAAATCGGGATTTTCTTCGATGCCCAAGCTTCGCTTAGCAAGGAAACGGTAGCATTCAAAAAGACCATTTAATAGGAGATTCCGCTTGATCGTCGTCATGAACCCGCGATTGGGCTCGTAGTCAACATACAACAGCCCTGATGGTTTCAATACCCTCATTATTTCTGAAAAAAGGTGAACATGATTATATACATGATGCAGAACGGCGAAACTGTAGACGCAATCAAATGAGCACTCTTTGAAGGGCAGAACCAATCCATCACCCTGAACCATGAATGGATTGGCTGTTTTGGTCGTAAATTTCGATTTTGCTAGTGAAAGCATGCCGAATGAAATATCCAACCCGGTTATAGAGACAATCGATGATTCACGAATATGCAGATGGTTTCCGCTTCCGCACCCAAGATTGAGAAAAGAAAGATTCGTTTGACCGCGAAAATGTCGTTTTAATTCCGATATGAAACGCTTAAGAACGTTAGGGTGCATGACTCCAAGCCACACGCGAGGATCATGATCGTATTTCTCGGCAATACGATCATGGTATTCACGGTTTGCTCTTGTAACTTGCTGTTCAAGACCGTTTACGATTGAATCTTTTTTTGATAAAAGTGAATTCATATGAAATTCACATGGGGATCAGGATGAGTCAGCCCCCAAAGATATTTGTTGATTTCATCCAATCGGCAGTTTTTCATGCAATGCTCGGCATTCAGTTCGGACTCAATGCGCTTTCGAATATCCCGGCGGCGCTTCCCCAGCCAGATATCCGTGAAAGATTGCTCGTTGAGATTTCCATAACAAAAGTCGGGATTTCCGGCAAAGGGTCCGCATGAATAAACTTCTCCGGTTGAGATGATCTTGGCGAAAAACGGCAGTCCCAGACATCGTGCATATCCGCGCGACTTCTCTTCAAGCTTCGCCATGGCGTGAGCGCGAAATGCAACATGAAAATCACGCGTTTCAAGTTCTTTCAACTTGTTTTCCAAATGAATCAGGTCGTTGTTATCCATGGATGATGAAATATCGTTTGCCGATGAAGGATGTTTCAAAAACGGCTTTATCGTGTAATAGTCGACTCCCGCTTGCTTCAGAATGTGCCCTAGAGGCACGATGTCGTCTTTGTTTTCCGGCAGTAGGACGCATTGGACACCGATGGTACACTGAAAGCCGTTTTGTCGCTTTATTGAGACCGCGTTCTCCAGATTTCGAACGATCTTATCAAATTCTCTCGGGTTTGTACCGTGAACTATTGAATAGATATCGGGCGTTCCGGCGTTTAAGGAGATTCTGATCCATTTTAAGATGCCAAGTGACTGGGTGGAATTTTCAGGCGTCCAGAGTATGCCGTTGGTGGAAAGAGCCATGTCGAGCCCTGCCTTATAACCGCAGTCGAGAAAAACCCTGATATCCGGATGTAAGTATGGTTCACCTTCCCCGGCAAACATGACTGATTTTACTTCATTTTGAGCCATTTCCCGGAGCGTTCTCAATAGAAAATCCTTATTAATAAAGCGTTGTTTGTATCCAAGATAGTCAAAGGCGCAGAAGCAACATCGATTATTACAGGCCCCGCTTGGGCCTATCTCTACGTAGATGGGAAATATTTCCTTCCCGGCGAGCCAATCGGCCACACGAGCGGGATGAAAATGCAGTTTATGTGAATCAATCCTTATTGATTGAATGTCTTCCATTTTGGTTCCTCAAATTCTTACAAAGAAACTACCGATGAATACGAATCATTCCGCGGATTTTATAACACCCGTAATTTATGATATTTCAAATCATCGCGAAAATTTCATAGCACACTACTTATATATTCTATTATTCATTTCGTGAAAAGTGTTAAATATCGAAAATAATCTGTTATATTATTGTTAGAAGGTATTGGGCGTCTAGGCCCGCTTATTTTTTCCGCCGTAAGGATGGTCGATGGCTGAAAAGATTGTTTTTGAACCGTTTGTATCCATAGACATAGGATCTTTCTCCTTAAAGTTTGCGCACGTTGCCAAAGGGGATGACGGAAAGCCGACGTTGAAAGCGCTGGCCCATATGCCTATCCCTCAGTTCACTCATATGCTGACGGCGGATGAGCGCGAGAAAATGAGCCGGGAAGATATAGAAAAAGACAACTTTTCCAAACTCCATAAATTTCTGACGAAACATCTGACCGAACTTTTATACGACAATCAAATACAAACAAAACGAGCGATAACCCTCGCATCGGGAAGACCCGTTACAATCAGATATATCGAGATTTCACCTCCCGGCCCTGAACCGGACGCCTTAACCGTTGCGGTTAACACTGAGGCAACGAAGCAAATGCCTTTTTCCATGGAAAATGCGGTATTGGGCTTTTCCGTCATAGGAAATGTTGTTCGCAACGAGAAAGCACTTCAACAGATAGTTGTTGCGGCTCTCCAAAAAGACGTGGTTGCAAATATGACCGAAAATTTGAAGGGTGGCGGTTTATCGAATGAAGGAATATTAACTCTTCCCCAGGCTCTTGAATTGTCCTTGAAATCACAGCTTGAATTTGTTCCGGGAACAGATAAAAGAGTCGGAATCATACACTGCGGTCATAAAACGACTTCGATCATGATTTACAAAAACGGTGCTTTGAATTTTTATCGTGACATCAATATGGCCGGAGAAACAATTACGGACGCAATTTTTGCCGGCGGGGAGTTCGAAGGACAAAAGATCGAATTCACCAATTATGATGAAGTCGCCGAGCTTAAACATAAAATTGGAATTCTTCCTCCCGATGAGATAAAAAGCCTCAAAGGAGCTGAGAAATTCGCGGCGCAACAGATTTTCTCCACCGTAGAGAAAATATTTCAACATATTCAACTTTCAATTAGTTTTTATATCTCGCAGTCGGCGGAACCCGGTTTGGATCAAATCATTCTTTCCGGCGGTTCCGCAGCCATGAAGAATTTTAAAGATTTCATTCAGGAAAGCCTCGAAGTCCCCGTTGCTTTGGCTGATCCATTCAAGGGTCTTTCCATAGGGGAAGTAAACTTTCCAAAGGAAAAATTTCCCACGGAAGGGCCCACATTGGCGGCCGCGGTTGGTGTGGGGTTATTCAGCGACCAGCCGGCAATAATTAACTTTATTAATTTGCTTTTTCCCAATCGTCGTAAACAGACGATTGATTTTTCAAAAGTAAGTTCAAAATTCAGTAAGAGTTTAACCCAGAGTCTTGGGATTGATATTCAGCTTGATGAAAAAAAGATAAAAATTATTGCGGGACTTTTAATCGTTTTTCTCATTCTGTTATTGGCATACCCTCTCGTAAAAGTCAGACAAGACATCAAGTTCGCTCAACAGGAAAACAAGAAACTAACCAATCAATTTAATGAATTAACCGTTTCTCAAGCCGAAGTCACTAAATTGATAGAAGAAAAAACGCAATTGGAAAAAGAGGCCGGCTTTCCGGGGGTGATTCAAAGCTTGAAATTTCCCAATTCGGAACTCCTCCTGGAACTCGCCAGTCTAACCCCTAGACAGATTTTCCTAAGAAATATGATTTTTACAAAAACTCCGGAAAGTAGAACTTTTAAACTTTCCGGACAAACCGACAACTCGGATCGGGTATTCGAATATTTAAAAGTCCTCGGTCAATCAACTTTTTTTAAATCACCTTCTCTGGAATCAAGTGATGAAATAGCCATTGATGAAAAAAGATATTTTATGCAATTTGTACTTAGCGGGAAAATACATGTTCCGGTTGCCGCCTTGCCGCCGCAACCCGCACCTGCTGAATAATACGATGAGCGGGTATAAACAATTCTTGGAGAATTCGAATGGCGGATGAGTTTAATATACAGGAATGGATTCAAAAAGCCAAGGAAGATCCCAAGATTGCGGCTCAACCTGTTGTTGTTCTATTGGCAATTGTTTTTTTGGGGTGGAAATTTCTTTATTCTCCTAAAAAAGTCGAACTGGAAAAAGAGCTGAAAAAGAATAAAGAAGTTGTCGCTAAGATCAAAGATCTGGATAATGCCGTTTCGAACAGTGAAGAGATCAAATTGCAGGTTGCGGAATTGAAAAAAGCGCGTAGTGAGGTTGAAAAAATCTGTTATCAGAAGGCTGAAGCGCCGATGTTTCTACAGAGCATCAGAAAATTGGGAAAAAGTGCGGGTATCGACATCAAGAGCATTAACCCTCTGCCGCCGATTACGAAGACTTATGAAACATTAACATATGAAGAATATCCCGTTAAGATTTCCTTCTCGGGGAATTTCCGACAACTTGGGATTTTTCTCAGGACGATTGAAACTTTTGATAAGCTGATTTCGGTGGAGTTGCCTCCGCTTGTTCCCGATGCGAGCGGATCATTCAAGTTTGATTTAACACCGACGGCGGTTCTTCTTCCTGAGGTTCAGCCGATTTCTCAGCCCAAAACAGAATGATGTAGTGATTATATATGAATGGTACGCGTTTCTTTTTCCTGAGCTTGATAATTTTATCCCTTGCCATGGGGCAAAATTGGTTCAAAAATCGCCCCAAAACGTTGTTGCGAGTAAAAGCTGCCGCTGTCAACCTGGATGATCTGGAAATAGCCAGCAATACTCTGGATCTTCCGATAAATGCATCGGAAACCTTGATTATATCGGAAACGGGCGTGGCATCCGATTCGGATTCAAATGCTCATTCCACGGCAAATGCTACGGCTTCGAGCTCCGTCTCTGCCGGTGTTTCGGATCAGGACCAAGTTCTTTTGGCTTTTCAAAAATTATCTAGAAATCCGTTTGAACCTTCTCCGTTTGAAAAACTGTTCGAAAAGGTTGGAAGGACTACTGAAAACACGCCTGCCGGGAAAGTCGTAAAAATTAAACCCACGAAAATACTTGCGGTTCCGTTTAAAGGATTGATCGAAACTGAAAATGAATTGCTGGCGATTCTTGATAAAAAGTTGTATAAAGCCGGCCAGATTTTTCAAGATAAAACGATAAAAAGAATCGGAACCGGTGTTGTGACGCTTGAAGACCCGGCAGGGATATACTTAATTCCCAAGAACGGTGTAAAAATCGACTTGGCAAGCGATGGCTTCTATACATATGAAGACACTCTTCCGACATTGAAATTTTAGAAAATCTTATATTTATTCATTGATAAGGCCTTGTTAGCAAACAACTGTAACGAATTTCTGGGATTTCTGGCCATAAGAGCCTGTAAGAAAACAACCAGACGATCCGGTTATTTTCTTACAGGCTCTAAAATAAAATATTTCTAAATTAAGCCGGCGCTAAGCCGATGTCTTGAAAAAGGCTTATGCAAACTAAATTACTTTTTATGGCTACCATGATCTTCATGTCCATATTTCTCAGCGGATGCATTGAAAAAACCTTATATCCCGCTGTTATTCTCACCGTCGTTTCAGTGACTCCGAATGAACTGCGGATTACAAGCACCGAAACTACCGGTACCAGCATTACTTTTCCATCTACCGTAATTGTCCTTAAATCTGAAACACAAGTTCCGGCAACCCTGGTAAGCTATTCGGTGTCGTATTCAACCAACCTTGGACAATCACTTCCGGCGCTTAGAATTGAAGAAACACCGTATGATTTGTTCTTGGCAGGTGGAGGTTCCGCTGATATTACTATTTCTCCATACACGCAAAAAGTAGCGGATCTGTTTGAATTGTCAACTTCCGATATTTCACCGATCAAAGCGACCATAACCCTCACGGTGAAAGATGTCAACGGCAATACTGTTAATCGGGAAGCTCATTGCTTGCTTTATAAGTCCTAAGGTCTTGTTAATAAATAACTGTAACAAATTTCATTCATCGACCGGTCATAAGAGCCTGTAAGAAAACAACTATTTGTAATGGTTATTTTCTAACAGGCTCTAAGACGTTGTTGGCACATAGTCTTACCGAGTTTCCGAGATTTTCCGCCATATCTAAAATGCGTCGTTATCGCTGATCTGTCACGCCGTCAATGAATGACGAAATCAACCGCCTTTTCTGGGTGGCGTGCATTTTTCATGAAGTTGAAATTACGGTTGCAGGCTGACGCGTGGCTGAATTGCATCGGTATCTGATTTTGCCTGGACTGTCCCGACTTTTTGGTTTACGTGAGATCGCACAATGTGCGGTGTGATAAAAATAATCAATTCGGTACGACTTTCTTTTTGGGTCTTTTTCTGGAAAAATTTTCCAATGCCTGGAAGATCGCCAAGAAAGGGAACTTTCGTTATGGAATCGCTTTTATCGGTTTTGATCATTCCGCCGATTACGATCGTGTGGTTGTTTTTAACAATTACTTGCGTTAAAGCGCTTCTTTGGCTAAGATTCGGCGTGGAATTTCCTCCCAAACTGGTAAATCCCAGAACACTGCTGATGGTCGGCGCAATATCGAGGAAGACTTCTTCATTTCCTGTCACGGAAGGCGTCACGAGCAGTGTAATATTTGCATTAGCCTGACTGATCGTGTTGGAAACTTGCCCGGTCGTCGCATTAACGGTTGAGGCGGAAACGTATGGAATCGCTTGTCCAACCGTGATATTGGCTTGTCTGTTGTTTAATGTCGTAATTACGGGATTACTCAAGACCTTGGCGAATGTGTGCGTCTTCAACATTGCCAAGAGAGCCGTGAATTGGTTTATCGTCAAACTGCCGAATCTGAATACTCCCGTGCCCCCGGCAGTGGCGTCTTCGGGAGATATCGATATGTCTAATAACTTTTCAGTGCTACCGGCGATCGGAATTTGCTTTTGCCAGTTGATTCCGAGCCTTTCTTCTTCGTTCAAGTCTATCTCATAAATATGCGCATCAATGGTCACTTGAATCGGCGCAATATCAAGCTTCTCAACCAATTCTCTTATTTTTTCCAAATTCGCGGGAATATCGGTGATTATCAACATATCCTGACGTCCGGTAGCACCACCTGTAGCACCGGCAGCGCCGGACATCGCGGCTTGATTTGACGAATAAGCCAGAATATTGGTCCTCGCGGTTATTGTTTCAAGAGCCGGAATGAGATTGGTGGCATCGACGTAGTTTAAATAAAACACTTCGGTAATTTTTCTAATTGTAACCTCAACCTGACTTTGTTGAACGTCGAGTTGAGGTATCAGGCCCCTTATTCTGTCGATTTTATCTTGCGTGTCGTTGACTACCAATGAATTGGTTCGAGTATCCACTTCGGAACTTCCGCGCGTGACGGTAAGAAATCTGTCAACCATCGGTTTGATATCCTCGGCTCGCGTGTTCTGAATATTGAATACGGCCGAGACTACGGGCGCGCTAGCCGCGGTAAAAATTCGAAGAATGCTTCCTTCCCAGGCAAAAGCAAGATTTTGACTCTTAATTAAGGTATTGAAGGCTTCTTCGAGATATACATTATTAAAGGAAAGAGTGATTGTTCCGTTAACTTCATTCTGAATCATTATATTGATTCCGGCCATGGCTGCTAAACCTCTTAAAGCATCTTTAAGATCCAATTCCCTCAGTTCAAGCGAACTGATATGCTGATTCATGCCGGCCGGAAGTTTCAAGACACTGCCGAGATTCATCTCTGATGTTTGGTTTGTTCCGTTACCTTGCTTTATGGTTGTGGGTGCCATGAGAGATTGGGATTGGGCGCCGGTAATGGGAGAGGGCGTTCCCGCCGGATGTGCGTTGGGGGCAGCCGCTGTTGCACCGGGTGTTTGTGCAAGTTGAAAATTTGACTCTCGCGGAATAAGATTGTCGTCGGTTAGCGATTCCAAAGTCTTCGTTGTTAATTTGGATGCATTTTTTGTGGACAAAACCCTGATTTTTGCGCCGTTTCCCAAGTCATACCAGTCCAGACTGCGGGATGTCTGGCGTGATGGGGCGCTAACCGGATTATTAATCGTCGGAAGACTGTTGGTTGATCCGGAATTTGTGATCGATTTTTGAATCGACGCATTGGGGGTCGCGATTTTTGTAAGAGGCCGCCATTGATTTGAAGAAGATTTTCCTGAACGCCCCTGCACGGTTTGGTACGGACTTGCCGCCAATAAAAGCCCGGCAAATAATGCCGGTAAAAGAATTTTTTTCGACCGAAGCAGAGCCAAAAGGCACCTCCAAAAAAATGAAAGCCCACTCATTAATCGGCATGAATGGAAAAAGCATCAAGCTTCTAATAAGACCGGAAGGATAGGTGCCGCTTACGCTCTTCTCGTTCGAACTTCGGTACGCTCCGCTCTAATGGCGGCGGCCCCGTATGCTGTAACGGCGGCTTAGACACTTGCCGCCGTAATCCGATGAGAAAAAATATACGTTGCTGTTTCGTGAAATTGCTATTAGAAGGGTGCGCCGAAGTCGAAGTAAGTTTGGCCGTCTTTGCGGTCCGTCGCTTTTCCGTAATCGATCGCTACGGGACCTAGTGGTGTAATTATTCGAATTCCAAATCCGTAACCCTTTTTTGCTTTGAAACTTTGATCGATTCCATTGATGTCCGTTCCAAAGGCGCTTCCAATGTCGAAAAAGCCGACCAGATCAAAATTCTTGGCTATTACTTGCCGAACCTCAACATTTCCGTACCCGGTTTTAGTACCGAGGAATTCCCGCGCTTCATATCCTCGAATGGTACCGGTACCACCGACCCCGTAAAGCTCATATACCGGAACGCAACCGCTGTTAAGCGAAGTATAGCCGGTTACTCCCTGTAATGCCAAGGTTGTTTTGCGGTTTCGACTGATGGGAAAATACCTTCGAAGCGCTAAATGATATTTGCTGAAATTGTTGGCTCCCGAAAGAATTCCACCGGTTGTCTCGACGGAAAATGTGTCGTGTACACCGCTGCTTGGCCGAAAACGATTGTTTCGTGTGTCTTTGTCGATGATACCTCCAAGCGTTTGCATTCGTCCGTTTATTATTCCTGAAGGCAATTTTTTCGTAGAATCGGTGGGAGTAACGGTAATATTTTCATCGCGAAAGGAGAGAGAAACATCGATATCTCGATTAATTCGACGTCCCATGGTGATATTACCGCCTCTGCGTTGTTCGTCATATTGAAATGTTTCCTCTGAGTCATAAAGATTGCGGGTATATTTGGTGTTGTAAATTCCGCAACCGAAACTCACGGGGCGATCGTTCAGCCAAGGATCAAAATATCCGAGTTCGTAAGTTTTTATGCCGCCGAATTCGGTCTTTGCATAGAGACGTTTGTTTTCACCTTTAAAATTGTTGATGGAATAATTGGCGAAGCCCACGGCACCATTAAGCGCGCTGTATGAGCACCCGCCGCCGTAACGGCCCGTTTTTTGTTCGACAACTTGAATGACTAAAACGATTTCGTCAGGTTTTTTTCCCGGAAGATGATCTGGTTTCACTTCAGCAAAAAGCCCCAGATTATCGATTCTTTGCAAATCCCGTATAATCTTATTTCTATCGTATATGTCGCCAGGCTTGATCGTGAGTTCGCGACGAACGACTTTTTCCTTGGTTTTCTTGAGCCCTTCGATTTTTATGTCACCAATCTTTGCATCCGTAATCTCTATCGAAATTATGCTTCCCTTTTCTTTTACGTTCGCATCAGAGACTCTAGAGAATGGAAAACCTTGACGGGCAAGAAATTCACCAATGTTTTGAATGTCTTGTGAAAGGAGCTTTGTGTTGAAAACGCATCCTATCTTGCTTTCCATGATATCCGAGCATTTTTCGGTCGGAATGACGGTATTGCCTTTCATGTTGATTTCGCCGATGATGGGATTTTCTTCAACCTTAAATATGAGACATTTGCCGCCTTGCGTCGGACGAATCTCCGCACCGACATAAGAGAAATAGCCCATTTCTCCGATACGGTTGATTTCTTCTTGAATTGCTTTTCCATTCAAGGAGTCGCCGGGCTTTGCCTTCAGGTTAAGAAGGATGGTATCCGTTGAAATCAGGCGATTACCTTCCACTTGGAAGGATTTAAATTCATTTCCTACTGTTGCCGCCGAAACTTGGATCGATATGAATAAACAAAAAAGGGAAACGGCTGTTGAATTTTTCAAGGAGTTTTGAATCATATGCATTGGTTGAACCTCATTTCTAGTCGAATTTTCTATGTAAGGCCTTGTTAATAAATAACTGTAACAAATTTCGTTCATCGATCGGCCATAAGGGCCTGTAAGAAAACAACTATTTGTAATGGTTATTTTCTAGCAGGCTCTAAGAAATTTCCGATCAACGTTTTCGGATTGAGGCGAGGAACGAGATCTTACCGGAATTTGCTCGTTTTCACATCGGATCGAAGCAAGATTCTTTCCTCCGGCGAGAGACCTATTTTGTCTCAGCCTAAAGTTGCTTTGTCGTTGCTGTTTTGTTTTCTTCGACAAACTCAGAACGAAAGGCTGTTATTGCTTGTGTAACGGATTGTAGTGAACTAATCGCCGTTCAGCGTGAGGTGTCGTATCGAAACATGAACGGTAATATTGATAATTAGCTTGCAGTGAAGACTTGAGGCCGTTTATGACTTCAAAATTGCGGTTAAAGTGCTTTCTTCATGAAACCTTCGCGCCACGCAAAAACCGCGATTTGGGTTCGGTCAGCCAATTGAAGTTTGCTTAAAACATTGCTGACGTGAGATTTGACGGTTTTTTCGCTGATGAAAAGGCGCTGGGAAATATCGGCGTTTGACATTCCTTCGGCGATAAGTTTCAATACTTCGAGTTCCCGTTCCGTCAAGTCATCAAGGAACAACTTCTTTTGATGAGTTTCTTGCTGCAGGGAAAAAACAACTTGAGACGCGACCCGGGAATGGAGAAAAGCTTCTCCACGAGCGGCTTTTCGCACGGTAGCTATCAGATCCGTCGGCGAGATATCTTTTAAAATGTAGGAAATGGCTCCTGCTCTCATGGCCGGTAGTACGTGCTCGTGATCCAGATAGGAAGTAAGAATTACGATTTGCGTTCTCGGACTGATAGCTTTTAAACGTCGTGTAGTTTCCACTCCGTCCATTCCCGGCATGAGTAAATCAAGGAGAACGACGTCTGGTGCCGCATCTTGACATACCTTTATCGCTTGTTCGCCAGATTCGGCTTCGCCGATGACCAGCATATCGACTTGAGAATCAAGAAATACTTTTACTCCCTGTCGGACTACCTGATGATCGTCTACGATGAGGATCGATATTTTCTCGTTGTCATTTAAGCTCAAGAGTTTTTTTCTCCTTTTTCGCCGAAGGCGAAAATTGAAACTCCAAACAAGTTCCTTGATTTATCATACTTTGAATGTGAAGCAGACCGTTCGGCAATGATTCAACCCTCTCTTGAATGATTCTTAAACCGACGCCGACCGATGTCGTTTGAGAATTAAATCCTTTCCCATTGTCCGAAATTCGAAAAATCATTGCATCTTCCTTTACGAGGCACTCAAGTATGACGCGAGTTGCTTGACTATGCCGCGCGACATTGGACAATGCTCCTTGAATAATTCGAAATACATGCTTTTGCAGTTCTTCACGAAGATCGGGAAATGAATCCAATTTTACTTCTATATCAATGGGCGTATTTTTTTTCCATTCTCGAATGTATATATCAAGGGTTTCTCTTAGAGATTCTTTGAAACCATCTTCAGGCCGGAGTTCTTGAATTATTTGAGATAGTTCTTCCCGCATGTGGAGATTCAAACGCTCGGCCTCACGAAGATATTGCATCGCTTTTGACGGTTCTTTTTCCAAAACCTGTTGAGCGGTAGCTATTTGCAGTGCGGAGGCAAAGGCTTCCTGCTTTACCGTATCGTGGAGGTCTCGTGCAAGCTGATTTCGATCTTCCGAAACAGCTAGTTGTTCCCTAAGCAACTGGGAAGAAGACCAATCTCGCGCCATGGTATTCAATCTTTGAGATGTTTCCGCCAATTCATCGTGAAGCGGGTCTTCAATAAAAGAAGAAAAATCACCATGACTCCATGTGGTAGATACCTCTGAAATGTGTTTTAACCTTTCGGTCAATTTTCTAGCCGTAAAATATCCAAAAACCAAACCGGAGAATCCGGAAAAAATCGTTACTATTATGGCTAAAGGAAAAGAAAGATTGAAGGATTTTTTCAATAAGTCGAAAAAAGTAAACGGCTTTTGAGCTCGAACAAACAGAAAACCCGCGATGGAAGAGGAGTGTTCGTAAATCGGAAATAAAGCGATAAATCCTTGCTTTCCTTCAATTTCTCTTGGAATATATCGTGTTTTTTCCGATAACGCACCGTCTAAAAGAGCTTTTTCTTGATCGTCGAGAAAAGTTCCAACATTATTGCCGATGGTAAATTTGTCCGGCGGATAGGCTAAAACGACTTTGTTCTCAGAATTGAAGATTACCGAATCATACCACCCGCTTAAGCCGAGACTAAGAATGAATGATGGAACATTGTCGCCTTTTGTGTCATTCCTATTTCCCTCATCAAATAAGCATTGTTTCAGAAAAATACGCATGGTTTCAATTTTTGGTGGAGTTGCCGTTAATAAAGGCATTAAACCCGAAATGCGACGCTGCATAGTTACGATTTCATCTGAACTTAGGGAAATATTCGTGGGAAAATACAATATCATGACGAACAGTCCGAGGATTTCCGCCAGGACAAAGGTCGTCACGGTTACGAAAACATACGACCAGGTTAGTCCCCATTGAAAAGTTTGGAAGGGCTGCCGAATACGGGACACGATCTTCATTAACATGTGAGCAAATATATCACTTTTTTTTCGATACTTAATCGCTTGTGCTTGCGATTAAACACTTATGTTAAAGCTTTGTGGAAAAAAAACATCCTTCTTTGGTCGGTCAAAGACTCCGCCCCAAGAAGGAACCGAAAAGCCGAACTTTCAATATTTGTCTGCCGCCAATTGGTTATTAAAGGAAAAAAATTATAGATAAAATGATCAACTTGCCGACACTTATATTATGTTGGATCGTGATGAAAAATCAAGGTACGCACGTTACACCCAAAAAACCAATTGCGTGCCACCCCACGGATAGGATTCAGCCGGATTTACAAGGCATTTGCCGGCTCATTTAAGGAGGCGATGATACATAAATAGTTGCTTGACACCCCCTCTTGCGTATGTTATCCTCTCCCATGATTGGCCCCCATTTAGGGATTTGCCAAACCTGGAAACTCCCCGGGATTTTCTCCCCGGGTTTGCGAAAGGAGATTTGAGTAGATGTTGAAGCGTTATGCGGTTGTTGTGGGTGTTCTTTTCCTTGTGTCTCTCTCTTTGTGCTCTTTTGCGGCTGAGAAGGTTTTGCTGCAATATAATCCCGCTCCCGGGACTACTGTTAAATACAAGATGACTATTCAGGGAACTACGGTTGTTACGGCTATGCAGAGAGCCCAAAAAACTAATCTCGAAACCACTATGAACCTGGAACAGAAAGTTACGGGGGTTGATAAGTCTGGTAATATCGAAATGGTTACCACCATTACCGATGGAACGATCACCGTTAATGACACTCCCACGCCTATGCCGGTAAATGGCCAGCAAATCAAGGTTAAGATGGCAAAAAACGGTGAAGTGCTCGAATCCGAAGGCATGGAACAGCAAGGTAATTTCAACCAAATGCAGATCAAATTTCCTACAAAACCGGTGGGTGTCGGCGATGGTTGGGATTCCACAATCAGCCCGAATCCTCAACTTCCTATACCCTTGAAGGTAAAATACACCGTTGTGGGTTTTGAAACCGTTGATGGGCATGAGTGCGTGAAATTGCAATCTTCCGTTACCAGCGAGCAAGGCGACACTGGCAGCATTAATTTGAACGTTAAGGCCGACGGCAAAATCTGGTTTGCTTATAAAACCGGAATCATGGTTAAAAATGAAGTCGTCTCCAATATGGTTATGGTCATGGAGAACGACCTTGGCGGCGGCAAGAAGGAAAAAATTGATACTCGCATGAACTTGACTTTAAAAATGGGAATTGCGAAGTAATTTTCTCTGGAAGTTGACGTCTTTGGGTTCTGCTCTTATAATTTGACACAAGATGCGCAAGTTTCTTTGAAAATTAGATCGGAACCCAGCGGAATCATGAGGTGAAACGCGCAAACCGGCGATCACCTGTGTACAAAGGAAGTTGGAGCCCCGCTTTACCCGAGGCGGGGTTCTTCTTCATACCCGAACCCAATTTTTTACCCTATCCAATCCTACCCAAGAACATTTTTTACTGAAAGGAGGAATCCACCTCAGAGATTTTTTACTAAACATCCGAATGTTTGTATCATTCTAAGGAGGAAATAATATGAGGTTGAATCGCAAGTTTCTTAAATTCCTGGCGACAACCTTGACCGTTGTAATGTTGATGACCACTTTTGGCGCAAGTGCCGAAGCTGGTTTGTTTTCAAAAATTACGGATGCGGTCAAGAGCCATCCTGTTAAGGCAGCGTTGGGCACAATTGCCGCCGGTGTCGGCGTCGTTATTGCTGTTCCCTATGTTGCCAGCGCGTTGGGTTTTGCCTCAGGCGCGACGGTTGTCGGTGGAGCCGGTGCAGTTACCGCCGTAGCCGGTGTCGGCACCGGACTTGCCGGAATTGGAACCGCAATTTGGGGTGGAATCGTAGCAGCGAGCGGATTTGTTACCGGAGCCCTGGGCGCAGTTGGCGTGGCTATCGGCGGCATGTTTTCCGGAATAGCGGGTTTTGTAGCCGGAATCATCGGAAGCCCACTTTTCATTCCAGCTTTGCTCATCGTCGGAGCTGCCGTAGTCGGATATCTTTTGTGGAAAAAATATCGCCGACAGACGCAAACTATCGGAAATGGAAGCACTCTTCCCACAACCACCGTCAGCAGCGTTCCCAGCACGGAGGTTGTTGTCTCAGCCGATGCTACTCCGGTCGTATCTACTGAGGTATCCACTAGTTCTTCAGGCACGACTTCTTCTGAGATCGCGGTAAGCGGAAGTCAAGTTTCTTCTACTGAAGTTGCTGCGACAGATACTACCACCACCACAAGCTCCACTGATCCTCTTAAAGATGCTCATGCGGCATACATCAAAGCTTACAACAGCTATATCTCGTTGGTTACCAACATCGGTGGAACTGAAAATCCCGATGAAGAACTGCAGACCAACATGCGCCGCAATGACACTCAAAAAGCTCTCACTGCTTATCGTGAAGCTTACAGCAAATACATAACTCTCCTGCGGCAGAGTGGCGCCAAGTAGCGAAAAAAGCCGGGTCGCGAGACCCGGTTTTTTTTGTACATTTCAATATTATAGTGTTGAAAACAGGAATTGTTACAATAAAATTTCCTTTAATATGAAAACATCTTCGAGAATCCGGCTGTGTTGCATTTTGATTGCTTTTTTTTTGATTTTCTTGCCGTTACAAGCGTTTTCTCAAGATATTTTTGAATTCATCGAAAAAAATGATTTGGCAAATGTTATGAATCTTGTTGAAAATCACCTCGAGTTATTGGACGTGAAAAATGAATTTGGTTGGTCTCCAATTCATGCTGCCGCCTTTTTTTCGCGCGACAAAGTCATGATGAAATTATTGGAAAACGGCGCAAAAATAAACTCCAGGGATTTAGGTGGTTTTACTCCGCTTCATTTGGCGAGAACTATGGATGTCGCCCGCCTTTTGATCGAACATAAAGCTGATATTAATGCCGCGGATAATCAGGGCAAAACATTGCTGCATCACCTGATCATTTCATCAAATGAATCCGCGAACATTGATTTGATAAAACTTTTGATTCAAAAAAAAGCTGATATGGAAGCTAAGGATCGAGACGGGAATACACCTCTCCATGCGGCGATTTCGACGGGAAATTTGACGGTGATGAAGATGCTTTTGGAAAGCGGTGCTAAAATTAATTCTACGAACAAATTCGGTTTTTCATCTCTTCATATGGCTTTTATTAAGACCAATAACTCTTTTTACGAAAATGATCGGTGTAAAATCGTTAAATTTCTGCTTGACAACGACTCCGATGTAAATCAAAAAGCCAACGGATTGCGTACGCCGCTTCATTTGGCGGTTCTTGAACCTGTTAATCATGAAGCCGTTTCTTTATTAATCGATGGCGGAGCTGATTTAAACGCCCGCAATTCGGAAGGAGAAACCCCGCTCTTGTGTTCCATCGAAGCGGGAAATGTGATCATCGCGAAACTTTTGATTCAAAGGGGTTGTAACGTGAATTTGAAAGACAACGCCGGAAATTCTCCGCTTTTGACAGCTTTAAAAGAAGGTCAAACCGCTATCGCCGAAATCTTGCGATCCGCCCGAGCCAATGAATGAGATCGATAAGGCGTGAGTTTTACGGGTGTTGTTTCAGGTAAGATAAGACGTAATGCGATCGACTATTCGTTTCGCGGATTGCCCATCGCCGAAGGGGTTCGGGTTCTTGATCATTTCATTATAGGCGTTTTGATCTGAAAGCAGTCGCTCGGTTTCGAATAATATTTTATCTTCATCAGTCCCTACCAGCAGCAGAGACCCGCTTTCGAGTCCTTCGGGTCTCTCAGTTTGCTCTCTGAGCACTAGAACGGGCTTTTTCAGAGTCGGAGCTTCCTCTTGAACCCCGCCCGAATCCGAAAGAATCAGAAAAGAGTTTTTCATGGCGTGGATAAAATCGAGATATCCGAGGGGGGAGCACAGGTGAATTCTGGGATGGTTGCCCAAAAGTTCGCCGGTTTCGGCTCTGACGTTGGGATTTGGGTGAACCGGGAAAAGCATATTAACATTCTCATGCCTTTCGACGATTTTTTTTAGCGCCCTGAAAATCCTTCTGTGAGGCTCGCCGAAACTCTCTCTGCGGTGAGTAGTAACCAGAATAAGAGGTTGTTGTGGCGAAAACAGCTTCCTAATTTCCGTTGATGGTCGATAAGGCAGATTTAAAGCCCAAAGCAAAGCATCAATAACCGTATTGCCGGTGACAAAAATATTGGATTCGGAAACACCTTCACGTAGAAGATTATTCTTGGCGCATTCGGTGGGCGTGAAATGAAGATCCGCGAGAGTCGAGGTTAACCGACGATTGATCTCCTCGGGATAGGGGCTGAATTTGTCTTTGGTTCTTAAACCCGCCTCGACGTGGGCAACGGGGGTTTTTGTATAATACCCGGCTAAAGCACCCAAAAATACGCTGGTTGTATCGCCTTGGCAGATTATCAGATCGAATTTTTCGCGCGAAAGAACTCGCGACAATCCCTCTAAGATCTTGCCGGAAACTGAAAAAAGGTTTTGATTATGCTGCATTACGGCCAAGTTGAAATCCGGTGTAATATTGAATATCCGCAACATTTCATCGGCCATTTCCTTATGTTGTCCCGTATGCATGATCGACACCAGAAGACTGGGAACGTTGCGGGCATGGTGAATGACGGGTGCAAGCTTTACTATTTCCGGTCTTGTGCCAAAGATGAAAAGAAGGCGCTTTAAGCTCGGCATATGTTGCTGGAAGTATTATTGAGCCGGTTGAGGATTTCCTACCGGAGGGTTTGACCACTCGGTTTGAGAGGTGCCATCCGGTTTTGAAGGTGGTTGAGCGGTTGTGCCTTGCCCCCCCGCCGTTGGAGAGGGAAACTTGAAGTCCGGGTTGGACAGGAGTTCCTTGAATTCCGCTCCGTTTATGGTTTCTCGCTCAAGTAAAATTTTCGAACAACGATCCAAATGTTCTCGCTTTTCAGTCAAGATGTCCTTGGCATGAGCATAAGATTTGTCAATTAACCGCCGAATTTCACTATCGATCTTTTTAGCCATTTCCTCGGAAAGGTCTCGTCTTCTATTGAAATCACGTCCGAGAAAAACCGTATGCTCGTCATCACTAAGATAAACGGGCCCTACTTCATCACTCATGCCGAGCTCGCAAATCATTTTTTTTGCAATTTTAGTTGCCCGTTCAATGTCATTTTTTGCCCCGGAAGTTAATTCGCCGAAGACCAGTTCTTCGGCTACCCTTCCTCCGAGGAGGATGCAAAGTTGGTGATATAATTGTGTTCGGGATACCGTCAGCCGATCTTCCACAGGAAGTTGCATGGTCATTCCGAGAGCCATTCCTCTCGGGATAATCGTAATCTTGTGAACCGGATCGGTGTCGGGAAGGTTTGCAGCGACGATCGCGTGACCCATCTCATGAACGGCCGTTGATTCCTTTTCTTTTTCGGATATTATACGACTTTTCCGCTCGGAGCCGGCGATAACCCGATCTATGGCTTCTTCAAAATCGTTCATGGAAATGATTTTTTTTCCGTATCTGGCGGCGAGAATCGCCGCTTCATTTGCCAAATTCGCCAAATCAGCGCCTACGAAACCCGGAGTTCGCCTTGCCAGAACGGAGAGAACCACATCATCAGCGACTGGCTTGTCTCTGACATGGATCTTTAATATCTCTTCCCGGCCTTTTATGTCCGGTTGATCAACGACGATTCGCCGATCAAACCTTCCGGGTCTCAGCAAGGCCGGGTCAAGAACGTCTGGCCGATTGGTTGCCGCGACAAGAATAATTCCTTTGGAATTATCAAAGCCGTCCATTTCAACCAAAAGCTGATTCAGCGTCTGTTCCCTTTCATCGTGTCCTCCACCTAAACCGGCGCCGCGTTGTCTGCCCACGGCATCTATTTCATCCATAAAAACTATGCAAGGTGCGTTCTTGCGTGCTTGCTCGAAGAGATCACGTACTCTTGATGCGCCGACTCCTACGAACATCTCGACGAATTCCGATCCGGAAATGTTGAAAAAGGGGACATTGGCTTCGCCGGCCACGGCGCGAGCGAGAAGAGTTTTACCTGTTCCCGGGGGGCCGAAAAGCAGAACACCTCGCGGTATTTTTGCTCCCAGATCTGTGAACTTTTTTGGATCTTTAAGGAATTCGACAACTTCTTCCAGATCTTGCTTGGCTTCGTTAACACCCGCGACATCCTTGAACATTACTTTCTTTTCTGTCGTATCAACCATTCTTGCCCTGCTTTTCCCAAAACTTAAAGCTTTGGCTCCGCCGCCTTGCATTTTGTTGAGAATGTAAACCCAAGCACCGATCAACAAGAGAAATGGGAACCAATTGATAAGAAGATTTAACCACCACGACATCTGAGCTGGCGGTTCCGCCTCTATGCTGGCGTTACTGTTGCGGAGGATTTCCATCAAACCCGGATCATCAGGCATGACGGTTTGAAACTGGGTATTTACGGATTCCTTATCATTTGATATGAGGGTTCGAGCAATAGCCTGTCCGGTTATCTCGCGATCATTGATTTTGACGCTGACGACTTTTTTCGGCGAATCCTTGCTGGTGAACATTCTAATGAAATCCGAATATTTTATTTTTTCAACTTTACGGGTGTTAATGTTGGTAAATGCAGTGAGGAATATAATCAACAATAAAACCCATAAAGCAATAGTTTTCATTTTCGGAGGTTGTTCTTTCATCATATTTCTTCCCTAGCGAAACAAAATTTCCGCTATTTAAAGAGAGTTTTTAATCTTACCACACATCGGATTAATTATTCAATGTGAAACCCTCCATAAAAAAGCTTTGGGCTTCGATTTTAAAAAATATCATGGAAACGAAGTAGAAATGAATATTTTCCAATAAGGAAGGGCGACGAAATTTATGGCTTACGAGAAAATAGACGGGCTTGTTTGACTTTTAGCCAAGCCCACCAACCTTCATCACGGAAAGTATTTTCTTCGAGTCGATCGAGGAAGAGTTTGATAATTCTTTTTTCTTCCTTGGTCGTAGGATCGCTCATAAGAAGAGATTCGATGGCGCAATTCCCTAATTTTTCCACTTTTTCGAGAATTTTTGAAAATTCCCTATTATCGGTTTTGCCAAGGTTTTCTACCCAATAAGGAAGGCAATCGATGCCGTCCATTTTGAATAATGCTTTGCGCGCATTTTCCTGTACTTCCGGTGTCTGATCTCGCGCCAATATTCCAAGCAAATCGATTCCGCCGTCGACATGAATGTGTTGTAGAACAAATGCAGCTGAAGCTCGCATCCAACGATTCGAATTAGTAGCCATTTCCTTTAATACGCTCGTCAGGGTGATCTTGTCATGAATTTCCCATAATGCTTTGAGAACGTTTGCTTTAACCCGATTATCCTCGTCGCTTAATAAGGGAATCAACATTCGGGTCGTAGATGGAATTTTTAGCCGTTCAACCACTTCGACGGCGTTGGCTCTTACTCTCGGATCGTTGTCGCCGAGAGCCATTACGATTGCATCGACAACCGGATCAGAGGGTTGGGCCAATCGAGCCATTGATGACAATATGCATGCCTTGAGCCGGGGATGAGCATCAGGAGTGAAATACTTCATAAGGGGGGGGAGGTTTGCAGGATCGCCTACTTTCCCCAAGGTCTCCGCAGCCAACGCTGCCAAGTCGGAGTTCGGATTACTTAATATCGGGATGATCATGGAACTGGGAGCGGCATCCTCGATATCTCCCAATGCGATGAGCGTATTATAAATAATGTCTGGATCGGAATTCTTGAGATTTTGAGCAAGTTCATCGATCGACTGAGCCGTTTGAGGAAGATTCGGGATCAGTCGCCAAACGCGTACATTCTCTCTTTCAATTACGCGTATCCATGAAGCACTGTTGTATTGGGTGTAACCCAAAAATTCCCGCTCGGCCTTTTTTAAGGCTGTTTCCCTGTCGGAAGCTTCGATCGTATACTCGATCTTGAATCGCTTTCTTGGATTTGCCGATTCAGTATATGGTATAACGACTTTATAGGTATTTAAATTCTTCCCGATGGTCATAATTAAATTTCATCTTAGCAAATTCCCCATTTCCCCACAAGTTGTGATCGAATAATTCCCCATTAGATAATTACAAGCTTGATCGCGAAATAATTCACAAGCTGGTATCGCTGAATGGGCTTCGTTTCGTAATTTAATGCTGTTGCCGTCTAATAATTTGGTACACGTAGTTGACAGCAAGCTGAATGTCTGCTATGGTCAAACAATCATCAAATTAGAAATGATGATTTGAAAGAAATCAGTATGAAAAAGGAGGTGTTCAAGAGAAAGAATCCATCGGAAACCCATTTGAAGCTATTTTACATAACTTGGTTTTCGGGGAAAGCGTTTTTGTTGATGTCATTAATGTGTTTGAAGCGTCCAACAACTTGCCCAAGGCTAATCCTTGTTAAAAGGTTGGACAACAAATGGTCTAACTTTAGTATATTAGCCCAGGAAATCTAAGGAAGAGAAACTCATGGAAGATAAAACCATTAACTGTCGAAACTGTGGAAAACCCTTTATTTTTTCGGTCTCCGAGCAACAATTCTATAAAGAAAAAGGTTTTGAACACGAGCCCGTAAGATGCAAATTATGCAGGGATTCGCGCAAAACTTCAAGATCCGGTGGCGGTGGCGGACCTCGCCAAATGCATACCGTTGTTTGCTCCGAATGTGGCAAGGAGACGCAAGTTCCCTTCAAACCAACCGGTGAAAAACCCGTTTTTTGCCGGGAATGCTTTAACAAGCATCGCAACGAAGGCCAAGATTAACGGATAATTTCGATTAAATAAGTTTTCATCCGAACAAGCAAAAGAATCCCGAATTAATTTTCGGGGAATTCTTTTTTGTTTGTCGGCTTACTGTGTTGCCAAGGAATCACTTGCTTTAATGAGGGCTTGGGATGAACTGACGGCAGTTGTGTTCGAAGCCGAAAAGTTGAGTGATTCGGTGGAATTTTCAGTAATTACAGGAATTTCCCAAGACGGAGACGTGATTGTCTCCGCCTTTTTAGCGGCTTCGAGAAGTTCCTGTTGAAGTCTTGTAATTTCAGAAGTATCGGGAAAACTTATATCTTCGGAAGCAGTTGTCGCAGACTCCCAGTCTCGTTTGAAATCATCGCAGAGACGATTTAGGGTTTGCGGTATTCCTTCATATTTATAATGAAGCGAAAATCCTTTGTTGGGTTCTCGTGCCATTGGGGCATGGGAAAAAGACGGCTTTTTTCCGGGGACTACATTTAACCATCTTTCGAGTTTTCTATCCTGGCTGAATACATTTAATGTCAGCAAAGAAAGAATTGAAGTGAAAAGAACCAAGTATTTTTTTTTCATTGAATTTTTATCGCAAGCATTCGCATGCTTAAAAAACAATGATTCGTATCAAAGCTAGCCAACGAAAAAATCGAAGGGAATTTTTTACCGCGGAGGCGCAGAGATGCGAAGAAAACACTTCTAATAGCCATTCTCTACGCCTCTGCGTCTGCGGTTTTTCCTTGACCCAACTTGGTTAGCTTTTATGCGTTTCATTATTAAAAAAGAGGGTCAGCGCTTTGGTTGGTAGAATACCAAACTAAAAGGTTGTTGATAACTTTAAATTCAGCTTCATTTCGACGCTTGAGGGCCGACAAATAACCGTGTATCGTTGCCCGATAAAGGAAATGTTCCCAACCGGTTTTGTTCAGTTGAAAATGACCTAAAAATTCCTTGATTATTTGATCCATGGGTTGCGGTCCTGATAATAAATCTTTAGTCGTCTGAAAAGCCTCTTGTATATGTCGGATGTTTTCATTTAGTAAGATGTCGAGATTTGTTAGGGGGGGGAAATGCCCTCCGATAAACCATTTGGCGTTGAGTTTCTTTAGTTTTTTCAATGTGGAAACATGTTCAAGCGGGTCGTAAATATATAGAAGTTTATGTTTGATTATCGTTTGTTGAGAGAAAAGTGAATCGGCGACAAAAGCTACATCATTAACGACGAAGCCTTTCTGGTCTATGGAATGCCCCGGTAAATCGATAATTTGAATTTCCAGATCGTCGATTTTGAAGACTTGTTCAAGTAAAGGCTCAGAATGAAACGGTTCCGCCATTATCATGTGGTTCATCAGTTCCGGGAAAGGACATCCGCCGAAAAGCGCGATGGCTTGAATCAAGGGATTTTCACAAATGAGCGACTCTTTTTCACCGCCGAATATTTTGCATTTTACTTCATTTTGTATGTAGGCATTTCCGCCGATGTGGTCGGCGTGGGAATGAGTGTTCAATATGAGATCGACTTTATAACGATAATCGCTTAAAAAATCCAATACATGCTTGCCATATCGCCTATCAAGGCCCGTATCGATAATAGCTACCCGATCGTTGGAAAGCAAAATCAATCCAACGTTTACGGGTCCGATTAGAACTTGAACGCGGTCGGTTAAGGCCTTTAGTTCCACTCATTCAACCTTTCGAAGGTTTGATGTGAGAGATTTTTTCCTTTACCTTCGGTTGCGCCGTTTTATCATGTTGGCCTGCACCGACGACGATGATACCCTCATAAACCTGGTTGATAACTTCGATCGTGCAATCCGGAGTTCCTGTGAATCCTAGAGTGGGGGCGAGAATCTCAATATAAAACGGATTATCCCGATATGGAGAAAATTGCGCTCGGTAGATCCACGCTTCTACCGATTTTTGCCCGTTAATGGATAATTTGATTCTAACGAACTGAAATGTTTCTCCGCCTTTGACAATTTTAAATGCCGGATGCCATGGTAATGGTTGTGTTGTAAAATCGGGAGTAATTATAACCAAAGGTTTTTCCAACAGGACATTGATCGTTGCCGGTCGGCAATCGGCAACTTCGGGAAAACACTCGCGGAAAAAGGGCATTTGCTCTCTAACTGTGTTTTGAGATTCACCAAGACCTTTTTGAATTTTTCCCTTTATTGTCATCATTTATTTGTTCCCTCCCATAATTGGGTTCACAAAAGCATATTTCAAAATCGTAAAAGTTTAAAGGCCCAATTTATAAATCTTTTCGTTTTTCTACTGGATTTCAAGATTTACGAAGGTCTAATTCTTTAGTATTATCCGATTTGATGCTATCCTTCCGGAACTGATTTGAAAGGAAAAGGTATATGTCTGACGAAAATGAAGAGCTGTTGCCGAAGAATGAAAACGCGGTAAAACCTTCTCGCGGCAGGAAAAAGCGTTTGGAACGCCCTAAAGTGGATTTTCCAGATCCGCAATCGGCGCACAAAAAATTTCTCGCCGTCATGATCGGGTTATTCCTTTTATTCTTGATGTTGATGATAGTTTTCAATCAACACTTTGATTTCGCCGTTGACGGCGGAATTTGATTTCTCAACCTGCGGCGCTTGATGTCACGTTATGATAAAACCAAATCGCTTCCGGAAGTGAAGCATTCGACATAATCAAGGAGTCATACATGAAAAGACAAGACGGCCGAAAACTCGACGAAATGAGGCCGGTAACTATCGAGCCTGGCTTTATCAAGTATCCTCATGGTTCGGCCTTAATAACTTTCGGAAATACCAAAGTTATTTGTACGGTTTCGGTTGAAGAGAAAGTTCCTTCTTTTATGGAAAATCGATCGGAACCGCAAGGATGGATTACCGCGGAATATGCTCTTCTTCCCGGTTCCGGGGTATCTAGGAATTCCCGCGCCGGATATGGTTCTTCCCACGTAAAGGGTAGGGTTCATGAAATCCAAAGGTTGATCGGACGATCTTTGAGAATGGCGATAGATCTCAAAAAACTCGGGCCCAGGACCCTTCTGGTGGATTGTGATGTCATTCAAGCTGACGGCGGAACCAGGACTGCGTCGGTCACCGGCGCAATGGTTGCACTTGAAATTGCGGCAAAAAAACTTTTCGCCGAGGGAAAGTTGGCGCAAAATCCAATAATTGCACGCGTTGCCGCGATCAGCCTGGGAATAGTATCCGGGGATGTGCTTTTGGATCTTGATTTTCCGGAGGATTCGGCGGCTGAGACCGACATGAATCTTGTAATGAACAGGGCGGGTGGGTTTATTGAAGTGCAGGGAACTGCCGAGCATGGGATTTTCGATCGTAAGCAGCTTGATGCGATGTTGCTTATGGGGGAAAAAGGTATCAAGAAGCTTTTTGATATACAAGACCAAGCCTTGGAGGCTTATACATGAAACTTTGGTTGGCGACTCAAAATCCGCATAAAGTTGAAGAAATCAGCGACATATTAGGCGACGAATTTCGGCTGAAGAGCCTTCTGGATTTGCCGGATTTTCCGGAAATCGATGAAAACGGAATAAGTTATCTGGAAAATGCTGCCATTAAGGCAAGACAACTGTGGAAACAAGTTCGGGAGCCCGTTTTTGCCGACGATTCGGGATTGGAAGTTGATTTTCTCAACGGACGCCCTGGAATTCTTTCAAGTCGCTATTCAGCGCCAAACCCGACACATTCCAAGAATATAGACAAATTGTTGGAGGAATTGAAGAATGTTCCCGCGGAAAAACGAACCGCCAGATTTCGATGTGTAGTTGTTTACATTGATGTTCAAGGCCGTGAAAAATCGTTTGAAGGAATTCTTGAAGGCAAAATCGGATTTCAGCGAAAGGGAAATGGTGGCTTTGGTTTTGACCCCGTGTTTTGTCTTTGCGAAAACGGGTATACCCTCGCTGAGCTTCCTTCTGAAGAAAAAAATAATTTGAGTCATCGAGGAAATGCGGTGAAAGCTTTAAGAGACTACTTAAAAAATCAGAAGAATTCTTGAATATGCAGATATTGCTTGGCTGATTTCTCCCATGGTAGAATTTAAGGGTTAAGCACATGTTCGAGGTTGCTTAATTCTTCGTTAATTTTATTTATCGGGGGTTTCCTTGGATCAAGAGACCGAAGTGATAAAAAATCTGATATCACCCGTTAAATCATTCCGCCTTTCGGCAATTGGGTGTGCATTTAATGAGGGCTGCTCGAACATGCTCTTCTTGGCATTGGTTGACAGATTGAAAAACGAATCCGACGATGAATGTCGTCAACTGCTTTATCGGGCAATTGAGGCTGTTAAACGCCGTCAATCTCCCCGGAATGTTTCGGTTGAAAATAAATTCGATTCGAATAAATTCTTTACTGAATTCGCCGTTTCCGATGCTTCCGAGAAAATGGAAATACTTGGGCGAATTCCTACCGACAAGCTTTCCCTCCTTGCCCAATCGGCCCCGGAATGGGTGAAGGGAGAGCGGGATAACCAAGTATGCGCTGCTTTGATTCGGTTTTTTTACAAGCATTGGCCGATGGAACAGCTTGCAATCCTGTCATCGAAACTTTTTTCGGAAAGCTTGAGCATTAGGCTTGCGGCATTGGAAGCTTTAATTTACATAGCTCCTGCGTCTCTTATTAATGATCTTCCTCAATATCTTGTTTATCCCGACCCTCGCGTTAGGGCCCTTGCAATTAGAGGTCTTTACGCCGTCGATCAGGATGAAGCGTTGGCTCATTTTGAAAATCTTCTTGCCAGTTCCGATCCGAATCATAAAAAAGCGGCGCTTCAAATAATTTTCGATTTTCCATTCGATGTTGTTAAACCGATATTGTTGAGGTTTTTTACGATCGAGAATGCTCCGGAAATTTTGCGCCAGGTAGGTACTCTGTTTGAAATCAATCCTGATATCGATGTTCCTTATCGTCTCTATGAAATCGCGGAAGCTTCCAAGGCCGAAAAAGCTGAAGCGTTAAAATATATTATTAGAAGTTCATGCAAAGCAATAAAGAGTGCAGGTTGCGTTAAGGAAGATTTCGATCGCTACCTTGCGAGTCTTCAAGATTGGGTGAATAAAAGAAGGGGTGCTCGCTTTGTACAAAGGATACTTGCACGCCTAAGTCAGGATGATTCAGTTACAAGTCTTGAATTGGAGACGATCATTTCTAAAAACCTCGGCAATTCTTCCATTAGAAGTGCCCTGGAGGAAGCCCTTAACTGGCCTTTGGGTTCACGAATTAGAGAAAGGCTTGTCGAAATAATTGAATCGTCCGGAGGAAAAATTTATTCCGCCGATTCTTCCGCCTCACAAAAGGAAGTTGTGAAAACCGGCGCTGATAAAGCAAAAAAACTCGGTTCGCTGTTTCCCGAGAAAAAAAAAGACAATTCATGCAAATTTCCCATATCTGAAATAATTCCGGTTAAAGCCAAACTTGAAAACCCGGCTGTTTCATCCCATGCCAGGAAAGAAGAGCCGTTGAACGCTTCAAAAACGATTGATGAAGACGAAAATACATATTCATCTTCTTATGATCCCGGTAAGAAGAAAGAAGTATTTTGGCCTTTTCCTGAAGATGACGAACAAACGACGAAAACCTCTGAAGACAGCACGAAAGAAAATTTTGACGATCAAACAGAATCCTCAGATGAACCCGTTGAGGCGGTTGAATCGAATGGAGATCGACAACCGGCGGAAAGTGTCCCATGTGAAACCGATTCATTCGACGGCAATGCCGAACCTTCAATTTTACCTGATTTTCCCCCATTGGAAGATGAAGCCTCCCTTGAGACCATCGTTCGGCAGGTATCTTCGTTCAAGGAAAGAGACAAGAGCCTTGCAAAACCGATAATTGAAAACCTTTTAAAAAGCTCAAAAACCAAGCCTGACGTAAGAGCAGTGGCTTTTCGTGCAGCCGTACGTCTTGGACTGGGCGGTTATGGGAAATATGCGGAAATTTGTTTGAAAATCGTTGACAATTCCAGTCTGGTTACCGGAGCTCTCGAATATCTCGATAGATTTGAGTGCGCCCGCATTATTCCGGTTATTGAAAAATTTCTTAGATCTTCCGATCCGCTTATTAAATCGGCGGCACTCAAGATATTGAAAAATCTTGATCCGCTTGAAGCGGTTTCCCTTGCATTAGAGATGTTGGGCGAAAAAGATCTGAAACAACAGGAACTTGCCTTGTCATGCATGATACACCTGGATTTCCCTCTTTTAAGGAAAAGACTTACGACTTTTTTGTCGACAAGCGCACGGCAGAAATTGATTGAGATGGGTCTGTGCTTATTTCAAGCCAATCCGGATCCTGATAATCTCTTCTGCCTTTTCACGATAGAAAAAAACCTACCTCCTGAAGCCGCCGATATGGTAAGGACGGTTCGATTTCAACAAGAGGAGGTTTTGGTTAAATTGGGTTTGATCGCTCCTGTTGATTATCAGACGCGGGAATCACAATTCACTGAGCGTTGGATCAAGGAAAAAGCAAGGAAGAATGCCCCGGATTCCCCTTACTCGATGAATGCTCTTCACCTTAGCAAAGGGGAAAAATCCAGAGGTATTGCCGGAGTCGCCCAAAGGCTTTTGGAAAGGTTCGGCTTTTCCGCTTGATGCTGATTTGTTTTTCTCTGTTGAAGATGCTTCCTTCCATGGCGAAAGGAAATTAGAGGAGAAATACGGAAATGAATTCCTTCGATTTAAAAGTCAAAATACAAGATTCAATACCGATAATGTCCGTCAAGGGTTATTATGACGGTGAAGCCGGAAAAAAAGTTAACCGGACGGCGGATGACTTGTTGGGAAACGGTAATACGACGCTAATTCTGGATTTCTCGGAATGCGAACTCGTAAACAGCCCCGGAGTATCCACTCTCCTTGATCTTACCTTAAAAGTGATAGACGATTTTCGCGGTCGTTTGGTTTTATGCGGTTTGGATAGTTTGAAAACAAGAGTTTTTTCCATGGCGAATATATTTCCGATGGCGCAAAAAGCTAAGAATATGGTCGAAGCACTTGAAATAGCAAAGCAGAAGCCCTGATTTAACGGATTCGGCGGATTTTCCCGATAATCCAGGCAAGTCGAAGGAGTTTTCCGAATGTGTTCTTTTGCCGTTGACGTAAAACAAATGAAAGGAGTTCCGGTATTTCGGCTGAAAGGTTATTTCAACGCATTACGCGGGGATACTATAAATGAATTGGCCAATCAATTGTTGAAAAAAGAGAATACGACGTTTGTCATGGATTTTACCCAACCGGAAAATACACATTGACGGAAAAGATTTTCCAATACTAGAATTGCGCATTCATATGGCGGTAATAAGACAAAATCTGCACAACCACACTCTCCATTCGGATGGAAGGTTTTCTCCACAAGAAATAATTGCTTCGGCAATTTCGGCTAACCTTGAAGGTGTCGGTATAAGCGATCATTTTTTTACCGGAAAAGTTTTTCGCCGGATTGATTTGAAACGTTATCTCGATAATAATTGGCCAAGCTACTTGCGCGAAGCCGATGCCGTTCGCAGTGAAAAATCTTATCCTCTTAAAATATGGTTTGGGATCGAAATCGATACTTGTTTTGACCGAATCGGCGCTTCGCTTGCCGAATTGCCCTGGGAAGATATAAATTCCTTGGATTATGCATTATTTGAATATGTCGGCGAAGAAGATATCGGAGGGTTTCCGTTTGACGAAATTGCTCGTTTACGCGATTATTGTAAAATACCTATTGTTCTTGCGCACCCGAATATCGATGCTTGGGAAGACGATATTTCTCTTGTAAAAATCTTTGAATCCTTGCGGGCATTTGATATGGCTGTTGAAATTCCCTCGGGAAGTCGCAATCGGTGGTTTTGGTCCAAACGAGACCCTGCGGTTCTAGCGGGGGTGAATTTGACCATGGGAAGCGATACTCATGAATTTATTGAAGATGTCGGAGCAATAGAAAAGACTTTGGCATTTCTTGAAAATCATGACTTGATAAAGCGTTTATCAGATCCGGACAGTATGGCAACGCGCCAGGAGGCAGTGTGAACAGAACCAAGGAAAGAGTGGTATTAACCGTGCTGGGAACCAATAGACCCGGCATTCTTGCGGGAATTACCCGTGTAATCGGTGAGGCCAACGTCAATGTCGATGACGTCAGCCAGAAAATCATGCAAGATCTTTTTGCACTGATGATGGTCACGGATTTTTCCACGGCGAATTGTAAATTCGATGAATTCCAAGCGAGAATGCAGAAGGTCGCTGATGAATTAAAAGTGAAAATTTTTATCCAGCATGAGGATGTTTTTAAATTCATGCACCGGCTTTAGGAGCAGATGATAATTATGCCTTTCACTTTTGACGAAGTCATCGAAACGATTAGCGCCGTTGGTGTCGAAACTTTTGATATTCGAACCATCACCCTGGGAATTTCCCTTTATACCTGCTGTGATGAAGACCTTTCCAAATGCGCAGCGAAAATCTACGAAAAGATTGTTACGGTCGCAAAAAATTTGGTTCCAACCGCCAAGGCGATCGAAGCGAAATATGGAATTCCGATAGTCAACAAAAGATTATCCGTAACGCCTATCGCCCAAATAGGTGCCGCATGCAATGGAGATACGCTCGTTCCACTGGCGCAGGCTCTCGATAGAGCAGCGAAGGAGCTGGGCGTTGACTTTGTGGGTGGCTTCACGGCCAACGTTCAGAAAGGGTTCAATCGCGGCGATCAGCTTCTTATAAATTCAATTCCGGAGGCTCTCTGTTCGACCGATCGTGTTTGTTCAAGCGTCAACGTCGGCAGCAGCCACTCCGGTATTAATATGGATGCCGTATATCGCATGGCGCAAATCATCAAGGAAGCAGCCGAACGCACTCGTGATCGTGACGGCATAGCTTGCGCCAAGTTGGTTGTATTTTGCAACCAACCGGAAGACAATCCATTCATGGCGGGAGCTTGTCATGGCAGCGGCGAAGCGGAAGCCATTCTCCATGTGGGTATTTCAGGGCCCGGCGTCGTTCGAGCCGCATTGACCAATGCGCAAGATCTTTCCTTCGGAGAATTATCGGAACTGATTAAAAAGACCAGTTTTAAAATCACTCGAGTCGGAGAACTTGTGGGACGTGAAGCTTCGCGTTTAATGGGAATACCTTTTGGTATCATCGATCTATCGTTGGCACCGACCCCGGCGGAGGGTGATTCGATCGCGGACATTCTTGAACTGATGGGTTTGCAACGTTGCGGTTGTCATGGAACCACCGCTGCTTTGGCGCTGTTGACCGATGCGATTAAGAAGGGCGGAGTAATGGCTTGTACTTATGCCGGCGGCTTATCCGGAGCATTCATTCCGATTACGGAAGATGCTAGCATGTGTCGTGCCGTATCGGAAGGCGTTTTGAATATTCATAAACTTGAGGCCATGACTTCGGTTTGTTCGGTCGGCTTGGATATGGTGGCGGTTCCGGGAGACACAAGCGTTGACGTGCTGGCAGCCATCATAGCGGATGAAGCGGCCATCGGGATGATCAACCACAAGACCACGGCATGTCGTTTGATACCTGTTCCGGGAAAAAAGGCCGGTGATGTCGTTGATTTCGGCGGGTTGTTGGGAAAAGGCCCGATAATGGATGTTCTCGGACAATCTCCGGCTGCTCTGGTTCGTAGAGGAGGCCGAATTCCACCGCCGATTCATTCAATGAGAAACTGAGTTAATCCTTATTTCCCCTTCGAAAAAATCCGCCTCTTTTTTGTTCTCTGAAGAGAGGCGACATATTCAGCGCCCGCACCGGATCGGATTCATTCTTGATCTTCTCGATTCTTTTCTTAACGCCTTCCTGCATTATTGCACTTTTACTGCTGTCCACGGCAAGTTTGAAGCAGTTCTCGGCCTTTTCCTTGTTGCCCCCGGCAAGGTATATCAGCCCTGTTGTCACCAAATGATTTGGTGAAACGGGGATATTTTTCGATTTGGCTTTTTCGATAAGCTTTTCAAACATTTCCGCGGCTTCCATCATCTTATTTTGCTTAATCAAATCTTTCGCCTTTTCGACTATTTCGCGAACTTCCGCTGAAGCCGCGAAGTTCTGTGGGTTGTTCGGGTCAGGTCTTTGATCCGGCCTGTCGGCGGGTTTAATGTCGTCGTTATATAAGCCGTCCGGATCTTGATTGTCGTTCATACCGGTCGAAGTCATTGGCGGAACATGCGGGGTTACCGGATTTTTTCCTTCGGTTTTGATGGCAGTCGAAGTTGTCGGCGGAACATGCGGAATTTCGGAATTCTTTCCGCCGGTTTTAATGTCGGTTGAAATTCCCGAATTTTCTTTGGAAGCGGTTTTTCGTGCTTTGATTATCCTAACGATGTTGCTTAAGATGAATATGCAAAGAAGCGTTCCGATTACTCCGCCGACGGCCCATTTCCATGGTTGCGTGGGTGATTTCCCTTGAGTCGGAGCGGCACCCTTTTTCGTGGGAGTTGTCGCCGTCCCGGTAGGTAACGGAGATTGCCCGGTGGGGATATTTTCGGGAAGAATTTTGTAGACGCGAATCTCACGTGTTGCATTCTTGAACATCTGTGGACCAAGATCGACGGTGCCGAATTCGGTTCTATTCATGGCTAAGAACGTTGCCTCGGAAATGAAAACCTCGTTAGGTTCAGCGAAACCCTCAATTCGAGCCGCAATGTTAACGGGGTCACCGAACAAATCACCGTTTTCCGCGATGCCGACTTCCCCGGTATTGATTCCGATTCGAAAACGGATGAAATTATCGGGATTCAGAACGTTGGCGTTGCGGGCTTTGAGTTTTTTTTGCATTTCGATCCCGCATCCGGCTGCATTCGTAGGTGAAAGAAAAGAGGCTAAAAAACCATCACCCATTGTTTTAACTAAAGTACCTTGCCATTTTTCCAGGTGCTGTTTAACGAAAGAATTGATTTCCTCAATGAAAAGCTGAGTGTTTTCACGGGTTTGATTCGCCGTTCGTTTGGTGAATCCTTGGACGTCAATGAACATTATGCTTAGAAGACGATTATCCAAACTGACCCTCCGTTGTTTGCACCGTTTTAATGAATATTACACAAACCATGAATTAAAGGCAACGTGATGATCATTGTAAGGGGAAAATATTTTCATCGTTGCAACTCCCTGTCGGCGGAGAAAGTTTTTTGCGTTCAAGAAACCAATGATTATCCCGCGGATTTTCTCCGGCGGCGGCTGATTTTGCCAAGGTTGGAATCCAGATAATTTCTTTTCCGGTTGCGATAACGACGAGTTTATCTCTTTTAAAAACAGGTATTTTCTTGTCGATCAACCATCGGGAAAGCTTTTTTCCACCTTTCGAACCTGCCGGGTGAAAAAAATCTCCAGGTTTTCTTTGTCGAATAGTTAATTTATTTTTAGCCAATTCGTCGGAGATCCAGATGCCGTCATTTCTTTGATCGACATGGTGTTGCGATAGATGGTATGAAAAGCCTTGAAACTCGACGCAATTATCCCGACCGAGCATGACTTCCCCATATGATGCGGTTTTTAAATCGGCGGTCTTTAAAATTTCCAGACCTTTACCGGTTCGGATAATGGCGTAATTATCGAGGATTAATTTTCTCCCGCAAATTGATTTGGTTGCAAGATTTACGAGTCGCAGAACCAAAGGTCTTGAAATTTTCTCTGAAGAGAAATGAAAATTTAGAACCAGCCATTCACGAAGCGCTTCGGCAAGCAGAAAATTCGGTAATTTGCCGTGAATGGGAAACAGAATCGGAGTGGTTTGGGCAAGAATTTTATTGGTCGATTTACGGATAAGCGAATGAGCTTTTCTAAGGTCATCGGCGCTTGTGCAAATTTTTGTTTTCACTTTTGGGCGAATGGTTTCCATCAAGGGAATTAATTCGTGCCGGATTCGATTGCGAAGAAAATTGCATTGGCTGTTTGTCGGGTCTTCCAGCCAATCTTGCCCGATTTCAATTAGCGCTTTACGCAAAAATTGTCTATCATACCGTAAAAGCGGGCGCCAGAAAATAAGGCCCGGAGGCGGTGTTTTCATTCTTTTTAAGGATTTCATTCCACCAAGCCCCTGCAAGGAACTTCCCCTGAGAAGCTTGATCAAAAATGTTTCGGCTTGATCGTCGGACGTGTGGCCCAGGCAAATTACCGGGGTTTCGTCGAGACGCGCTGTTTGCACGAAGGCTTGCAGTCTTTGGTTCCTGGCCCAAGCTTCAAAACCTTGTTTGGTTATCTCTGTTCGGGATGGTTTAGACAGCTTAACGACTTGAATCGGCAGCGAGAGTCGTTCGCAAAGCATTCGAACCCAATTTTCCTCGGCATCATTTTCCTTTCGACAAGAATGATTGACATGAAATACGGTCAATTGAAGTTGTTGCGAATTTCTCAACGATTCCAAAAGTCTGAGGAGTGCCACCGAATCGCTTCCTCCGGATACGGCTATCGTGAGGCGTTGCGAGGGAATCTTACGGGCGATTTCCCGCGCGGTTTGGGAAAATATTGATTTATCCATGAGTTTGATCCATTACCGTGATAATATATTCCCTCAGGCGGAAAACTTGCAAGTTCATGTTTTGGAATGGTCAGTGTTGGGGTAAGAAAAAAACGCGGAGACGCCGAGGCGCAGAGAATGGCTATTAGAGGCGTTTTCTTCGCGTCTTTGCGCCTCTGCGCCTCCGCGGTGAAAAATTCCCTTTGATACGAATCATTGTAAAAAAATGATAGAATGGATTTTCGCAAAAAACCGATTTTATAGCAAAAATGGAAGGAGTATTTAATGGAAGAAAAGGAATTTTCCATCATCGTCGATGCTCTTAAATTCTCATCCGGAAAGCACAGCAACCAGAGGCGAAAAGATAGGGAAGCTTCTCCTTACATCAATCATCCTATCGATGTTCTTGAAGTTCTTTGGAATATCGGGAAGATTCGTGACGCCGAAACGCTTGCCGCGGGCGTATTACACGACACCATTGAAGATACCGGTACCACTCCTGATGAAATTCGCGATCGATTCGGACAAAATATTCTCGAATTGGTTCTTGAATTAAGCGATGACAAGAGCCTTCCCAAAGAGGAACGGAAACGCCTCCAAATAGTCAACGCCCCTCATAAATCGGTAGGCGCCAAGCTTGTTAAAATCGCCGATAAAATATGCAATCTGCGGGATATTACGCGGTCGCCTCCGGCCGACTGGTCGCTTGAAAGAAAAAAGGAATATTTCAATTGGACTGAAAAAGTAGTTGCCGGTCTTCGAGGAGTCAATTCCTGCATGGAAGCCGCTTATGATCAAATTTTATCAACCGGTCGAGATTCGCTCAACAAATCGGCTTGATTCACTTTAGAGCCTGTTGGAAAATAACCATTACAAATAGTTGTTTTTTTACAGGCTCTTATGGCCGATCGATGAACGAAATTTGTTACAGTTATTTTTATTAACAAGGCCTTAATTGAAGTTTTCGCTGGTGCATCCATTGACTGCATTTTTTACCGCTTACTGCAATGAACCACAAATCACCGACAAAATATGGTATACCTAATTTCAGGAAATGAAAAAAAAATTAAGTTGCTTTCTTTCAACGGTACGGTTATAAATTGTGGCATTCGAAACCGCCTCATTTTTTTTAGAAATATATTTGGGAAGTGAAGTTCGAGACGACTAAGCTGAATGTTCCGAATTTAGCACTAATGGAAAACTGGGGGGGGCCTGGATTTAGTTAAAAGTAACGGTAATGATGTATTTATTAAAAATAAATACAGTGGAAATTTTCACAAGCTTGGTGGTTCGGGAGTGGGTTGAACGAAGAAGCATTTGAAGTTTAGGTTTTAATGTTTTGATTTTGTTGGTAATTTTTAATTGTTGGAGGATAATAATGGTGAAGCTTGGTAGGTTCTTTTTACTCGGAGCTGCTTGTCTAGGTCTTCTGTCTTTTTCAAATCAAGGATTTGCGGCCAATAAAGCGGCGGAAAAATGTTTCGGGTCTATCGACAAAATTCCTTACGCCATGAAAGGCGATATCTATGCTCTGAAATCCGGTGATAGAAGACTTCCGGCGGATTTTTCCAAAATGAAGCCCGAAGGAAGCGTTTATTCCACGGAGCTGTGGGTGCCCGCTTGTGATTTCACCCAAGGTTTTCCAGGCGTAACGACTCGGAATGAATGGTTTGCCATCGATTACAATGGCACTTTTACGACCAAAAAGGATGCAAGGTTCAAGTTCAAGCTTGGTTCCGACGATGGTTCGAAGTTGTTCATCGACGGGAAAGTCGTCATAGACAACGACGGATGGCATGGGATGGCCTATAAAGAGGGTTCCGTCAATTTGAAGAAAGGTGAACACAAGATTCGCGTCCAATTTTTCCAAGGTCCCAAAACCGGTCTAGGCCTAACCTTGGAATGGGCGGAAGGTAATGCGCAGTATTCGAAATTCACTACGGTTACGACGGATGCATCATCCGCCGGCGGCTTAACGGGCGGTGCAGGCGGAAATATGCCCTCGATTCCCGGAATGCCCCATTAATCCAACGGAATTAAGTCTCCCATTAATCGGGAGACTCATTTTAAATTCAAAATTATACTTAGGAGGAACAATGAATTTAAAGCATTGGTGTCTAGTGAGTGTTTTTGTGCTCTGTTTGGTCACTCTTGCCGGTCCGGCTGCTTGGGCGCAAGCTAGCTTGGCGGCAGAGAACATGGTTGATGACATCGTCATCACCGTCGACGGCGTTAAAGAAGCCGTATCCGTCGTTCGTGATGGCGTGGAATCCAATCAATGGTATTACATCCCTAACAAACCCCGGTTGGTCGAACTTGTTGATGTTAAAACAAAAGAAAAAACCCCGATGTTTCATATTTTGAAATATCAAGCCAAAGATCCCAAAGATACCACCGGAAAAGAAATGATCGAAGGCGGAATCCTTCAAATGGCTGTTAATCTGGCTTTGGGCCAAGATGGCGTGAACCAGATTAAAGAACAACTGGCCAAGAAATTCCCCCAAGCCGACAAAAACAAAATGAGACTTGGATGTTTGCCCGTTAAAGACGGCAAAATCGCGATCTACGGACCCGGCGGGGAAGAACTCGGCGAAGCTCCTCAAGCTCCGGATATCGCTCCTACGTTTGCCAATCAGAGCATTCCGGTTCAAATCAAATTGAACAAGGTCGGCGCCGATGTCATGGATGCTCTCTGCAAAGGCGGCGGTGGTATTCCCATATATTTCCAGCTTACCTACCAAGGCTTGACTCCTCCGGCGGGTTTCAAAGTCGAGTGTGACTGGGATCAAACTTTCAAACATGTCAGCTCGGAAATCAAGGCCAAGGCCGAATTGAACACACCATGGGTCGGAGTAAATGCCGAATTCAGCCATGCCAAGGTTCGGGAAAACTTGGAAACCAATAAGTGCATGAAAATCGAAGTCATCGCCGGAGAGCAATTCAAGGCCGAAGACATCGATAAATACCTTGAACCCGTCATCGAAAAGATCGGAAAAGAATTGTTCGAGATCGAAGCTCCCGAGAAAATCGATCCGGCCAAAGCCAACGATGTATCGCTTCCCACATCCGGTCGTTTCTTCAATGCCGGTTGCAACATGAGCTTCAAAGACGTCGAAAAGCGCAAGAAGGGTAAAACCACTTGGGATATGCGTCGCCAGCAGATCATGGATCGCACCACCGTCGTGGGCGGCCTGATCGGTATCGGACAATATTCCAAAGCCGTTCAAGACAAATGCATCACCATCATGCCTCCGGGCAACTGGGCTTCCGCTTTCTATAGCCTTCCCGACGTAGGCAATGCCGCTGATATCGGTGTGACCTCCATCGATCTCACCGTTAAAATGGTCGACGCCAAAGGTGGCCAGATCAAAGGTATTCCTCAAGAAACCGTTAAATGGACCAAAGACACCGGAACTTGGAAAGATGCCAAGAAAAACGACCGCGATACGATTTCCTTTGCCATGCAGGGCGTTTACGCTCAAAAGGGTTTCGATCCCAATAAATGCTTTTACAACATGGATATGAAAATTGTACAAATCGCCGGCAAGAAAACCAGCACTATCGCAATTAAAGATCAATGCCCGTTGACCGACGGTCAGATTCCCGTAGTGGCTCCTCTATCTTCCGTTACTCCCGTAACTTTCATCGCCGCGGGAAAAGGTTTGACCTGGGCCCCCGATGCCTATGATCCTCCCCTCGACAACGGACCCGCAGCTTCGGATCTGAAAACCATCGGAATTTCCCTGAAAACCGCCAAACCCGTAAAGCAATATTCCGGAACCTTCATACAAGCCGATATGCTTACCTTCCTCATTGAAAATGAGAAAGGTAAGGAATTTGCGGCTCCGATCGATGCTACTATTACCTTCAATGGAAAAGCCAAGAAGGTTCTTACCTATAAGAACCTAATCGACCAAGTCGGTGATACCGTCAAATTGATGGATCAAGACTATTTGGAATAATTCCAGGTAAGGGTTAAACAATGGGAGAACTCTTCGGAGTTCTCCCATTCGCTAAATTTGAGGAGTGACTCTTGAAAAATTTATCATGGTGCCTAACAGCTCTGATCGTATGCATATTGGTTTCGTCTCCGCTTGTCGTTTTCGCCGGTCTTGAAGAACAACTCGAAAAAGACCTTACTTCGCTTCGAATCGCAAAACTTGATAGTGAAAAAAAGACGGTTTTCTATTTCCCCGCGCATATCGTATTCGGAACCATGGGCGCGGAAACTTCCGGAAAACCGGTGATCCTCGATATAGGAACCCAACTCATGATCAACGGTCTTGTTTCGTTGGCAGCCGTCGAAAAAGATGTTGAAGAATTAAAGGCAAGGGCAGCCAAAGAGCTCGGTGCGGAAGCCCAGATCGAGCTTGCAAAACCCGAATCATATTCATTGGTGGTCATGATCGACGGGAAATCAGCTTTGAACAGACCATTCGCCGGCGGATCATTGAAGAACCTTCCATTCCAAGTCATGGTCGCAAAGCCTGATAAGGACATTAAGAAATTGCCCGTAATTGCCAACATGAAGTTCGCTTGGAAACACACTCTTCCGGCCAGCGGAGTTAATTTGTCTTTCAACTGGAAAGCTATCGCGGAGGCGGTCGTGAATGAGATAAAAATTTCGGGTTCTCTTCCCACCTCGTCTTTGCAGGGTTTATCTCAACGTCTCGTTACCGAGGGCTCCGTAAAAATCACTCACACCGAGGGTGCCAAGGAAAGCCAAGCCCTTCAGGAACAAGCGATGAAGGCGGTTATCGATCAAATCGTTAAAAACCTTTTGGTTGCTCCCCCTTCTCCTGCCGTCGCCGCTTCTTCCACGCTAAGCGCGCCGGGGTTTTCTTTTAATGAAGCTCAAAAAATCGAGACGCTGCAGACCGATCTGAATTTGAATTCAACCTCGATTCAAGATGCGACCCTTGAAGTAAATGAATCGATAAATTTATCTCTTGAAAAATGAAAATTCGTTCAAATTCATTTTCGTACAAGCAAATCCGTGGTATTATCTCTTTCATTGTGGTTGAACCTATTGTTCAGACAGAATTCGATTATTCGGTTTGAATGATTAAATGAAAGAGTTCGGTTCCTTTTTTTCAAAAAAATTAAGTGGGTATCGGGATTGGAATGCCAATTATGTCGTTTGTCGCACTAATTCATAGGATGATTTCCAGAATCTTTCAAATCGTGAAAACTCGGGTTGCCTCTCCTTTTTTTCTTGTTGCCGTTATGTTGTTTTTTACCGGGCTGATTTTTTGCGGTTGCGGTGGCGGCGGCGGCGACTCCGTTTCAACGGTCCTTTCCGGCGGCGGAACTATTTCCGGGACGGTAATATCATCGGGCTCGATCGCTCTATCGTTTTTAAATTCTACTTCAGTTTCCTCGCGGATTTCAGCAGCCGCCGAAGCTGTCGCCAATGCGGAAGCATGGATTGAAGAAAAGCCGGAGTTGACGGCAAAAGCCGATTCAAGCGGAAGATTTCTTATTTCCGGAATTCCCCTTGGGGCTATATACCATGTAATTTGCCGATATGTCGCGACAACGACGGGGCAAACATTTCTTTTTCGTTCCGCGGCGATTTCTCTTACTACCGATAATTCGCAAAAAGACATCGGAGTTGCGGGAATCGAACCGGCCAGAAATAATATTTCCGGAATACTTCGCGATTCCTTCGGGAATCCCATTTCGACCGCGAATCTTTCCCTCTGGGGAATATTCTTCAAAACATCGTTGGATGGAAATTTCAGTTCGCCGTTACTTCCTGAAACGGCAACCTCCGCGGAAATCAAAATTGCCGCCCCCGGGTTTCGTTCGACAACGATTTCGATTCCATTCTTTGCGACTGATTTGCCTCCGTATTATGAAATTCCATTGCTCCAGGATAACGTTGTCAACATTCCTCCTATTATAAGCATTCTCTACGCGCCCAAGGGCGTTTTACCAAACACCGAGATCGAATTGCGCGCGATGGTAACCGATCCCGACGAAGTAATACCGGGAAAATTGGCTCCGGTTTGGGAAACTACGGGCGGAACTTTCCTGCCTAGCGCCGATCCGCTTATCGCTAGATGGCTTACGCCTTCGGAACTGGGTTTTGCCACGATTACGGCCAGAGTCGCCGATTCCCAAGGCGCTTCCTCATCGGTTCATATAGGTTTCGCAGTCGGAAATCTTTTCGTAGTGGTTCCGAGAGTAGCGACGTTTACGCCGAATTTTGGGCAAGCGGGAAAAGTCGTAACTATTTCCGGCTCCGGGTTCGGCACAACCCAGGCAGGTAATTCCGGAGTTTTTTTCAACGATCTCGCGGCGCCCGTGGTTTTTTGGTCGGATACGTCCATTCAGGTTTCGATCCCGGTTGAGGCCGAAAGCGGACCTTTAAGACTGTCCGTCGGCGGTGTTCAAAGAACGGTCGGAAATTTCACCGTCATCGACTATCCGCTGACTCTGGCGCCTCTGCTGGGGCCTCCTGGTACGAAAATCGTCATAACGGGATACGGTTTTTCCGAGGCGCAAGGAAGTTCCTCCGTTGAAATAAATAAGGTTCCGATGCTTGTGCAGCTTTGGTCGAAAACCAGCATAGTCGCTAAAATTCCCACAACGGCCAACACTGGAAGCATAACCGTGAACATCAGAGACAGAGATCATTTTGCCGGGCGCTTTGAAGTGTCGGAAATCAACGGGGTTACACCGACGCGCGGAATTAAAGGCACTGAAATCGTCATCGACGGCGCCGGATTCGGAGCGGAGCAGGGAGAGAGCAAAATCGCCTTTACGCAGACGAAAGAACCTGAGATCATTTCCTGGGAAAACGAAAAAATAACCGTCAAAGTACCGCCGAAATCGGTTACGGGTCCGATCGCGCTTACCATCAGCGGGGTTACCATTCAAACCGATCCGTTTACGGTAAAGTTTGCGGACTTATACAAATTTGAAAAATCTTGGAGCGGTCCGCGATTGGATTCCTCCCCCAAAACGCCCGGTATCGCGATTGATAAAAGCGATAACGTGTATTTGACCGATCATGATAATCATTGGGTTTGGAAATTCGATTCCTCCGGGAATTTCGTTAAAAGGTTCGGAACCGAAGGCGACGGGAATGGGCAATTCACGGGTCCGTGGGGAATCGCTACGGATCGGGAAGGCAACATCCTCGTTTCCGATATGGGTAATAACCGTATTCAGAAATTCGATTCGGAAGGAAATTTCATATCGGCTTTCGGCCGCCAGGGAACGGAAAACGGTGAATTCGGCGGTCCATCCGGAATCGCGGTTGATTCCGGCGGTAATATTTACGTGACCGATTCGATCAATAATCGCGTGCAAAAATTCGCGTCCAACGGTTCGTACATGTCGCAATTCGGAGAAGCCGGCAACGGCGATGGACAATTTGATTATCCGAACGGCGTAGCGATTTCCAATAGCGGAGAAATTTTCGTGGCCGATACGAACAATCACCGCATTCAAAAATTCGACGCCGGCGGCGTCTTTATCTCTTGGCTTGGCCTTGACGACCAAGGAAACAGCGGTTGGCACGATGCCGGTTCAGCACGAACGCCTGTTAGCGGTGAAAACCCGGGACAATTTTCAACTCCGTACAACATCGGAATTGACGATTCGGGTAATCTCTTCATCTTGGATTCAGGTAATTCCAGAATACAAGTTTATGCCGTGGCTTCGACTTCGCCTGAAATCATCGGCGCCGCAGGTGCGGTTCCCGGGCAATTCAACTCGCCGACTTCGATAGCCGTTTCCGCAAGCGATATTTTCGTGGCCGATTACGGAAATTCCAGAGGTCAGCAAATCGGTCGCGACGGTTCGTTTAAAACTTCATTCATACCCGACACATCGGGTCTTTCGACTTTACCAACCAGGCTGGTTGCCGAATCTGTCAAGGGAATGGTTTATGTCCTTGATACCGAAGACGGAACCGTCAATAAGTATTCAAACTCGGGAGATTTCGTTAAAAAGATCGGATCTCCGGGGTCGGGTGATGGGCAACTTAAGTTGCCGCGTGGTATCGCAGCCGATGTTGAGGGCAATATTTACGTTGCGGATACGGGAAACGCGCGAATTCAAAAATTCGACTCGGAGGGAGTTTTCCTTTTGAAGTTCGGCGCTTACGGTACGGGTGACGGTCAATTCAGGGATCCTCAGCGTGTCGCGATTGCTTCCAATGGAATGATTCTCGTAGCCGATTTCGACAATAATCGTATTCAGAAATTCGATGCCCAAGGAACCTTCATAGGTAAATGGGGGACGGTCGGCAACGGCAACGGCCAATTTGAGAATCCCAACGGCATTGCCGTCGATCTTGACGGAAATGTTTACGTGGCCGATATGATGAACTTTCGTATTCAGAAGTTCATGCTGGATGGGCAATTTCTAGGCTGGTGGGGTGCCGACACGAACGGTTTTGCAGGTTGGCACGGCACCGATACGGCTTCAATAGGCAAAGCCGAAGGAGGCACCGGCAGATTCAGTCTTCCGGTCGATGTTTTCGTCGACAGTGATAATTGCGTTTACGTCGTCGACGCGAACAACAATAATATTCAAAAATTCGCTCCGGATCAGTCATTGGGTGATACCGGCAATTTCCTGATGGCGATGGAGTCCGCCGACGGATATCTCGGCGTTTCGTTGGACACCGACGGCAATCTCTATCTCACCGAGGGCAACAAGGAAATCAGCAAATACAACCCCGGGTATAAGTGATACATTATGACGAGGAGTATCAGTTCCACGGCGATCAAAATAATGCATAGCGGTTTAACCAATCAGGATCAGCATGAGATGCTAACCTTTTATCACTCCTAGGGGCCGTGTTTTACCAACGGCTCGATGAGGTCCAGTTGGTTTTCGATGACGCGGTTGATGTCCTTCAGACGACGTTTTCATCGCAAATCTCCTTTATTTCCGATTTCCATGTTTTTTTATCCACCTGCGTGCTTACTGTGTCGACGTTCAAAAATCTTTTGATGATTTCAATGTTCGTGATCGTGTGCAGCTTCGGCTCTACGGTAGTAAAAAGGTCCATCGGATAGCCTGAGTAGATTCAACCCGCAAAAGCTATTTCAACGGAACGGGGCCTTTCTGATAAAGCTTGTGTTTCCCTTTTATTCCTGCGATCAGAAGCTTTTGTTTTTCGAGAAGCTGAATAGAGGCTAGAATCTTGGTTTCACAATGTCTTCTGAACTTCCCGACAATTTTGGTTTTGGTCTTTGGAATCCGACAATACTCCAAAATTTCCTCAGAAAGTAGATCAATGGCTGATGGTAAAACCTTTTTGGGAAACACCACCGTTTCCCCCAGATTATGAAAATCGAGATTTTCTCCGCCTTGAAAAGACAGACAATCTGCGTGAGCGGCCAGAAAGCCTCTTAGCTTACCCCGAATTTTTCCTTCGCCCCCGGTTGCTCCATATCCATGAATAACAGTTATATTTTGAAAATCGCCGTTTTTAACCAGGCCGTTATAGTAGTTTATAAAGGCATCAATAGCGGCTATGGTGTCAAAACCATGCAAATCAATTTCATTATTCATAAATTCAAAGACTTGTACCGAATTTTCCGAGATTATACCACACACACTGAGCAGCATTTTCAACAAATTCGTGCTCATTGCACAATCTTCCAAATTCGGTTTCAAGATTGATCATTCACGATTCTACTCCGAGCAACGATTATTATGTCAATTCACTCCCGTGAAATATTCATCGTCTGATGAAGGCAAGAATCGGTGACTCAGCCGAATTGATTATCCTCCCCGGTTGCGGTCACGCAGGCTTTAAGGAACGACCGGATTTGATAATGCCGAAAATCAGAATGCTGCTTATTGAGTCCTGCCTTTCGAAAACTCTTCAAGCTCGGCGGATTACGATTCTGCCCGAAATCTTGCAGTCAATCCTCCTTTTTTGTCGGAATTTTGGCGATTTTCCCCACTTTTCGAGGAAAACCCGCATTGGGTGGCGATGTCCCATCTGGAACGAAATTTGCGATCTGTCTGTCGACCATTGGGTGCCCTGATAGGAATGAGACTTTCATGTGTGTCATGGATTTTTCCACCTGTGAAGGGAGTATCGGGATGAAGCGAATTCTTGGCCTTCTCTTAGCCTTGACGTTTATGTGGGCAACCCCTGGATATACCCATCAGAAAATGGTGAAGCAGGAGAAGTTGGTCGAAAATTTCAACTGTTATGTCGCCGCTTCCCGCGAAATCAATTTCGCGGCGTACCAATTGAGAGAAGCTTTTGTGAAGGTTCCAGGGAAGAAAACATTCACTCTGAATGGAAACAATGGCCAGCAGAAACTCACCAAGGCGATGAAATTGCTCGACCAGGCGTCTCTATCCCTGAAACCCGCGACGCTCTATCTTCCTTATCGGAAATTCGGCTTGAAAGCCTTGGCATGGGTCAAATTCGAATTACTCCAAAGAGATTTCAGCGGCAAAAATAGGATTCAGTATCTGGAAAATACTGCCAAGGATCTTGGAAGGATAGCTCTGCTCCTCGGAGCACGTATGAAATAGATTCCATGGGAACCTGACTTTCTGATCTGTGCTCGAATCTTGATTTATTGTTTTGGCGAATTTTGAAAAACTAATAGAAACCCTTCTCAAACTGAATTTATAGGTTTACTCGAACTATCACACGTTTATTTGGCGGTCAAGCGTGGGCAATCGAGCGAATCCAATTGATCGTTTCAAAATTATCCGACTTATGTTCCCGGTTGTATTGTGTGGCCATTGGTTTGTTTTCCTGCAATATCGGTTGTCAAAGGTTACCTCGCATGGTTATGTGACAAAAGTATGTCGGCGATGAAACCGTTTGGCAAATCCTATTATTGTCGGTTGTTTTGGAAACGTCTTTCAAAAATCATCTTGCTACAGCTATTCATGAGATTTATAATGACTCGGCATTAAAAAAACGTGAAGTGCCCTTGCTTCCCATAAATATGGAGCGGTTGAATGACGGTTGATCCGGCGATTATCGCTTTGAATTATGTAACCGCTTGCGTTTTCTTCATTTTTGGAAGTCTTTTAGGAAGCTTTACGAATGTCGTGATTCTAAGAATGGCGCGGGAAAAATCGGTCGTTTTTCCTCCATCCTCGTGTCCATTTTGCAATCATCGGCTTTCACCGATCGATTTAATTCCGATCTTCGGATGGATCCTTCTGCGAGGGAAATGCCGTTACTGTTCGGCTCCCATATCGATTCAATATCCTTTGGTTGAAACAATGGTGGCGCTCATTCTAGCCTCGACTTTCTTGGGAAACGGCTTTTCTCCGCGATTCATTCCGGTCGCCGCCGGTACGGTAATTTGGCTGGTGGTCTCGGTGATGCATTTGAGGGGCGAAACAGAATCATCCCAACCTTTTGTATGGGCGGTTATTTATCGATTTATACTATCGGGTTGGGAAGGAATTAATTCTTTGGAGATAATTGGAGTGGTGATTGGTATTGCCGGTATTGCAACCGCGATCTTAGCTGTCAGGAAGGGAAGCGTTAACATCATAAACTGGTTTGGAGTTTGTGTGGTCGGTCTGGCATCGAGTTGCCCGATGAACTTGTATTGGGGCGCTATTGTCCTTGTCCCATCAATTATTCACATTGCTTGGCCGAACGATGCCGCCAGACATAAATTCTCATCGCGAGCGCTTTTTGTTTTGAACATTTTCGGCATTTTTGCCCGAATCGGCAGAAATATCTTACATTAAAACATTTCAACGAATGCTCCGAAATTTACAGGCTTGTTGTTTTTCGCTCCATTCAGTGAAAAACTCTTCCTGGGTTATGCCGCAAACCTTGTGGAAGGCGCTTTCGAAAGTTTCCGAATTCATCTCTACAAGCAAGTTACGAAATTGCCCGACCGAGTATTTATCGCAGAAGTATTTAACCATGAACAAAACCTGCCGGTATGCGAGAGAACGGAATTGGGGGTTTTTGTGCAGTTCGTGCCAATCGGATTCCGTAATCATTTTCCCGATCGGAATCAATTTCCCGCCGGATTGCTTAACGAAACTCTTTTTTAAAAGGTAAAAGTTTTCACCATTGTACAATGCCGCTAAATAAGACGCGACGCCCTCGTCGAACCATTTCGCGTTCAGCAGCTTCTCGCGGGGTGCGTTGGATTCGAGATAATGATGAACTATTTCGTGGAAGATGTTTTTCAACTCCATATCGGGCGGAACCAGAAGTTTGCTTTTTATGGGCCTTGGCGCGCTGCTTTCCTTGAAATAATCCGCCGCGGATTTCGAGAAACCCAGTTCGTCAATAAGGCCTTGTACAAACTCAACCCGGCTGGCATACAATATGATGGAAAGCCGTTCGGGTTCCTTGCGGAAATGTCTGGGAAGCCATTTCCGGCAAAGATCCACTTCCTTTCTGACTTCCGAAACACGTCGAACCGAAACAACTCCGGCTTTACTCATGATCGAAAAAGAATTCGAAAAAGCGGTTGCGGTATATACGAATAAGAAACCGAGTATCAACAATGAACATGTCCATCGCATTTCAGACAATACCTCCTTTGTTTATGCAAAACAGCATCGATATTATACCAATTCCAATTTGATTATCGCCGTTGAAATCATCAAATCGAAAATTGAGGATGATTTTCGATCAGTTTTTCAAATTCCGCCTTCTCCTCAGTTGAAAGGCCTGACGGATGCTTCGAATCGCTGCGTCTCCACCGAGCAAGCCATTCTTTTCCCAATAGGCGTGGAGTTGATGGGTGATGTTCCACTCCGCCCGCTTTCGTGAAAGCGATGGTCGTATCGGTTTTCGGCCCGGTTCCGACTCCTTGTGCCACGTAGAAACCCGCGCTCAGCAACGACACCCTCACGGCGGTTGAAGATGAGTATGTATAGAGTTCGGCGCTCGTTGCGTGACAATATTGGAAGATTCGTATGAAGGTGTTGCAAGTCCAAAACGCTGAATTTGTTTTAAATGAAAATGGGTCGTAAAAGATCATCCAGGGAACTTTGGCGGATTCAAAGAGACGGAGAAAATCCCCCTTCAGCAGTTCCCAGGAAAGAAGTTTTGAAGCATGTTCCCACCGGCCATGTTCAAGAATCCGGGAAGGTGCTCCATGGCGCAGATGCGGGAACCGCGCCGTGTCTTTACATGCCAGCGTAAGCGGATCGAGATCGCATTCGAAACTGACAAGTCGCAGATGACGAAGCATATTTCGGTTTTTTTCCGCATATGTTTTTTCAAAGCAGCCGATTACGGCCATTGAATTTGAGGCCGCGCCGAGTCCGACGTCCCATATTACCAAATCTTCCGAATAAACCTCACTCTTCAATAAACGAGATGCGAGATGTGATTGCTCGATATAGAGCGCATTGGCCTCATCGTTTGGGCGATTCACCGAATGCATCACTTCACCGGAGCTGATTTGACGAATGCTCGAAAAGCCTTGAGGATAAACGTGGATTTCGTAATCTCCCAAACGGGCGGCACGCGGCTCTCTGCGTTTTTTCGTCGAGCGGCTGGGGTTTTCTTCATCAGTTCGTATAAGTACCGGCCGCATTTTTTCATAATAAGAGAGGAAGTCGTCATTCAATATACTCTTGCGCATCTCAGTCATGAGACGATGATAGAAGGTCATGTTGTGAATTGTTAAAAGATACCATCCCAAGGATTCATCAGCTTTAACGAGATGATGAATATAGGCACGGGAGTATTTCCTGCACGTCTCACAATCGCATTGGGCGTCAATAGGTTCCTCGGAAAATTTATATACGGAACGGCGAAACTGAAGCTTTCCATGCGAAGTAAAAGCCGTTCCGCGATGCGCCAATTGCGATGGAATGATGCAATCGAACATATCGACACCGCGATGTACCGCCTCAAGAATATCGATCGGCGTTCCCACTCCCATGAGGTATCTGGGAAGATTCTTTGGAAGCCTTTCGGTAACGATGTTGGTGAACTCGTATCGCTCGCCGTGGGTTTCACCTACGGCAAGGCCTCCGATGGCCAGACCGTCAAAGGGAAGCTTGCTCAAGAAATCGGCGCTTTGCTTTCGAAGGTCGGGATGACAAGCGCCTTGTACAATTCCAAACAAGGCCTGCGACAAGTCGCTCCGGGCTTGAAGCGAGCGCTCGGCCCATCGATGGGTAAGTTCCATGGCCGCTTTCGCTTGATCGTAGATAGCGGTGGAAGATATACATTGATCTAAAGCCATCATGATGTCGCTACCGATGGCATGCTGCATTTCGATACTGGATTCGGGTGAAAGCAGATAGGGTTTTCCATCGACATAACTGAGGAATCTTGCGCCTGTTTCATTCATCTCTCTTGAATGAGGAAGAGAGAAGATTTGAAAGCCGCCGGAGTCGGTAAGAACGGGACCGTCCCAATTCATGAAACGATGGATCCCGCCGAATTTCTTGAAAACTTCAGGCCCGGGGCGCAAAAGAAGATGGTAGGTGTTGGCCAAAAGCAATCCCGCACCTGTCGCCTTAAGACTCTCAACTGTCTGCCCTTTCACCGTCGCGCGCGTGCCGACCGGCATGAAAATCGGAGTTTTGACCTCGCCGTGCGGCGTTTGAAATTTCGCCGCTCGTGCTTTGGAATCTTTGGACTCTCGTTCTATGGTGAAGTTCAGGCGCGACATTTTTTCATTGTGGAAATTCGGTTATTGTGACGTTCGATTTTACCAGGAGCAAGGTAAACCAGAAAGTGCATCCCCCACTCGACATGTTTTGTAGACCGATTTCGCCGCCGTGCTTTTCAATAATCTCCCTGGCGATGGATAAGCCCAGTCCTGAACCGGATCCGGGAGTTCCCGGGACCCGGAAAAATTTTTCGAAAATTTTGGACTGATATTCCACTGGAATTCCAGTTCCTGAATCCACCACCTCAATTTTTGCTTTCTCAGCCGTTTTGAAAAGCCGGATTTCGATTTTACCGTTTGGCTGGGAGTGCCTGATGGCGTTGGCGATCAGGTTTTTCAAAACAATCCGGATTTTCTCAGGGTCAGCTTGGACTTGTATTTGCTCCGGGTTCGCCACGGTTTTCAGTTCAATGCCGTGCTCTTTTGCAAGCAAGCGCTGCGAGGCGATTACGGTTTCAATGAAAGACTCCGCCAAACAGGGTTGAAGAACCATTTGGATCTTTCCTTCCTGAATTTTTGAAAGATCGAGAAGGTCATCTACCAAAGTCTGTAGCCGTTCGCAATCTTCCCTTGAAGTATACAGAAGTTCTTCCTGTTTGTCTTTCAATTCTCCCACTGCATGTTCAAGCAAAAGGTGAATTGCCATACGAAGCGAGGTAAGAGGGGTTCTGAATTCATGGGCAACGGTGGATACCAAATCGCTCTTCAACTGGTCAAAACGGCGGAGACGAGAGATATCCTGCAAAATGATGGTTGCTCCGATAATCCGGTTTTCATCCCTTAGTGGATTACCTCTCGGTAAGTAGAATTTGTCTCCTTCGGCGATCGTTACCTGGATGGCTTCTTCAAAGCTCTTTGGAAAATACGGGCCGTTGCCGCCCAAAATATGCTTTCCAACGCGTTCTATCGCTTCACGCAGATTGTTATTGATTTCCGAATTCCCGGTTAATTCTTTATGTTTGAGGGTTATCTTAAGCTCTGCTTCGGCGGCATTGTTGATGTTGAGAAGATTGCCTTGAAGATCAAGAATGATCACGGGGTCCGGCAGACTATCGATGGCTGACTGGGAGCCCTGCTGAGCGAGGAGGAGTTCTCCCAGGGAGCTCCTTTGAATTTGCAGCAGTTTGTCTGTCATCAAATTGAATTCCTTTGAGAGTTGGGCGATTTCATCCGTTCCATGAATCAAAGCCCGGGCTTCAAGATCGCCCGTGACAATCCTTTGAGCGGTTTGGGTCAGGACTGAAAGAGGGCGAAGAATCTGTCGGCCCAAAAAAATCGAGAGAAGGATTCCTATTGCGGCGGCCAGGAGAATAACGACGAAGGTAAAATGATTCATTTGCCGGCCCAACATTTCGACCCGATCGCTTTTTAGAACCATGGCGTCCTGGTTCAAATTGAGGATGTGTTCCGTGTTTTTCTTGATTTCCAGAAACAGGGGGTACAGGTGTTCATGATATTCCACCAAACCTTTCTCCGGCGTGAGGGAACAGAAACAAGAATATTTTTCCTGGTACAATGTCCATTTATCACGCAGGGCTTTAACTGCCTCGAGTTCTCCTGCTTCAGTAATATTCTTTTCTTCTATTTTAAGCTGGGTTTCAAAAATTATTCGGTATTTTTCGGACAAAACCGCACTTTCGCTTGCCTTCCCCGTCAGGCGAAAAAGGGCGGCCGAGTCCATCCGTTCAATGGCATCCATCATTCGTTGAACCGCCAAAACGCTCAGAAAATTGTCCTTAAGAATGTTTTGTGAATGAAGGCTGAACTGAGAAATTGCTGAAGACGCGAAAAAACCGATAAAGACCAGAACAACGGCCGTCGGCATCATGGCCAGGAAAAGTTTCGCCTGTACTTTCATAATCGGTCGTCCTCATCGTAGGAAACAACGTGGACGTCAAAACCCAACGCTTCATTAATCAACCGATGGACCGGGGACAAACCTAGAGCCTGTTTCCACCAGGGCTGGTTTGAACGACCTATTATTATATCGCCGACTCCATGAGACATGGCGAATTCGAGAAGGCTTCCAACCGGGTCGGATGCCTGAAGGCGGACAACCTCCGCTCCGAGTTCCCTGGCCATTTCAAGAGTGCTCATGAGCAGGCGGTGTGTCTCCGCGTCAATTTTCATAGGATCTTCCCGTGGGGTTTCCACGTAGACCGCAAACCAATGGGTGTTTAACTTTCCGGCAAGCCGTGATCCCTTGCGTAACAGAACAAGAGCACGGGGTGAGGCGGAGGCGAGGCAGACCATCACTCGTCGAATGGGTTTGGAAGGAGGTTGAGTCGAATTCTTTTTTGTCGCCGGGGAATGATTTCCTCTTTCAAGACTTTCCGCGACTTCCCGCAAGGCAAGCTCTCGAAGCGCGCTGAGATGCTCAGGTTGGAAGAAATTGGACAAAGCCCATTCGACTTTATCGGGGGCGTATATTTTTCCGCTTCGAAGACGGTCAAGAAGGTCTTCTACCGCGAGATCCACCGTTACCACCTGGTCGGCCTGCTTGAGCAGGGAATCCGGTACAGTCTCTCGGATGGCTATTTCCACGGTTCTTTCAACCAGGTTATTCAGGCTCTCAAGATGTTGAATGTTGAAAGCGCAGATTACGTTGATGCCTTTTTCCAGGATTCGGAGAATATCCTGATACCGACGCTTATTTCCGGAGCCTGGAACATTGGTGTGGGCCACTTCATCCACAATGACAATCTGCGGATTACGGGCAATGACGGCGGCCACATCCATCTCTTCAATAACCATGTTACGATATTCGATTTTTTTTCTGGGTACAATTTCAATGTCTTGAATTTGATCGGCGGTTTCGGGGCGGTTATGGGTTTCAATGAACCCGATGACAATGTCAATTCCCCGGCTTTTCAATGCCTGCGCTTCCTTGAGCATCTGATAGGTTTTCCCGACTCCGGCCGCGAACCCCAAAAAAATTTTCAAGCGTCCTTTTTTAGCCTCTTGGAGTAGTTCAAGAAAGTCACCGGGTTTATGACCGTCTATTTCGATAGCTTTTATGATCGGTTCCATCTCAGAGTTATTTTCCTATCGTTTTTTGCTTTCGGAACAATTTCCTTGGATTGAGTATTGCCTGCTTCCGGAAAATTCGTCAATCAAAAAGGTTATTTTCCTAAAATTAAATCTCCATTATTGCCACCCATGACCGATCTTTCCGGAATTACTTGGATGAGCTTCCAAACCGGCGATCAAGGGCAAGGTTTAACTTAAGAACATTTACCCTTGGTTCCCCCAGAAAACCCAATTGCGGCTGCTCCAGGAGCGAATCCAATACCTGCTTTACGCGTTCTATGGAAACTCCGCGGGCGGCGGCAATCCTGGATACTTGCCATTCGGCCCCGGCTGGTGAAAGATCGGGGTCGAGTCCGCTTGCCGAAGTTGTCACAAGCTCAACCGGGATCGAACCAACTGCCTGGGGATTTTCCCTTTGTAGGCGTACGACCTCTGAAGAGATGCGGTCAAGCAATTTTTTTGATGTTTGACCGAAATTGGAACCCCCTGACGAGGTTGGGTTGTAACCGTCGCTTCCGGCAGCGGAAGGACGGGACTGAAAATATGCGGGGTTTTTAAAGGGTTGGGAAATCAGCTCTGAGCCCACTATTTTGTCCGCATCATTTTTGAGAAAACTCCCGTTTGCCTGGTATGGAAAGAGCATTTGCGCGCAAAAAGTAACGAAATAAGGGTAGAGAATTCCCGTAAATATCAGGGTTATGAAAGCATACACCATCGAAGCCCATATCATCTTAAACATAGCGGCTCTCCTCAGACCAGATTCAACGTGACAAGGATAAGATCAATGATTTTGATTCCGACAAACGGAGCAATAATCCCGCCTAATCCATACCACAACAACAACCGGCGAAGTAAAACCGGGGCCGGCATCGGTCGATAGGCAATCCCATGCAATGCCAGGGGAATAAGGAATACAATGATAATGGCGTTGAAAATGACGGCGGAAAGAATCGCGCTTTCCGGCGAAGCCAAGCCCATGATGTTCAAGGGCGCGATTTCAGGATACACCTGGACAAAGAGGGCGGGAAGAATGGCAAAATACTTTGCCACATCATTGGCGATGGAAAACGTGGTCAGGGCTCCCCGGGTCATGAGAAGCTGCTTACCGACTTCAACGACTTCAAGCAATTTCGTTGGATTGGAATCCAAATCGACCATGTTCCCGGCTTCCTTGGCGGCCTGAGTTCCGGAATTCATGGCGACCCCGACATCAGCCTGGGCAAGGGCGGGGGCATCATTGGTGCCGTCGCCGGTCATGGCAACCAATTTTCCCTTTGCCTGCTCGTCCTTGATAAGGCGCATCTTGGCTTCGGGAGTTGCTTCCGCCAGGAAATCGTCAACTCCGGCTTCCTTGGCAATAGCAGCGGCGGTTCGAGGATTGTCCCCGGTAATCATGATCGTCTTGATCCCCATGACTTTGAATCGCTGGAATCGTTCCTGGATGCCGTCTTTGACGATATCCTTCAAAAAAATGATCCCCAGGATTCTTTTGTCATCAGAAACCGCCAAAGGAGTTCCACCCTGATCGGCAATAGCTCGCGCTTTTCCATCCGCATCTTCCGGAATTTGTCCTCCAAGAGCTTTGACATGCGAAAACACAGCTTCCACAGCCCCTTTTCGGATTTGGCGGATTCCGAGATCACAACCGCTCATTCTGGTTTGGGCGGTAAAGGGAATGAAGGTCGCGTTGAGTTCCTCAAGATTCCGACCGCGAAGGCCGAATTTGTTTTTTACATAAATGACAATGGACCTACCCTCGGGAGTTTCATCCGACAAACTGGAAAGTTGCGCGGCTTCTGCAAGTTGTTCAACTGTGGCGTAACCGACCGGGATCAAATCTGAAGCCATGCGGTTTCCAAGCGTAATGGTGCCGGTTTTGTCGAGAAGAAGGGTGTCGACATCTCCCGCGGCTTCAACGGCCCGACCGCTCATGGCGAGCACATTTTTCTGAATCAGTCTATCCATTCCCGCGATACCGATGGCTGATAGCAAGCCTCCAATCGTGGTTGGGATCAAACAGACCAGAAGTGCCGTTATGACCGTCGGCGTAAGCTTTATTCCCGAGTATAACGCGAAGGGAACAAGGGTTACGCAAACAATGAGAAAAATAATGGTCAGACCAACCAAAAGAATGTGAAGGGCCAATTCGTTGGGTGTTTTTTGTCGGGCGGCTCCTTCGACGAGACCGATCATGCGATCGAGAAAAGAGTGGCCCGGATCAACCCCGATCCTGATCAAGATGCGATCGGAAAGGACTTTTGTCCCGCCGGTGACCGCCGAACGGTCGCCGCCGCTTTCCCGAATAACGGGGGCCGATTCACCGGTGATCGCGGACTCGTCTACCGTGGCGATTCCCTCAATGACTTCTCCGTCACCGGGAATGATGCCCCCGGCTTCACATACGACAACATCCCCCCTTCGGAGTTTCGAGGCTTCGACTTTTTCTTCCGTTTCATCTTCTTTCATTCGTCTTGCCGTCGTTTCCTTGCGCATTCGCCGCAACGAATCCGCTTGGGCTTTACCGCGACCTTCCGCAACTGCTTCGGCAAAATTGGCAAAAATGACGGTAACCCACAACCACAGGCTGACCGCGCCGGTGAACCACAAAGGAGCGGTTTTTGAATCGGGAACCAACAAGTCTCGAAACCAAAGGATGCCGGTCAGAAGACTGCCGACTTCTACCACGAACATGACCGGGTTTTTCATTTGTACCCATGGTGACAGTTTGGCAACACTAACCAGGGTTGCCTGCCAAAGGATTTCGGAATCAAAAAGGGAATGGATTTTTTTGCTCGTATTCATATCAATACACCTTGCCTTTCTGGAGCATAAAATGTTCCACGATCGGCCCCAGGGATAAAGCAGGAAAAAAGGTCAGAGCTCCGACAATAAGAATGATGGAAACCAAAAGAACGACGAAGGTCAGGTTATCGGTTGGAAAGGTTCCAAGGCTTTCAGAAACGGTTTTTTTACCAACCATTGATCCGGCCAGAGCCAGGGCGGGAAGCATCATCCAGAAGCGGCCGAATAGCATGCATATCCCAAGAGAATAGTTGTACCAGTCCGTATTGGCATTTAACCCCGCAAAAGCTGAGCCGTTGTTTCCCGAGGCACTCGTAAAGGCATAAAGTATTTCGCTTAAACCATGAGGTCCCCCGTTGTTCAATGAATTCAGGCCATAGTTGGCAATGGCTGAACAGGCCGAAGGAAGGAGTATCAGGAGAGGAAAAATCAAAATATAGAGGGTCGCCAGTTTCATTTCCTTCGCTTCAATCTTTTTTCCAAGGTATTCCGGTGTTCGGCCCACCATCAGACCCGCAATAAAAACAGTCAGGATAACAAAAATCAGCATTCCGTACAACCCAGAACCGACACCCCCGAAAATTATTTCCCCCAGCATGATGTTCAGTAAGGGAATCAATCCGCCCAGTGGGCTGAAAGAATCATGCATGCTGTTGACGGCGCCGCACGAGGCATCCGTTGTAACCACCGCGTATAATGCCGAATTCGCCACTCCAAAACGCATTTCTTTTCCTTCCAGATTGCCTGCCTCTTGATTCAACGGGAGGGAATTCAAGACCGGGTTTGGCTTACTTTCAGCCCAGTAAACGGTTGTGACGCCCATCCCAAAGAGAATACTCATAGCAATAAACAACACCCAACCTTGCCTGGTATTTTTTGCCATTAATCCATAGGTATAGGTTAGCCCGGCGGGAATAAGAAAAATGAGAAACATGGACAAAAAGTTGGCGAAGGGAGTCGGGTTTTCGAAAGGATGGGCGGAATTGGCATTGAAAAACCCCCCGCCATTGGTCCCGAGTTGTTTAATGGCTTCCTGTGAAGCAACCGGCCCCATGGGAATGACTTGCTTCAAGCCTTCAAGCGTGGCGATTTCAGCGGACGGCGAGAAGCTTTGTATGACGCCGGTGAAAACAAGAACCAATGCTGTAATAAAGGAAAGGGGCAACAGGACATAAAAGAGAATATTCATTAAATCGGCCCAGAAATTCCCGAGGGTTTTGGGGGCGTCCTTGGGGATTTTTCGGGTGAACCCACGGGCACAAGCGATGGCAACAGCTATCCCAATCGCCGCGGATAAAAAATTGTGCCAGGCAAGACCCGCCATTTGACTGAAATAGCTCATTGTCGATTCGCCGCTGTAGGCTTGCCAGTTGGTATTGGTTGTAAAACTTACGGAGGTGTTGAAAGCAAGGGTGGGAGGAACCCCGGACAATTTCTGGGGATTCAACGGCAGAAGGTCTTGGAAACGCAGAATGACATATGTCACGACAAGAGTAATAATGCTGAAATATGTCACCGAAAGGCCGTATTCAACCCAGTTTTGTTCATGCTTTGCGTCGATTCCCGAAAATCTTCCCGCAAGTTTTTTTAACGGTTCAATTAGTCTCGCCAAAGGTTTTCGGGATGTCTCCATAACGTTGAAAAGGTAAACTCCCATCGGCTTGGTAACCGCCAATATGGCCACAAAGAAAACAACAATTTGTACCCATCCCAAAATTGTCATGTTTGACTCCCTTTAGAATTTCTCCGGCCAGAAAAGCGCGTAAAACAGATACATGGTAATGAGGATGGCGGATATTCCACCCAAGTAATAATCAAACGTCATATTTCACCTCGATTCATAGCCTTTCGAGAAATCGTACAAATCGGACACTGATAAAAAGGAAACCAAAAGAAATCACAATGTTTATTACATCAGCCACGGAAGCCTCCATTTTCTCAACGTATTTTTTCTTTAGATGATTGCGGATAAAACGGCATGGACAAAGAAGATTGTTGCAAAAACCGTCAGCAGATAATCATCAGATGAGAAAGCCTTCTCTTTGCTTTTTCGCGCGTATTGGACTCTCATTTCCGCTCCGGTAACGGCTGCGATAATGAGAATTGTACAATATGTCAAATCGGACATTCGAATTCCCCTTTTTTCTTTCAATTTGGGAACCGCAATTGCTATGCCAGTCTCATGCGATCAAGGCTGTGTCGGTTTTGGGGAATAATGCAAGCTTAAATGGTTGCAATTTGCAGGAGAAAAAAAGGCTGGAATTGCATAATGCATATTTTTTCCGGAATAAACCTGCATTCCGTCATGTCGATAGCGAAACATGAGAAAACTGAAAAGATAAACTTTGATGAGCGACAATTAATGCCTTGTTGGCAGTTTCGCGCCGAGTCGGATGGCGAGATCGATTTGTTTAAGGTTTGGGGGATAGCGGCTCCGGCAATGGATAGTGGCAACTCGCAGAGGATGATTTGTAGCAGAGTTGGACGGGATTTGTTTAGAAAAAATTGTCTGGGACGCCCGATCAGTGGATGAGAGGATTCTTGGGGGGGTGAGTTTTGCCAAATCGGGGAGAGCTTTTCAGGGGAAAATTTGTTTTATGGCGAGGACAATCGAAAGGGGAGCGACGCGTAAGTATGGTCTTCGTAAGGATTTGATCCGAGTGAATCGGTTGTGGAAAAAAATGGTTAAATTCCAGTCCTGTTTTCGAACTGTCGGGGATTGTGTTTTTCGGACCAAAAGCTTAACTTGTTTAGAACAAAGGGAACCCAAACAAATGCATACCGAGAAACCCCGAACCGCTACCATTTTTTCACCCATTCTCCTCTAATCAATGTCACAAGGCTAGTTCAATGAAACTGAAGCAATTGAAGGTAAAGAACTACAAAGTTCTTAGGAACTTCTCCTTGTCTTTTACCCCTGAGTTAAACATCATTGTCGGGGATAATGAGGCCGGGAAGTCAACAATTCTTGAGTGCATTAACTTGGCTTTGACTGGATTTGTGGCTGGCAGATTTGTCAAGAATGAGCTTTCTCAGCACCTTTTTAATAATGAGGCGGTTCGCGAGTATCTTGCCTCAATAAAAACACCCTCTCCCAAAGAGCTTCCCGAAATTCTCGTTGAAATTGACTTTGATGACGGTTCATATCCGGAATTTGAGGGAAATTGGAATTCTGAAAAAATGGCCAAATGCGGGTTTGCTTTTCGGGTTGCCTTTAATGAGAGCTTTAAAGCTGAATTTGAGGCATTGGTGAAAAGTGGTGATGTAGATTCCCTGCCTATTGAGTATTATGACGTTTCCTGGTGCTCGTATTCCCGCGAACAGATAACGACTCGGGCGATTCCAATGAAATCCGCGCTGATTGATTCTGCTTCCTCGCGTTATCAAAACGGTTCTGATATTTACATTTCCAGAATTATTCGGAATCTTTTGTCTACTGAAGAGACAATTTCGGTTTCCCAAGCACACAGGAAAATGAAAGAGGCTTTTTCAAAAGAAGAAGCGATAGCAAAAATTAATTCCAAAATTGGCACTTCAGCAAAAGTTTCCAACAAAGCAGTTAAACTCTCGGTTGAATTTCCTGGTAAGCATGATTGGGAAGAAAGCCTTGCAACCTTCCTTGACGAGGTTCCTTTTCAGCATGTTGGAAAAGGGGAACAGTGCTTGGTTAAAGCCAATTTGGCGCTGAGCATGAAAGAGGCAAAAGAAGCAGCCATTCTTCTTCTTGAAGAGCCGGAGAATCACCTTTCTCATGGGAACCTTAATCGGCTTATTCGCGATTTAAGGGGGAAAGGGGCGGGAAAGCAGATTATTATAACCACCCATAGCAGTTTTGTCGCAAACAAGTTGGGGTTGGATTCCCTGATTTTGATTCATCAACAAACCCCCACCAGATTTGAAAATCTTGAACCTTCAACCAAAAGGTTTTTCGAGAAAATCTCAGGCTATGACACCCTCAGACTTGTATTGGCAAAAAAAGCCATTCTCGTTGAAGGGGACAGTGATGAGTTGATTGTTCAAAAGGCGTATTTCGACAAGTATTTCAAACTGCCAATTGAAGATGGCATTGATGTCATCTCAGTTGGGACGGCATTTCTTCGCTTTCTCGAGATCGCCGAAAGGATAAAAAAACCGACTGTTGTCGTAATTGATAATGATGGGGACCCGGAAGCAGTCAAGAAGAAATTCGAGAGGTATTTGAATAATCCTGGGTTTGATTTTGTTTCATTTTCCTTCGACTCAACGGTTGATGCCGACACTCTTGAGTTTCGAGGAAAACCCTTTAATTACAATACTTTGGAGCCGAAATTGGTCAAAGCAAACAGTTTTGATCTTATTCAGAAAATCCTTGGCGTTAATTGTAAAAGCATTGACGATCTTCATTTGCATATGAGAGCCAACAAAACGGATTCGGCTTTAAAAATTTTTGAGTCTAAAGAAAAAATTGCCTTTCCCCAATACATTTTGGACGCAATAAAAGAGAAATGAAATTCAACAAACTCGTTGTCGCTGCGGCTGGATCAGGGAAAACCTGGCATTTGGTTGACGAAGCCCTATCTTGCCCAGTTGGCCAGACTCTCATTACTACCTATACCCAGGCAAACTCGGATGAAATCCGTAAAACCTTTATTAAGAAACGTGGGTTTGTTCCGACCAATGTGCGAATTCAACCATGGTTTTCATTTCTTCTCCAACACGGTTCACGACCTTTTCAGGGTGGGCTGTATGAGAAGGAAATTAAGGGGCTTAACCTTGTAAACACAGCTTCGGCCTTCAAGGTTCCAGAAAGCAATACCGGAAGATACTACTTTTCAAAGGAACAAAAGATCTTCTCCGATAAGCTATCAAAGTTTGTTGTGCGTTGCAATGAACTTCACCAGGGAAAGGTCATTCAAAGAATTTCCAGTATATTTCCACGAATTTTCGTGGACGAAGTTCAAGACCTTGCCGGTTATGACCTTGAGATTCTAAAACTCCTTTTTCAATCGGGGTCATCCGTCCTATTGGTTGGTGATCCAAGGCAAGTAACTTACCTAACCCATCATGAGCAAAAATTCAAAAAGTACTCTGAGGGGAAGATTTCTTCCTTTGTTAATGACGAGTGCAAAGGGCTAGGGTGTGAAATAGATGATTCTACCCGCATGACCTCCCATAGGTGCAATTCTGATATTTGCGCTTTTTCCGACAAGCTCTTTCCCGATTATAAACCTACTATGTCTGGCCAGAATGTGAAGACCGGGCATGACGGGGTTTTTCTTGTCAGGGAATCCGAAATCGATCGCTACCTTGGAACCTATTCTCCGGTTCAACTCAGATACAACACCAAAGCCAGGAATATAAACCTGGATTATCCAGGCTTCAACTTTGGAGATTCAAAAGGCCTTTCCTTTAATAGAGTTCTCATTTTCCCAACTTTGGATATGCAAAAATGGCTCAGAGATGTGAAGCATGAGTTGGCCTTTCAAACCAGATCTAAATTCTACGTAGCCATTACCAGAGCTCGATTTAGTGTTGCAATTGTTGACAATTTTCGTGACGATGAAACCATTCCAGGAATAGTGAAGTGGGGAAACTGATTTTGCAGGAGAAATAAATGGCCGGGAACAACGAACTGGAAAAAACTTTGTGGGCGGCGGCGGACAAGCTGCGCTCGAATATGGATGCGGCTGAATATAAGCATGTTGTACTTGGCCTGATTTTTCTCAAGTACATTTCGGATGCTTTCAATGACTTGTACGATCGATTGAAAGAGGGAAAAGGGGAAAACGAGGGAGCCGACCCGGAAGACCCGGACGAATACCTTTCTCACAACATTTTCTTCGTTCCGGAAAAAGCTAGGTGGCAATTCCTTCAGGATAAAGCGAAACAACCTGAAATCGGAAAGATGATCGATGCCGCCATGGATGTCATCGAAAAGAACAATCCGCCGCTCAAAGGGGTTTTACCAAAGATTTACGCCGACCCGGAACTCAATAAGCAACGACTTGGGGAGTTGGTTGATCTTATTGGAACCATCGGCTTCAGCCAGAGTGGGCATAAAGCGAAAGATCTACTTGGCCGGGTTTACGAATACTTCCTTGGCCAATTCGCCGACGCCGAAGGAAAGAAGGGTGGCCAGTTTTACACCCCCGCGAGTATCGTAAAACTTCTGGTCGCCATGCTTGAACCATACAATGGACGCGTGTATGACGGCTGTTGTGGTTCCGGAGGCATGTTTGTACAAAGTGAAAAATTTGTTGAAGAGCACCAGGGAAATATAAAAGACCTCTCCATTTTCGGCCAGGAATCAAACCCCACAACTCTGCGGCTGGCCAGAATGAACCTTGCCATAAGGGGAATCGATGCCCGCATTGAGTTGGGCGACACTTTTCTCGCCGACAAGCACAAAGACCTGAGAGCCGATTTTATTCTGGCCAATCCGCCCTTCAATGTCAGCGACTGGAGCGGCGAACACCTTCGTGAAGATCCCCGCTGGAAGAAATATGGCGTCCCGCCTATCGGCAACGCCAACTACGCATGGCTCCAGCATTTCGCGCATAAGCTCAGCACCAAGGGAACTGCTGGAATTGTGCTAGCCAATGGAAGTATGAATTCAAACACGGGTGGAGAAGGCGAAATCAGGAAGAAGATGATTGAAGAAGGGCTGATCGATTGCATGGTTTCTTTGCCCGCCCAGCTTTTTTATAACACGATGATTCCGGCTTGCCTCTGGTTTTTAGCTCGCGATCGTAAGGGCACGATGCATCGTGCCCCAACGAGATTCCGTAACCGTTTAAATGAGATCCTCTTCATCGACGGCCGCAAACTTGGAACCATGGTCAATCGCCGCAACAAAGAACTGAGCGACGCTGATATCGCCCTGATTGCAGATACCTACCACGCCTGGCGAAATACTGATGGAAAGTATATCGACAAGGTTGGTTTCAGTAAATCAGCAACCATTGAGGACGTCAAAAACAATGGCTATGTTTTGATGCCAGGGCGTTATGTCGGAACCGAAGAAGAGGTCGACGATGGAATCCCCTTCGATGAGAAAATGAAAACCCTGACAGCGAAACTGGCCAAACAATTCGCCAAGGGAAACCAGCTCGAAAAAGCTATCCGCGAAAACCTTAAAGGGATAGGGTGTGAGATCTAAGGGTTGGAAGAAGGTAAATTGGGGTTCCATCGCCACTTTGGAGTATGGAAAATCTCTTCGCGATTATGAAAACGGAAATGGAACCGTTCCCGTATTTGGGACCAATGGCCAAATTGGCTTCACCAATAAACCCCTTTGTTCTTTCCCCTCGGTAATTGTTGGCAGAAAAGGTGCTTACAGAGGCATCCATTTTTGCGACCGCCCCTTTTTCGTTATTGATACCGTTTTTTACCTAAAGCCTAAGTCAGACGAAATCAATTTGAAATTTGCCTATTATCAGTTGTTGACTCAAGACATTAATGGCATGGATAGTGGCTCGGCAATTCCTTCTACAAGCCGGGACGATTTTTATAACTTGGAAGTGAATTTACCTCCCCTTGAGACTCAAACACGAATTGCGTCTATTCTTTCTGCATTGGATGAAAAAATCGAATTGAACCGGCAGACCAATGCAACGCTTGAAGCCATCGCCCAAGCCATTTTCAAAGAATGGTTCGTTGATTTCCGCTTCCCCGGCGCAACCGGAAAGATGCAAGAGAGCGAACTCGGGCCAATCCCGAAAGGGTGGCGGATTGGAAAACTTAGTGAAGTGTGTAAAAACACAAGAAAAACAATCCACCCCAAGGATGTCTATTCGAACACGGCTTATGTTGGATTGGAGCATATTCCAAGGAAATCTCTTGGTTTAGCTTCATGGGGTGCTTCGGGTGACGTTGACAGCCAGAAGACTTATTTCAAACAATTCAATGTCCTATTTGGGAAACTTCGACCGTATTTTCACAAGGTGTGTATTGCACCTTTTGATGGTATTTGCTCAACGGACATCCTTGTAATTGAGTCTCATCAAATGCAGTATTTCTCATTTGCCTTACTTCATCTTTTTAGCAATGAGATGATTACCTTTGTTAGTTCGGTTGCAGATGGCACGCGAATGCCACGCGTTGATTGGCAATCAATTGGAAATTATGAGATCATTTTACCACCTGAGCAGCTGATCTCAGAATTTCATGAAGTTGTTTTCCCCTTTTTCATCGACATTATTGAAAACAATCAACATGCAAATTCCCTTGCCACCTTGCGTGGCAACCTTCTTCCCAAGCTGATGAGTGGTGAGATGGAAGTATGAGCGATCAAACCGTACGGGCACGCTGCAGCGTGCCCCAACCCAAAAGAGAAAACCAATCTCAAACGTTACCACAACGACGTTCCATCCGGTTGAAAGATTACGATTATTCACAGGCGGGAGCATATTTCATAACGATTTGCGCCCACAACCGCCAAAAATTGTTCGGTGAAATCGAAAACGGTGAAATGCGGTTGAATGAATTTGGGGAGATCGTACAAGAAGAATGGTTGAAAACACCCGCAATGCGACCCAACATTGAAATCGATGAATTCGTCATCATGCCGAACCATTTCCACGGAATTTTGATCATCAACACCCATGACGTGACGACCGTAGGGGCACGATGCATCGTGCCCCTACAAGGGAATTCTCCACATGTTCCGTCGGTTGAACGATTCGGAAAGCCGACATCCAATTCCGTTCCGACAATTATTCGGGGAATAAAATCGGCCATTACAAAACGAGTCAATGTAATTCGCAATTCACCAGGATTCCCTGTTTTGCAACGCAATTATTACGAACATGTAATTCGCGATGATGATGATTTGAAGCGCATTCGGGAATACATCATCAATAATCCCGCAAACTGGGAAACCGACGATAATTACACGGTGCTTCCATGACCGAGAAGAATCGAACCAACGAAATCATCCTTTACACCTCACCGGAAGGGCAGAAAAAGGTCGAGGTTCTGTATCAGGATGAAACGGTCTGGCTCACGCAGAAACAGCTTTCCGAGCTTTACGGCGTTGATCGCTCGGTGATTACCAAGCACCTGAAAAACATCTTTGCCGAAGGAGAGTTGGTCGAAGAATCAGTTCGTGCAAATTTTGCACTAACTGCCCTCGACGGCAAAAAATACAAAACCAACCTCTATAATCTCGACGCCATCATTGCTGTCGGATACCGGGTGAACAGCTTCCAGGCTACGCAATTTCGAATTTGGGCCACGAAAACTTTGAAAGAATTCATTATCAAGGGTTTCGTCCTTGATGATGAGCGGCTGAAGCATGGAAAATCATTCGGCCGGGATTATTTTGACGAGCTTCTGGAGCGCATTCGGGAAATCCGCGCCAGCGAGAGGCGGTTCTATCAGAAGATAACGGATATTTACGCCACTTCCGCCGACTATGACAAAGACTCCCCCCTCACCAAAGAATTTTTCGCGACCGTCCAGAACAAGCTCCACTGGGCCATTACCGGAAAAACGGCGGTGGAAATCATCTATTCCTCAGCCGATGCAACCAAACTATTTATGGGGCTGACCAATTGGAAACAAGCCCCGGATGGTAAGATTCTCAAATCGATGTCACGATTGCCAAGAACTACCTCAGCGAGCAACACATCAAAGAATTGAACCGCATCGTTTCCGCGTATCTCGATTTGGCTGAAAACCGGGCCGAAAGAAAGATCGTTACCAGAATGGTCGATTGGATCACCTTCCTTCACAGTTTTTTGGAACTTTCCAATTATCCCATCCTGGAAAACAAAGGAACCATAACCGCACTGGAAGCAAAACTCAAGGCGGAACAAGAATACGAGGAATACCGGAAATCTCAAGACAAAGATTTCATCTCGGATTTTGACCGGGAGATCAAGCGAATCGAGGGAAAGAAATGACCAACCGCCTTTTTGAATCTGAAATCGAACAAGCCGCCCTCGATATTCTTCGTGATAGAAACAGCTATTCCGTCGCCTTCGGTCCGGAAATTTCCGAAGGGGAAAAGCGGGAACGCGATTACACCGAGGTTGTTCTTCAAAACCGATTGAGTGAAGCCATTCGGAAGCTGAACCCTGGGCTTCCTGCGGATGCCTTGGAGGAAGCGCTGAAAAAAGCCACCCGGACCTTATCATTGAATCTTCTCGAGAACAACGAAGCTTTTCACCGCCTGCTTACGGACGGTATCGACGTGAAATTCAGCATCGGGGACGGAAAGGCCAAAACCGACAAAGTGTGGTTGATAGATTTTTCCGATCCAGAGAAAAATGAATTTCTTGCGGTAAACCAATTTTCCGTGCTGGAAAAAATTACGGGCACGATGCATCGTGCCCCAACCAAGCGATTCCTTCTCTCTTTTCATTCAACGCTTTTTCCATAATCAGTGACGGATGGTCGGCGAAAATCGGCACGGTTACAAGTGACTATCCGCGCTTTATGGACTGGAAAACGGCGGATGGCGTAACCATTGTCGACTCGAAAAGAGAATCAGAGCTTGAACCGATGATCAGGGGTTTACTGAATAAATCGACCATTCTTGATGTCATCAGGCATTTTATCGTTTTTGAAAAATCCAGGGAAAAAACCCTCAAGAAGATTGCCGCCTACCATCAATACTATGCGGTGAATCGGGCGATCGAATCAACGATCCGGGCGACGTATTCCGAAAGCAATGTGGTTAAAGAGCCCCCGGCAAAATACGGGTTACCGAGCGCCATGGATCAAAAGCCCGGGGATAAGCGCATTGGCGTCGTCTGGCACACGCAGGGCAGCGGGAAAAGCCTTTCCATGGTGTTTTACACTGGGAAGATGGTTTTGTCCGCAGCAATGAACAACCCCACCGTGGTTATTATTACCGATAGAAACGATCTCGATCAGCAGCTTTTTGAAACCTTTTCCAGTTGCCAAGAGCTCATTCGCCAATCTCCTCAGCAAGCGACGAACCGAGATGAACTGAAAAAGCTTCTGGCCGTTGCCTCCGGCGGGGTCGTGTTTTCCACCATTCAAAAATTTCTTCCCGAAGATATCGGGGGGAAGTATCCGCTCTTATCGGAACGGAGAAACATTATCGTCATTGCCGATGAAGCCCATCGAAGCCAGTATGACTTCATCGACGGGTTTGCACGAAACATGCGGGATGCCCTTCCCAATGCATCTTTTATCGGGTTTACGGGAACCCCAATCGAGAAGGAAGACAAGAATACCCAGGCCGTATTCGGCGATTACATTGACGTGTACGACATTCAACAATCTGTGGAAGATGGGGCCACGGTGCGGATCTACTACGAAAGCCGCCTGGCCAGAATCACTCTTTCCGAGACCGATCAGAAAATTCTCGACCAGCGTGTTGAGGAAGTTACCGAGGATGACGAACTCACCGAACGCCAAAAGCGCTTCGCCAAATGGACCGGCAAAGAATCCGTTGTCGGAAGCACTGGCCGCCTTCAGCAGGTCGCGGCGGATATTGTTACTCATTTTGAGCTGAGAACCGGCGCGGTTGAGGGCAAAGCAGTGATTGTCTGCATGAGTCGGCGCATTTGCGTGGAACTTCATAGGGAAATCATCAAACTTCGATCTCAATGGTATGACCCTGCCGATGACAAGGGCGCGATAAAGGTCATCATGACCGGCTCGGCAAGCGACCCTTTGGATTGGCAGGAGCACATTCGTAACAAGCCGAGGCGAAAAGCAATTGGCGACCGGTTAAAAGACCCAAAAGACGGGCTCAAAATGGTGATCGTTCGTGACATGTGGTTAACGGGCTTCGATGCGCCTTGTTTGCATACCCTCTATATCGATAAACCCATGAACGGTCACAATCTCATGCAGGCGATTGCCCGTGTGAACCGGGTTTTCGGAGATAAAGAGGGCGGCCTGCTCGTTGACTACATCGGTATCGCCCAGGATCTGAAAAACGCGCTGGCGGTTTATACGGCAAGCGAGGGAAAAGGCCAATTAACCTACGATCAGGAAGACGCCGTAGCCAAGATGCTCGAGTTGTATGAAATCGTGGTGAATATGTTTGCCGGGTTTGATTATAAGCGGTATTTCTCTTTGGCGGTAAAGGATAAACTGAATTTCATTCTCGATGCGGCGAACTTCATTGCGGAATTGTCCGATAACAAAAATGGACAGATTGTACGAAATGGCAAAGAACGGTTTAAAGAGAATGTGGTTCGTCTGCAAAAAGCTTTCGGGCTTTCCGTTCCTCACCCGAAGGCATTCGAAATCCGTGATGATGTCGCTTTCTTTCAGGCCATTAAGGCACGTTTTGCCAAGTTTGACGATCGTCTGAAAAAACGCACGGATGATGAAATTGAAACCGCCATTCGGCAGATCATCAATGATGCGATAATTTCAAGCGAAGTGGTTGATATCTTCGACGCGGCCGGAATCAAAAAGCCGGACATCTCCATTTTATCGGATGAATTCCTCTCCGAGATTCAGGGAATGGAAAGAAGGAACCTTGCTCTTGAGCTTTTGAAGCGCTTATTGAACGATGAAATTCGGAATAAGGCGAAAACAAATCTTGTCCAGGGGAAAAAATTCTCCGAGCTTCTCTCCGAAGCGGTCAAGCGCTATCAAAACGGCTTGATCGATTCAGCCAAAATCATCGAACAACTCATCCAATTGGCCAAGGATATCAGGGAAGCCGATAAACGCGGCGAAAAAATGAACCTGCGGGTGGATGAACTGGCATTTTACGATGCTTTGGCCGACAACCCAACGGCGGAAAATATTCTCGGAGACCAGGTTTTGAAGAAAATCGCCAATGAGCTGGTGGAAAGCGTCAGAAAGAATACTTCCATCGACTGGCAATTGAAAGAAAGTATTCAGGCCAAACTGAGAGTGATTGTAAAAAGAATTCTGAGAAAGTACAAGTATCCTCCCGATGATCCGGCCACCGGGGAATACACGACTTCAGTGAATAAGGTATTGGATCAGGCGGAGCTTCTTGCGGATTTCTGGACGGCAAATGAATGAGAAAATGGCGAGTGAAATCCCTTGCCAATCCGAAACCGAAAACTTGCCCTTCAAAATGGTCAACCGCGAATCGCCCCCGGAAGAAAAGATCGACCTCTTTAGAAGCCTTTTCAAAGGCAGGGAAGATGTTTATCCGAAACGTTTTGAAAGCCAAAAGACAGGAAAGGTTGGGTCGCCTGTGCAAATGAATGGAATCCGGGGTCGAAACATTCCCGCTTATCTTGAGCGATCGCGTTCAGGGCGGGGAGGTCATGTTTGGATGTTCTTCGAACACGCGATCCCGGCGGGGTTGGCCCGAAAGCTTGGTTCTCTTCTTTTAACCGAAACCATGGAGCGTCATCCTGGAATGGGCCTGAACTCCTACGATCGGCTTTTCCCAAATCAGGACACCCTCCCCGAAGGCGGGTTCGGCAATCTCATCGCCCTTCCTCTTCAGGGGGAAGCTCGTAAACAAAACAACAGTGTTTTTCTGGATGACAGTTTTTCTCCCTTTCCCGACCAATGGGCGTTTCTTTCAGAAATTCGTCGCACTCATCCCGCCCGCGTGGAGGAGATCGTTCGTGAGGGAGAGCAAAAAGGAGGGATTATCCGGGTTCGTCTGGTACCGACTGAAGAAGATGATGACGCACCCTGGACAACTTCTCCTTCACGTCAAAGAAAAAGCCTGCCCCTTGCGGAACCGCTTCCAGCAGAAATCGAAATTATCCTTGGTGATCAAACGTATGTTCCCAAGGAGTCTCTCGGGCCAGGACTGATGAACCGGCTTATTCGAATCGCCGCCTACCAGAACCCGGAGTTCTACAAGGCGCAAGCCATGCGGTTGTCAACGTTCGAAATCCATAGAATCATAGGATGCGCCGAAAATCACTCCCAGCATATTGGCCTTCCTCGCGGATGTCTGGAGGAGGCACGGCAACTATTCTCGGATTTGGGAATAAAAACCTCCGTTCGAGACGAGCGTTTTCAGGGAACACCGTTGAAGGTTTCCTTCCAGGGGAAACTCCGCGATGAGCAAATCCCGGCGGCTGAAGCCATGGCAGCTCATGAAACGGGAATTCTCGCCGCAACTACCGCTTTCGGGAAAACCGTAATCGGGGCTTGGCTCATCGCCCAGCGTGGGGTGAACACCCTTGTCGTAGTCCACCGCCGACAATTGATGGACCAGTGGGTTGAGCGGCTTTCGTCGTTTCTCGGCATTCCGGCAAAATCCATTGGTCGAATAGGCGGAGGAAAAAAGAAGCCGACCGGAAAAGTGGATGTAGCGATCATTCATAGCCTTGTTCGCAAGAAGGTGGTCGATGATCTGGTCGGGGAATACGGTCATATCATTTTCGATGAATGTCATCACCTGGCAGCCGACAACTTCGTGGAGGTCGCCCGCCGAACGAAGGCGAAGTTTATTACCGGTTTATCCGCCACTGTCACCAGAAAGGACGGCCAGCACCCGAAAATTTTCATGCAATGCGGCCCCGTGCGTCATAAGGTTGATGCCCGACTTCTGGCCAAAGAACGGCCTTTTTCTCATGCTGTCTGGGTCCGCCCGACCGGTTTTCGGTCAATCAAACATCCTGATGCCGATCTCCGGGCTCAATTTCAAGATCTTTATTCAGAATTGCCCATTGATGGCTCGCGCAACAACCTCATTGTGGAAGACGTATTGCAGGCTATCGGGGAAGGCCGCTCCCCGTTGGTGTTGACCGAGCGGAAAGATCACCTCGAAGAATTGGCTCGACGCCTGGAAGGGCGAATTCCCCATCTGATCGTTTTGCATGGAAAAATGAAAAGGAAAGAGATGGGGGCTCTTCAAGCACGGTTGCGGGAAATTCCGGAAGACGAGAAACGTGTCCTCCTCGCAACCGGCCGCTTCATCGGAGAGGGTTTCGACGATTCCCGGCTGGATACCTTGTTTCTCACAATGCCCGTTTCCTGGAAAGGGACTATCGCTCAGTATGCCGGAAGATTGCACCGTCTGAACGATCGGAAGCGCGAAGTTCGCATATTTGATTACGCCGACCTCGATGTTCCCATGTTATCGAGGATGTTCGATCGTCGATGCCGTGGGTATGAAGCCATCGGGTATTCAATACAACTGCTGGCCAGCGCGATTCCCGGGTGGCCTGCGGATGTTCTTCTGCCGGTCGATCCGGAATGGAAAAAGGAATACGCGGCAAGTGTTCGTCGCCTGGTTCTGGACGGAGTTGATTCTCCCCTGGCCAATCTTTTCGTTTTCGCCGCCCGAAATCCTCCCGAGAACGCAGACAATATCTGGATTCCTCCAACAAAGCACAAACCCCTGGGTGAAGAGTCACGAGCCCGAAGTTCGACAGAAGCCTTTCTTTATCGACGTCTTGAGACTCTACCCCAAACCCGTGAAAAGTTTCACCTGAACCTCTCTTTGCCGATTTCTTTCAATGGCAACGGGACCATGGAAGTTGATTTGATTTGCACGGAAACCCGGTTGGTCATCGAACTGGATGGCCCGCATCATTTTTCTGGTCCCGATGCTTATCGCCGGGATCGCCGCAAGGATGCCTTACTCCAGGAAAATGGCTTCTTTGTATTACGGTTCCTTGCAGAGGACGTTGGAAAGCGACTCGATGACATTTTGGATGGCATTCACCGTGCTATGGCTCATCACAGCCGAAGAGGAGGATTCTCAGGGGGATGATTTGCCCTCAATGGATAAGCTTTTTCGCGTTTAATTGACTTGGATGGAGAGGTCGGATGCTTGATCGATGTATGGGATCTTATTTGTGGTGGGGGTTTTCAATCCGTGGATATCGTCAACCAGTCGGTGAACCTGATTCGCTTACACTCACAGGTTACCTCCGCGTTAATAAATAACTGTAACAAATTTCGTTCATCGACCAGCCGTAAGAGCCTGTAAGAAAACAAATATTTGTAATGGTTATTTTCTAACAGGCTCTAAAAGTATCGATTGACGACAATTAATGAAGTTATTTCAAGTAGAATCAAACACCGGTTCGGGCGAAACGATTCGTGCGAACAGGCTGTTCCCCTGTGGCGGTTTGACCCGGGTGACGGAGATAATATCCGGCTTCTTTCGCGTCGTTGGAGTCGGGGTCGATCTTCACGGCTTGTCTAAACCTCTCTAAACTGGTGGGCAGACCCATTTCTCTTTCCAATTGCCCCATTCGAAGCAGAAATTTTGCGTTGGCTTTTCCAAGCGCGAAAATCCGGTTGAGAGCTTCAAGTTCCTGTTTGTGATCGTCGATGATGCGACAGATATTCGCTATTCCCATCAAGCCGGGAACGTAGTTTTCATTAACTAAAACAGTTTTTTTGTATTCCATCAATGCTGCTTTGGAATGACCTCTTACTGCAAGAATGTCGCCCAATAGGCGATGTCCATCGATATGTCCGGGATGGTAATGAAAAAGATCGTTGAGAATCGCGGCGGCTTCGTCGTATTTTTTCAAATCTTTTAAAATACCGGCTAAGGTGAGAACCAATTCGGGTTTATCAGGGTGACTTTTCGTAAGGCGCCAATAAACATCGCGAGCGGAATCGAGTTCTCCGGTTTTAACGTATAGTTTTCCCAATTCGATTTGAATTTCAGTTTTATGGGGTTGAATATCAGCCAATTTTTCCATGCAAACGAGTGCGCGGTCCCAATCTTGAAGATGGAAATAACATTGTGAAAGCATGTAAAGAGCCTGTGGATGATCTTTCAATACTTTCATAGCCGCGTTTAAGTGCTGAACCGCGAGCGTTTGTTTTCCTTGTCTGATGAGACAGTGGGCGAGGTTCAAGTGTGCGTCATGGGCGCTCGGATTTTTCGAGAGAATTACTCTGAGATGTTCCATGGCTTCGTTCAAACGATCTTGCCGCATGAGTATCACCGCAAGTGCAAATCGGGCGGTTTCCTGGTGAGGATGTGTTTTAATAACCGCATCGAATTGACGAGCCGCGCCCGCGAAGTCGCCGTGCCGTCTTAGAAGTTCACCTAGTGAAATTCTGATCTCGGGGCGTTGTGGGGAAGCATTGGCCGCTCTCATTAAAAACGAAACCTGCTTTTCCGAGTCTCCCAAAGCTTCGTGCAATTTCGAAAATATCAATAGAACCGCCGCCGACTGAGGGGCTATTTCAAGCGACCTTTCCAAAATGAATTGCGCTTCGTCGTATTGTTTTAGGCGAATCATGCATTGTCCAAGATCCACCAAAGCCTGCAAATTAACCGGATCTATGGACAAAGCCTTTCGGAATGCTCTAACCGCGTCTTCAATCGATCCGTTCCGCAGATGCAATCTTCCAAGTTTATGAAGAAGCGTCAGATCATTGGGAGCAGCGTGGTTTTGCTCCTCAAGGCCGTTGAGGAGTTCACGCAACCCCTTCGGACCTTCGATCATCGATTTTGTCTCTTCCTTATTCTTTATTCGTGTTGTGCTCTCTGAAAACGCCCCATTCGGGCGCTAGGCGGTTTCATCCGCCGGATTTATGCTTCCAATATCATTTTCCGGCACCGTTTTTAATGAAATCGACGAGTGACTTCTTATCGGTTTCCTTGAAAAAAGCCGACCCCATAACTAATACATCGGCGCCGGCCGCTAAAACCCTTTGTGCATTTTCGCGATCGATGCCGCCGTCGACTTCAATCAGCGTCGGTAAACCGAGTTTATCGATAAGGTTTCGTAATGCTGCGATTTTTGCCGTCAGCGGTTCGATGTAGGTTTGTCCGCTGAAACCCGGATTAACGGTCATGATAAGTACATGATCGCAAACTTCGAGTAAATATTCCAAGCCGTTGATCGGAGTTTGAGGGTTGAGGGAAATTCCGGCCGTCGCTTTCAATTCGCGAATCCGGCAAAGATAACGATGCGAGTGCCGGCAAGCCTCGATATGAAAAGTGACGCGATCGCTTCCGGCCTGTATGTAGGTTTGGATATATTCTTCAGGGGAATCGATCATCAAGTGAACATCGAAGGGCAGTTTGGAGTGAGCTCTCAGGGATGAGATGACCGGTGGTCCGAAGGTGAGGTTGGGAACAAAATGCCCGTCCATGATGTCAAGATGAACCCAGTCCGCGCCGGAATCCGCGATAACGGTGAGTTCCGATGCCAAACGACTGAAGTCGGCCGACAGCAAAGACGGAGCCACCAGTGGTTTGTTGCGCATAATATCTCCTACCAAAATAAAACCAGAAGAGTCATGCAGATTAATCCTAATGTCATTATTACAAGGGGATTTCGTAGCCGAGAGTGATCGTCATGATCATGCCAAATCATACGTTCGGCGGCTTCTTTGCCGCCTTTAATAAGTCTCAAAAAAGGTTTTCCGGATTCGACTTTCTTGTTTTCCGTAACATCTATGGGTTCATTGTCCGGTAGTTGTGCCGCCGCCGCTTGCGCGGATCGGGAACAAGGCGTGTTCAACGGTGCGTTGGGTGTGAATTTCGTCGTCGGTTTCAAGGTCGGTATCGATTCAAATATGGTGCTGCTGATACGGCCCTGAATGGCATCCACGATTTCGGCCGCGCTGTTGAGTTTCTTTTTCACGGGTTCTTTTTGTGCTCTTTCCGTTTCACCCGAAAAATGGATTAAATCCGCGAGGCCCATTAAAAATTCGGCATGGTTGCTGAACCTTTTTTTCACATCTCTAATCAATGTCCGCTCGATGAATTCAAAAACTTTTTCAATCCGATCGGGAGAAAGGTGTGAATGTTTTATTCGTAAAGCTTGTCGAAGTTTCGAATCCCATAGTTCGTTTATTCCGCCACGTTTTCTGACCGGAGATTCTCCCGTCAACAGTTCATAGAAGGTTGTTCCCAAAAAGAACAAATCCGATTGAATTCCGGCCGTTACATCATTTTCAGAGGCTCCCACCAACCGCAATCGCGGGTGTGAAAACGACAGAATCTTGATTAATCCGCCGGAGGATCGAAGAACATTGGAAAGCTTGATGGACCTGTTGACCGCTTTTTGATCGAAGGAATATTGAATGACGGTTGCGATTTGTTGAATCGCTTTTGCGGCTTCCGCGAAGGATATTTGACTATCCTTGATCCAAGTGCGGAGATCTTGTCCTTCAACCGGTTCTGTGACTACGTAGGGTCTGGAATCGACTACATCAATATCGAGAATTTGGGCGATCGACGGATGTGAAAGCGTCGCGAAAGACCTTATCTCTTCACTGAAAAGTCTCACTCTTTCGGGGTTGGAAGACCATTCGTGGCGGAGAATTTTAATGATGACCGGAGTCGAAGTTTCGGTCTCCACTGCTGAAAAAATCTCGTAAAGATGGCTTTCGGAAAACAATTGCTTGATTTCGTATTTTCCGCTGAGTATTTTACCTACCATATTTGCCTCCGCTCAGGCTTTTCTTATATAACTCATCGCTTATTGCACTTGCCGTTCTTCGATGAGAAAGTCGTTGATGTAAATTTGAATCTTACTGTCCGGTGTCTTGGGAACCTCAACTTTTATCAAATCAAAGGGCTTGTGGGTTCCCGAATAAACCTGCTCCCGGCCCTTGGAAGAAACTTGTAGGAATTTGACTTCTTTGGGCATGAAACCATCGGGCATGACGAAAGAAATCAACGCTTTTCCTTCCTTCGTTGAAGCCGGAGAGGGGGGTGAAGGAGTTTTTGGCGGCGTAGCGTAGGAATCGCGATCTTCGTCGTCTTCATTATCTTCATCGTCGGCAATAATGATTTTAGGAGGGGCTTCCACCGATTTGGGGGGATTATCGGCGGTTTTCGTCGGTCGATTTTTGGTATCATCATCGCTGGCGGTGCCTATTGATCCGGTATCGATCAATTCAAATCGCTTCAGATCGTCGGCATCGACATTTCCTGAATCACTACCCGACGAAATGAGCAAATCGACGGCCGTTCCTTCCGCGACCGGTTCATAAGGAGAAGGCTTCGTGGAAATAACCTGAAATTTCGGCTTTGAGGGATCTTTTTTAAGATAAACTTTTCCGTCTTTCAATCCCCACGCCAACAGGCTCGTTTTTGCATCGGAGACCATTTTCCCGGCAAGATTTGGTAAGGGTGCTTTCGGATTTCCCGCTCCCAGACTTATCAGCATGTCTACTTGGCCTTGGACTTCCTGATTGTTTGTAGGAAGAGGAGATTGGGCAATCAAGCGGTCTTTCGGAGTTTTCGTCGAGTATATGTAAGCGCGGTTACCTTCGCGCAACTGTGCGTTGAGCAATGCCAAAACCGATTCCCGCAAATTCTTTTGCAGCAGATTGGGAACACCGACTTGTTTACTTCCCAAGGATATGGTCAGTAGAACTTTTTTATTCGGCTTAACTTTCGTTCCCGGGTCGGGATATTGAGCGATGATGCATCCCTTCGGATAACGCACGTCGTATTTTTCGTCTCTCTGTTCGATATTCAAGTCCGAAGGTTTTTCCTTCAATGCTTCGTCGACTTTTTTCCCTCTGAAATCCGGAACCTCAATACCTTCACCGCGATTGAAAAACTCATTGAGCTTGTCCTTTACGTAGAAAAAACCTACTATAAGCGCTGCGATGGAAATGGTTACCATCAGCACCATTTTTACCAAGATCAATAAGCAAGATTCTTTTTTAGCCATCTATTGATCTCCCGAAAATTGATCTCCCGAAAGTTGTCCGCACGCCGCCAATATCGAATTGCCTCGCGACCGGCGCACTGTTACCGGAATTCCCGCTTTCTTGATGATTTTCTTGAACTCGTTTTCAGCCGATTTTTCCGAGGGTAAAAAGTGACACGAAGGAAACGGATTGAACCTGACCAGATTAATGTGGCAAAGCAGACCTTGGCAGAAATTCACAAGGTTCATCGCGTCGTAGTCTTGATCGTTGATCTTCTTCAAAAGAACAACCTCGAATGATACCCGTCTACCGGTTTTCTCTATGTAATTAACGATCGCCGAGCGCAACTTTTCCAGCGGATGAGTCTTATTCAGGGGAACCAGCCGCGACCGAGTATCGTTGTCGGCGGAATGCAGTGATACTGCGAGATTTACTTCTCCCGGACGTTCCGCAAGCTCGCGAATACCTTTCGGGACTCCCACTGTCGAGATCGTGATTCTTCTTGTGGCGAAATTAAATCCTTTTTTATCGGTCAAAACGTCGATGGCGGAAAATACTTCATGCGAATTTAAGAAAGGCTCGCCCATTCCCATGAATACAATATTCGTGGGTTTGGTTTTCTTTGCCTGAATAAGAGTGAAAAGTTGGGCGATGATTTCCGATGCTTTTAGATCGCCTCGATATTTTCCGGTACCGGTGCGGCAGAATTTGCAACCCACGGGGCAACCGGCTTGGGACGAAAGGCAATAAGTCAGAGCTTCGTCATCCGGAATCGCTACGGCTTCGACGTTTGCTCCGTTTTCGGTTTCGATGCTTATTTTCATCGTACCGTCTTCATCGGTCAAGCGAGCGATTTCCTTTGGAACGATTTGAGTAAAATGCTCGGAAAGTTTTTCCCGGGCGGAAAGCGGTATATTGGTCATCGAATGGAAGTCGAAAACCAGTTTCTGATGAATCCATTCCAGAATCTGTTTAGCCCGATAGGCTTCAAGACCCAAATCGGTAATTTCCTTTTGGAATTCATCAAAGCTAAAGAATAGGAGACATTTTTTTGACATTTTCTTCTCCGGTCAGTTCATCGGCATAACGGTGCCGACAAATGATCAAAATTATAAATTTATTATTATATTAGGTTGTTGAACTTTGCACTTTTATGCATTGAAAATGCACGAAGAGATACCGGCCGGCGTGAACCGAAAGAGTCGTGCTTATCGTGGGATTCACTATCGAATGTTGAATTTGTCGAGCATCTCGCCCATAAGTTGAATCAACGTGAGGATTTCCTTGGTTGTACCAATTTGCGAGCGCATGGAATTCAGTTGCTCGGTTACGGCGCTGGCTACGCGTTTTGTTCCTTCAGACGTGATTTTGGTGGCTCCTGAAATGCTTTCGATGTTTTGCCTTAGGGAATCGATATTTGCCGATTGTTCGCGGCTGGCATTGCTGATATCCTGAATCATTTTATTGACGTTGGTGACCGACGATACGATGAGAACAAGATTGTTTCCTGCGACATTGGCGACGTTGACGCCTTCCTTTACCTTGCTTGTTCCCTTGTTGATGGATTGAACGGCCATTCCCGTTTTTTCGAGCATGCCTTTGATTTTTTTACCGATGTCCTCGGCGGCTTCTCCGGACTCCTCGGCCAGCGTCCGCACTTCTTCCGCGACGACGGTGAACCCTTGACCGTGCTCGCCGGCTCTCGCGGCTTCAATGGCGGCGTTAAGCGCCAACAGATTGGTTTGATGAGCTATATTGGTGATGGTATTGACGATTTCCCCGATTTGTTTACTGGCCGAGTTGAGATTATCGATGACATCCTCCAAGCCGACGACCTCGTCTTTGATCGATTCCATCGTGGAAATGGTTTCCGAAACGGCTTTTCTCCCTTCTCCGGCAATGGATGCCGCATCAGCACTGTCTTGCGCGGCTTTTTGTGAACGATCGGCGATCGTCTGAGCCGAGGTTGATACTTCCTCAATGCTTGCCGTAGTTGATTCAAGTGTGTTGGCTATATAGTTGGAACTTCGGGAAATCTCTTGAACGTCGGTAAAGAACATTCCTACGCTGGCGTCTGAAAAAGCGATGGTTGTGGTCAAGGGCTCGACCTTTTTTTTCAATTCCGCGGTGATCGAGCTGGTTTCGGATAAAATAGATCGGGTAGTCTGCAAAAACCTTTCAAATTCACCGGCGCAATTCAGGATATCATCGCCGACATCTTGGTTGCCTTCATTCAAGAAACTATTTAGTTTTTCCAGAACTGCTTTTATGGGAAGTGCCGTTATCTTTAGAAAGGTCCAAAGGCATGCTATGCCGATGACTACGAAAATCAACGAACCGATCATGAAAATTTTTGCCATCCAATCGATCTTGGTCATATCATCCTTAATTTTTTCAAGATCGGAATCGATTTTTTGGATATGATCCAAAACATCAAATTTGGTTTGGGCTTGCGTGGAGAGATTTTTCAAATCAAGAATGACGCTTTTCTTGGCGGTGAGATTCCGGGCGGAAAAAAAGACGAAATCAGCCGCCAGAATGGGAATCAATAGAAGCACGGTTACAACGGTCACTATCTGTGTTTGAAATTGAAACGGTTTCTTTTTCATCTTTGCCCAATAAATAATCCGCCGATTTGCAAGGTCGGATCGCGAAGTATTTTACCACACGAACCAAACGGTTTCCCTTTTTTTGTTGGAAATTGCAATAATGTTACTGAGGATGAAACAAATAATCGTCGACAAGCGGGATATTCGAAAAAACGACCGATATAAGTGAAACGGGCGAACCTGTTGGTTTGCCCGTTTCACTTATATAAACATGGATCAAATAATCATTCGAAAAAACCGTCGCTGCCTTCTTTGGATTGTTTTGTTACAGTGCCTTTTACACTCGATTTGGTTTCATTGACATTCTTGATTTGTTCATCAATGTCGGCTATTTCTGTTTGATACCCGGCCAATTCCGCCTTTTTATCTTTTCGATCTAACTTCAAACTTTCAAGAAGTGAAGCTTTATCAGTAGCCATTTTTTTTGCCATGAGGATATTGATGCGGATTTTATCTCCCCAAGCGAGATCCTTTCCCGCGAGATCCTTTTCAAGGATGGCAATTTCTTCATTAAGCGTCGTCAAATCTTCCTTTCGGAAAGATACGAGACTTTGGGTACGATCCGACTTCACTTGAAGGGCTTCAACTTTTCCTTCGGGAGAATTTTTTTCGGATTTCATTTTTTTATTCTCAAGTTCTTCAAGCTTTTCCCGCACTGCGCCAACCCCATGGGAATATTCTCCACCTCGCTGTTTCAAAACTTCTATTAGTCGTCTGCACTTTTCTTCGGTATCGGCACTCTTGGTTGCGGAATCCATGAACTTTCCGACGAAGTCGTCTGAATTTGGGGCTACGGAAATGCCGCTGATCATGGTAATACAATCTTCGAAGCTCTTTGAAAATTTCTTGACGGCATATTCTTCAAATTTCTTAAGATTGGAAACATCGATTCCCATTTGATAAACGGCATCAAAATAAGAAGCCGTAGTTTGGGCATCCGAAGAGTATTTCCCCGGATCAGATATGACCTTTTGAAACATATCATTGAAAGGAAGCGTAATAGGCCATTCCATGCCGATACCCTTTGTTTGTTGAAGATAGAGGGAGGAAAATACCGTCAACATTTCCTCGGTATTCGACACAAGCGCGATAGCTTTCGAATATGCATCACAGGCTTTCTTGTATTCTTTATCCGGGGATTGGGCTTGCCTGCATTCATTACATGCGGTCTCGGCTTGCGAAAGGTATTTCGTAATCTTCGAATTGTTTGTACCATCGGCGCTGAAACATGGAATGGCCGACAAAATGACCATAAGTAACACCAATGCTTTTAATTTCATATCCATCCTCGCTTTCTCCATTTTCATATTTAATTCTTCATCGTCATCATACTAATCTAAACGTTCTTAAATTATTAACGGTTTTTTTCCATGGATCGTTGATCTTTCTATTCTTTCATGGTGCAATTGACATATATTGCATCTGTCTGTAATATTTAGAGAAAGCCTTTATATCTTAAAATCGGAGAAAGCCAATTGGAAAAAATGAGAAAACTTTTTGGCAGCATATCATGCAGTCTTATTTTTATTTTAATCGGCGGAATCATTTTTGCCGGAGATGCTGTTCCGTGGAGATTTTCCTCAAACGAGAAAGTCGACTACGTCATCGTTACGACGAAAGCTTTCGCTCCGGTTTTTCAACAACTCGCCGATTGGAAGACATCGAAAGGTATTTCCACCAAAGTCGTTTTGCTCGAAAACATAGTTCAATATTATTCCAAGGGAGACACTCAGTTTCGAGTCAGGGAATTCCTGAAAGAGGCGGTGCATTATTGGAATCTGAAATGGGTCTTACTTGGAGGCGATACCGCTATCGGTAATGAGCCGCTTATTCCCGCGAGATTCGTTGAAAGCCTCATTGCATTCGAACCCGAAAAGAACATTCTCCCCTCTGATTTATATTTTTCCGATCTGGACGGAAATTGGGACAACAACGGCAACGGAAAATACGGAGAAGATGAGGATAATTGCGATTTAAAACCCGATATTTTCGTTGGTCGAGCTTCCGTTAATACGATAGAGAAAGCGTCGGTTTTCGTTCAAAAAGTGATCAACTACGAAAAAAATCCGCCCGCCTCGGGAATCAAAAAAGCTTTATTGATCGGAAGTACCATGGATGAGTCAACCGAAACCTTGGAAGATTGTAAACTTCTTGCGAAGGAATACCTGAGCGGATTTTCCATCGTAAACAGGTTTAAAACCGATGCAACGCCGGCGAAAATCGTTTCCGATATCAACTCATTCAATCCGCATTTTGTCTTCGTAGGCGCCCATGGGATGTCTGATTACGTTCTGGTTAACGGGTCCTTTACAAATGCCGATGCCGACAAACTTTCCAATTCCTTTCCCTTTATCTATACTTCGATATCATGCCATACCAATGCATTTGACAAAGACAGCCTTTCCGAACATTTCATGAACAATCCCAACGGAGGCGCCGTAGCGTATTGGGCGCATAGTCGCTTCGGCTTGTTTGACTCTAACAACGAAGGCTATTACTACAGTATTCTTCTGATCAAGGAATTCTTTTCGCTGATTCTTTCAAATCAGTCCAACGTATCGCCTACGTTGGGGGAAATCACGGCTAGGGCGCGTGCCAAATATCGCGATAAAGCGCGTGGAGACGGCATTTGCGAACGGTGGCTTCTGTTGGGAATGAATCTGCTGGGTGATCCGGAAATGCGAGTGTGGACTGACGACGTGAAGGAATTGAAAGTCGGAATTTCTACGCCGATCTCAGGTGACGGTCGGATTTCTTTAAGTGTTGCCGACTCGCAAGGTCCGGTTTCCGCTGCCATGGCTTGTGCAAGGTTCCTCGACGAGAATAGGGTGTGTGTGACGGTTACCGCGAAAAATCATCGTTTTAAGCAAATTCTCGTTCCATATGAGAAACCTTTCGGAGTTTATGCCGTCGGAATGACGGACGGCAAGGGTCAAGTTCATTTGGCGCTTCAAGAGCGTGAAACCGTCATCAGGGGCAAGATCAGCGATCTTATTCAGCTCGACACGCAAATCCGGAATCTTGAAACCTATCTGAAGACGATCAGCAAGGGCGGGAAGACCTTGGAAAAATTGACTCGCGACTATGATTTTCTACAAGGATTAATGGAACGAAGCCAAAAAGAAATTAAAGCTTTTCTGCTTTTCCTTATCGAGAAAAAACGTTGGAGCGAAGTCGAAAACGTCCTGGATGAATTGAAAAAACGCGTTATACAAACGCCGGCCGCCCTTCGATCTTTCAAATTCGTGTTGAAGACCATTTCCGATAAGTTCAAATTCGATTTGTTACAGCTTCAGAAGCAAGACTCCCCACAGGCAAGAATTTTTCAGCAAATACTGGATTTGCAATCGATGATGGAAAAAGCCGATGGATCGGTCCAGGTTAAGGGGTTTGGCAAAATAGAAGTCTCCTCGGAGCCGTCCGGAGCAACCGTCTATTTGAACAATATTCCCCAGGGCAAAACGCCTTGCCTGATACAAGATGTTTCCTTCGGTGAACACACACTGAAGGTTACGCTTCAGGGTCATCCGCCGATCTCCCGCCGGGTTACGGTAAATTCGGAGAAAACTCTTCACGAATCCTTTTCGCAACAGGCAAATTGTTCCATCAAGGGAACGGTTCGATTTTCGGATAAAGGCGTTGCAGCGGGAGTAAAAGTGGAACTGGGAGATCGGGATTTCAGCTCCAACAAAATGCAATGGAAGAAATATTTTGAAACCGTTACCGATGCCAAGGGGTGTTTTCTTTTTACAAAGCTGCCGACTAAAACCATGTACTTGAAAGTTACGGCGCAAAACTACGAATGCGTGAATAAACCATTTAATTTCGACCAACTAGATCAAGGTTTTAATCGTGTCGTTGATATTACGATCTTCCCGAATGCGCCCATAGTTTGTCAAATGAAGAATGGGAGTGGAGCAACGGTACGCCTTTTTAAAAACGTATATACTGGTTTCATCCTGGTCGATCAAAAAGGAATGAATCGGGAAGGAACGGCCGTGGTAAAAGCGCCTCTTGGTGAATTCGTGGTTTTTTGTTCCAAACCCGGTTACGGTTTTAAATATTTCTTTTTTTCAAATCAAGAAGGTGATGAAGGAAAGACGCGAAATTTCAAGTTTGATTGTCGACCGGTTCAAACTGTTCATCTGGTTTGTTCAGGAGGCGATAAAAATGAATATCCCATGACGGCAGGTGCCTCAGGGAAATACTCGTGCAAGGTCAATTTGAAAGCTCAGAAAGATCCGATCCGGTTTTTCTACGAGATCAATCGAAACAATGAACAAGACAACGGGCGGGTTTTAGATCGGAAAATACCGGTTAATCAAGATTCGGATGGAATTTCAATGAATGCCTTGGAAGTGACTAAGACCAAGGAATTTCTTTTTGAGTTCGATTCAAATCTTGAACCGTTGTACTATGAAAAAGGGGATGATGGTGATAACCGCCCTAATGATCATTTTTTCTTTACCGTTGCCAAGAGCCCTGAAAAAAAGTAAATCCGTTCCGGGTTTCAGGTAAATTAAACAAGATGGATTCTTAAATAAGATGGATTCCGATTCGCAACGGGCGAGAAGGCGTTTTATTGCTTCTTGGGTGATTTGGAACTTTCTTTTTTTCCGGCATTTTCGGTTGCTTTGATTTGCTCCAAACAAGCCTCTAATCCGATGTATCCGGCGATCGTGGCGAGAACCTTTCCTTCGCTGTCGAGAATGAACATCGTAGGAAAACCATTGACCTGATATTTATCGACGAGCTCACGGTTTTGATCGGCGTCTATGGAGACCAATACCAAATTTTCCCGAGCATAGTTTTTAAAATTGTCTTTAGAGAAAACATCATCCTTAAGTTTAAGGCACCATTTGCACCAGGTAGCCGTAAAATCGACAAAAACCCTCTTGTTGTCTTTTTTAGCTTGTTTGATACCCTCATCAAGATTTTCCAACCAACCATCATCTTCGGCAAAACAAGGGATGTAAAGACATAAGAAGGTCAAGACGATTAAAATCGCCCCGAATATTTTTTTCATACCCGACTCCTTAGTGAATATCTCAATTAATGCCGTAACTGTGCGATTAAAATAATAAGCTTTGTCTGTTTATTTTTCAAGCATGAACTACTGGCGCGAACCTGTATGCCAGATGATGATATGTGGGAAGCAGAAAAGCCACCTATTGAATTGACCCGATTGGCATTTCCACCGCTTCCTATCCAAATCTTTTTTAAATCGCTATCCATTCTTTCTGCGAAATATCATTACGGTTCGCTTGCTGAACCATAAGTGAAACGCTGGTTCTGTGGTTAGTTCCGTTCCAATTTAACCTTGATGCCGTCGCAAAAGGTCTTCAGTTCCTTGACCATATTCTCCGGAACCGGCTCCGTCGCGAGATTCCTCCAAATGACATTCTCGCCCTCTGCCAACTTTACAAGAAGCTTTTTCAGTTCTTCCATTCCCACGACTGTCTGCTCCGGTTTCTTGATTTCCTCATCGGTCTTCAGTCTGTTTGTCCCGACCAACAGGCTAAAATGCCAGTCTTTCCCTTCCGGTTTCCACGAGTAGAGTTCCATTCCCTTGAACGCAGATGTTTCGGGTCGGTTATCTGCTGCAAAGGTACTTCCCACCACAAAGACGACCACTATTAACAAGGGAATTAGCGTATTGATCTTCATCTTTCTTTTCCTTCTTCTATCCACAAGCTCTCCGGTTTGAAAAATAATTCCCGTCCTTCGGACGCGCATCCAAGCCTTCTTGACCGGAGTTGTGAAAACAGCCTCGCTTTAACGGCCAATCGTGCGCGCCTGATTGGGGAACGTCCAGGTATGCAATCGGCATTCCCTTGCTGGAGAACAAGGGGGGAATTGTTTTCGACAGATCGATGCAGCAGTTGCCAATTAAGGAAATGAGACAATGCAAACTGGTAATACCACGACCGTCCGTCCTTTTTCGTGGCGGGAAAATCAATCGCAATTCCTCGGGTTCTTGAATAATCACGACCTTCTTCGGAAAAATTAATTACCCCATGCGAGATAATCAATTCCTGGGTAATCAGGTTTTTCAGGATTCTGCTTGATGCCTTAACCAAACAAGAAAGCAAAAGCAAACAATCGCTTCACACAAAATGCCTCCTTATTATCCGAACTTATAAAGGCTTTCGATCTGGCACTCTGTATCCTACGCGATTTTTCTTGCCTTCGCAATCCTTATTTTGGAGAAAGAATCCAGTCTTCATTCGAGCCGACTGATTAGTAATACAACCGCCCGTGGACGATATGCGCTGATTTATGCCCCCAAAATCATAATACGGCAAGAGATTAATTATTGATTAAGGGTGTGAGCCTTGGTATAATCCCCATTCGCTGATATTATTGATAGCTGCAAAATGAAAGCTGGTTTTTAGTAGGGCGGATTAAGCGCCAGCGCCGTAATCCGCCGAGCTTGAGGAGTTTTCGAAAGGCAGGACTCAATAAACCGATCTAATTTGAAATAAGGAAAATGTTATGAAAAAAGCCGCGGTATTGTTGATGGGTATATTGTTGTTCGCAGTTGTTTGGTTGCAAACGGGCTGCGGTTTGCGGGATGAAAATCCTGCGGCGGATTCCGGCATTCAAACTGCTCTCGTTGAAAACGGAACGGCTAATGTAAATTTTAAGCTTGTTTTTCCGCAAACTGACGGGAAGCCTTCCGCTTCGATTCGAGCGGCGTTGTCCGATGTCAAGGTAACTTTTCAACTTGTTCTGGTAAACGTTGGCGATATCGCGAAGCCGACAACGATGATCAAGAAAGTCGTCGGAGTTGATGCCAACGGTGTTGCCGTCGCGACATTCACCGGAATTCCGGCGCAAACTGCGATGGGAAAAGTCCATGTCGAATCCGGAAACGTCCAGGGCGTTACCGAGTTCAGAGGAGCCGCCGATTTGAGCGCGGGTGACAACATCCTTGAGGTTGCCTCGCAGGGCTCAAAACTAAAACAAGATGTCATAGCTCAGGTCATAGAAAATCTTATTGCAAGCCCGACGAAGTTTGCAGGTGCTCCGAAACAACTGGTTACTGAAGTGACGAAAACTGTTAATACTCTTAATTTAAGTTCGCCGAACATCTATGACGATGCCTCCAATGGTTTCTTCAATACAATAACCGGTACGGGAACAGGCACTGATACCGGCACCGGAACGAGCACGGGCACCGGCGTAGAAGTCGAATTCACTCTTCCGACGAATTATTCTACATCCGGATTTCCCGCCTCCGGAAGCAGCTTGGCTGTCAGCGGTCTGACGAGTACAAAAAAAATGACGGTTGCCTTGATGAATAGGTCTGATAGCGCGGTATCGATAGCTTTAAGCGCCGCTCTTGGAACTTCCCCCAACAAAGTTGCGGTACAGCCTTCGTGTTTGTCGAAAAATCAAGAGGTACAGCTTACCGCGGGCCAAAAATTCCATCTGCGGTTGAGAGAGATTGAAAAGACGTTACCGCATGGTTTCGACCGGACGCAACAATCCAAGGTTATACCGAGCGCCCGTCCGGACGCCGAAAACGATCAAGTGACTTTTACCGTTTCGGTGAACAACAATCAAACGAATATTACCGCGACCTGTCGCAAGCGCGTGCTGAATCAGGGATATAATAATTACGTTAATTTCTATCTTGACAACGCCGATGCTTACGATGCAACCGCGCAAAAATTGATTACGGATTTGAACACCGCATGGGCCGCAATTTACGCCAAAGACAAGCAAATTTTCGGTGATGATCCTCCGTCCGGATATAGAAGTCTTCCCAACGATGATGTCACGATTCTTCTAACCTCAAAAATTACCGACTCCGCGGGTTTCTTCTATTCCGGCGATATGTATCCGGCCGGCACTCCGGGTATTGGAAACGATACCAACAACCGAAAAATTTTCTATCTTGCTTACAACACTCAAGCCACGGCTCGTGATATTGCCAGCACGATGGCTCACGAACTTCAACATATGATAAATTTTTATCAGAAGGACGTGAACGGCCTTTCGGAAGATAGTTGGCTGAATGAAGCAATGTCCGGTTATGCAGAGCACGTCAATGGCTATACCTTCGCCGCCGGCAATCAGTCGAAAGCATTGCAGACGCTGGAATTTCTCACCTACATCAACTCCACAAGCTTGACCGTTTGGAACGGTTCACATGCCAATTACGGTGAAGTCTATTTGTTCGCGGTTTGGTTGGCTCAAAATTACGGCACCAGCGGAAGCGTGAAGACTCTATTAAGTTCCAAATCCATTGGAACAGCTTGCGTAGCCGCTTTTACCGGGCAGACTTTCAACAAGATATTCGCTCAGTGGATTTTGGCGTTATACGTCAACAATACGGCCGGCGGATTATACGGATATTCCGATACCAACTTGAGAACAACGTATGATTTCGGAATCGGCCTGTCGCCGGTGACTCTCAGCGGACCGAAGGTTCTCTCCAATAACGCTGCTTTCCCATATTCATCAGGAAATATCACGATAGAACCTTGGGCTTCGGCGTTCGTTGAATTCACTGGTGGAAACGGCAACGCGGTTAATCTCACATTACCTACGACGGTGTCGTGCTTTGAACTTTTAAAGTAAATAAGAAATTCGGGTATCGAACCCTTGCCGAGATTATTTCCGTAGCGCCTGGGCTTTTCACGACCTATGATCGGAACTATGCATATCTCGGAGTTCGCGGGTTCATTCGGTCAGGCGATTATTCTTCACGTATGCTTTTTTTGCTCGATGGTCAACGGCTGAACGATCCGGTATTTATTTCCGGCTTTATCGGGACAGAATCGATTATTGACGTCGATTTGATTGACCGGGTGGAAATTATCCGTGGGTCAAGCTCCGCCCTATATGGAACCAACGCTCTTTTCGGGGTTATCAACATCATCACGAATATGAAAGAATTAAAACATATGAATTGGTTATCGACCGCAAGTTTTCTCGGAATATTTCCGGATCGTTCTCCGGGTATTCCTTCACATTTTCGGATGTTATAACTCAATCCACTGATTCGGTCGATAATTTGATGATATTTAATAATACTGACCGAGTGAAAATGAATGGATTGGAAATTGAAATGAAGGGCACCTGGCCGGATTTGCAAGGAAGAGTTGGTTTTGCGGTGCAAAAATCAACGGATGGTACAACCGGCGCCTCTCTTCCGAGTGTCCCGCGCACGATCGGCAACCTTTCCCTTTCTTCTCCGGTTTTTATAAAAAAGGGAATGCTTGGTTTGGAAGAGCGTTACATGGGTTTCCGCAAAACGTTGGCTGGAAATCAGGTCGATAGTTACTTGTTGACTAATCTGATACTCAACGTCCCCTTGGAAAAAAAGGGATGGCTGTTTTCTTTCGGAATTTATAACCTCTTCAATCGAGCCTATGAAGATCCTGCCGGAGAGGAGCACACACAGGATGTCATCGGACAAGACGGTCGTCTCTTTCGCATAAAAATTCAAAAGGACTTCTAGCTTAACGCAAAAGAATTATGTTCCCAAGAAGAATCATTAGGGAATCCAAAGCGGCTAAAAGATGCATACCGGCGATTCTAGCGGCTTTGCTTTGCCTGCTGACCGCGTGGCAATTCTTCCCTGTGCCGGTGGTTGCTCAGGAACTAAACGAATTCGAAGTGCGTGCGGCATTTCTGTTTAACTTTTTGGGTTTTATCGAATGGCCGTTGCAACAAACAACTCTCTCCGCTTCTGAATTGATGATTGGATCCGTAGGCGATTCCCCGCTTACTGAAGCTTTTTCCCAAAACTTTCGGGATGAGAAAATTCTCCGGAGGACGGTTGTGATCAAAAAGCTTTCAGATCCTACGCAGGTTGGAAATTTTCAGGTGATTTACTTCTCTAAAAACCCGGAGATTCAAAACGACCCGTTTTTTCGCGAGGCTCGGAAATATCCGGTTTTGACAGTCGGGGAAGGTGTGGAATTCCTTGAGACCGGCGGAATCATATCGTTTGTTTCAGAAAAAGAAAGGATTCGCTTCCTGGTAAATCAGCAAGCCGCGACGAAACTTGGATTTAAGCTTAGCTCCAAGTTGCTTAAGCTTGCAAAACGTGTAATTAACTGATTTTTGCAATGTCTGCCTTTAATAAGCGTCCCATCAATCAAAAGCTTAGCATTATTGCCACGATGACTTGTGCTATGGCTATTTTCGTGGCATGTGTCGCTTTTGTAGTCAATGAATGGGTGATTTTTTATCAGGGAACCCGGAGCGATTTGTTCGCTATGGCTTCCATCATTGGTGAAAACAGTGCGGCGGCATTGGCCTTCAAGGATAAAGAAGCGGCGGCCGAGGTGTTGGGGGCATTGAAACATCGTCCGAATCTGGTTTTTGCTGTTATTTCCGATGCTTCCGACAAAATTTTTGCACGTTATTGTGCGTCAACAACATCTTCAATAAATGCCATTCAGACAGTGGCCACGGTCGGAATTCATTTTGGATCGGAACTCATCCAAATCTCCCAGCCGATTGTGATGCAAGAGCGAATTTTGGGAAGAATTACCCTTGCGTTCGATTATCAGGAGTTTCGCAGACGTCTTATCTGGTTTTTGGGAATTACATTGAGCGTTCTCCTAGGCTCTTCCCTATTTGCCTTTGGCGTGGCAACGCACGTTTTCCGCTCTATCAGTGCGCCGATTCTCTCATTGGCGCAAACCGCTCGGATCATATCGGAGACAAAGGACTACTCCTTGCGGGTCAAAACGGAGGTTGCATTGGAAGGCGAATTGGAACAATTGGTTTCCGGATTCAATCATATGCTCGCAAAGATTCAGGAAGAAACCAAGGACCGCATGGCGGCAGAGGCCACGCAAAAGCTCTTGTTCGCGGCTATTGAGCAGTCGGATGAAGCGATTATCATCACGGATTCAACAGGGCGGATTGAATATGTCAACCCGGCCTTTGAGCGTCGAACGGAATATACGGTACAGGAAGTTCTCGGCAAATCAACGTCCATTTTAAAAAGCGGACGACATTCTCCCGAGTTTTATCGAAGCCTCTGGGAAACCATTTCAAGTGGGGCTGTTTGGAAGGGCGGCTTCGTCAGCAAAAAAAAATCCGGAGAAGGCTACGAGGAAGAAGCCACGATTTCCCCCATTCGTGATGCAAATGGGACCATCATTCACTTTGTGTGCGTCAAGCGCGATATAACACATGAAATAGTCCTGAAGAGGCAGCTGATTCAGGCGCAAAAACTCAAAGCCATCGGCACGCTGGCCGGGGGGATAGCCCACGATTTTCGAAATATCCTTGGGGCTATTTTCGGCTTTTGTGATTTAGCCAAGATGACTGTTGAAGCCGGGGAAGATCCGATCAGCGACATAAATGAAATTCTGATTGCCGCGCAACGCGCTCAGGGTTTGGTCGACCAAATTCTGACCTTCAGTCGCCATCTTGATCAGGAAAAAAAGCAGCTTCAACTCCACACAGTCGTTGAGGAAACCGTAAAGCTTTTGCGTGCCACCATACCTACCACGATCGACATTATTACTCGATTTTCCACCGAAGATGATTGGTTGCTCGCCAACCCAACTCAGATACATCAAGTTGTAATGAATCTGGCAACCAATGCTGCTCATGCCATTGGTGAGCAGCGGGGAACCATTACTATTTCCGTGCGATTGATGGAAATAACTGCCGACCAAACAAAAACCAATTCCGCTTTGAAAACAGGACCTTATCTGTGCCTTGAAATTTCCGATACCGGGGTCGGAATGGCAAAGGAAGTTGTGGACAGACTCTTTGAACCTTTCTTTACAACGAAAGCGGTAGGTCAGGGAACCGGTCTCGGCCTTTCCGTGGTCCATGGTGTTGTTCGGGAACACAACGGAACGATCGCCGTTGATACTCACCCGGGTAAAGGAAGTATTTTTCGAGTGTTTTTTCCGCGCATATCCATTCCAACCTCGGAAAACCCGGTTCAGGAAATTAATGAGGCGCGGATATCAAAAAACCTCAAGGGGCACGTTTTGATCGTAGACGATGAAGTTGCCCTGCAGGCTTATGGAAAACGGGTTTTGGAACGGTACAAGCTGTCGGTAACCGTTACTACTAATGGGTTTGAAGCTCTTGAGCGAATTTCCAAGAATCCCAAATCATTTGATTTGGTCATTTCCGATCAAACCATGCCTAATATGACAGGTACTGCTTTGGCTCGTGAGATCAGGAAAATCCGATCCGATCTTCCCATCATAATCTGGACAGGCTACAACGACAAAATTACTCAGGAAGAATTGAATGAACTCCGGATTCAAAGATTGCTTATAAAACCGGTCTTGGCCAATGTGTTGCTTTATGCCGTTAAAGAGGCGATCAAGTAGGTAATAAATACACGTCGGTAATATTAGTTTAGTATTAGACCAATCGGCGAATTTGAGTTAAAATTCTTAGAGACTGTTAAAAATAACCATTACAAATAGTTGTTTTCTTACAGCCTCTTATGGCCGGTCGATGAACGAAATTTGTTACAGTTATTTATTAACAAGGCCTTAACTTTGAAGCGAAATAATTGCTGATCAGATCGTCGGGATAAATTATGAAGAAAGCGCGCGTTTCATTTTTTTTTCTTTTAATAATCTCTCTCTCCCTGCTTTTTCATTACGGGTGCTTGTTCAACGTGCACGACTCCGAGACAGTCGCACCGGTTTCATCCGCGCTCGGAAAGCCCGACGGGATGAAGGCTTCCGATGTTATTGACGAATTGCGACTGAATTTCATCTTCCCTAATGCGAAGACGGACATTTCAACAAGCATTAAGGCTTCGACAATCGCTTCACAAAGCGTGACCTTCAAATTTACGCTGGTTAATGTGGGAAATTCGCTTACTCCCGCATCGATTATTACGAAAACGGTACCGATTGACGCAGGCGGTTCAGTCGCGGCTACCTTTACAAATTTACCGGCATTGCCTCTGTTGGGGGAAGTTCATATCGAAGGCGGAACTTTGAACGGTTACACGGATTTCCATGGGGCAATCGACTTGTTGAGCGGTTTGACCAATATTCTCGATCTTGCGCCCAAGGGGTCGAAGCTCCTCCCTGACGTAATGGCCACGGTCTTGGCCCGAATCATCTCAACCCCCGGACTGTTTTCCCAAGCCGTTCCCAAGCTGGTAGGAAAGATCGGAGATGCGGTCCAGGGACTGACGCTGAATTCGAGCGATATCTACGATCGAGTTGTTGATTCTTATTCCGCTGTTCCTTCGAGCGAATCGAGCCCGTCTTGTGTATTTGATGAGGCAAAGCTGGCAACAAATCCGACAGACGGAACGAAAATAATCGGCGATGAGTTGTTGGTGACTTTTAAAAATTACCCGACTTCTTTGGAATTGGCGTCTTTAACGCTACAGGTCAACGGAACCTTAATAGCAAGCATATCCGAGTTGAAAACTTATCGATTTCGCGTCGGAGTGGCCAACGTGGGCGAATTGATGACCATGATTCAAAATCTCCAAGCCGGGGCGGATAACGGTGGTTATTGTGTCGAACATCATGAAATAGTAAAAGTGACATCCGTTGCCGACAACAATCTTGATATTCCGGAAAATTGGGGTTTTAAAAAAATTGAAGCATCGAGTGTTTGGAGTGCGCTGTCCGCGGGTAACGTGGGTGTGGCGGTAGTCGATACCGGAGTCATGCGAACGCACGAAGATTTGAACGGTAATATAGACGTCGACAACAGCCGTAATTTTACGAACGACAACGGCGCCGATCCTCAAGGTTTTGATGATGGTCATTCTCAAGGCCATGGAACGCACGTTGCCGGCATTATCGCCGCGATACGCGACAATGCCGTTGGAATCACCGGTACGGCGCCGAATGTCAAAATTATCGCGGTAAAAGCCGTGAAAAATTCAGGCTACGGATCGATTCTGGCTATTTCCGCCGGAATACGCTATGCGGCCGATTTAAACCATGTCCGCGTCATCAATCTCAGTTTTTCCGGAAAGGGAAGACTTCCGCCGGTGCTAAAGAATGCCGTTGATTACGCCGTAAACCGCGGAAAGTTGGTGGTGACGGCTGCCGGTGATGGGAATGAAGACGCCGATTCTTATTATCCGGCGCTTTACGACGGTTGTTTTTGCGTGGGAGCTACAACGAAGAGTGATTCGCGATTATCTTTCAGCAACTGGGGTCTATGCGTAGACATCGCCGCTCCGGGTGACAACATCTATTCGACGACGAGCGGCGGCAGCTACGTCCGGTTGAGCGGCTCTACCCAAGCGGCTCCTTTCGTCAGCGGCGCGGCGGCGGCGCTGTTTTCCCTGAAACCGACATTGAGCATGGAAGAAATTCGACGTTTATTGGAGTCATCTGCCGATCCGATTACGACCGACAAAACCATCGGCGGCAGAAGACTTAATTTGTCGCGGGCGATGTTGTCGTTAACCGGTTCATCCGGAAATATCACTCCGACGGTCGCGGTTACCGGCCCGACTGTTCTGTCCGCGGGCGTTATGGGTGAATTTCAAGCCGTGGCGACCGATCCGGATGATTTGAGCCTGAATTTCGCTTGGCGAACCAACTCCGCGAACGCGCCTCAAGCTCTTAATATCGATATAAACAAGTCGCTTGGTCGTTGGACGCCTCCTGAAATCTCGGGCTGGTATACCGTTGTTTGCAAGGTTACCGATGCCAAGGGAGCTTACGGCGAAGCATCCGTTCAAGTTTATGTGAAACCCAAAGCGGTCGTGATTAATCTTCTTCAGCCGCTCTATGGGCCGATCGGAACCGAAGTGACATTGTTCGGTAAGAACTTCGGAAACCGACGCGACATTTCGCAAGTCTTTTTTAATGGGATTGAAGCCGCCGATTATCTATCATGGACTGAAAGCGAAATTCATGTAAAAGTTCCGTCGGGAGCGGTTACGGGAAAAGTGATTGCCTCTACGACTTTTGGAATCGGCAACGCGATGGTTTTCATCGTCGACAACCCTCCCGAGAAAGCGGTGATTGCGAGTCCGACCGTCGGTCAAACGGAATTGTCGCAAATTCCGAATTTCGTCGCGGCGGGCTTTTCCGATCTCGATGTCGGAGATACTCATTCTATGACCGATTGGGAGATATACGATAATTCGGATCTTGCTGCCGATCATAGAGTCTGGTTTCAAACGGGCGAGACCAAAAATTTGACTTCGATTAAAATCGGTTCGAATTTGGGAATTTTCGAAAACGCTCTTGTGGGTCACGGTTTTCTGGATAGTTCGAAAGACTATTGGGTTAGAGCGCGTTACTACGATTCTCAGGGAATAGCCGGTGCATGGTCTGACGCGGTTTATTTTCAGACTTCGGCGAATTTGCTGCACTTGAGGGGAAGGATGGTTCTGGCAAATGCCGAATCGTCGTTATTCGCGAACGTTAAGGCATCAGTATCGTCCGTTCTTGATTATGGGAAATTAACGGCGAAACTCTATGACTCCGGCGAAAGTCGAATCGCGGCGACGGTTTTGGACGGCACCGGAAATTTTCTTTTTTCATCGATTCCCCCGGGAAACGGATATCATCTCGATATCGTTAATACAGCCGGAACTTTACGCGTAATTTCATATCTCGATTTGATTGCCGATATCGACGGGCAAGTTGTCGATGAAGAATCTACCGCGCTCGGTTACGTCTTTGAAGACGCGAAAAAACGAGGTTATACCGATTCATACGCCAGTGCGGTCGCAATTCTCTCAAAGACGGACATCGATTACTGTAAAGACTCGGTTGTAAAAGCGGTTGTTTCCTATTTCGGAACCATGAATCTAGTCAATGATGTCTATATTGTCTATGCCGGGAAAAAAGTAAAAAATCCTTCATCCGGCACTGGATTCAGTACGGGCACCGGAACGGGAACATCCGCATCGACCGGCACGAATACCGATACCGGAACGGGAACCGATACGGGCACAGGATCTGGTGTACGAACGGAATTTGTTCCTCCAACCGGTTATTCCACGGCGGCGTTTCCGGCTTTGGCGAATAATATAAGCGTCAGTGGGTTGACAAGCGGGAAAACCATGACCATGGTCTTGATGAATCGAAGCGATTCCGTATTGACGGCAAATCTCGATGCCGCGCTTGGGGTGTCGCCTGAAAAATTCGCTGTTGAAGCCGGACCTTTCGCGGACGAGAAACCTCCGATTTTAACCAAGGCGCAACAGTCGCATTTGCTTTTGCGGGAGGCCGAAAAAGCTTTGCCGCGTAGTGAGCCTTTCTCGAAGTCGTCTTCCCCCGTGAAAAATATATCGGCCGATGCTGAAGGATATGTAGTCAATTTCAAAGTCTATCCCGGCTCGGCCGGAACCGCGGACAACATAAGCGCCGTTTGCAGAAAACGCATACAAATCCAAGGATTTGGAAACTATGTTAACTTTTATTTCGACAACATGGATGCTTACGATTCAGCGGCGCAAAATTTGATCAATGATTTAAGCGCGGTTTGGAGTACCATCTACGCCAAAGATAGGCAAATCTTCGGAGTTGAACCTTCCGCGAATTATCGAAGCCTGACAAGCAACGACATCACGATATTGATTTCCAGCAAATTCATCAATTTCGCCACCGGATACTTTTGGGCGGGCGATTTCTTTTTTCCCGAACAGATTTACGGTTATTCGAACAGCAGAAAAATGTTTTATCTGACGTATGATACGCGATTATCTTCCAAAGACCTTGCAGCCACCATGGCTCACGAGTTCCAGCACATGATCAACTTCTATCAAAGAGACTTGAATTCTGTAACTGAAGATGCATGGCTGAACGAGGGTCTATCAGGTTATGCCGAGCATGTAAACGGTTACACATTCGCCAACGGTAATCAATCAAAGGCTCTCGAAGCCAACGAATTTCTGAAAAATATCAATTCAACCGGTCTTACTACCTGGCAAGGAAGTTATGCCAACTACGGCGAGGTCTATTTGTTTACCGTGTGGTTGGCGCAGAATTTCGCTTCGAACGGAATAGTGTCGACGCTTTTGGCGACAAGTGCCGTCGGAAAGGCAAACGTCGAAGCTTTTTCAGGTATGACGTTCGGAAAAGTTTTTGCTCAATGGATGCTGGCTCTGTGTGTCAACAATACCGCCGGCGGAACCTACGGCTATCCGGATATCAATCTGCGGACGACTTATTATTTCAGCGGCGGGTTGTCTCCGGTCACGTTGGATGGCCCGAAGGTATTGTCCAACGGCGCTTATTTCCCTTACTCCATGTCGAACGCGACGATACAACCTTGGGCATCATTGTATATCCAATTTACCGGTGGGAACGGCAACGCGGTTAATTTCAATCTTCCTTCGGGTATTTCCTGTTTTGAAATTATGAAGTAATATCTGTTTGGGAAATTTTAAATTTCGAGTGAGAAACATGTGGAATCAATTTAAAAACAACATTTCATCCGTCTTGATCTGGACCTTAATCAGTTGCACGGGCGCCGGCACGCTTGGTTATGTAGCTTACGCGCGCGGCGAGTCCATAAACTCGATTTGGTTGGTTACGGCCGCTTTATGCGTTTTTGCGATCAGTTATCGGTTTCACAGCAAATGGCTGTTCGCGAAAGTTCTAGTACTGGATGAAAAACGTGCTACTCCGGCATGCGTTAACGATGACGGTCAGGATTTCGTTCCGACCAACAACTGGGTCGCATTCGGTCATCATTTCGCCGCGATAGCGGGGCCCGGTCCGCTTGTAGGGCCGGTGTTGGCGGCGCAATTCGGGTATCTTCCCGGCGCTTTATGGATTCTGATCGGCGCCACTCTCGGCGGAGCCGTTCACGATTCGATAATTCTTTTTTGTTCCATGCGGCGCAAAGGAAAATCACTGGGGCAAATGGTGCGGGAAGAAATCGGTCCCTTCGCCGGGTTGATAACGATTTTGGGAATCCTTTCGATATGGGTTATTCTCGTGGCGGTGCTTGCGCTTGTGGTGGTCAAAGCCCTTGCCGAAAGTCCCTGGGGTTTTTTCACCATCGCGATGACGATTCCGCTGGCGATGATAATGGGAAGCTCATTGCGATATATCTGGCCGAAACGGGTTCTCGAAGTGACGATTTTCGGTATTGTCGGATTGCTGCTCTCGGTTTGGGCCGGGCAATATCTGGTTAAGTTTCCCGAATTGGAGAAGTTTTTAACGCTCGATGCCACGACTTTGACATGGTGCATCATTCTATACGGTTTTGCCGCATCAACTCTGCCGGTCTGGCTTTTATTGGCTCCGCGTGATTATTTAAGCACGTTCATGAAGCTGGGGACCATATCTGCGCTGGGAATGGCCATCATGGTCATTGCTCCCGAGCTGAAAATGCCGGCTCTGACCAAATTCATCGACGGCACCGGATTGGTGTTCGCGGGTCCGGTTTTTCCATTTTGTTTTATTACGATAGCTTGCGGTGCCATTTCGGGCGGACATGCTCTTTTTTCATCGGGAACGACGCCGAAGCTTCTGATGCGGGAATCTTGCGTCCGTTACATCGGCTATGGCGCCATGATAACGGAAATGCTCGTCGGAATAATGGCGCTTATCGCGGCTTCAGCCATGGATCCCGGAATGTATTTCGCGATCAACGTAAAAGGGGAACCGGCGGCGGTTGTCAGACAGGTCAGCGAAGCGGGATTTCCGATCACCGAAACCTCAATGAAAAATCTTGCCGAGGAATTGGGCGAAAAGACGATGTTTGGAAGAACCGGCGGCGCGCCGACATTCGCCGTGGGCATGGCAAAGATGTTCAGCGGCATACTGGGAACCGTGCGTGCGCTTCCGCTGTGGTATCATTTCGCCATCATGTTCGAGGCGTTGTTCATCTTGACCACGATTGACGCCGGCACCAGGGTCGGACGTTTCCTGATTCAGGATTTGCTGGGTTCTCTGACGCCGCGGCTTGGGCATAATGGTACAATTCTATCGAATGTGGTAGCCAGCAGCCTGTTCGTCGGTGCCTGGGGATGGTTTTTATATCAAGGCGTGGTCGATCCCATGGGAGGCATCAACAGTCTTTGGCCGATATTCGGCATAGCAAATCAATTGCTTGCGGTTATTGCGCTTTCATTCGGAACGACTATTCTCATAAAAATGGGAAAAGCAAGATATTCGTGGGTCTCCTTGGTGCCGCTTTCTTGGCTTTTCATCGTCACCATGACCGCGGGATGGATGAAAATATTCAGTCCCGACCCGAAAATAGGGTTTTTATCGGCGGCGGCGGGGCTGAAGGAAAAAATATTGGGGGGCGGCACCGCTCTTGAAATCTCACAATGGAACCAACTGGTCTATAATAATTACATTGATGCTTTCATCACCGCCATATTCATAGCGCTTGTAATATTGATACTTGTGACATGTGCCGCGGAATGGTACCAATTGCTTTTCAAGGGAAAAATCGCGGAACTGCATGAGGAACCTTACGTCGAGTGCGCGCTGCAAAACGGTTGACACGGATTAAGGCCTTGTCGGCAAATAAGTGTAACGAATTTCCGGGATTTCCGGCCATAAGAGCCTGTAAGAAAACAATCAGACGATCCGGTTATTTTCTAACAAGCTCTAAATATTTCCCTTTTTGCGCCATGACAATACTTGTCTGGTGAGGGCGAATGCTCCGCGAAGATATTGACGGAATATTTTTGGGTTGTACGCGAATGCCATGATGCGGTAAAGACGGCGGAAATTGAGATAGTATTCCCGATAAGCCGTCGAAACCAATCTCATGAGATCTTTTCGTGTCAGGGACTTTGTCTGTCTCGGATCATAAGGTATCGTATCACCGACCGAGCAGAAGTTGTTCCAATCGGTTTCCGGTCGATCGAGGTCCTTGAAATATTTCGCGAAAATCGCCGTTCCCGGAAAAGGAATCAAAATATTGAAGCCCGCCATTACTGATTTCAACTTTTTCGCAAAATCTATGGTTTCCAAAATCGTGGATTCGGAATCGCCTTCATTGCCGATAATAAATGAATTGAAATATTTTATTCGACATTTATCCAGAAGAGCGCAACACTTTTTTATTTCCGCGATCTTGATGTCCTTTTTCATGATGTCGAGAATCGTCTGATTTCCGCTTTCGATGCCCAATAAAACATAGACGCATCCGGCGAGGCGCATTTTGTTCAATAGATTTTCATCTTGCAGGGTGTCGACCCGGCCGAACGCAAACCATGTTATTTTAAGCCGTCTGGATATGATCAAATCGCAAATTGCTTCCATCCTTCGCGGATCGTATGTAAAACAATCGTCGACGATGTGAAAATGTTTAATTCCATGACTATAAGTAAGATCTTCGAGCTCGTTTACAAAAGACAGCGGGGTTCGTGGTCGGAAACGTCTGCCTAATCCGGTATTTCCGCAAAAGGTGCAACGAGACGGACAACCGCGACTCGAAAGTATCGTCGCGCTTTTCTCTCCGCGTTGAAAATGCGGTTGCAGAACATACCAGGATAAATCTACAAGATCGCGCGCGGGGGGCGGGAATTCGTCAAGATCATCAGTGAATACCGAACGCCGCAATTGAATGAGATTTCCGTTTTCCAGAAAAGCGGCGCCGGGAACTTCACGAACGTCGAATTTCCCTACGCGGTCGAATCTGTCGGCGATCAGGCGCACCGGAATTTCCCCCTCGCCGCATATGACCGCATTCAAGGAAGGAATCGCCCGCAATGTGGAGCCGGGAAGAGCCGTCGCGTGAGGGCCTCCCATTATAATCGCGCAACCGATTTTCTTTTTAGCCTGTTCGACAAGTTCCTTGGCCGACATGAAGTTGGATGTGACCGAAGTTATTCCGATCATATCGGGGTTGAAATCGTGAATCATATTCCACATTGATGAAATCGGGGTTCGCGATGCCTCCGGATCGAAAATCGCTGTTTGGTGTCCATATTTTCGGGCATACGCGGCGATATACCCGAGACCCAGCGGAAAACTGCAATTGTGTCCAGAATTGATTTTTCCGTAAGTGAACAGGGACGGCGGGTTAATAAATGCGATTCGCATAAGAAATCAGCAACCGAGACAATCTTGCATGCAAAATCAATTTCTGAAGATATAGGAACTTTTGCGGCATATTATCGATTTTCGTAATGGGGCGACCCTGAATAATTCGAATAATCCGATAAGCAAGTCGGAGTGGACGCTTAAGCAGTCCGAAAATCAATCTCGCGATCATTTTGTTTCGTCTTGCATATAGTAATCGTTCTTCGACTCTGCCCTGCATGCCGAATGTCAGCGGGCGCGAATCACAGGCGGTCGAGGGAATTGTGTTTTTATACAATGCGCTTCCAGGTATCGGGGCGACGACAAAAACGGCTGCTTCGTCAAGACCCATTTTCATCAGTGAACGAAGATATTGATAGGAAGAGTCGATGTCGTGCCGGGTTTCGAACGGGTGGCCGATGATGAAGCAAGCCTGAGTGATGATTTTGTTTCGAGCGCAGGCTTTTGTAAGATCAAGGCCGTGTTTGTAATCGAATGTTTTTCCAATTTTCTTGATGAGAGACGGACTCCCTGTTTCAGGGCTGAATGAAAGATATCTGCAACCGGATTCGGCATATAGAGGTATGTCGGCTGTTGCTATGGCATCGGATTTTGTACCACTAACAAATGAATATGTAACGTCGACATCGTTTTCAATGAGAAGACGGCAGATTTTGTTCCACCGACTTCGATCGATAACGGGATTTACGTCTTCGATATGGAAATGCCGAACTTCCCAACGATCGCGCAAAACGGTCATTTCTTGTACAACGTCTTCGGGAGTTCGCCCACGCCATATTCGGCCGCCGGTCGTGGGACAAACGCAGAAATCGCATCGGTTGGAACAACCGCGCGAAGTTAAAATCGGAAGATATCGCGAATTCTTGGGACCGTGAGCGTATGGGAGCGACCAATAATTGTTCACCGGGAACAACTCCCAAGCGGGAAGCTGAGAAAGGACATTTTTCGTGAACAAACGTTGCGGTATTGAAATATCGGGGAAACATCGATGAATAACATTCGATGGCTGAGGGTTCGCGAGGGGATCGGTTAGAAAATTCCGTATTTGTTCCCAGTTCGCGTACACTTCGCCGCATAAAAGAGCATCGGCGCCGGATGAAATGAAGTCCCGCGCATTGCACGAAATGTCGAAACCCGTTACCGATTGGGTATTTTCAAGGATTGCGATGAGCTTGGCGGGGAAATGTTTCCGCAGCTTGGCGGTAATATCCAGAAGTTCCGCGATCGACATGTAAGACAGCGCGAATAAGATTAAAAGATCCGCGCCGGTCAATGCATCGGAAAACAGAAAATCATCAATGGGTTTTCCCTGAAGAAAGTGGTCCTGTTTCTCTTCCAGAGCCGCCGGATTGCTTCCGAAAAGATCGATGGCGGAAACATTAAAGCTTTTATCGCGAAGAAAAGAAGCTAATATAGCCGGTTCGAGCGGCCAATACGGGACTCCAGAACCTAAAAAATCACTTTTGTGCAAATACAATCGCGGTGAAATGATGTTTATTTTCACGATTAGTCAAGAACCGGGTAAAATTCGGTTCGCTTGCGCTCTTGACGCCAAAGAAGTTCAGGATCTTCGTTAAAGCTTGCTTTCAACCAATCGGCTGCGCCGAAACCGATGTCCATGCAGTCCAGGGTTCCGATATATGAGAAGGTGCCTTGCCGACCGATCGTTCGCAAGTTCTTTACCTTGTCGAATCTATCAATTACTTTTTGCAGAACGGATTTGAAACCGCGATAAAAAACGGGATAAGAATCATGCAGGCGAACGACTTTTTGGTCTTGTAGTGAAAAAGAACAACCCATCTTTTTGAGAGATTCAACGGCCGTTTCAATCAATCGAGAATCGCTCAGATCGATCATTTTTCGCGAAGGAGTGCTCATGATTTCACAGCAAACGATGCTTCCATCCGGAGTCATGCCGGGATCGAAGGATTTCTGTTCACTGACCCGATGAATTGCGATATTGGGGTCGGGGATGAAAACCCAGGATTCCCGGAATAAACTTGGTTTGTCTATCTTCAAAAAAACCAAAATCAGGTGGTTATAGCGTATCGTTTTTTGAAATTCCGAAAACAATTCGGAAGAAAAAATCGGGTTCGCGAAGTCGGTCAAAGACTTGATTGGTAAACTGGAAAAGACGATGTCGTCATGATCGACTTGATGAGTTAGATGTTCTTCGGTAATGAGATTCTTGGTCTTAATCGATCGAACGATGTTCTCGACGATATCGAGGCTTGTCACTTGCGTCGAAAAAAGAAATTGCGCCGAAGATTGCGAATGGCTTGAAATGGCGTTCCAAAGAGTCTGAAGCCCGCCACTCGGATACAGGAAATCTTTCGCTTCGAAGCGTGAACATCGCGAAATTCCCGATAAACGATTCATGATTTCCGAAAGAGATGGAATTTGAATTCTGCCCTTGGACAATTTTGCGTCAAGAAGCGCAGGATCATCCCAAATTTTCAACGCCATCGGTTTGAACATCAGCTCATAGCCGGCGGCACCTATGCGTCTTCGCATGTCATCTTCGAAAGATCCTGCGGTATTTTCATAACGGGAAGGCGCGAGCGAGCATTTGAGGAATTCCACTCCCATTCGAAATAATTTCCGGCTCCCGAAAACTTTCGCAAGGGAAAAAGGCGATGGAGGATACGGGAGAAACCGATCTTTCATGAAAATCCTGCTCAGCTTGGGTTTCCGCAGCCAAGCCGTAGCGGGAAGTATTCCCGTAACTCTCTTCATTAAATCTTGATCGAGGGAAAACACTTTGTGCGGGCCGAGGTCATGCATGCCGTGGGTTTTCCATCGAATACTGCGGGATTGCCCGCCGGGCTGTTCTTCCCGATCGATAACCAGAATGTTTTTCGTTCGTTCCATCAACGACGAAGATTCGGAGATCGCATGCAACAGCGCCAAATTAGCGGGACCGGCGCCTAAAAGAAATATTTTCATGATTTCACACGCGCAACGACCAGAGTTTGGCTTGCGTAATACGTGAGATCGGCATTTTGTATGAACCGGGGCGTGATTTCCTTGAGCAGGCGGCTTCCGGGAATTTGCAGCCGGATTGCAATATCCTGCAAATAACCGATTTGAAGGGTTTGGCGATACCGCGAGTAGCGCAATATTTCAAAGCCGCATTGCTCGACGAGTTTTCGTATGGTTTTTCCTGTGAAATAATGAAGATGGCCGGAAAGCAGCCACCAGAAATTCGAACCGAACAGTCTTGCCTGAGAGGTTCCGATATCCGGATAGGTTAACAGCAGGATTCCGTTTTTTTTCAAAAGTTTAAATGCATTCTTCAGTGTCTCCTGAGGATTGGGCGTATGTTCCAGAACATCCCACAGACTCGCCATGTGAAATTCATTTTCGGAAAACTTCACGCTTGTTACTGATCCTTGGGTTACCTTGAGACCCCGCTTAGCAGCTTGATCGACCAGGTTTTGAGAGATTTCGATTCCGTGAGCGTCATATCCGAAATCAGTGGCCGCTTTCAAAAAAGCGCCACCGGCGCAGCCAAAATCGATAATTTTTGAACCTTTCGGCGGCAAGTCGGACGCTATCGTTTGCAGAGCATTGTGAAAAGTATCGGCCCGTCTCATGAATTGGCTATCGTGTTCGCTTTCGCTGGAAGCGCGATATCCCTCAAAGATTACCTCATCGGGAAATCGGGGATTTTCGAAAATCATGTTGCATGCGAGACACTTGACGATGCGCTGGGTTCCCCGGATGCTTGAAGCGGCACCGTAGAGTTTTAGCGGATCTTCAATGTTTTGCCAAGGTTCGAATATTACTTTGAAATATTTGGAGCCGCATAGCGGGCAATCTACGGGTTGTTTATGCATTCATCGGCCTTCAATTCCATGGGACGGCAAAGCGGCTGGGTTTGCGTAGCCTGAATATCCAACAAAATGGCGTTCATGAGCATTTGGAATCCGAGGAAAAAAGGCAATGCCGCGGACATGACGGTTCCGCTTGGAGCAGCACGACGTTTGACGATAGCCCAGTTTACGAACTCGATTAAGCCGAAAATGGTTCCCCCCAGCATAAGTACAAGTCCGATGACTCCTAATACCGCTTCCATGGTTAGAGTGATCAGCATTTTCCTCAACCAGATGCGTCTTAAAAATCCGCGCAGCAATTTAACGGGAAATTCGAAGACGACTTTCCATATTTTCAAATTGGACACTTCGTTTCCATAGCGAGGCGGATGCGGAATATCAACCACGACTCCGCCCATAATGCCGAGAGCTATCAGAATCGAACTTTCGAAGAAATACCCCAGGCTTAATTGATCCTGGGGAAGAGCCTCATAAAGTTCTTTTCGAACGGCAAGAAAACCATTGGTCGGATCAAGAACGTTCCAATACCCTGATGAAAGCTTGTTTAAAAAAGATAAACAGGCATTGCCCCATCTTCTGGTAAACGGCATCGTATTTAGGGTTTTGGAATCAAGAAGCCTGTTGCCTTTGGCATAATCGGCTTTTCCAAGAAACAACGGCTCGACGAAAAGAGGGATATAGGCCGGATCCATTTGTCCGTCGCCGTCAAGTTTGACCAATATATGAGCGTTCAGTCGGCATGCTTCGTTGCAGCCCGCCAAAACGGCGCCGCCGACTCCGGTGTTTCTAGGCAGGTGAATTACCGACACCTTTGGATTGTCGTGTTCCAAACGATCGAGAATTTTTCCCGTTTCATCGGTGCTGGCGTCATTAACCAGAAAAATACGCCAAACGAAATCCGGGATGTTGTTCACGACGGTAGCAATTTCGCTTTGCACGCGGAAACAAGGAATAATCACCGCGATTTTAAGCCCGCGGCGCACGTAGTTTCGAACTCTTTCTTCGACAGGTTTGGGATCGAGAAAAAAAGGCATAACTTTTTCTAACCCTCCGACGGACTTCGAGATAACGAAGGGATCAATTTCTCCCGAATTCCCGTTTTTTCAAGAATCATTTTAAGAAAGCAGTCCAAATAACCTCCAAAAGCATAAATCGGAAAAATAAACATGGCGATCAGATAGGAAACAAGGAATCGCGGATACCCGGAATCCAAGGAAAAAAACACATGAACAATCATAAACGGCAGCGGACTGAAGAGAAAACACCAGTTGATGATTTCAATCGCCGTTCTTCTCCGTAACATTATGATGATTTGAGTTAAAAAAGCAAGCAACCAAAGAGCTGCTACGGTGTTCAATAAGCGCACCCTGAAGAAATAAAAGAACAAATAAAATCTTTCGCGCAGATACTCCTTGATTGAGGGATCTGAAAATATATCGAAGATTTTTTGCGGCGGCAGATCCTGAACTTTCGGCATGTTGATCTCGATGACACTGAATACCAAGCGATCGCCGTAATACAAGTTGTGAAGCGGAATGAGGGAATAAACTCCGATAAAAATCGCGAAATAACTCATTTTTAAAAGTGAATTTTTTCTGATTGCCTCGTTTCTGTGCGTGAACAATGCATAACAGCAGAGAAGCAAAAAAAGACAACCCGGAGAAAGGTTCAATCTGTTGATAACCGAAACTCCGAGAAGAAAAGAAGTAAGCAGAAACGAAATTGCGTTGTCGAAAGCAAAAGCCGATAACACAGGTAAAAGGAAGAAATACCACCCTAAATTATCGCTCCAGCCTTTGTCGATGTTTTGGAAAATCAGGGAATGCTCGAATCCGATGAATGTGAGAGCGAAGAAAAGGCTGAGTGTAAAACCCATTCTGGATGAAAAAGATCGCGCCATCAAGGGAATCAGGCAATAAAAGAGAAATTTCGTAAAAAGAATTATGCCTTCGCCGCTTTCCCCGAAAACAATGTGCATCACGGCGAGATAGTAACGGAAGAACGGTTGAAAAACGAAAACCGGGTCAAGGCCCTGGAAAAACCGGTCTGTGTCTCTCAACATTTCTCGTGAGATCGATTCGTAGGTAAGCGCATCGCCTCCGGGCGGACGATAAACCGGATTCGACAGATCGATCTGAAAATGCGGAAAGATCAAAAAAAGAAAGATCAGAAGATTCACCAATTTTAGCCTATTTGTTGAAAACTCATCTGATTTGTCTTTCCGGATGGTTTCATATAACACTTTCATGAAAATCGATAACGGAGCAACAATATAAAATCCATCAGGATAGTATGCATAGCAAAAACCCCAGCCCGCTAAAATCAGATAAAAACTTTCGTCATTCAGCAGGAAGGCCAATTCGTTGAGCAGGAGCATGATAATCAGCACGGCAATACTCAGATCCATTAGAAAGGCGAAATTTCTGAGAATCGAACCGGTCCAATCCTCCGTCGATCCTATTACTTGAGGTGGGTACAAGCCGTCGTTCAATGTGAGGCAAAAGTTTGCGTTCGGTCCGATGGTGGAGGATCCGGTCATTGATGGGATATCATATCGATATGATATTTCCAGGGGAGCCGTGAAAGTCGACGGCGGAGGCGGTTGCAACAACAGCGGTCGGCAAAAGGAATCCTCAAGGGGGATCAACTCGGCAAGCGGGATGCGCGCGCATTCCTTCGATCGATAATTCTCGGGGAAATCCCATGTCGCGGTTCCGATTTTCATCGTTACTTTTCCGGTATATTCGCATTGCAGCGAGGCGTGCTTTATTACCGGGATACGCAGCGTTCCGGTCCATGTAACTTCGAAGGGATTGCGTTCCCTTATTTGATTGCCGTCGATCCATTGAAAAATGTTGAAACGAAATTGATTCCAAAAACCAAGCTTCCAGTCGCTGTCGAATTTCAGAAACTTGTCCATGCGAGTGAAATTGCGCGAATTGAAAAAATTATCGGTGCTGAACTCGTGACTACCGGGTGGTGTGAGCAAATTAGGTGCCGCTGCGAATAGGGTTCGATATTTGGCTACGAAACCGGCAGGCGGTTCATAGCGGAACAAATACAATTTCCAACTGGCGAAAAGAATACAGAGCAAAATAAAGTAACCGATCTTGTGGTCAAAAATAATTTCAATTTCTTCCGTGATCAATTTTCCCCAGAAAAGGGCGAGAATAAAGAAAAAGGCGAAGAATTCAACCGTGGAGCTGAGCGGCATTCCGGAAAAAAACATTTTGTCTGATCCGGGGGTTAGAAAAAACAAGAGAAAGGCGATGAAGAAAAATAAGTTGTTGAACAACGGCATCTTCTGAGGAGGCTTCACGATAGCATCACTTTCTCTCGGCTCTTGGCGACTATTTAACAAGGGGTGGAACAATTTGTCAAATGTTTAGAGCCTGTTAGAAAATAACCGGATCGTTTGGTTGTTTTCTTACAGGGTCTTATGGCCGGAAATTCCAGAAATTTGTTACACTTATTTGCTGACAAGGCCTTAAAAGCAAAATCGCGGGGTCATAAGACCCCGCGAAGTCAATTGAACAAAAATTTACCGGAATTTAGAACGAGGGATGCCAATCACCGTAATCGGGTTTGTCGTCTGCGAGAGGAACCCAACTTCCGTCTCTCTTCATTCGTAATTCTCCATCTATGTAGCTGACTTCACCATAGCGGGGAACCTTGGTCGTGTTGGGAAATACACCGATCCAACCCCAGCCGGGGAGATGTATTTTGCCGTTGACAATCATATGATCTCCGCTCGATTTGCTGACGGAGTTCTTCGGAGAATTGATATTTTGAATCGAAGCATCGGGATCCCAGCCGCCGTATTCGGGTTTGCTCTGGTCGACTTTGGCAATACCGACCCAGTTGTTCCCCTGCTTGACATATAAAGTATCGCCTCGGAATGTAATCAAGGTGCTCCCGTATGGAGTCGTTTTAGGATACATGCCTACCCATCCATAGCCGGGAATATGAATCAAGCCATTCTGCGATTGGCCGTCAGGTTCGATATAGGTTATGCTCTTAAGCTCCGCTTTCTTCGGATCGAAATCAGCGAGCCCGCTATTGAAAGCTACGACCACTTTAACCGAAAAGGTTTTTGTGGGCGGAACGTTCTCTTCCCAGGATCTCTCGAGGACTAAGACCAAATCCGTTTCGCCGACGTGCTTGACGACGAAATTGAAAATGCGGGTGCCTGATGAACCCGCCTTGAACGTTGAATCCGAAAGCTCTATTATCGACGGTTGATAATTTTTGGTTGTCCATTGATATCCGGTCGAAGGATTTTCGGACAACAAAACCGAAAGCGATTGTCCCGGTTGAAGCGTGATTGTCTTGCCTGCGTGAGATTCATTGATGATTACTTCTTTCTGAATATCCCCGGCATACACCAAGCCGGAAATCCCCCAAATTATCGCCATGATCAGAAATAATTTTTTCATACTCTTCTCTCCTTACTCAATATAAAATTAGGGGAAACAAAAAACACCAAGATTTCAGTAGATATAACCACGCCTCCCTTCAAAAATTTCGAATCAAGTATCGAAAGATGTCAACGACTACAATATATAATAATAGAATATCATACGCATTATATCAAGGGTTTTCTAATCCAACCTACGCCATCCCCGGGCGATATCGGGCGGGATTAGGCGCCGGCGCCTAATCCGCCGAGCTTGAGGAGTTTTCGAAAGACAGGACTCATGATTTGCATCCGTAGTCCTGTGTTGTCTTGCAAAGGTTGATGTTCTGCGGTACACTTTCCCAGCTCGCGAAAGCGAAAAACGGTGGTTTTTGCCCTATAATTCGGTGAAAGCGCAAAAAACCCGGCCGTAGTTTTATATGAAAATAATCCGAGGAATGAGTTTATGAACATTTATCGAACACACACATGCGGGGAACTTCGCACGTCACACGTCGGAGAAACGGTTAGAATTTCCGGTTGGATTCATCGAAAGCGCGACTTAGGCGGAGTGTTGTTTATCGATTTGCGCGACAATTACGGAATTACGCAAGTCGTCGCTATGCCCGGAAAATCGGCGCATTCAATTTTGGAAACCATTAAAATCGAATCGGTCGTAACGATCGAGGGTTTGGTTAAACAACGCGGCGGCGAAAACGTAAATCCGAAGATTTCCACCGGTGAAATCGAAGTCGAAGCCGATACGATAACTGTTCAAAGTAATGCCGAGATGCTTCCTTTTCCCGTGGCTGACGACGTTGGAACGCCTGAGAACAGAAGGCTTACTTTCCGATTTCTCGATCTTCGACGCGAAAAACTGCATAAGAACGTAATATTGCGCAGTAAAGTCATCTCCAGTCTGAGGCGACGAATGATCGAACTCGGATTCAACGAGTTTCAAACGCCCATTCTCACCAGCAGTTCGCCTGAAGGAGCAAGAGATTATCTCGTACCGAGCCGTCTTTATGCCGGCAAATTTTACGCTTTGCCTCAGGCTCCGCAGCAATTCAAGCAACTGTTGATGGTATCGGGCTTCGATCGCTATTTCCAGATCGCTCCGTGCTTTCGCGACGAGGATGCCAGGGCCGATCGTTCTCCCGGCGAGTTTTACCAGCTCGATATCGAAATGTCCTTCGTAACTCAAGAAGACGTTTTTGCAACCGTGGAAAAGGTGATGCACGGAGTTTTCAAGGAATTCACCGATTGGGAAGTGACATCGCTGCCTTTTCCCAGAGTCGCTTACGATGATGCAATGCTGAAATACGGTACCGACAAACCTGATTTGCGATTCGGCTTGCCGATAGAAGATGTTTCGGAAATTTTCGCGGGTTCCGAATTTAAAGCATTCAAGAGCGTTGTTGAAAATGGCGGAGTGGTCAGGGTTCTTGCGGTCCCGGGCCTTGCCGATAAATCCCGAAAATTCTTTGACGATCTGGAAAGTTATGCCAAGGAATGCGGAGCCAAGGGAATGGCGACTCTCCATTTTCCGGTCGGAGGCGAAACGAAGGGAACCCTGGCTAAAATTCTCGGAAGCGATATCAAAGATGCCTTGCGCGAAAAAACAAAGGTCGAAGCCGGATCATCCCTGCTTTTCGTTGCCGACGCCAACCCCGCTGCATCGGTTGTGTTGGGCAAAATCAGATTGAAGCTTGCCAATTTGCTGGAACTACGCAAGAAAAAATCTTACGAGTTCTGTTGGATAACGGACTTTCCGATGTACGAACGCGACGCCGAAACCGGCCAAATCATTTTCAGTCACAACCCCTTTTCCATGCCCCAAGGCGGCATGGAAGCTCTTGATACAAAAGACCCGTTAACAATAAAAGCGTTTCAGTACGATATCGTATGCAACGGTATCGAGCTGAGCTCCGGCGCGATAAGAAACCATAGGCCCGACGTAATGTACAAGGCTTTTGCGATAGCAGGATATACGAAAGAAGACGTTGACATGAAATTCGGGGGAATGATCCGCGCGTTTAATTTCGGAGCCCCGCCTCACGGCGGTATCGCGCCGGGGGTGGATCGAATAGTGATGTTGCTTGCCGAAGAACCCAATATTCGTGAAGTTATAGCTTTTCCCATGAATCAAACTGCCCAGGATCTTCTCATGGGGGCTCCGTCGGAAGTCTCGCAAAAACAACTCGACGAATTGCATTTGAAGATTGTTTGTCCGCCTAAAAAGGAAACATGATTCGGCGACTTTGTTTCGTGAGAAGTTCGGAAAGTTGCCGGCATGGATTCGCCTGTCGATGGGGAAAATTTTCGCAACATACTGTATGATGAATGCCCTTTCGGTGGAACCGCCCGTCAAATGTGATCCTGAAAATTTACCTGTAACGAAGGAACTTCGCCGAATACGCGGAATTTTATCTGAGAGCCGAAATCTGGTTTTAACCGCATCTCCGGGAGCGGGAAAAACAACGATCGTGCCGCCGGCGCTCATGAATGAATCTTGGTTGCAAGGCCGACGCATCGTTATGCTTCAACCCAGACGAGTCGCCGCTCTGAATTCCGCCCGTAGAATGGCATACTTGAATGGTTCTCCTTTGGGAAGCATTGTGGGGTATCAAGTCAGGTTCGACAGGAAAATCAGCCGGGAAACAAGAATAGAGGTGCTCACCGAGGGCTTGCTGACCCGCCGGTTACAGAGTGATTCCATGCTTGAGGACGTAGGGTTGCTGATTTTTGACGAGTTTCATGAACGAAGCATTCATGCGGATTTGGGATTGGCAATGGCAAGAGAGATTCAAACCACGGTCAGACCTGATCTGCGCATTATGGTCATGTCGGCTACCTTCGATCCTGAGCCGGTCGCGAAATTTCTGGGAGATTGTCCGATTTTGATCTGCCCCGGTTTTCTTTACCCGGTTGATATTTCTTATGATATGCCGGCCTCCAATTCGAATATCCCAAAAGCCGCGGCGCGCTGCATAAAAAAAATATTGCTTGAATCGGCTTCCGCCGGCGAGATACCCGAAAAAGCACGCCATCCGGGCGTATTTCGGGTATCTACGCCATCCGTGGACGATATATTGGTGTTTCTACCGGGTGCCGGAGAAATCTACCGAACGATGAAAATTCTTGAAGAAGAGGGTTGTTCGAATTATGCACGGTTCGTGCCGCTTCACGGTAGTTTGCCTCTGGAAAAGCAAGACGAAGCTTTGCGGCCTAAAGGGAAAAGGAAAGTCATATTATCCACTAATATCGCGGAAACCTCTTTAACCGTCGAAGGGGTGACAGCGATCGTGGATTCAGGTTGGTGTCGCATGCTCGAACTCGATCCGGCCGTGGGTCTTGAAAAACTCGAATTGCGGCGGATAAGTCGCGCAAGCGCCGACCAAAGAGCGGGACGAGCGGGAAGACTCTGCTCGGGAAAAGCGGTAAGATTATGGGCTGAATCCGATAATGTCTTGCTTGCAGGTGAAACGGTTCCGGAAATTCGGCGCACGGATTTGACGGGCGTTGTGTTGGAATTGGCTGCATGGGGAAAGAATGATCCCATGAATTTCGGCTGGTTCGAGCCGCCGTCGCTTTCTTCCGTAAGATCGGCTCAACGGTTGTTGAATTTGCTTGGCGCTCTTGATTCGGAATACCGCATAACCGAACTTGGGAAAAAAATGGCGGCCGTTCCGACTTCGCCCCGACTGTCTCTTTTGTTGTCGGTCGCGGAGAAATATGGGGTCAGGAAAGAAGCTGCGGATGTTGCGGCATTAATAAGTGAACGCGACATAATCGCATTTTCCGACAAACCGAAAAACTCTCGGACGGTAGGTCGAAGCGATATATTTCACAGACTCGATTTGCTCGATCTTGCGAGAAAAAGGGAATTTCGCGACGATTCGATCGATGGTCGAGTGGATTTCAGAGCGGCTTTTCATGTCGACAAAACTTCGCGACACTTGCTTCAGCAGGCGGAAAAATGCTTCGATAAATCCGGTTTCACGAATAACGGACCGAGCGATCGCGAAACATCGCTGTTGAAGGCCATCGTTGCGGCTTACCCTGACAGGATAGCGGGGAAAAGAGCGAAGTCGTCGGCCGGCGATACTTCGCGCTATCTCATGGTTGGGGGCAGGGGAATGCGGCTGTCGGAGACTTCCGTCGTTCGAAATTCGGATTTGATCGTTGCCGTTGCTGTTGACGCGGCCGGAAAGGGAGAAACGAACGAAGGAACGATAAAATGGGCTAGTCATGTGGAGCCGGCTTGGTTGGAAGAATTGTTCCCTCGCTTGCTGCGTTGTGAGCGGGAAATATTTTTTGATGCTTCCAGAAAAAAAGTGGCCGTGAGAAGGCGAAAGATCTTTATCGATCTGCCTTTAACCGAAATCGAAGAAAATATCGGCGAGAGCGACGCCGAAGCGGCTGAGCGCCTTTTGGCCAAGCACGCATTGAAGGATATCGATTCGGCATTCGACTTTAACGATGAATATCTGCAATTAACGTTTCGACTACAACTTGTCCAAAAGTGCGGCAACACTCTACAGCTGCCTGATATAAACGATGAATGGTGGCATCGCAACATTTCGTGCATCGTTGCCGGATATAAGAGTTTTGAAGATTTGCGCGCCCTTTCCCTTAAGCGAATAATCGAGTCCGAACTTTCTTATAAGCAGAAGCAGATGCTCGATAGATTGGTTCCGGAAAGAATCGAAGTCCCATCCGGTAGTAATATCCGTCTAAAGTACCAGAAAGATGGACCGCCCGTGCTTGCGGTAAAACTTCAGGAGATGTTTGGTCTTCTGGAATCACCAAAAATTCTCGACGGTACAAGGCCCGTGCTGATTCATTTGCTTTCACCCGCCGGTCGTCCTCTGCAGGTTACGCAAGATTTGGCGAATTTTTGGAAATCGGGTTATCAACAGGTCAGAAAAGAAATGCGGGGTAGATATCCGCGGCATCCTTGGCCTGAAGATCCTTTCACCGCTCTCCCTCAGCGCGGGGTCAAGAAAAAATCATGATTCAAAATTATTTTCAAAAATGGGGTTTTACAAATGAAGCGTCTTGAAGTAATCTTTGTTCGATATGAAAATACTTCATGTTTCAGATCTTCACCTTGGGAAAACATTGCAGGGAAGATCGCGAATTCAAGAGCAGACGCTGGCATTGGCGCGCATCATCGAAATAGCGCGGGAAAGAGCCGTTGATCTGGCCCTGATAGCCGGTGATATTTTCGACACATTCAATCCTTCCGCGGAAGCAGAAGAAATATTCTATGAGTTTCTTGCCGAAATGTCCGAGCAAGGCAAGCGTGGAATCATCGCGATTGCCGGCAATCATGATAATCCCGAGCGAATCGAAGCCTCCAATCCGATCGCTGCGCGCCACGGAATAAGTCTTGTCGGCGGCGGCTTGACTAACCTTGGTTTGGGCGGATCGGACGATCGCGCTCGAAGAGTGGCTTCCGGTGAAGGTTGGTTGGAAATTACAGTCCCCGGATGCCCTCATTCCGCGATAGTCGCGACATTGGGATACCCTTCGGAAAAACGTCTCGGGAAACTGTTTTGCGGAAATTCAAAAGATTTTGCTTCTGAATCCGATCGGATCGAAACGACAATTTCGGAATGCTTGAAGACGTCGGCCGGAAATTTCCGGCCCGGTTCGGTAAATATCGTACTCGCTCATCTGCTCTTGCAAGGCGGCCGGGGAAGCGGAGAAGAACGAACATTACCCATCGGCGGCATTGACGGAATAAGCGCGCGAGTAATTCCGCCGGGAACCGACTTGGTTGCGCTCGGTCATCTTCACCGCCCGCAAGAAGTTAAGGAAGCTTCCGTTGCTTCTCATTACAGCGGCTCCATTCTTCCATATCTTTTCGCCGAATCCGACCGCCGAAAAACGGCGATCGTATATGAAGTCGAGCCGGGAAAGTCACCCCACGTCGATTATGTCGATTTGAACGCGGGTTTTTCTCTCGTAACTTGGCTTCCTAAAGATATTGTCGAGGCCGTATCGTGGGCTCGCGACGAAAGCCGCGATCCGAATTCGTGGCTCGAAATTCGCATTCAAACCCCCGGTTATTTTTCCCAGAGTGAATTGGAAACCATCAGAAATACCCGTGGAGAAAAAATAGTAAACATCATCACAGAGAATCCGCGGCCCGTACCCTTCCTTGACGCGGGAAGCATTGTTGACGGCTCCGACTCTGATGTCTTCAAGAGTTTCCGACAATTTCTCGAAATGAACGAGGCTTCACCGGTCGAAGAATTGTCGACGTTGTTCGGACAAATACTCGATGAAGTGTCTGAAGAAGGTGAAAAATCAGAGGTTTTGTCCGATTCCCCAAACCGGACCCGGGAAATATCGGCGAAAAAATCATTATGAGACCGATACTTCTGACCATCGCGGGGTTGAATTCCGTGCGGGATGAGATCGGCATTGATTTCTCGGCTTTGGGGAAATACGGCTTGTTCGGCATTTTCGGCCCGACCGGAAGCGGTAAGACGACGATACTGGACGGTATTTCCCTGGCGCTTTTCGGCAGAATTCATAGGCAAATCGGCAATAATCTGAAAGACATCATCAACCATGCGGAAAAACGTGCGCGGGTTGTTTTCGAGTTCGAATTGGGAAATCGGATTTTCTCCGTCGAGAGAATCATCGAAAAATCCGTTAGGAAAGGCGAAACAGTCGCCTCATCGAAAAAAACAGGATTGTACTGTAGACAATCTGACGGTATTAAACAACCGGTTTGCGAATCAAAGCATGTTGACGAAAAAATCATCGAAATTCTGGGACTGAATCGTGACGACTTCTTTCGCTCGGTCGTTCTTCCGCAGGGACATTTCAGCGACTTTCTGAAAATGAAGGGCGCCGAAAGATCCGAGATGATTCAGCGTCTGTTTAAGCTTGATAAATATGGAAAATCATTTGATGAGAAATTGAAAAAGCATGTTGATGCAGTCGGACATGATCTGGAAATCATTAAAGCCGAACACAACGTGGTTGCTTATGCCTCCGAGGAGAAGGTCGCCGAAGCCGTAGCGGAGTCGGGAAAACTGCATACTGCCGTGGCCGCCGCGGAAAAAATATTAACGGAGCTTGATCACGAGTTCAAGAAACTTCAGGAGCTTGCCCTGCTTGATAAAGAAGAAAAAAAATTAAAGGAGCAATGCGATTTTTTATCGTCTCGATCGATGGATGTTAAAAATAAAACCGATTTGCTGAAAAAATCGGAAGCGGCGGAAAATGCGCGGCCGATATTGGGAAATCTGCGACGCGACGAGAAAGAAGAGAAAGATAATGAGAAAAAACTTTTTCGCAACGGGCAAATACTGAATGAAGCTCGGTGCGGGGCAAACGAAGCCGAGTTGATGCTTGAGACGATTTTAAATGAGAAAAAGGAAAAGTTTGACGGTTTGCTTGAAATGCGGTCTCAATTGCGGGAAGTCATGAATAAAATAGCGCAAATCGATGATATGAAGATCGATTTGAAGGCCAAGAAAAAAAATCTCGAAAAATCGGAGAGGGTTTTCGAAGATAAAAAAGGCTTGTTGCACAAGATGGCGAGTGTCGCTGAAGATTTTAAAAAATGCCTCAATGGGTTGAATGAACAAATTATGGGTGTTTTCGTTTCTTCCGAAGAAAGAAGCTCTCTTGCGGCGGCATCTCAGATCGCCGAAGAATTGAAGCGAGCCGGCGAAGAAGAAAAGACGATTGTTGATACGATTCTGATTTTATCGAATAAGCAAGCTGAAATTATCTCGGAAATTCGAACCTTGGCTAGGGAAACGCTCAACGAAGATTTCGATGAAATTCCGATTGATGATGCGTTTGGAAAAGCTTTTACGGATGCAAGGGAAAATGAAGAGTTGAACTTGAAATCATTGTTGACGGCGAAGGAAGAACTTGATGCGCGCCGATCCTTGGCCGAGTTTGCCGAGATGTTGCACGACGGGAAGCCGTGTCCGCTTTGCGGTTCGCAATCCCATCCCAACCCGATTGCGTCTGCCGATGCTTTCTCGATGCAACGAAAAGAACTCGTTGATAAAATTGAGTTTGGTCAAACGAGGTTGAAGCGACTGCAAAATGCCAGGATTGTTTTGGAAAAAGCTCTTACTCTCTTGCGAAGTGAAACTGAAAAAATGGAGGAAATGCGGCATCGCCAAACCCTGATCGCTCAAAGAATCATGAATGCTCAAAATTCACCGGCAATGAGCCGGTTCACACTCGATCAAATTTCAATTCTTCGTCGATCAATTCTCGAACGCGACGGTTTGCATGAAAAGTTTGAACTGGAACGTCGCCGTCTTTCAGCGGAAATGTCGATTGCGGAAGAGAACCATCGTATTTTGGTTGCCGAGTTGACTCAACTTGAAATGAGCGTTTCTTTGCTCAAAAATGATATTGTCCATTTGAACTTGGCTTTGGAGAAAATCACAGGTGAAATTCATGGTGTCGTGAAAACCGCTGATCCGCGGGAAGAATTGGAAAGAGTCGAAACCCAAATAAATCGTATTGTACAAACTGAAAACGATTCGCGGGAAAAACTGAAAGCGGCCTCGGAAAGAATGATGTCGCTTGAAAAAGAAAAGACGACTCTTACGGCCGCGCAAGATAATGTTAGACGAAATATCGCGGATTCCCGCGCGACGATCGAAAATATTTGCGTGCAATGCGGCTTTTCCGATTTGCTCGACCTCGAAAAATCGTTGTTGTCGTTGACTGTGCGTGAGTCTCTTAAAGCCGAAATCGCTTCTCATGAAAAACTATTGGCGGAAAATCATACAAGACTTTTCGATGTTGCCGAAAAAATCAACGGTAGAATTTTCGATCCGCTTTGTTTTGAGGAAACTCGAAAAAGTCTCAACGACGCGCGTAAAGAGTTTGAAAAAGTTGTCGGAGAACGCGGAATGGCGGAATCAAACTTGGCAAGGATTAAAAAAGACGCGAAGAGATTCATCGAACTGAGAACGAAGCTGATCGAACTCGAAAGAAAACACGAATTGGCGTTGAATCTTCAAGTTGTTTTGAAAGGCGGATCTTTTCCACGCTTTCTGAGCGGTCGTATGCGGACCGAGCTTACATGTGAAGCCTCCGATAAGCTGGCTTTCCTAAGCCGGGGCAGATATCGGCTTGATTCCGATCACGACTGGAATTTCTTTGTCAACGATGCTTTCAACGGTAACTCGCGACGTCCGGCCAATACCCTATCGGGTGGAGAAACTTTTCTTGTTTCGCTCGCCCTGGCGTTGGCGCTTTCTTCGAGAATTCAGCTCAATAAACGCCTTTTAGGTTTTTTCTTCTTGGATGAAGGATTTGGAACGCTTGATTCCGAAGCTCTGGAAGCGGCCTTCTCAGCCTTGGAACGCTTGAAGACGGAAAACAGGATGATCGGTCTGATCAGCCATGTAGCCGAATTGCGCGAACGTGTTCCAAGATTTCTGGAAGTTTACCCACCCAATCATCAGTCAGGAACCAAGACCGAGATCCGCAATTCCTTCTAAAACCTTGTTAATAAATAACTGCAACAAATTTCGTTCATCGACCGGCCATAAGAGCCTGTAAGAAAGCAACTATTTGTAATGGTTATTTTCTTATAGGCTCTAACCGTCGATCCTCGGAGGAATCCCAATCCCAAACAGAAATGTCGCAAGTTTTAGAGCGGATTAGGTGCTTGCCGTCGTAATTTTGTGAGAAAAATTTACCTCATTATTTAGTGGGATTGGTATAATATGACTCGGTGTAATCCGTTTTTAAACCTGAGTTTTTCCTTCATGAATGGTTGGACACGCATTCCCATACGTGGGATCATGTAATACTTACCCATATCACCGGGAAAAGAGGCGAACAACATGGAAGATTTCGTCAACACGCTGATTTCGGAAGAACTGAAGCCGGCACTTGGTTGTACTGAGCCTATTTCCGTGGCTCTTACCGCAAGTTATGCGGGAAAAGTTCTTCGGGATGTCGGTGATGAAATACAAAGTCTGGAAGTGGAACTGGATAAAAATGTTTTCAAAAACGGAAAAGTAGTTAATATTCCCGCACCTGTATCCATGCGAGGAAATGCGCATGCCGCACCTCTGGGAGCATTGCTGGGGAATCCCAACCTTGGTTTGCAGATTTTGCATGGTCTTGAATTGGAAACTTGCCGATTGGCGAAGGAACTTGTGGATAATGGAAAAGTTCACCTCAAACTGAATCCGGAGCATTACCATCTTTTCATTCAGGTTGTCGTATTTGGGAAGCGTGGACACATCGCGGTGGCTCGCTCGGAAAAAAGGCACGATAATCTGGTTTTTCTGAGTTTGGATAAAAAAGTCCTTTTTGATGACGGAAAAAGGGAAACACCTTCTTCCGTTTCTCGTGCTGATCCGACAATTGGGGCAAAGGAATTTTTTCGGTTTATTTCCGATTGGGAACCGACCCCGTTTGTGTCTGAACGATTGAGAGCGGGGATAGAGATGAACCTGAAGGTCATGGAAGCAGGTTTGTCCGGCTTTGGAACCGGTGTGGGAAAAATGATCGGGGAAATTGGAGTGGGAAATTGCTCTCAGAATATCCTCATTTCAAGATGCGCCGCGGCTGTCGATGCTAGGATGTCGGGCTTTACCCTTCCGGTAATGAGTGTCACCGGAAGTGGAAATCAGGGTCTGTTGGTATTTCTTCTTCATCATTTGTATGCTGAGGCAAATCGAAAATCCGAGAAGCGCTTTTTTCAGTCCCTGGTTTACGCCATCTTTCTGGCTTCGCGCATCAAAACCTTTTCCGGACGGTTGTCCGCGCTGTGTGGTTGCGTTATTGCTTCAGGCTTGGCGAGTGCGGCCGGCCTTTGTATTCTCGAAAACCTCGAATACAAAATGGCGGAAGCCTCTTTCCATATCATGGCAGCCGACATCATGGGAATTTTATGTGACGGGGCCAAAGCATCGTGTGCTCTCAAAGCCGCGACCGGAGTTAACTCCTTGCTTAGAAGTCTGAAACTGGCGAAAAAAGGGTTCGAAATTCCTTTCCATGAAGGAATCATCGGAGGTTCATTGGATGAAACCATTGTCAACATCGGTAAGATTGCCAATCCTGGAATGATAGAAACCGACGTTGAAATCCTAAAAATCCTTCAAGGAAAAGAATGATTTAGTTTTCGACGTTTCCTTTGAAAACTCACCGGATGGAGTTTCTACCGCCCCTATAGATTCTGATTTTTTCATATTCCGAGGGATTACATGTGAGTGTCTGCGCATTGTTGAATGGAAATTGTGTTGCGGTTTAATTGCTTTTTCCGCGCATGTTTTGTAGCCCGCCGATTCTCTCTTTTTACCAACCCATATTAGCATTTCCACTTTACTCATGTTAACCTGGCGTGATATGATAAAAATATGCTGCTCACCAATGAACCTTACTTTCCCAAAGACCTCACGGAATTCGACGAAATGTTCGATACTGAAGAGGCTTGCCGCAATTATCTTTATTGGCAACGCTGGCCCGACGGCTTTTCCTGCCCGATATGTGCTCACGACAAAGGCTGGACCAACAACAGAAACCTGATTGAATGTCAAAAATGTTCTCACCAAACCTCCCTCACGGCGGGAACGGCTATGGCGGGAACGCGTAAACCCCTTAAAATGTGGTTTCGGGCCATGTGGTGGCTGTGTACGCAAAAAACCGGGATCAGCGCCGCCGGATTGAAAAGAATATTGGGGCTTAAAAGCATGCAAACCGCATGGGTGTGGTTGCAAAAACTCCGGTCGGCGATGGTTCGCGTCGACAGGGATAGACTCGTATCCAGGGTTCAGATAGATGAAGCTTTTATCGGCGGAGAATCGCGATCGCTTAAACGAAAGGATTCGTTTAAAAACGCCAGAATCGCCGTTGCCGTCGAAATGCATGAAGACCATGATTTCGGACGAATTCGAATCCAAGATATCTCACGAGATCCATGGAAGGGAATAATGAAATTCATTGAGGAAAATATCGAGCCCGGTTCGATTGTGGAGATCGATGGTTGGGACGGTTTCGATCGGCTTGAAAAACTGGGTTATAGACGATCTTTGGTGCGTGCGGAAGACTGTCCGGAAAATCCTCTTCACCACGTTAACCGTATCGTAACGATGTTGAAGCGGTGGCTGCTCGGCACTCACCAAGGCAGAATCGGCGCAAAACACCTTCAGGGCTATCTTGATGAATTTGTATTTCGCTTCAACAGAAGAAAATCGCGGCACGTGGGCCTTTTGTTTCAGCGAATAGTGAAGCAGAGCGGAGAAACTAAGGCTGTTTCATATCGTAAACTTATCGCGTCAAATGACAATCAACATGAATGAAGTGGAAAAGCACTGCCGGAAATTCGTCTGGAACTGAAAAAAAGTCGGCAGTGCTGAAAATAAATCCGCATCAATAGCAGTTTTCGGCTTGGTACAAGATTTGCGACAACTCATCACAACCCGATTAAAGGGAAATCTTGATTAAGGAGAACTTATGATCCGCATTATTAAAATGGCTCTGATGGTAAGTGTTTTATTGGTTTCCGTACCGGGTTATTCCGCCGATATGTTCAACATCTTCGGAAATGAACCGGCTCCCGAAATTGCCAAACCGGCCCCGGCTGTTGAATCTAAGATCCCGGCTCCTCAATTTCTCTTCGAAAATCCTTCAGATCAACAGGTAATGAAAGAATTGATGGATCTCGTTGTCAGGGACCTTCAGCTCTGCCTCACTTCACTCGACGGTAAAGGCAAAAGTTATTTGAACGGTTTCCCGGCACTCGGTCATATTAATCATGCTGAAATAACTCTTTGCAGAATTCATCCTCCCAAGCCCTTTAACAAGGTCGTTTATGAAATCCAAAAAAGACTTTTCTGCGCCAAATTCTACGTTTTGATGTATAACTACGATGAAGTGAAAAGTCGTGTAACCTCTTTGATCGAATACATCGGAACCCTCGGCTGAGAATTCGAAGAATTGGTGATGACTCTGTAAATACCGATGATATAACGTAAAATTCCTCTCCCTTGCGGGTTGCGGCTTATCAAAAATAAACCGCAACCCGCATTTTTTGTATCCGGTATGTTTGAAAACCTCTTGGTGAATGAGTTATTCTCGACAAAATGAATATCTTGATTTAACATTTCATTGAAAAAAAACGAGCAAAAAGCACGTATGGGTGCTAGAATTATATTAGATATAGAATAATAAGGATTGTCGGATTTAAACAAAGCGCGGGCAGTTTAAGTCACAAACCGCGATCAGTAGAGACAACCTGTAAATAAGGAAGCATCGATCGATGCCGTGAATGCTTCAAGGAGGCGTTGTTATGTCTCTTCGGATCAATCAAAACGTTCCGGCGCTTAATACCTATAGTTTGTTTTCCGCGAATCAAACGCGCCTGGAAAAATCGCTGGAAAGATTGAGTTCCGGGTTGAGAATCAACACGGCGGCGGATGATCCCGCGGGGTTATCAGTCAGCGAAAGGCTGCGCATGCAATTTCGGGGGCTCTCGCGAGCCGCCTCGAACGCTCAAGACGCCGTTTCCTTCGTACAGACGGCCGAAGGCTCTCTTGAGGAAACCGAAAGCATCTTGCAGAGAATGCGTGAACTTGCTCTCGAATCGGGTAACGACACATACACTTCGAACGACAGATTGGAAATGCAGAAGGAAATCGATCAATTGAAGCTCGATCTCGACCGCATTTCAGCCAACACGGAATTCAACACGAGAAAATTGCTCGACGGCAGCCAAGCTGCATTGGTAAGCGCGAATTCATCATCCGTTCGTGGCTTTACTGTCGGAAACGGTCCCACCGTCAGCGGAGATTACCAGGTAAGTATAACCCTGCTCTCGGGGGGAATTTCCCAAATGCAAAGGTCGCAAATATTTACTCTGAAAAGCGATTCGTCTACCCTTGCGCAAGGCGATACCAAGCTTGAAGACATAGGGCAACTTTATAACGCGAATGGAGCCTTTGCCCTGGGAAATCCACAAATGCTTACTATCGGTGGAAATTCCAAATCGACAACAATCACGATAGACGGCCAAACGACCCTCAATGATTTGGCGGCGGCATTGCAAAGCGCCATGGCGGGTTCAAGCGGCTTGGAAATATCCAATTCGAGGGCCGGGGTCGTGGGTACCGCTCAGACGGGTCTCGCCGGGCAAGGCGGATACATTCAACTTACGTCAGGTATAATCGGAGATTATGGGACCATCACGATTTCGGGTGAAGATGCGATGTTGACAGGTCTGGGTATGAGCACTTTAAGAGATCCACAGAACAACCAAGTTGAAATTACATCGCGGGATGCTTTCGGAAATACGAAAACAGTGCGAACCGCTTCCGGAAGAGCCTCCGGTTTACTGGACGGAATAGATATGCAATTCTCTTCGCAACCGGCGCAAATCGCGGGAACGCAAGGCATTGTCGAGGGATTGCACATTACCGCCGATAACAATATAGCGATTTCCGCCAACGGAATTTCGCTGAATGTCGTTATTTCCGGATCAGCCGACTCTTACTGGACGCTTGAAGGCGTCTCGCGGTCGATCAACGCGCAAGCCGCTGGCGTCATGACCGGGTTGACTTCAACGGTCGATAACGGGCAAATCCGTCTCGATTACTCCACCACCTCCGGGACCACTTTCTCCCTGACCGTTGCAGGCGAAGACACATTGGGTTTAACGACCAACACTTTCACGGGGTTCACTATTGGGCAAAAAGATACTGCTAAAGTCGAAAATGGTTTTACGCGTTATATCGCGACCGGCGGAGGAATAATCGAAGGTTCGACCGCGGCTTTCACCGTTTACGACGGCAACGCCGCCGGCGGAGCGATTGATGTCAAGGCATTCAACACGCTTGGCTCAGGCTCGGCGACTATATCGGACATGGTATCCTTCGCGAATTTTCAAGCATCGGTGAACGCTCAGTTGAATGCAGCCGGTGTGGAAGCAAGAATCGATCAGATTGGAAGTGCATTCGCTTTTACCGCTCTTCGCGTAGGTAATGAAAACCCCGATGGAGCTTCCCCCATAAAATCGATGATTTCGTTGTCCGTAACGGCAACCGACACATTGATGCAATCAACCTTTTTAAATCAATTCGGAATTTCAGCCGGCAGCGCGCGAGGCTCCGGAGACAAGAACTTCTCGGTCCATATAATAAATACTAATCCCCAATTTCAGATCGGAGCGGGAGATGGCCAGAACATGAAAGTGGCTATTGCGAATATGGGCTCAGCGGCTCTCGGGGTCGACAATGTGGATGTTACCACCACGGATTCGGCTAATACATCCCTTGGGAAGATCTCGACCGCCATCGATCGGGTTTCCTCCGAGCGGGCCAAACTTGGCGCCTATCAAGGACGCCTGGAATACGCGATCAACAATCTCAACGATGGTTATACCAACACCGTCTCGGCCGAATCGAGAATTCGTGATGTTGATTTTGCACTGGAGATGATTGAATTTACCCGCAGCCAGATAATCGCTGAAGCCGATACCGCGATGTTGGCTCAGGCAAATCTGATGCCTCAATCGGTTTTAAAATTGTTGGAAAACATTAATTCCGAATAACCGGAAAGGAAATATCCATAATGGAAAAAATCCGCATAGAGAAAAACATTTTTATTCCGATGCCTGTAACAATAGTCGGAACACTCGTTGGTGATAAACCCAACTTCATGACCGTCGGATGGGCATCCAGAGCGAATGCACAGCCACCCATGATCTCGGTGGGAATTTCCAAAAACCATCTCACACCTTCAGGAATCAAGCAAAATCAAACATTCAGTGTTTGTTTTCCGAGGGCAGATATGGTTGAGATTACCGATTTTTGCGGTCTTGTGTCGGGGAAAAAAAACGACAAATCGAAAATTTTCGACGTCTTTTACGGAGACACGAAAACGGCGCCGATGATCAAAGAATGTCCGCTTTGTCTCGAATGTACGTTGGTTCAGGCGGTTGAACTGCCTACCAATTTTATTTTCATTGGAGAGATTGTCGGGGGTTATTCGGAAGAAAAATATCTCACGAAAAACAGCCCTGATTTCAAAAAGATCGATTCTTTGATCTTAACGATGCCGGATAATTCCTACTGGAAAATCGGCGAGTATGTCGGCAAAGCATGGAGCATCGGCGCAAATTTCAAGCGATCGTGATTGCCCGAAAACTGCGATGATTTCAGAGAATAGTAATTTTTTATAAAAATAATTCAACATTACGGATTTGTAATACGTTTAATGTTTTCGCGAGAGGAAAATAAAAAAAACAACGTAAAAAATCAACGGAGTTTTCCGGATCACATTGGAAATATTATGAATAATGCTTTGTCGGCGAATAAGTGTAATGAATTTCTGGGATTTCCGGCCATAAGAGCCTGTAAGAAAACAACCAGACGATCCGGTTATTTTCTTACAGGCTCTAAGCAAAATAATCAGAGGTTCTTTCTGGGATCGGCAATTGTGTTGGCCGTTTTTTTATCGGTTCCGCAGTTTTCTTTCGCGGTTATTCCCGCGGTATTAGGGCCGGCGCAGGCATTACTGGCGCTGTTGCCGCAAATAATAGCCTTGTTGGCCGCGACCGTTCTGGCGCTGTTGAAGCCTCGAACATACAAACTGGTTCTGGTTTATCTTTGGGTTCACAAAAGACTGGTTTTTACGATGATTCTTCTTTTTATCGCGGGCAGATGGTGTATCAACGCCATGCAATTTCATGATATCAAGAAGGCCGAACCGGGGCGCGACTGGATGATGTATGCGGGCGGGATTTCCCGCACAGGTTGCGTGGGCAGCTCCACGGGGCCTCTTACTGAACCGTTTTTGAAATGGAACTACCAAAACTATCCGGATGATTTGGTGGACTCCACGCCTTGCGTCGTCGGGAATAGGGCTTATTTTGGAACCGCGATTTTGAGAGGCATCGGCCGATGTTATGGTACAATAAGTTGTGTTGATACCAACACCGGAAACCTCGTGTGGTGCTTCGAAGGAAAGGAACTCCCCCGAGGACCGTTGAATCCGCTTTTCTCTTCACCCGCCGCCGGAGGCGTATATAAAAAGCTTGACGACGGTAAAATATTACCGCGGTTTCTTGTTTCCGGCGAAGGATTTCATTTGGACTTGGGTCGAATAGTGTGCCTCGATTTGGCGCCGACTTACGACGAAAAAAAAGCTGGAATGCCTCGCGTTCATTGGGTAAAACAGGCGAACAGCCATGTCGAAAGCAGTCCATGTGTTTTCAACGATAAAGTCTATATCGGTACTGGTGACGATGGGATGTGGTGCATCGAATTGGAGTCGGGTAATGTTCTTTGGCACCTTGAAGGAGCGCCTTCCTACATCGTCTTGGATGGCCCAAAAGCCGAAGAGTTGCGAAAATTGGCCGGAAAAACCGTGCAAGCTACGGGTATAATCGCGATCGTCGGACAGACGAACACTGAGACGGGCTCTATAACGATCGATATTACCGATGTTAAAGAATCCGCGTTACCTCCGACGGCGCCTCTAAATATCGGAAACGGTTTTGTAAGAACGGTTTTCGGTAAAGTGGCGATCGAAAATATCGAACCGCAACAGGCTACTCAGACCACAAAAGAAGCAACCGATACGAAGGTTAAAAGAGCGGGCATTCGCATAGATATAGCCGAGCCGTTTTTTGATGTTGAAAGTTCTCCCGTAGGAAAATTCGTTCAGATCGATCCGAATGATCCCAAAAAAGGCTTGCGTCCGTGCGTAGTGGTCGGTTGTGGCGTCGGAGGAAATAAGATCGTATGCATAGACGGCGACACCGGAAATCTGATATGGCAAACTCCGGTAAGCTATCCGGCCTTCGGTTCTCCCACCATGGCTGATGACAAGGTGATCATGGGAATCGGCAACGGCGATATGTTGAAAAGCGATCCGAAGCCTTTTGGAATGGTAATTTGTCTGTCGATTTACGACGGAAAGGAACTCTGGCATCTCCAACTCAGCGATTCCATAATGGGATCGGTTCCGATAAAAGACGGCTTGGCTTATGCATGTTCCCGCGACGGCAATTTATACGTTATCGACATTAAAGACGGGCGCCTTCTTAGAAAATTCTTTACCGGCGCGCCGATGACATGCTCGCCTGCGATCACCGATGATTCCGTTTACATGAACACTTGCCAGGGGAAAGTCATCAGCATAGATAGGCATACCAACCGTTTCAAATGGTCGCACAATCTGACGCCCGGTACTATGATCATTTCATCGCCCGTAGTCTCGGGTGAAAAACTTCTGGTCGGCACCGAGCAAAAGGGGTTTTGCTGTCTGACCGCCGATCCTCATGGTAAAATCGAAAAAAATGAATGCCATTTTTGGTCTGGAACCGGCGGAAATGGAGCGCGCAATGCCTCCGTTTGTGAAAAAGGTTTACCGGAAATCAACGATGGTCAGGCAAAAATACTTTGGAGTACGCTTGAAAAAAATCAGTTGGCTTTTATCGGTCCGATGGCGCTGGGTAAAGATTGTCTCTTCGTCGTCGCAAAAAATGAAAAGGCTGATCCGCATCAAAATTTAATTTTGGCGAAAGTCGGATTGGCATCCGGTGATGTCGAATGGCAGCATCCTCTCAAAGGTGATTCGGTTTCCGTGGCGGCTGATCAAGAGAAGGTTTTTTATCTTACGACCGGGGAAGCCGTGAAAAATGAAGTTGGTTGTCTAAGCGCGGATCTGGGTAAAAAAAGTTGGTCTCTGCCGTTTGCTTTTCCCAGAGCTGATTTTCTTGTTCTGTCGAAAAGCGGACGTCTGATAATCGGAGCAAACGGTGATACTTTAGTCGGTCTTCGTTCCTCAAACGGAGATTCCGAATGGCAATTGAAGTTTGATCATCCGCTCTTCGGAATTCCCGCAATCTCCAATAATCTGATCATGGTCGTCTGCGGCGGGAAAGATCCGATGATGACTTGCCTTGATGATTCCACCGGTATTCGTCTGTGGACCGTTCCGCTTAACGCCGCCCCGCTTACATACCCGGCTTTTTCCTATAATCAGGTATTTCTTGGGCTATGCGAGGCCAATCCGGCATCAGGCACGCTGTCAAACAAGTTGCGGTGCTTTAGAACCGTAAACGGCACGACATCGTGGGATATGGTAGTCTCGGGAACTCCGATTTTATACCCGGTCGTATCCGACTCGATCGTAACCGTTCCCACGCTTGAAGGCGATCTCTATGCTTATTGGCGCTATTCCGGCGAAGCGCTTCGCGACAAACCCGCGGCCATAGGAAAATCGATGCAGGCACCCGCTATAGCCGAAGGTGTTGCGCTGTTTGGTGCTGAAAACCGTATCGGTGCATGGAATATTGAGGTTGGTACTTATACTTGGTCGTTGGACCAACAAGATTCCATCGGAAAAGTAATGACACAACCTCTTCCCGCCGAAAAGAAAATATTCATATTAACGGAAAAAAAGGGATTGATCGCCGTAGGCGCTCCGGAAGCCCGTGAGGCAGAACGTCATGACTGACAAAAATATGCCAGTATTCTCGCCTTCTTCGAATCGAATTTTTTTCTTCGGTCACGATACCGACAAAGATCCGCCGGCAAAGGAAATTCTCGGCGGAAAGGGTTTCAGCCTGGCATCCATGAGTAAAGCCGGGTTGAATGTCCCGCCGGGGTTTATCATTCCCACCTACTGTTGTGCGAACTATTATGAATCGAAGGAAACCATATCCGCCGATCTCTTGGCGGAGATTAAAACGGCTCTCGGCCGATTGGAAAATGCGGCCGATCGAAAACTGGGCGTTGGTCCTAATCCCCTCTTGGTTTCAGTACGTAGCGGAGCTGCGGCTTCCATGCCCGGTATGATGGATACGGTTCTCAACGTCGGCCTTCACGGCGGTCTCGAAAAATTTTATCCCGATGCCGAGGTCTTTTGGAGCGCATATGGAGATTTCATCAAGCTTTACTCTGAAACGGTTTATGGAATAAATCTCGACGTCGCCGATAAGGCATCCGGCCCGGGAACCGGTTCCCGACAGGCCGCGGAAGCCGACATGGCCGCATTCAAAAAAGCCGCCGGGGCGGATTTCCCGACCGATCCATGGGAGATGCTTGTACAATCGATAGCCGCGGTATTCAAATCCTGGAATTCCGAACGCGCCATTCACTACCGCAACCGCAACAATATTCGCGGACTTTCCGGTACCGCGGTTACTGTACAAATGATGTTTCCCTCGGAGCAGTCAGGGGTTTTGTTTACCCAAGATCCGACCTGTTTCGAGTCGGGTAGAATCGTCATCGAAGCGGCTGCCGGCTTGGGTGAGGCTATTGTTCGTGGGCGCGTCGAACCGGATGTTTATTTGGTCAAGCGTGATAGCCTGGAGATTGTCGAAAAGAGGATTTCCTCCAAGGATTTTGAAGTCCATTCCCTGGGTGGAGATTCCGTAAAAACTCGATCCGGCGTTGACGAAGCAAGTCTTACCGATGATCAGATAATCTCCCTGGCGAAACTCGGGTTGAAAGTTGAAGAATACTTCAAACATCCGGTTGATATCGAATGGGGATTGGTGAATGGCCGCTTCGCCCTCCTGCAAAGCCGCCCTATTCGCGGCGTCGAAATCGCCGAAGATGTGGAACCGGCCAAGCGTGACGAAATCGCCGCCTTGCGTGAGCGCATGAAAGGTAGAAATAAAGTCGTTTGGGCGGTTCATAATCTGGCGGAAACTTTGCCCTCTCCGTTACCCCTGACCTGGGACATCATCGGCTCGTTTATGTCCGGGAAAGGCGGTTTTGGAAGACTCTACGAAGATCTCGGGTTCGTTCCTTCGGCGCGAGTGAAAAACGAGGGTTTTCTGGACTTGATCGCCGGAAGGATCTACGTCGACCTCGACAAGGCGGCGGAGCTTTTTTACGCTGATTATCCGCTGGAATACGATTTCTCCGCCAATAACGAGGCAGTCGATCCATTGACGACTTCACCGACTAAATTCAACATCGAACGTGCCGGCGGCATTTTTCTATTGAAATTACCTTGGTACATCTATTTGATGATACGTTCTTCCCGGGTTCTTCGGCGTACGGCGGCGAATTATCTGACTGAGTTTGAAAACCGTATTCTACCAAGTTTTCTTGACTATTGCGTCATGGCCAAATCCAAGAATCTGTCGGAAATGAGTGATGAGGAAGTTTTAAAGGAACTTGACGAAAGAGAGAAAGTTCTCAATGAATTCGGCAAGGAATCCCTGAAACCGAGTTTTTTGGCCGGTTACTATCACGCTCAATTGGTTGGTGATCTGGAAATGGTTTTCGGTAAACAGGAAGGGCAAACTCTCGCATCGTCGCTGTTGAAAGGATTACCCGGAGATAAAACCGTCGAAGCTAATATCGCTCTTTTTAATGTTTCCCGCAACTCATCGACCATGGATGAGTTCTTGCGTGAGTTCGGGCACCGTTCCGTTGGAGAATTCGAGTTATCGCAACCGAGATGGTCTGAAGATCCCAGCTATCCCCAGAAGATGGTCGATAATTACCGCCGAATCGAAGGCGTTTCTCCGAAGGAAATCCATGAACGCCAAGTGGGGGAGCGCCTGGCGGCCGAAAGCGGGCTTAGTGAAGCTTTGCAGAGTCGCGGAGCTGCTTCCCTGGAAGCCGATATTCGAAATTCCCTCAAGGGTGCCCGCTCTTATATGCCTTACCGGGAAACCGGAAAACATTATTTCATGAAGAGCACCGCGCTTGTTCGGGAAACCTTGGATCAATTGGCCCAACGCTGGAATCTCGGAAGAGACTTGTACTATCTTCACCGCCATGAATTGGCGCAATTTCTTGAAAAGCGCGAAGAAATGGAAAAAATCGTGGCAAAGCGAAAAATACGTTGGCAAGCCCTTCAACGTCTGAACGTTCCGGAAATCATTTCATCTGAAAATCCCGATGTCATCGGCAAACCGTCGGAAGCCGCCGCGAAGGCTAAAGACGGCGTATTCAGCGGCACCGCTATTGCTCCCGGCGTCAACGTAGGTATTGCCCGCGTCGTCAAAAACCCCAATGAAGTAGGCGATCTGGGACCAAGGTATATCATAATTTGCATGTCCACCGATCCGGGCTGGACGCCGCTCTTTGTTCATGCGCGCGGTCTTGTCGTCGAGCGCGGCGGGATGCTGAGCCATGGGGCAATTGTCGCCAGGGACTTCGGAATTCCCGGAGTTGTTATACGTGATGCCACGAAATTGATTGCCGACGGCGCGGAAATAAAAATCGACGGCAATCGAGGTACAGTTGAATTAGTTGCTTCAGCGGCCAAAGAAGTGAAACAATGATGGAATATTTTATTTGGTTTTCAAACAATCTGCTTTTACCGATCGCGGGTTTGTTCTACCCCTTATTGGATTTTCTGTTGCGATGGATATATTATCTGCCGCCGGCGGCGGCAATAGTAGTTTGTGGAATCATCACCGGGCTAGGAATGAATATTTTCCTTAAGTTTTACGGCAATCAGGAATTTCTGGGAAAAGCGAAATCCGACTTGGCAAAAATAAAGCTGCTTCAGGCTCAAGCTAAGGAAAAATCCGATAAAGACACGACGGATCGTCTCAATCGCTTGACCGGAAGAATCAGCGGCACCTATGCTTGGGAAGCCCTCAAACCTTCGCTTTTTACCATAATCCCCATCTGTATCTTTGCTCTGTGGATGGGTTCGCGTTTCGCTTATCTGCCTTTGCAGCCGGGGCAAACGGTAAAGATCAAAGCTCGTTTCGAAGACGGTGCCGCTGGATTGGCGCATATTATACCAAACAATTATATCGGAGCATCGGCTCCGATCGCTTTGATTTTTATTCCGGACGAGCAAGCTTCCTCGTCGTCGTTTTCCCTGGCGACGGGAGTACAAGCCAATTGGAAAATAAACCTGCTGAATGAGGGAATTGCACCGTTGGTCATCAGATATAACGATAAGACATACCGAATCGGTTTATCCGTTCAAAATCGCGGAGCTATTCCCCCCGACCCTGTGATGGTACTTGATCGGCCGACGCCTGATAAAAACGGATTGCTGAGTTTGGAATTTGAGCTTCCAGACAGCATTGCAGCGGCTTGGTGGAACCTTCATCTTAAATGGGTGGGGCTTTATTTGGTCATGGCGATCATTTGCGGCGTTGGTTTCCGCTACATCCTCGGCATAAATTAAAACACAATGCAATACTTCGCCGTGCGACGCCTTTTTAAATGCGTCATCACCGGACCGGTCGATTTCTATGGAACAAGCTCTTGCGTGATAACGCGAACGGCGGAATGAATTTCATTTTCATCGGGTGAACGAACAAGATAACCGACATTTCCCATGACGGCGAATTCGATCGGGTTCATTTCTTGGTAGTGTACAAATTTATCACCGAGTTTCGATAAAATCTCTTCATGCGTGAAAGCGTAAGGTCTATCGAATTTTCGAGCGATGAAAGCGCAATGATATTTTCTTTCATAGGAATCTTTCGCCGGCATACCGGTCATCATTTTCGCCCACCAGTCATAAACATCGATATCGCAAGCGAAATTGAACATGTGCGCCGTCAATCCTCCGGGCGGTCTCATGTTGATTTCAAGAGCCCGCAATGTGCCGTCGGGTAATCTGAAAAATTCAATATGAAAGAATTTCTCGCGAATACCGGCCGCATTGACCACTCTTTTCCCTTGATCTTCCAAGTCAGGAGGCAGACGTCGAACGGAATAGTATGATAAATTTTCATTATTGACGACTATTTTATGAATATCGTTGCTGAAAATATGCGATGTGTAGAAAAGTATGTTGCCCTCTTGATCGGTCAAGCCATCGAAAGATTCTATTCGACCGGATAAAAATTCTTCCATGAAATAAGAATGATCATTTTTTACAGTATAAAAGCGGTTAAGATCGTCTTTCGATTTTATCGTGAAAGTATCGGCGGCGCCGACTCCGATGTCGGGTTTAATGAAAACAGGGTAGCGCCCGTTTATAAAAGCGAGGCTTGCGTTGTAATCTTGTACGATCATGCCTTTCGCGGTTTGAACTCCCGCTTTTTGAAAGACTTGTTTCATCTGTGATTTTTCTTTGATGAATCGCAGATCGGAAGGTTTCGGGCCTGGAACATTGAAATTTTCCCTGATAAGTGCTTCAAGTTGTATCCAGGGTTCAAGGTGAGACTCGACTCTATCGATGGGCCCCCACCGATTCTGAAAAAAGCGGCATGCTCTTAAAACTTGCCCGGTATCGTCGAGTCGATCGACTCGATAATGACCGCTTAAAGCCTGACGAAGCGACGGTGCAAGGCCTTCATCAGGACGATCGCTGATTCCGAAAACCTTGACTTGTCTTGCCGCCAGTCGCTCAACGAAAAGTCCGTAATATGTCGGGTAATGAGGTGAAATATAAACAAGATTCATCACAGTGCTCCATGATTTTTCCCAATTATATACCACAAAAAAAAAGCAAATCCAAAGTCGACCTATAATCGAAAACGGGAAGGCTATCAACCTTCCCGTCTTGTAGGACTTTAAGTCCGTTTGGGGGTGGATGGACTTAACGATTTATCGGGGTAGCGGTTCGTTGATAAAGCCCCATATTGCGTCATGACAGATTTGCCCTTCAATGTTCGCCCATTTTTGTCCGGCGGCTTTGAGTGCTTTTTCAACAACTTCGGGAGTCATATTGTGAGCGGCGAAAGACGCATCGGTGAATCTTTTATAGACTAGAGGAGTGAATTCCTTGATCGTCATGGGGCCGGCGACGATTTCATGATCTTCTTCACCACCGACTTCCTTCCAAACATTAACGGTTACGACGCCTCTGTACAAGCCATTGGATGTTCCACTATTCCCAATGCTTGCATTAACGGTCGATTTCACGGAAGGATCGGCATTCGTCTGATGGCAAATAGCGGAATAATCGGTGAGAAACCCGACATAATTGTATGCTTCGCTTCCCGGGACGGGTAATTTGGCCAATTTTACCTGCGCTTTTATGGTCAGACGACCCGCATAGCATCCCGACATTGCAATTGTTGAAAGTTTCTTGGCTTGATCCGCGGGGACTTGGACCATCAGGGAAATCTGTTTCGCATTATCTTGGAGATATTTGAGAGCAGCAAGATAATCGGGAGACGGAGAACTTCCGGTTGGTTCTCCTTGAGTCGTCACATTCACGATTTCAACATCCATCATGCTCACGGTGCGATCGATCGGTTGAAAACCGCCTTTAGTAAGGGTCATGTGGAGAACGCGGGCTCTGGTTTCAAAATAAAACTCATCGCCGAAATTGTTTCCGCATTGAGCCGTTACTACATTGGCGCTCAGCAAAAGAACCAAGATCACGGAAAAAACTTTGATCAATCTTGACAACATTTAAAACCCTCCTTGCAAGCTTATTAAATTATAGAGTCTTGTTCTTAAAAACGTAATTTGCGAAGCAAGTGTTGAAATATTTAATCGGTATCAGTTCTTCTTGCCGACGGCGATGATTGAAAGCCCGGGCCATGGCAAACGGTCGTCGATCATACGGAAAAGCCAAACCATATGATCGAAAATCTTCATTTCCACTTTCCCGAGAGTCGAACTGCCCCGAATTTTTCCTTTCAACCAACCCAGGTAACCGGGACGATTGAAATCGAACATAGTATCGATGGAAAAACCTGCGGCAAGCATTTTTTGCCTTAAGTCTTCCTTGTCATAACGGCGGAAATGTCCGACGACCTTATCCAGTTCCGAGAAAAGACCTTGCCCCTGGGGGACAAGTATTATCGCCTTTCCGCCGGGTTTCAGTACATTGAAAATGCTTTTCAACGCGGACGCATCGTCTTCGATGTGTTCCAGGACATTTAGGCAAACCACCGAATCGACGATTCCGGCAAGCGATTCGAATTCGGAAGATTTTGATAGATCCAATTTTTTGACGGTGAGGCTGTCGTTGCCGGAAAACCTCGAAGAGAGAGTGTGAATATAAACCGGATCGATGTCGCTCGCGATATATTTGTCGCGAGGAAGAAAGAGACTGGTGAGATTTCCGATACCGGCGCCGATTTCCAAAATCGAATTACCGAGGAACGGGCGGACGGCATCGGCCATCCAACGATTGAATCTCGGAGCTTTGCTGAGGCTGAACAGCACTTCCCCGCCGCTGTCGTTGTAACAATCGTCGATCAACCAAAATTTGATTACGTAAAAAAGAGCCCAGAGTCCGTCCGTCCAGGTGATTTTTTTGCCTTCCTCGTAAGTTCTTCCTTGATAGGATATCGGAACTTCGTAAATTCGGAAGCGCCTCTTGGCGATCTTCGCGGTAATCTCCGGTTCCAACCCGAAACCCTCCGATCTGATGGGAATAGATTTCAACAACGGTGCTCGGAAAACCTTGAAGCAGGTTTCCATATCGGTAATGGTGAGGTCGGTGAAAATATTCGACAGAGTCGTGAGAAATATATTCGTCATATAATGCCAAAAATATAGTACTCTTCGATATTCCGAGACAAGGAACCGCGAACCGTAGACGACGTCGGCTACTCCTTCGATTATCGGTTTGAGAAGACGCTTATACTCGGCCGGATCGTATTCCAAGTCGGCGTCTTGGAAAAGAATGACGTCTCCGTCGGCATGAGCGATGCCGGTTCGAATTGCAGAGGTTTTTCCGCCGTTTTGAGATTGATAAACAGCGTGTATCTGCCGGTGATCGGCGGCCAAGCGCTTGAGAATATCCCGCGAACCGTCCGTGGAGCAATCATCGACAACGATCAGTTGAATCGAGGAAATTCCCGGCTCTTTTTCCTGTGCAAGAACTTTATCCACGATTTTCTCAAGCGTGTGTCTTTCATTATATACCGGCATGATGACCGATAGTCTCAGAGCATGTGAGTTTTCATTCATATTCTCGCTCAATCTTCAGTCCCCCCTTTGTCGACGACTGCACAATAATCTATTTTCCGATCAATTTCCAGCGGTTATTTTCCACGGAGGCTTAAAAACCGTATAATAATTATTTTTCAAGGCAATCTCCGACGACGGCAATTTGCCCTTTAATTCCGAAAGGCAGGAATTATACACGATCAAGGCGTCGTAAGCGCCGTCTCGGAGAAGATCGACAAAAGCTTTCGGATCTCGAAACCTCGTATTCCAATCAAATTCTACGATTCTTCCGGATCCTTGGGGAGCAATATAAAAATAGAGATTAAAGCTCCAACTGATGAGCCCGGTTTTTCCGCCGGGCGGTATGGCTCGAGCGGCTTCCAACACTCCGTTAACTTGACTTTGCCCCAGTTGAACATCGGCGTTTTGCGGATCCAAACTTCCCATGTTCCACCATAATTTAACATGTCCTCCGGCCACTGTAAGGGATGACAGTAAAATGGCGACGGCCATCAAGGAAAGAATCCATTGCCGGGGTCGAAATACCGGAAAGGCGTTTTTCAAGCCGTCACATAACCATAAAATATAAGGGATGATGAAGAATCGACCGCCGCCGGCTTCATGGTAGCCCCACTGCCAATTGATTAGGGCAACAAATGGAATGAAATTGGCAAAACCGACGAATGAAAAAAGAAAATCCGTGATTTTTGGGGTTGTTGTGAAGATGTTTTTTACAATCATTCCCAGGCAGATCACGAATAATATCCACATCGACCCGGTTGTAACAAAATAAGGGCGTCTTTCCAGCATGAAAAAGGAATAAGTCTGAGGAGTATTTCCGTCATAGCCGACGGCTCTCGCGAGCGGTCCGATCCATGACCGTATCTTAGCTTCGGCAATAGGGATCGGAATATCGATCGATCGATAAACAAATCTTAAGCAATTCGTATAAGCGCTACTGAATGAGGGGGGCGACTGTATCACATTAACCACTTCCGACGGCCCGTTTATATTTCCCGTCCTGGATTTGACGTAAAGATATCTTGAGCTGTTCCACGGAAGCGATATCAAAAGCAACAAAACCAAGACGACCGTGGAGGATTTTAGCCTGATATGTTTCAGCAAACCTAAAAACGTTAAGATGATTATAAAAGGAAATGTCACCCATCCCGGCGATTTTGCGCCGCCTGCAGCGGCTCCGGCAACAACGGAAAAAATCGCGAAAATAATCGCGGCTTTCTTGTTCTTCCCTTTGAAAGAAGCAAACGCAAAAATCAAACCGGTCAATGCAAAATAAGCCGTCATAAAATCATTTTTGATCGTGGGGAGAAGAACAAAACCGAACATCGGAGAGGAATAGATCGCCGCGGCCCCCAAAAACGATAGAGACCATAGGTTTTGTTTCAGCCGATCTTTTTTATTCGACTCGATATTTTCGTTGCCGTCTTCATCATTTCCAAGCCGCAAAACAATATATGGAAGAAGGCAAATAGCCAGCAAGAACCACGCATTGTGCAATCTTATCCAACTCCAGCCTTGTCTGGAAAAAAGCAGATACCACGAAAGCAGACATTCATAATTAATGGGAGCGCACCAGCAACGGACATCGGTAGATTCATAAGGGACTATTTTTCCTTCTTGAATCCAATGAAAGGCAATCGGCAGGTGGTAGACAACGCTGTCGTAATCACGACGATTGGGAACAACATTCCTGGATTGCCACAATGTACCAAGGAAGGCGAAGCTTTCGAGCATGATCGCCAGCCCGATGATCCATATCCAGATTGATGCAGGTTTTCCCTCCGGCCGGAAGATTTTTTTTACGACCTCCGAGGGAAATCTGAAATTCACCGAAAAAGCCGATTTCAACGAAGCGCCTGATATCCTTGCCAAGGATGCGGCTCCCAAGAGAAATACGATTTCCCAACCGAGCACCGATGATATCGAAAGGCCGAAAGAGCCTGAAGCAACCATGACATTGAAGATAGGCAGTACTGAAACAGTTAGAGTGAACGCAACGATACGCTGAGATTTGGTTAACCGTTCGCGTATGGCGATATCGACGAAACGGGCGGTAACTACCATCAAAAGTAGCGCCAAGATAATCATAACACCGCCCGTTGAATCAGTTTCCTTTTAGTGAAGGAATAGTTCCTTACAATTCGGAAAAAACAAAAACACAGCCGGGAAAAAAATCAATTTTCGGGGGAAATCAAAATCACTCCGAAAGTGCCTTCATATCACTGGTTTGAAGAATCAATACTCCGGCATTCTTAACTCGGTCGATTTTAAAATCCGCCATGAAACCCAATAATAGATGTCCTCTCAAATCATGTCAACACTTTTCCGGCAAATAAGGCAATTGCTCTGGAATTCATGTAATTCAATTCATGGTTGTTTCATCGACGATTATGAATTCACACCTTGATTGCAATCATAATCAGTCTATCGTATGCTTTCCGTACAAATCTTTGGTATACTGAAATTATTGGGCAATTTCGCTTTCCATAATCTTCCATGGATTGATGAAATGCAAATATTTTTTAGTCTCAACATCTGAAAAAGCCGGGATTATTCGCTCATGTCGATCCGAGGAAGAGCGTTGGCAATCTGTCGTGAGTGTAAGCCGGGTGCAGTTGGAGCAGATAACCATGGTCGGAAAAACGATAAAAAAGGCGAAAGCATCGAAAAAAATCGCCAAAATGATCAAACCGCAAGAGAACGTTAGCCAAAATAATCCGGGATTCCCCATAATCGCTATAGGTGCTTCTGCGGGCGGGCTTGAAGCCTTCGAGCAATTTTTTCGGCATATGCCGAACAACAGCGGAATGGCTTTTGTGCTGGTTTCGCATCTCGACCCGGGGCATGCCAGCATGCTGACCGAGATCCTCCAACGGACCACTTCCATGACCGTGGTCGAAGCCCAAAACCATGTGATTGTGTTGCCGAACCGAGTTTATGTGATTCCCCCGAATTGCAATATGGAGATTGTGAATGGCGCTCTCAGGCTTACCGCCTTAAAAGAGCGGCGCGGACAACGTATGCCCATCGATTTATTCATGCGTTCCCTGGCGAATGAGCTGGGCGAAAAAGCTGTCGGCGTGATTCTCTCCGGAACCGGAACGGACGGGACATTCGGATTGAGAGCCGTTTTAGGTGCCGGCGGCGTCTCTTTCGTGCAGGATCCCGCTGAAGCCAAATATGACGGCATGCCTTTGAGCGCCGTTCGTAGCGGTTTGGCAACCTATGTTCTGCCTGCGGAAAAGCTTCCCGAACAAATACAGGCATATGTGAAAACGCTCTTCGAAGATAAGAAGAATAAACCGGCTCCTCCCCTCGGTATTGCCTCCGACAACCTCAACAACATCATAACTTTGCTTCTTTCACAAACCGGGCACGATTTTTCCCAATACAAGCAAAGCACCATCCGTCGCCGGGTAGAACGTCGCATGACCATTCACGGCATTGTCAAAACGGAGACCTATTGCCGCTACATCAAGGAGCATCCCAAGGAAGCGCAAATCCTATTCAAGGAGTTGCTCATCAACGTCACAAGTTTTTTCCGAGACCCGGAAGTTTTTGAGATCCTAAAGAATGATATGTTACCGAAATTATTCGAAGGCAAACCGGAGAACTATGTTTTCCGCGTCTGGGTTGTCGGATGCTCGACCGGGGAGGAAGCTTACTCGTTGGCTATACTTTTCCGGGAGTACATGGATAAATGCCGTCGAGAATACAAGATACAGATCTACGGAACAGATCTTGACGAAGATGCCGTCAAGACAGCCCGCGGCGGCGTCTATCCGACCAACATCGCGATGGATGTGTCGCAAAAGAGGCTGCAACAGTTTTTTGTCAAAGAAGAGAACGGATTTCGGGTTAAGACGGAAATTAGGGAAATGCTCGTCTTTGCTGGACAGAACGTGATTAAGGACCCGCCTTTCACGAAACTCGACCTGGTTAGTTGCAGAAACGTGCTGATTTACCTCGAACCTAAGATTCAAAATCGAATTATCCAGATATTTCATTATGCCTTGAAACCCGGAGGGGCACTGCTTCTCAGCCCTTCGGAAAGCATAGGAAACCACTCGGATATTTTCACCACGGTCAGCAGAAAGTGGAAGCTTTACCAAACCGAGCGCTCCATCGATTCGACGCGAATGGTGAGAGCTGCCGCGCTTTCCTGGACCGGCGGTCACGGCGGCGTAAGAGTGGAAGATACAATGCAAAAGGCCAAGACAAACAACTTCGCCGAAGTGGCGAAGCGGGAATTGCTTCAGTCGTATGCTCCCGCCTCGGTGATCACTGATGAGAAAGGAAATATCCTCTATGTCCACGGCGACACGGGGAAATACCTTCGACCGGCTCCAGGTCAGGCAAGCTTGAACATCATTGAGATGGCTCGCGAGGGGCTCCAGTTTGAGCTGAGAACAGCTATTCACAATGCCGCCTCGAAAAAAAGAGCGGTAGTGTTGAACGACCTGCACTTCGGAACGCAGGTTGTAAAAATCATAGTAAGGCCGATTACCGATCCGGCGGTAAATATGAAATCGCTGATGATCAACTTCCAAGATCCGTTGCCGTGTGTGAAGATAAAACCCGCCCGAATAAAGCAACCGAGCATGTGTGGTGAATCAAAACGCGTGGCGGAGCTTAAAAAAGAAATATTGTACACGAGGGAAAATCTTCAGGCATCCATTGAGGAACTTCAGGCATCCAACGAAGAAATAAAGTCCGCGAACGAAGAGCTCCAATCTACTAATGAAGAGCTCCAGTCAACCAACGAGGAACTCGAAACATCCAAAGAGGAACTTCAATCGGTCAATGAAGAACTGGTAACCGTTAATGCGGAATTGCATGCCAAAATCGAGCAGATCACAGGAATTCAGAATGACTTGAGAAACCTTCTCGACAATACCAACAACGGAACGATATTTCTCGACGACGCTCTTTCCATCAAACGATTCACCTATAATGCTGCTGATGTGTTCCGCCTGGTATCCTCGGATGTCGGACGTCCATTAGGCGACATCAAATCCAATCTGGAGGGAGGAGTAGATCTGGTCGAAGATGCGCGGATCGTTCTCGACTCCCTGGCATCCCGCGAAAAGGAAGTGCGGACAACCGGCGGGAAATTTTATCAGGCTCGAATTCTGCCCTACCGGACACTAGACAATGTGATCGAAGGAGTTGTGCTGACCTTTTCCGACATCACCGAATTGAAACGTGTGGAAGCGGCCGAAGTAACGGCGCGCGAATATGCCGAAAGGGTTTTGGACGCGATTCGCGAACCTTTGATTGTGTTGGACAACGAAAAGAAAGTCATCTCCGCTGGTGATTCCTTTTATCGCACCTTCCGTGTTACTCCGGAAGAAACCATAGGCCGCTCTCTCTACGAGCTCGGCAACCGACAATGGAACATATCCGCGTTGCGGGAATTACTCGATACGATTCTGCCGCGGCATGCCAAATTTGAAAATTTCGAGGTGGAAAAAGAATTCCCAGGAATAGGACATAGAAAGATGCTCTTGAATGCCCTTCGTATTCCGGGAAAAACAGACGAGATGCCGTTGATTCTTCTTGCAATTGAAGATATTACGGAAATATTACCCGTCGCCGATCAACCTCACGGTAGCAAACGAGAGAGAAAGAAGAGGAAAATGAAAATTGATGAAAAAAGAAACAAAGGACAAGCTCAATAAAAATCGCGAGTTTGATCTGAGGCATATCGCGGAGGAAAAACTAAAACACGCCGCAAGCGAAACATCGGAACCGGACAAGAAATCTACCGGTGAGATTATTCACGAGCTTCAAGTGCATCAGATCGAGCTCGAAATGCAAAACGAAGAACTGAAACGGACGCAGTTGGCGCTGGAAGAATCCAGGAACAAATATTTGGACCTTTATGATTTTGCCCCGGTCGGGTATTTTTCATTCACGAATGTCGGTAGAATCGTCGAAACGAATCTGACCGGCGCCGCGCTTTTGGGAGTAGACCGCCAAAAGATCATCAATCGCGGATTCGGCAGCTTCGTTTCACCGGAAGATCTTGATCTGTGGGAACGTCATTTGGCAAAATCACAACAGCCGAATGATTCTCCCAAGTGCGACAGAAATACATGTAAATGCGCTCTAAAGCTCAAACGAGAAGACGGGATTGTCTTTCATGCCCAACTGGAAAGCGTTCCTTTCGAGCAACCTTCAAACACTCCTCTCGTACTCGAAGATGATATTGGCACCTCTTGCGCGTATAAGTCTTCCCATAGCAGTGGAATTCCGGTAATGCGTACCGCCTTGATAGACGTTACGGCGCGCAAGCGTGCCGAAGAAGAACGTGATCGCGCGGAAACACAATTGCGGCAAGCTCAGAAGATGGAAGCATATGGGCAATTGGCGGGTGGTATCGCTCACGATTTCAATAATCTGCTGGGGATTATCCTCGGCTCCTGCGATATGGCAAGGCTTTCAATACCGAATGATCATCCGGTTTTCAATCACCTCGAAGTCATATCCAAGGTCGTCGAACGGGCAACATCGGTTACCGGTCAACTTCTTGCGTTTTCCCGCAAACAGCTTTTTCAGCCTCGTAAAATCGACTTGAATATAGTAATTGATGAATTGAAGACAACATTGCGGAGGACCGTCGGCGAACATATACAATTTATAACCAAGCTGGATTCGAAACTAAATATGGTGATGGCCGACCCGGCCCAAATGGGGCAAATGTTGATCAACATGGTGGTCAACGCCAAAGATGCAATGCCGACGGGCGGAACTTTGACAATTGAAACCCGCAATCATAAATTGAATAAATCTTTTGTGGATGCTTACCGAGAAATCGCACCCGGAAAATACGTCAAAATTACCGTTTCAGACACGGGAATCGGCATGTCCGAAGAGATCAAAAAACATTTGTTCGAGCCGTTTTTTACGACGAAAGAAACCGGCAAGGGAACAGGTTTGGGATTATCCACGGTGTTTGGAATTGTTAAACAAAGCGGCGGGGTGATTTTAGCCGACAGCAAACCCGGCAACGGCACGACTTTTACGATATATCTGCCGAGTTTTTCAACCGATACCGAAGCCGAAGCGATTTTGGTCGGCAAGCCGGAGAAACTTGTCGGAGGGGGCGAAACGGTTTTGGTTGTAGAGGACACGGTCGATTTGTTGAAATTATTTTGCAAATGTCTCGGCGAACAAGGATACCAAATTCTTGCAGCCGGCGATGCGGAAGAGGCTATCAGCTTAAGCGATGCCCACCAAGACCGGATTCATCTGATGCTTACCGACGTGCTCATGCCCGGAATGAACGGATCGAAACTGTTCACTCGAATATGTGAACGTCGTCCTGAGATCAAAGTTATATTTATGTCCGGGTTTTCCAATGGCGAACTGACGGAAACCGGTATACTGCCCCCCAATTTTCCATATTTGGGAAAACCTTTTTCCATCGCAAAATTGATCAGTAAGGTTCGTGAGACACTTGACGCACCTTTGGCTTTAAACCTAAAAAATAAGCCTTGACGGAATATCGGATAAATTTACTTTGATTAGAACCTGTAAGAAAATAACCATATATAATATAGTTGTTTTCTTACAGGCTCTTATGGCCGGTCGATGAACGAAATTTGTTACAGTTATTTATTAACAAGGCATTACTTTGAAAGAAGTGCAATAAAAAAGCAACGTTTTGAATACATTCTACGTTAACAATAAGTACCAACAAACCAATACCTTATTTAAACCGGTGAATTAATGTCATCGGTTTTTTTCTTTTCGTCTGTTTTATTTTTCCGAAAACGGACAAAAAAAGCCCTCTTCGAATCGAAGAGGGCCAAACTGTTGGGTAGTTTATATCACTGGTTGCTTGCGGATGTTTCGAAGGTAAACGGCCCGGCGAGAATTTCATCAGCCGGCGTACCTATTCCAATATAGTATTCATACTTGGAACTTTCGGAAAGATTTTCAAGGCATATTTCGTGATTGATATCATCTGATTTTACCGTTTGCATGATATCACCGTTGAACTTGAGATAACAAGTCGAAGGCTTTTGAGTCGACCACTTGATCGAGATCGAGGTTGGAAGAACAAGACTATGCATGGGTGCGCCTTTAAGGGCAAAATGTGTTGATGCTGGCAATGCCGTTTGCGCGATCAAAAAAGGAATGGGACAAAGAATAAGAAGTAGAATCAAATCGATGCGTCTTCGATAAGCATAAGACGACCTTATCTCCAGAACTCTTCTATGATTCATGAAAATCTCCATTTTCTTCGCTGATTGAATTCAAAAAGTGCTCTCCGCAACTTGTAGAAAAGAATCGGATAATATTATTTATTTGATCCTACGGATGATTCGGAATAATTTGCCACGGCACTTTTGATGATCAAAGCCAGTTCGGAGGAACAAGCGCGAGTTTGCGCCGTTAAATCGTTCAATTCTTTTTTGAACGATGCGATATTATCTATATGTTCGGAAATCAACACCAAGGTTTTCTTAAAAAGCGCAATGAGACGATCATGCTTGGCTTCGATGGAATGAATGATTTCAATTGCTCGGATTTTGCGATCCGAGGAAAGCGTGGAATCCTTCAAAGTTTTGGTTAAGCCTGTTAGCATGTCGCGGAAGGCAAAATTGGTTTCGTTCAATTTCTTAACAAAAGCCATGCCTTGTTGGCCGCTATTGCTGAACGCGGCAAAGGCATCGCTGATACGGTCAAGAATATCGTACCACTTGGTTTCAATCGTTAAGGCTTTTCCATAAGCATCTACCAGATCGCCGGTAGGGGACGCCCAAAGAGGGGTTTGCATGCTGAGACAAATCGTACAAACCACGAAAGCAGCCAATAATAATCGTTTATACATGAATAGACTCCTTGTGTTTAGATTTCCGATTAACATATATAAACGTAAAATCATGTCGTTCCGTTGATAAAATTTCGAGTTTTTCGAAAATCCGCGTATCTTAAAATCAGTCGCACCTTTTTTTAATTACTTGCGATATGGTTGTGATTTGAGATAAAATTTAACAATGTCACATAACTTTGTTTTCCACACGGTTTTACGGATACAAACATCATTCCAATCTTGACCTATACTCTTGAAGGGAGAAAGTAATGATTCGAACTACAAGGAAATTTTTCGGTCTGTTTTTTGTAGCTTTTTTGGTTTTGGCGGCAAGCTTTGTTGCAACAGCCCGGGAACTGCCCCTGGATCTAACCCAACTGGAAAGATTGCGCATACTGGGCCCGAACAATCTCCCGGTTAAAGTGCTTGTCGTTTATAATCCTCCTGAAAACGGCAAATTCGTTGTTGATCTGATAAATCTGGTCGTGAAAATTCATGAAACAGACGGGATTTCCAAAGAAGACAAATTCAAGGTTCATGTTGTTACGACCCGGGCTGAAGATAAAGCGGAACTGGAAAAAAGTCTAACCCCGCAAATAATGAAAGATTTTGTTGAAATAAATGATAAATTTTACACGAAAGACGTCTGGATGCAGGATTGGGGCGAAGTGGCAACAGCCAAGTTCAAAAATGAACCGAAGCAAAAAATGATCGTTCTGGATTCCAATCGCGGCCGCGGTATTGCCGCTTTACCGGCTATTCTAGCCAATTTTTGGAATTGTTATTGCATTAAGAATCCTTCCACGCAATTTTCCGCGGGAGACTACGGAGGAAATATTGAAATCACTCCCGATGATGTCTTGATAATAGGCAATACCAGCACGAATGAACTTCGCGATTTATTGAGCAAATACGGTTATAAAGATCGAATGGCTGTTGTGGAAACCGACTGGCTGGCCGTCGGACATTGTGACGAAACTCTTTCCGTTGTTCCCAACGATAAGGCGCCAGAAGGTTTTACGATCGTCAAGGCTAATCCGCGGTTGGCGCTTCAATTGATTAGAAAAACCCCGCGTTCGGAACTTGAGCAAATTAGCAATGCCGACTATCGGGAAACGCTTCTTAAGGTTCATGATTATCTGCAAAAAGCCGGCGAAGATTCCGCTTCCGAATCGAAAACTCTTTTGTCTTCCGAAACCGATAATAACTCGACGATCGAGAATTCCAAAGGGAATTCATTCGGAGCGCATTTGGTAAAATATCTCGACAATCTTGACGAAGAAGGAAGACCGACAAAGGGGCACCTTGAAATCGCCCGCAATCTGATGCGGACCCCCTCAAATGATAAAAATGCACCCGACGCGAAGGTCGTGGAATTCGTTAAGAAAAATTTGGCGTTGGCCGTTTTGATCGACAGCAATATCAAAACGATCTGTAAAAAGATCGACCAAGTTAACGGAAAAACCGATACCAAACACTCCATACTCTCTTTTCCGGTCATGTATCATCCGTATTATGGAAAGCAAATCGCATATGTTCCGGGCGTGGTAAATCAGCTGATTCTACGTAAGCACTTGATAATTCCGGATCCCCAAATTAAATCCTTTCGCGATTACATTGATAAAACGGCAAAAGTTGCGGGCTTGAGCGCTCATTTCCTGGATGATATGTATTATCATGAATTGGCGGGTGAAATACATTGCGGCACCAACGTGTTCCGCCATCCGAACAAATACATCGTCAGACCCAAGAATCTGCCGCAGGAAATCTCTCCCCTTCATTAAGTAGTATCCTGAAAATTAAATCTTTTCTCATAACTCTTCTCGAAACGATTTTCCCCTTTTCATGCCATGTGTGCAATGGTTCGTCAAGCTTCGGAAACGTGATTTGCGAAGCTTGCGTAAAATCCTTGGAACGGATGATCGGCGCTCCGAAGCTTGTTGTCGATGTTCGTTGCCGGTGCCCGATTTATACGTTCGGCTTTTATCAGGGAAGCCTTTCCGGTGCTATCAAAGCCGTCAAATACAAACCGTCCCGCAAATTGTTGCATCGTCTTGCCTTCATGGTTGAAGCCGCGGCACAAAATACCGCAAAAGACATAATACCGGAAATCTTGATTCCTGTACCATTGCATTTCAATCGTGAAAGCATGCGTGGTTTCAATCAAGCATACGAATTCGGAAAAGTATTCGCCGAAACTTGGGGAATTCCCATTACGCCTGTTTTGAAAAGAGTGAGGGCGACGAAGCCGCAAGCGGAATGCGACGAAAATGAGCGGGCGACAAACTTAGCCGATGCTTTCGCGTTGGCGGAAGGCCTGAAAAAAGACGCTTTTCTGGGAAAGCGTCTTTGCCTTGTTGACGATGTCGCCACCACGGGAGCCACTCTCGATGCCTGTGCCGCTGTATTGACTCGGCTGAACCCGTCTTCCCTGCAAGCATTCGTCATCGCCCATTCCGCTAAAATTCTTTAGAAAAAATCAAAGAAAATTTTTCACCGCAGACGCAAAGACATAAAGAAAATACCTCTAATAGCCATCCTCTGAAACTCGGCGCCTGCGGTTTTTTGACCTGAGTTGGTTAGCTTTTATGCATCATCGTTCTTTAAAAGCTACGAAGAGGCGAGATTAGGGAGCAGAACCAGTTAAGATTTGGAATATTTTTGAGTGGTAACGAAGAAAAGGGTTACCATATCTCTTTGGCCGGGGCAAACCTTGGGGCGAATGATGAGAGGAATTGCCTGTTCAATGATATTGCCGTCGATCTCGACCCTCACTTCCATCTTGTACAACTTCAAAGAATCGATGCTGTTGGATAAATATGTGGTGAGGTTTTTAAGATTTTCCGGAACCCAAGCGGGAGAACCAGCCGGGAATTTTCCGCTGGCGAGTGCGATGATTTCTTCAACGGTAGTCGGCTGCACCTGCTGTATTTCTTGTTTGAAGCCCTTTTCGGTGTATTCGATTCGCAGCAGTTCACGAACGACACCGGCAAGAATCAAATCAGCGCTTTCGATCTTTTCCTCGGAGGTGGGATCTACCTGGTCAAGCGATTCCTCGTTTTGAATGAAATATGCGATTTCGTAGCGTTTGCCGTTCTCGAACCCCTGGGGGGCAACCCGCGGTTCAAGGCGAATTGTCGTGAATGATGCGGCAAAAGCTAGCTGGCCGACAAGCGACAATAGGATCATCAATAAAATGTTTCGTAACCCGACGGCAGGTGTGAATAGTCCAAAAGCATCGCGACGGCACATTTTTTTAGGGTGTATTTGTAGGCGCTTCATATACGCATCTCCTTGCATGAAAAATCCTCTTTATCGAAATACAAGCAAGTCTCATACCAGGCAATCGGATAAATGATTCGCTTCTCACAATACCCTGGGATAAGTATCTTCCATCGATTTTACTAAAAATCAAACAACATATTTGATAAATGAGTGCCCAAATCCCGGCACCTTTCTGCCAAAAAAACAATGAGCGATATTGAAGAGGCCATGGTTTTACAATCGCTTGAGCAGGAAAAGATGAAAGTCTCTCAGGTAGCTCAAATGTTAAGTGTTTCAATGCAAGCGATTTACAAGAAGTTGGTAACGGTTGGTAACTCATTGGCAACCCATTTAAAGAAAGAGAAAGGTGTTACCTACCTTACCCATGAAGGTGTCCGAATTCTTCAAGAGTCCTTCGGCGATAAGCCACAAGAAAAAGTTTCCTCAGTTGGTAACTTGGTTGCAACTCTTGAAAGTCAGGTTCGAGAACAAAAGGAATTTCACCGCCGCGCGGATCGCGAAGAGGTTGCCTTACCCCCGGCTGAAAAAATGACCTGGTATCATCGGCTTTGGGTAGAAATGTTCGAGCCGGAACGATTGCGTCGATTCGATTCCTAAGAAATGTTACGGGGGATTGTGGCCACGTTCGTTGAACTATTCAAGGGTTAGTCAATAAGCTCTGAATGTGAACCGGAACGGGCAAACCTGATTTCCTCATCGGTGGTTTTGTAAATCAATAACCAATCGGGTTCAATATGACACTCACGATACCCTTTCCAGTTCCCCTTTAACGAGTGATCGTAATACTTCGGGTCAAGTGGGGTTTCGTTCGTCAAGGCAATCATAACGGGAAATAGCTTCCCAAGGTCTTTACCAGATTTGGTCAACCGCTTCAGGTCTTTCCGGAAAGCTGAGGATTTATGGGGCTTCAACATCTTTTTTCAGGCTTTCAATCATTTCCTCAATGGTATCGAATTTTTCACCCCGGCCCGCTTCCAGTTCCTCTATAGCCTTTCTGGTTTCGGCGTTCGGTATCTTCACTTCAAACGGGATTCCCCGTTCCATCTTCACCCGCTTGAAGAAAAGGGTGATCGCTTCTGAGGTTGAAAGCCCGATTTCCTGAAGAATGGTTTCAACTTCCGATTTTAAATCGGGGTTTATTCTAGCCTGAATCATTGCGCTTTTTGACATAATTCACCCCCTTCCTTTAAATGTATTTCATTTGCAATACAAACGCAAGGGCTATCTCTTGAAAGTTATCCATGGAAGAAAGTGATAGCACCTGTAACCCTTATCACCACTCACCGGAAGCTCACGTATGAATTTTGTTTTTACCTAATCAATAGGTTAAGCGGTCAACGATCCGCTTCAACCCGGCGTTTTTCAAGCGACTTTCATCCAGCAAATCAGCAAAAAGCCCTTTCCAAGTCGGTGCTCCGGCATCAACCGAAAATCCGGAACCCACGAAAAGAATGCAGTGCTTGTCTTCAATCGCCTTTTTCAAAAGCTCCGGAACGTGGGGAACAACAATATCTTTTCGGTCTCGATTGTTGGGTGTTCGGTTTTTACCCGGTTCATTGCTTCCGGTCATCTAAATTCTTCCGAAGTAGTGAAATAAAAAAACATACGTAATTATATCACACTTCAGTCTCAAACATAAGATGGGGCCGTCGAAAGACGGCCTCGTTTTGTTTCACCCAATAATTTTATCTTGCACTAAATTATAAATTCAGGTATTTCTACACGGACGGTTGACCTATTTGAAATCGATTAAAAGGAGTATAAATATGGCTCAAGAATGTGAATCGCTCCCGAAATGTGGTTTCTTCAAGAAATACGAGGCTACAAAAGATTTGGCCTGCAAAGGTTTTATCAACATGTTCTGCAAAGGTCCAAAAATGGATCAATGCAAACGGAAGGAATATCGCCAAAAGAACGGAAAACCACCTTCCGACGATATGATGCCCTCCGGGCAAACAATCAACATCTAATATCGAGAGGCTTTTACAAAATTCAAAAAAAACGACACCGCAGATATACCGGCAAGTACTACGACGATAGATGTCACGGATAGCCCGGAGAATAGGGATGGAAAATTATTGGAATATTTTTCAAACTCGTTCTGTGACCTCTGTGCCGTGGCACTTTAATAAGTGCGGTTATCTTAACGGTTATTGAAAACCTTTTTTCCCAGGCCATAGAGCACTAAGAAAAGCAAAAAAATCCATTAACCTTAGGCAATTGCATGAAATTGTAGGGGGGGGGGATTAGCAAGCCATCGCCGATGGCATAATCCACTGTGAACTTCATTTGCAATGACAATATTCACGAACCGAGTTGTGCGTTGGTATAGCGGCTTACAACTATCTGAAAGGAAGAATCGCGTGTTTGAAAATCTGAAATTATCGACCAAAATCATTGTTTTATTCACGTTGTTCCTGGTCTCACCCTTTAACACCGATATTGTCGTTGCGGCCGCTCAAGTAAACCCGAAAGAACCGACGGAAAACGTGACATCCGAAAGATCAAATACCATCAAATACTGGGAAAATGATATCGATGTTTTGAATGTCGATCCGGCCTGGGATCAGATTAAAGAACAGACACTGAAAGAGTCGGTAAATTCCAAACAGGAAAACCAAGCAGGCGAAATTCGGGTTGAGTATAAAATGGCGTATTCCTCGCGGTATTTCTATTTGATGCTGATCGCGCATACCGATAAAACCGTTTCCAGAGATAACGGTTTCCGACACGGAGACGGATTTTCCTTTGTTTTTGCCTTGCCCAAAAACTCCGAAGGGGAAACTTCCACGGACGAATTTTATGAGCTTGCCTTTTGGAATGCCGGGCAAAAAGAGGATAAAATACTTGCAGATAAAATGATGTTGTATCCTGAAGAAGTAACTTTCAATCAACTTCCCAAAAGCTATTTTTCGATTTTGAAATCCGAAAACAAGGTTGTTTATCAAGTCGCTGTCGCCTGGAAGGATATTCCTCCTTTTAAGCCGTATCATATGAAAAATTTCGGGATCAATATGCGTTTTGTACAAGCCGTCGGCCGGGACGATAAAATCTATTACTATCTGCTGAAAGATGATAACCTCGGAACGGAATATTGTCTCCGACAATATCGTCCATTCGTTTTTGAAGACAAGATCAATCTGAGTAAAACGGATGTTGTTCAGAATTTAGTCGATCATCTGCTTGTCGATGAGGGAAAATCTTTGTTTAATATTGCGTTCAACTCATTTGAACCGACTGATTTTATGATAAGAACCAACATAAATACTAAAATACAGGAACGGAAAATCAGTACGGAAAAAGGAATTTCCATAAAAGATCTTGAATTGAGTCCCGCTCTTTTTCAAAACGGAATGAATACAATTTCGATCGATATCAGCAAAAGCGGCGAAGTAATCTCTTCTGCCGGATATAAGATTCTCAAACTGGATCGGAAAGAAATCTCCGGCATGCAAAATGAGCTTACCGAATTGAAAATGGACAAATCGTCGGATAAAGCTGATTTGAACACCTTGGAATTTTACATGGAAGATTTTCTGGAAAGTATTAAAAATTTCAAAAGATACTCTTCTCCCGTAGGTCTTTCGGAAAAAAAACAAGCTGTTTTCTCCCTGATAAACACATTTAAAACCGAACGACGAATTCTGCGAACCGGCAACGGAACAGTGATCAGACGGGCGTTCAAATCAGGGTATGACCAAACCTTGCAGCCGTATTCCCTGCGATTTCCTAAAGATTTTGCAGTTGACAAGGAATGCCCCCTTATAGTGTTCCTTCACGGCAGCGGATGTGACGACCGTTGGCTCAGTTACGCATCCAAAAACTTCTACAAATTGGCGGATTCTTGTCGCGCTGTTATCTTGACACCGAAAGGAAGAGGAGTGTCTGATTGTTACACCAAAGGCCCCGCAAATATAGATGTGATCGAGGCGCTTAAGGATGTATTTTCCGTTTGTCCGGTTCGTAAAAGCGATGTGATTTTGGCGGGTTTTTCGATGGGCGGTTACGGAGTTTATCGTATCGCTTATGAATTTCCGGATTTATTTTCCGCCTTTTTAGTGGTATCCGGAGATCCTTCAATGGGAAGAAAGTGGTTGGGTGAACAATACCCGGATTTTCTACAAGATGCTTATTTGAAGAAACTTCCGAAAAGGCCGTTTTTCATCTTTCACAGCCGGGAAGACAGAAACTGTCCGTATAAAAACACTGAAGAATTTGCGGCAAAATTAAAAGTCGTCAATCCCGACGTCGCTTTTGAGATAGATGAAAAAAACGGTCATTCCGCTCCTGACGACGCAAAAACCGACAGGATGGTCGAATGGGTGAAAAAACAATTCAATAGGGAGAACGTTGTTTCAATTCAAATTCCGGCAAGTTCTTCGACCCTCGAACTGGTTTTCGTGCCTGAAATGGTTCCTCTTCCCGGTGAAAACGAGATCGAAACCGGGGATGATATGTCCTCGGCAAGGGAAGATTTTCGCAAAGCTTGGCATGCGCTCAGGAATACCATAGCGTCGGAAACGTCGGCGGCGATGGTTAAACAAATTTCGCGCTGGGCCCCAGAAAAACAGACAAATTTTTCCTTTCCCGATGGGATCGAGAAATTACCCATGCACCCGCTCGGTGTCATAAAAGCCTCCGATTTGCTTGTTTTCGGCCAACGAATCGAGGAAGGATTGGTTTTGCCGTCGAATTCGCCGATAGTCTTCCGACGGTTCCTTATAAGAGCTTTTTTCGATCGTCATGCGCGATGCATCACTAAAGTTCAGCTTACCATCAAAGGTTGGCGCGAAGAATAAAAATCAGGTGGCGTCCGAATCGCCGGTGGAAGGCTTTCGCGAATTCCGCGAATCCGCTACGGAATCATCGGGATCAGCGTAGTTTTTTCCGTTATAACGGCTCATGGCCTTGCCGCCCATTCCCAATAGAATCATCGCGACAAGATCGGGGATATCGCTTATAACGCGATCCAATATTTCCTTCTCGTCATTTGCCGGCGGCCCCAAAACATGATTCACGAGATCGCGGGATTCGTCATTGGAGTCGCTCTTGGGAAGGCCGACTCCGATTCTGAGTCTCCAAAAATCTATTCCGATATATCCGATTATTGATTTTAAACCGTTGTGTCCGCCGTCACACCCCGAAGATCGCAGCCTGATCTTCCCGACGGGAAGATTGATGTCATCGACGACAACCAATAATTGGGAAGGAGTATGCGATTCCGAGTTAAGCAACCCGGCTATCGCGTCTCCCGAAAGATTCATGTAGGTTTGAGGCTTTGCCAACAGGTGCGCTTCCCCTTTAAAGGAAAAAGAAGCCACCAACGCACGGTTGCTCATACGGTCAAACTTTGCCCGGAACCTTCCAGCCAAAGCTTCGATCGCAAGAAAACCTACGTTATGCCTGGTGTTTTCATATTCTTTTCCGGGATTTCCCAAACCGGCGATTATCATTCGTTTTACTCCGCATCGGCGAAAAACGCCGTCTTACAAGGAATTGTATGAAAGCCCGGCAAAATTGTCAATTTCGTTGCACGATGAAAATCTTTTACACAAGCCGCATACGACAATAATATCAAAACCGATATAACAGCAACAGAGAATTGCACACGACCGAAACCGAGGAAAGAGCCATGGTCAAGCCGGCTATTTCAGGTGTCAGGGAAAAAGCCGGACCGAAGAACGGAATAAGAAATCCGGCGGCCAAGGGAAGCGCAATGATATTGTAAATAATCGCCCAAATCAAATTTTGTCTGATTTTCGCGAGAGTCGCTTTCGCCAAATCCACCGCGAACGGAACAAGCAACATATTTCTGTCCATTAGTACCAGATCGGTGGCTTCCTGTGCAATATCGGCTCCGGAAGCCATCGCTATGCCGACCGTCGCGCCGGATAGCGCCGCCGCGTCGTTGATTCCGTCACCGACGAAGCCCGTAGCCCCTTGGGCAAGGAATTCCTTAACCACTTCAAGTTTCCCGGCGGGAAGCATCTGCGATCTTACAATACCTATGCCGAGCCTTTTCGCAACGGCATTCACGGGAATGCGCCGATCTCCGCTGACCATCACCGGTTCGATTCCACGGGCTTTCAAGGAATTGATCGCGGACTCGGCATCATCCTTTATCGGGTCCCAGAGGCCGAATACGGCCGCCGTATTATTTCCGATCGCGAGATAAACCGGAGTCAAGGCTTCCCGCTCGAATATTTCGGACAATTCCGACGGTTTTATTCCTTCCGATTCCATGAAGGCGAGACTTCCCAAGAAAATCTTTTCTCCCAATACAGTTTCAGCGGTAATGCCGAAACCCTTCTTTTCTTCAAAATGATTTAATGGAACATTTTCATGTTTGAATTGTTGAAGAAAATCGTGAATACCGCCGGCAAGAGGGTGAGTAGATTTCGCTGCCAATGCAACGACTTTCCCGGCAATATCCTCCCGCGACAACCCCGGATAGGGCTCCCAATGATGCACTTTAGGTTTTCCCTCTGTTAGAGTTCCCGTCTTATCGAACAACAAATATTTCACATCGGCAAGCGCTTCCAGTGCAGACGGCTTCTTCACTAATATTCCTCGACGCAATGCAATACCGGTTGAAATAATAATCGCCGTCGGCGTAGCCAACCCAAGCGCGCATGGACAAGCAACGACGAGAACCGCTACCGCATGCATCAGCGCGAATGAAACATTGCTCCCCAGAAAAATCCAGCCGAAAAAAGTGATAAGAGAAAGGACTATTACTACGGGAACAAAAATTTCGGACGCTTTGTCGGCAAAACGTTGAATTTGAGGCTTATCGGCTTGGGCGCGCCGCATAACGCGAATTAAAGTCTGCAATGTCGAAGATGCACCGTTTTTTGTCGATCGTACGATTAATTCACCGTTTACGTTCAACGTCCCCGAGCTGACCGCGGAGTCGGCTTCCTTGGAAACCGGCATCGGTTCGCCGGTCAACAAGCTTTCATCGGCTAGAGAGCTCCCCGAAACCACCGTGCCGTCCGTCGGAAAACGCTCACCCGGCAACACTTTCAAAAGATCGCCGGGTTTTACTGTTTCCAGATTTACAACAACATCACGACCGCCACGGATCAACCGCACGTCTTTTTGCTGCATATCGGTCAGCGCTCTCAACGATTGGGCCGCTTTTTTCCTGGCCGTCGATTCGAGCATTTTTCCGAAAAGAATGAATAGTACAAGAACGGACGCCGTTTCAAAGTGCGCCATTCCCGCGTTCGCCAATGAGGGGATTACCATTGTCGCCGCCGAGTAGCTCCATGAAACACCCACGCCCAATGCTACGAGAACATCCATGTTCGTGTTTTTACTCTTCAACGATCGAACGGCTCCCGAGAAAAAACGACGCCCAGTCGTCATTAGAATCAAACCCGAAAGAACCATTTGGGAAAATCGGTTTGCCCAACAATTCGTTCCGAACATAGCGAGGTAAGCCGTCGGAATGGTGAGAAATGCGGTGAATACTACAGCCTGCCACGGGATTTCATCATCGTGTGAAGATCGGATCGTTCGACCTTCATAACCCAATGCGGATATTTTTTCGAGGATCACATCCTTGGAAAGCAACCGTTTATCATACAGGATTTCCGCCGATTCCTCGGCAAGATATACTCTTGCTGAGATTATACCGGCAATCGACGACAGTGAATTCTCGATGATTCTTGAGCAGTTCGAACAACTCATGCCTGAAATAAACAGGAACAGCTCTTCGTTCTGAAGATCGTCAGATGGGTTTCGAATGGGCATTTAATCTTGAATTAAATTGAAGTTCAATAAACCGGCTTTCATTTTGCAGCTATCAAGAAACCTTTTGATTTCTGATTTTTGCGAATGAAAGTATTGCGCCCAAAGCTATGGACAAATACGCGGCGGCCAAAACACGATATTCGGCGGGCAATAAAAAAGTTATCGTGTGAGCCGGTATCCAAAAGCATGGGATCGTTATCAAAACAACGAAACCCATAAAATCGATCCAATTGATTTTTCCCGTTACTTCGGAAAGACGAACTGAAAAAATCGACAAGAATCTTCCCCTGCATTCATCAATGAAACCATCGGTGATTCTATGAACCGCCATAAAGGTCGGAGCAAAAATCAGGTTCATTAGAGCGCTGGTCCAGAAAGCTTTACAAAATACGGCCCCGATTGTTTCCCCAAATGTGGGAAGATAACCTTTTTCTATGACGAATCCCGTACCTGATGAGAAAAGGTCAAAAACCACGACAAACGACATTCCTAATAGACCCCAAACGATAAATCTCAGGTGAAGGCCCAACGGTCGTTCCCAGTTTCCGCTGACAATTCGCCGCGAAAGCAACTCACCCATGGTTGCAAGAATGGATACCTTCACGAAACCCATCAATATCGGATGACTTCGCGTAGCCTCTAAAAAAACCGCATGGCTAGAAGGAATCACAAAAAAAGCGGAAATCCCTGCCAGCAGGAACCCCCAGATAAAGTCACCGATTTTCAGAGTCAATTCAGTTGTTTTCGGCTCTCTCGATGGTAATTTCCCGAATTATCAGAATTGAGGTTCGGGTGCGGAAGCTACCGGCGGTTTGTAATCTTTTGTTCGTACAACGGCTTCCTTGATCTTTTCGAGAGAAATACCGGTTCCCATTCCTTTCGGCTCATTTTTATCCGTAAGAGGCCAACATCCTTGAACGAAATTGTTCATGGTAAAAATTCCATTTGCCGGATCTTTGATTAGAAACACAACACATTTCTGCCGCGGTCGAAAGACGACTTGATCTTCAAACCCGGACAGCGTTTTTACCGTTATTTCTTCCCCGGCCGTTACTTTACCCTTTAAGACCTCGGAAACCGTCAGAATATTTTCGACTTCGGTCATGTCCATGGCATTTTTTCCGACTTCTTGACTGCTTTTTAAGCTCGCAATCGCTATTACATCCGAGCCGGCCACCAAATCATCAAACGGGAGGGTCATTATCATTGCGAATCCTCCAACGGCAATAGTTACGAAAAAGAAGAGCGAAACAACCCGACGAGCTGGAATCATAAAAAGCCTCCTAAATAATACCATCAAAACATCATTACCAAGGGTTCACTCATATTATAACGAACCTTCAGCAGATCGGATTTAAATTTTATCGCTGTTTTTACCAACCTATTCCAACCACCCCAATTTGATTACGGCCTTGTTACAAATAACTGCAACAAATTTCGTTCATCGACCAGCCATAAGAGCCTGTAAGAAAACAACTATTTGTAATGGTTATTTTCCAACAGGCTCTAAAAGCGGTTGAAATAGGTAAACATTTTTCCCGATATTAATCGTAAGAGGGAAGAACCTGAGGTCTAACCGAGTCGCCGTTATGATATCGCAAATTATCATCGGTTTTATGGGCCATGGATTTTTGAACTTTCGGCTGCTTCACAGTTTCAACATTCGCATTTCGTGAAACACGATTTTTCTTACCACAGGAAGGGCAATTTTTGCCCTTACAGGAACCACCGCATTTGGCTTGTTTATTTACGCCTTGCGATTTGCACATATTGCCGCAGGTGAGCTGCCGGTCGGAACCGCATTTAGCATTGCAATTGCCGCATTGCGGAGGTCTTCCTTCGCCGCGCGGTTTAAGCATTTCCCGACATTCTCCGCCGTCTCGAGGCTCATGCGCTCGACCACAAACGCAATTGCGGTTATTTCCACGAACCATGTTCATCCCGGGGCGGGGGCCATGCATCATCATTTGACAACACATACGCTGCATCATCATGCGGCAACAACAGCAGCATGGGCAACCGGGGAAACCCGGATTTCCGGCAAACATGGGAGGCATACCACGGAATTGTCCCGGACGTCGATTATCCATCTTTTTACCATCGCGAGGCGCGGGGCCTTGCATACAAGGTTTCTGAGCTTGGTCGAGGCGGGGACCCATGGCAAAATTGTTCGGACCTTGAAAACCGCCCATCATCGGGGGAGGTGGTTGAAAACCAGGCGGAACGAATTGGCATTGAGGCATCGGTCCGCAATTTGGGGGGGCAAATTGTCCTTGAGGGACCGGCCCAAAGTTGGGGGGCATTCCGTTGCCCATGGGGGGTTGTTGCATCGCCGGGCGCATGAAAGGCATCTGCGGTTTTGGTGTTGCCATCCATTGGCGTCGAACATTTGAAAATTTTTCCTGGAGCTCTAAAAGAGTGGCTTTTTCATCAGCCGAAAGATCCGGTTTGATTACCAGTTTCCACACTTGCCCCTTCAAAGCGCGCAACTGCTTTTGCAGCGACATCAGTTTTTGCTGATCATTCGAATTTTTAGGAGCGGCGAATACGCCATGAAGATTCCCAAAAATAAAAACCGCAAGAATCACCAACAAGAAAGCCTTTTTCATGTTTACACTCCTTGTAATTAAATAACGGCTAATGCGCCGATCTATATAAAGACAATATTCCTATTTACTCCAGATGATACAACAACAAAAACAAAATTTAAAGATAATTTATGTAAGCATTTAAGTATGATGGAAACACTTGTTTTACGAAGCAATCTTCATTAGTTTGACACCAACATGCGGCTGTTGTACCGGTTTATCGACTTTACAAACATTTAGAGCCTGTAAGAAAATAACCATTACAAATAGTTGAATCTCGATCTTTTAGAAACAGACCTTGAGGCGCTTACCGAGAGCCGATTGTAGGGTGGATTAGCAAGCCATCGCCGAAGCGTAATCCACCGTGATCCGAATGGAATTTGTCGATTTTTAGTGCGTTTGCTGTGCCTTTTCGGTCAATTTATCAAGTAGTTGATCGGTCATGATATAATCTTTAAACAAATTGAACGATAACGGCGATTGGAAAAATGATCAAGAAAGGGGAATGTCAGGTGCAGCGTGAATTGGAGGATCTTGTCACCGATTTGAAATCCACTCTGATAACCAAGAGACTTAAGGCCGTAAAATCCTTGGGTAAGCTTAAGACACCTCTTGCAGTAGATCCTCTAAGGGACGTATTGAACGACCGTTCAAAAGAGGTCCGATGCGCGGCGATAGAAGCCTTGTCGACCATCCAGCCTCACAATTTAGCGGAGGTTCTTCTGCCGCTCTCCCGTGACAGATCGGCCGATGTTCGTTTGCGCGTCGCTTATGCGTTGGCGGTATGTTCACATGAAGATGCGGTTAAATGTCTATTCGATCTCATGCGCGACCCGAAAGATGCCGTCGCCAACATGGCGGCAAAATGTCTGGCCAAAAACCCAAAAACAAGCCTTACCACGCTTATCCGGCAGTTCGGAGACAAATCCTGGAAATTGCGGTCACGATCGGCGATGGCGATATCCCGCATGGGAAAAGCTGCCGGTGATGCCTTGAGAGCGGCGCTCGAAGATGGAGATCCGAACATCAGATTTTGGTCGGCTTTATGTATCGGCCATTTGCGGGATCGAAGTTTTACCAAAGACCTCGTCGGCAAACTTTCGGATACGGACACGGGAGTTCGCGTAGGTGCTTTACGGGCATTGAGAGAAAGCGGAGATCCAAGCGTTGTGGGTAAACTTTTTGAAGCTTTATCTCACCCTTCAGAGCAAGTTCGGGACTTGATTTACGATATTCTCAAGGATTTCGGAACTCATTCGATTCCCTTCCTTCTGGAATCTCTGTCCAGCGAATATTGGATGGGACGTGCGCTGGCAGCGAGAGCTCTTTCGGAAATGGGAAGCGAAGCAATCGCTCCCCTTACGGCGGCTCTTGAAGGTCAAGATAAGGAACGCAGATATTGGGCCGTAAAAATACTTGGGCAAATGAAGGAAGAAAGCGCCCTCCCGGAGATTCTCAGGTTTCTTTCCGACTCGGATTCCGAAATCAGGATGGCGGCGGTTGAAGCCCTCGGCAACTATCAAAGCCCCGAGAATATTTCCCTGCTCATCGAAAAATTCATCGATCCTTCATGGGTAGTCCGTCGTGAAGCCTATAAATCAGTCGTAAAATTCGGCCGGACGGCTTTACCCTTTCTTCTCAGCGCGCTCGCGTCGGTTGAAGAGGATGTTCGTTACTGGGCGCTTCGCGCTTTGGGCGATCTTAAACCACCCGGAATATTTCCTGAGCTGGTCAAGCTTTTAAAGGACCGTTCGTGGAATATTCGAAAAACTACGGCCGAAGTTCTAAGCGAATTCGGTGAAAACGGTTTGCTGGAGTTGACAAATTTAGCCACCGAATCGGACTATGAAGTTAGATTCTGGGTTTTGCAAACACTTGGAAAAATCGGTTCGAACATTTCCCTTCCCCTTCTTTTCAGGGCATTGGAAGACCCTTCGGAAGCCATACGCAATGCGGCGCAAAAAGCGCTCGCGAATTACGGCCCCGATATAATCGACGACTTGTTTGCCCTCTTGAAAAGCGACAAACGCAGACTTTTGGAAAGCGTGGTCAGCACATTGAACCATATGACTCCCGAAATCGTCGTTCCGAAGATCTGCCAATTTTTAGGAAAATTCGATGAGCATGTCAGCTTCTGGATGATACGCGCACTCGAAGGCTTTAAAAAGCACGCACGCAAATCCGTGAAAACTCTGCTGGAAAGTAAGGGAAATGAAGTGCGCCGTCAGGCGATCCTTGCCCTCGGACGCGTAGGAACGCCCGAAGATGCGGAAGACGTTATTTCGCATTTGAAGGATGAACATTGGCCGGCTCGCATCGCCGCCGCTGAAACCCTCGGGTTCATCATCAATCCGATTGCAGTAGAACCCTTGATGGATGCGCTGGATGACGACGACGAAGATCTCGCCTTAGCCGCAGCCAAATCGCTCGGAAAAATCGCCGACGACCGCTCCATTCCCGCCCTCATTACGGCTTTGACACGAGAATCCTGGACGCTCCGTCTCATTGTCATCAACATTTTAGGAACCATGCGTATTAAAAGAGCCGTTCCGGATCTATTAAAACTTCTGGATGAAGAGACCGTTGACTTAAAAATTCCCATCATCAAAACTTTAGGTGAAATCGGACAACCCGAAAGCTATAAGCCTCTGAAAGAGAGGTTTGACAAGGAAACCGATTCGGAAACCAGAGCCGCTTATTTGGATACTTTGGCCACGCTTCAGAATCCCAACTTAATACCCGTTTTGATTGAATTCGTCAAGCCCGACAAGCCTTTGGAAGAACGACGCTCGGCGATAAAAGCTCTCGGAACTCTCCACGCAACCGACGCAAAAATACTTCTATTTGAAACGCTGAAAGACCCCGATTCGCTGATCAATCGCGAAGCTCTTTCCTCACTGCGAATGATTTTACCCGCTGTCGAGTTTAAAAAAATGGACGAAGCCATAAATGCAACGAAGTTGAGGCAAGAGAATTTTCAGCGCCATTTCCAGGAAGGTATGCGCCAAATGCGGTTAGGAACGATGGTAGAAGCTGAAAGAGAATTGAAAGCGGCCTTGAAATTGAATCCGAAAGCCGCGTACGTTTACTCCGCCTTGGGAAACCTCTATTACAAAACCGGAAAACTTATCGACGCCACGAAAGCCTATGTCATGGCAACTTCCGTAGAACCACGCGATATAACTCTCAGACTGAATTTAGGAATGGTCTATTATCGACGAAAAGCTTATAAAGAAGCGGCTGAATCCTTCTCCATAGTCCTTAAGGAGGTCGATCCCAAAAGCCAACAGGGTGTTTATGCCTCTAAAATGATGGAAAAGATCAAGAACGAGTCTCGCAACACACCGAATCGATAAGACGACTTGTACTGTTTGTATTCGACTGCTATCGCCGGAGGAGCTTTAACGACACTGCAATCTGTTGAAATATGATGTCAAAAATAATCATTGGTATCGCACTATTTTTCATCTTATTGAGTCCTGCCTTTCGAAAACTCCTCAAGCTCGGCGGATTACGGCGCCGGCACCTAATCCGCACTATATCGTCCACGGATGGCGTAGATACCCGAAAATCGGCTTTCATTTTGCAACTATCAATAATATTAATAATTTGCTCCAATGCGATTGTTTATGCCAATCCGTGCCCGTTTTGCGAAGTACCGCTTTCCGGCAATGAGAAGATCTGCTGGAATTGTTTGAGATCCGTTTCATGGCCATCCAAGCCGCCGCGTTCACACCCTGCCACCGTCATAGCTCGCGAAGGAACCGACTCATTCATCAGAAGCCCGAACGACCGGCATCCCAGCCAAAGTTGGCGGGAGAACGCCGGAAAAGATGCAATCGGCCCCATCGGTTCTTACTCCACCCCTACCGGGTTTCGCTATCTTATCCGCTTTGACGTCGAAAAAGCATTTAAAGACGCGGGAATCAACATGATCGATTTTTTTCCGGAACGCGCAACTCTGGTTCTACGCACGCATTCCTGGCCCGATTCGCGAGATAGCCTTCCGATCGTCGTTTTCCCATTAAGTCGGCCGTTTGCTGAAGGAGAAGGGATGTGGGGTAAACACCCTCGCCATGAAGCCGGATGTACATGGAATATGGCCATGCCTTTTCTTCCATGGGCGAGAGAAGGAGGCGATTTTCTTTCGGAACCCTTCGGTATCGGAACGATTCCAAGAAACGGTGAAGTCGAAGTCGAGATCGACGTAACTTCGATTTTTGCTTTCCGATTTAAAAACCTGCGGGAAAGCGGAAAATGGGACGACCCCGGAATGATCGTCATGCGCGACGCCTCGGTTGCCTCCCGCTGCCAATACCGCATGATATTCAGTCTCGAAGCTTCACCCAACGGCAAACAAAGAGCCGAAAACCAAAAAGTTCTTTCCCCAGAATTATATTTGGAGTGAGTAAAAACCCCGACCGGAATTTCACCGAAAAACCTGACTTGAGGCAATAGGTCAGCAGGAACTTCGGCTTTTTTCCGCCTGATCTCTTTTTTCACCCATCTGGGGGCAGAGATTGGAATACACGATCTGATTTCCCCAGCTCAAAAAAAATCATTTCCCGGATTACAGCTGCTCGGGAAAGAACATCATAATTATCCTTCCGAACCTTCCAAGCGTATTGAATCGATCACACGCCACTTTGGGTCTTCTTCCGGAAAAAACGCGAAAACCGTGACAATCAGACGCGAATCTTCGACGTTGATGGTGACATAATGATCCCCCGGGTGATAAACCAGTTTCGTCATGGGAGTACCAGCAGATCTATCCCTCTGGTTGTCGACGAGATTGAAACGCCCGTTGCGCTCCACGGTGCGTCGGGTTTTCGAGGCATACGGACAGCCGAAACAACCGGCTGTCATGTAGATAGCCTTAGGATGAAAATCTCCATAGCCGACATGGGGCAACCATGCTGGTGCATAGCGCAAGTAGTGATGCTCGTGACCGCTGACGACCAAGGCGACGTTATACCGATCAAAAAGATCAACGAGGCGACGTTGAATGGGCTCCGAGATCCCCTGTTCTTTCGCGGCAACAAAAATCGGGGCGTGTTGAAGCACGATGATCGGCTTTTTCCCGTTTACAGAGACGTTCGAACGGCATCGCGCCAAGTTGTCATCCATGAACTTGAAAAGGGCTTCTCGGTCGGGGTCTTTGCCCGAACCGGATACCAAATCGTTGCTGTCTACGGAGAGCAGGCACCAGGCGGTGAACTCGCGAAAATACGTGGCGTTCGCAGCGTGAAATTGCACCTCGTCCGCCAGGTGCGGGAAACGATTTTGCAACAACGCCTGACGCTCGATCGATGTATGGAACTCCACTGCCGGCTTGCCGATTAATCGAGCGCGTCCGAATGCATCCGGGGCCTCCGCTTTAAAGATCACTGTCTTGTAGTTTTCGTGATTACCGATGGTCGGAAATACAATGCGAAGGTTAGGAAATCGTCCGAGCACAGCCCACTCGTCAAGCAAAGGTGTGACTCGTTTCAAACCGGCAGGCGTGGGATAATTCAAAGTCAAACCGTTGTTGTAATCCACAAGATCGCCGGTTTGGAGAATCTGGTCCGGGAGGAATTCGTTGATGATTCCGGCAAGATCCAGCGACAAAGGGGCTTTGTCGAGCATATCCGGCGTTTGAGACATACCGGCCCAAGCCTTGACATCTACTGTTTCCGAACCGTCGGCATCAGCGGTGACAGCTGTGAAATTGAATGTTCTTTGGATATCTCCGATCACCAGCAGCTTGGCGGAAGAAGCAGAAGGAATATTCAAACTCTCGCTCAAAGCAGGGAAGGAAAGCGCAAGAAAAGCGAAAAACATCACAAACGCCGCCTTTCGGCGCAATCGACCGGTCATGCTTTGATGTAACCCACATAGGTTGCCTTTTTCATGAAATCCAATTTCCGTATTGAACCCCCAAATTTCATTCAAAAATAATTTCTTATGCTTTTCTTTATATTAAACAACGGATCGGTTACAAAGTAAATATCTTTTCTCACCAGGAAAGGCCATGGATTATAGGTTTCTCAGATTCCCTGGCGGAGCAAGCACCGCCCCTACGACAGGTAATGAACCGGATCTCCAAATTTTAATGAGATTGCCCTGTAACCTGCCGAAGCAAGTTGACATATCCGGGGAAAGAAAATACAATTCACGCGTGAAGCGATATCCGGTAATAATAACGTTGTTCGCATTTTTCATCGTTTTTTTAGCGATGGTGTCGGCCAAAATCATTGCTTACCGAATGACTTTAACGGTGATAACCGATAAGGCCGAAGAGTTTATTCTCGAAGCCGAATTGGATGAGCGCGAGTTTTCCGCTATCAAGAATGATCCCAATCAAGGAATACAGACTTTTCTCGTGCAAGCGCGCAAGGAATATGCCGACAAAATCGGCTATCGCAAGGAAATTTACGGTGAAGAGAATTACAAGATGGTCGTAATAAGAAAATACTCGTTTGTTATACGTACCATAGGCCAAGATTATATTATTCTCAAAAAGAACTAAAATTAAAGTATAGGGAATTTTTGCATCAGCTAATCCCGGAGGTTATGATGAAAATCAGGAAATGTTTGAAGTTGTTTGGGGTCGGAATTTTCTTTTTTTATCTTTGCGATTCGCTATTCGGATTGGTAAAGCTGCCGCCCCAAAAAGCCATTCTTCCGAATGGAATGAAAGTCGTAGTCGCTGAAGATCACAGCCTCCCTATCGTTGCCGTCAGCCTGATTTTCAATCTGGGCGTAGGAACGAATTCAAATGTGCCTCCCGGCGTAATTCCCATCGCCTCTTCCCTGATTGCCAAGTGCGACACATTGAGCGGATCGAGAGTGGAGCTTGTCTCCAAGCTCGAAATGCAGGGATGTTCCATGATATTTTCCGAATATTCACCCAAAGTATATGCATGTTGCAACGGTCCTTCGGAAAGTTTGGAAACCATTTTGCAATTTCTCAAATCCGTCGGATTTGAGAAAAAATATACGCAGGAATCCCTTGATGAAGCAAAGGAAAGTTCCCTGCGACGCTTGAGAGACCAACTCCGATTTCCTCTCACATCCGGTCACCTTTCGGAAAGCGTTCGTTCACTTTTATTCAAAGGCACAACGATGGGGGCTCCGATTTTCGGAAAATCGGAAGATCTGACGTCGATTTCGCTTGCTACGATGAAAGATTTTGAAAGCAAATTCATTCTTCCCAACAACTCGGTTCTGGTGATTGTAGGCGACGTCGATGCTTCGAGTGTCTTTCGAAAATCCATGGAAATAATGGGAAGTTTAAAAGCGGGTTCCATTGCAGTCCCTGTGGTTTCCACTGAAAAGGAAGTTTTAGCACCTACGAAAGAGGTTCGAGAGTTTCTCGATATTAAAGATAGTCAAATCATCGTAGCTTTTGAAGCTCCCGGAATGACCGACCCGGATATGCCCGCAACGGAGCTTTGGGTTACAGCTTTTGAAGACGCCCAAAACTCCTGGAAACAACTCTTCAAAAGGAAATATCCGAACATCAATAATTTGCATGTCTCTTATAATTCCAATATCGATAAAGGGATGTTTACAATTCGCTGGCAATGCAATAATCCGGATGTTGATCCGGTCATCGCGGCTCTATTAGAGGAATTATCGAGCCTTTGGTTGAACCCTCCTCAAGGTGAACAACTTCGTCGACTGGTGGCGATAAAACGAAGCGTGTTAAATCGGGAGCGGGAAACCCGTTTGTGGAAATCCGTCGATCTGGGTTTCGCGGAACTCGCGAAGGATTTTTCCCTCAGCTCCGCTCTCCCGGCATCTCTGGATCGAATCACATCCGAAGACTTAAAACGCGTCGCCAAAAAAATATTTTCCGGACAACGTTATGCCGTGGCGATAGCTCAACCCCTCTCTTATCAAGCAAAAGTGGAATCATCCGCGAAATACGAAGGATTGCCCAACGGACTGAAGATAACGGTAAAACCTTATGTCGGCAGCGAACTGGCGGCAATATCTTTGCGACTCGGCATCGGCTGCATGATGGAACCGGAAGGAAAAGAGGGAATCGCGACACTCCTGAAAAATTACCTCGAACTCACGCTTTCTGGCGGGGAAAATGAAGCCGGGCACTACGGCGATCAATTGGATGCAATCGGCGCTGGTTTTGATTTTTCTTCCAATACCGATTCCCTATATTTAACCGGATTCGTTGGAAAAGAGCAGCTTGCGCGTTTGATTCCCCTGTTGAAAAGCGCGATTTGTGAACCGGTATGGGAACCTGTTTTATATCAAAAAGCAATTGATCGTTTGGATGAGAATAAAAATTCGTCACATGCCGGCGCCTTCGTTGATTTCGTCAAAGCTTTTCTGAAAGCCGCTTTTCCGGGAACCGCATTGGCGCGGGGAATTGATTCGTCGAATTTTTCCAAATCCTTGAGCTTTGAAGATTTGAAGAAATTTCATGCACAATGGGTGGTTCCGGAAAATATTGAATGCGTCGCCGTAGGAAATATCGATCCGCAACAAACAATGGAAGAAATCAAAAGACAGTTTCAGACAGTTCCTGCCGCTAAAATTCCCCAATGCGAGTATATTCCATCGGAATTCAAGCAACCGTTTTCCATCACTCAAGAAATTGAAGTCCCGATGGATTGCCCCGCCGACAGTGTAATTCTCGGTGTCGGCTATCGAATTCCGCCGATTCCCTTACTTATAGCTTCCGAGACAACCAAATTTGATTTGGCCGCCTCCACGGTTATTCTTCACCTTCTTTCCTGGAGCCGAAACGGTGTTATCGTCAAGGAAATGTTGAACAAAGGCTTGGCATACGAAATACCGGATGCTTCCCTTACGTCATCAAAGGAAACCGCCATGCTGGTTTTTGCGGTCCGTGTTCCAAAGGCAAAAGTTGCGGAGGCAAAGACTGCGCTTGTGAAAATCCTCGATAATGTTAAAAAACTCGTGGTTACGTCGAGTGAGATCCAGACCGCCGGGAAAATCGTAAATTCCTTCATGTTGCAGAACATCCAGGGCGCATCCGACTATGCCGCGATCTTAAATTCCTACCTCAATATGGGGCTGAAAACGGATTTCATTGAAAAATTGGACGAGCGCTTTCAAAAGCTGACGCCCGAGCACATCCGCTCCGCGATTCAACGCAATTTTCAACATTATATTTTGATTATCGGGAAACCCAATTAACCGCGGCCTTTTTTATCATTGCCCGCTTTTGAATCATTCGGCAAACTTGCCGAAGGTTTTTCGTGCCGAATTAACTTTGCTTTTTACCAGCCGATTGTTGCATCAACAATCGCCGTCGCAATATCTACGCAACGTCGCGCAACGTCTCAGCAAACGACGAAAACGACAAGCAAACGAGCGAGATGGGCTTCTGCACAAGGTTTTCGATACTTGGCACGTTGCTTGCTGAAATATAAATAACTTTAATAACCAAATCAACAAAGGAGGAACGGTTATGAATATCTGGAATCTATTTAAAGAGATGGAAAATTTGCAAAACCAACTCGAAGATGTCGCCAAAGAGTTTGGGAAGGGTAATTTTCCTAAATTGGCTTTTCTCCCCGGTATTTCATCGCGCCACTTCCCGATGGTCAACATAGCGTCCGATGAAAACAACGTTTACGTCGAAGCCCTGGCTCCGGGGCTGGATACTTCTCAATTAAAGGTATCCGCGCTGAAAAACACCTTGACCGTCGCCGGTGAAAAAACAAAATCGGAAATTCCGTCCGAAAACTATCACCGTTGTGAACGGTCGGCGGGAAAATTCACCCGAACGATTGACTTGCCCTTCGAAATCGAACCCGAGAAAGTTAGCGCCGAATATAAAGACGGCATTTTAACCATCACGATGCCCAAGGTTGAAACCGCTAAGCCTCGACAAATCAACGTGAAGTTGGACTAAATAATTCATATGAAAGGAGAAACAAATATGGCTGAGAAAACCATACCCGCGATCAAAAAAGAAGCTCCGATTTTACAAAGAGAAGTAACGCGAAATCCCGATTATTTTACGTCGCCGTTGGTCGACATTTATGAAAACAAGGACGGCTTAACCGTCCAAGCCGATCTTCCGGGAGTCGAGAAAAGCGGATTGAAAATTCAAGTCGAGGACGGCATTCTTACCATTGAGGGAAAAGTAACCGGGAAGTCTCGCGAAGGTTTGATAAGCAAAGAGTTCGAACCGGTGAATTTTTTCAGGCAATTTGAACTGCCGGACGGCGTCGATCAGGAAAAGATAAATGCCGAATTGAAAAACGGGGTTCTGTTCCTTACGCTTCCTAAAGCCGAAGCCGCAAAACCTCGTCATATTGAAGTAAAAATTTCCTGATATCGCCCTCTCCAAATACCCCAATTCCATGAACACCCTTTTAATAGGGTGTTCTTTATTTTTAGATTCATGGATTCGATCTTGTTTTTTAGAATATATGGGAGTAATCCGGAATAATTCATTTCCACCTCATGGTTCCTGAAGTATAATAATAGAAAGGGTTGTTGATGAAGGATGACTATGAGAAATCGTTTCATAAAAGCCGGAATGCTTTTGCCGCTTATTCTCTTCGCCTCGGTATCTATTGTATTTCTCGTAATGTTCGTTCATTACATGAGTTCGGGATACAACAACCAAGTGGCTCATGTGGATGAAAGCATCCGCTGCCAAGCCATAGCCGAATCGGCTTTTTCCACCATGCAGGCAAGAGTCAGAGACAAGCCTTACAGCATGAGATTCTTCGCCGGAAAAGGCTTTCGGGAATCCGGGATACGCAAGCTGGATGGCGATTACGATCTTTTTGTTGTCGACACGCCCGGGAAGGATAATCAAGCCGATGTCTACGTTGAAGCGCGGTATCAGCGCGCCAGAAAATTTCTCTTCTGGCGGATGCTGTTTGAAACTTCCATCCTGGATGCAACAGGAAAATCTTTCCCGCTTTTATTTACACCGTTACCTCAGGAAAAATTCAGTTCGGGATCGGCCGGTTCCCCCGCCGACGACTATGTGAACGGCATTCTCAAACAAAGGAATGATAACCGGAAAGACGCCCGACTGAAAGCGGGTATGATAAAACCGCTTACCTCTCTGAAATCCATTCTTGATTTGCTCGATGCCCCGAAAAGCGCCGATATAGTCGACTCCAACGATCCGATCGTTTTCACGCCACCCGAAGTTCCGCTTCCCGACCCGCCGAAAGCCGGTTTGACAAACATTTTCGATGAAGATTTCGAAGGTTATTCCGACGGTCAATATCCCGCCGGTTGGACGATGGTAACCAAGGCCGGCATAGGTGTCAACGCCCAAGTCACAACCCTTAACGGGAAACGATGTCTTCGTCTGCAAACCAAGGGAGGGCTCGCTCGAAGCGATAGCTATCCTGTAAAACCCGACAGCAACAACTTCGAATCAGAAGCCGATATTTTCATAGACAACAGCAACACGACCTGTTATCTGGCACTCGGCTCGAAAAGTCCTTTGCATACCAACAGCTCCGGAGCAAGTGCCGTCTTTTGGTACAACGGACTTAGATTCGAGGGAGGTTCGGGAAAAGTCACATACGGCGGCCTGGGCGGAACTATGCCGCAAGTCGGAACGTGGTCTCCCGGGCGCTGGATACATGTAAAAGTCGCCCTGGATTTCGCTGAAAAGTGTTCCACGGTGTACATCGACGACAACTTGTCGGGCGAAAAATTACCCATATGTCCAAACACTCAGTTTTACGACCCGGATACGGGACAAACCGAAAACCTTGAAAAATTCATGGTAGGTATTGAAGGCGCCGATGGAGTAGATATTCCCGTGGTGTATTACGACAACATCAAATTAGCGAAATAGTTGTCGATCGCAAACCAATGCGAAATTATACGGCTTTAATCATCAAAGCAAATTTGAATTTCAACCGATGTCTTTCATTTACTCCCGCGAAAGAAACTTGATCAAGAAATTTTCAGATTGGAATTATTTCCTTGACAAAGTCGGAATTTCAAAACACATTTCTGTCTCATGCAAGGTTTTAATTTCCCGGAGGCTTCCAGTATGAGATCAAAAGTGATGTTTATCATGGTTTCAGGATTTCTTCTTGCTTACATCTTTTATTTTACTCCGCCCTCGAAAGCAGTCACCGACGGCCCGACCCGCCAAACTCTCGAAGCAAACCTTTTCAGCGAGTTGCTCATTAAAAGCGCGATCTATCCGAAATCTTCGCATGATGTTTACAGCACGGAGAAGCGGCGATATGTTCACGGTCTTCCCAATATCAATAAAAAATTGATTTACGAACCGGATGTCTACACCTGGGAAGTGGCAATGGCGGCGCACCGGAAACAAGTTTTCGACCATCCCACGACCATGGATAATCCGCCCGAGTCAATTTCACCCGTTCCGATGACACCCGGAGCCATTATGCCGATTCTTCCGGAGCAAGTACAATTAACGCCTTTGGGCCCCGATACGATGACCGTCAAACCCGTTCCGGCCGATGCTCATGAGAAAATGCAACGACTTCTCCAGAGAGCCCAAGCAATGGGCTTGAATCCTCAAAATCAGCTCCAAACCGATTCAATAAAGCAACGCTTGATCAATCACATGAACTCCCTTAATACCCAACAGACACCGACACCCGAAACCATCCCGGGAATGATTTCCCCGATGCAAGGGCTTCCTCAAAACATGCCGGCGGGCCGCGCAGCCGATTCATACGATCAGAATTACGATCAAGACTACTGACGGCAAAGTAAGCATGAAAAAGCTAAGCGTCGTTTTTCTGCTGATTTTTGGCCTCTCATCTTATGTTATGGCGGATTCCTTTGAAGAGGGTTCAGCGGCTTATGATCGCGGAGATTTTTCAAAAGCCGCAACTTTTTTTCGCCAAGCCGCGGAACAAGGGAATGTGAAAGCGCTATGCAATCTCGGAGTAATGTACAAATACGGGCAAGGAGTTCGAAAAGACGGCAGGCAAGCGGAAATCTGGTTAAAAAAGGGAGCGGAACGGAATTTTCCCCCGGCGCTGTGCTATTTGGGAATTTTGTATGAAGAAGGCGGAGATGTAATTCAGGATTTTCAAAAGGCTTTCATGCTTTTTAAAAAAGCCGCGGAACAGGGATATGCCCAAGCTCAATCCTTGATGGCCGATATGTTTGTTGACGGCAAAGGTGTGAAACAAAGCTTTCAAGATGCTCTTGTCTGGTATCAAAAAGCCGCGGAACAGGGATATGCCTCCGCTCAATGCGCGCTTGGAACAATGTATTTTCTTGGGAAAGGCACAAAGAGAGATTTTTTTAAGGCGTATGCTTGGTTAAGCCTCGGAGTGGCGAACGGCGATGACGGCGACGCCTTTAAAAAAGGGAAGGAAATCCTTTCCCAGCTCTCCCTTACGATGTCACCCAAGGAAATGGAAGAGGCCAAGAGTTTGGCGGAAAAACAGGTTCAGTCCCGGCAAAAAACCAAGTAATCAATCCCAAAAAGAAATGTCGTGCCGTAGATTAGGCGCTTATCGCCGTAATCCGCCGAGCTTGAGGAGTTTTCGAAAGGCAGGACTCAACAGTGGAATTGGTATAATACGATTTCAATAAAACCAAGAAACCAAAGAGGAAAAAAACTTTCCCTCTTTGGTTTCTCTAAGTTCTCAGATTATCCTTTTATTTAACGTTGGTGCTCGTTGTTATTTTTTTATACTGTATAAACCGGACATCCCAAGGAATTTCGCATCGTTGCCCAATTCTTCTTCAATTCTGAGAAGGCGGTTGTATTTACAAACACGGTCGGTTCTTGATGCCGAACCGGTTTTAATCTGTCCGGCATTTACTGCTACAACTAAATCAGCCAAAGTCGTATCTTCCGTTTCACCCGAGCGATGAGAAACCACGGCGGTGTATCCCGATTTTTTGGCCAACTCAATACAATCAAGGGTTTCCGTCAGCGTGCCGATTTGATTCAATTTGATCAAAACGGAATTCGCTACGCCTTTCTCGATACCTTTCTTTAAGCGCTCGACATTGGTTACGAATAGATCGTCGCCGACCAATTGAATTTTTCCGGCGTTTTTATCCGTTAAAAATTTCCAACCATCCCAATCATCTTCGGCCATTCCATCTTCAATGGAAATGATCGGATATTTTTTTGTCCAATCCAACCAATATGAAGCCATCTCTTGTGGATTCTTCTTCGACTTGTCGGATTTCTTAAAGACGTAATTTCCCGAATCAAAGAATTCGGAAGCAGCCGGATCAAGAGCTATATATATGTCTTTTCCGGCCTTGTATCCGGCTTTCTCGATCGCGGAAAGAATCACTTCGACGGCTTCCTCATTACTCTTAAGATTGGGCGCAAACCCGCCTTCATCACCAACCGCCGTATTGTAACCTTTTCCCTTTAGAACGGATTTAAGGGCATGAAACGTCTCAACACCCATTCTTAAAGCTTCGCTGAAGGATGATGCTCCAGCGGGCATCACCATGAATTCTTGAAAATCAACGTTGTTGTCGGCATGCGATCCGCCGTTAAGAATGTTCATCATCGGAACAGGAAGCGTACAAGCATTTACGCCGCCAACATACCGATATAGAGGAAGACCAAGAAGTTCCGCGGAAGCCTTGGCGACGGCCAGCGAAACACCCAAAATCGCGTTGGCACCCAGCTTCCCCTTGTTGGGAGTGCCGTCCAAAGCGATAAGAGCGGCGTCAAGCGAGCGTTGATCCAACGCATCCATTCCCTCGATCGCCTGAGCGATCTGTTTGTTGACATGTTCGACGGCTTTCAATACGCCTTTTCCCAAATAACGCTTTTTGTCACCATCGCGGAGTTCCACGGCTTCATGCTCGCCGGTGGAAGCCCCCGACGGAACTGCAGCTACTCCGAAAGCACCGCTTTCAAGAAGAACTTCAACTTCAATAGTCGGATTTCCGCGGCTATCAAGAATTTCCCGAGCATGGATTCCTTCAATAATCGACATGGTTTCCTCCTTCATAATTTTCTGCCGTCGTTGATTAAACTAGGCGGCCGTAGTTTAACACATTTCAGATGCCCATAAAAGCCCTCACTGCCATTAACAGGAGTTTCGGGGATAACCCCAGGCCAACCCCGCGAAATCGCATCTTGAGCCGTTTTTCTGATAATGTGAACATAAGACCCCTCTTTCTCCATTCCGTTTTCACTCTCATTTATTGATCAATTCAATATTTTTTTGCCTTTTTTTCTTGACTTGTAAGACCCTACTTGCTACGCTTCGAACATGGCTCACTTTCATACGAAGATGAAAAAAGGAAGACCCTACCTCTACGTCAGGGAAATAGCTCGGGTTAATGGCAAGCCGACCGTCGTTTCCCAAGTCTACATTGGGTCCCAAGATCGGGTGGCGGAGCTTGCCAGCAAGAGATCAACAAGAGAGCTGCAACTGTCCGTCCAGGAATTCGGAAGTCTGTTCATCGCCAATCACATGGACCGCGACGTGGATTTCTCCGGAATCGTGAACAGCATTGTTCCTGCGCATTCGCGAGAGCAGGGACCCTCGGTGGGCATATGCGCTAACTTAAGAGTTATTTTTCGGCTCTAATATGGCATTTCCAGTATTTGAATTCTTTTTGGAAAAGCAATGATTCCTGGAGAAGAGAAGGATTCATTGGTTGAATCCTGTCGAAAAGCGTCTTTTTTAAAATTTGACAGTTTATTTATACACCAATAACTCTCGAATTGTCTTATCTGAAAATTCCGGAACAATTCGACCGGACAATGGAAAATCTAAAAGTGTTCTGGTGGCATCGACAATCTTTTTTACTACCGTCCAAGCGTAAAACTCTGAATTATTCCCAATAAAGTCCCTTAATCCGCGTAAGTCATCGCGAGCCTTCTCGGTCCATTTTATCTTTTGAACCATTTTTTGACCTGTTTAACAACCTCTTCATGAGGAATAAGCTTTCCTTCATCGGCTTGCTTAATTCCCTCCATCACTTGAGCCTTGAAATATAATTCCTCCATGATTCCGTCGATGGTAATATCGTCCGGAAGATCCTTTATCATCTTGATAACCTGTTTTTTTATTGGGGTCATAATCGCTCCTGGAAATTCATTTCCATTTTCTTATAGCCTCTCGATAAGGGTGATCGACTTCTTTAAAAGAACATTATATCAAAGTAGCTGCTTTCAGCAAACCCCTTGATCGGGGCCTCTCCAAAATCCTATCAACATGATTCAAAATAACCTACCCGAAACTGAAGCCGATTTTCCCAGCAAACCATTATGATTGCTACTTTTGGGGATTGGCTTTTTTTCCAGATAATTTTGAAGAGACGGGTTTCTTCTCAGAAAATTCCGCCGGAACTTGAATCTCCGTAGGTTTCTCGACCACGCTAACCACTTTATCTTGTTCGACCGGTGCTGCCTTTTCCTGAAGACCGAAATCCAGCCGCGCAATTTTCCCTTTGAGATCGTCCTGGGAGACGTGAGCGTAGCGAAGAGTCGTATCCATATCTTGGTGGCCTACCATTTTCATTACGGCACGAACGGCGGTGCCGGTGTTCAGCAGGGAGCTGATGAAGGTGTGGCGGAGACCATGAAGACGGCGATATTCAATATGGGTGGCTTTGCAGGCTGCTTTCACCTGAACTGCGGGCCAATTTCTTGAGTGATTGTGCATTTCCGGAAAAATATAGTCGCCGGGTTGCTTGTCCTTAATCCGTTCTTCTATGATCGGCCATAGGTCCGGATGGATTTCCAAAATGCGAAATTGATTTTCCGGCGATGTTTCTGTCTTGAGGTTGCGAATACATATTGTTTTCTCTCGAACATCGCGGACTCTTGCCTCTCGTGCTTCTTCACGTCTTGCGCCGGTGAAAATGAAGAAAAGGAAGATATCGTGGAATTCCTTTCCTTCGAACTGTTTTTTCAACGCGGCAACTTCTTGGTGGGAATAATGGCCAATTCGCTCAGGCCGCTTGGTTGTGATTTTAATAGTGGGCCACTTTAGGAGCGGAGATTCCGAGATGGTCCCATCCTCTATGAGCATCTTAAGAACCCCTTGAAGAATTGTCAGTTCCTCTTTGATCGTTTTGGGGGCTCTATTTTTGGCTCTCCGGAATGCAATGAATCGTGATAAATGCTCACTTTTTAATTGATGAACGTATTCTACTCCCTCATCCGCAAGAAACTTTCCCAGCGTTCTAATTTCCTCCTCATACCGCATATAGGATGTTGCCCGGACGGTTGGTTGTTTTCTCGCCAGAAAGTCGGAGAAAGCAGATTCGAATTTTGTCCGCTTTGGGGCGATTCCCGTCTTGACCTGTTCGAGACGGGCTTCATGAAGCGTAAACAGCCGTTTGGCAGTGGCTTTTTCGGTTGTTTGTAGACTTTTCTTGTGGAGCTTCCCGTTCAGATACCACTGGTAATAATAGATTCCATTTCGAACGATGAGACTTCCCATATAAAACCTCCTTTTGGTAAAAAATCACTACCAAAATCACTACCACCAGTTTTATTATAACAAAAAACCCGCCATGTTGGCGGGTCTTGGGAAGTGATTGCCGAGGAGGGGACTTGAACCCCTAAGCCCTTGCGAGCATAAGATCCTGAATCTTACGTGTTTGCCAATTTCACCACCCCGGCGGAAAATTTATTTTTTCAGGATCGAAAATAAACTATATCAAAGATTACCGATTATTTCAACTGCCAAAGGTTCATTGCAGGGCAAACGATAACTTTGGTACATAAACATGTTCCGCATAAAAAGGCATTTAGCGGGTTGTGTTGCATACCCTTTAAAGGCGTGAAACCCGCATGAGATTTTTTTGAAGTACATTCGACGACGTCGCCTTTTCATGCTCTTATTCAGGCTTTTCAGTTTGCCCTGAGGTTCATTGTTTAGCAATAAAGAACCACTAATTGCCGCTCATCATCGATTGAACGTCTTCAGCAGCATTTGTTACGGATTTCAGCGAAAATTGCCCAACCAGCTTGGCAAGCACGTTTTGGGAAAAAAATGCAGGCAAAGTCGGACCTATTCGAATGTTCCTAATCCCCAATGACAGCAATGAAAGCAAAATCGCGACTGCTTTCTGATCATACCAGGCAATATTGTATGAAATGGGAAGGTCGTTGATGTCCCTTAATTCGAGCCGATTTTTGAGAGTAAGAGCCGTCTTTAACAGCGAATAACAATCATTGCATTGCCCCGCTTCGATTATGCGGGGAATTCCGGCGATATCACCCATGAGAAGCTTCATAAAGCGGAATTTGGCACAACCGGCGGTAAGAATGACGGCGTCCTGCGGAAGCATGCGCGCAACGTTGGTGTAATATTTCCTGACGGGGTCTCGTCCGTCGCATCCGCCCATGACGATGAGTCTGCGAATTCGTCCTTTTGAGATCAATTCGATTACGGAATCAAGAGAGTGCTCAAGCGATTTCCATCCGAAACCAGCGAGAAAATCACCTTTATCAATGGATTGAGGTGGACGGCAATTTTGGGCTAATCGAACAACTTCGCTTAAATCGATATTTTCATGTCCATCACGATAAATATGCTTGACTCCAGGATACGCAGCGGTCCCGGTGGTAAAAATGCGATCCTTGTACGAGTCGGTAACCGGAACGATGCAGTTCGATGTAACGATGATTGGACCGTTGAATGATCCGAAATCATTCCCTTGATTCCACCATGCGTTTCCGTAATTGGCGCGCAATTGGGGAAATTTTCGGAAAGCTGGATAATAATGCGCCGCGATCATTTCGGAGTGTGTGTAAACATCAATGCCGGTTCTTGCGGTTTGCCGCAAAAGGTCGTCCATGTCTTTCAAATCATGGCCCGATATTAGAATTCCCGGATTGGGACCGACTTCAAGGGAAACCCGATACGGTGTTTTCGTTCCATAGATCTTTTCATTGGCCGTGTCAAGAAGTTCCATGGCGGCGATGGTGGTTTTTCCCGCATCGAGGGCTAATTGCAGAAGAGAATCAAGCGAAAGTTCCCTTGTCGTCGAAGCGAGCGCTTTAATCACAAATCCTACGATATCGTCATTATAAAAACCCAGAATATTGGCGTGATAAACGTAAGCGCCGATTCCTTTCAACGAATATGTGATTAGTTCGCGCAAAGATCGAGTATCCGGATCTTGCGTGGTCAAAACCCCAACTTGATAGGACTTTCGCGTAATTTCCGCTACGTTGGTCGAATCCCAAAGAGCGACAGGGTTTCCATCGATTGAAGTTCGCAACGGTTGCTTGATCAGATTCCTTTTAATTCTTAGACCTTCTTGAATCAAGAGTAGAATTCTGTCGGAATCGAAATTTGTATTGGTAATGGTAGTAAAAAGAGCTTTGCATAGAAATAATCCAATGGTACGATCGAGCGTCCCAGACTTTTGTATGATATCTTCAGATAGAAGGCCGATTCCCTTCAAAACAAAGATCAACAAATCCTGAAAATTCGCAGTATCTTCCGACTTGCCGCAGGCTCCCCCAGCGGTGCAACCTCGCCCTTCACTGGTTTCTTGGCATTGAAAGCAAAACATGTTCATTTCGGCACACCCTCGTTGTTGTTCAATGGAAAATCCTTCTGAAAAAAAATCCATTTCCATAAAGGTATTTAGGCTTAAAAGAAAAAACGAAATTAATCATGATTTATCATTATTCACTATATTTTTTTTGAAATTATCTAATATACCCGAAAAAGAGCGCCATCCAGGCACATTTCGGGTATCTATGCCATCCATGGCGATACCTCCGATTTATTATTGGGTGATGCCATTTGAATTCCGGATAACCCTTCCTTTTCGTTAAGTCATTCGTTTAGTCAGACATTATTGAGTCCTGCCTTTCGAAAACTCCTCAAGCTCGGTGGATTGCGGCGCTGGCACCTAATCCGCCCTACCCTAAAACCGGCTTTCATTTTGCAGCTATCAATAGTCATCAATGAGTGCGAGCTTTCGTATGGGTCTCATAATATTGTATTTTTTTAAAGCATTTTTCGGCTTCCGCAGCTAATCCGTATGCCAGACAATTTTCAGCAAACATTTTAAGAAGGTCAACCAAATCCGCGATTGAATTTTCCTCCAAAAAGGGAATTTGGGCTGATTTTATCAGTATTGATGAAGGAATGCCCTTACGTCCAAGAGTGTTTACCGCGGTGATCTTCATGTCTATGGAATGTTTATCGAAAGTCAGGATTATGGTGTCTTCTTTCGTTTCCAGCCGCGCGCCGTTATATTCAACAATATAGTGCGAAAAATACGGCATGGTATTTTTCATCAGTATTTTGACTTGCGGTTCCGCAATAGCCTCTGGTGTCCAGTCCTCGGGAAGCATGGGTTGCAGTAATGTTTGATTCAATGAAAAATACAATTTGGAAGCATCCGAAGTATAGTTTCTCGGCTTTTTGTCGTCCAGCGAAAAAGAATATTTTGTGCCAAGTTCCAGCCAGAATAACCTCGGGTATTTCTTGTGTGCCTCCGCATAGTCTTCTTCAAAAAATAGATTGTGCATATCAATCGTCACGGCTTGAAAATACCCTCTTGGATCGCAATCGTTAAAATGAACTCCATCAAAACCGGGTGAGGGTGAAAACATGCGTAGATTCATGATGTTCCCCTTCTTCATTTCATGAACGAGTTCCGAGGCATTCAGAGGAATATCTCCCTTGAAATAAATGATATCATTTGTCGGATCGAACAATATCCACTTTTGATACATATTAGACCAGGCTTCAGTTTGAAAATGTCCTCCGTGATATTTCAATCCCGATCCACTTGAACCAAGACCTCTTGAAGGAAACCCCAAAGCTGTACATGCTTGTATAAAGACCGTTCCGTAAGCTGAACACACCATTCTCTTGCCCGTTGCGGCTTCGCTTAATATCGTTAATGCGTCATTATGCTCGGGATTATTAATGGGCGAATGTCTCCACTGGGAATTCGTCCAATGCATAATTTTTATCAGAGCATCAAAATCATCGGATGAGTTTTCTATGATCCCATCCAGTTTATATTTGGTTCTCAGTTCAACGCTTTTCGGATGCAAAGGATTTTCGAAAGTAAACGAGTTGAAATCGCCTGCAATTTGAGGGTTTTTCATTTCCTCAACGGTTATTTTCCATGTTTTTTTATTAAGGAAATCTTGTGTCCAATATTCGGCGTTCCGGGTTAAAAGCTGTTTGATTTCTACATCTTTTGAAGTATTCTTAATCATTTCATTGTCCTTTTTTGCGCTTCCATGGTGTGTTCCGACGGCGTACAAGCCGACACGCATATCGGCATAACGAGATTCTTCTTGGATACTTTCTCGCAGGTATGCAGGGCGAATGGGAATAACGATGGCGGAACAAATTCCAATAACGGCAAAAGAGATAAACAGATCGAGAAAAGAAAAACGCCGTTTTGAAGGTGAAGCAGCCCCGGCTAAAGGTAATAAATTGAGGTGGAGAATTTCATCTGTTTTACCGTTTCCTGAGATTGAAAGCGTGACATTACGGTTCCCGCAGGGGTTTTGTTTGTCTTTCATTTCGGCGCCGTCTCGTGGGCAATTGCCTTCGTTCGCTGTGTTTTCCGACATTATTCGTTGATCCTCCTTCCGTAATTCAAGTTCAATTTTATCAAACTTTAAGAGAAAGCAGGTGAGAAATTCAAACCGTTCTTTTGCCCTGAGATTAATTTCTTCCCTAAGTTGCTATTTCCTTCATCCTTTGCCATAATCAATGCGTTTGATGGAGGATTGGCAATCTTGAAAAACCGGGTTAGCGTAATAGATAAATTCGCGTATAAAATTCGGTCGATTATTTTTTTAAAATGGTTTTTGCTTTTCTTATCCGGCTGGAGTTTCCTTTGGGGAACGGCAATACTGGTTGTTCGATCGACCTTCCATCAATTGGAAGACTTCCTTGTTTGGGGACTCACCGGAATTCCTCTTGCCGTCGCGGCGGCGATGGTTGTTTCGCGAAAGCAGATGCCGTCGCTTGAAGAGCTGTACGCCGTTCTCGATCGAAGAAACCGATGCGGCGGGCTTTTAATCGCGGCGCGGGAAATTGCCATCACGGGATGGGAAGAGTCCTTCGCTGTTACGACACATCCCGACGTGGTCTGGAAAGGAAATAAAATTCTACGATCGTTTATCGCGGGAATTGTCTTTGTCTTCCTGAGTTGTTACTTGCCGCAGTGGGCTGTTAATGCCGGTGGTGGGCATCGACTGGATGTTAAAAAAGAAGCCGAAAACCTGACGAAGCAAATCGAAACGCTGAAACAGGAAAAGATAATCGATACGGCAAAGGCGGAAAAAATCCAATCCCAACTGGAGCAGCTTGTTGCGGGAGCTTCAGGGGAAGATCCCGCCAAAACTTTCGAAGCATTCGATCATCTGGATGACTTCACGGCGAAAGCCGCCAATAAGGCCGCGGAAGAGGGATTAAAGCAAACGCAGGAGCTTGCCAAAGCCAAGCAAATGGCGGATGCCTTAGCTGAAAACACGGACAAAATGGATCCCAAGTCCCGTGCGGAAGCGATGAAAGAATTGAAGGATCTCGTCAAGGAAGCGACCGGAAGCAAAAGCGATTGCGGTAGCCCAAACGGCAATTTGAATTCGACCGATTTCGGGAAAAATAATCTTTCTTCTTCCGAATTGAAGCAGCTTTCGGGCAAGCTTGACGGAAAGATGAAGGAAGTCGAAGGAAAATTGGTTAAGCTGCAAAAGGCTAAACTCATCGATAAAAAAATGCTTGAAGAAAATATTAAGGCCGGGAAAAAGTGTGATGATGCAGGTTTCATCGACGACACAAAAGGCAAAGAGAATGAAAAGTCGAAAGATTGTGTTTTAACCTCCATCACGGCGGTCGAAGGTTTCGGAAAAGGCGGAAGAGATCGAGGTCGAGGCGATGCTCCCATGACCTTCGGAGATAAAACGAAGGAAGGGAAAACAAATTATAAAGATGAGGCACTTCCGCCCGGCGCATTGGACACGAAAAACAGCGTGATGATGCGAATGAGTGTCGGAGCACCATCTCTGGAAGCTGAGGCGCTGAATTCCATTTCCGGTGCTTTAAATTCGGCGGCGGCCGGCGACGGCGGTGCTCATTCTCGTGTCATTCTTCCCGTACACAAGACTGCGGTCAAAAAGTATTTCGAAAGGAGATAACGGTAGGGAAATTCGGAGCCGGTTTTAAGGCCATTTCCCGACAATCACCCAATGGAAGAAATCAAATCCCAAGATAAATTGCTGCAACCTCACGAAATCAAACCCGCGGCGGATCTCGCGGTTAGAACCTTAAGCGAACTGGACAAAATCCTGCTCGGTCGCTCCGAGCTTCATCGGCTTGTTTTGGTGGGTATCCTAAGCCGTGGACATATTCTTTTGGAAGGCGTTCCCGGAGTCGGTAAAACAGCGCTCATCAAAACATTAGGCTTGTTGTTGAATCTCGAATTCAAGAGAGTTCAATTTACTCCCGACTTGATGCCCGGCGATATTCTCGGCGCGCATATTCTTCAACAGACACCGGAGGGAAAACGGGAAATGGTTTTCCAGGAGGGGCCGATATTCACAAATATTCTTTTGGCGGACGAAATCAATCGCGCTTCGCCAAAAACCCAATCGGCTCTTTTGGAAGCAATGCAGGAACACAATGTTACGTTGCTTGGCGTCACTCGACCTCTTCCCAAACCTTTTTTCGTTCTCGCATCCCAGAATCCCATTGAGCTTGAGGGAACTTATCCTTTACCTGAAGCACAATTGGACCGTTTCCTTTTCAAACTCAAGGTTCCCAACCCCGATGTCAGAACCATCGAAGAAATAATTTCCACGAGGCGTCATGGTGAACCGCCCCTTCCTTCGATAAGGCTGACGGCGCACGAATTGCAATCGATTTTTACGATTCTCGATCAAATTTACCTGGCGAAACCCGTGTCTCGTTACATTTCTCGGCTGGTGGCCGCCACTCATCCGGATTCGCCCGAATCCACCGAACTCGTTAAGCGCTACGTGTCGTTCGGAGCTTCACCGCGTGCTGCGATCGCCATCGCTGAAGCCGCGAGAGGCATGGCGTTTTTCGCGGGAAGACCCACCGTCGGTTTCGAAGACGTCAAAGCTGTTGCGGGTCCGGCTTTAAATCATCGCCTTATTCTTACTTATCAGGCCAAGTTTGACAAAGTAACGACGGAGAGCGTCATTGCCGGCATCATAAAAGCGGTTGATGAAACGGGAATTTCAGTGTCCAACGACATCGAGATAAAAGATGCTGAGATGTCCTGACGCGTTTATCGGTTTCAACCGCTCGAATGCCCGCAAGTGGACGTTCGTAATTATCCGCGGGATATTATCGTTTCTTTTCTTGGCGGTTTCCATGGCAAACGCCGCGGATTTCGGAGATATCCGAATCAATGTTGAGCAGCCGCCGCAGGGAGAAAGCTGTCACGGCTATATCGAGTATCGTGTTTCCCTTAATAACCGATCATCCAATCGATCCCATCGCGTTAACATTGAATTATCGAACATAAATTCCGGAGTTACGGAACTTCGCAAAATCTCGCGTTTGCTTGATATTGCGCCGCAATCGCAGGCAAATGTTTCTATCTTTCAACCTTCACTTCAATTTTACTCCGACAGACTGAATGTCGAGATCGACGGTTTGCCGCAGTCCGATGGTGTTCCGATAAGGACGGCCTATAGCGGGCATGGTTGGGGCAGTAAAGCTCCCTTGATATTATTGAGTCAAAGCATCTCGATTGCGGATTGTACATCGCATCCGGGGCTAAAACCGCCGACGACTTACGAACCTGCGATTAAGTTCGTGAATGTTGCCGGTTCTTCCGCCGAATGGAGCCGGAATTGGCTGGGTTACACCAGATATGACGGTTTGATGATTCCCGCTTCGGATTTCAACGAAGCTCCTGCGCAAATACAAGCGGCAATCTGGAAATACGTCGAGGTGGGCGGGACGCTTGCGGTTTTGGGAAAAATCGAAATCCCCGTTCCTTGGGCGAGTCCGTCGGAAAATATCGGGAGTTATAAGGAATTTCCGGTGGGATTCGGAACCTGCATGATGTGTTCCGAAAAGGATATGTCTTCCATAGATGAAATTACGATGAAGAAGATCAAAGATGCCTGGAAAAAAACCCTCGCTCCTTGGGAACGAAGTTATTCTACAACCAATATGTACAATACGTTTCCGGTTGTGGAAGGCACGGCAATTCCAATCAGGGGAATGTTCCTGTTGATGTTTTTGTTCACGATTTTAATCGGACCTGTTAACTTGTATTTTCTCGCCAAAAACAAGAAAAAACTATGGATACTTTGGACGGTGCCGTTCTTTTCAATCCTTACCTGCGGAGTCATTTTCGCATATGCCTCATTTATTGAAGGCTGGGACATAACCACGCGCATTGAGGGTTTTTCAATATTCGATGAAAATTCACAGAAGGCTACTACGCTTGCATGGGCCGGATATTATTCTCCGTTGACCCTGAGCGAAGGATTCCATTTCGGTCTTGATACGGAAATTACTTTGGAGACGGAATCCTACAGCCGCGGTTACGAACAACGCGACAGGGAAATAGACTGGACCAACGACCAGCATCTGGGGCAAGGTTGGTTGAATGCGCGGATTCCGACATATCTTTTATTGAGAAAAACCGAATTTCGACGCGAACGCTTGACGTTACAGGATAATCCGGATGGAAAAGCCGTTCTGAACGGTCTCGCCAAAACCATATTGAAACTGACCATGGCGGATCACGACGGCAAAATTTTCATAGCCGAGAATATCGCGCCGGGAGCCGTTGTCAAGCTTCACGAAACCGGGCAGAATATCACCGGGAAATCAGTCCGGAGTTTTCGAGATATCTATATGCAAAAGTGGATTGTCGCTGTGGATGATTACGCCAAAAGTTGTCGGCAATATCTCTGCCCGGATACTTATATCGCCGAATTGGACCAGGCCGTGTTCATGGAAGAATCGATAAAAAATCCGAGATATCGGCGCGAGCATTGGATCGTATTTGGAATAATGAAAGGTCGCTCTTAATGAAGCTCGAAGTTGTACAATTGAAGAAATATTTCGGATCCACGCGCGCCGTAGACGATGTTTCGTTTACGATCGGTTCCGGGCAAATCATGGGTTTCGTCGGACCCAACGGCGCCGGCAAAACAACGACCATGAAGATTCTGGCCACGCTCGATGAACCGACGTTCGGCGATGCCTATATCGACGGAGTTTCGATTACGGAGTATCCGGAAAAAGCCAGGGAGTTGATCGGTTATGTTCCTGATTCGTTGCAGGTTCATACCAATATTTCGGTTCATGATTATCTCGATTTTTTCGCACGGGCTTATGGAATTAAAAGAAGCAAGCGTCTCGCGCTCGTAGAAAGTTTGGAAGATTTTACAAATCTGACGGGAATTGGAGATAAAATGCTTGTCGATCTTTCAAAGGGAATGAAGCAGCGGGTCTGCCTCGCGCGATCGCTGGTAAACGATCCGCCGATATTGTTGCTTGACGAACCGGCCGCCGGTCTTGATCCAAGAGCAAGAATCGAATTGCGTGAGCTTCTCAAAGTGCTGGCTTCGAGAGGAAAAGCCGTTCTGATAAGTTCGCATATCCTTACGGAGCTTGCGGAAATATGCAATGCCGCATTGATAATCGAACAGGGGAAACTGCTAAGAGCTGGTACTTTGGAAGAGATTGTGACACAAGACCGGCGGGAAAGAACTTTGCTGATAAACGTTCTTGAAATGCGCGGGGAACTTCATAAAGATCTGCTTGTCATGCCCAACGTGTTGTCCGCCACACCGGCCGGAAACGGAATCGAAATCGTTTTTGACGGTGATGAGAAGGCTTGCGCGGCGCTGTTGACCGAATTGATAAACAGGGGGTTTGCCGTTACCGAATTTCACCACCAAAAGAGCGATTTGGAAGATGTTTTCATGAAAGTAACACGGGGAGACGTCCAGTGAATTTTATCGAACGACTGTTGGAAAAACTTGATGATCGGATAAATCCGATCGTCGTTAAAGAACTTCGACAAGCCGTCCAGGGAAGATTCGTCTCCGCGATTCTCATTCTCTTTTTGATATCGCAAATGTTGGCGATTTCGTATTGCCTTGTTGCTACCGACGCGGCGGTGGATTTTTCCGTGGGTCGAGATGTCTTCACGTTCCTGCTTTTTCTTCTTTTGGGAACCTGCATTGTTGCGATACCGGCATACGCCGGCTTTCGGTTTTCAAGCGAACGCACGGAGAGCGATTCGGATCTTCTCTTTATTACATCGATAACTCCCGCTTCGATCATCAGAGGGAAATTCACGGCGTCGATGGCATTGGTGATCTTGATTTACAGCGCCTGCATGCCGTATATGACGATCACCTATCTTATGCGGGGAATTGATCTTCCCTCGATTTTCGTGGTTTTAGTCATGAGCGTTTTACCCGTGATGACTTGTTTGATGTTGGTGATATTTTTTGCTTCGTTGCCGATTGCCTCGGTCTATCGTTCCTCTTTGGGAGTCTTGATTTTTCTGCAATTGCTGTGGATCGCCGTTGCGGCGGTCACTTCATTATCCGAGCAGCTGAGAGTAGGAGTGGGTAGTCGAATCGGAACCTTTGCTTTTTGGGAATCATTCATCGGCATATCGATGTATCTCGTCTTCTTTTTCGGACTCTTTTACGTGCTTGCGGTCGCCGCCGTCTCTCCGCCCTCGGCTAATCGCGCATTGAAGGTGCGTCTTTATTTGACTTTTTCTTGGATAATCATGGGCGTCGTACTTGGAGCCGCCGCTTTATATCATAAAACTTACCATCCGATTTTACTGTGGATGGGACAAAGCATTTTCGCTCTGTCGATGAGTTTTTTTGTCTCGATTTGCGAGCGTGAGGAAATCGGCAATCGCATCGCGCGAAGCATTCCATCGGGAATGCTTGGAAGGCGTTTGGCGTTCTTTTACTATAGCGGCTCAGCCGGGGGTATTATCTGGGCATGGTTGCATATAATAGCAACCGTTGTTATCGCGAAGGTTTGTAAAGACGCTTTTTTCCCCGCCGTCGGGACGTATCAAAGAGATTTCTTTGAGTTTCTGGAAGTGTTTTTGGGTATAGCTTTCTATTCGTTTTTCTATTCCATGGCCGCGGTTTTCGTAAGAAGATATTTTTTGGAAGGCAGAGTCGAACCCGGCCAAAATTGGTTTTTAGCGATAATTCTCGCCGGTCTTGGCGGCGCGGTTCCCTATATGCTCGGATTGATTATTTCCGGATCTTCCAAGGAAAGTGAAATGCTGCTTTTGGGGAATCCCTTTGCCTTGGGTTACAGCACGCATTTGCGGGAAGCCGGTGTGTGTTTTTCTTTCGTGATGTCTATTGCGCTGCTTTTTCTGAACAAATCCTGGATCAAAGAGCAGATGGAAAAATTCGTACCGCGGAAAAGTTATAACCGCGAAGTAAATGAATCAACCGAAAATGGATGACAGATACAGATCCTTCCTGCTTGAAGGAGAAGCCGTCGGTTCCGGATACGCGCTTTCGATGCCTCGAAGATTGCCGTCCGGAGTTTCGGGGAACCTTTTCGGAAAAGGGATCGGAAGTTCGCTGGAATTTTTGGATCACCGTGAATATCAGCCGGGAGACGACATACGTCATATCAACTGGAACGCGTTGGCTCGTACCGAGAAACTCATCGTCAAGCTTTTTCGGGAAGAAATCACGCCCCATCTGGATTTGTTGATCGATGATTCCGCATCAATGGGGCTTCCGGAAACACAGAAAGCCCGTTCCTTGTTGGGAATGGCCGCTTTACTCGCCAAAGCCGCCGACAACGCCGGATTCAGCCGCCGTGTCTGGTTGTTGAAAAAAGGTTGGGAGTTGATTCCCAACGGTCATCTTCCGCCCAAACTCTGGGAGGGAATCAGCTTGGAATCGGCTTGTGAGGCTTCCGATTCGTTCGTTATGCCGCCGCCTTCCCTTAAACCTTTGGGAATCAGGATAATTTTAAGCGATCTTTTCTGGCGCATCGATCCCGATCTTATGCTCAGGCCGCTTGTCCGCCAAGCTTCAGCGGTGCTCGTCGTTCAAATGCTTTCCCAAATCGATGTCAATCCGGGTTTTTCAGGCAATATCCGCCTTCACGATATTGAATCTTCCGATAATCTGGAACTGGTGATGGACGAGGCGGCATTGCGAAATTACGAGATCGCGCTTGCGCGTCATAGACAATCTTGGAAGACGGCTTGCGATAGAGCCGGCGCGCGTTTTTGCTGGTTGATCGCCGAAAAATTCGTAGAAACCTGGATGCCTTCAGAATTGGTGGCTGGTCAGTTTCTCTCTGTAATAGGAAGCGCCTGATGCCTACTTTCATTTATCCCGCGGCTTTTTGGGGATTAACGGTAATTTTAGGCCTTGCGGCGATATATTTTTTCCGAAGCAAAGCGCAACCGCGCGTGGTGTCAAGCTTGATGCTGTGGTTGGAACAACAAAAACCGGTTGAAGGCGGGATAACTTTTAAAAATTTTCAGTTTCCTCTCATTCTTCTTTTGGAAGTTTTGATCGTTGCTTTAATTGTCGTCGCGATGGCGTCTCCGATAATATTCGCCGGGGAAGCGGGAATTCCAATCGTCGTGGTTCTTGACGATTCTTTTTCCATGTTGGCCGGAGCCGAAAATTGCGCTCGACTACGCGCCATTGAGGTTGTACAAGACCAATTGAATGTCGAGAAGAGATTCTATGCCCGCTTTATCATCGCCGGACGGAATGCCGAATTCATGGGTGTGACCGCGCGCGATCTTCAGGAAGTCAAAAGCGTTTTGACCGCTTGGAAATGTCGTTCGGCATCATCAAATCTTCATGAAGGAATAACCCTAGCCGTTGAAAGCTCGAAGGAATCGCCGCGAATCATGGTGTTGACCGACCACTCGCCTCCGGCCGGATTTTCCGATAATCGGGTAAGGTGGTTGGCATTCGGGAAATCTTCTTCCAATACGGCTATCGTCAATGCATCGAGAAGCCGCTTTGACGAGAGGGATCGAGGTTTTCTCGAAATAGCAAATTTATCGTCTCAACCGGCGAAAATTACGGGCGCCGTTAAAGCCCTTTCCTCGGGAAAAATAATCCAGGATTTGTTGGTGGAAATGGAACCGCACGGTAACCGCCGGTTTATTTTCAATATTGACGATCCGGCTGAAACCATCGAAGCCGTTATTGGAAGCGATGCGCTTGATATAGACAACGAAATCGTTCTTGCGCCCAACCGAAAAAAAGCCGTTCGTTGCTCATTGCGCTTACAAAACGACAAACTCCGAAGTCTCGTTGAAAAAGCGGTTACAGCCGCCGGCGCTGATTTGACAAGCTCATCCGAATACGATTTGATTTTGACGGATCAATCCGATTTTATCGCTTCATCGTCGAGCGAATGGGTGACGGAATTCGTTTCGGAAAGTCCGGCGCTGGCTTTCACCGAACCTTTCGCGATGGACCGCCGCCATCCGCTTACGGATGGGCTTTCGTTGGAAGGAACCGTGTGGGGAGCTGGGAACGAGGAAAATTTTTCCGGTGTTCCGGTTATCATCGTCGGAAATGTCCCTTTGGTTACGGAAGCAAAAGAACCTGCCGGCGGAAAGCGAATAAGAATAAGGTTTTGTTGCGATCTTTCGACGCTGCCCAATTCCCCCGATTGGCCCATCTTCTTTTGGAATCTCCTGCAATGGCGCGAATCGCGAAAACCCGGACCTCTTGTTGCAAATTTAAGGTTGGGAACCGATGCTAGAATTTATACGAAATCCGGAAACCGAAAACTGGAAATCTTAAACGTTGACGGCACGACTTTTAAACCGGTTCATCAGGGCGAAATATTTTCGTTTTACCCCTCTGAAGTCGGAATCACCCGCATTAAAACGGATGACGAATCATACGCGATTGCGGTAAATGCCTTAACCAGGGATGAATCGGATCTTTCGCATCTTGAAACCGGGAACTGGGGCGACTGGATGGCTTTCGAACCTTTCAGACTGGAAGCAATAGACGTCAAATGGGCTTTTCTCATTCCGGCTCTTGCGATACTGGTTTTTCATATGGCCATGATTTCCCCTAAAGCGGTGAGAGGACGAGAATGACGTTGCTTCATCCGGCCTGGCTTATTTTAATCCTACCTCTTTGGATATCATTCCAATTCTGGAAAATTCCCTCCGCCTTCAGGAGAGCGTTGCGAATCATCTGCCTGCTTTCAATTCTTCTTGCGCTTTGCGGCTTGTCGCTGAAACTTTCGGGGCGCGAGGGCTTGATTGTAATCGTCGCCGATCGCAGTTCCTCAATGCCGATGAATTCCGATAAAGTCATCAAGGATGCGATCGACATCGTTCATGAAAAAATGCCCGAACATTGTCGGATGGCCGTTGTTGCTTTTGGAGAAAAGACGGTTCTCGAACTTCCGCCCAGCAAAGGGAAGTTTGGAGAATTTAACGGTAGTGTTGGCAAGGATGGATCGAATCTGAACGAGGCTTTGGAAAAAGCCCTTTCCTTGATTCCACGCGATACTTCAGGTAGAGTTTTGGTTCTCTCCGACGGACGATGGACCAGAAAAGATCCTAAGGAAGTCGAAAGCAGAGCGGCCGTTCGCAAGATCGCGCTGGATTTTCGAAAGATGGACAGACCGTCGGTCGGCGATATAGCCGTCGATCATATTGATTCTCCGCAATCCGTTATACCCCGCGAATCGTTTTTAATAACCGTTTGGATCAGATCTCCGGTCAGCCAAACCGTGGATTTTGCGGCATATCGGGACAAGTTGACGATAGTAGCCGAAAAACGGGAAGTCCCGGCGGGTTTAAGTCGCGTTTTTATTCGGGATAAAGCAGGTCTTTCCGGAGTATTGAATTACACTTTTAAAATTACGGGAAAAAATAAAGACCCGGTTCCGGAGAACAACACCGCGAAACTTCTCATCGGCGTCGTCGGACATAAGCCGATTCTGCTGTTGAGTGAAAGCGTCGATTCAGGCTTTTTCAAACTGCTTTCCAAATCAGGTCTTCCCGTTCAATGTCGTTTGCCCCACGAGTGTTCTTGGTCATTGGAAGAGTTGGGAAATTTTTCCGCCGTCATCATCGAAAATGTTGCCGCTCAAAAGTTGGGATATCACGGAATGGGCACTTTGGCTGCTTGGGTGTCGGAAATCGGCGGCGGACTGATGATGACGGGGGGAAAAAGATCATACGGACCCGGCGGATATTTCAAATCCGCATTGGATCCCATTCTTCCGGTTTCCATGGAGCTGCGCAGCGAGCATCGCAAATTGTCTTTGTCTATTTGCATCGTTCTCGATCGTTCGGGAAGCATGGCTATGTCCGCCGGCGGCGGCAGAACGAAGATGGATATGGCGAACCTGTCGGCGGTTCAGGTTCTCGATCTTCTCTCGCCGATGGATGAGTTGGGAGTAATCGCCGTTGACAGCTCTCCTCACGTCATTGCCGAACTAGGACAGTGCGACCAAAAGGGCTATGTCCGAGACAACATTTTATCGATCGATTCCATGGGCGGAGGAATCTTTGTTTATGAAGGTCTTGTCGCAGCCGCCGA
>Ga0074199_1000073_pt1 | contig 240040 bp, 191 predicted proteins | sample EPASupsiteSAE347_FD_64528 | JGI IMG/M metagenome (GOLD analysis project Ga0074199, IMG submission 64528) | Bioremediated contaminated groundwater from EPA Superfund site, New Mexico - Sample SAE3-47 | ecosystem: Environmental > Aquatic > Deep subsurface > Groundwater > Contaminated ...
GGCGTCTTTTCCCAGTCCCATGCGGAAAATCGAGGGGCCTCGCTCTCCTCGTTCGATCTCTCTTTGGGAACATCCGCCATGAATGGTGTGCCTCCTCAGTCGCCGGTATCCTTTCCCACCATTTAGTAGCAGAAAACGTGGTCCGTGTCCCGTTAAAAATGGTATTCCGTCCTCCATTCAGTCAAATTTTTCGTGGTGCCCCCCCGCGCTGTCTGGGCAGAAACGTACCCTGTGATTAGATACGGAGAAGCTGCTCCATCATGGCCCCGAGTCATGTGCGGGTAGCCGTGAGGCTGCACGTGAAGCAGTTGACAGGGGAAAACGCGGGCCAGCCATTGAGCTCCGAAATCACCCATCCGGGATGCCGACCCAGTGATCCCAAGGGGAAGGCAACACTGGGGAGGGCGTTATGCAGCGAGTCCTCCGCAGGTCCCGCGGAGTCTACGACCCTGTGCACGCGTGGACATTCTATGCTCGAGAACCGGGAGATCTCCACAGCCTCTGAGGCGTAGTGTCAGAGCGGCCGGGGAAGGCCAGTGGCTGCAATCCCGGCATGTACGCTGTGGAGAAGTCAGACATCGGCGTAGTGTGCGCTGGACAGCGCTCAAGTCAGGAGGGTTAAAGTCCCTCTGGCTCTCGGATGAGGGGAGCCATATCCAAAAGCGGGGGTAATGCCTCGCTGGCCGGGAGAATGAATAGGGAGAACCCTAAACGGGCACGAAGCTGGAAACGGCGGATACAGCCAAGGGGAAGCACCTAAGTTCAGTCTCAGTCGCAGAAGACAACCGGAGGGCAGGGTGTCCACCGTGAGGTGGAATCCGAAGGGCATGAGGAGAAGTACCGGGCCGTAATCGAGGGGTTATCCCACTGATGAACCGGTCGGCCAAAGATGGGGCAAGGTCGAGCCCGCACTATGGGGGCGAAGGCGTTCTCATCCACCCATCGTACCAAGGTGTTTGCGGATGGCACGGTACGGAAGATCTGAGCGTGACTCCAGGAGGACTCATGCGGTTTGCGGGTGGCACCGCAATCAGCGACCCTATAAGCCGAGAGGTGAAGTGGGAAGCGATGCCGGGTGAGTAGTCGGACGGCCTGGTAGTACCTTGAAGCGAGGTGAAAGCCTCGTGACCGTGAAAACGGCAGCCGGGTGGGCTGGGGAAGGAGACCGGCAAAGGTGGTCGAGTGGAAACGGGAGGTAAGATGAGTAAGGACAGTGGCGCGGAAAGTTCGCTTAGTGAAAAACCCATAAGCCACTGGCCGAGGAGACTTGCCGACTGGCTCAACCCGACGGGAGCGAAGAAGGTCCACTCATTGGTGGATAAGGTTTACAAGCGGAAGAACTTGGAACTGGCCTGGGAGAAGGTGCGGCGTAACAAAGGGAGTGGCGGTGTGGACGGACAGAGCCTTGAGGAGTTCAAAGAGTTGCTCGACGAGCATCTCGATAGGCTTCATGAGGAACTGAGAACGGATACCTATATGCCCCAACCCGTACGACAACATCTGATCCCAAAGGCAGGACAGCCGGGCAAGTTTAGAGCCCTTGGCATTCCAACGATCTATGATCGTGTATGTCAGCAGGCGCTATTGAACCGGTTGGAGCCGATCTTTGAGCCGGTATTCGATGATGCCAACTTCGGGTATCGGAAGGGAAGATCGGCTAAAGATGCGCTGGGGAAGATCTGGAAGGAAGTGAAAGATGGGCATGAGTGGATCGTGGATGCGGACCTGAAAGACTTTTTCGGGTCAGTGGACCATGGAAAGCTTATGGCCCTCATGAACCGGCAGATATCTGACGGTCGCGGGTTACGCCTCATCGAGAGAATGCTCACCGCGGGGTGTTTGGCCGGTGGGAAGGTACTTCCCACCGAACAAGGCACTCCTCAAGGTGGGGTGGTTTCACCGCTGCTCAGTAATGTCCTGTTGACCCCGTTTGACCGGGAGATGCGGCGCAAAGGGTATCGGTTGACAAGATACGCCGATGACTGTGCGCCACGAAGGCGCGGAAAGGAGTTTCTCAACTGACTCCTAAACTGCAGCCATGCTGCACAAAAGATGAAGGCAGGCCCCTCGGAGCCGTCATGCAGGTGAAGGCTCCAAACCACCTTAAGCTGCTGTGGTCAAAAGCCATGGTGGTGAGCGTTAGGGAAAAGGTCCCGCGTGACGGGATCAGGTGAGTGCCATGGAGACGAACACAAGTGAACCGCTGATAAAGTGTCGAAAGCGTAGGAACGTCATCAAAACCAGGGGGGAGTCGTTAACCTGGGATAAGTCCGGAGGCTACCTGTTTACTGTCCGGACGGTGGCCGGCATGGAGGCGGCGTGAACATGGTGCAGGCTTTTGTGCGGAACGTGGGAACCTACGACTCCGATGTGAAGGGAGAAATCCAAGTGGAGGACCCACAAGGATGAGAGTACCGATGCGGAGTATAGGGGCGGAGCAACCCGTAGTAGTGGAGAAGTCCCTGTAATGGGGATGGAGCGAAGGGGTTGCATTATCCAGTTTTGAAAATTGGTCAACCGCGCCAAGGCGAGGGAGGATCTGGTGGACAAAACAAAGCCGTTTGAGATTTCCAAACATGTCGTATGGGACGCTTACAAGCGTGTGAAGGCGAACAAGGGGGCCGCGGGGATTGACGATGAGTCGCTTGCGGATTTTGAAGAGAACCTCAAAGACAATCTCTACAAGATCTGGAACCGCATGTCTTCGGGGAGTTACTTCCCCCCGCCGGTTAGAGCGGTTGAAATACCGAAGAAGAACGGTGGAGTAAGGATTCTCGGTGTTCCCACGGTAGCTGATCGTATAGCCCAGATGGTTGCCAAGTTGTATTTTGAGCCGATGGTGGAGCCCTATTTTCATCCGGACTCCTACGGGTACAGGCCCGGTAAATCAGCCGTCGATGCCGTTGCCGTCACACGGCAACGATGCTGGCGCTACGACTGGGTGCTCGAATTCGACATCAGAGGTCTGTTCGATAACATCGACCATGAGTTGCTCATGCGCGCCGTCAGGAAACACACCGAATGTGTGTGGCTGCTCCTCTACATCGAACGATGGCTCAGAGCGCCGTTTCAGATGGAGGATGGACGGCTGATAGAGCGCAATAAGGGCACGCCTCAAGGAGGTGTGATCAGTCCCGTCCTTGCGAATCTGTTCCTCCATTATGCTTTTGACAAGTGGATGGAAAGGCATCAACCACAGAATCCATGGGCGAGATACGCAGATGATGCTGTGGCCCATTGTCGGACCCGAGAGGAAGCGGAAGCCCTATTGGAGCGGTTACACGGGCGCTTCGGGGAATGTGGTCTGGCGTTGCATCCAGATAAGACCCGAATCGTATACTGCAAGGATGATGATCGTCGTGGCGAATACCCGGAGACAAAATTCGATTTCCTGGGATACACGTTCCGTCCCCGGCGATCCAAGAACCGCTACGGTAAGTTCTTCATCAACTTCACTCCCGGAGTCAGCAACAAGGCGAGCAAGGCAATGCGCCAGACTATTCGGCAGTGGCGTCTGCACCTGAAACCGGATAAGGAACTTTTGGATATATCCAAGATGTTCAATCCGGTTCTGCGGGGATGGATCAATTACTATGGGCGCTTTTACAGATCTGCGCTGTATCCTGTCATGCGACATATGAATCGAGCTCTGACTCAATGGGCTCGGAGGAAATACAAGAGGCTAAATCGCCATCGACGCAAGGCCGAGTACTGGCTGGGGAGAATCGCAAAACGCGAACCTCAGCTTTTCGCTCACTGGAAGATGGGGGTTTTGCCGTCGGCTGGATGATGGGAGCCGGATGAGCCGAGAGGTTCACGTCCGGTTCTGAGAGGGCCTGGGGGTGAGATTCCCCCGGGCTACTCACCCTGTGATTGTATTCGCTTCCGAGCAGGATGCGAAGCGTGTAATGGAGGTGCTTCCGAAGCGATTCGGCAAGTTTGGACTGACCTTGCATCCCGAGAAAACGAAGCTGGTGGACTTCACACGCCCGAGCAACGGGCGGGAAGGCCCCGAGAGCTTCGACCTTCTCGGTTTTACTCACCTGTGGGGCAAGTCCCGCAAGGGGCGCTGGATTATCCAGCGCAAGACGGCGAAAGGCCGCTTTGCCCGTGCGCTCAAGCGGGTAGCCCAATGGTGCGAATCCCAACGGCACCTGCCGATGCGCCTGCAACAGCAGGCCCTGAGCCGCAAGCTCATGGGCCACAACCAGTATTACGGAATCACAGGCAATTATCGAGCTCTGTCGAAGTTTTACTGGGCCGTGCAGAAGGTCTGGCAAAAGTGGCTCAACCGCCGCTCTCAGAATGCGAAGATGACTTGGGAACGCTTCAATCGGTTGCTTAAGAGGTACCCTCTTCCCGCACCTCGGGTTGTTCACTCTGTCTATGCAGCAAAGCCATGATATGAGGAGCCGGATGCGTTCAATCGCGCACGTCCGGATCTACGGGGGCCGGGGGCAGGCAACTGCCCTTGGCTACCCACCGGGGAGGGGGGTATTCCACATCAAAGTATTCAGGTTGCCTCCTGGGTGGCTCTTCCATGACAGGAAGCACCAAGGAGCTTTTCAGCGGTTTTCAGCGGGTGATGTCCACACTTGCAATTGGGTACGCCGCCCCAAAAAACGAGGACAACAGTTCCGAATTTACCAGGCTTGACTTGGGATCGCCGTCAACACTTAATTACCCGATCACGCTCAGGAAGCTGCCTGCCAGGATTCAGTAATAATCCTGCTTTGCTTCGCATTCATCATTTCCTCTGTTAAATGCCAGTTCGATAGAAAGGCGCCGTAGAAGCCTTTCATATCATCAACCTTGATAGCTTTATCGGGGCACATGTACACGCAATGCATGCATCCGATGCAAGAGCCGGGGTCAGACAACCCCGTGTCAGCATCAAACGCCTGGGCCGGACAATTTGTTTCGCAATTGCGGCACATACTGCATTCTCCCGCAATACGTACTGGATTTATCCACGATCGTTTTGTAATCTTCTGGCTATTTGCCAGAGAGGCGATGACCTGATTATAGCCAAACGGTTTCTGCAACCTGAGAATTGGCGTGGCCTCCTGCGAAAAACGCTCGTCCGCCAGGGCCGAGTATTCTTGCGCCACAGCAATGTCTTGTGCGTTAGGGCGTTCGGGTAAGACTCTCCAACCGCCAATATTAAACGAATGCCGTCCAAGAAATTCCGCTGAGAACAGCACGCCAAAGCCAGCCTGCTCCAGGAGTATTTTGGTGTGGAAATGGGCATACCCAGTCGTTCTTCCTCCGTAGGTAAAAAACATTGCACATTTCTTTCCCTTACCCTCCAATGTCGGCAGCCACTCATTGATCACACTGGGTGCAAAATCCAAGAATACCGGGGATCCGAAGATGATGCCATTGAAGTCATCAAACGCCAGCCGATTTTGGCGAGACGAATACGTCGTCACGTTGAACTCCTGCACCGCACAGCCGCGGTTCAGCAATCCGTCCTGAATTATTTTGACATAATTGTACGTAACCTCAGTGGCGGAGAAATAGACAAGGGCGATTTTGATATCAGGCATGAACTTTCCTCCATATGCAGGTCAATGCAAAATCCGGCAATGGCAACGAAGTATCTCGAAGTATACTCCCTATTGGGCGAATGAGATATGCAAAGGCGTAGGACTGCCGATGGTATCACAGAGTGGACATCGGTCGACAAGCTCCAATCGAAAATCCTCCTTTTCAGCCTCGGTTAGTTTGGAGGCAATTTCCACCCGCACTGACAGTTTTGAGAATCCCGCCCTCGTGTCTGTAGGAATGCCAAACGCCCTGGCAGGGTCGATATCCCCGGCAACCGATATTCGGAGGTCATCAAGGTCGATTTCCCTCTGCATTGCAATATAGCGGCAAATATTTAAAACGCATCCCCCAAGCGCCATGGCCAGGCATTCCGGCGGGGTCGGACCGGCATCTTCCCCTCCCCGTTCCTTGCTCACATCCATCAGGATTTGGTGATCGCGAACCTTGGCAACCACCCGACGATTGGGGCCCGCAGTCAGTGTTGTCCGGATGTGTATTAGTTCCATTTGGTCGGCGGATGTGTTTTCATTTGAATTCATGCTCGTCTCCTCCCTGAAAATTAATCGTTATCTCAGATTACGATTTCCTGCCCGTGAGATTTCGTATATACATGTATATCTGACACGTAACGCCTTGTCCAATGAGTTGTTTTCATATGCTTATCGTATAATTCGATTAATGGAGAAGGAAAATCCATGGATCTGCAGCGCCTGCAAACCTTCCGGACAGTGGCGACCCTGATGAACTTCAACCAGGCTGCCGCGCTCCTCAATTATGCCCAGTCAACTGTTTCAGCCCAGATCAAGAGCCTTGAAACCGAATTAGGGATCATGCTGTTCAAGAGAGTCGGCAAATCCATTGAACTCACGGAGGCTGGAGCAAAGATGCTTGTTTACGCCGACAAACTATTGGCCATTCAGGATGAAGCATTGGCCGAAGTTACCGGCAGAAATCAGGGGTCCGGTCTGCTGACCTTGAGGATGCCTCAGACCTTGGCCACCTATTATCTTCCTCATATTTTCCATGCATATCATCCCCGATTTCCAGGGATGAGATTGGATATCACCAGCTGCGCGATGCATTCGCTGGAGAACGAACTGCGAATCGGCACGGTAGATCTGGCGTTTTTACTTGGTGACTCCATCGGTTCAAAAAACCTGGAGTCCGAGTTCCTTGGTAGTGAGCCACTTGCCATCGTAACTCATCCCGATAATCCATTGACGGCATGTGGACAAGCTGATTTCAAGGACCTCGAAGGACAGGTTCTCATTTTGCCCAAAAGTGATTGCGGATACCGGATGGGGTTCGAACAAGCATTGGCATCTGAAAGAGTGACAGTCGCCACCGTAATAGAAATGAACAGCATTGAGGCCATTAAACAGACGATCATGTCAGGAATAGGAGTAACCGTTATCCCTGAAGTTGCCGTTCGCGCAGAGGTAAAAGATGGGCGAATAGCCAGGGTTTCCTGGATGGACGATATGGAAACAGGGATTTTGATGATCAGGTATAGGGATAAATGGTGTTCTCAGGCCTTGGAGACCCTTATTGGCATGATAAGGAGCTTTTTCAGCGTTAGCCATTAGGCAAAATTGCCAGGAATCGCATTTGGCATCTGGTCGATTACTGGAAGGGAATCGGGCGACCAGGCGGTGACCTTGAGGCGGTTATCCAAACCAGCCGGGATGCATTGAAGAGAGTGCTTCAGGGAAATATTGCTGTTGTTACGCGCCGCAAGGAGCCAACTCTGCGTTTGACCCAATTGCAGGTGTGGACATCACCCGCCGAAAACCGCTGAAAGGCTCTTTGGTGGTTCCTGCCATGGAAGAGCCACCGGGAGGCAACCTGAATACTTTAATGTGGAATACCCCTCTCCCCGGTGGTCTCGATCATGGAATATCCCTCGGGGGTGGCAGAAGGTGAGTTTCCTGCAAGGCAGGATGAAAGGTGTGTGCAGGAGGACTATGATCGGCTGAACATATCAGGAGAAAGGGGACAGCCGATGAAAGAGAAGACCGTGCCAGAGATAGAGAACAGGCTTGAAGGAACTCGGGCCGCCTCCGAGGAGTGGCGCAGAGGACGAAAGAAGCGGGAGCGTATTCCGGAGGCTCTATGGGAAGCCGCATGAAGCTTTCACCGGACTATTCTCCACGCCGAATCGCAAAAGCCCTTCGATTGGTGTCCCTCAGGGGTTTCCCCGTGCATGCGGGGGTGGTCCCGTTGTACCTCGAGCTGGGAAAACTTTCAGAACCAGCCCTTTTGAGGATGACCCAGGAAGCAGTGTTTGAAAAGGGGATTGCTTCGCGGGGGAATAAACACCAAAATCTATCTTGGTCCAACGCCTTTCTAATGTGGCAGCGGGAGCAGGAGCGTCTCCACCCGGCCGGCGAAGAAACTTCCTCGAACATGTACCGCCGAAAGCTCAAAGCCGCCAACAGCAACAAACTCATCGTCTTTGCAGATTCTTCCTTCGGCATTTTTCTCTCTCATGAGGTTTTCATGCTCGCGGGAGTCCCCGTTCACGATGCCGAGAAGGTCCTCAAAATCACTCGCGAGCAAATCTACACGGGTATTATCCCTCCCGATTCCTCCTGATCTCATTTCCCCAATTCTCCGTTGCGCCCCGGTATTTTGCCGTTTCCTTATATCGGAGTTCCATGCTCGAGTATTTTTCTTTCCTTTTTTTTCATATTCTGCTATGTAGAAAAATTCAGGACAGGCCCGATGAGCGCCTGTTTTTGTTTTTTCCATGGAACGGTCTGCCCCGTATTACGTCCAGGTTGTCCCGGGAATGCCCGCTTATGCCGATTCATCTTTGGGAACGGCCGATTTCAAGGATCATGGGGTGCGCCAAACCCGGTCCTTCCGCCTCGCATCGTGTGCGGTGGAAGGGACGTTCCGGGCGAAGCGCCGCTCGCAATCGCCCGCGACGGCGGAGCGGCGTCTCGATCGGGGAGGCTCTTGCAGAACCCGCGACAACTTCTCTCCAGCCCGGGCCGGGGGAACGGGGAAATACCCGGATTTCCGCTCTCCGCTGGAAACGTGCCGGGATGGACTTTCCGGGACGATGGCTCGTTCCGGTTTTGCAGGAACCTGAATTACTCACATCATAAGGAGCACTTGCAGGACATCATGGCAAACGACGGAAACGATCTCACGACACTTCGCAATATCGGGATCAGCGCGCATATCGACTCGGGGAAGACCACCCTCACGGAGCGCGTCCTGTACTATACGCAACGCATCCATGCCATGCACGACGTGAAGGGCAGGGACGGCGTGGGCGCCACCATGGATTTCATGGAGTTGGAAAAGGAACGGGGCATAACGATCCAGTCGGCCGCAACCCATTGCACCTGGCAGGGGTTCTCCATCAACATCATCGACACCCCCGGCCACGTGGATTTCACCATAGAGGTTGAAAGGGCGCTTCGGGTGCTGGACGGCGCCATCCTCGTCCTTTGCGCCGTGGGCGGAGTTCAGTCCCAGTCCGTGACAGTGGATCGCCAGATGGTGCGCTACAAGGTTCCGCGCCTGGCTTTCATCAACAAGTGCGACCGGACGGGGGCGGACCCTTTCAAAGTGGTTCGCCAGCTCAGGGATAAACTCAATCATAACGCTGTGTTGCTCCAGATTCCCATGGGCCTGGAATCGGACCACGAGGGCGTCATCGATCTCGTGGCGATGAAAGCCCTGCGGTTTGAAGGCGGTCACGGGGAAGAAATCGTGGAAGGGGAAATACCTCCGGACCTCCTGGGTCTTGCGGAGGAGAAACGCGAGGAGATGCTCGACGCCGTTTCCCTTTATTCCGACGAACTCACCGAAGCGATCCTCGAAGACCGGGTGACGGAAGATCTCATCCGCCAGGCCGTCCGCAACGGTACTCTTTCCCTCCGGTTGACGCCGGTTTTCATGGGCTCGGCTTATAAGAACAAGGGCGTTCAACCTCTGCTCGACGCGGTGCTCCGCTACCTTCCGAGTCCCCTCGACGTTGAAAACGTCGCCCTGGACCTCGACCGGGAAGGAAAGGAAGTGGCTATAACGAACGCTCTCGGTCTCCCGGTCGTCATGCTGGCCTTCAAGCTCGAGGTGAGCCGCTACGGTCAGCTCACCTACGTTCGGCTCTACCAGGGCTCCCTCGCGAAGGGGGATACCATCGTGAACATGCGCACGGGGAAGCGGGCCAAGGTCGGACGGCTCATAAGGATGCACGCCGACGAGATGGAGGAGATCGAAAGCGCCTCGGCCGGGAGCATCGTCGCTCTTTTCGGAATCGACTGCGCGTCGGGGGATACCTTTACCGACGGTCGAATCCGCTATGCCATGACGTCCATCCACGTTCCCGCGCCGGTCATCTCCCTTGCGGTGAAGCCCAGGGACAAGAAGGGCGAGATGAACATGAGCAAGGCGCTCAGCCGGTTCACCCGGGAAGACCCCACCTTCAGGACCTACCTGGATGAGGAAACCGGGGAAACGATCGTCTGCGGGATGGGGGAGTTGCATCTCGACGTCTACGTGGAGCGCATGCGCCGCGAGTACCAGGCGGAAGTGGACACGGGCATGCCCAAGGTGGCCTACCGTGAAACCATCACGCGAAAGAGCGAATTCAATTACACTCACAAGAAACAAACGGGAGGGGCCGGGCAGTACGGCCGCGTGGCCGGGTTCGTGGAGCCTTTTTCGGAAGGCGACTATCAGTTTGTGAACCAGGTATCCGGCGGCGCCATCCCCACGGAGTACATACCTGCCTGCGACAAAGGCTTCCAGGCGTGTCTCAAGAAAGGATCGCTCGGGGGCTTTCCCATTGTCGGGGTGCGGGCGGTCGTGAACGACGGCGCTTCCCATAGCGTCGATTCATCCGATACGGCCTTCCAGCAGGCGGCCATAGGCGCCTTTCGGGAAGCTTACCAGAAGGCCGGGCCGATCGTTTTGGAACCGCTCATGAGGGTCGTCGTGGAAACGCCCTCGGAATTCCAGGGAACGGTGCTCGGAACGTTGAACCAGCGGCGGGGCATGATCGTCAGCACTTCGGAAGACGGCGCCTTCTCGAGCGTCGAAGCGGAGGTTCCCCTTGCGGAGATGTTCGGCTACTCCACCGTCCTGCGTTCCTCCACCCAGGGAAAAGGGGAATTTACTATGGAATTCGCCCGCTACAATTCCGTTCCCAAGAGCGTTGCAGAGGAAGTCATACGGAAGCAGAAGGAAGAACAAAAGACGCAGAAATAGGGCGGACCCGCCCGCAGAGCGATGAAGAATTCTTTTGGACCCTCTGCCGGTTAGTGTATCATGCAAACAGTGAATCCCAGGTGTGGCGGCGACCTTCCATGCCTTTCAACCGATAGTGCGAATCGCACGAGGAGATGATTTGATGCTTCCTGAAAATCCAACCAGTCCAGCCGCTCCGGAGAATCTCTTGAAGAGGCTGGCGGAACCTCTGAGGCCGGGCGACATGGGCGTCCTGATGGCGGGAGCCGGTGTGGGTAAGACCGCGTGCCTTACCCTTATCGCCCTGGACCATCTCTTTCGCGGCGCCCAGGCGATCCATGTCTGCATCGATGGAACTCCGGAAAAGATCAAGGTGTGGTACCACGAGCTCTTGAAAAACATCGCGGCGGCGGCGCCCGGCGAAGATCCTTCCCGGCTGCTTCGCAGGATCGAGCCGCTTCGTTTCATCCTGACCTATCTCCACCAGACCTTCAGCATCGAGAAGCTCGACCGGAGCCTCCTGAACCTCAGAGAGCAGGCGAAGTTCTCACCGGCCATGATGGTTCTGGACGGCCTGGATTTCGACCGGGCTTCCCGTTCGACCATAGAGTCCCTTCGGGCTTTCGCTCAAAGGCAAGGCGTCTCCGTCTGGATGTCGGCGCGAACGCACCGCCACATTTCCGTGGCGAACGAACGGGGCATTCCTTACCCGTGCCACGAAAGCGACGATCTTTTTCAATCCATTTTGCTGCTCGAACCCCTTCCCGACGCCATCCGGATGAAGGTCCTCAAAAGGGATGGCGCTTACACGCCCGCCTGCCCCGAGGTCTTTCTCGACCCGGAGACCTATCTGCTGCGTGGGATCTGAACCGGTGGGATAGGGGGTTGAACGGGCGCGTGCCACGTGTGGATGGGAGCATCCCGTGGAAGACGATCTCATTACCAGCCTGACGCGTCAGGTCAAAGAAGACGTAATCGAGAATTACCTGAGAGAACGGAAGCTTGCGTTCTTGCAGATCGAGTCCCTCCAGTGGCAGGCGGGCATCACCAGGGCGCGCGCAGGAAGCGCGGCCAGGTGTCTGAACCGTCTGGCGTACCTGACGATCCATCCCGGAATCGCTGCAAAGCTTGCCGACGCCCTGTGCATTCCCGCCGGCTCCTATTGGAGCGGGTGCCTGGAACAGCGCCTCCCGAGCGAACTCCAACTCATCCATGTGAGGGGTTTGACGGTAAAATCGAAATTCAGGAAGCTGGTTCTCGAATCGTACGGACGGCTGGACGCCTGGATGGAGAAGTACCGAAACGCGTACGAAGATCTTCAGGCCGAATGCCGCGCGGTCAATCACAACATCACAGCCTTTCAGAATAATTTCGATCTCCTGGGTATCCTCAGCTTCTTGAGGAACCTCGATACCCTGGCCGTGGGAAAAAAACTGGTCCTCGGTGAAAACTTCACGGCCGAGGAACTGGCATCCCTGGATCAGAAGCTTTACATTCGTCCCATGTCCTTTGAGGAGCTCAATGTCCCCGCTCCCCTCCCGTTGCCGAAACCCGGACGGATCGAGGGATTTCTCTGCGATCTTGCAGACGAAATCTACCGGAGGCATGCCTCCGAGGTGAGGCGGATCATGCGATAGCGCATGGAGGACTTCCGTTCGAACGCTTCCCGGCGAAGGGCTCCGCAAGCCGCGCCATGCGAGTTGCGCCCGAGGGAGCCCGGCCTTGCCACGTTGCTCGTTTCATCCGAAAATTCATGACATTTCGTAAACATGATGCGATTTCGTCACGCTTCGGAACCGGAGGGGCGCGTTTCAATGCGTGCGGAGCGAAGGTGAAGGGAACCTCTTGGGCGGACTCTCGATGCGCCATTTTGGGTAGCTTCCGTGTTTCGGTGAGAAAAATTTTGTATCTCCCAGGACCTTCTTCTGCCTCGATGACGTGGGGGACATTTTCCATTGTGATTCTACGTCATCAAAATCAAGTATTATCATATTGTTACCATTAGATAGGCGTCTCGCCAACCGTTGGTACGGCTCTTGCTCAATTCAGAGTCGAAGGGAATCGACGACCAGACGAGGAGGAGTGCTCCTCCGACGGGGGCCCCCGGGCAGGTGCCCGGGGGTCCGGGACGACCAATGGGATGCCCCCGATGGAAAGTCGCGGGGAGCAGAATTTGGAGGTGCTGTATGAAACTGAAAACCATTGCTTCGAGCATTGGCCTGGCGCTGCTCCTGGTTTTTGGAGCGTCTGGCGCGGAGGCGCAGATGGTGAATCCTCTGGGCCTCGGGGCCCTGGGTGCGGGCCTTGGTTATCTCGCCGGCGGAAACGCGGCGGGCGCAGCCATCGGCGGAGTTGCGGGAGTGGGCGCGGGCATGCTCTTGAACGCTTCACAGGGTTCGGGGGGCTATGGCTATTATGCGCCTGCCTATCGACGGCCGGTTTATGTCTCGGGCTATTACGGACCGGGCTATCGTGGATATTACAGGCCCCACTACGTCTACAGGCACCATTACCCGGGGTATCGTTCCTATCACGGACACCGCGGCCACGGTCCCTGGCGATAACCTTCATATGAGGAGGGGAGTGGCCGCTCCCCTCCTACAAGTTTTTCCCCCCGAACGACGCTTTGAACCGGAATAATTCATGAGCCTGCCGGAAAAGGGCACACCCCTGCCCCCTGTGCCAACCTCGCCTGCTGCCCCCAGTGAAGTCAGGTTAGACTAGTACAGGACGGCGGAAGTCCCTGACCAGTTCCGGTGGGCACAAGAAGGCGTGCCCACCCTACAGTGCCAGCCGCTTGGTAGGGTGGGCACGGTTTTATCGTGCCCACCAAAACGAGTGCCGAATTTCCGCCCGCGTGTACTAGAACGATACGGTATTAGCGTCCGAGAGGAAAGGCTGAAGCTCTATATACATGCCGCTTCCGGGCATGATACACGACCCTGGCGCTCACTTTAGCAAGCCTTCTGATGACCTCTACTATCAGAGAATTACGGCTATTCGCGACGCGGGAATCCGGGCTAACCCGCTTTGAAATCTTCAAAGTGGTTGTGCAGGATCTGCCACAAAGGAGAACCGGTGGGCTTTCGGGAGTAGCAGACCGACGAATGGGCAGGTATAAGAAATCCTTCGCACGGCACCCGGGTGCACTTTTCACAACGCCGCCGGTGCATGACGGGGATTGGGTGCACCCATCGGCAGAGCTTCGACGCACGCAGGTGCGGAACGTCGCCGGGCACCCGCCGTCCGTCCAGGACGGAGCCGTCGAGATCTTATTGACAGGCAAGACCGTTCATTCTATACCTCGCCTCAACTATGGAAGCTCTTGCCGGATGCAACAACAATTCCCGGCTGCGGAATGCGCTTCCGCAGGCGCAGAAGGGGATTTGTTCGGAGGAGTCCGCGAAGGCGCGAATCCTGGAGCCCCTCTCGGAGCCATTCTGAAGAAGCTTCGGGAATTGCCGCGGATGCAAGTCACGAAGTCGCTTTTATTTTGGGCTTTGCTGCGGCCCGCGATCGTTTCTTCTGCCGGGAGTTGGTCTGAAACCGGGGTATGTCTGATGGTGGATAATACAAAAAAGATTCTCTATGAGGTGAATGAGAACGCGCCTCTGTGGCTGGTTGTCGTCATGGGCATTCAGCATGTCATGCTGATTTACAGCGAAATCGTTCTGTTGCCGGTCATCATCGGTAAGAAGGCCGGCGCGCCCATGGAGCATATCCTTTTTGCAGCCAGTACGGCAGGAGTGGTCTGTGGTCTGGCCACCCTGCTTCAGGTGTTGCGCCTGGGCTGCATCGGCTCGGGCTACACCCTGTTCATGGGAACCTCCGCCGCGTATTTCGCGGGCAGTGTCGCGACGGTCAAGGCCGGCGGATTTCCTCTCCTGGCCACACTCGGCATCCTGGTTGTGCCCTTTGAGATCATGATGGGTTATTTCCTGCGGCATTTGAGGCATGTCATCACACCCGCAGTTGGCGGCGTGATCCTGCTTCTGGTCGTATTGAGCCTTGTGCCTGTGAGCATTACTGAGTGGATGGGCGAAAAGGGAACTCCTTCTTACGCCTCCATGGAACATTTCCTGATCGGTCTGACCGCAATGGTTATTCTTCTTGGCGTGAGTCTCTTCGGCAGCCGATCCCTCAGACTCTGGTGCCCCATCCTCGGCATGATGGGCGGACTCATCGTATCCTGGGTTTTCGGCCAGTTTCAGCCTTACGGAGCCGAATATCCCTGGTTTGGCTGGTTCCGGGGAACGTGGCCGGGGCTGACCTTTGATTTGAAAACGGATCATCTCCCCGTTTTTGCAACCCTTGCGGTTCTTACGGTCATCAACGGCGTTCAGGCCATCGGCAACAGCATGGCCGTGCAGCAGGTCTCCCGGCGCGAACTGCGGCAGATGGACTACGATTCCATACAGGGAACGCTTTACGGCGACGCCGTGGGCAATATCTTGAGCGGTCTGGCTGGAACGGTGCCCAACGAAACATACTCCGAGAACATCTCGATCCTGAAAATCACCGGTGTGGCCAGCCGCAGCGTGGGAGTCCTCGGCGCCCTGCTGTTCATCGCCCTGCCCTTTTCCCCCAAGATCAGTATGATGCTGGTCCATCTGCCCACGCCTGTATTCGGCGGATTTCTCATGGGGCTGGCCGCCATGATGTTTCCATCTGGACTGGAGATGGTTTTCGCTCATGGCATTACCCACCGATCCGGCCTGCTCGTTGGTATTTCTCTTTGCATCGGGGTGCTCGCCGAATCCGGAACGTTCTTTCCCGATCTGTTTCCGCTTTCTCTCGATGTGTTTCTAAATAGCGGCGTTGCCACCGGTGGATTGACCGTGATCACCCTCAGCCTGCTATTCCGTCTGACGGAAAAGCATGGCTTCTCGGTGAGCATGCCCGCGAGCCTCAAGAACCTGCGGACCCTGATGCAAAGTATCGAGCAGGCGGGGAATATGCTGGACCTTTCCCAGGAGCGCGTCTTTCGGCTCCAGTTGGCCTGCGAGGAAATATTCATGCACATCGCCCAGCCGGAAGAAACCGATCTGCCCGAAAACGCCATAGAGCTGCGGATCAGGCAAATCGAAGGCGATCAGTTGGTGGAAATCATCTACGGGAAATGCCTGTCGGATATCGGAAGTGTCATAGTTCCGGGCAACATGATGGCCGCAAGCAAAGAGGAACTGGACCGGCTTGGACTGGGACTGTTCAATGAAATCGTCCGGGACCTTCACCAGGCCAATATCTCCGGCATGACTTACATCTGGTTCAAACTGGCGTGATGCCACCCTCGCGCGTGTTACAGCTTCTGCTTTCGCGCGGATTTATCGTCTCCCGAACCGCTGCACGCGGCCGTCAGGCTCATGATAATAGAGCAGAACAATGAAAGCCACAAAACAGTCCGGGCAGAAAACTGAATCACTCGGTTGCCCCTCCGTCGCTTCCGGTTGCCCGCTTTATTGGGGCACCAACTCCACTCGGCGGTTCTTGGCCCTGCCTTCATCGGTCGTATTCGTGGCGACCGGCGCCAGATAAGCCACTCCATTGGGGGTCAGCCGATTCGGGGCAACGCCGTATTCCTTTGCAAGCATCGCCACAACGGCGTCGGCCCGTTTCTTTGACAGGACCATATTGGAGTCGTAGCCGCCAACGTTATCCGTGTGGCCAACCACGTGCAGCTTCAGACCGGGCTCCTGCTTGAGGAGTTTGCCGATCTCGTCCAGAGCGGGTTTGGATTCCGGTTTTATGTCCGCCTTGTTGGTGTCGAAGAAAATGCCGTAGAGGGCTATGCGTCCCGAGGATGCTATTGTCCTGGACATCTCATCTGCGCTCACCACAACCATGTTTTGGGTCATGGGACGCACTTCTACAATGTCAACAGCCATGTAGGCGCCCCGCCTGGCTTTATAGGTAGCATCGTCCTTCGCCCATTCCACGGCGGTGAGATACACGTAAACGTCTCCCTGGGGCCGTTCGAGCTTTGCGCTGGCGACTCGGATGCCCTTCTGGCCCGCGGCGTAGAAAATATAATTGCTGCGGTTCGTCTTCAGCCCCATCCTCCCGAATGGCGCGAGAAAGTTGCTCCACGCAATCGCATTCGGGTCCTGCGTGGAATCGTATAGAATCTGGAAGCCTTGAGCCTTCAGCTCATTTTGATAGTTGCGGATCAGTTCCGTGGCGCTCGCGTCGCCCTGGGCCTCATACCATATCTGTGTTCGAGCGCCCTCCAGCTTCAATGGCGGTTCGACAAATTCGCGCCGCTTCGTTTCGAGATTGTAGCGTTTGAAGGTAGAGGTCTGCAGGTCGTACTCATCGAACCGCTTCACGTCGTATCCGACTATCTCCGAGCCCCCGAAGCGCTTGAGCAACGGGTGGTCCTTCGACCCGGGCAGATCTGCCGCCCGGAGACCCGTGCACAGAAAGGTCAAAAGAAAAATCGGAACCAACCAGACGATCGCATTCTTTGCCGGGAGACAGAAGCAGGACGTTCTTCTCATTTGTGATGACCCTCCTTTGAGTTTTCATAGTACTGGCTACTCGAGCATGTCATTGAGCCAACGCGGGCTGCCGATGCGGAACGGCCGGACCAATTCAAATAAAAGGCCTCTTCCAGGCAGGGCCGTCATCGGAATGTCCTGCCGCGGGCACCTCACCCCGAGGCGCTCGTCGAGGTGGCCCTGCGGGGATCGGGGATTTGCGCTTTCAAAGGCCATCGGGAGTGCAAGCCATATCGGTAATCTCAGAAATCAGGGCAGCAATCCGGGGGCTGCTGCCTTTCCATTCTGCGATTATGGGCCTTACGCGGGAGAATGTAAAGACGGTCGGCGAATGTTGAACGGTTGGCTCCCATCGTCCCCTGACGCCGTTCGGTCGAAAAGGTCCATGGCGCGTCTCCGAAGCCTTCATTCGTCTACGTTGGCGTTCAAGCGGTAGCCCATGCCGTAGATAGTGGTGACCACTTCTTTTTCCGGCAGGTATTTTGCGATCTTCTTTCGCAGGTTCTTCACGTGGGAGTCGATGGTCCTGTCGTAGCCCTCGAAGTCGTACCCCTGGACGACGTTGATGAGTTCATTTCGGGAAAAAATCCGATTCGGATGGCTCAGAAGCGTTTTGAGCAGATTGTACTCGCAGGGGGTCAGTTTGAGTTCATGGCCCGCGACGAATGCCTGGCGGGTTTCGGGCGTGAGGCTGACTTCTCCGGCGGCGAGGGCCCTGTCCGCCTGCGGGGGATTCATCCTCCTCAGCACCGCCTTCACGCGCGCCACCACTTCTCTCGGGCTGAACGGCTTGCAGATGTAGTCGTCCGCTCCCAGTTCCAGACCGATGAGGCGGTCGAGTTCCTCCACCCGTGCGGTGATCATGATGATGGGAACGTCCGAGAATTTCCGGACTTCCCGGCAGACCTCCATACCGTCCAATCCGGGGAGCATGATGTCGAGCAGGATGAGAGACGTCGGCGTCTGCCTCACGTGGGGCACGACCATGTCTCCGCGGTCGAGACAGGCTACCCGGTAGCCCGCTTTCGTCAGGTAGTCTTTCAGAACTCCGACGATCTTGATTTCATCCTCAACGACCAGAATGTCGCGTCCCGTCATGCGATGCCTCCGATAAAGTAGTGGGCGCCTCCTGCGCTTCGCGCACGGATGGCAAGTTGTCCGGGCCACCCCGCCTCTGCATGTTTTCCTCGGAAATCTCTTGCCGCTTCGGCCCGAATTTCAAAGGAGCGCCACCCTCTTCTGCGCCTCGGACGGCACGGGGAAGGCGACGGTGATTCGGAGTCCTCCCGAGGGAGCGTTGGACGCCTCGATCGACCCGCCGAAGGATTCCGCGATGCCCTTGCAGATGGCCAACCCGAGTCCGCTCCCTCCCCGGGCGCGGCTTCTCGCCTTATCGACGCGGTAGAGCCGGTCGAAGAGCCGGGCAAGGGATTCCTCCGGCACGCCGGGACCCGAATCCTCGAAATAAAGCAAGAGACGGTCGGGCGATATCTCATGGGCAATTTTCAGAACGCCCGGAGCGTTCGCGTAGCGGAGGGCATTCTCCAGGAGGTTCGAGAAAAGCTGCTTCAAGCGGTCGGAATCCGCAAGGATCTCGACGCGGCCTCCGCCGTTCGCATCGATTTGTATCTCTCGCTGAGCGAACCGCGTGTGAAAGGACTTCACGGTCTCTTCCAGAACGTCCAGGGGGTTCACGACGGCCCGTTCCGCTTCGATGGACCCCGACTCGATGAGCGAAAGGTCGTGGAGGTCGTGAACGATCCGGCTGACGTGCAGCACCTCGAAATGGAGCGAATCCAGCGCCTCCGGCGTGACCTCGCGCACGCCGTCCTGCATCGCTTCGATTTCTCCGCGCAGGATCGCAAGGGGAGTCCTGAGTTCGTGAGAGATGTCGGCGATCCATTGCCTGCGCATCTGCTCGTACCTCCCCAGTGCGCGGGCCATGTTGTTGAAATCGGTTGCAAGCTCTCCGAATTCGTCTTCCGTGCGCACCGGGAGCCGCGTCTCGAACTTTCGGCGGGTGAGAGCCCGCGTTCCCGAGGCCAGTTCTTTCAAAGGCGCCAGGAGGTGCCGCGACAACCCGAAGGTGACGAGAGCCGCGAGAAGCAGGGCGACTCCTCCGACGGAATAAAACGTCCGGGACTGGTGGATGAGGAATTCCATGTCCAGGGGATGTTTCTTGCGGAGAAATCTCTCAATTCCCAGCCAGCCGGTCAACTGCCCGTTCGCCATGACGGGTTCCAACCGGTAGGCGTCGGGCGGGGCGGGTTCGCTCCCGGCCAGTAACCGCTTGCCGGCGTCGAGGAGGCAGAGGCGCGGCTCGATGAACTGGGACACCGGGGGGATGATGGCGGGCGGGGGCGGGGGGGGATCGAGGTACGCTGGCGAACGATCCTTCGAATGATGTTTTTCTTCCCGGGGAACCAGGAGAAAAGAGGAGAGAGGAGAAGGCGGCTTCGTTGAACCAACCGCTCCCTGAGAACGTTCGGTTCCCATCGAATCCAGCCAGTTTCGCCACTTGTCGAGAACCGGTTCCCAGTTTCCGGCCGCCTGGTACTCCCGGCTCAAGACCCCCGCCAGTTCGTCCAGCTTCGCCATCTCCACCCTATCGAGGTAGTTTTCAAAGTTGCGGTCGGCGAAGTACCCGGCGATCGCAAGCATGCAGATCACAATGGCGATGCTGTACAAAAGAAAGGTCAGAAAGACTTTGTGCCTGAATTTGAGCTTCATGAGACGCCGTCCCCGATCGATCCCTTATCCATAAGTACTCAGCGGCGGACGCCGCCGCGGCCCTGCAACCGTTTCTTCCTTTAGTGGCCTATTCCGGCCGCCAAGTCAATCGTCCTCACTCGATACTGGCCCGACTCCACACTGATTCCACTCGGTCTCCATATTTTCTACAAAATCCGTGGCTACAATCCCTTCAACATTCGAGGTCAGCGGGAGGGGGCGGGCCTTTTCTTTGCACCCGTGGAGGTCCCGGTCAACGGGAACCTCAAACCAGTCTTGCCGGGAAAGGAGGTGGGAGGATTTTTTCAGGGTCCGGGCACAGTTCGCAGATGAGCTGAATAGTATAGAGGATTGGGAACGAACGGCAGAATATCGGCATTTTGAGAAGAATTGACGGAATACCGAATCTCTAAAGGAGGAAACCAATATGAATTTGCTAAGAAAGATGGTTGGTCTTTTCGTGGGCCTGCTCTTGAGTGTGGCTCCCGTGGCCGTTCTGGCCGCCGATACGGCGACGGATTTTCCACCCCCGCCGCCTTTCCAGATGGCGCTCTCGGGTATCTGTGCGGACTCGACGTATCTTTACGTGATCGCGCACGGTAAGATCCTGCAGTACAAGCTTGCCGACATGTCGCTTCTCCAGACGGTGGACCTGCCCGAGCTCACGCCCCCCTCGGACGCTCCTCCACCGCCTCCGCCCCCGACGACGGAATCCGGCACGATGCCTCCGCCTCCGCCGCATCACATGGGCCTGCCTCACGGGGCATGGGTTGGCAACGGCTACCTGTACGTACTGGCCGGTCACCTGGTGCACCAATACCGTACGCCGGATCTGACGATCAAGGCCACGACGGAGCTTCCCGCGCCCGAGCCGCCTTCCGGAAGTTGATCCGTGACGGCTCTCTTGCGGGCGGAACCGGCGCGCTCCGCCCGCGGGAGCCAAATTTCCAGGTTGGAAAAGGACAGCGCGCCGCCCGATCGGGGGGACGTTTCATTCGGCCCGAGAATCGAAAGACTCCTGGCGGCCGCCGGCGCTTTCCCGCCGCCGGCCTGCCGGGTGGGGGCTCCAGCGCAAAATTGTGAACGATGCGTTCGTAAATGCAGCCGGATTCTCCCCCGCCCGCGGCAGTGCTAGAGGAAAGAAGAGGAAATGGGAATGTATGGTATAGCGCTTAAGATGCTCTTTGGGGACAGGGGGAAATATTTCGGCATCGTGAGCGGCATCGCTCTCGCCTCGGTCATCATGATCCAGCAGCCGGGCATCATGATGTCCATATTGTCGAGCACCTATAGCTTCATCACCGACGTGGGCCTCCCGGATATATGGGTCATGGACCCCAAGGTCAAGTTCATCGACGATTCCAAACCCCTGCTCGATACGCAGCTCTACCGGGTGCGCGGAGTGCGGGGCGTCGAATGGGCGGTGCCCCTCTACAAAGGCAGCCAGCGCGTGAAGCTGGACGATGGAGAACTTGTCGGCTCCGTCATGCTGGGTCTCGACGACGCTTCCCTCATCGGCGGTCCCGCCGTCATGATCGAAGGCAAGCTCTCCGATCTGCGGATGCCGGACTCGGTCATCGTGAACGAAGAGGGCGCCAACGGCCGGCTGGCCAGGCCATCGCCCGTTCCAGGGGGGAAGCCCATCCCCCTCAAGATCGGCGACACCATCGAAATCAATGACAAGCGGGCAACGATCGTGGGCATCGCCCGTGCGACCTCGTCCTTTCAGTCCCAGCCCATCCTCTTCACCACCTATCATCGTGCGACCACCTATGCCCTGAGCGAACGGAAACTTCTCTCCTTCATCCTGGTCAAAGCCAAATCTGACGAAAGACCCGAAGCCGTCGCGCGCCGCATCGCGGCCGAAACGGACTTGCAGGCGTACACCGCCGATGAGTTCAAGAGAGTATCCCTTCAATATTTTATGAAAAACACCCGCATTCTCTTCGACTTCGGCTTCGTTGTCGTCATCGGCTTTGTCATCGGCGCCGCGGTGACCGGCCAGATTTTCTACAACTTCACCCTGGACAATTTGCGCTACTTCGGGGTTTTCAAAGCCATGGGAACCACCAATCGGGTGATCCTGAAGATGATCCTGTTGCAGGGGCTGGTGGTCGGGCTGATCGGTTACGGCATCGGCGCCGGACTGAGCGCCATCTTCGTGGGCTGGAGCAAGGGAGGCGGCGGCCCGTCCCTGAGCCTCAACTGGCAGTTGCTTCTGGGAAGCTGCACGGCGGTGATGCTCATCGTTTTTTGCGCGGCCGCGATCAGCGTGCGCAAGGTCTTCAAACTCGAACCCGCAGTGGTTTTCAAGGGCTAGATCATGACGACGAACCATACGGAAACCCCGGCGGTCCATTGCAGCCGCATCACCAAGACCTACGGAATCGGAGATGCTGCGGTCCAGGCGCTTCGCGGGATCGACCTCGAGGTGTACGCGGGGGAGCTCCTCATGCTGGTGGGGCCCTCCGGCTGCGGGAAGACGACCCTCATCTCCGTCATCGCGGGAATCCTCGACCAGGACGCGGGCGACTGCGTTCTCTTCGGACAGAACCTGCTGCGGCTCTCAAAAAGCGAGCGCGTCGTCTATCGCGGGAAGAACATCGGTTTCGTATTCCAGGCGTTCAACCTCATCCCGGTTTTGTCCGCCGCCGAGAACACGGCCATCCCGCTTCTCATAAACGGGATGCGGACGGACGAGGCGCTGGACCGGGCCGTCGCGTGCCTGCGCGAAGTCGGCCTGGAAGGAAGAGAAAAAGCCCTTCCTTCGGAACTCTCCGGGGGACAGCAGCAACGGGTGGCCATCGCCCGCGCCCTGGTGCACGATCCGCGTCTCGTGGTTTGCGATGAACCGACGAGCGCCCTCGACCACCAGACCGGCAGGCGTATGATGGAGACCCTCGAAAAACTCGTGACCGGCCGCGATTGCGCCCTCGTGATCGTCACGCATGATGCGCGGATATTCGAGTTTGCCGACCGGATCGCTCATATGGACGACGGACGCATCGACAAGATCGAAAACGGAAACGGAAACGGAAAGAGATTGTCATGACATTCAAGAACAAGTTGCTTCCGGCGGTTGCGGCCGTCGGGTTGATGGTGGCCCTGGCGGTCGCGATAGGCTCCGAGAGCAAGCCGCCTCCGGCTCAGCCCGTTACGGAACCGGCTCAGGCGCCCTTCCGGAATTACATCGGAGGCTCCGGCATCATCGAAGCGAGTACCGACAACATCAGCATCGGTGCTTCGCTCCCCGGCATCGTGAAGACGGTTTTCGTCAAGGTGGGAGACAAAGTCCAGGCGGGCGGGCCGCTTTTCGACATCGACGACCGGGAGTACCGGGCGGAATTGCTCGTCAAGCAGGCGAGCCTGATGAAGGCCAGGGCGGCCGTCGAAGAAGCCAAAGCGTCGTTTCAGGACTACCGGTCGCAGTACGCGCTGGTCCGCGGAGTGACCGACGGCCGGGTGGTGAGCGTCGACGACGTACAGAAGCGCCGCGACGCGGAGCTGCTCGCCAGGGCCAAGGTCGAGAGCGCTAAAGCGGCGCTGGCCTATGCCGAGGCGGACCTCAAGTCCACTCAAACGGCCGTCGACCGCCTGACGGTGCGTGCGCCCATCGACTGCGAGGTCTTGCAGGTGAACGTCCGGCCGGGGGAATACGCCGCGACCGGGGTTTTGGACACGCCGCTCGTGCGTCTGGGCAACCTCGACCGGTTGCACATCCGGGTGGACATTGACGAGAACGACGCGTGGCGCTTCAAAACCGGGTCCATGGCCATGGCGTACGTGCGGGGGAACCGCAACCTCAAAACCGAGGCCGCCTTCGTACGGGTGGAACCTTACGTGACGCCGAAAACTTCGCTCACGGGAAGCAGCACGGAGAAGGTGGACACTCGGGTGCTCCAGGTCATCTTCAGTTTCGACCGGAATCTCCTGCCCGTCTACGTGGGCCAGCAGATGGACGTATTCATCGAGACGCCGGACGTGCCGGATGCTTCGAAGGCGGGAGGCAAGGGATGAGAAACGGGAAGCGCGCTGTGGTCTTTCTTGCGGTGTTCCTGGCGGGATGCGCCGCGGTGGGACCCGATTACAAACGTCCGGCCATGGAGACGCCGCCGCGGTGGGAAGAGGACCGCGGAAAACCGGCCCCTGCCGCCGGCCTCGAGGATGCCGCCTGGTGGGAATCCTTCGGCGATCCGGTGCTGAACGGCCTCATCGAGCGGGCGGTCAAAACAAACCTCGACGTGGAGCAGGCCCGCGCCCGCATCGTCCAGGCGCGCGCGACCCTCGCCGCGACCGGCGCCTCCGTCTGGCCGTCCGCCACGGGGACCGGAACGTTTTCGCGAAGCAAAGACAGCGAGAACACGGTTACCACGCCCTCGACCCCCATGGACGTGTCGCCCTACAACGCCTACAACGCCGGGTTTGACGTCAGTTGGGAAATCGATGTTTTCGGCGGTGTTCGCCGCAGCATCGAAGCGGCTGGGGCCAACGCGGAAGCCAGTATCGAGAGCCTGCACGACACCGTGTTGACACTTCTCGGCGACGTCGCCAAATACTACGTGGAACTGCGCTCGGCCCAGGAACAGCTCGCCATCACCAATCAAAACGCCGAAACGCAGCAGAACACCGCGGCCGTCACCCGCGAACGTTACCGGCTCGGTCTCACCACCTATCTCGATGTCGCCCAGGCTGAAACCCAGAGGCTCACGACGGAATCGGACGTTCCGACCATCGATGCGTCCATAAAGCAGTCCATCCATCGCCTCGGAGTCCTGCTCGGCAAAGATCCCAACGCATTGAAGGCGGAATTGTCCGAGGCCCGTCCCCTCCCCGGCGTCGAGGGCATCGCCGCGGCGGGCCTCCCCTCGGAACTGCTTGTGCGAAGGCCCGACCTGCGGCAGGCCGAACGCAAACTGGCCGCTGCGTCGGCGGAGATCGGCGTGGCCACGGCCGACCTCTATCCCAAATTCGACCTGACTCTGGGCATGGGCTTGAACAGCGCCACCGCGTCCAAGTTCCTGGCCCTGTCGAGCGGATATTGGTCTCTCGTTCCGGAAGTCTCCACGCTCCTCTTCGATGCGGGCAAGACGAGGGCGAACATCCGGGGCAAACGGGCCGTCTACGACGAGACGCTTTCGGCGTACCGTTCCGCGTTCCTCAATGCCTTGGAGGAAGTGGAAAACGCTCTCACGGATTACTACACGGAACAGACGCGGAGCGGTATCCTGACCGACTCCGTTCGCTCCGCCGAGGAAGCCCTGGCGCTGGCGGACGAGCGCTACCGCAGGGGTCTCATCAACTTCCTGGACGTGCTGGAAGCGCAGCGCACCCTCTACACCGCGCAGAGCAGCCTGCGGAAATCCGACGCCAAGGTGCTCACCAGCCTCATATCCCTCTACAAGGCTCTCGGCGGAGGATGGAGCGCAGCGGGGACGGGACTTGCGGCGGGTGAAGCGCCGTCCCCCCGGGCTGCCGCCCTGTCGAAAACGAAGCAACACACGGGGACTTGATCCGCGTTCATTATATCCGTCTTTAATCTTTTTTCAGATGGAGAATCGTCATGGTCTCATCGCGGGGAACACAGCAAATGAATCCGCCGGAGAGGGTGTTCGAACAGTATCCCGACGACCTGCTGGAGAAGGAGCGCCTCTGCTGCATGGGGGACTTTGTCCGGGGGGTGATCCACAATGTGAACGGCTACCTTCAGAACCTTTACATGCTGGGCGAGATGCTCGCCGACGGACAACAGAGGCAGGATAGTTTCACTCTGGCCAGGTGCAGGGATTCGCGTGAAGAATGGGAGCGCCTCTCTGCGAGTCAACGGAGGCGGTTGGACAAACTGAGCAGGCAGATGGAGGGGCTGGCCGGCAAAATGAAGGACCTCATGCTATTGAGCGAGACCGAGCCCCTTGAGAAAGACGTGCAGTTGAACTTCTTTCTCGAGAAGCTGGTCGACGTTTTCCAGGCGGACCTGTTCGTCAAACATCGGGTGACGCTGGACCTTCAGCTCGAGGCCGACTTGCCCATGGTGCGCATCCTCGGAAGCGACCTCATCACGGCCCTGGTTCATATCATTCGCAACGTCCTTGCCGCCGTGCAGGATGCTCCTGAAAAGCGCCTGACCGTTCGGTCCCGTCATGAAGAAGGGTTCATCCGTCTGGATTTCAGGGCTTCGAGCCGGGAAAACGTGGAAGACCGCCAGTGGAACGAAGGAGCCGCCATCCATGCGGAGTCGAAAGTGGTGAACGGCCGGATGATGCCTTCGAGAGGAGAGAACCGTCCGGATTTTGACCTTTTCGCAGTTCACCGGCTGCTTTCCGCCTATGGCGTGATCGTTCGCGTGGAAGAGCTTGTCGACGGCGCTCTGACGATCGTGGAAATCCCCGTGGCGCAGAAGCGGCAGACGACGTGAAGGATTGGCGGCTCTTGAGTGGCCTGCTGCATTCCCCCTGCACACTTCAGGAGAAAAAGGAACGCACTGCCATAGAACGTAGCGCGGTCAGGCCGCAACAAAAGAAAAAACAATGCACCGCAGAGCACGCAGAGATCACAGAGGAAACGACAAGTCGCAAACATTTCCCGGCAAGATTCCAGGGACCTGCCGGTGAGGTGCACAGGTCAGGCAACCTTGGGGGCAAGCCGCTCGACAACAATGCCTGCCGCCCGTTTGCGTATCTGCGCGAGGTCATAATTCATCTGCATCCGAAGCCAGGTATCCGCCGTGCCGCCAAATGCCTTTTCAAAGCGGACTGCCATTTCCGGTGTAACGCTGCTGCGGCCTGCAATGACGTTGTGAAGCTGCTGGCGCGTGATGCCGAGACCCCTGGCGGCTTCCGCGACGCTCAGGCCAAGTTCGTCAAGACACGCCTTAACGAGTTCACCGGGGTGTGCAGGGTTCTTCATCTCCATAGGTTTTTGCCTTTTTCAATGGTAATCGATAAGCTCCACGTCGAAAGCGTCTCCATCTTGAAACCGGAAAATGATCCGCCAATTCGCGCGGACAGTCGCTGAAAAAAAAGCCTTTCAACTCTCCCTTGAGGATATGCAGACGGAAGGTGGGTACGTTCATGCCTTCAATCTCCTGTGCGGCGTGCAGGGCCGAGAGAATGAGCCTGATCCGCTCCAGCATGTCCGGAGGCAATCTGCTGCCATCGTCATCCTCGAAGAACCGCCGCAATCCTTTATGCCGAAAGGTTTTTATCATTGGCTATATAGTAAATAGTAATTTTACATTTTACAAGGGTTTTGCCTCGTTATGTGGTATAAGAAAATGCAAAGAACCCATGAAGTTTGGGGAGGGGTGCGTGCGGGTATGACGCGATTGCTGCGGGGAGGGGCGTTCGAGTGGCGATGAAGAGTCCGGCGAAGGAAGAACGCGTCAAGCTGTGGCGTATGCCCGAGTTGGGCGACGTGGAGCTGATGCATGCGACCTATGTTGCCCAGACGTTTCCACGCCACAGCCACGAGGGATTTGCGGTGGGAGCGATCGAACGCGGAGCGCTGGGCTTTTTCTACCGCGGCGAGAACGTCGTGGCCCCGGCCGGCGCGGTGAGCCTGGCGAATCCGGGCGAGGCGCACACGGGGCGCGCCGCCACGGAGGCGGGTTGGACCTACCGGATGTTCTACTTCGATGCGGAGTTGCTGCGGAAAGCCGCCTGCGAGATGGGCGGCAGGCCCCGGGACATCCCCTTCTTCAAAACGGGCGTCATTCACGACGACCGTCTGAGCCGGGCCGTTCGCGATCTGCACTCAAACCTGGAGCAGGGAGAGATATCCCGGCTCGAAAGGGAGTCCCGGTTCCTGTGGATGCTCGCCCAATTGATCGCACGGCACGCCGACGCTCCGCCCCCTTTGCAGACCGTCGGCCGGGAACGCCGGAGGGTGAGGCTCGTGCGCGAGGCCATCGAGGCGCATTACAGCGAGAACGTTTCGCTCGCCCGGTTGGCTTCCATCGCCGATCTGAGCCCCTTTCACTTGGTTCGGGTCTTTCGCGACGAGATCGGGCTTCCTCCCCACGCCTACCAGACACAGGTCCGCATCAACAGGGCCAGGACGCTCCTGCGGAAGGGATGGCCCATTGCGGCGACCGCCTTTGAGGTCGGATTCGCGGATCAGAGCCATTTCACTCGGCATTTCAAGCGCATCACGGGCGCCACCCCCGGTCAATACAGCAAGATCGTTCAAGACGCCTGACGCCCGGCGGGCCTATTCTTCAGCCCTGTCGGCGGCTTCCGCCCCGATGGGACCGGAGGATATGGGAAAACGCGAAGGAGGCGCCCGCAATGCAAGACTACGTACACGGCTATTCGGAAAGGGAGACCGTAAGGCTCTCCGATCAGGCGAAAACTCTTGAGGAACTGCTGCACTGCGACACCCTTTTCCCGCCGGGGAGCCGGGTGCTGGAGGCGGGATGCGGCACGGGGGCTCAGACGGTCATCCTCGCCCGAGCCAACCCGCTGGCTCGGATCTCCGCCATGGACATTTCACCGGATTCTCTGGCGAAGGCGCGATCCTGGATCGAGGAGGAAGGCATAACGAACGTCGGGTTCCATCTGGCGGATCTCTACGACCCGCCCTTTGCGCCCGCGAGTTTCGATTGCGTCTTCGTCTGCTTTGTTCTGGAGCATCTTTCCAGGCCCGTCGATGCCCTTGCCGGTCTGAGAGCGCTCCTCAAGCCCGGCGGATCCATCACGGCCATCGAAGGGGACCACGGCTCCGCCTGTTTTTACCCGCGCAGTGAGGCCGCAAAGAGAGCGATTCAATGCCAGATCGACCTGCAAGCGCAATCCGGAGGCAACGCACTGATCGGGCGGGAACTCTACCCCCTTCTTCGGCGAGCCGGATTCGAAAACGTGAGGGTTTCGCCGCGCATGGTTTACGTCGATGCGGGAAAACCCGAACTGGTGGAAGGCTTTACCAGGAACACCTTCACCGCCATGATCCGGGGCGTGAGGGGCAAAGCCCTTCACGCGGGGATCGTCGATGAAAATACCTTTGATAAAGGCGTCCGCGATCTGTATCGTACTACGGAAGCAGACGGCGTATTCTGCTACACGTTTTTCAAGGCTTTTGCGGAGGTGCGGCCGTGAACCGTTGCATCGCGCACCGTGAGCCTCGCACGACGAACGCCGAAGCCCGGCGGGAAAAGGATACGGATCGCATCGTAGAATGGACGCATTGAACCCACGGAATCCGCCCCGCGAATCCTCGGCGGGGGTCTTTTATGCGGCCGCGGCCTTCGTCATCTGGGGAATCAGCCCTCTCTACTGGAAACAGTTGTACGATGTCCCGGCCTTTGAAATCGTCATGCACCGGGTGGTGTGGTCTCCTTTGATCCTCCTGCCCGTCCTGGTGTGGCAGAACCGCTGGGGCGAGTGCGCGGCGACGTTCACGAGGCTGCGGTCCGTCCTGGCCCTGCTGCTCACGACGGTGTTGATTTCCGCCAACTGGCTCGTTTTCATCTGGGCGCTCAACCATGAGCACATTCTGGAGACGAGCATCGGCTATTACATCACGCCACTGGTGAACGTTCTCCTGGGCATGATATTCCTGCGGGAACGGCTCCGGCCGCTGCAGGCCGCGGCGCTGGCCCTTGCCGGGGCCTCGGTGGCGTACCTGACGTTCGATTACGGAAGCTTTCCGTGGATCGCGTTGACTCTGGCCTTCAGCTTCGGACTCTACGGGCTGGTGCACAAGGTCGCGGCCATCAGCCCGATCAGCGGGTTGACCCTCGAGATGCTGCTTCTTTGCGGCCCGGCTGCGGTGTACCTCCTCTACCTGAATGGAGAGGGCACGGGAGCATTCCTCCACAGGGGGCTCAGGGTCGACCTCCTCCTTGCGGCTACGGCGCTTTTTACGGGTCTCCCCCTTCTTCTTTTCATCGTCGGTACGAAGCGGTTGCGCCTCTCGACCGTGGGTTTCATCCAGTACATCGCTCCCAGCGGCTATTTTCTGCTGGGGGTGTTCTATTATCATGAGCCGGTTTCGAGGGCGCAGATATGGACTTTTTGCCTGATATGGATCGCTCTCGGCCTTTATTCTGCGGATTCGATCCTGTTTTACCGGTGGGTGGCCAAACGCGCCCCTTGACGTGCAGCGCAATCCTTCACCCCTCCTCTCTCGCCCACGGGCGGGGGAGAAGGGAGTCCGAATCGAAAACCCATTGCGCCGGCATCGTCTCGCGCCGGCAGCAACCAGTACGGATGGCCGGATGGGGGAAGGCAGCGCAACCCATCACGCACGAAAGCCGCGGGGCGGGGCCGGGGTCTTCGTGCGTGGATTCGACGATACGGTGAGGACCGATGAGGCTGCTGGTTGTGGAAGACGAAGCAAAGGTCGCCGGGTTTATCAGGAAGGGCCTGGAGGAGGAGGGCTACGCCGTGGACGTGGCCTCGGACGGCAGGAGCGGTCTCCGGATGGCGCTCGACCGGCTGCACGACCTCATCATTCTTGACGTTCAGTTGCCCGGGATGGATGGAATCGGCGTTCTACGGGAGATCCGGAAGGCGAAGGTGCCGACCCCCGTCCTGCTCCTCACCGTGCGGGCCGCCATCGAGGACAAGGTGCTGGGCCTGGATTCGGGCGCCGATGACTACCTGACCAAACCCTTCGCGTTCCAGGAACTCGTCGCCAGGGTTCGCGCCCTTCTGAGGCGGCGGGCCGAAGGGGATCAGACCGTCCTCCAGGTTGCAGACCTGAAACTCGACCCCGCCCGCCGCACCGTCTCCAGGGGAGACAGGAAAATCGAACTCACTGCCAGGGAATTCTCCCTCCTGGATTTTTTCATGAGGAATCCCGGGCGGATCGTGACCAGAACCACCATTGCCGAGCACGTGTGGGACTACGATTTCGACTCCATGACCAACGTGATCGACGTATATGTGAACTATCTCCGCAAGAAAATCGATTCCGGGCACGATTTGAAACTGATCCGGACGATCCGCGGGGTCGGCTACATGCTGAGTGCGGAGTGAACCGTGGGCATGAGATCCATCCGGGCGCGTCTGACTCTCTGGTACACCGTCATTTCGACCGTGAGCGTGCTCCTTCTCGGAGCCTCGGCGTACGAACTGCTGTCGTACAGCCTTTCCCACGAGGTGGACGGCGCGCTGAAGGGCGTCGCCTCGGCGCTGGCCGACCGCGCCCACGGCGGGAAAACGGCGCCGTCGCTTCCCGACGTCGAGGATCTCTTCCGGCGCTTCTTCGGGTTTTCGCCCTGGGACCGGTATTTTCAGATGTACGATCCATGGGGACGCCGCGAGCCGCAGCAGCAACAGCCGGGCCGCGGTCCCGGATTCTCCGTGAGCCGGGAGGCGATGGAAAACGCGTCCCGCGGGATCTCCACCTTCGAGACCGTCGAGGGCCAGGGGGAATATCCCGTAAGGCTCCTGACGGCGCCCGTGATGGAAGGCGGAAGGATGGCGAACCTCATCCAGGTGGGGATGTCCCTCCAGAGCGTGATCGAGACCCGGCTCCGCTTTCTTTTCATCATGGCGGCTCTGCTCCCCGTGGGCCTGATCCTTGCGGGTACGGGGGGATGGCTGATTGCCAGGCGGGCTTTCAGGCCCGTGGACCAGATGGTTGAGGCGGCCCGCAGGATCGGAGCAGAACATCTCGCCGACCGCCTGCAGGAGACCGGAGCGGGCGACGAACTGGACCGGCTCGCGAAAACGCTGAACCAGATGCTCGGGCGGCTCGACGCTTCCTTCAACCAGGTGCGGCGGTTCAGCGCCGACGCGTCCCATGAACTCCAGACGCCGCTCACCATTCTGAAGGGAGAACTGGAGGTCGCCCTTCGCTCCCCGAGGACGCAGGAGGAGTACCAGGGGACCTTGAAGAGCATCCTCGAAGAGGTCGACCGGATCGCTCACCTGGTGGACGGTCTCCTCCTCTTGCAGCGGGCGGAAGTCGGAGCGCTCCGCATGGACCGCCAGCCGGTGGACCTCGCGCAGATCGTGGAGGAAGTCTTCTGGCGGCTCAAGGCCGTGGCGGACGCTCAGGCCAGGGACCTCCGCATGGACGTCCCGGAAGAACCGGTTGCCGTCACGGGGGATCGCGAACGGATGAGGCGGCTCCTGCTGAACCTGGTGGACAACGCCATCAAATACACCGATCCGGGAGACCGCGTCACGCTCGCGCTGGGACGGGAAGGCGGCTGGGCCTCCCTCGTGGTTTCGGATACCGGCATCGGCATCCCGGAGGACGAAATGGAGCGGATCTTCCAGCCGTTCTACCGGTCGCCGGGAGATTGTTCGCTTTCCCGGAAAGGGGCCGGGCTGGGGCTTTCCATCGCCCGCTCCATCGCCCTCGCCCACGGCGGAAGGATCGAGGTATCGAGCGAGCCGGGCCGCGGGAGCGCCTTCAAGGTTCTCCTTCCTCTCGATTCCTGAGAGAGATCCATGCACCACAGAGCGGCAAGGCCGCAACCAAAGAACAAACAATGCACCGCAGAGAACGCAGAGACCGCGGAGAAAACCAGTACAGGACGGCGGAAGTCCCTGACCAGTTCCGGTGGGCACAAGAAGGCGTGCCCACCCTACAGTGCCAGCCGCCTGGTAGGGTGGGCACGGTTTTATCGTGCCCACCAAAACGAGTGCCGAATTTCCGCCCGCGTGTACCAGGCTTATAGATGCCCTCTCCGTCCGTACCCGCCTGGGTGAGGTGATGGAGCAGGCCGAAAAAGAAAATGTCCGATTCCTGGTAAGCCGCCGGGGGAAGCCAAAGGTGATGATTTTGGGCGTGGAGGATTACCTCAGAAACGTATTGAAAAAGGATCAGCTTCTGGCTGAGATACAGCTTGATGCCCAAAAGGCCGGTTTGGATAAACTCGACGAAGGCGAGATAGAGTCAGAGATCCAAAGCCACCGGCGTGCCAAAAGAAAATCCCCAAAATAATCCGCCATCCCTATGCTTAAAGTGGTGATTGACACCAACGTTCTGAACGCATCGGGGGAACGCACCCGCAGACTCGCCGACTCGCAGACTCGCAAAAAATCCACACCGAAATACATTCATGAGAAGATTCTAATCCGGCATTCACCTTCCTCTAATCTTGCCCCATTACATTCATGATTGAGCGAAAGGGACGGTGCAGTCGAACGCGATGCACCCCGCACACATTCAAAAGGGATGCAAGAAGGAGGAATAAAAATGTCGAGGAAATGGATGGAAAAGTTCAGAGACAGGCGTTTCGGCACAAAGGGAGCCGTCGGCATTGGGTTGACGTTCCTGCTGGTTGGCTTTTTGGTTTCTCCGGGATTCCCACGTCCGGCTTCTTCAGCGGCGTTCGCGCAGGTTGCCGCAGTCCGGGCGGATTTGGAGCAGGAACCCGCTATGGCGAGTCCTTTCACCGCGCTGGCCGCGAAGTTGACCCCGTCCGTTGTGAACGTGAAGGCGACCAGGGTCGAGAAGGTCGGCTTCCCCTGGCCCGAGGGCATGCAAAACCCCTTCGGGGAATTTTTCAACGCCCCGGAGACGCCGCAGAAACGCCAGGTTCAGGGTGCGGGGTCGGGGGTCATCATCAGCGGAGACGGTGTCATCCTGACCAACAACCACGTAGTGGAGGGCGCGAGAGAAGTCACGGTTTCGTTGGGTGAAAAGCGCGAATACAAGGCGAAGATTCTCGGGCGCGATCCCAAGACGGACCTCGCCGTCCTCAAAATCGATGCGGGCGGAAACCTCCCCGCGGCGAGCCTGGGGGATTCCGAGCGGTTGAACGTGGGCGACTGGGTGGTCGCCATCGGGAATCCTTTCGGCCTCAGCCGCACCGTTACGACGGGAATCGTCAGCGCCAAAGGGCGGGTCATCGGAGCGGGTCCTTATGACGACTTCATACAGACCGATGCCTCCATCAACCCCGGCAACTCGGGAGGCCCGCTTTTCAACATGAAAGGGGAAGTGATCGGAATCAACACCGCCATTGTGCCCGAGGGGCGCGGGATAGGGTTTGCCATTCCGGTCAATACGGCAAAACCCCTCATTCCCCAACTGGTTGAAAAGGGTGGCGTGACCCGCGGATACCTGGGAGTCAATATCCAGTCCATCGATCCGGACCTTGCGGGGGCGTTGAAGATCCAGGATAGCAGCGGCGCTCTGGTGACCGAGGTCCTGACGGGAAGCCCCGCCGAGAAGGCCGGCATCAAGCAGGGAGACGTCATCACCGCTTTCGGCGGCAAGGCGGTCAAGGACCCTCACGACCTGGCCGCCACGGTGGCGTCGACGGGCGTGGGAAAAGAAGTGGCGGTGACGGTGATTCGCGACGGCAAGAAGGAGCAGTTGACGGCGGCCATCGGAAAGCTCGGCTCGGAGGAAACGGCTTCTGAAACCGGCGGACAGCCGGCTCACGGGAAGTGGGGCCTTCGGCTTCAGGATCTGAATCCGGACGCGGCCAGGAGATTCGGCCTCAAGACGGATCGCGGCGTTGCGGTTGTGGACGTGCAGCAGGGAAGCCCCGCCGACGAGGCGTCCATCCGCCAGGGCGACGTCATCCTGGAAGTCAACCGCCACCCGGTGAGTACGGCGAAGGAAGTCATCGAGCAAATATCCGGAAGCGGAGACAAAAACACCCTGCTGCTGCTCGTGCAGGGTGAAGCGGGAAAACGGTACGTCGTGCTGAAACAGGCCTCATAACTCCCGCCTGCTGCCGCACTGCCAACGTTCAAGCGCTGACGAATGCTCCCTCTCCTCCGTTTCGGGGGAGAGGGAACCCCAACTCAACAGGATTGAGCCGCACGGTGCCCCTCGAAGGCGCGCCATCCGCGGCGCACGGCCGTGAAGGGGCGGGCTATCCGGTCCGCCCCTATCCTTCCCGTATCTTTTCGGTCAGATCGGAAACGCTCGACTCTACGATCGGTATGATGAAGGTGAAGGTCGAACCCTTTCCCAGTTCGCTTTCGACGAGGAGCCTGCCACCGTGAGCGGCGACAATCTTCTTCACGATGGCCAGTCCCAGGCCGGTGCTTCCTTCCCCCGCGGTGGGCCTGGCGGTCAACTTCTGGAATTCCCCGAACAGTTTGGCCTGATCCTCCCGGGACATGCCGGGGCCTTCGTCGCGCACGCTCACGCTCGCCCCGCCGCCGGCCGCCCGAAGGCCGATGAAGATGTGGGACCCCGCAGGGGAATACTTGACGGCGTTGCTGATGAGGTTGTCCACAACCTGGCCCAAATGCTTGCGGTCGAAATATCCTTCGATCTCATCCGCATAGGTGGCATGAATGACGATGTCTTTCCTGTCCGCATGGATGCGGTTCAAACGGATTCTCTCCTCGATGAGGGTGTTCAGGGATGAAGTTTCCATGCGAAGGGGGACCTTGCCGCTCTCGATCACCGTTATGTCCAGCAGATCGTTTACCAGCACCAGCATGTTCTGCGCGGCCGAATGGATGGTTTCCATGATCTCCCGATGCTCGCCGGTAATGGGGCCGAACGCCCCGTCGATGAGGAGATCGCTGAATCCCCGAATGGAAACCAGCGGGTTCCGCAAGTCGTGCGCCGCCATTCCCAGGAATTTGTTCTTGGTTTGGTTCATCTGTTCGAGGTTCCTGGCCATCTCGGCCAGTTCGTCCCGTTGCGCCTTCAACAGAAGGTGAGCCTTCACCCTGGCCGAGACGATGGGCGGGCTGAACGGTCTCACGATGTAGTCCACCGCGCCGCACCCGAGACCTCTGGTTTCGTCCTCGATGTCGGATTTTGCGGTGATGAACATGATGGGGATATCCTTCGTCCGCGAATCGCGCTTCAGGTCGATGCAGACCTCGTACCCGTCCATTCCGGGCATCATGACGTCGAGAAGGATCAGGTCGGGAAGATCGCCGGTGCGGACGAGCCGAAGGGAATCCTCTCCACTGGCGGCGGAAGCGACTGAGTAATCGGATCCCAGAAGATGTTCGAGGATCTTCACGTTCAATGGCTCGTCGTCAACGATCAGTATCCGCTTTTTGCGAGTCGCGTCGTTCATTCCGCCTCCTTTGGATCGGTAGGGCCGATTCGTGTCCGGTTTCGTTCGATTGGATTTCCGCCCGACGCCATTGCCGAAGCGTCGCGCGGCTTGCCGCCTGGACCGCACGGGATGAATCATACGTGCGGGGCCGAAAAAAGCCAGGCCGAAACAAGGTGTTTCGAGCGTCTCTCGCCGTTTGTGCGGCGGGTCCGCTCCGCCGCGCAAGGATTCCGTTCCTTCATGCCTCCCCGGACAGGCAGCTTCTGATCTGGTTGCGGCCCTCGCGCTTGGCTTCATACATACATCTATCGGCGTAACGAATCAAATCGGCGGACGTCCGATCGTCGTCCGGAATCTTCGAGACCACCCCCATGCTGAGCGTGATGCGGTCGGAGATTGTCGAATGGGCGTGCGGGATGTTCAGTTCGGCGATCTTTTCGCGGATTTGATTTGCCACCGCTACGGCCCCGTTGAGACCGGTGTCCGGAAGCACGCAGGCAAACTCTTCGCCGCCGTAGCGGGCCACTATGTCTCCCGGACGCCGGATGCACCCCATGAGCGTGGTGGCCACCTGCCGCAGGCATTCATCGCCTGCCGGATGACCGTAACCGTCGTTGAACGCCTTGAAAAAGTCGATGTCCAGGATGATGAGCGAGAGGGGCGTCCCGTTGCGGCGCCCGCGGCGCCACTCGGTTTCCAGGAACACGTCGAAGCGCCTTCGGTTCGGAATCCCCGTCAAGCCGTCCGTCAGGGACAGGTACTCGAGAAAATCCCTGTAGCTCTTGAGGCGCAGGTGGTTGCGGACCCGGGCCTTGACGATGGCCGGCCGTATGGGTTTCGTCAGATAATCGATCGCCCCCATGCCCAGACCCCTGGCTTCATCTTTCTCCTGGTCCATGGCCGTGATGAAGATGACCGGGATATCCTGCGTGATCGGGTCGGCTTTGAGCTTCGCGCAGACCTGATAACCGTCCATGCCCGGCATGATGACGTCGAGCAAGATCAGGTCGGGTATCTCGCTCGACGCGATATCGAGGGCTTCCTGCCCACCGGTCGCAAAGAGAATCTCGTATTCGTCGCTCAGGGCCTCGCTCAGAACTTCGATGTTGGATGGCATGTCGTCCACGATAAGGATGGTCCTTCCGGCCGTCGCCGGGACCATTCCTTTCTCTTGCAGGAGCCTGTGCAGCAGCATCTGTTTCAATTCTCTCCTTACCGCAGATCCACGCCGAGTGCGCGTGCGATGGAAGCAAGGATGGCTCGTGCCCCTTTGAAGTCGAGGCGCCCGAGAGACGATTCCATCTCACCCAGGAGCGAATGGAATTCTCCGGGCGCCAATTCCGCTTTCAGAAGGGCGAATTGTTTCCTTGCATTCAGACTGTTTTTCTTGAGAAGCCTGTTCATGTCCGTCAGCGCGGGGACGACCTCGGCCGCCCGGATGGGCCGCTGGGCTGAGGCCGGTTCTTCGGAAAGGCTTTCGGCTTGCTTTGGCAGGAGCCTCACGGCTCCCACAACGGTCTTCAAGGTTTCCTCCAGCATCGCCAGGCATTCGGCGATGGCGGGAACGTCGCCCCGGCGGATGGCGTTCTCCAGATCCTTCGAGGCTGACAAAACCCCGTTTGCGGAAAGGTTGGCCGCAACCCCTTTGACCGTGTGGGCGCTCCGCAGCGCAAGCTCCGTATCTCCCCGCGCCAGGGCCTCGCGGATCTGCTCCGGCGCCTCAGCATGCCGGGCGGCGAAATCGGTCAAGAGTTCGACGAGCAGCTTCCGGTTGCCCAAGAGGCGTTTGAGCGCATCGCGGACGTCGATTCCGGGAAGGGCATCCGGCAGGTCCGCGGATTTCGCGCCATCGGGTTTGCGAACGGCCGGCGCGGCGTAAGCCCGATGCGGACGCCCATCGGTCCAACGGGCCAGAGTGGCCAGCAGCCGTTCGGGGTCGATGGGTTTTGGAACGTAGTCGTTCATCCCGGCGTCCAGGCATTTCTGCCGTTCTGTTTTCAGCGCGTGCGCGGTCATGGCGATGATGGGCAGCTTGCGGTTGCCGAGGTCTTTACGGATGGCTCGCGTGGCTTCGTACCCGTCCATCTCGGGCATCTGGAGATCCATCAACACCGCGTCGAATGGTTCCCCTTCGTCCATCAGCGCCTCAATCGCCTCCAACCCGTGCCGCGCAATTTGTACGGTCGCCCCGGCCCCTTCCAGAATCTCCCGAGCCACCTGCTGGTTGATCTCGTTGTCCTCCACGACCAGAATCCTCGCTCCGGCCAATCTCACGCTCGCTTCCCGCGCCGGGCGCGACTGGACCGCACCGTCCTCCACAATGGAGATCGGACTCTTTGCCGCCGTCCCGTCCCCTTCCTCGATCGGCTGGGGTTGCGGCGCGGCGGGAGTGGCGAGTTCTTGTTCCCGGCCGAAGGCCTGCATGATTGCATCGAACATGATCGAGTCGCTTATGGGTTTCACCAGGAACCCTTCCAGGCCCAGTTCGTCCGCCTGACGCACCAGCGCCTCGCCGCCGTGCGCGCTAACGAGCAAGACCCTGGGAATCACCTGGAGGCGAGGGTGAGTCTTGATCCGGCGGGCGCACTCGATGCCGTCCATGCCCGGCATTTTCCAGTCCAGGACTGCCAGGTCGAAGGGGTTTTCGGGCCGTTCCAACTCATCCAGGGCCGCCTGCCCGGAATCTACCACAACCACCTGGAACGACAGCTCCGTCAGCATCGAATCGAGGACTTCCCGCGCCGCTTGATTGTCGTCCGCAACCAGCACCTTCAGCCCCCGCAGATCGGCGGGTACGGCGCGCCTTGACGCCTGGACTCCGGACTGAAGTCCGAGGACGAGCGTGAAGGAAAAAGTGCTTCCGATCCCGGGGGAACTTTCGACCCGTATCTCCCCGCCCATGAGTTCCACCAGTTGCTTGCAGATCGCCAGTCCCAGCCCCGTTCCGCCATACTTGCGGGTCGTCGAGCCGTCCGCCTGACTGAAAGGATGGAAAAGCTTCGCCTGCTGCTCCGGAGTCATCCCTATTCCGGTATCGTTGACGGAGAACCGCAGCCGCACCTTGCCTGCTTCCCTGGAGGCCAGTTCCGTTGAAACCGTGATGGCTCCCGATTCCGTGAACTTGATGGCGTTCCCGACCACGTTGATGAGCACCTGCGCCAGCCGGAGCGGATCGCCCACGAGCGACCGGGGAACGTCAGGAGCGATCCGGAAGTTGAGGGCCAGTCCTTTCTCCTCCACTTTCAGGGAAACCACGCCGGTTACGTCGGTCAGGATTTCTTCGAGCTGGAAGGCTGCGTTATCGATCTCGATCTTTCCCGCTTCGATTTTTGAAGAGTCGAGAATGTCGTTGAGGATCCCGAGGAGGTTGTGGGCGGACGCCTGTATCTTCTCGAGATAATCGCGTTGTTTGGCGGTTGGGCTGGTTTTCAGCGCAAGATGGGAGAGTCCCAGGATGGCGTTCATGGGAGTGCGGATCTCATGGCTCATGTTCGCCAGGAACTCGCTCTTGGCGCCGTCCGCCTCCTCGGCTTTCCGCCGCGCCTCGACCAGATCGGACACGTCGATGAGGTTGAGCAACACTCCCTCGTAACGGCCGTCCATGTAGATGGGCTGGACGCGCACGATGGCGTCGATGCTCCTGATGGTCCCGTGCGTAACCACAGCCTTGGAAGACGGGTCTTTCCTGAACGATGCGATGATCTCCAGAGCCTTCTCATGGATGTCGCGCGGAGCGATCTGGTCGATATGCCGCCCCAGGAGATCGTCTGGTTCTCGTTGGACCAGGCCGCAAAAATATTGATTCACCTGGACGATGGTGTTGTCGGCATTGGCGAAGACCACACCTTCCTCCATACCCGAGATCATGGCCGAGAGCCGGGCGCTTTCCCGTTTTGCGGCGTCTTCGGCCTTTCTCCTCTCGCCGATCTCCCTCTCAAGCCCTTCGTTCGCCGATTCTGTGGCAGCCAACGCCTTCTTGAGATCGCTCAAATCCCTGGCGACGCAGACGCTCCCGAGGGTCCCGCCCTCGGAATCCTTCAGGAGGCCGATGGAAAGCTCTACCGGTACAATTCCTCCATCTTTTCTTTTCATCCGGACTTCCAGTCTTCTTGCAGAGCCCTCCCGGTGCAGACGCTCCAGTATCGCCTGCCGTTCCTCTTCGTCCGCCCATAGCTCGTAAGCCGATTTCTCCCGGAGTTCCTCCAGGCTATACCCGTAAAGTTCCGCCGCCATCTTGTTCCACATGATGTACTTGCCGTGCCGATCGATGATGGTGATGGGATCGGGCGAATTGTCGAAGACGTTCTCCAGGTAGGTGCTCGTCTGCCTGAGCGCTTCCTCCATCCGCTTGCGCTCGGCGATTTCCCAGGCTACATCCGCCAGGTAGGAGACGATTTCGACATCGGCTTCAGTGTAATCCGCAGGCTTGTTCCCAATACCGAGGATGGCCACGATTTGACCGGAGCGTATAATGGGTACGACAAGCTCACGGATAACGGCAGCGTGTCCTTCAGGCATCCCTTTGCGATGCGGTAATGCTGAGTAATCATTATGGATCACCGGCCTTCTTTCGTGCACGCAGTCCACCCATACACCTGCCTGGTCGATCGGGTAATGCATTCCTTTCCCTTCCGCCCTGCAGAATTCCTTCATCGTTCGCGTGGACCATGCCTGGAGTACAAGGGTTTTCTGATCGCTCTCCACGAAGTGGTAGAATCCGATGGGACTGTCTGTCAATGCGCCGACTTCATCCAATGTTTTTTGAAGCAGTTCCTCAAGGGAATGCGATATGGAAAACTCGAATAAGGCCAGACGCAGACGGATAGACTCCTCCGCCCGCTTGCGCCCGGTTATGTCGAGAAGCGATCCCACGCTTCTGCGCGTTCCCGGTATGGTTGCGACCGTCAGATAGATGTCTCTGACGCGCCCCTCCCTGTCCACGAATCCCGCCTCGTAGTTTCTCGGCGCCGCTCCGGGGTCCACTCTTCGCAGGCGATGCCATTCCTTCATTTTCGGTACGTCGGAGGCCGCGAAGAATTCGACCCAGTTTTTCTTTCCCTCCACTTCCGCTTTCGAGTAGCCGGACAGTTCCGTAAACTGGGTGTTTGCCAGAGATATGGTCGTGTCCTCCTCGACGATGATCGTTGCTGTCCCGGTCGTCTCGAAGATCGTGCGGTACATGTTTTCGGATTCCTTCAGCCGTTCCTCGGTTCTCCGCCGTTCCGTCTCGTCGTGGACGATGGAGCAGAGCAACTGCCTGCCGTGGATGCTGATGGGACCGCTGTACACCTCGACGTCCCGGACCTCCCCGTTGGACAGGCGATGCCGGAAGTTGAAATGAGACCGCTGCTCGGCCCGGGCGCGCTGCATCTCGGCGTGGACCTGTTCCGGAGCCAGGACGTTGATGTCAGTGATGTTGAGTCTCAGCAGTTCCCCGTGCTCGTAGCCGTAAAAGGAACAGGCCTTGGGGTTGGCGTCCAGAATGGCTCCCGTTTCGGGGTCTATCAGGAGCATGGCGCTCGGGTTCTTCTCGAACAGGGTACGATAGTGATCCCCGCTCTCCTCGATCATCTCCTCTATTTGTGTGTGTTCAGCCATCGCTGCGTCTCCGGGACGGGTTCAAGAGAGTCGCAGGAGCCGCACGGCTTCCACGACTGTCGCCATCGTTGCGCCCAGTCTCTGGATGCACTTTGCACTGCAAGGTTCGTCGCCCCGGCGGATGGCGTCTTCCAGGTCCTTTGCCGCTGCCTGGACCTCCGGGGCTGAAAGGTTGCCGGCAACCCCTTTGACCGTATGTGCGGTCCGCAGTGCGATCTCGGCATCTCCGTGCGCCAGGGTCTCGCGGATTTCCTCCGCCGCTCCCCCGTATTTCGAGGCGAATTCTACGAGAAGCTCCGCGAGAAGTTTTCGATTCCCCATGAGCCGGTTGAGGGCGTCGTGGACGTCGATTCCCGGAAGCGAGTCGGGCAGGCCCGAGGAAACTGCGGCATCGATTTCCGAAAGCGGTTCAGGCGTCTCTGCGGGACTCACGGCATCGGGTGCCGGAACCGGCGCCGCGGGAGCCGGTCCCGGACGTCTCTCGATCCAGCGGGCGAGGGTCGAGAACAGCCTTTCCGGGTCGATGGGTTTGGGAACGTAATCGTTCATTCCCGCATCCAGGCATTTCTGCTGCTCCGTCTTGAGCGCATGAGCGGTCATGGCGATGATGGGCAGGGTCAGGTTGTGCAAGTCCTTGCGAATGGCATGCGTCGCTTCGTAGCCGTCCATCTCGGGCATCTGGAGATCCATGAGCACCGCGTCGAAGCGGCCGCCTCCACTTTCCAGCATTTCAACCGCGCGTCTGCCGTCTTGCGCGGTTTCCACGATTGCCCCCGTGCTTTCGATGATTTCCCTCGCCACCTGCCGATTGATCTCGTTGTCCTCCACGACCAGGATTCGCGCTCCCGTCAACGCGGCGACCACGTCGGCCGCCGTCTGGGTCTGAAGCGCCGTCCCGGTCGAAAATCTCCGTTCCTGGCCGAAGGCTTCCATGATTGTATCGAACATCATCGAGTAGCTTATCGGTTTGACCAGGAATCCTTCCAGGCCCAACTTCTGCGCCTCGTGCATCAATGCCTCGTTGCCGTGCGCCGTGATGAGGAAAACCTTCGGAATCACGGGCAGGTACGGGTGAGCCTTGATTCGGCGGGCGGTCTCGATGCCGTCCATGCCGGGCATCCTCCAGTCCAACAACACCAGGTCGTAGACGCGTTCGAGTTGTTCCAACTCATCGAGCACCGCCTGCCCGGAGGTCACTGTGGCCACATCGAACGCCATTTCCTCCAGCATCGCTTTGAAGATTTCCTGCGCCGTTCGATTGTCGTCCGCCACCAGCACTCTCAGCCCCCGCAGATCGACGGGCACGGCGTGTCTCTCCATGTATTCCTCCGACTGAAGCCCCAGGGCGAGAGAAAAGGAGAACGTGCTCCCGACCCCGGGCGTGCTTTCCACCCGAATTTCCCCGCCCATGAGTTCCACGAGCCGCCTGGAAATCACCAGCCCCAGCCCCGTCCCGCCATACTTGCGGGTTGTGGAGCTGTCCGCCTGGGTGAAGGGCTGGAAAAGCTTCACCTGTTGCTTTTCCGTCATCCCTATGCCGGTGTCGCGCACGGAGAAACGCAGCCGCGCCTTGCCCTCTTCCAGGGAGATCAGTTTCGTGGAAATGGTGATGTCTCCGGATTCCGTGAACTTGACGGCGTTGCCCGCCAGGTTGATGAGCACCTGCCCCAGGCGCAGGGGATCCCCCAGCAACATCTGGGGCACGTCGGGATCTATCCGAAAATGGAATTCCAGCCCCTTCTCTTCGGCTTTCAAGGCAACCACGGTGCTCACGCTGTTCAGCACCTGATCGAGATGGAATGCGGTGTTTTCGATCTCGATCTTCCCCGCTTCGATTTTTGAAGAATCCAGAATGTCGTTGATGATCCCGAGGAGGCTGTGCGCGGACGCCTGTATCTTGTTCAGGTAGTCGCACTGTTTGGGGGTGAGCTCGGTCTTGAGCGCGAGATGGCTCAGGCCCACGATGGCGTTCATGGGAGTGCGGATTTCGTGGCTCATGTTCGCAAGGAATTCGCTCTTCGCGACGTCCGCTTCCTCGGCCCTCTTCCGTGCCTCCACCAGGTCGGTAACGTTGATGAGATTGAGCAGCACGCCCTCGTAGCGGCCGTCCATGTATATGGGTTGGACGCGGAAGATGGCTTCAAGGCTTCCGACGGCCCTCTGGATCAGCACGGCCTTGGAAGAGGTGTCCTGCCGGAACGACTTGATGATCCTGAGAACATTCTCCCGCGCGGCGCCCGAAAGAAATTCTTCGATCGTCCTCCCCAGGAGAGCGCCCGGTTCTCTACCCATCAGGTTGCAGAAGTACTCGTTCACCTCTACGATGGTGTTGTCCTCGGCGGCGAAGACCACGCCTTCCTCCATGCCCGAAATCATTGCCAGAAGCCGCGCACTCTCGCGCTTCGCGGCATCTTCGGCCTTCCGCCTTTCGCCGATCTCCCGCTCGAGCCATTCGTTCGCCGACTTGATGGCGGCCATGGCCTGTTTGAGATCGCTCAGGTCCCTGGCGACGCAAACGCTCCCGAGGTTTTTGCCCTCCGTATCCTTCAGGAGACCGATGGAGAGCTCCATGGAAACGACGCTCCCATCCTTCTTCCTCATGGACATTTCACGCCTTCTCACGGCGCCTTTCGAATGAAGGTCGGCCAGCATCCGATCCATTTCCTCTCCGTCGGCATAGAGGTCGAGAGCCTCCTCTCCCTGGACCTCTTCCTGGGTGAAGCCGAAGATTCGAGTCGCCATGAGGTTCCATTTGATGAACCTTCCGCGCTCGTCCACGATGCCAATGGCGTCGGGCGAATTCTCGAGGATGTTCTCCAGGTAGGCGTTCGTCTCCCGGAGTTTCGCCTCCGCAAGCTTCGTCTCGGAGATGTCGCGAAGGCTCTGGATCGCTCCGATGATATTGCCGTCACAGTCAAAAAGACGCGTTGCCATGCCCCACAGGTGCGCTCCTTTCCCTCCGAATACCCTGGGCAGGTAGGCCTCGGCGAGAAATGTACTCCCCCTTTGCTCAACGTAAGCGTATCGCTCGGTTATGTTGGGATCTCCGCCCAGGACCAGGTCGAGGAGCACCGGTCTCGGTTCGCCGTAAAACGCGATGGCGTAGGCTTCCATTCCTTTGCCCAGGACCTCGTCCTTCATGACGCCGGTCATCTCTTCTATCTTGCGGTTCCAGGCGATCACCCTCCCTCCCGCATCGAGGACAACCGTCGCATCGGGGAGGAATTCGATGATGTCCATGTACCGCTGCCGCGCGGACCGAAGCTCCGCCTCAACCTCTTTGCGCGCGGTGACGTCGTCGTAGATGGCGGCGACTTCTCCGGACGGCAGCTTGTATACGAAGTTCTCCCTCCATCCCGAGATCCTGCCGTCATCGTAGTAGGAAGCGGGATGCTCCATGGGTTTCCCGCTCCGCCACACGTTCGTTAGAACGTCCAGCAACCCAAAGTCTCCCGCACCGGGAAAGACCTCCGTGATCCGCCTGCCGACGGCCTCTCCGCGGGCGACCCCTTCGATCCTCTCCGAAGCTTCATTCATGCTCTTGATGACAAAATCCCTTCCCTCGTCCACGGCCTCGTACAGCACCATCCCGCTGCTCATGTTCTCGAACATCTGGCGGTACCGTTCTTCGCTCAGGCTCAATTCTTCTTGAACCCGCATGCGCATGGTGATGTCGCGATTCGTACACCGCCTTCCCAGCGAGCGGCCGTCGGCCGTACGAACGGGCTGACAGCGGTGGTTGATCCATCGGACCTCACCCTCACGGGTGACGATCCGGTACTCCAGTACGTCCGGTCCGCAGTCTTCGCGCCGGCATTCGCGCGAATGCCGAATGAATTCCTGCGAGTCGTCAGGGTGTACGATTCGACTCATCAAGCGGGGGTCGCTCATGAAAGCGCCGGGGGGATACCCCGTTACGCGTTCGCAGGAAGGGGACATGTAGAGGTACTTCCCGTCCGGGGCCGCCCAGTATTCCCAGTCGAAATTGTAGTCGGCGACCGTCCGGTATTTTTCCTCACTCTCGTCGAGGAGGTCGAGGCTCTCGCGGATCTTCTGCTGAGCGGACGCGAAGATGAGGAGCATGAGGGTAAAAAGACCCGTAACCAGGATGGGCGCCAGCCGAAAAGTCGCTACCGTCGCCTTCCGGCAGGAGGCGTCCAGATTGATCCCGAGGAAAAAGGGCGTCTTCCCGGTCTCCGGATCGATAATGGGGATAGAGATGAGAAGGCTGCTTCCCCATCGGTCGGGATACGGGCCGGATGCCGTTCCGTGATCCGGGGTCGACAGACCGGGTGGAATCGGGATGGTCCTGGCCAGTTCCCGGATGAGAGGAGAGCAATATCCGGTTTCGACGGGCGCGGAATCGACCAGGACAACGGTCTCGGCGTCCCTGACCGTTGTGAGGTATGCCAACCGGCAAAAGGGGATTTCCTTGCAGGAGGAAGCAAGAGTCTTCTGCAGGCGGCCGTATTCGGGCAGGTTGCGGTCGGTTTCGGAGCCGGTCAGGTTCTTGAGGTCCCCGGGGTTCAAACCCGATGCGGCGAGGTTTCCCGTGGCTGTGAAGCTCTGGTCGAGGGATGCTTCGGTGATTCTCCCGACCATCTCGGTGGCGCCCCAACCCAGCAGGAGCAGGAGAAAGAGTCCGCAAAGGACCGGACAAACCGGGGAAGGGGACGGACGGGGGGCCAGGAACTCCTCCCGCCTGCGTTCCCGCAAGGTGCAATAGTGGAGCCAGACCGCCGCCGCGAGCGTGCATGCCAGCAGTCCTTTCACCAGTTGGACGGGAATTCCCGTCGTCTCCAGGAAAGAACCGCTGTTGACGATCGTGGCCGGGAAAAAGCTCGCCTTGGGGCCGATCAGTCCGCCGAAGAGACCGTAGAGCGCCAGTGCGGCGGTTGCGGCCTTGAGACTGCCGCTTCGAGGGTGTGTTTTTCTGCCGTAGCGATGCATCGCCAGGGCCGCCCAGAGGCATCCCGTCAGTCCGAGGGAGTACCGTACGGTGTTGGTCAGTCCCGGCGTGCCGCCGGAGAAGCCGGCGGCGCTCAGGATCAAAAGAGGGATGAAAATCCACCGGCCAGGGGTTCTTCCTCCCGTGCTCGCAACGCCCGACCGCCCGAATTCGGATAGACAGACGAATGACGCCGCCAGAACGGCCAGGCGGAAAACCGCCAACGCCGGGCCGCTGCCCAGGCTCAGGGCCAGCAGGTCCAACCATTCGTTGCCGCCGTGCAGCAGGCCGAAGAGGAAGAGCCAGTTCCACGGCATTGACTTGTCCGTGCGGGCCAGCGCCAGGGTCGTGGCAGCCAACAGGGCAAAGCCCAATCCGTAAAAGAAATAAATGTAATCCATTTGTCGAGTGAAGAAATCAACCGTCATATGCGTCTCCGGGCCGGGACTGGACAAGGAGCGTCAGGTGGTTGAGGAATGCGATCCATGACTGCGGTGAAATATTTCTCGCCCATCGGTCATGCAAGCGAATGGATTCCATGCAGCGCCCCCCGGTATGTTACGGCCTGGTTCCACCCGTCCTGCAACTGTCGATGGTTCTTGCTGCATGATGGGTACTCTTACTAGTACAGGATGGCGGAAGTCCCTGACCAGTTCCGGTGGGCACAAGAAGGCGTGCCCACCCTACAGTGCCAGCCGCCTGGTAGGGTGGGCACGGTTTTGTCGTGCCCACCAAAACGAGTGCCGAATTTCCGCCCGCGTGTACTAGTTGCACGCATGCCAGGGAAGTGACAAAATGAAGAGATCCTCTTCATCGACGGTGGCGCGGGAGAACGGGGAGATGCGGCGGCAGCGTTCAATCCAAGAGTTGGGACGAACCTCATCTTTCCAGGAACACTAACAGAATTCGTGAAAAAACACACTGCCAAATTTTGGCGTGTGATAGCAGGTAGCTGGTTGGCGGTTTGAAATCATGCGTCGAGGCCCCTCATGCGGAGCCGCGTCATCCGGTTCGATCCACACCTGCCCCTGCGGGAAAGGGGCCGCCATTCGAATACTGTCCTGTTATATAAGCTAACTCAGCCGAATATCTTGTCAACATCGTTATGGAACAGCGGATCGGCGGATGCCCCGCGCCCGTCCGGCGATGGCCGCTTCTTATTGACAGAATCCGGGAAGGCCCATAGAATCCGCCGCGTAGGAATTTGGATTCAAAAGGGATTACCGCATTGTCCGGGGGGGCATTCCCGATCTATTCGGGAACTTAAAGGAGGGCGCAATGAACTTTCATTTTGGCGAAGCTTTCAGCCTTTTGCTCAAGACCACACCCTATCTGCTCGTCCGCACCGCGATCTACGCGGCCCTGGGGCTGGGAATGGCGCTTTATTTCGGTCTGCTCCTGGTCCTCATGAAAATCTTCGGCGGGGCGGGCGCGCTCGTCGTTCTCATCGGACTTGCCGTTCTCGTGGGCGTTCTGCGCATGGCGAAGCGCTATGCGTTGTACCTGGTGGACGCCGGGCACATCGCCGTCATCACCAGGCTCATGACGGCGGGTTCGCTTCCCGAAGGCGTCGGCCAGTTCCAGTTCGGGAAGGATCTGGTGACCCGCATGTTCAAGGAGGTTTCCATCCTTTTCATCGTGGATCAGTTGGTGAATGGAGTCATCCGCACCGTCAACAGTACGGTCTCGGCCATCACGGGCATCCTCCCGATTCCCGGCATAGAAGGGCTGGTCAAGATAGCCGAAAGGATCGTCAATTTCTCTCTCACCTACGTGGATGAAACCATATTGAGCTATAATCTCGCGTGCGGGGATGAAAATATCTGGGAGAGCGCCAAAAGGGGGATCATCCTGTACGCTCAGAACTGGAAGCCCATCCTCATCACGGCGGTGGGCTGCACGGTGGCCAGCTTTCTCGCGTTCATCGCCGTTTTCGCGCTTCTGCTCGTGCCTTTCGGGTTTCTCTCCCTGATGACCCACAATGAAACCTTGAGGTTCTTCTATGTCGCCGCCGCGTTCGCGCTGGCCTACGGCGTGAAACTGGCCCTGTTCAAACCCTTTTTCCAGACGTCCATGATCATCACGTTCAGCCGGGCCATCGCGGGACAGGTTCCCAATCCGCAATGGGAGCAACGGCTCGATATGGCGTCCGACAAGTTCAGGGATCTCAGGGCCAGGGCCGCCGCTTACGTGAGGTCTTCGTAGCAGCACAGCACGGCAAAGCCACCAAAGAAAAAGAATGCACCACAGAGAACGCAGAGATCGCAGAGAAGACAGCTATTTGCATGTATTTCTCGGCGAGATTCCAGGAACCTTCGGGTTAGTAGCGCGGCGTAATCCGTCACATGTACCGGGGTGCTGCGCCAGGTCAACTTGTTGAGTCATTCGAGAACCGATTTTCGCGCCCGGGAGTGAGGAGACCATTTGATGAAGACGATCGGAATCATAGGCGGCATCGGCCCCGAGTCGACGCTGGACTACTACAGGCGAATCATCTCGGCCTTCCAGGCGCATGAGGCCGGGGGCGACAACCCGGAGATCGTCATCTACAGCGTGAACCTGGCCGAACTCCTGCGCATGCTCGAAGCCGGGGATCTGAAAAGGATCGCCGACTGGCTGGTGGAGAAGGTGGGAATTCTCGCCGGGGCGGGCGCGGATTTCGCCGCCATCGGGTCCAACACGCCGCACGTGGTCTTCGATGAAGTCAGATCGAGATCGCCCATTCCCATGGTGAGCATCGTCGAAGAGACGTGCGGGAGGGCGGAACGCCTGGGGTTGAAACAGCCGGGGCTCATGGGCACGAAATTCACCATGGAATCGGATTTCTTTCAGAAGGAGTTCCGGAGGCGGGGCATGTCCGTCGCCGTCCCCTGCGCTGAGGATCGGGAGTTCATCCACCGGAAGCTCTTTTCTGAAATAGAGTTGGGGATCATTAAAGATTCGACCCGGCGGGCGCTTCTTTCGGTGGTTGAAAGAATGATGGAGAAAGACCGGATCGATTCCGTTATTCTCGGCTGCACCGAGTTGCCCCTGATCCTCGAAAAGGACGAATACGGCCTTCCCTTTCTCAATACGACGGCCATACATGCGGAGAGCATCGTGAGGCGCTGCCTCGGAGAAGACTCATAGCGGCTGCGGCCCGCCCCGGAACGTTCGATGGATGTGCACTGACCCGCGCGTCGAGGGCGTTCGGGCCGTGCACCCGGCGAATTCTTCCCCGGGCGGGATTTTTCCTGTCGTTGACCATCTAATCTGGCCCGGCCTCCGATACAGGACGTAAGTACCTGAAAACTTGCCACATTGGCCGGTCAACCCGTGGATTCTGGCCGGAGGAGTCTCCGGCTTTCCCCGTGATGCGACCGCTTCGGCCGGGCAGAAAGCCGCTCTTTCCTCGATGCCCCTTTCCTCCGGGGCGATCCCTGCTTAGCTTCAACGTACAATTTGGCGCGACAAGGCTTCCGTTACGGCGCAGCATCGGGCGCCAGAGTAGGGTGGGCAGGGTTTCATCCTGCCCACCGAAACGACTGGAACACCGCATGACGACTCGGGGTTATGGACACTCAATTCTGTGGCGCTGTACTTAGAGGTGCTGGAGCCTTTCCATGAAGAGTGGAAGAACGTACGAAGAACTCGAACGGCGACTCGGAGAATTGGAGGAAGAGGTATTTGCTCTCAGAGGCAGGGAGCAGTTGCTGCTGAGGGAAAAGCAGTTCCACGAGGCGATCTTCGACAGCCTTCGGGAAATATTCGTTGTTGTGAACAGAAAATGCGAACTTGTGCGCTGGAACAGCCAGTTTGAAAGGTCTTCCGAGTATTGTCCCGAGGAGATCGTGGGGATGAACGCCCTCGATTTCTTTGGAGAAGAGGACCGGGAGGGCGCCGCCCGCGGCATCGAGAAGGCGTTTGCAGAGGGGGCATCCTCCGGGGAAGTCCGCATAAAATCCAAGAGCGGCAGGAAGATAAATCTTTTTTTCACCGGAGTGCGCGTCACGCTGGGCGATGAGGATTTTCTCGGGGCGCTGGGGATGGACCTGACCGGGTTGAAGAAAGCGGAAAGGGCGCTCCGAGAGAGCGAAGCGCGTTTTCGTTTCCTGGCCGAGAATACCGGCGACGTTCTGTACCGGCTGAAGTATGAGTCCATGGACTACGACTACCTCAGTCCTTCCATCGAAAAAGCGACCGGGTACAGTCCCGAAGAGATTGGCGCCATCGGCTTTTCCAGCCTCGTGACCCAGATCGATGTGCCGGGCAAAGGGATCGTGCCGAGCGATCTGGTGGCGCAGAATCGCCGGGAAGGAAAGGTGGGCGAATTTCAGGCGGATTACCTCATACGCACAAAAATAGGGGAATTGCGGTGGCTGAGGGACCATTCCTTCCCGTGGATCGATGAGACGGGACGAGTCATCGGCTCGGTCGGGATCTTGTCGGAGGTCACGGAACGCAAACACGGCGAACTGAAACTCCGCGACAGTGAGGAGCGGTTCCGGCAGATGTTTGAGAAGAGCCTGGCCGTCATGCTGCTGGTCGACCCCGATTCAGGGGATATCGTCGATGCAAACCCAGCGGCCTGCGGATTCTACGGGTATGGGATCGGCGATCTCAAGCGCATGAACGTGTTTGCCATCAACATGCTCCCCCGCAGGGAAATCTCGGAAAGAATGGCGGCGGCCTTCCGTGAAAAGCAAAACTGCTTTCACTTCGCTCACAGGCTTGCGTCGGGGGAAATCCGGGAGGTGGAGGTTTATTCGAGTCCGCTCGAGTTTCAGGGACGCAGGCTTCTTCACTCCATCGTCCACGACATAACGGACCGCAAACGGACGGAGAAGGCGTTGCGGGAATCGGAGAGACATCTCCGGTTCCTTTCCTCGAGGCTCCTTACGGTTCAGGAGCAGGAAAGAACGCAACTCGCCCAGGAATTGCACAACAGCATCGGTCAGACTTTTGTCGCCGTCAAGCTCGGCCTGGAAAGCTCTCTCGACATCGTCGGCAGAGGCGACCTCCTGGCGATGGAGCAGTCGCTTCTCAAAATGATTCCCATGGCTCAGAACGCCGTCGAAGAGGTGAGAAGGATTTACATGGACCTTCGGCCCACGGTGCTCGATGATTTCGGAATCGCAGCGACCATCGGCTGGCTGCGCAGAGAATTCCAGAACCAGAATCCTCAAAGTTACGTCGAGTTGGAAATCACCATCGAGGAGGGTGAGATACCGGACCGGCTCAAGCCCGTCGTATTCAGAACCACTCAGGAAGCCCTGGAAAACGTGGCCAGGCACAGCAAGGCGGACCTCGTGCACCTGTCTCTTCTGAAAACGGACGTCGGGGTGGAGTTGACGGTTGCGGATTGCGGCGTCGGGTTCGACCTGGAATTCGTCCTTACCGCCCGTGATGCGAGCCGGGGAATCGGACTCGCCAGCATGCGGGAACGAGTCGAGCTGTCAGGCGGTTCCTTCTTCGTCGACTCGCTCCCGGGGGAGGGAACGGTGGTTCGAGCCGAATGGCCGCTCGATGTGTGAGAAACAAACATTCACCGAGGAGGACAATGCAACAAAGAAGCAACGAACCGTGGAGAACGCGGAGGGCGCAGAGAAAACAGCAAGTTGCATGCATTGCCCGGCAAGATTCCAGGACCTTGCAGGCCAGGGGCAGAGCGCCCCCGTGCCGGTTCAAAAGAAATCTCTGCGCCCTACGTGCGCTCTACTGGCGCATCGCTTTTTCCCGCCCCGTCAATTGCTGCTGGCGACGCCGCGGTTGATGAAGTAAAAATACATGTAGACGTCCGACTTGCTTTTCCCCGGCCCGGTCGCCACAGCCTTGAAGCCTCGCATCAGGTCGCTTCCGTACGTTGTTGCGGCCCACACCTGCTGAGCGCTTCTGGTGCCACCGCTTTTCCAGGATTGATTGGGGTTTTCATAGTAAAACTTATACGCTCCCTGGCGGACCTTCGCGACGCAGCAGGCGGCCCCGGATTGAATGTTCTCGGCGCCCCAACCGCGCCCGGAGGCGTGTGACAAGTTGAACCAGGCGACCTTGTACTGCAAGTCTATGAAGGAATTGGCTCCATCTCCGGCGCTCTCCCTCGCGGCATTCAGATTTTCGATCGTCAGCTTCAATTCCTTTTTGGGATACAACTTTGTCCTGAGCCGGTCTATCTTCTGAAAGGCCTCCTCCACCGAGTCGTTGTCCCCGATGCACTGAAGGAGCGGAGCGACGTCGATGCGTTCGCCCGATGCGATTTCCACCTTCAAATTCCTGGTGGCCGTCTCCATTTTGGATGCGACGGGCAACGATCCCAAATCCTGGATTTCCGCGCCGGCTGCGAAGCTCCCGGCAAGCAAGACGGCAGCGAAGCATGCAAGGCCGATGGCCATGCTCCATGCTGAACGCTTGAGACTCTCCGTGGTTCGATACCATTTCATAGCACGTGTCCTTTCTCTTGAGACAGTCCACCTCAGCCGGAAAAACAGGCTACATCCTCATTCCTGGCGTGCGATCCCGCTGAATTTCAAACGATCCGAACATGGCGGGACCAATTGACAGTCTATTGGATGGCAATAGAATGTCAACGAAGAATGTAAAGGTAAGATCGGCTAGGCGAACAAGCCAGATTTGCGAATAACTCGTGGATCTTGGCGAGCTGCGCCCCGACGTTGTGACGGCGCTTCCGAAGGCGCCCTTTCTCAGATCCGTGTGGAAGCGTACTCAGTAAACAACAATACCCGTAGGATGGGCAAAAGCGGAAGCGCTGCCCACCGGGAAAGACCGGCTTGTCGTTTCGGTGGGCGGGGCAAAACCCCGCCCACCCTTCCTTCCTTTGCGGGCATGACGGAAAGCGATTGGACGCCTGATTCTGTGGGCCTGTGCTCAGTAGACAACGGCGGGGCGTTCTACAGTTCTTCCTCCGGGCAATTTCTGTCGCCTTGCTCTTGCCCTGACGGCTCTCGCCCCCTTTCGCAGGATGGATGCGATGAGCGCATGCAGGTTCGCGGTGGTGAGCGAGTTCTTGGCGAGACAATGGTCTGCGCCGTGTTCCCGAGCACTGCTAAGGTATTCCGGGAGGTCCGAGTCCGTGAGGAGGCAGACGACCATTTCGGGGTGAGCGTCCTTCATTCGCTCGGCGAGCTCCAGCCCGTTCATTCCGTCGGGTCTTATGTCCACAAGGGCCAGGACGGGGGGCCTGGCATGGACTTTCTGGAGGGCCACCTTCCCATCTCCGGTGTCCTCGAAGCGGCAATCCGGGAATTGAGCCTCGACGGCTTCCCGGAGGGCTTTTCGCAGGAATTCATTTTTTTCGACGATCAATATCGAAGGCATTCCCGTAACTCCCTTCAGGAACGATTTCGCAAAAATTCGATGGAACCTGTCGCGGAATGGCCCGGGTTCCGGTCCCCGTGTGAAAAGGAAGACGGCGCCGGCCCCCAGCCGTCTCCACGGGCAGTGCGCGAAAAAGCATGGAACCGAGGCTCATGCGCTCGAACCGGATGGCCGACTTTCCTCGGAACCCTTGTGAGCGCGGGAACGGGGGCGAGCGGGCAACGGCCTTCGGGGAGATATCCCTCTCGATGGGGCGTCTCTCCCACTGAATTCAATAATAGTGTCGCGGCATCCATGGGGAAAATGGGGTGTTCGGAGTATTTTCGCCTACTCATTCCCCTATTTCCATGGCTACGGCGGAGCATGCACCCACAAACGAGACCCCTTCCGGCCGGAGAGCACACGCTTCGAAAGAATTTTTGAACGCGCGGATAGAAACTCCATCGCCTCTATCACTACGTTTGACCGGCCAATCCGTACCATTTTTACGTCTTGAGGAAAGTTGACAGGGATGTACGGAGTCGGACAAGTCGCTTCAGTAGAGTACGTACTTTGCGATCTGCATTTTGATCACTTAGTTGACGACGGTACATCTCGAGCTGGTGTCTGATTGCATCCAGGCTGGTACAGATGGCGGGGATTTCACCTGTTTTTTCTGCACGGGGGGCTCCCGGGAGCTGAGGCAGGGCATGGAGAGTTGCCATTTTTTGGCGCGCCAGGAGATATTCGCGCTGCAGGTCGGTTTGTGTCACCTGGACATAGCGTAATGTCATCTTTATGTCCCGGTGACCGAGAATCTCCTTCAAGGCGGGAAGGCTGATACCGGCGCGAAGTATTGATGTTGCGTAGGTATGCCTGAGCTGGTGGGGGCACACAGGGTGGCAGCCGAGCCTGATCGAGGTTTTTTTAAGAGCTTTTCTTATCTTCTGAGGAAGGAGGGTCTTTTCTTTCATCATAAACAGGAGGGAGGTAGGATCGTTCGAAGGCCCGGTCAGGCTGAGGATACGGTCCAATACCCTGCGCGCCTCCTCATCCATCGGGACCAAACGCTCATTGTGGAGCTTTCCGAGTGGGACGTGCAGGGCCCAGTGGTCACCACCCAGATGATGCAGGCAATCTCTTTTCAAGCCAAGGCATTCGCCGAGTCGCATTCCCGTTGCGCGAATCAAAAGCAGGGCATTGGAGAGCAAATCGTCGGTTTTGCGTAACTCCTCCCTTAATAGATTGTCCGCCTCAGGGGAGAGAGGTTTTGGTAGGTACAGGTCTTTAGGCGGAAGGTCCCGTGGCAGGATCAGGTTTACGGCAATGGGATGGCCGCCATCGGCCAGATCGATCAGCAAACGCCGCATATCGACAATCATGTGCAGGCGTGAGCTGTTGGCATAAGGGGGAATCCTTCCCGCAAGACTTCTTAGCCAGCCCAGGATATGGGGATCGCGTTGAAGCTGGGCCGGGGTTTCGAGTTCGGGGTAGTTGCGGTGGAGGTAACGTAAAAAGCCTTTTGCATAAGCTCTATATCTGGCGACGGTACTCGGCCTGAGGGTTACTGACAGGGTCTTGATCTGCTGCTTGATAAGCTGGCCAAGAAGGTTGTCCACCTCATGGCAAACGGGTTTTGGCGGGTACGGAATGTCCCGACGCACAATCAGGTTTAGGGCAATGGGATGGCCGCCATCGGCCAGATCGATCAGCAAACGCCGCACATCGACAATCATGCGCAGGCGTGATTCGTTGGCATAAGGGGGAATCCTTTCCTCAAGACTTCTTAGCCAGCCCAGAATATGCGGATCGCGTTGAAGCTGTGCCGGGGTCCCGAACTCGGGGTAGTTGCGGTGGAGGTAGCGCAGAAAGCCTCGGGTATGACTTCGATACAAGGCAATTGTGGCCGGTCCCAGTCTTTCTGACCAAACCCGCAGTTGTTCCTCAATGATTTGATCGAGGCTCGGTGATGTGGTCATGGGGACTCCGGAAGAGGAGGCCGGTCCCGGTTCTCAATGGCTTTGTGGAACTCGCGCCATATATCCTGTGGAAAGAGTTGGACGTAGAGCATGGTGGTGCGGATGTGGGAATGGCCCATGAGGTTCATGAGAGCGGGTAGACTTATTCCGGCCCGGACCATATCGGCCCCGAAAGTGTGTCGGAAGCGATGTGGATTGGCTTTGGGAACGGCGCTCCGAGTGCGGTGGTAGCGAAAGACCGTGCGAAGCCCGGCCGGTTTGAGCGGCTCTCCCCTGTTTGGCCCTTTGAGCACTACGAACACAAAGGATGAATCCGTCCTCGGCCTTTCAACGAGCAGATACCGCTCTATTATCTGGATAGTTTTCGGATCGAGGGGCAGCATTCGTTGCCGATTGCCTTTTCCGCGCACAAGAATCTGTGCTTGAGCCAAGTGAAGGTCTTCGATTTTCAGGCTGAGAACCTCGCAGGACCGAAGGCCATTGAAAAGCATCAGGCAGACTATGCCCAAGTCGCGGAAAGTTCGAAAACCGCTCCAGAATTGAGCGACTTCCCGTGCGGTCAGCGGCATCACGACACGACGGGGCTCTTTGACCCTGACTCTGCGCACAACTTTAGGACGCCGGCCGTAAGCAAAGGGCGACGGCATCGGGAAAGCACAGCCGTAACCGTTGCCTGGCCGGGGAATCTCATGCTCATAGTGGAAGCGATAGAGGCATCTGATCACACTGAGGCGGTGGTTGATTGTTTGAGGCGCAACCTGCGGTTTCCGGTCTAGCTGATATCGGATGTAATCCGTAAGCCTGGCTTCGTTGAGGTCCGACAGCTCAATAGAACTCTGTGCTAACCAGCGTGCAGCATTTACCAGGTCGTAGGCATAGGCCCGAAGGGGGCGCAAAGAAAGCCCGCGCAGACGCTGGGAATCGAGGAACTCGTTTGCCCAGTCCATGCCCTGCCCCTTGTCCAGCACCAGATGATAAGGGCATTGACTCGGGGGCGCGGAAGGATCCAAAACTGCGCGCACGCTCATACCTGCCTCCGGTTAGCCGGCCTGGTGCTCACTCCAAAAGCCCGCCTGCAGATGGAATCGACTGTGGCGGGATCTTTTCTTTCCATCTCCTCCGGAGTCTTCAGAATGGATGTAAGAGCCCCTTTTGGCCGCTCCGGAAGCGAGAGCACCTGGAACAGAGTCCCGTCAAAGGCGATAAGGTCCTTTTGTATCAGTCGGTTTCTGGCTTCCAGGTAATCGTCGAGGTTCAGCCCAAGGAGGGAGCAGAGCTTGTCGTAGCTGTAGAAAGAAAGTCCCTGCCGGTCGGAGACCAGAACAAGAAGGAAATAGAGCAGAAGCTCATGGTGGGAAAGATCTGCGAAAAACCCATCCCTGAGAAACCGATGTTCGATGTAGGCAAAGCTTCCCTGGATGGTACGGAGTCGCTGTGGGATAAGAGGTTTTTTGTGGATCATGGCCGGCTCCTTTCGGACAGGAGGCTAGCGCACACTCTCGCGCAAAGCTATCGAGTCCTCTTTTGCAATCACCTCCTGCCGATCATATCTAATCGGAATAAGTAGAACTTTTTGAGGTGACGCGTCCATTTTTGCAATCACACGGGCCTTGGCGTTTCGACAGGATTGGAGGAGCTTGTTGCGCTGACAGTAACGAGGGTGGTCCTGGCGATATTTTCTATAATAGCCGGGGTGCCGCCCGTGCCAGTCCATCCGGCATGCGCTCTGGTTGGCCCTGTAGTCAGGGTCGACTCGGAGTTTTTCCTTTTGCCAGTTCCGCTTTCGGGCACGCCGGCAGTCGAGTTCACTGCAATATCTCTGATTTTTGACACGAGGATCGGCGGCGAACAGACGGTCGCAATGCGCGCATTGGATCATGGAGTTCATGGCTTCCTCCTTGAAACGAAGAAACCATAAACCGGGCCGGAAGACGAATCCTGAAAGGAAACCCGAAGGACAGAAACCAGAGGCAGGGAAGTAAAAGGACCGTGCACTCAAAAAAATAAAGAATAACGAAAAAAAGATTAGCCGGTTTCACTACGTGAAAAAAGGGGGTGCTAGGGTCGGTTCCGCAGAGATGAGGAGCCGGGCTGCCGCTGTGGCCTCTCTGCTCTACCGGCGATCTGCGACAACGATACAATGAAAGGAGACGACCGCTATGGATGAGAAATTCAAGTTCGCGCTCGAACGGACGCTCGCCTTTGAAGGCGGGTACGTGAACGACCCTGCCGATCCGGGCGGGGAGACGAAGTTCGGCATATCGGCGCGAGCCCATCCCGGGATCGGCATCAAGGCCCTCACGCGGGAGCGAGCCGGAGCGATCTACTACGAAGACTACTGGATGCGTCACGGCTACGGGCTTCTGACGGACGCAGGGATTGCCGCGAAGGCCTTCGATCTTGCGGTGAACCTGGGGCCGCATCGCGCCCACGTCCTGCTCCAGGAAGCGGTGAATCGAACCACTTCGGCAAGGCTCACCGTGGACGGCGCCATCGGGCCGGAGACGCTCGATGCGGTGAACGGCCACCCCGATGCCTCTCGCCTCCTGGCGGAGCTGAAAATGGGGGCCATCGGGCACTACACGGAACTGGCCGTCAAGAAAGGAATGCAGAAGTTCCTCGCCGGATGGATCAGGCGGGCGCTGGCATAGCCGGAGGGCTCCTCGGCGTGACAGGTAGGGGCAATTCATGAATTGCCCCTACGCCTGGAAATGAACCCGAACAAGAGAGAGGAAACAATGGGCGTTTTGAACGCGATCGAAATCGCCCTCGGCATCGGCGGGAAGCTCATCGATCGGCTTTTCCCGGACCCCGAGGCGAAAGCTAAGGCGCAGTTGGAGTTGTTGCGGCTCACTCAGGAGGGTGAACTGAGAGAATTGGAGTTGTCGATGTCCGCCATCCTGGCCGAGGCGAAATCGGACGATCCGTGGACTTCGAGGGCGCGGCCCACGTTCCTGTACGTGGTCTATGTGATGGTTTTGGCATCGATTCCGATGGGGGTTCTGTCGGCGTTCAGGCCCGACCTGGCTCTGGCTGTCGCAAGGGGTATGCAAGCCTGGCTTTCCGCCATCCCCGACGGCCTCTGGGCAACTTTCGGCATCGGATACTCGGGCTATTCCATCGCGCGCTCGATGGACAAGAAGGTCGTGATGGCGGCGAAGAAATAGCAGACAGCGGGGTCATGCCCGCACTCACGACCCCGCTGCGCCACTAACCTGCAGGTTCTTGGAATCTTGCCGGGAAATGGATGTAAGTTGTTGTTTTCTCTGCGCTCTACGTGTTCTCTGCGGAGCATCGTCTCGTTATTGGTTGCGGCCTTGCCGCGTTTTATTACGACGGTTTGAAACGCCGGGATCGAGTCGGGAGTTGCAGGCGCGGCCCCGAGAGAGGAAGGACGCATGGAGCATCTGGGCGTTTCCCTGGACGGCATTGTCAAGCTCATCTCGAACTTCGGAATTCCGGGGCTGGTGCTGGTGCTCTGGTATCTCAGCGACAAATCCCACGATGTGACGCTGAAGCAGTACCGGGAGGACATCCTGGAACAGCGGAGGATCTATGAAGACGGACTCAAGGAGGTGAGGGAGATGTACGAACGCAACGTCATGCTGGTCAAAGACTACGCGTCCCTGGCGCGGGACCTGAGGGACATCGTCGTCATGAACACCCAGACGATGACGCGCGTCTGCGACGACGTAAACCGCAACCAGTACTGTCCCATGGTGAGGCTCAAGAAAGAAGCAACGGGGAGAGAAGCGTGAGCGAACGGCTCAAGATGCTCGGCAGGTTGGCGGAGCTTCGCCTTTCGGCGGAGCGGCTCGAGATGGAAATCGAGGATTGCCGGAAATCCATAAGGGAACTCCTGGTTCCGGTGGAATCCCCCGAGGAATACGAAGAGAAGAAGGTTTCCTTCAAGGGTGTCCGGTTTGCGGCGGCGGTGGTCCGTTACCGCGCGGTTCTTTCTCTCATGGCGGACATCCGCAGAGAACTGGGAGAGGAGACGTGAACCACAGGGATCTCATGCTGAGTGCGGTGAAGATGGTCAAATTCAATTTCATGGAATTGCCGGAAGCTCTCCAAGATGAGATCGTCGACGGCCTCGATTCTCGGTCGCTATCCCTGAATGACGCTGTGAGGTTGCTGGTGTCCAGGGGCTTCAAGCTGAGCAACGCTTCCATCGGCAGGTACTACGCGGCGGTTCGGCGGGAGCGGAGGCTCAGCGATGCGAGCCGGAATCTGGAACGGATCATAGAGGGATTTGCGAACCAGCCCTGCGAAGAGACCCTGAAGAGCCTCACGAACCTCATCGTCGCCATGGCCGCCGTGGGCCTGGCGGATGGCAAAATAGGAATAAAGGATATCGACCTCGCCGGCGTGCTCCAGGCGATGCGCCGGAGCGGTGCGGCCGCGGAGCCTTCGCAGGGGGGGCCCGGCAAGGTCGATTCCGATCGACCGAAAGGGCTTTCGGACGCCACAGTCAATGAAATCAGGCGAAAAATCCTGGGGTGCAAATCATGAGAGGCAAGGCCGGAGTAGAAGAGATCGGCGGGTCGTGGCCTCCCGTGCTCCTTCCCTATCAGACGGCCTGGCTGGATGACAAAGGGCCGGTCAAGGTCTGCGAAAAGTCGAGGCGCATTGGCCTCTCCTGGTGCGAGGCGGCCGACGACGCGCTGCTGGCCGCCGCGGCCGGCGGCATGGATGTCTGGTACATCGGGTACAACAAGGACATGGCCCTCGAATTCATAAACGATGTGGCATTCTGGGTGAAACGCTATGCCCTGGCGGCCTCCGAGATGGAAGACGTGCTGGTCGAGGACGAAGACAAGAGCATCCTCGCCTACCGCATCCGCTTCTCGTCCGGCCATCGCGTCACGGCCCTCTCCAGCCGCCCGAGCAACCTGCGCGGGAAGCAAGGGAAGGTCGTGATCGACGAAGCCGCCTTCCACGACGATCTTCCGGGACTGTTCAAAGCCGCGATAGCGCTTCTCATGTGGGGTGGGCGCGTTGCGGCGATTTCCACCCACTTCGGCGACGACAATCCCTTCAACTCTCTCGTGAACGAGATCCGGAGCGGGAAGAAGCCTTACAGCCTGCACCGGATCACCCTCGACGACGCTCTCGCCCAGGGTCTCTACCGCCGCATCTGCCTCAAACTCGGAAAGGAATGGTCCGAAGCCGGGGAGGCCGCCTGGCGCCGGGAAATCGTCGACTACTACGGCGATGCAGCCGAGGAGGAACTCTTCTGCGCGCCGTCCAACAGCGCAGCGGCCTACCTCCCGCGGGCGCTCGTCGAATCCTGCATGGACCCGGAGGTCCCCGTGCTCCGCTGGCGCTGCGACGCCGCCTTTGCTGAACTTCCGGACGGGGAGCGGCGCGAAGAGGCGGAACGGTGGCTGAAGGACTATCTCGATCCGGTTCTCGCCCGGCTGCCGGAAACGTACCCGACCTTTTTCGGGGAGGACTTCGGGAGATCCGGGGATCTCACGGTCATCTTTCCCCTCCAGGAACAGCCCGGTCTGATCTGGCGGGCACCCTGCGTCATCGAACTTCGGAACGCGCCGTTCCGGCAGCAGGAAGAAATCCTCTTCCACATTGTGGACCGGCTGCCCCGTTTCCGCGGCGCGGCCATGGACGCCGGTGGGAACGGCCAGTATCTCGCCGAGGTGGCCATGCAGCGATACGGATCGTCGCGCATCCGGCAGGTGATGCTCTCGACCGAGTGGTACCGCGAGCAGATGCCCAGGTACAAGGCGGCTTTCGAGGACCGCGCCATCGTGATTCCGAGAGACGCGGACGTCCTGGACGACCACCGGGCCGTGAGGATGGAAAAGGGGATCGCAAAGGTCCCGCAAGGCTACCGGACGAGGGGCCGGGATGGCGGGCAGAGGCACGGGGACGCGGCCGTCGCGGGCGCGCTCGCCTTCTATGCGGCCACGCACGGCGAATGCGGGCCGGTCGAGTTCAAAGGTTCCGGCAAAAGGGAATTCCACCTGAGAATGGAGGGGTTTTAGCGCGTCACGGGGAAAACCGGGAAGCGGCTCACCACAGAGTGCACAGCGCAGCATGGGAGCATTGAAAGAAGAAAGAATACACCGCGGAGAACATAGAGCGGCAAGGCCGCGACCAAAGAAAAATCAATGCACCGCAGAGAACGCAGAGACTTGAATGAGATCAACCGGACCGCGGGCGCTGAAGGCGCAGGAGGCCGTCCCCGCGGGAAGCGAAAACCCGACGGATATCGAAACGAGGAAATCATGGCGTCTATGGAAGCCAGGAGAAGCAGAGAAGCCAGGGAGCAGGCGGCAGGCGCTGGGCGCGGGAAACCGGAGATCCGGGAAATCGCCTCCGCCGAAAAAGACGTGGACCTCTTCAGCGGTTGGACCGGGCGGATGGAGAACCCGGATGCGGTACTGCGGGCCGAGAGCCGTGGCCGAGGCGTCCGGCTCTACGAGGAACTCGAACGGGACTGGCAGGTGTTCGCACAACTCCAGGTGCGTTCGCTCGCACTCCAATCCTGCGAATGGCAGGTGGAACCGGCGGGCGCCGGGCGAGAAGAGGCGAAAGAAGCTGACTTCGTCCGGCGGGTTCTCCGCGAGACCAACTTCGACCGGCTCTGCAAGGATCTCATGCAGGCGGTCCTCACCGGCTACAAACCCGTGGAAGTCATGTGGGAGGCGTCGGAGGGGGAGGTATGGGTGAAGGAATTCCGAGGCCGCCGCCCGAGCCGCTTCGCATTCGATATGGAAGGAACCCTTCGGCTCCTCACCATCGAGAACCCCTACGACGGCGAGCCGGTTCCCGAACGCAAGTTCGTCGTGTGGACCTACGGAGGAAGCGACGCCTGTCCCTACGGGCGCGGCCTCGGCTACCAGCTCTACTGGCCGGTCTGGTTCAAGAAAAACGGCGTCAAGTTCTGGATGGTTTTCGCTGAAAAGTTCGGCAGCCCCACCGTGATCGGGAAATACCCGGTCGGGACGACCGAATCCGAGAAGGAGAAGCTCCTCGAAGCGATTGCCGCCGTCCAGCAGCAGACGGGGATTAGAGTCCCCGACACCATGTCCATCGAATTGCTCGAGGCTGCGCGAACGGGCGCCGTCACCTACGAAGATCTCTGCAACTACTTCGACCGGGCGATCTCCAAGATCCTCCTCGGGCAGACGCTCACGAGCGAGCCCGGGACGAGCGGTTCGTACAGCCTGGGCCAGGTCCACGGGGACGTTCGCCGGGACATTCTGAAATCCGACGCGGACAGCATGTCCGAAACGATCGGCCGCACCGTCGTCCGCTGGCTCGTGGATTACAACTTCCCGGCGAAGGGGCGGACCGGCTACCCGCACGTCTGGCGGAGAACCGGGCCCGAGCGGGACGAGAAGACCCTGGCCGAGCGGGACAGGACCATTTTGGTGGACATGGGCATGGCCAACCGGGTGCCCGAAACCTACATAAGCGACACCTACGGCATTCCTTTGGCCGGAGAGGGCGAGCGGGTCATCGGCGGGCGCGCATGACGACGGAGGCGCAGGAGGCAAGGATGGGAAAAGGCGGCCATGGCGGAAAACAGAGAGATCTTTGCGTGGCCCTCTATCACCGGCTTCAGACAAAAAAACGGGTGAAGCTTTCGGAATTCGCAGAAGACCTTGAAATCAGTTATGATACTGCCTTCAGGTGGGCCGAGAGCTTTAGCCTCATCATGGATCTGAGGATAGAAAGAGGCGTGGCGATACTTGGAGAGGGATGGCCGGGAGAGGACGCGTGAACGGCCGCGAAAAGGATAGATGTAAGTTGTTTTTCCCTCTGCGTTCTCCGCGTTCTCTGCGGTGGATTGCTTTTCCTTATGGATCTGAGGATGGAAAGAGGCGTCGCGATACTTGGAGAGGGATGGCCGGGAGAGGACGCGTGAACGACCGCGAAAAGGATAGATGTAAGTTGTTTTTCCCTCCGCGTTCTCTGCGGTGCATCGCTTTTCCTTTGGCCGTGGCAAAGGGAAGCCGGCACAAAACTGTTGACACACCCCTTCAAATGTTCAGAATATACTTGAAATCGTGGCAGAATGCGGATTGATTTTTTGAAAAACTGGTGAATTCAAAAGGTTACGAGTAGTGAAACGCGAGTGTCCGAGGTCTTCGTTTTGCGCTGCCTCCGGACGTGTTTGCATTGCAGGGGAAATGACGTTCCACCGTGTCGTTCTGGACGCGGAGTATATAGTTGATATCTCACTCCGTTGCGAAAGCGCGCGGAGCCGGGTTCCTGGAGATCGGTAGCGAATGGAAGGGTTTTCATGGTTCTGAGAGGAGATCTATGAAGAAAATCAACCTGAAAGTGAATGGCAGCCCGAGGCAGGTAGTCGCCGATCCGAATCTGGCGCTCATTGATATGCTGCGGGACGTGTATGGTCTCACGGGTGTCAAGCAGTCGTGCGATCGAAAAGGACAATGCGGCGCCTGTACGGTTATCGTGAACGGGAATGCCGTTCGATCGTGTCTGACCAGGGTGGCCGGCCTGGAAGGGGCCGACGTCATCACGGTGGAAGGCCTGGGAACGCCGGAAAACCCGCATTTGATACAAGAGGCGTTCGTATTGGCGGGAGCGATTCAATGCGGGTTTTGCACGCCGGGCATGATTCTGGCCGCGAAGGCGTTGCTGGACAGGAATCCAAATCCGGACACCGAGGACATAAAGAAGGCGTTTCGCCGAAATTTGTGCCGTTGCACGGGGTACGTGAAGATCATCGACGCCGTCAAGCTGGCCAGCCGGTTTCTCCGGGGGGAAATTGCGCCGGATGACATCCGGCCCAAACCGGATGACGCCAAGATGGGGGTTTCCCACCCCCGGCCTTCGGCCATGCTCAAGGCGTGCGGCGCAGCCGAATTCACGGGCGACATCAAATTGCCGGGGGCGCTCGAACTGGCGGTGGTCCGAAGCCCGTACGCACACGCGGCCGTCGAGGCGATCGACGCATCTGAGGCGGAGAAAATGCCCGGGGTGGCGGGCGTCATGACGGCCAGGGACATCAAGGGCACGAACCGCATCAAGTACATCGTGGCCGACAGGCCGCTCATTTGCGAGGACAGAGTCCGCCAGGCGGGCGACGCGGTGGCGGTGGTCGCCGCAAAGACTCGGGAACAGGCCCTGGCCGCGGCCGCCGTGGTGAAGGTGGTCTACGAACCTCTTCCCGTGTTCGGGTCCCCGGCGGACACCCTGGCGGAAGGGGCGCCGCGGCTTCATGCCGACCGGCCCAACGTCTGCCACAGCCAGCCCGTGATCAAGGGCGACGCGGAAAAGGCGTTCGCCGCTTCGGCGGCGGTGGTCGAGGGCAGATTCAAGACGCAGTGCAACCACCAGGCGCCCATGGAGCCGGAAGCGAGCGTGGCGTTTCTCGAAGGCGAGGGGGAAGACCCCGTTCTGGTCGTGATCGGGCGGAGCATCAACATCCACCTGCACATGGCCAGCCTTCAGGAAGCGCTGGGGTGGGAGAACATGCGGTATGAGGAAGCCTTTTCCGGCGGGCAATTCGGCATAAAGATCGAGATCGTCACGGAAGGGATCGCGGCGGCTGCGGCGCTTCATTTCAAACGGCCCGTGCGCTACATCCCCAGCCTGGAAGAGTCGATTCTCATCACGAACAAGCGCCACCCGTTCGATATGAAAATGAAGCTCGGCGCGGACGCCAACGGAAAGTTGACCGCTCTCGCCATGGATATGATCGTGGACAACGGCGCTTACCAATCCATGGGAAATGTGGTCGTGAACCGGGCGCTGCACATGCTTTCGAGTTCCTATCACATCCCTAACGTCGATGCGATGGCGAGACTGGTTTACACGAACAACCCGTGGGGCGCCGCCGCGCGCGGAGCCGGACCGCCCCAGGCCCACTACGCGTTGGAATGCGGGATGGACCTGCTGGCGGAAAAGCTGAACATCGATCCGCTGGAATTCCGTGCGATGAATTCGCTCGAGCCGGGCCAGAGCAAAGCCACGGGATTCGTGGTCCAGGAATGGCCTTTCCCTGAACTGTGCGAGGCTGTGAAACCCGTCTACGAGCGTGCGAAGAAGGAAGCCGCCGCGTTCAAGAGCGGGGCGGTCCGGCGCGGCGTCGGGCTGGGCGCTGCCGCCTTCGGAATCGCTTCGCCGGGCGATAAGGCGGTCTCGGCCGTTGAGTTGGGTCCCGACGATTGCGCCACGGTTTACGCGGCCGCGGCCGATCCGGGCGAGGGGAACGATTCCATGCTCACCCAACTGGCCGCCCAGGTCCTGGATCTGCCGCTGACCAAGGTCCGCGCGGTCACGCGGGATACGGACAGAACCACGGCCACCGGCCCCGCCTCCGGAAGCCGGATCACCTACATGGTGGGAGGGGCGACCGTCGAGGCGTTGAAGAAATTGAAACAGGCCATGGATGAAGCGGGATCGAAAACATACGCGGGGCTGAAAGCGGCCGGGAAACCGACTCGCTTCCTTGGCGAGAAGAAGACCCTCGAAACGGCGCCGCTCGATCCCGTGACGGGCCAGGGGCCGTCCTTCGAATCGCAGGTTCACGCCATTCAACTGGCGGAAGTGGAAGTGAATACGGAGACGGGACAGGTCCGGATGATCAAGATGACCACCGCCGTGGACGCGGGACCGGTCATCAACCCGCAGAACCTGACCGGGCAGCTCGAGGGCGGCATGGACATGGGCGCGGGATATGCGCTTCGCGAAGAATACATCGTGGGAAAAACCAGGGACTGGGTTACTTTTAAGTTTCCGACCATGAAGACGTCCTTCGATATGGACATCATCATTCGTGAAACCCCGCGGACGCGTGGAACGTTGGGGGCGACGGGAGTTGGAGAGATGTCCATGACTTCGACGGCGCCCGCGGTGATCAACGCCATTCGGGACGCTTGCGGAGTGCTGATCCGCGAATTGCCGGCCACTCCCGAAAAAATCCTGGCGGCTTTGGCCGAGGCGAAGTGACATGACATCGGACCTGGGCCGGAAAGCTCGAATGCTTGCCGGCCGGGAGATCTATTTTGACGATGAGGGTTTCTTCTGGGACGGAAGCGACTGGAGTGACGAAGCCGCGGAAATTCTCGCGCGGGAGAGCGGCCTCGATGAGCTGACGGAGACCCATTGGAAGGTGCTCCGGTTTTTCAGGGGTTACTACGCCTATCATGGGCGAGCCCCGATGAATCGTCATATCAGGGAAGGAACCGGGCTCAGCCTGGGTGAGATCGAGTCGCTTTTTCCGGGGGGCATCCGGTTGGGCGCAAGGAGGCTGGCTGGGCTTCCCAACCCGAAGACGTGTCTCTGAGACAAACGCCATGAAAGAGAACAGCCGGTTGATATATCTCGATAATGCGGCCACCACCTTTCCCAAGCCCCGGGTGGTGATGGAACGGATGATCGAGGACTACCTTCACTTCGGGGTGTCTCCGGGGAGAGGCAGCTACGATCTGGCCGTGCAGGCCGGGGAGATCGTCGAAGAGGCGCGGCGAAAGCTTGCCCGCTTTTTCGGGGCGCCCGATCCCGATCGCGTGATTTTTGCGGCCAATGCCACGGACGCGTTGAATCTGGCCTTCCACGGGCTGCTCGGGCCGGGAGACCACGTCGTCGCCACGCGGCTCGAACACAATTCCGTCTTGAGGCCCCTCCATCATCTCAGGGAATGCGGGCGTATCGCCTACGATCTGGCTCCCTTCGACGGCGGCGGATTTGTCGATCCGCGAGAAATCGAGCGGAGGATACGTCCCGACACTCGCCTCGTGGTGGTCACGCACGCATCCAACGTGCTGGGCGCCGTGCAGCCCGTGGGAGAAATCGGCCGGATCTGCGCCGAACGAGGAGTCCCTTTCGTCGTCGATGCGTCGCAGAGTGCGGGAAAAATCCCCATCGATCTGACGTCGTGGCGGGCTTCCGCCGTAGCGTTCACTGGGCACAAGTCCCTGTACGGGCCGACGGGCATCGGTGGCCTGGCGATTCACCCCGATCTGGACATAAGGCCCAGCCGTTTCGGGGGAACGGGGGTGGACTCGAAGAACCTCGTCCACACGCCGGGTTTTCCCCACCGCCTCGAAGCCGGCACTCTCAACCTGTTGGGCATCATGGGGCTTGCCGCGGGCGTGGACTACCTCCTGCAAGAGGGGATCGAAGCCATTCACAGCCGGGAGATGGCCCTGCTGGCGCGGTTGCGCGATGGACTCTCGGAGATCCGGCGCGTGCGGCTCTATTGCGCGGACGATCTCTCGAACCACGTTGCCGTGCTCGCCGCCAACGTCGAAGGGGTGCACCCGTCGGACGCCGGGGCCATCCTGGACGGTGATTTCAATATCGCGGTGCGCGTGGGGCTTCACTGCGCGCCGCTGGTCCATGAGGATCTCGGGACCTCCGATCGCGGAGCCGTTCGCTTCAGCCTCGGGATTTTCAACACGGAAGAAGATATCGACCGCGCCATCGAGGCGATGGCCTCCATGTCGTAAGAGCGTTTTCAAAGTCCTGCCGGTACGGCAACGAGGCTTCTTGGGTGGGCAAAAACGGGAGCGTTGCCCACCGCGAAAATCCGCCTTGCCGTTCCGGCAGGCTGACGATAAAGGTCGATCTTTTGCCCGGCGTGCTCCTGGCGGTGATGCTCCCGGCGTGCCGTTCCGCGCAAGCAGGATAGGACCATCGTGGAGGCGTCGCAGCCAAGTTCGAGGAAGCGCTTCTCAACCCTGCGGGGAACCTTATGCTTTAGAGTTTTTCAGGATTGAATGGATTCTATCGGAATCACTGAGGTATACGCTCTACAGCCGCACGCTCAAGCAGAAACCCGTTCCGGGTAATTCTCGATATCCGCCAGAATATGGGCCGCCAGAGGTTCATCGAACTTGACGCAAACCGAATAATCTTCAAAGGCGTGAGGACAGACCGCCACCACGAGGCCCGTTTTCTCGACCTCGTGATGGAAACAGTCCGTGCGGTGCGTGAACTTGACGTTCAGGCGTTGTCCCAGCAGGAGGCGGGCGGTTCTTTCGCGGTTGATCCTCACGAGAAAACTCAAGCCGCCCCTGGCTATATCGGCGAGAGACCCCCTGAAGACCTGCCCCACCGGGGTCCCTGAAGTCCTCAATAGCTGGATGGCAGCCGTGTTGGAGCATGCGATCCTCTTGTGCGTCCTCCGGTCGAGACCCTTTTCTCGCAGGACATCCTGGACTCCCCCGGATTTCCGGGCGTAAGAAAGGATCTTCGATTCCAGTACGGGGAATTCAGCCTTCCACCTCAGCAGCCAATCATGGCTGAGAAGGCTCATCCTGGCGGTTGTCACCGTCACCAGGGAAGCGGTGCAGAGCGAAATGCTGAAATAGGCGTCCTCTCCGGCAATGCTGCCGCAGGTCAGCGTTTTTAGAAGTATCTCCTGCCCTTGCCGATGGAAGACCAGTTTGAGCCGCCCTTCATTTGTGAAGTAGAGGAAGTTGGTGCGCGCACCCCGTTCAAATAACGTCTGGTCCGGCTCATACACCTTGTCTTCAAGAGCGAGGAAGAGTGCGCTGGCTTCCTCGTCTGTGAGCGTATGCAGGAGGTCCGCCCATATATAGCGCCGATCGTAGCCGATCGACCGGCTTCTGGCCGTGTTGATGATCTCGGCGGAATTCACGATTTCCCGCAGGGCCAGCGGATCTATCTCGAAAATCTTGGCTCTGAGCGCCTCGGCTTTGAAAAAATCCTGCCTGCGGGCATGCTCCACGATCAGGTCGAAAAGGTGTCGGACGGCTTCGCCGTTTTTGCCCTCCTCGACATATCGTTCGATCAGCCCCTCCTTTTGCAGAAGCTCATCCACAACCGTTCCCCCCCGTGAGCCTTTCCATATCGATCCCCGCTCGGCCCGGATTGAACGGAGCGGATATTGGCTGGCCAAAATACAGCAATTCCTCCTTCCGGCATATAGGAAAATGGTCCTCCTTTCGCCAGGAATCCATCATAATAACCGGAGCTCATACTTATATAGGATATTGTTTCGTTCTAAGAAATCTGGTTCTTCCCTCCCAACTTCCTATTTCGGAATAATTCGTCCAGGTCGAAAGTAAAGAAATGTAAATTGGCACCGCGCGACCACATTTCTTTCTTGCCGGAGGCGACGGGGAGGACGATCGACGCGTTGCATTTGAAGCCGGCCGGAAAATATGGTAGCAATGATTTCCGATCTCGATGGCTGTAGGATGCGTTTCCGTCAAATCTGAGAGGTGAAAGCATGGCTCTTGAGGATCTCCCGCAGGGGGATTTCGTGGCTATTGATTTTGAGACTGCCGATTACGGACGTGACAGCGCGTGCGCCGTGGCCATGGTGCAGGTCGTAAAGGATCGGATAGTCGCGCGGGTTTACCAGCTTATCCGACCGCCCCGGAGAGATTTCGTTTTTTCTCACCTCCATGGAATAACGTGGAAGGACGTCGCCCGCAAGCCGCGATTCGCCGAATTGTGGCCCGAGTTGTCGAAGATGATCGGGAGCGCGGCTTTCCTGGCGGCTCACAACGCTTCGTTCGATCGGTCGGTATTGACCGCGTGTTGTGGAATGTCGGGCCTGCAATCACCGCAGACCCCGTTCTTGTGCACGGTCGAACTCGCCCGGCGAGTCTGGAACATTTACCCCACTAAGCTTCCCCTCGTCTGCGACCGCCTGGGGATTTCCCTCGACCATCACAATGCCGCTTCCGATGCGGAAGCCTGCGCCCGAATTGTGCTGGCCGCTCGAAAACAAAAGTGATTCATTCGACCTTCGTTTTTCTCCGCCACCGAGGGGGGCAAGAAGCCCTTCCATGTCATTTGTCGTGAAAAGCCGTTTTCATCCTCAGGGGTGAAACGGCGTTTTACGGTCATATCGAACGAATCGGAACAGGAAGAAATCTGAAACACGGCAGTAGAGCCCCTGCGGCGAAATCCCCCTGCGGCTCGAAATAGCGCTCTTTCAACGCTTTCTCAGAGAAGCCCGACAAAAAAATCTCGACACACGAATCTTTTCCTTCGACTCCGCAGTACTTGCGGAATGGGCGTGTTAGCGTCCCTTCCCGAGTACATGGCAGATCCCCGGTCGACGGGTGATGGAACTCGCCAGGTGGGAGCCTTGCCGAAGATATGGTCGAAACCGCCTGGACGACGATTCCATTTCAAGAGCGACCGCTGCGGACAGGCAACGAGGAAGTACGCTGATGTTCTGGAGAGGATGGTCGGAAACGCGCCCTGATTTCATTGTAGGGGCAATTCATGAATTGAGCGTAGGGGCAATTCATGAATTGCCCCTACGCCCCATGCCACATCTGCGGAAATCTGCGTCATCTGCGGATAGAAAAGGAGCACTCCCATGCAAAAGCTCGAAATCTTCAAGCCCGGAAAGCACACGGCCATGTCCGGGGCGTCCATCTCCTTCAGCGAGGGGGACCTGGCGGCGTCGGCCAAAGCCTACGATCCGGCCATCCACGAAGCGCCCATCGTCATCGGACACCCGAAAGCGGACGCTCCGGCCTACGGATGGGTCAAGGCCCTGAGCTTCGCCGATTCGCGACTCCTCGCCGAATCCCACCAGGTGGACCCGGCCTTTGCCGAACTGGTGCGCGAGGGAAAGTATAAGAAACTCTCGGCTTCGTTCTACCGCCCCGAGGCTCCGCAGAACCCCGTTCCGGGCGTCTACTACCTGAGGCACGTCGGGTTTCTCGGAGCCATGCCCCCGGCCGTGAAGGGGCTCAAATCCGCCTCTTTCGCGGACTCCGAAGAGGGCGTGATTGAGTTCGGCGATTGGAGCAACCGGGTTTCGGCGGGGCTCTGGCGGGGCTTGAGGGAGTGGTTCATAGCGAAATTCGGCATCGAGGAAGCGGACAAGGTCATTCCCGGCTACAGCGTGGACGATCTCGAATCCGCCCCCGCGATGCCCCCGGAAAGCGGCGAAATGGCGCCCATGCCGGCCTATTCCGAAGGAAATCATGACGGCCCGTCCTCGGGGCCCTCACCCGGCCTTCGGCCACCCTCTCCCGGTGGGAGAGGGGAAGGGGTGAGGGATTCCGAAGCCGCGGGCGGCGATCCAACAGCAAAGGAGAAGGAAATGGCCACAGCCGAAGAACTGGCCGCCAGGGAGGCGGAATTGAAGCAAAAGGAAGCGGACTTTGCCGAGCGCGAGGCGAAGCTCAAGAAGGTCGAGATCGCAGCCAGGCGCGCCGGGCACGTCGACTTCGTGGAAGGGCTCGTGAAGGAAGGGAAGATGCTTCCTCACGAGAAAGACACGGCCGTGGCCCTCCTGGATTTCGCGGCGAGGATCGAGGGGCAGACGGTGGAATTCGGCGAGACGAAGCAGCCCCCGCTCGAAGCGATGAAAGCCCACCTGGCGTCCCGGCCGAAGGTCATCGAATACAGCGAGGTGGCTACCGTGGCGAACGATCCGGGAAAGGGCGGCGCCGCCGAGAAGCTCGAAGCGCTCACCCGCGAAAAGATGAAGGGGATTCCCGGCCTCGGGTTCGCGGTCGCCTTCGCCGAAGTCCAGACCGAACATCCGGACCTCGCGCTCGAATACGCTGAGAGCATGCGGGGGTAATGACAAGAAAATTCACCGCGGAGAACGCAGAGAACGCGGAGAACGCAGCGTAGGGGCAATTCATGAATTGCCCCAGCCAGATCCCGAAAGAATCAAGATTTCAGGTTCGCCGGGTTATGTGAGGGCAATTCATGAATTGCCCCTACGCCCCGAACCACATCTGCAATCTCTGGGGTGAAGAAACGCTTTTATCTGCGTTCATCTGCGTCATCTGCGGATAAACGCTTTTCGAAGGAGTGAAGAAAATGGCAACCGAAAACAAGATTCTCGACCTGGCCTTCCCCGCCGCGGAGGATCTCTCCAGCGACCAGTACAGGTTCGTGGTGCTCGCATCGGACGGAACGGTTCGCCGGCCCGATTCCGAAGCCGAAGTGGCCCTCGGCATCCTGCAAAACGCGCCCGCATTGGGCGAAGCGGCGGCCGTGCGAATCCTCGGAGTATCCAAACTGGAGGTCAACGCCGCCCTGGGCATCGGCGCGTTCGTCATGCCCGAATACGTTTCGGCGACCGATGCAGGAAAGGGAAAGACGAGTTCCGGGGCGCCGGCCTATACGAGGGCCGTGGTGATCGAGGCATCGAGCGCCGAGGACGATCTCGCGGCGGTCCTTTTGACGTCGACCTTTCCGGCCATAAACGACGCGGTGGCCCATTCGACCACCGTTACGACGGACGCCACAGCCGGGGCCCGGACCTATACGGCGGCTGAACTCATCGGCGGCCTCATCCTCCGAGATCCGGCCGGGGCGGGCCGATCCGACGTCACGCCGGCAGCCGCGGCCATCGTCTCCGGCATAGCCGGAGCGGTGATCGGATCGAGCTTCGAGTTCACGGTCCGGAACACGGCCGACGCCGCCGAGACGATCACGATCACGGCCGGGACCGGCGTCACGCTCCTCGGCACCATGACCATCGCGCAGAACAACAGCAAGCGATTCCTCGCCGTCTGCGACGCGGTCACATCCGGGTCCGAGGCCGTTACGATCTACTCGCTCGGGACCGTGGTGCATTAGGAGATTATCCGCAGATGACGCAGATTTCCGCAGATGTGGCACGGCGCGTAGGGGCGATTCATGAATTGCCCCAGCCAGATCCTGAAAGAATCAAGATTTCAGGTTCGCCCGGTTATGTAGGGGCAATTCATGAATTGCCCCTACGCTGCGGTCTCTGCGGTGCATTTCAGGCTTTTCCACCCACAGGAATGGCAGGACTATCAGGATTAGTGAATGGCAGGACTTAGGGAATATAGGAACAATTCTCAGCGGGTCGTGGGTCAAAACGATGCGAGACCTGAGACCCGTGACCCGTAATCCTGTCCAAATTCCCAAGGAGGCGAAACATGGCAGTTCGAGACGTACGAGGCATGATGGTTTCGGGGCCGCTCGCCAACGTGAGCGTGGCCTACCGGAACAAAACCTACATCGGGGACCGGATCTTCCCGATCCTCGACAACGTGGACCCCAAGGCCCAGATCGCCCGGTACCTGAAAGGCGCCTGGTTCTCGGACGAAGCGGCGGTCCGCGCGCCCGGAACGCGCGCCAGGCGCGGGGGGTACCCCACCGATTACATCGGCATTTCGACCAAAGAGTACGCCTTCGCAAAGGAAGTGACGGACGAAGACAGGCGGTTCGCCGGGTCGAAGTTCGCCCCTCCGCTCAAGCCCGACCAGGACGCCCTGGAATTCTGCGCGGACAAGGTCGACCTCAGGAAGGAGCGGCGCGTTGCGGAACTCATTTTCGGGTCGGCATGGAGCGGCGTATCCGGCGAGGACGCGGAAGGCGGATGGGCGGCGGCATCCAGCGGGAACACCTTCATAATCGACGTGGAAGCCCGGATCGAGACCATTCGGCAGAACACCGGGGTCCGGCCGAACGTGATGATGCTCTCGGCCAACGTTCTCCCGCAGCTCAAGCAGGAAGCGACGGTCATCGACAGGATAAAATACGTCGAGCGCGGGATCGTGACGGCGAACCTCCTCGCCTCGCTCTTCGATCTCGATGAAGTGCTCGTGGGCGACGCGATCTACTCGACGGCGAAGGAAACCAAGACGGGGACCGAATGGACCGCCAAGAACGTCTGGGAGAAGAACGCCGGCAAAGGGGCGGCCTTCCTCTTCTACCGGCCTCCCGGACCGGGTTTGAAGATGCCCTGCCCCGGATACCAGGCGCGGGTTCCCTACGAGAACGGCCAGGTCCGGCGCGTGACCACCTGGCGCGAGAACGCCGAGCACCAGGACGTCTATGAGGTGGCCGAGGAAACCGACATCGTGGTCACCGGGGCCGATCTCGGGTTCCTCTGGTACGACTGCATCGCGACGTAGGCGATGGGCGGAAAAAAGGGAATCACCACAGAGAACGCAGAGAGGTGCCTGTACGTTAAAAGTTAACGTACAGGATCAAAAGTCTTGCATCTGCGCTCATCTGCGAAATCTGCGGATAAGCGCTTTTCAGAAGCGACTGAGCTGCATATGCCTTACTCAACGATATCAGACGTCCAGGACCAATTGAGCGAAGCCGAACTGATCGGGTTGACCGACGACGCCGCGGCGGGCGCGGTCGATACCGACGTGGTCGCGCGCGCCATCGCGGACGCCGATGAGGAGATCGACGGCTACGCCGGGAGCCGGACGAAGGTCCCGCTCTCCCCCGTGCCCGGCATCATCCGGAAGTATAGCGTGGACGTCGCGATCTATAACCTCTATGCGCGGCGCCAGAACAGCATCCCGGAGATCCGGGAGAAACGTTACGACAACGCGGTGAAGTTCCTGGCGAAGGTGGCGACGGGAGCGATCACCCTCGGGGCCGACGATCCGGAGGGGAACCCGCCGTCCACGAGCGGGATCGCCGTGAGGTTCGCGCCATCGGTGATGACGGGGCCGAAGCTGGAAAGGTTTTGATCCGCAGATGACGCAGATGGACGCAGATGTGGCGCGTAGGGGCAATTCATGAATTGCCCCAGCCAGATCCTGAAAGAATCAAGATTTCAGGTTCGCCGGGTTATGTAGGGGCAATTCATGAATTGCCCCTACTCTGCGGTTTCTGCGTGAACGAAAGGGATGTGTATGGCCGGTGCACTGATCACGGGAACAATCGAGGACCGGGGAGTGCTGGAAAAACTCGCCGCCATCCAGGCGCGGGCGGAGAACATGAGACCGGTGTGGGCCGAGGTGGGCCAGATCATTCTGGAATCGATTCAGCGCAATTTCCAACAGCGCCGCGCCCCGGACGGAACGCCCTGGCAGCCGGTATCGGCGGCGTACGCCCGCTGGAAATCCTCGAAGGGTAAAAGTCCCGGAAACATACTGAATCTGAACGGGTTGCTGCAGAACTCGATCCACACGACGGTTGCGAGCGACTCGGTCACAATCGGCACGAACGTACCCTACGCGGCCATCCACCAGTTCGGGGGCGAGATCAAGAAGAAGGAGCGCAAGTCCACGGTCTATTTTCACCGGAACGAACGAACGGGCGAGGTCGGCCGCAAATTCGTCGAAAAATCAAAATCCAATTTCGCGCAGGACGTGGCCATCGGGGAGCATACCATCACTATGCCGAAGCGTCCATTCCTGGGCGCGCGCCAGGAAGACTGGGGCCGGATTGCCACGGCCCTCCAGAAATACATCGTGACCGGGGAGACGTGAGGCATGTATCGAACGACCGAAATCGAGGATGCGATCCTGGCGACTCTCAAGGCTGATACGGACCTGGCGGCGTACGTGAAGCTCTTCACCCCGATCCCGAGCCTCCAGGAGGAATTGTTGAAGCAGCTCATCGTGCAGTTTCCCGCGATCGGAGCGATCTCCACGAGCGGCACGTACGAGTACGTCTCGCTCCGGCCTCGCGGGATACAGGTCGAGACGGGCGCCTTCGAGGTGCTTTGCTTCAACCGGAACCTGCGGTCCCTCGTGGCTCCCATACGGGGAGGCGCATCCGGAGAAAAGGGCCTCTGGGACATGATCGAGGATTGCCGCCGCGTGCTCTCGGCGGGCCTCTACCGGGACGATGGAAGCGGCGGCCTCGCGGCGATGAGCGTAGCGAGCTGCCTCCCCCGCAAAAGGACGCTCCTTTTCAGCGGGGACCCCTTCGCCGTGGCTTCGCTCGAAGTGGAAGTCAAATGGGATAACGAGATGCGAGGGAAAAAGCCTTAGACAGGATCAACAGGATGAACAGGATCAACGGAATTCGCAGGGCTCGTAAACTGGCAGGATGGGCAGATCCCCAACGCAACGCCTGCGGGGGCAGGTCCCGCGCGCCCCGCCACACGGCAACTGAATCCTGTAAATCCTGTCCAATATGTAAGGGCAATTCATGAATTGCCCCTACCTGTCACGCCGCCAGGATCTCCGCCGCGTAGGGGCAATTCATGAATTGCCCCTACGCCTGGAAATGAACCCGAACAAGAGATAGGAGGGACCCATGATCCAGTTTGGAATGGGAAAACTGGTAGGAATCAGAAACGACGTCGACAACGGGACCCCGAGGTGTTTCGGGGAAGTCCAGGACGCGAGCATCGAGGCGTCGTTCACCGAAAAGGATTTGAAGGGGCGGAAGCAATTCGCCATCGACGTGGCGCGCGCGGGAGGAAAGATCACCGGCAAGGCGAAAACCGCGACCATCCGGGGCGGTGTATTCTCCGACATATTCTTCGGGGTGGACGCCGAAACCGGGGGCATCCTGCTCGTCGAAAATGAAGCCGGAACGATCCCGGCATCCACCGCATATACCGTCACGGTGGCGAACACGGCCCATTTCAGGACGGACCTGGGAGTCACGGACCTCCAGGGCAATCCCTACAAGCTGGTCACGGGGACACCAACGACGGGGCAATATGCCGTGAGCAGCGCCGGGGTATACACCTTTGCGGAGGCGGACGCGGGAGAGAGCGTGCTCATGAGCTACCTCTACACCTCCACGTCCGGGTATACGTTCGAGGTCACCAACCAGAAGATGGGCGCCGCTCCGACGTTCCAGTTGATCCTCTCGAACGAGTACCGCGACAAGACGCTCACCGTGATCCTCAACAAGTGCGCGAGCACCAAGCTGAGCATGCCCTTCAAAAACGAGGATCACACGATCACGGAATTCGATTTCTCGGCGATGGCCGACGATTCGGGCGGCATCGGGACCTGGTCCTTCAGCGAATGAGAGGTGGGGAGAGATTTGACGCCGCCATCGGGGGAGTTTTACAGCAGCTTCACCAGCGTGGCCACAATGGCGATGGTTGCGGCTATCATTGCGCCAAGCTTGATAATGAGCCGCTGCTCAAGCTCAATGAGGTCCCGCTTGGTTGCCAGTTCCTCGTTGATCAGTCCGGCGATGGCTTCCGCCTGGACGGCGGCCTGCTCTTCGGTGAAGCCCACCGCCCGGAGCTTCTTAATGTATGCATAGGTGTCGAAAACGATTGTCGCCATGATTGCGGCCTCCACTGAAAAGATAACGGCGGGCGAGAGGTGGAGTCAAGCAGGAAGTTACAGGCTGTACGGTGGGCAAAAGCGAAGCGTTGCCCACCGTGTCCGGCAAGCGATCGAACCATTGTGGTGGGCGCAATGAGACCGTGCCCACCCCGGTAGGGGCAATTCATGAATTGCCCCTGCAACCACAAGGAGAAGCGATGCCACGAGAAGAATTGATCGATGGAATTGAAATCTCGATGGGCGGAAAGAAGTGGACGGTTCCGCCGCTCAATCTGAAGCAGATCAAGAAGTTTCAGCCGGTTTTGGAGGGCCTGGGAAACCTGGATGCGGCCAACGTGCTGGCGCAATCCGACGCGATGCTCGACGTGATCCACGCGTCGATCACGCGCAACTACCCGGAGGTGACGCGCGACGAGCTGGAAGAAATGCTCGATCTCGGAAACCTTCTACCCGTGGTGCAGGCGGTCATGGGGATATCGGGGCTTTTACGGGGGGAAGCCGAGGGGGGGAGCCGATAACGTGGGGCGATCTGTACGGACTCATCGCCACGGCCACGGGCTGGACCTGGAACGAGATCGACCGCCTGACGCTCCCCCGGGTGTACGATCTCGACGAATACTGGCGGAAATCGCCGCCCGTGCACGTGCTCGCCGGGGCGTTTATGGGGTATAAGGCCCCGCCCGGGGTCGAGAGGCCGGAATGGCCGCCGCAGCCTCCCAAAGGCGGCGGGACATCGGCCAGGCCCCGGCAGATCCAGCAGGATGCGCCGCCCGTCGAGGAGATCATGGCCATGCTCGGGCTGAAGCGGCAGGGCTAGCCGAAGCGGTACAACAGCGCCAGAGTTGGAGGGACAGGAATGGCTGTTTTAGGACTGGATAGCATCGGGCGAAGTGTGGGCGATGCAGTGCGAGCAGGACTTGACGAGATCGCCCGTGCTTGTAGCAAAGCGACTGAGGAACTCGGAGCGCTCGGGGGTGCCCTTGGAGAATTTCGGGCGCGCCTTGGCGCATTGCAGGCGGGCGCTCCGGCGGGGGCAGGCGGCGGTGATACACTGGTACCTGGCAATCGTGTAGGCCCCGTGGCGCATCTGCGAGCATCTGCGACATCTGCGGATCAAAACCCTACCAGTGCGGCGGTATCGACGGGCGGCGGCGGAGGCGGCCAATCCGAATCGAATCAGTTCAAGACCGCCCTCGAAGAAGAAGTGGCAGCCGAACGGGCGGCGGGCATCGACACGAAGCGGTACGAATGGGCCAGGTGGAACGAGCGGTTGACGGCGGTGAAGGAGGGGTCGAAAGAATACCAGGAGGCGCTTCGGGAAGTGAACCGGCTCTCGCGGGAGATCCGAAACGAGGAAGTCAGGGACGCCGAGGACGCCGCCAAAAAGCTCCAGGCGGTGGAAGCCGCCAAAACGGAGCGCGCCGAGCAGGCCGCGAAGTCCCGGTACGACCTCGAAAAGGCCACGATCCAGAAGAAAGAGGCGCAGGGAATTCTATCCGAGCAGCAATCCCTGGAACTTCTGCGCCAGGCGGAAGAGCGGGAATACCAGGCGGAGCTTGCGGCCGCGCAGAAAAAGATGGATCTCTACAAACAGGACACCAAGGAGTACCAGCAAGCGCTCAAGGAAAAGGAGAAGATCCAGCAGCAGCATGATTTGCGACTGGTCCAGGAGGATACCAAGACCATTACAAGCATGCAGTCCAAGTGGAAATCTATGGCGCAATCCATTTCGAGTTCCATGACGAACGCCATAACGGGCATGCTGACGGGGACTCAGAGCATGGCGAACTCGCTCAAAAACATTTGGAACCAGATCGCGTCGACCATCATCAACAAGATCCTCACGATTAGCCTCCAGTACCTCCTGGGAGAGCAGACCCGGACGGCCGCGACGACCGCCGGAACGGTGGCGCGGGACGGCATCCAGGATGCCGGTTATGCAACCGGGCTGGCGAAACAGGCGGCGACCGGAGGCAAGGCCGTCATGAACGATGCCTACCAGGCGTACAGCGGCGCCTATGCATCAGCTTCGCAGATACCCTACGTTGGATGGATATTGGGGCCAATAGCGGGCGCTGCGGCATTTGCGGCGGTGGCGGCCATGTCTGTGCTTTCCTCCGCCGCGGGGGGCTGGGGCGAGGTTCCGAGCGATCAACTGGCGATGGTCCATAAGCGGGAGATGGTTCTGCCCGCGCGGATCGCCGAGACGGTACGGGCCATGTCAGACCCGGCGGCGATCATGCGGGATGCGTTTTCTTCCGCGATGGCGCCGGCGCTTTCCGCCTCCGGTTCTTCCTCTGCGGGCTCTGCGGTGAACCCCTTGAAGGGAGCACTTACAGCGGCGCTTGCGCCTGCGCTTTCGCTCGCCTCGACCGGCCCGAGGGCGGCGCTGGCGGGAGTCGGCTCCTGGGGAATCCCCGGAGACAAGCTCCAGTTCCTTTCGAGCGTCTCGCGGGGCGAGGCGGGGAAAAGCATCGCGTCGCACAGCTCGAGCGTCTCGAACGCGAGCAGCTCGAAGGGCGGAACCAATACCGTCAACCTCAATATCACGTCTATGGATTCGCAGGATATGTACCGCGCCATGACAACGCATGGTACGGCGGTCAATAAGGCCCTTACGCAGCTTGCGCGGCACGGGCATCTGGACAGCCTTACCAAGGGGAAAAAATAATGGCCTCGGACAATACCATCCTCATACGCGGGAGCATTTCCGCGATGGATTCGCAGGACGTGGCCAGGGCGTAGGGGCAATTCATGAATTGCCCTTACCGAATCGGCGGTGAACAAGGTTTTCGAGAAATGGGCCAGGCACGGCAAAATGGACGGCCTCCTGAAGAAGGGTAAAAAATAATGGCCTGGTACGACTCCGCCACGCTTCCCGAGGATCATATCCTCATCGGCCCGGACGGATTGGAGCACGCCTTCCCAACCGATGGATGGGGGTCGACCCGGATACCGGTCTGGAGTCCGGGGAGCCTCAAGCAGGAAGGCGTGAACGGGCTGGAATCCCGGGCCACGTGCAAGACTCAGCCCCGGTATAAGTTCTCGCTAAAATTCGACGGCGGGGACGAAGGGTTCCTCCGGGAAGAGGCGATGAAGATCTTCGTCGCGCTCTTCAATCAGTGCCGGGGAAGCGTTTACCCGCTCACGCTGGTCATCCCGAACGACTGCTACGTGGAGGGCCAGCAACTCGGAGTGGGAGACAATTCACAGACCGAGTTTCCGCTCATTCGCACCTGGGGAAGCACGCTCGTCACGGTGACAGGGGAGAATCCCTTTTCGTACACATCGATGGACTATGGCTTCAGTGACGAAAACTTCCGGAAGTACGGGACGCTCCACGTCTACAATAACGGGGTGGAGCGGCTTCCCGACACCGGAAATTGGACCTTCGACGCGGACACGGGGATTGTTACGTTCTCCGATTCGCCCGGAGTCGATCACATCATTACAGCGGATTTTTACTATGCATGGCGCGTGCGGTTCCTCGAGGACGAATACGAGTTCGAGAATTTTCTCGACGGGGTCTATTCCCTCGATCAAATCGACTTCATAAGCGTGGGGCGGGACGAATGAAAACGATATCTCCGGGCCTTCAAAACATCCTGGATAAGCGCCATTTCTTCATGGCCGATCTCATAACGATCACGCTAACCGATGGAGCGATCCTCCGGTACAACAACTCGGATAAGCCGATCCGCGTGACCATGCCGTCGGATTCGGACCCGGTGGAACCCGAAACGAACGTGTACGCGCAGACCATCACCATCAATCACACCCTGGTGGTCGAGGATCTCACGAACTTCCCCGTTCCGGTCCAGATTTCCGATTCCGAGAACAGCGTTTTCGCCAATGCCCTGGCCAATGGCTACGACATCTACTTCACCGACGTGAACGGAAACGTCCTGGACCACGAGCGGTCGGTTTGGGACGTAACGAACCACCTGGCCGTTTTCTACGTGAGAGTCCCGGCGCTGAGTTCGTCGGAGGATACCGTCCTTTATATGTACTACGGGGACTCCGGCCAGACGGCCGATCTCCAGAACGCCGCAGGGGTCTGGGATGAGAATTTCCGGGCCGTGTACCACTTCGAGGAAAACCCGTACACGACGATCAACAGTCCGCCCGTGACGGGCGTGCTCAAGGATTCGACGGCGAATGGATTCGACCTTTCCGTTGCGATAAAGTCCGGGATAGCCACTTTCCCGGCCGAGAGGCTGGTTGATGGCGTTGTCGGGCATGGGTGGGAGTTCGCCGGGGACGCCGTGGTCCAGGACGATACGGCGGACCTGTTCAACAGCACGAAACCCGCGGCTGTGACGGTGGAAGGGGTGCTCACATGCACCGATACGGCGGTGCGGACCGGCTGGTTTGTTTTGTGCCAGATAGCCACAGGTATTGCTTCGATGGAGGGCGCGCTGAACTGCGGTGAGCCGTACTTTGATAGTACGTGGGGCTGGTGGGTCTGGTGGGAACCCAACGTGGCCAACGGCATCGTGTCGGGTATGCAGGGAGCGGCGTATGAGGTCTCGGCCTGGACCGATGACTACGATCTGGCTACGGCGCGTCATATTGCCCATGTGGCGGTAGACGGCGGGGTATACAGCGCCTATGTGGACGGGGCATTTATAGGCGATGGATACACCACGGCAAATTTTAATAATACGGGTAGTGGGGAGAATTCACTGTATCTTGCCAAGGCATTGAGAGTGAATGACGATAATCTGACCGGAGTCCTCTCCGAAGTGCGGATCTCGGACATTGCACGGTCCGCTGCTTGGCTCCAAACCACGTACAACAGTCTGCACCAGCAGAGCACGTTCGTCACGGTGACGGAGAACGCGGCATGAAAAACCTTGGAAAAAAACATTCACCGCAGAGAACGCGTAGAACGCAGAGAACGCGTAGGGGCAATTCATGAATTGCCCCTACCGTAAATCCTGTGAATCCTGTCTAAAAGTCTTTTGAAAGGAACGTCTCATGACTGAATCCGGTGGCGGCACAACGTATGTCACGTACTACCCGTTTCCTATGGAGCGAACGAAGCGCGCGTGGAAGATCGGGCTTTCGACCGATGACATGGAGATCGAGCTCTATCCGAAGGATACCGATACCGTGGAGGGCATGACGTTTGCGAAGGCCATCCGGCTCGGGCTTTTCGATCGGGCGGACGTGAAGGTCGAGCGGGCCTTCTGGTCGAAGTATCCGTCCTCGACGGCGGCGAAGCGGGTCGAGGTGTTCACGGGGAAGGTGGGAGAAGTCGAGGCGGTCGGGAACGTCGTGACGATGCGGGTGGAGGCGCTGCTTGCGCTCCTCGATATCGAGATGCCCCGGAACCTTTACCAGGGGCCTTGCCCGAACATGCTCTTCGATTCCAATTGCGGCCTCGACCGGGATTCGTGGGACGTGGCCGGTGAAGTCGGATCGGGGGGCGGGAAGAAGTCGATCCCCATGACCGGGACTGCGGCCGGAAAGGCCGATGGATGGTTCTCGCTCGGGGTGGTCACCTTCACGAGCGGCGTGAACGCCGGGATCTCGCGCGTGGTGAAATACCACGGCAATTCGACGCTCCGGCTGAATATTCCGCTCGGGACCGAACCCGCGGTTGGCGACAACCTGACGGTCTGGCCCGGCTGCAACAAGACCATGACCCAGTGCAAGAATAAATTCGACAATTTCGACAAGTTCCGGGGCTGTCCGTTCATCCCGGCCGCGGAGAACGCGGCATGAAAAACCTTTATCCGCAGATTACGCAGATGAACGCAGATGGAAGACTTTTGATCCTGTTATCATTGAGTAGGCCATGATGGCTCCGTTTCAAAGGTTCACGCGAAGGCGCGGAGGAACGCGGCATGACGGATGATTGAGTTATAAAATTAGTTATTTTTATGCTCGATTTTGCAGCCGAAAAAGGGCTGTGGGGTTGGGCTGTAGGGTGGGCAAAAGCGAAGAAGAAATGCTTTTATCTGCGTTCATCTGCGTAATCTGCGGATAGCTGAAAGTGGCCGTAGGGTGGGCAAAAGCGAAGCGTTGCCCACCTTGCGTGGGGTCGGGTGGGGTCAGTTTGCGAAAATGCGCAGGTTGGGGGTAGGCCGGGCTGTGCGGTGGGCACGATGATGCCGTGCCCACCCTACATGGCTGCCTGGCGGGGGGCTGCTCATGGGCTATCTGGAGAGACTGCATCGATAGGAGGCAACGGCATGATTGATCTTCTTTCCCTGGCCCTTCTCTGCGTTTTCTGGGGTCTCTGTAGAAAAGGATTTACAGGATTTACAGGATTTATGTCCGCCTGGCGGCGGGAAACCAACCAAAAGAAGCGTGGGCTGTAGGGTGGGCGTAGGGGCAATTCATGAATTGCCCCTACCGTAAATCCTGTAAATCCTGTCTAAAAGTCTTTTAAAAGGAACGTCTCATGACGGATCTCGAAAAAACCCAGCGCCAGGCGGTAGTGGCCGAGGCCCGGTCATGGCTGCGGACCCCGTACCGGCATCTCGGGAGGATCAAGGGGAAGGGCGTGGACTGCGCCATGCTGCTCTTAGAGGTCTATGAGCGGGCCGGGCTCATCCCGCACCACGAGGCGGACTGGTACACGCCGAGGTGGTCGGATAAGAAGAACGCCGGGATTCTCCTGGGGATACTCCGTGAATACGCCCGGCCGGTCGAATCCCCGCTTCCGGCCGACGTGGCGCTTTACCGCATCGGGAAACGGGCGAGCCACCTTGGAATCGTTTTGGAGTGGCCGGGAATCGTCCATTCGCTCCTGGGAATCGGGGTGGTTTTGGATGACGCGGAAGCAAACGAATCCCTCAAGCAGCGGTTTCTTGGCTTCTACCGCTTCAACGGATGGGAATAAAAGAAAAGCGAATTTACCGCAGAGAACGCGTAGGGGCAATTCATGAATTGCCCCTACCAGGGTGGGCAGGATTAACAGGATTAAAACCGAAAAAGGGGCTGTGGGGCCGGGCTGTGGGGCCGGGTTGTGGGGCCGGGCTGCAGGACGGGCGTAGGGGCAATTCATGAATTGCCCCTACAAAGGTGGGCGGCGCTTCGCTTCGCCCATCCTGCCCGGCAAGTGATCGAACGATTGCGGTGGGCACGATGATGCCGTGCCCACCCTACATGCCTGTACGTCAATTTTTAACGTACGGGCTTTCCTCTGCGTTCTCCGCGTTCTCTGCGGTGAATGTTTCTGTCTTTGGGAGCGAATAGATGTTCTCAACTTCCTCCACCAATTCCAAGGCCCCGACAAAGGCTGCCGGCGTAACCGTTCAGACGTCGATCGAGGGAAAGCCCATCGCCATCGTGTACGGGCGGCAGAGGGTTTCTCCGAATCTTCTCTGGAAGGGCGATTTCAAGGCCATCAAGCACACGTCGAACATGGGCGGGGGCAGCGGCGGGGATTCGACCGTCAACAGCTACACCTACACGGTGAGCTTCCTCATGGGGATCTGCGAAGGACCCGTTGAAGTCGTCCAGATCTATAAGGGGTCGAAAAAGCAGACCAAGGCCAGGGCCGGGTGCATCTTCAAGCTCGGAGGAACGAACAACGAAACCCCCTGGGGGTACCTGGAGACGAACCACGCGTCGAAGGCCGTATATTATCCGCGAATCGCCTACGCGGCCTGGGCGAACCGGAACCTCGGGAGTTCCGCGACGCTTCCGAACTATTCCTTCGAGGTGGATGGCTTTTGCCAGACCGTCTCGGGGAAATACGATTGCGATCCGTCCGTTGTCATCAAAAATTACCTCACGAACGAATACTACGGCTGCGGACTCACGGCCTCGAACATCGCGAGCCTGACGACGTATTCCAACTGGTGCCTGGCGAACGGGCTTTTGATTTCGGTGGTTTTCAACGAGCGCCAGGCGGCGCGGGAAGCCTTAGAGAACATCATCGACATGACCTGCGCGGCGCCCGTCTGGTCGGGGGGAAAGCTCAAGATCATCCCCTACGGGGACGTGAAGGTGACCGGGAACGGAGCGGTATACACGCCGCCGGACTGGACCGGGATCACCCTCACGAACGACGATTTCAAGCCCCTCGGGGACAATCAGGGGCCAGTCCGGATCAAGCGGAAGAACCGGGCGGACATCTATAACGTCGTTCAGGTCGAAGGCACGCGCCGGAGCCGAAGCTACAACTCGCACGTGGAGGAAGCTCACGACGCGCTCTCGATCCAGACGTGGGGCTACCGGCCCGAAGAGGTCCAGCAGGCGCACTTTTTCCCGACGATAGTGGCGATGCGAAGGGCGGCGCGGCTTCGGCTCGAGAGGATCTCGATCGCCGAGACGTACGAATTCAAGCTCGGGTGGGAATTCATAGGCCTGGAGCCGATGGACGTCGTTGCGCTCACCGATCCCCTTGTGGATCTCGACTCGCAGTTCGTGCGGATAACAGAGATATCCGAGGATAGCGAAGGGTATCTTTCCATTACGGCAGAAGAGGTTTTGGACGACTCGCTTTACGCGAGCAGCGCCCCGAATGACCTCGTGGAAGCGACGGACGAAGGGGAGGACGCCGAAGGGTTCGAGGGCGGGGACGCGGACGATCCGGGGAGCGTGAACGCTCCGGTGATCTTCGAACCTCCCGCGGAGCTTACGCAAGGTGCCCCGACCGTCTATTTTTCGGTTTCGGGCGCTGCGGACGATTGGGGCGGGGCGGAAGTCTGGTATTCGCTCGACGAGGACACCTACTCGTACGCGGGGACCGTTGGATCGGTCCGGGGCGGGGAGAACGTTTTGGGGAGTCCCGGAAGGCAGGGGGTGACCGCGGGAAGCGCCGCGTTCCCGGCCGGGAGCGATCCGGACACGGTGAATAGCGTCGCCATCGACATGAGTTTGAGCGGCGAGGAGATCACCGCCGCGAGCCAGGATCAGGCCGACGCCCACGAGAGCCTGTCGTATTTGGGCGGCGAACTCATCGCCCACACTGTGGCGACCCTCCAGGAAGACGGGACGTACCTCCTCGGGACTTATATCCGGCGCGGGCTCTATGGGTCGGCCATCTCCGAACACGCGGTAGGGAGCCAGTTCTGCACGCTTCAGAGCGACGGCATGGCGTCGTACACCTACCCGACAAAGTGGATCGGAAAGACGATCCACTTCAAGTTCAGATCGTTCGATATTTACGGAGACCAGCTCCAGGATCTGGACGATTGCACGGCCTACAGCCTGGCCATCACCGGAGCATCCTATAATTACGTGACCGAGAGTTCCGTTGACGCGATCGAGGAGAGCGTCACGACGCTATCGACCGATGTCGCCACAATCTCCACGGCTCTCGCCGGCCACGTCGCCAATGTCTCGAATCCCCACGCCGTAACGAAGGCCCACACGGGCCTCGGGGATTGCGACAACACATCGGATGCCGATAAGCCCATCTCGACGGCAACACAGACGGCGCTGGATCTCAAGGCCCCCCTGGCCTCTCCCCCGCTCACGGGGACCCCCACGGCCCCGACAGCGGCAACGGGTACGAACACGACGCAGATCGCCACCACAGCCTTCGTCCTGGCCAACGCCGGGAGCGGGGGCGCAGCCCGCGGCTTCTTCTCGGGTGTGATGTCTGAGGACATCCCCACGCAATTATTGACCGGCCTCACCACCTGGGTAAACCAGGGATCGGCTACGGTTGCGGATACTACGGCGGGGCTGACGCTGTATTGTGCGTCGAACGGGGCGGCGGATTCGCTCCGAATGTTGGTGAAAGATGTACCAGCAACGCCATATACCGTCACGGTGCTCCTGGGGCGCACATCGCTTTCCCAGGCGTATCCCGCTGCTATGTTCGGCTGGAGGAACAGCGCCAATGGCAAATTACAGGTATTTACGCATTCCGGCGCATCGGGCGCCAACTATCTGTATCTCCAAAATTGGTCTGCTTATAATGCATTTGCAGCCAATGTTGTGACCAATGCAATAGGGTCTCCGTGGATATGGCTAAGGCTGGCGGATGACGGGACAACGGTTACATTTTCTTTTTCCTTCGATGGCAATAACTTTCTACCATTTTATAGTATTGCCAAAGCATCCGGATATCTCGGCTCGACTGGCTATAATCAAATACTGTTTGGAGTCAATCCGTACAATTACCCGGTGTACGCGACAATCATGAGCTATGCCGAAGCATAATCGGCGCAGGGAAAGTATAATCGAATGGCGTGTCAAGGATGCTCCACTCCCCTCAACATCACCGACAAGTACTGCACCAATTGCGGCGCGGATCTGAGGCCGCAGCACGTCTCATGCCCCAACGGGTGCGGCTTTTCGTACGTGGCGACGTTCCAGCGGCTGAATTTCTGCCCTCAGTGCGGGGCGCAGATGCCGGAGAAGGAGGGATAGGCCCGCCGCAGATGGCAGACCCGAATGACGCAGGCGGGCGGAGCGCTTGCTACGGGCGCGATGAACCCGTCTCCCGGCCGGCTTCCAGCGGCGGCGGGCCTCTTGCGCTTCGCGCCGGGACAAACAAGACGTGTGGCGTCGGCTATGCCGCTGCGGGGGGGGGACGGTACCGGTACAGGGGTGCATCACTCATTTGTGCCGCGGGCATCTCGCGTCTTGCGCCGGGACAAACAAGTTGTCCCGGCCACCCGGATCGAGTGAATCAGGCAGCATCCGGATGCGATGGCCCCGTGAAGAGGTGCGCACCAACCGCGGCGCGGATCTGTGATCGCAGCACGTGGTGTGTCAGGGCTTCGGCGTCCAACTCTCCTCGTCGGCGAATTCCGAGATGCTCCCCCTCGACTGAAGGGATTCCAGCTTGTTCAGCCCGTCCACAAGGGCCTTGGCGCTGGCCAGAACGATGTCGGTCTCGGCGGCGCGGCCGTTGACTACCCGGCCGTTCTCCTCCAGGCGAACCGTCACTTCGCCCTGGGCGTCCGTACCGGGGGTTACGCCGCTCAGTTCGTAGCGGATCAGCTTGGGATAACGCCTGGCAAGCTTGCAGATGGTCTTGAAGGTGGCGTCGACCGCGCCAAAGCCGAATCCTGCGTCCTGAAACACCTGCCCGCCCACTTCGAGTTGAACCGTGGCCGTCGGGACCGAAATCGATCCCGCGGTTACGTTGAGGTAGACCAGCCGGTAATGAAATCGTTCCGTGGCCGTCCTGGTTCCGGCCAGAAGTTCGAGGTCGGCGTCGAAAACCTCCTCCTTCCTCGCCGCGAGATCCTGAAAGGCCGCGTAGCATTCGTCGAGCGTCTCGCCGTCGAGATCGTAAGCGAGGTCCGCGAGCCGGTCGCGGAATTCATCACGGCCGGCGTCGGCGGTGAGGACGTGCCCGGATGGCTGGATGCCGAGTGTTTCGCGCCTGACGATTTCAAAAGGGGGCTTTTCCCTGGAATCGTCCAACTGCGGAACTTCCGCATCGAAAGAAAATGCGTTGCTGCCGACCACGGGTTTATGGGGCTGAATGCCCGAGCCCGTGAGGCGGCCGACAAGCCGGCAGGTGGGGAAAATCTGGTCCAGCCGAATGCGGCATTCCGCGTCCAGTTGTTCCGAGCGCAGATGGAGAATCAAGGCGAGTTCTTCAAGCGCGGTGTTTCCCGCACGCTCTCCTATGCCGTTCACCGTGCAGTGCATCTGCGCCGCGCCCTCGGCGGCGGCGGTGAAGGCGTTCGCCGTGGCCAGTCCGAGGTCGTTGTGGCAGTGAACGCTCCAGACGGCTTCACCGAAACGCTCCACCTCCCGCTTCAGTATTCTGAAGATCGCGCTCACGTCGTTCGGGGTGGCGCAACCCGTCGTGTCAGCCAGATTGACCGTGCTCGCCCCTGCCTCCACGGCGGCGGAGGCCAGTCGGACCACCTCGCCGGGATCTGCCCGGAAGGCGTCCACGACGGAAAACTCGACGTCGGCGACGTACTGCCTGGCCAAATGGATGGCCGATACTCCGAGTTCGACGGTTTCCTCCGCGCTCTTCCGGAAGTACTGCTCGCGGTAAGCTTTCGACGCGGGCACGAAGGTGTGAATCCGCGGCCGAGCGGCGCCCTTCACCGCTTTCCAGGCTATATCGAAGTCCGGAGGATTGGCGGCGCGGGCGAGAACGCAGATGACCGGCTCCGGGATTTCGTTCGCGATGCGTTCGGCGGCCGCATACTGTTCTTCGGACGCCGCCGGGAATCCCGCTTCCAGCACGTCCACCCGCAGGCGAGCGATCTGCTTTGCGATGCGGATCTTCTCTTCCAGGGAGAGGATGGCGCCGGGGAACTTCAAGCCGTCTCGGAGAGTGGTGTCGAATATGAAAATGCGCCGCATCTGACCCTCCTTGCACTCAGGAAAGACGGTTCCGGTAGTCTTCGTATCCGAATTCCCGAATCATCCGAATCTCTTTTTTCCGGTCGAGAATGGCGATGGACGGGAGGCGGACTCCGTTGAAGGTGTTGTTCTTCACCATGGTGTAGTGGGCCATGTCGAGGAAGATCAGCCGGGAACCCGTGGTGAGGGGTTCCCGAAAAGAATAGTCGCCGATAACGTCCCCGGCAAGGCAGGTGAGACCGCCCAGGCGGTAGGTGTAGGGGTGTTCGCCCGCTTTGCCCGCGCCCGCGATTTCGGGGCGGTACGGCATCTCCAGTACGTCGGGCATGTGGGCGGCGGCCGACGTATCCAGGATGGCGACGTCCATTTCATTGTGGACAATATCGAGGACTGACGCCGCGAGGACGCCGGTATCGAGCGCAATGGCCTCGCCCGGTTCCAGGTAGACCTCCAGCCCGTGGCGATTCCTGAAATCGGCGACGATCTCACAGAGGAGGTTCACGTCGTAGTCTTTCCGGGTGATGTGGTGCCCGCCTCCGAAGTTCACCCACTCCATGTCCTTCAGGAATTCGCCGAACTTCTCCTCCACGGCCGCGAGCGTTCGCTTCAGGGAATCGGCGTTCAACTCGCAGAGGTTATGGAAGTGCAGTCCGCTGATCCCCTCCAGGTTGTCCGGTTCGAAGTTCTTGCGGGTGACCCCAAGCCTGGAAAAAGGTCCGCAGGGGTCGTAGATCGGGACCTTGACTTCGGAGTGCTCCGGGTTCACGCGGATGCCGCACCGTACCTGCTTTCCGAGGCGGCGCACGAAGGGCCGGAACCGGTCCCACTGGGAAAAGGAGTTGAACACGATGTGGCCGCAGTACCCGAGGATTTCTTCGATTTCGGATTCCTTGTAGGCGGGTGCGAACACGTGTACCTCTTTCCCGAATTCTTCCCGCCCGAGGCGAGCTTCATCCAGGGAACTGGCCGATACGCCGCAGAGGGTTTCCCGGATCAGCGGAAAGAGGCTGAACATGGCGAATCCCTTGAGCGCCATGAGAATCCTGCATCCGGCGCGCTGCTGCACCGAATCGAGGATCTTCAGGTTTCTTTCGATTGCCTCTTCGCCGACGATGTAGCAGGGGGTAGGAATGTTCGAAACGTCCATTTCCATGACTCTTTCGCTGCCCGCCGGTTCCCGGACTTCTCCCCGTTCATCGGCCCGGGGGGATCGGCGTACCAGGGAAGGTTTCGCAAACCATTGATTGCCGCCTTCGCCGCCCGGTATCCCGGTGGGGCTCATTCCGGGAATTCCTCGATCCACGGGAGGCCGTGCTTCCCGAGTTTCTCCATGAAAGGGGCGGGATCGAACTGTTCCATGTTGAACACCCCCTTACCCTTCCAGACGCCGGTCACCATCAGCATGGCGCCGATCATGGCGGGAACTCCCGTCGTATAGGATATGGCCTGAGCCTTCACTTCCCGGTAGGCTTCCGCGTGGTCGCAGATGTTGTAGACGTAGTACTTGCGGGGCTTGCCGTCCTTGATCCCCTGGATCATGCATCCGATGCAGGTCTTTCCCGTGTAGTTCTCGCCGAGGAGCGAAGGTTCGGGCAAAAGCGCCTTGAGGAACTGGAGCGGGACGATTTCGCGCCCCTGAAAGGAAACGGGATCGATGCGCGTCATGCCCACGTTCTGGAGGACGCGAAGGTGCGTCAGGTACTCCTGCGAGAAGGTCATCCAGAACCGCATCCTTTTGACTTCGGGAAAGAACCGCGCGAGGGACTCCATTTCTTCGTGGTACATGAGGTACATCTCCCGCGGGCCGATCCCGGGAAAATCGAACGTCTCGTGAACCGTCAGCGGTTCGACTTCCACCCAGGCGCCGTTCTCCCAATATTTGCCTTTGGACGTGACTTCCCGTATGTTCACTTCGGGATTGAAATTCGTGGCGAACGGATGCCCGTGCTCTCCGGCGTTGCAGTCCATGATGTCGATGGTGTGGATTTCGTCGAAGTGGTTCTTGCGGGCGTGGGCGCAGAAGACGTTGGTCACGCCGGGATCGAAGCCGGAGCCGAGGAGCGCCATGATCCCCTTCTCTTTGAATCGGTCGTGGTACGGCCACTGCCATTCATAGGTGAAATTCACCTCGTCCCGAGGTTCGTAATTGGCGGTGTCGAGGTAGTCCACGCCGGTTTCGAGGCACGCGTCCATGATGGGGAGATCCTGGAAGGGGAGCGCCACGTTGATGACGAGATCCGGCGAAACCCTGCGGATGAGTTCCACCATCTCGGAGACGTTGTCCGCGTCCACCTGCGCCGTTCGGATGGGGCGCGGGAGTTGACGCGCGATCCTCTCGCATTTTTCGAGCGTTCGGCTCGCCAGGGTGATCTCGGAGAAGACTTCCGGGACCTGGGCGCACTTGTGGGTTACCACGCCGCCGACGCCGCCGGCGCCGATAATAAGGACCTTGCTCATGTATGGACTCCTTTCATCAAAAAACTCCGGGCGCACCTCCCCAGTGTTGCGGCCCCTGGAACACAACCCGGCCGCGGGGTGGAACATGGCCGAGCATGCCGATAAACCTTCTATTTAGCATTGTCGGGGCCGATCCAGCCATACAAATCTCGAATAGGCCCTGATTTTAGACTCAAGGAACCAATCCGGGCAGTTGCCTCCACCCGGCTGTACTGGAAGGGCACGGGATTCCGGCGTTCGCCGGAAGGACGGAACTAGTACAGGACGGCGGAAGTCCCTGACCAGTTCCGGTGGGCACAAGAAGGCGTGCCCACCCTACAGTGCCAGCCGCCTGATAGGGTGGGCACTGTTTTATCGTGCCCACCAAAACGAGTGCCGAATTTCCGCCCGCGTGTACTAGAAATATCGCGCAATCATTTATGACGCTAACTATCGAGGATGTTTATTTAATCCATCGTCTCCAGAAAACATACGGCCTGTTGGCTCCGGGAGTCGGCCACGATCCTGGCGAAGCGGCCTCCGGCGGCCGCGGGCACGTCAATCACCTTGATGAACCGGACGAATTTTTCGGCCGAGGGCAGGAGTTGGGCCAGGAGGTTGGGTGAGGAGGTGAAGAAGGCGGAGTTGAACTCGGCGGTTGGGTCGTTGGGATAGACCGGGAGGTAGATGATCCGGGCTTCGACCAGGTCCTGGAAAAAGTGGGTGCCATAGGAAAGCTCGGACGCCCGGCCAGCCACCTCGCACGCAAGTTCCACCAGGGCCACAGTGTGGCTGATGTCAGCGTAGGAGGTGTTGACGCCCAGGTCGAGGTTGGAACTGCCCCACCTTCCAGGCCCCATCATCATCATCTTGTCCTGTTGGAGAGTCGGGTGCCGGTTCAGCTCACCGACCACCCGGCCCAGCGATTTCTTGACCTCGCGGGAGGTCTCCTCCGCATAAGCGTGGGGATCGAGGTAAAGGATGTAGCGGATCGGTCCGACCACTCCGCCCGAGATCATCCGCCCGGCCCGAAAGAGCACGCGCTCTTTCGGGAGGTCACGGGGCGGCTCGGCGTCCGCGGCAAGAGCGCCGGGCAGACGCATCGGCCGGCACTGGACCAGGTTGATCCTGACCTTGTTGTCCCGGTTCAAGGAAGCCGTGAACTCGGTGTCAATCGGGTAACCATAAGCCCGCTCGAGCCTGGCGAGCATTTCCCGGAGGATGCGGACGAAATCGGTGTGGGCGATGAGGTGATTGAAGGTCAGGACTGGCCGTTTGAATTCCCTCAGCAAGACCCCGACCGGGTTCCGCAGGTAGCCGCCGTCCTCGAGGAAGGAAAGGAAAAGATGCAGGTTGGGATAATCGGCGTCGGCGATCACCCTGGCCAGGGCCTCGGTGCGGAAGGTGTTCTGGTCCAGATCGATCAGGTCCACCTGGCGTTGGGAATAGACCGCGGCCTTGGCGCCGATTTCCGGCCGCAGGGTGGGGTGGCTGAGCGCGATCATGCGGGGATAGTCGCCGCCGACCAGGTTGACCGCGCGGGTGCCCAGCCCGAAGACAAGGCGGACCATGCCCTGGCGGGGATCAATTCGGTCGGTCCAGCGGTACAGGTTATGCGAAAACGCCACGCCAGCGAGCTGAGGGAAAAAATAGTTGTGATAGCGGAGGCCAGAGACCCGCTGCACCAGGATGGCCATCTGCTCGTCGGACTCTCCCAGGCCGCGCTGGCGACGGTAGGCCAGGGCGTCCGGGTTCAGGGCGCTGGCATAAACCAGTTTCACCGCGGTCAGAAAAGCCGTAAGCCGCACCTCAGGCGGGCCCTGGTTGGCGCAGAACTCGCTCCGGTATTTGCCGGCAAAGGCATTGCCGAAACTGTCCTCCAACAGACTGCTCGAACGCACAATGATCGGGGCCTGGCCGAAATAGTCCAGCAGCTCCTGGAACTGCTCGATGATTTCCGGGGGAAAGCTCCCTGCCAGAAAACGCCGCTCGACCGCCTCGAACTCTTCCGGCGAAATCTGCGAACTGCGGGTGAGGCGCACTCGGAGCCGGAACAGGTTGTTGGCCACCAGGAAGCTGAAGAAGACGTTGGAGCCGATGAAGAAAGAATCATGCTCCTCCAGCACCTCGGTGAAATCAATTTCCCCGGAGTCCGCGGCCAAAATCCGTCGCGCCACCAACATGCCTGCGGCCTTGCCCCCAATCCGGCCGGACCCGATCATCCGATGCCGGATGCCGAACAGGTCCGTGAGCCGAAGATAGGTGTCGGCCAGCCTGTTGAACTGGGGATGGTCCCCGAGCATCATCCGGCCCAGTTCCTGCTTGAGCGCGCTGATCTCCTGTGCCCGCTCCGCAGAGGCCGGCCCGGTCTCGTCAAGTTGCGCCAGTTTCTGATAGACCGTGTCCCAGGGCACAATCGTTTCGGCTTCGCGCCGGAGAGGCCGTTTGCTGGCGTGGGCCAGGACCCTGGATGCCTCCCCGCTCTGGAAGATGGGAGAAAGCGCCCCGTCATGAAACCGGTGGGGAAGAAACATCTGGGAGGAGTAGCGGTCCCAGACCTTGATCGGATGGATGTAGAGCTGGCCCTGGAAGTGGTAAACGTCAATCAGCACCTGAGTGGTGTCCCGGATCTTGGCCACGGCTGCGGGAGAGTGCTGACCCCGGGTCAGGGCAAAATAGGCCACAGTCTCCAACTCGCGGAGGAAAGGGCAAGTCACCTGGAAAAAGTTGGCCAGGAGTTCATCCGTGGCCCAGTCCTCGACCAGCGCCGAAAGGGTGTCGAACACGTAAAAGGCGTGCAGACCCTGTTCCTCGATGATCTTGTTCAACTGGGCGCTGAAGATGTCGAAACCGTGACTGGAATCAAATTCCAGGATCACCAGACCTGGTTCCGGCTCGAGAACCAGGCGATGAGGAGCAAACCGGATATAAATGACTTTGCGGCCTTCGCCAAACGCCCGTCGCGCAAACGGCCTGGCGAAAAAGAGATAGTTCTCCAGATCGTCCACCTGCCAGACCACGTTGTCGCCCAGCCGAAGCCCGCCCACAACCTCGTCCAGCGCAGGAAACCCACTGCTCACGGCCTTCGTAGATATCCGCGTTTCACCCACTTGATTTGCCCATCGCCTCCACAGTTATTGCCGCCGCAACACCGAGACCTGTGTTGCGGCGGGCACGGGCGCCCGTGGTGTGTACGTATTGCGGATGCTCGGAGCATTGAACGCATCCACTCATCTCAGCAAAACCCCGGGCGCATCTCCCCAGCGCCGCGATCCCTGGAACGCAACCCGGCCGTGGGGTGGAACCTGGCCGAGCATCTCCATAAGTTTTTTTGTAGCATTATTGAGGCCGATCCAGCCACACAAAACTCGAACGCGCCAGTCACCGATTCAAAGCGGCTATTCAATCTTCCAGTGCAATGATTGCCACGGGCAAAGCCGAGTAGGACATCTCGTCGTTGATGATCCCCGCGTAACTCAGTTCCCTGTGCAAGAGTTCGTGAAGCCGTTGCTTTTTTCCAAGGGCAAGTTGCCGCCAGTTTTCCGTGGATGTGGACTTTGGCGGCGCAATGCCCGGAATCCGGCCCTCCAACCGTTCGAGCCAGGGAGCCCTGTCCCCGTCCTCGTTCATTCCGATTCGGACGATATGGTGGATGGACCGGCCATCCTTGCCTCGAACGTTGACCTTCCAGATTGTCAGCAGCCCCCTGCCCGCCAGGCCGTCAATCCTGCCGGCAACGGCGCGAGCCGCCGGATCGAGATCGGAATACCGCTTCATCAACCCGCTAATGACGGGATGCTCCAGGCCAGGCAAGTGAAGTTCTTCATCATGGAGGGCACGATCACGATCTGTGGTGAAATAGCAGGGCGGTTCTCCGGCGCGCACCAGAACCCACCTGGTCTCGTCCACTTTCCGGAAATCCCATTGCGACAGCCTGGCGGTTCTGGAGACAAATCCAACCAGCCGCTGCATGCCCCGGCCCCGGTCGTCAAATTTCCGGTAATCTCCGAGATTGAATCGCTCCAGATCCTGAAAAAGCTCGAACACAACCTGGCGAGCCAGATTGGCGTTGGCCATCGCCACCTCAAGTTCCTGCTTCGTCCTTTTCAATGTGGGGTCGCTGATTGCATCCTGGTAGAGTCCGTCATAGCTGAGGCAACTCCCAAGTTGCCCCAATACCTGTGTTCTGAGGTCTTCTGCAATCTGGCCCCGCTCATCGAGTTTGCCCAGGGCGCGGGCAATATCCGCAAGTTTCTCTTCCAGAAGCAGGAATATCTGGCCTTCAATCGTGTCCTCCGCGACAAGGTTGTAGACCTGGGCCGTGGACTCCTGGCCGTAGCGATGAATTCTTCCTATCCGTCGTTCCAAATCCATCGGATTCCAGGGCAGGTCATAGTTGAAGAGAATTCGCGCAAATTGAAGATTGATGCCCTCGCGGCCGGCCGCTGTACAGACCAGCGCCTTGGGACCGTCTTTGTGCCGGAATCTTTTCTGCGCTGCTGTCTTAGCCCCATGATCTCCGCCTTTCAAGACGCCCACGCCCTTCTCGGGAAAGGCTTCGTCCAGTTGGACCTTGATTGCCTCAACCGTGCCCAGATAGGTGGCAAAGATGACCACTTTTTCGTCCGGATTCAGCCGCCATATCTGACTCAGCGCGTGAACGAGCATGGAGGCCTTGGATTCGGCGCCGCAGGGAAACCGGTCCAGGAGTCCCAATATCCTCTGTCGCTCCTGCGGCAGGGCGACGGCTACCAGCATCGCTGCCGAATCCTCCATGGTTCCGGCCACGAGTTCGGAATCGGAATGACTTTCGGCGGTGGCGATAAAGGTCCGGGCTTCATTTCTTTTCTTGAGAAGTTGGACCTTTGCGTCAGCCAGGATCTGCTCGACCCTGGCATTGCCCACCGAATCGTATGGAAGAGCGTGGATTTCGCGGATGATCTCTCTGGCCTCCTGGAAAACCCGGCACCTGCCGTCCACGTCCAGCAATTCGTCACGCTCGATGCCTTCTTGAACGGTCAGCATGAGCAGGCGGCGCTGCAAAGTCGAGCGGATTGCGGCGAAGCTGCTTGCGGCGATTTTCTGAAAGACGGTCATCACAAAACCCAGAGCCCGTCCCTTATTGCCCTGCTGAGCCGCAAGGTTGTATCCGTCCCGTAGATAGTCGAGAAGAGCGTTGTAAAAATCCTTCTCCTTCTCCGAGAGTTTGAAACCCTCCGTGTGAACCATGCGCCTGACGAACAACGGGGCGCCGTCTTGAGCGCAGGCATCGGCCTTGGTGCGGCGTATCACCACCGCATTGAGACGATGACGGTTCCGGACCATATCCTGGTCGCTCTCGAATAACTCCGGACTCAGCAGACGAATCAGCATCCAGAAGCGGAAATGATCGCCCTGATGGGGCGTTGCGGATAGCAATAGAAGGTCCCGGCAATGATTTCTGATGTCCTCGGCAAGTCTGAAGTTCTCTGTTTTCTTGACCTTGTTGCCGTTACGGTAAACGCTGAGGTGATGGGCTTCGTCAAAAACTGCCAGATCCCAGGGCGGGGCATCGAGCAGCTTTTTGACGCGGGTCCTACGCTTCAGGGTATCCACGGAAACGATCAGGCGGTTGTGTTTGGCAAACACATTGGTTTTTCGATCGGTCACATCTCCTTCACTGCCGAAGACTTCGAAATCCAGATTGAAGACATCATTCAGTTCCCTGCGCCAGTTCTCCACCAGACCGGCCGGTACGATCATAATGGCTCGCTGCAGTTCGCCTCGTGACGCCAACTCCCGAAGGATGAGCGCCGCTTCAATCGTTTTCCCCAACCCCACCTCATCGGCGATAAGAAACCGTTTCGGCCGGGCATTGGCCACGCGATGCACCAGAACCACTTGATGAGGCAGTAAATCGACCTTAGCGGATGTCAGTATTGCCGCGCTCTCCATCAAGGGGATTTCTTCCGCTTCGATGGCCATCCAGAGCTTCTCCATCCTTTCCGAAGAAGCCGGCGCCATGCCCAGGACAGGCCGGTCAAACCGGTCCGCCGCCGAGCGAAGGGATTCCGCCGGGACCTGGCGCTCCCCGTGAGTGCGAAAAAAGACATTGACGTAGCCGGCCGGCACGCGCCCGATGACGACGCCCTCTCCGAGCTCGTGATGATTGACTTTGAGGCCGGGCTGGATATCAGGAAATCCTTGCGACATAGTAGCCAATGATTATTTCTTCTCCCGGCTTATCCCCTTCGCGAAAAAGGCGCTTCATATTCAATGCGGCGCTTCCATCCCAAAGTCCCTTCGAGAGCTGTACTATTTTGCGATCGCGGCGGCGAAACAACACCTCCTCCTCCAGCGAGGTCTCTTCAAAAGCCTTTGCGTGTGACGAGAAACCAAAGACAACGCCAAAGTCCGCCCATTGATTTTGCAGGCTGATGAGAAGCGGTCTGATCCGGCGCGTCAGAAAATCCTCTGCATCCCGCGGTTCCATGGTTTCAAGAACCGTCTCCAGTCCCGAAACAAGAATCGTGCGCCCGGCAATGGGCGGAACCGGAGGGATTCCATTTGTCCACGACAGCGCCTCACGGAGGGAGATGACCGCGCCGGCGGATATCAGTCCGCCGAGACTCTTCCGGTCGAATACGATGCAGGAGCCTTTTCTCTGCCAAACGGAACTCGAAATCCCCTCCATCACAAAACCTCCACAAGTTTCCTTATTCCCGAAACAAGAATGTTGAAGTGGAATCGGGCGATTGCCAGCCGAAGACACTGAAAATGGTGCTCTTGCCGCTGCCGTTCGCCCCGACGAAAACGCAGAAATTCGGGAGATCCTTCAGCTCGGCATCCTGGAAGGCCTTGAAGTTATTCAACCGCATGTATTCTATCTTCACATCACACCTCGTCATTCGTTGTTTAGGCGCTCGAAGAGAGTCAGTTGCCTGAATTCCGGTTTCCCCTTGCGGGTCCGCCAGCGCTCGACAAGCTGCACGGCGGTTCCGGTGGCCACGCGGATGATGGCGCTCCGATCCTCGTCGGCAATCCATTTCAGGATGTCATCCACCGATTTCTTGAGGCGAAAGTTCGGATTGTTCAGTTCGGCGTCGATTTTGATGCCCGAGTCGGGAAAGGCCGCGCCGATCAGGAAATGGGCCTGGTCCAGATCGGTTCTTATGACCTTCCGGTTGCGGCCGCGCTCGGTGAAAAACGCCAATCGTTCGGGAACGGGCGCCGCATGGACGGTTCTGCCGACAACTCGAATCCAGCCCCGCGCCTCGATGTCGCCTTGGGCGATCCCGGTCCCGCGCAGGGTCTTGTACAACTCGTCGCGGTCCATCTGCGTGCGGTCTTTAAACAGGCGCAGATAAAGACGGCTGGCCGGTTCGGCGCTGTCGGGCGGTCGCAGACCGCCGGCCTGGGCGGCATCCTCCAGCAGGTCGTCGAGCAGTTGGTTGATGCCGAGCAGCGCGTCCCTCACGTCCAGCAGTTGCCCGTCGCCGGTAAAGACCTGGCCGTAATGCCGCGAGTAGAATTCGAGCGATTTGCCCCTCAGGATCACTCGCAGGTCCGATTCGGGCAACTCCTTGCCGTGGGTGTGCTCCAACAGATCCTTCAGACGAACCGTCTCGTCCTTCACCCATCGGCGCATTCGCGCCCAACTCACCGGCTCGGGGGAAGCCGGACGCTTGCGGCACACGTGGATGATGTCGTATTCGATCTTCTTCGAGCCAAATTCGGCGTTCTCTCCCTTGCTTTCATCGCTCCGGATGGGATAGGTGGCCACAAGCACGTATCCGGAATCGAAGAGGGCCTTCAGCACGTCGACCCACGCCTGATCTTCGTTGTGGTGAAAAGTGAAAGCCATGATGCCGCCATCCTTGAGACGGCGGCCCGCTTCAGCCCAGCAGGCGGATAGGGTCTGACTGTAGAAATCGCTGGATGGCTGAGGACGATGGAGCGGGTTCGGGTCCTTTTCGGCCAGAGTGTCATCGTCCGTCAGTTCGCGGATAGAGGTCAAGTGCTTCGCTTCGATGTAGGGGGATTTTTCATGGTCCGCCCGGTCGTCGGGGTGCTCGACCGCGTTGTCTATGGCCTCCATGCTGTGAGGTGTGCGTTCGGCTTCAAAGTATTGTTGTTCCGGCAAGCCCGCGTACCATTTCCGCAAGGGAATACGTAGCCAGACATAGAAAAAATCGGCAAGGTCGGCATAGTACAGGTTATCGCCGAATGGTGGATCGGTGATGGCAAGGTCAAAATCGACGTGGCCCAAGAACCCAAGATCGGTTGAAGAACCACAATAGACTTCCACACCCGGATTCACGGGATCCTCTGTTTCGGTGGGTGTCAAGGCAATTGTCGCCTTTTTTCGATCTCAGCCAACATTTCTTAGCTGTGGATCTTGTTGGGGTTTGGAATTGAGATGCACCTCTTCGATAGCTTTCCAGTTTCGTGGTTTCCCAGACCAGCGATTGGGATTCTTACCTCTGGCTTTTTCGTAGACCTGTTGTCTTTTTCCCAAGATTGCCGCCTCACGGCCAAAATGGCGGTCATCCGGCGTGACGAAGCGGATGGAACTGTGTAAGTGCTCGGAATTGTACCAGTTAACGAAGGCACCGACCCACTCGCGTGCCTCGTCGAGGCTTGAAAAGGGTCGAGAAGGATATTCCGGACGATATTTGAGGGTCCGGAAGAGCGCTTCGGAATAAGGATTATCGTCGCTGACACGGGGCCGGCTGAAAGAAGGCACGACACCGAGGTTCTGCAGGGTGGCGAGCATGGTGGACCCTTTCATGGGACTTCCGTTGTCGGAATGGAGCACCAGACTGTTGGGGTCAACACTTGGAACGGCAGGGAATTGCCTAGGAATCCTCGGTAGTTCGAAAGGAAGAATGGCGCCGGGTCGGGCGCCATGTGTCTACAGTTTCTGCATATAGTGCATTTCCGGAAAAAGCTCTCGATCATGCTTTTCGAAGAAATCCTTCATCTTTTCGGGTTCATCTTGGAGCATCGTCGATGATTTGGAAATCTCCCCCTTGAGTTCTCCATTTTCGATGGCTTTTTGGATGGCCGGGAAATCGGCGATGCAAATCCCCAGAGCATTCTCGCTCAACGCGTATTTTACGAAGAGATAACCTGGGCAATCGCCGTCCGGGTTCACCCATTTGAGGTTCAAGTATCGGAAGTCTTTTGAGTTTGTATTGTGCCCGATGAATTCGATGTGTTCCAATTCCCCATCCTTCTTGGTGGAGACGAAAACGACCTTCATCAGCCTGGATTTATCGTCCAATCCAAAGTGGATGAAAACAGTCTCGTCATCTTCCTTGTGGAACCATGTGCCGTAGAGTCTGCTGTCCAGTTCGTCTTGGCCGGGGATGGAAAGCGGATGCTCGGAACATGGAACGCATCCAACCATCAGGAAAAGGCCGATAACCAGCGTTATCAGGCGCATTCGAGCGCACTCTTTGAGTCTGTCCATGCGAACCCTCCCGTGCTATTGACCTGCAGGTTCTTGGAGTCTTGCCGAGAAATGGCTGCAACTTGTTGTTCTCTCTGCGATCTCTGCGTCCTCCGCGGTGCGTTGTTTCTTCTAAAGGATGGTTTTGCCCGTGCAGGAGGTCTCGTACCCCGGCAGGGACGCCAGTTCGTGGCGAAGAGCGCGCGTCTGGAGGACGTCCAGGATCGCCCGCACCGCAGGGTGATCGAGCAGGTCGCAGGGTATGACCAGGTCGCAGCGCACCGATTCGACGGGAACGAAATCGAGGCTGTAGGCCGCGGCGATGGCTCTGAGCCCCAGCGCGGCGTCGGCCAGGTTGAACGCGACGGCCTGAGCGCCGTGAACGTGGCTGGACGCCAGGTTGTGGTACCCGCTCACGGCCTCCGCAGGTATCCCGGCCCTGGCCAGATGTTCGTCGAGGAGGACTCGAAGGGCGGCTCCCTCCTCCCGGTTGATGAACCGGACGCCCTCATTGGCGAGGTCGGCGACGGACCTGATTCCATGCGGGTTTCCCGGAGCGACCATGAGGCCCTCCTCGAAGGACGAGAAAGCGAGCACCATCGGATTTGCGTGCGATAGGATCCTCTGCGCCGTGGAGACGTTCGATTCGTCCTCTCCGATGTTGTGCAGGTGAGTCCCGGCGATATGGGCTGCTCCGGACGCGACCGCCTCCAGGGCCTTGATGCTCGAAGAGAACCTGCATTGTACCCGCGCGTCGCCCGCGTAGCGTGCAACGTGGGAACTCAGTATCGTGAAAGCCGGGTCGCAGCCCAGGAGCAGGGCCGTCTTCTCCAGATACTCCTCCCGCTGAAGCAACCGTATGCCTCCGCCATCAGGGAGAATCAACCCGTCGGCCGCCTGAAGACCGTCGCTCAGCATCACGCCGCCGCCGAGGGGATAGCCCACCAACTGGCCGCGCACCCTCACGATGCTCAGCCGTGACGCGCCCGCGGGATATCCCCCGATGAGGGTTATGGGTTGTTCGATGTCCTCTTCTTCGACGGAGAAAAGATCCTCCACCTTACAGCCCAGATGCTTCGCCAGGCGTAACGCCACCGCCGTGTTGGGGACGTAGCGGCCCGACTCCATGTCGTAGATCGCCTGCCTTTTCACTCCCGCCAACCGTGCCAGTTCGCTCTGCGAGAAGCCTTTCGCCCTGCGCACGGACTTCAAATTGCAGACCACGCGGTCGGTCGTGCTGTCCACTCCGTTCTCCTCCGGAAAAAATCGCTCCGGTCCATCCCCGCCGGATCGCCGTCGATACGGTTACGCGGATCTTCCGGCAAAAGCCGCACTCGTCCTGGAGGCGACTTTTCGATCGAATATAACCTCACTATAATAATGACCTGGAATGGGGTGCAAAATCAACTGGTGTTGCAGTGCCGGTCCGAACCGGTGTGAAATGGATGTGGACCTCTCGCGCTTCGTTCGTGGTTGGAAAATTGCGATCTGCTCGATGAAGTTTGCGCGTGGTCATGCGGCGCACTCCGTGCGTGGCTGAAAAATTGTCCGGACGCGCCGTTCATTTGGTCAGTCTGAAATGGATCGGCTGAACAACCCAGGTGGCGACGGCTTTCCCCTTGTACGTGCCGGGTTTGAACTCCCATTTGGAGAGGGCGTCCAGGACGCACTGCTCGAAGTGGCCCGGCGGATCGACCTCAAGAATGGAAGCTTTGGAGACGTGACCGTCGGGCTTCACCAGGAATTTTGCCACCACCTTGCCCGTGACGCCCATCCTTCGGGCGGTTTCAGGAAAATAGGGGTGGACCTTGTGCAACACGACCGGAGGATGTTCCACTTGTTTGAGGGTGAATTCGCCGGACGTTCCCCCGGCTCCCGTGCCGGAGTCTCCTCCTCCGCCTGGTCCCTGTCCCGATCCGCCGTCGCCTCCGCCCGCGCCGGAATAGCCGCCGCCAACGCCATCCGGGGCGGGACCGGTCCCGGATGGCGGCGCTTCAGACCGAAGGATGGGCGCCAAAGCCTTCGCGTCGGTCTGAGTATCGGGGGCTCTTGCCGGTTTTGGCCTGACGGCGGCGACGGTCTGTTTCTTCACGGGCCTGGGGGTGATGACGGGAGGGGGCTTTTCCTTCAAAACGGGCGCTTCGGGAGGAGGCGGGACGATGAACGATTGTTTGGGTTCCTCCGGCGGAGGCACCTTTTGGATTTCCGTCTCGGGCTCCGGGCTTGCGGCCTGGTCCGGAAAAGGTATGGAAACCGTGGATGGAGAGGGATCCCCCGCCACGGAGCCACCCGATCCCCTGTCGCCTCCGCCCGCGCCGGCTCCGCCGCATCCCGCGAGGTTCACCGTGATGAACTGCGATTCCGCATGCGGGATCGGTCCCGCCACGGGAAGCAGGAGCGCCGCCAGCACCAGCGACACGTGCACCAAAAGGGCTCCCGCCAGCCCGACAATCGTGTCGTGGGCCGAATGCGCCGAGGCGTGACGGTCCGCGGGGTCCTCGGTCGAGGATGGGAAATCGCCGGTCAGGAACGATTCCGATTCCGGCGCCGGTTCCTTCTCGAAGCGTTCCATCTCTTCGGGGAGAAACGCAACGGATTCGGCCCCGTTCCCGTTCTCTCCGGGCTCCGCCGGCCACGATTGAAGCCCGTCGCAAGCGAGTCCTTCCAGGAGCTTCGGGATGGCTTCCGCCGGACAATTCTCAAGGGACATGCTCGCTCCCCTCATTCGTTCTTCACCGGGTGCGTCTCTCCTATCGAGGCCTTTGGTCCGCACGCCCCACGGTGCGTCAGTGGATGCTGAAACATTCCGATCTCCGGGATGCCGTTTGAGGGACGCATATCCGAAGACCTCCGTCGATCGAGCAAACGTCCACCCGAGTGTTGTAGAGTCTTTGGATGGCCGCGCCGTCGATCACGTCCACCGGTTTCCCGTCGGCTATGATGCTCCCATCCTTGATCATCAGAACGCGGCTCGCGATCCAAAGGGCATGATCGGGCGCGTGAGTCGACTTGACGAAGGTGAAGCCGTCCTTTGCGAGGTCGGAGATCTGATGGAGCAGCCTGAGTTGATTGCCGTAATCGAGGCCGTTGGTCGGTTCGTCCATGATGAGCGTGCGTGCGCCCTGGGCGAGGGACCTGGCGATGAGGGCGAGCTGCCGTTCGCCCCCGCTTATTTCATTGTAGTACCGCTCTTTCAGGGGGAGGATGGAGAGCCTTTCGAGAGCCTGGAGCGCCACGGCGACGTCGTGTTTCGAGTACGGGGAGAAAAAGGCTTTGTGAGCCGTCCTTCCCATGAGCACAACGTCCAGGACTCGATACGCAAAGCCGATCCGATGGGTCTGGGGAACGTACGCCATCACGCTCGCCAGTTCCCTGCGCGACATCTCCGAGACGGACTTCCCCTCGAATCGCACGCTTCCCCTATTCGGGCGGAGCAAACCGAGGATTGTCTTGAGAAGAGTGGTCTTGCCGCTTCCGTTCGGCCCCAGCAGGGAGACGATCTCCCCTCTTTCGATGGAAACCGACACGTCTCTCAGGACGGGCCTCTCCGCATAGTCGAAAAAGACTCCGGCCGTTTCGATGAGGCTCATTAGCTCCATCCTTTTCGGGTGTTCCTCACGACCATTACAAAGAAGGGGATACCCATGAGGGCGGTCAGTATGCCGATGGGAATCTCCACCCGGAAGAGCAGCCTCGCGAAGTTGTCGACGATCACGAGATACGTGGCCCCGATCATCGCCACCGCGGGCAGCAGCAGTTGGTTGTTCGGTCCCACGAGTCTTCGGCCGATATGGGGAATGACCAGGCCGACCCACCCGATGATTCCCCCCAGGCAGACCGTCAGACAACTGATGAAAGTCGTGACGACGATGAAGACGGCCCGGAGGATTCCCACGTTGATCCCCATGGATTTTGCCTCCTCGTCCCCCATGCTCAGGACGTTGAGATGGCTCGACAGGCAGAACAGTATGAGAATTCCGAGAAGGATCGGACACGTCAGGAGGAACGTGGTCCTCCCGTCCGACATGGTAAACCCTCCCATCAGCCAGTAGATGATGGCGGGCAACTGTTCCTGAGGGTCCGCCAGGTACTTGATGGCCGTGAGCAGCGCCGTGAAGAGCGAACCGCTGACGATCCCGCCGAGTATCAGCATGAGGAGGCTGTCTCCCCGGAAAGCCCTCGCCATGCCCACGGCGATCATGACGGCGATGAGGCCGAACAGGAAAGCGTTCGCCTGAACGGCGAACCACCCCTTCGAGAGGACCATCCCCAGAGCCGCGCCAAAGGAAGCCCCCGCGAGGACGCCCAGGAGATCCGGAGACACGAGGGGATTGATGAACATCGACTGGAAGACCGCCCCCGAAACGGATAGGGCGGCGCCCGCGAGCGCGGCCGCCGTCACGCGCGGGAGACGTATGGCGATGAGAATGTTTCTCAGGGCTTTCAGCTTCTGTTCGTCCATGATTTCCGCACCGAAAAGGCTCTGGAGAGCGAAGCCCCAAATCTCCTTCCACGTGACCGGGAACCTCCCCAGAGTGAAGGAAAAAAGCACCGTGACGAGAAGCAGCGCGAAAAGAAAGAGCATGAACGCATGGCGTTTCATAAGCCCGCGACCTCTTTCAGTTGCCGGTCGTCGAGGTCGAAATCGAGGAAGAGCTTATAGAAACGCCGGATTTCACGAGCCATGTCCACCGGGAAAAGTTCCGGGTAGAGAAGGTTGGCGAGCCACTGGAGCCCGATGAGGCGCATGAACGAAGGCGGGCGGTCGAACCAGTTGAAGGGGAGCGACGGAATGAGATAGACTCGCTTGTTTTTTACGGCGGAGATGTCCTGCCACCTGGGGTCGCGGAACACGTTCTCGAAGAAGGCCTCTTCTTTTACGAGAATTACCTGTGGATCGCTCCGGATCACCTGCTCCAGGGAAATCTTCTCCATGCCCATGAGGTCCCTGGGTTCGCAGTGGTGGATGTTTCGCCCGCCGGCGAGGTTGATGAGTTCCGCGTGGTAGGACTTGTCGCAGTCGGTGGCCAGTCCGTCGCGTTCCTCTGCGTAATAGACGGAGATTTTCTTCTCCTCGGGGATGGAGGCGACGATGGCCGCCACTCTGGAAACGGCTTCTTTCGCGTATTCGGCCAGGGGCCTCGCCCGCTCTTCCCGGCCGAGGAGCTTCCCCATGAAAAGAATCGCCTCGGAATACTGGCTCAGTTCCTCCGATTGCATGCACACTATGGGGATATTCATCGTTTTCGCCGTGGATTCCACCTTTTCTTTTACCGCCGAGCGTCCGTGCATTTTCCACAGCCAGTCGATCATGAGATCCGGTCCGATCTCCATGAGCGACTCCATATTGGGAGTTTTGCCCTGGCCGAACCAGCCGCCCAGGACCGGGAGAGCGTTGAACTCGGGGCGCAGGTACCTTGTGTATTTTTCGGTGAAGGGATAGTTGAGCCCGGCGAGGAGCGAGACGTCGATGGCGTAGAGAAGATAGGTCGCGGGCGGCGACGCGCAATAGACCTTCGATATGCGATCCGGCACGCGGACCGTGCGTCCCGCCATATCGACGATTTCCCGCGCCTCTGCAGAACATGCTGCCATGGCGGCTGCAAGCATGAGAACCGCCAGAATGCCGGCGGTCTTTCGATCTGGTCCGGGCATTTTTCTCATTTCCTCCGGTTGGTGGTTGTCACAGGCATCCGTTGAAAACCGCTGCATCACCGGCCGTCCCACTTCTTATCCCACCAGAGGACCGCCCAGCGGACGATACGCGGCCCGGGCATTCGCAGGCGGCCATCCACCGGGACGAGGTGCTCGGGGAGGAACTTCCGAATCCTTTCGTCCTCCTCCGCCGTCATCCCTTCGAGCATCCATCGCACCCCCTGGACCGCTTCATCGATGTTTGCGAAGCTCTTGTCCTCCTCGTGGACGGTAAAGGTCAGGTTGGCGTGGATCCCCATCTGGTAGAGGAGATTCACTATGTAGATGTAGTCGGCTCCGGGGTGAAACCGCCTTCCGGCCGCTTCGATTATCCGGCGGTCGTGCGGACCGTCGCCGACGATGGTCGAAAGGTAGACCCGCTCCCGCGCGTGTTCATCGAGCTTTGCGATGGCGGAGCGGAGATCCTGAACGAGCAGGGACCGGGAACCGATCGCCACGTCATGGACGCCGATTGCAAGGTCCGCCCAGTTGTCTTCCCACCTTCCCCTCACGGACCGGATGTTGTGGATGCCCTTTTCTCGGCACCGTTCGTCGAGGAGTGCGAGCATCCCGCCCGAAGCGTCCACAGCGGTAATGGTTTTCACTCTATCCGCAAGGGGAACTGCCAGCGTGCCCGCCGCGCAGCCGACGTCGAGAACGCTCCAGTGAGGTTCGGGGTTCAGAATTCGCAGGAACTGTCCGATATAATCGCTCTTGGTAGCGTGGCGCGTGAACTCCGGGGCGCGCCTGTCCCAAAACTGCGGGTCGCGCGTGGGAAAAGACGTCTCCGCATGCTTCTGCCGGCACACTCCATTCCAGTCTATATCCAGTATATTCATATCGTTCCGTCGCACTCCCTATCGGGTAACATCCAACCATCGAATCTGCCCGGCACGGCCCCTGCCGCCGGGCAGCAAGGATGTTGAATCATGTCGTTTTCGGCGCGTAGTACGCAGCTCCCTCGAAACAGGTCTTGCAGAGCACCTTGCCGTTCTTCAGGACTTCCCGCCGGTCGATGACCGTTTCGCCGCACTCGTCGCACGTGACGATCCCCAGGGGCTCTCCCGGAAGGTCTTCGGGTTTCAACCGGACCGTGACTTCACGAATGCTGAAAAGCTCTTCTTCCGACATACGCGTGAGCGCCTCGCTGAAAGCGTTCTCGGCGCCGCAGACGGGGGTGAGTTCCCTGGCGAGATCCTCGGCCCTCGGCCTCGATTCCGCCCTGTTGCTGATCCTCACCGCCTTGCCCGTTTTCACGTTCACGAAAGTCGCCGCCATCTTTCCATAATCGAGGATCTTGAGGGAACGCCGGCCGGGCCTGCATCCCGTTACGGAAAGGATGGCGTCGGTTGCGCACCGGTCGATCTCGACAAAGACGATGAGATCCTTTCTATCTTCCCCCTTGGGGTCCTTGATGCCGATTTCCCGCAGGCCGGCCATGGCCATCTTGACCCCCAGCACCTGCCCGCCGCAGAGGTGTCCGTGGAAGGCGACGGCTCCATCCAGGAGATCCCGGAAAACCGCGTCGTTCGCAGTCATTGCACTCTCCTTATCGTTTCGAGCCGGGCCGGGGATGGGAAGCCTCCCGTCCCCGGTTGTATTTCCCCGGCAGTTATTGGGCGTTCCTACCACTTGTACATCAGGTTCATGAAGAAGGTTCGGCCGGCAAGGGGATATCCCTCGTCCAGCGCGTAGTCTTCATCCGTGAGATTGTTGATCCCGCCTTCGATCGTAAACCCCATGAACCCTTCGTAAATGGCTTTCGTATTGAGGAGCGCGTATTGATCCGCCACGCGGATGCCGTCGCTGTCGCTGTACCGTTCGCCGTTGAATTCGACGGACGAGAGCCAGCTCAACCCCTTGAGGGGGGTGAAATACTGTAGAAACGCAAAGACCTTATGGTTGGGTATGCCCGTCAACTTCTCGGTGGTGCTCAGGTTCTTGTATTCGATGTACGTGTAATTGACGCCTCCATTGAGGCACGGCAGTATCGGTCCGGACACGCCCAATTCAAAGCCCCACTGGTCGACGTGGCCTATGTTCCGGTTCTGCCACTTGGTTTTCGTCGGATCGGAGGGGTCCGGCACGTCCACGGAAAGAATGAAGTCGCTGATCTGGCTGTAGAAGAAATTGCCCTCGATCTTGTATTTCTTGAAGAGCAGGTCCTGGTAGCCGATTTCATAGTTGAGGGATTCCTCCGGTTTGAGATCCGGATTCGGAATTGCTTTTCCAAATTTGTAGGAATACCTGTCCTTGAGGGAGGGAAGCCTGGATTTGTCGGCGAGGGACATATGGGCCGTCCCGGTGTCCGTGACCTTGTAGAAAAGCCCGGCCTGGGGATTCACGGCCCATTCATCGTGCATGTCATAGTCCGACATTGTCTTGGTGTTGGAATTATAGTCCTGAGCCTCCACTGCGTTCACATAGTCGAAGCTGGCCCCGATGATGGCGTACCATTTCTTGGTGATATCGATGGTGTCTTCGAGTCCCACTGAAAAAATCCGATCCTCGAAATGCTGCGTTGGGTCTAGATCATCGTGCTCCCTGTGGACGTCATCCTTGAAATGAAAGGACGTTTTGATGGTGTTGTAGGGAACCAGTTCGGTGCCCCCTTCTATGGACCCTCCATAGGTATAATCGTTGTACCAACTCTGACTGCTCAACGTATTGTATGTCTCGTCGGTGTAAATATTGAGCGAATTGTCGAATGTATCGTAGAATAGCCTTGTCTTGACGTAGCTGCTGTCTAAAATGGTTGTCTTGGTGTTGGCGTAGACGCTCTCCTTGTTCCATGATGGCCATTTCCACCACTTGATGAGCTTCGAGTCGTCGCTGATTCCCGTGTAAGGGGGGTCTCCCTTGACGGCCTGCTGGTTGATGTAAGTTATGGCGTATTCGTCCGTATCGTTGGGGGTATACCCGAACTTGATATTGGCCGACCAATCGGTCCGATCGGAGTTCACTCTCGCTCCGTCTCCCTGGACGGCGGTCGGGGAGAAGCTGTCGGATACGCTGAAGTGGTCGGAGTCCATGTACGATCCGCCGCCCTGGAAGTACCACTTGCCCTGGTTGCCTCCGAAGTTCATGTATCCGTGGTAGGTGTTTCCCGGACCTTCAAAGCCCGCGCCCACGTTCCCTTCGAATTCCTTTACGGGTCTGCGCGAAACCATGTTGATGGCGCCACCCATGGTGTTGGGGCCGTAGAGCACGGAAGTGAACCCTTTGGAGACGACTATTTCAGAGAGGTTGAACGTGTTGAAACGGGCGAGGTCGGGGTAGCCGTCGTAGGGTACGTAAATGGGGATGCCGTCGAGGAAAAGAGGTACGTGCTTGATGTCGAAACCCCTGATGTAGATCATCTTTTCATTCCGGGCGCCCGTTTCCGAGAGCGTGACGCCGGGCAGAAGATTCACCGCATCCGCGACGTTGTCCCTGTTGAACAGGCGCATCTCTTCGTAGTACACTTTGTCTATAGTCTTGTTCTTGCTCTCTTCCTCTTTGGCGACCACATCGATCTCGCCCAGCGTGAAGGCCCGGTTCAGAGTCTCTTCGCTTTCGCTCGCCTTCTCCTGAGACGGTGCGGGCACGGCCTTTTGCTTCCCTTCAGCTTCATCTGTTTTTTCGTTTTCGGGGATTCCCTCTTCCGCCCGGATTTCCGGAAGACCGTAAGAAATAGTCCAAAAGAGCATGAACACAGCCAGGATGACACTCCGCACTCGACGCAAATTCATCATCTCTTTCCTCCCAGGAATCGCATGAACTGCCGCATGATTGAACAACCAACATTTCTGGAATCCGCAACCACCAGGGAATCGGGATGGCCCCATCCGGGTTCCCTCTGACCAACCATGGTCGCGGCGGCATGCCCCGTGGGCGCGGTCCTCCAATCCGCGCGCGGAGGCTTATGGAAACCGCTCCTTCGCCGGCTTCCGGCCTTCAGCTTCTCTTGGCCCCGAACTCCCCTTGAAGAACCCCCCGCCGTCGTTGGCGCAAAACGGGAGCCCGGGCGTTCTCGTGTTCCCCGGACCCCCGTTCCCCACTCGGTGCGTATGGGTCCCCCTTCGCCGGAAAGGCGTTTCTCAGGGTTCAACGGAAGTTCAATTATAAGACGTGTATACCATACATACTGTATTTTATATCATTACACAAGATAGCAAAAGTCAGGCCGGCAGCATTTTGTGTCAAAAAAAGCATAACATTGAGCAATCCTATCATTCGCGACGGCTGTGCCAATGGGGAATCGGCATTGGTTTTCATCCTTCGACGGCCCTTCCTCGGCCTTCGCCTGGCCGCGGAAGGGTCAAAGATGGAGATGGGGCGCAATGACACAGGGAATGAATTGCACGGGCCAAAATGACTCAGTCGCCGAGCGATTGTTGCCTCGCGATGATGGAACAGCCGGGCGGTATCTCTTCACGGTGCGCTCGCATCGGATGCCGTCCGATGCGAGCGATCCCGGCGGCCCGGACAACTCGTTGTCCGTGGGCGAAGCGCAAGAGGTCCGCAGCAAAAGGAAGTGATGTGCCCCCTGAGCAGAAACGCCGGACGCCGGATGCTCCGGGAGAGACCCGGTCGATTGCCGAGCGTCCGAAGGCGACGGCATGCATAATGCTATTTATAAACGTCAAAATGTATTGTATTAACATGCGCACATGCCCTGGAGCATGCGTGCGCCGTCTCGTGAAAGAAAGGATCTACCGTGCCGGTTTTGAATGCCATACGAATCCTCGTCGTGGATGCGGAAGAGTGTACAAGGCAATGGGTGGAAAAGGGTCTCGCCGACGCGCGCAGAAGCGTCCGGACGGCGTCCTCCGCCCGCGAAGCTTTCGATCTCGCCTTGAGGCTGCCATTTGACGTGGTCGTGTTGGATGCCCGCCTGCCCGACGGGGATGCCGTCGACCTGCTGCCGAAGTTCCAGGAAATCGTTCCGGACGCGGAAGTGATGGTCGTTGCCGGGAACGGAAGCGTCGAGGGCGCGGTGGCGGCCATGAAAAAGGGGGCTTGCGATTACATCGGGAAACCCTTCGCCCTGGACCGCCTCGCCCAGGCCGTGGAGAAAGCGTACGAACGGGTTTCCGTCAGACGCGAGGCCCAGAACCGGATGCACGCCCGATTCGAGCGGTCTCTCTCGCAGCGCATCATCGGCCGTTCGGATGCAATGCAGTACGTTCTCTACCTCATTGAAAAGGTCGCTCCCACGGACGTTCCCGTTTTGATCTCGGGGGAAAGCGGAGTGGGCAAGGACGTTGCGGCGATGGCGATCCACCGGCACGGTCCGAGGTCCGGGCAACCCATGATTGTCAAGGATTGCGCGACGTTTCAGAAAGATGGCGTGATGGGCGAGCTTTTCGGCTCCCACCGGGAGGCTTTACCGGGGGTGAAGAAATCGCGAGCGGGCCTTTTGCCTCTCGCCCACAAGGGCGCCCTCTTTCTGGACGAAATTGCGGAACTTCCCCTGGAGGCCCAGGCAGCTCTGCTTCGAGCCATCGAAACCCAAAGATACAACCGTGTCGGAGACCACCGGGAAAGACGCGCCGACGTCCGGTTTCTGCTGGTAACCGGCCGGGATCTTGAAGCGGAAGTCAAGGCCGGTCGTTTCCTCTCTTCCCTCTACCACCGTCTCAGTGCGTTTCGAATACACATCCCGCCCCTGCGCTGGCGAAAGGAGGACGTCCCCCCTCTGGCCGAATACTTTCTCGGGCTTCTGAACGGCGGTTCGAAACCCTGCCATCTTTCCAAAGACGCCACGCAGCATCTCGTCGGTTACGACTGGCCGGGAAATGTCCGAGAACTGCGAAACATCGTCGAACGGGCCGCGATTCTACAGGAAAACGGCGTGGTGACGGTCCGGTCCCTGCCCGGATACCTGACCGGACAGACGCGCAGGATGGCCGGAAGAGAACCGTACCGCTCCTTCCCCAGTCTCGACGAAGTCAAAAGGGACCACGTCCTCTACGCGCTCGAATGCGCCGATGGAAACCGAACCCGGGCGGCGCAGCTATTGGGCATAGGGAGGAGAACGCTCTACGCCCGGCTGATGGAATACCATCTGGAAGGCGGAGGGCCCGTCGACGCCTGCCCGCCGGCTTTCGATCGCCTCCGGAAGTCGCCGGCCGATACACTTCCATCCTTGAGTATGATAAACTAACAGGTTACAGAACGCTGAAGCGCCTCAAGGGACGCTCGATCGGCATTGCACGGGGAGAAGTTCCTTGCGGGGGAACGGTTGTTGAGCGAATCCCGCGCACTCGTTCGATTGCCGAACGAATGCGCGGAAGACCCGCGTCGAACGGGTCCTGTACGCCCCTGCCGCGTCCGGGGCCCGATTGAGATTGCGGCCCGTGGATGGATGACTGGAGGTATCTCTTCACGGGGCGATCGCATCGGATGCTGTCTGATTCACGCGATCCGGGCGGCCCGGACAACTTGCTGCCCGGGCGCGAAGCGCAAGAGGCCCGCGGCACAAGGGAGTGATGCACCCCCTGAACAGTAACGGCTGTACGCCATGGATGGAAAACTTCGGAGAGGAGGAGCGAATCATGCCCATATACGAATACCGCTGCAAGAAATGCGGCAAAAAGACGGAATTCATCACCTTTCGGGTGTCGGAACCCGTTGCCGCCGACTGCCGCCACTGCGGGAGCGATCTCATGGAAAAAGTCCCGTCGCGAGTCCGCGTGAGACTTTCCGAGGAAACCCGGATGGAGCGGCTCGCGGACCCGGCTCTCATGGGAGGGATGGATGAGAACGATCCCCGGTCCATGGCCAAATGGATGAAGAAGATCGGACACGAAATGGGCGAAGACATGGGAGAGGACGTGGACGCAATGGTGGAAGAGGCCATGGAGTCCGGGAGCGGTCCGGGCGAGGAAGGGAATGGCGGGGGCTTCCCCGATGACGAATGAAAGGAGGTCCCCTCCGTCCGCTTTGCCCGGGTTCGGCCCGTCCTCGCTCCGCTGGCGCGCCGGTTACGCCGCGAAGGGCGTCGGCCTCGCCGCGCATGTCGCGGAAGAACTTCTTTTGACCGAACCCGATGCGGCCGATCTCATCGACTTCGGTTCCGTTCAGGTGAATGGCCGGGCGGTGCGCGATCCGGCAAAACGGCTTTCCGGCGGAGAGGAAATCCGCGTCTGGCGGCCCTGGGGCGGGACGCGGCGTTTCTTTGAAATCGACCCGGCCCGCATCGTGTTTCAGGACAAATACCTCCTGGCCTACGACAAGGAATCGGGCACGCCCAGCCAGCAGACCCCGTCGGACGCCCACAACAATCTTTTTGCAGCGATCCTCCGTCACCTGAAGAGAGTGGGCGCCCCCGCCCCCTACGCGGCGCTCCACCACAGACTGGACCGGGAGACGAGCGGGGTCATGGTGTTCGCCGTCGACCGTTCGGCCAACCGGCGGCTCGGCGAGACGTTCCGGGGCCATCGAGCCGTCAAGGATTACCTGCTGTGGGCGTCCGGGAATCCTCCGTCGGATTCATGGGTGTCGCGGGAGGACATCGGACGGACGGCTGGGCGCTACTGCGTGTGTGAGCGCGGTCGCGGAAAGCCGGCGGAGACGTCCTTTCTGGTGCTTCACCGCGAGAAGGATCGGTTTCTCGCGCTCGCGCGGCCTCTCACGGGGCGGACTCACCAGATCCGGCTCCACCTCGCCGCTTGCGGCTTCCCTGTCCTCGGGGACCGGCTTTACGGGGGCGAGGCGGAGGCGAGGCTTTTTCTTCATGCGTTCCGGCTGAGGCTTCCTCATCCGGCAACGGGGACGGACCTGGTTCTGACGGCGCCGCTGCCGCCGGAGTGGCCTCCGCCCCGTCCTTCGGCCATTCCAGATTGACCGCGCACCGGAAGCCGTCGATTTCTTCGGCCATGGCGTCCGCAACGCGCGCGGCTCGCGCCAGCGCATCGGCGGCGGCCTCACTGCCCGCGGGCTCCCCGCTCCCCTTTTCCAGGCCGGCTGCGAAGCCGATCCGCGTCATCTCGGTGCGGACCCTGAATTCCTGCATGAGAAAGATGATGCCGTCGTCGAGCATCCGGTGGAGGTAGTCGAGGCGAAAGCTCTGGCGGTAGTTGCTGAAGGCTTCGATGAGCTCGGCTTTGGCTTCGGCCTTGACGAGGCTCACGGCTTCGGCCAGCGTCTGGTTCTCCCGGGGTTTCACGTCATGATACCCCTTTCGCTTCCCCATCCGTGACCTGATGTCCATGAGAAAGCGGGTGAACCTTCCAATGCCGAACTTCATGACGATGGCGCCGCGGCCGAGGGCTTCCTGGTTCACGAAGGCGCTGAAGGCCGGGGGAGCCGCCTTTTCCATGACGGGGCGCTCGTCGCGTTCCGCCATGCCTTCCGGTGCGCTCACCGCGATTTCAAAACGGGCGAGATCCCGCCGGTAGTCCTCGACGGCGGTGGTGAAAAAGAACCAGAAAGCCCTCGATGACTGGGCGAACCGCTCTTCGAGGAAGGACTCCTGCTCTTTCGCGAATTCGATGGCCCGGACGTTCACCTTCTCCACCAGGAAGCGGGCGAGGGACTGCCTGAAATCCAGGTAGAACCGGTAGATCTGCGCCATGAACTGGCGGTGGTCGATCAAGTCCTTGAGTTGCTGCGGATCCGCCTGATAGCTTTCCACCATTGCCATCGTTTCCTTGACGATGGGGCCGGCCGCCAGGTCGAAGAAGGCGTTGGCCGCCTCGTCCAGTTCCTCCCGAAGAGAGTCCCGGAGACCCGAGATGGCGTTCTGAAGGGTCCCGAGCGTCGCGTGGAGGGATTTCTGCCGGTTCTCGATCCGTCCGGCCATCTCCTTCCGGTTTTCAGAATCTTCGTCCATGAACCGCATTCCGGCGCGGCAGGTATCCAGCATGTTTCCGGCGACCATGCCGAGTCCGCTGAGACCGCACCCGAGAAGCGTCCGGCCCCTCTGGGCGGAAATCCTCTGAATGACGTGCTGTTTGAACGAATCGAACCCGCTTTCCGATGCTTCGGCGAGATCGCGCTCCCGCCGCCAAAGCTCGAACCGCTTCCTCTCGCGCTCCGGGGCTTCCTTTCCCAGTTGCCCTGCCAGGTGGTAGAGCGATGAAAAGGCGAAGATCCGGGGTTCGGGGACGAGCCAGGCGAGTTCGCTCTCCACGCGCTTCGTCAGTACGTCCAGGTCCTCGCGGCCGTGGTGCGAATCCAGATCGACGTTCAGTATGAAGAGGGTTTGAGGGAACATCTTCAGAGTCTTGATGAAGTCGAGCAGCTTGAAGTCGGCTTCCCGGAGGCCCGTCCGGCTGCTGATGACGTACAGGATGAAATGGCTCCGGAGGAGATGCTGCTGGATGAGTTCAAAATGGAGCGGGTTGGGGGAATCGGCGCCCTGGCAGTCGGCGACCTCGACGTTCTCGCCCAGCCACTCGACGGGGAGGCGGAGTTCCACGTCGCGGACGTAGACCGCATGGGATTCCTGGCCCACGTAGGCCTGGTGCTGCAAGATGGAACGCCCGTCGAAAACGAGCCTGGCGGCGGTATCCCCGATCTGTGCGTGCAGGGCCGGGTAGCCGTCCAGGAACGCCTTGAGAGAAATGAACCCGGAGTCGAGGTGCCCCCTGGTCTGGAGCCATTCCGTGCGCATGCGTTCGACCAGCGATTCCAGCCGCCCCCGGTCTTCGGAGCGGCGAATGTCCAGGGGGGAGTCCGCTTCCCGTCCTTCCGGCGTAACGGGGAGAGCGCGGACGGCCGCGTTCAGCTGGTCCAGGATCTCGGGCCACGCTTTCATCTCGACCCATCCGCCCGGTTCCCCGCCGGTTCGGATGCGCGTAAGAAAAGCCGTGATGATGCCCGCGCCCCTCTTGAGGAAGTCCCGTCCCACGAGCGTGTTGATGAGAGTGCTCTTGCCGGATTTGACCGATCCCGCGACGGCGATCCGGAGGAGATCCGCCTGGAGAGCCGCTTCCACCCGGCCGAGTTGCTCCCTCCACCGGGAGGTCTCGGATGCCTCGACAACCTGGAATTTTTCGAGATCCTGAATGGTTTCCTCCAGGCTTCCCATCCGCTGCTGAATTTTCCGCTTGAATTGAAGGTATCCGTTCATGACGCTCCATCTTCGGGCCGGGCGACTTTTTGACGTCTCTCGCCCGGCGGGTCGCACTCCATGCGGGACGTCCGCCTCCTTGCCGCGGATCGGGGACTGCGCCCGGAACCGCGCCGAATCGCACGTGAATCGGGCGACCCCGTGGCGGAATGATGACTGAAAATGGGAATCGCTCGAATCTGTTGGAAAGGGTCAAAGCACCATATCCGCAAATGTCTCAAAAAATCAAGAGGGTTGCCAGGGGGGAAGGGCTGGAGGCAAGGATGCTGGATTGAGGTCCGACGAGCGCTCCCTCTCCTCCGATTCGTGGGAGATGGCCAAGATGAGCGGGCTTCCAGAGCCGATCTTCCCTGGCCCTTGCCCACATGGAGAGGGAACTTCAATTCCGCACTATCGAGAGCGGGGGTGCGGTCACGGGTTGTTGGGACGAGGCGTCGGGTCCCGGGTGAGTCAGGCCGGAAGGCCGAGATGGCCCATGGGAAAAAGATGGCGTTGCATTGGTCGCACGAAAGTGAAAAGAGAGCTTGCAGGATGGTGACAAATGTGTCAACATTTCATCGATGAGAGATACGCGGGCAATTTCATGGATCAAGGCAGCACGGAGAGACTTCGAGGAATTTCCCGAAGCCGTGCAAGGGGACATGCTGGGCGCACTCACGATAGCCGCCGAGGGTGGCAAATCGGACAGGGCCAGGCCGTTCAAAGGTATTGACGGCGGCGTGTTCGAAATCGCGCTCCGGCATCGAGGGGACGCTTTCCGTGTACTCTACGCTATTGGGATCGGCGTTGACATTTGGGTGATTCACGCCTTTCAGAAGAAATCCAAGACTGGCGTCAAGACGCCCCAGACGGACGTTGATCTTATCCGCGAACGCCTGAAACGATTGAAGGAGGCTTTGCAATGAACGATGATCTTGAACTGGTGCGCGGCAGCGGCAATGTGTTTCGTGACCTTGGCCGTGTCAACGCCAAAGTCGAACAGTCGCGCGCCATTCTTGCGGCGGAGATCATACGCATGCTTGATGAGCGCGGTCTGTCGACACGCGATGCCGAGAAATTAACAGGCGTAGCGCATTCCGAATTCTCACGCATCCGCAACGCGCGGCTTGGGCGCTTTACGCTCGATCGGATGATTGCGATACTCGGAAAGCTTGATGAGGACGTCGAAATTAGCATTACCTTCCGGCCTGGCCGCCATGCCGTGCAAGACTGATTACACGTCTGAAAAATAGGGGAAAGGGACGAAAATACAGCCCGAACTACAAGTTGTTCGGGCTACCCGGTTCACGTGAATCAGACAGCATCCGATGCGATCATCCCGTGAAGAGATACACTCGAACATCTAACCGGAGACCCACGATGAGCTTCTGGAGGCAAATATTTGGCTCTAAGGAATCACCCAAATCGGCACGTCCACAGGCGCACTCGATTCTATCCGGCAAGCAGTCGGCTTCTATCCATGAGGCGGCCGAGGATGGCGACTTGGAAAAGGTCAAGGCGCTGGTGAAATACGATTCCCGTTTGGTTTTCATGATAGACAATGAAGGCCAGACGCCTTTGTACGTTGCGGCGGAGAATGGCCACAAGGACGTGGTGGCATTGCTGCTGTCCAACAAAGCGGACGCCAATGCCAGGGACAACATCGGCGCTACGCCTTTGCACGTGGCGGCTAGGCATGGCTACAAGGAGATGGTGGAATTGCTGCTGGCCGGCAAGGCGGACGTCAATGTGAGGCACAACATAGGCGAGACGCCGTTGTACCTGGCGGTGGGGAATGGCCACAGGGACGTGGTGGCATTGCTGCTGGCCAACAAAGCGGACGTCAATGCCAGAGACGACAGAGGCTGGACGTCTTTGCACAAAGCGGCGATCGCAGGCCACAAGGATCTGGCGGCATTGCTGCTGTCCAACAAAGCGGACGTCGATGCCAGGGACAACATCGGCGCTACGCCTTTGCACCTGGCAGCGAGGAATGGCCACAAGGAGGTGGTGGCATTGCTGCTGGCCAACAAGGTCGAGGTCAATGCCAGGGACAATATCGGCCAGACGCCTTTGCACGAGGCGGCGATCCCAGGCCACAAGGGCGTGGTGGAATTGCTGCTGGCCGGCAAGGCCGATGTCAATGCCGCGTACCTCGACGGCTCTACGCCCTTGCACCTGGCGGCGGAAAGTGGCCACAAGGACGTGGTGGAACTGCTCTTGGCCGGCAAGGCCGATGTCAATCCCAAGACCATCGACGGCTCCACGCCTTTGCACGTTGCGGCGGGGAATGGCCATAGGGGCGTGGTGGAATTGCTGCTGTCCAACAAGGTCGAGGTCAATGCCAGGTCCAACGACGGCTCCACGCCGTTGCACGAGGCAGCGGAGAATGGCCGTAAGGACGTGGTGGAGGTGCTCCTGGCCGGCAAGGCCGACGTCAATATCAAAAACGGCAAGGGCATGACGCCTTTGGACTGTGCGGAGGAAAGGGGCCGCAAGGACGTGGTGGAATTGCTTGCTGCGCACCACCGCAGCCAGGAATAGACTGCACGGGAAAGAAAATGGAGATCGATAGGCCCGGGAGCCTGTAACGAAGGAGATCGAGAAGGTTTTTGAAAATGGTTCCGGTATCGATCGATCCTCGGCTCATTTGCGCTCCGAACCGGTCAGGACGAATCGAATGGGCAGATGCGCCCGGCAGGGCACGGGTTTTCCATTTCGTTTCGCCGGGCAGAAACTCGAATTCCTGACGGCTTTCACGGCCTCTTCATCGAATCCCGACCCGGCCTGTTTCAGGATCTCCACTTCGGCCAGACGTCCTCGTTCGTCGATCGTGACTCTCAGGAGCACGATTCCTTCCTTGCCCAGTTCCCTGGCGAGCCTGGGGTATTTGGGCAGGGCTTTATTGTCGAACTTCGGGCCGTCTCCGGAGCCGAAGGAAGTATCGAAAAGACCCCCTCCCGAACCGGAGCCGACTCCGGAGCCTGCGCCGGGACCATCCCCGGAATTGCCTTTTCCTGCGCCGTCGGCATTTCCCGGTCCATTTCCTTCTCCATTTCCCCCATTGGGGCCATGAGCGGAATCCGTGCTTTCGCCGGTTGCTTTGGAGACAATGGATGAAGACGTTTCCGCCGTGGCGGTTCTCTGCTGCGCCCGAGGCGGCTCGGCGACGGGCCTGGGCTTCGACTTGAGTTTCGGCTTCTCCACATGTTTTTCGACCGTCTTGCGGATGGGAGCCAGTGGCGCGGCATCCTCGACGACCTCTTGGACCGGGGCGGGCTCGGGTTTTTGCGGTTCGGGGAGAGTCCGGATGGTTTCGGCGTTTCCCGCCGGTTCGGGGCTCCCGCTTCCCCTGGCTCCCTCTTCACCCGGCGCCGAACCGCTTCCCATGCCCGGACCGGCAAGAAGGCTCACTCGGCAGAAAGAAACCGGGATCTCCCTGGATGGAAACGCCCACGGGGCCAGCAGCACCAGGACGAAAACCGCCAGGTGCGCGAGAAAAGAGACTCCCAGGCCGCTCAGAATTCCATCGCTCAGCGGGCCGGCGTCCTTGTAATCTCGAACTTCCATTCCTGGAACCCTTTGCATCCGGTGTTGTAACTTCTTAGAGCGTGTCTAAAAAGCCTCCTGTACCGTTGCCCGCCCTACAGGCGGGGGCGGTAGGGTGGGCAAAAGCGAGAGCGTTGCCCACCGGATAGAACGCTCGCCCCGTTGTGGTGGGCAGGATAAAGCCCTGCCCACCCTACTCCGGAACGTCTTTTTAGACACGCTCTTACTGAAGCGCCGGCGGGAACCCCGGGCTTGATCTTTCGGATCGTGATCCCGATGAACCCGAACCCCGAAGCCAACCGCCCGGAGCGCACATTCCTTACCTGCCGGGCTGTCCCTTGCCTTCGGGGAGCGCTCTCGTCACCATGCCGATCTGGTCGATCCCCGCTTCCCGGATCGCGTCCATGATCTGCACCACGAATCCGTATTCCACTTTCCTATCGGCCCGGAGGATGACTCCGCGTCCGTCCCCGCAGGTCCGATAGACGGCGGCGAGGGTGGAGCCGAGCGCTTCGATCTCCACCGCACTGTCGTTGACAAAGACCTTCCCGTCCTCGGAGACGGTCACAGCCAGTTTCTCCGTTTCGGTAGACATTGCCTTGGCCGACGCGGCCGGCAGCTTGACGTCGATTCCCTGGATCATCATGGGCGCCGCCACCATAAAGATTATGAGCAAAACAAGCATGACGTCCACAAAAGGGGTCACGTTGATCTCCGAAACCATCCTCCGCCGCGCTCCGCCGCCATTGATCCGCGCACCCATTCGATCTGTTCCTCCTTTCCCGGAATTCCGGAAATCAGTCCTTTTCGCGCATCCCGTCCGTTGCGCGGGATGCGTTTCGAGATTTCTTGCACAGCGCCACACTATAAAGCGGCCATAACCCCGAGACGTCATTCCCTGGTGCTATTGGCGGAAATGACGGCAACCGGCCTTTCGGCGATTCTTTCGGCACGCTCTCAAACGCCGAGTGGACCGCTACCCGGCCATGACGCGTTTTTTCGGGGCGGTCTCGTCCTCATCGACCCGGCACAGCAAATCCGTCTTGAGCGTGTTGAGGAAATCGGCCGCGAAATGAGTCATGTCGTTTTCGATAGTCAGGATCTTCTCGGAGAAGTGGTTGTACGCCACCACTGCGGGGATGGCGGCCGCGAGTCCCATGGCCGTGGCCACGAGGGCCTCCGAGATCCCGGGGGCCACAACGGCCAGGTTGGCAGATCCTTTTACGCCGATCTCCTGGAAGCTGGTCATGATGCCCCATACGGTGCCGAACAGGCCGATAAAGGGCGCCGTACTGCCCGTGGTGGCCAGGACCGGAAGAAGACGCTCCAGCCGCTTTCTCCTGCCGGCTATTCCACCCTGTATGGCCCGGTCCACGTTTTCCAGCAGGATCTCCGGATTGTCCCGATGGGTTCGCAGCCCCCTGCTCTCCAGCAACCGTATCACCCGGTTCAACTCCGTGTACCCGGTCCGGAAGATGTGGGCCAGATAGCTCTCCTCCATCATTTCCGCGTTCGCCCGGAGCGCGTCGTTGCTCTTTCGCTCCGAAAACAGATCGAGAAACCGCTCCGATTCCTTTTCCGCTTTCCGAATCTGGCGAGCCTTCGACACGATGATGCCCCAGCAGAGCACCGACATGCCGAGCAGCCCGCAAATGATCGCCTGGACCATGGGACTCGCGCCGAGCACCATGTTCCAAAAACCGGTTCCTCCCGTGACGGGAGACGCGCCGGCAGCTTCTGCCGCCGCGTGAGCCATTACTGCAAGTGCGTTCAGAACCATCGATTCACCTCCGAACGTTCTCCACTCTGTCCGCCACGTCCATCAAAGGCTGTCTGCGCACCCGATGGGGCAGGGCCAGTTCCGCGGCGGCGTCCACGTCCTCTCCGCTTGCTTCCGTCCGGCCATGATAGGCGGCCAGGGCCTTGGCGGTCTTCATCATGATGATGTCGCCCCGATGGCCGTCCACCCCCACTTCCAGGCAGTAGTCGGCAATGGCGTACAATCGATCGAGGCTGATTTCGACTGCGGGGTACAGGGCGCGAGCGGCTTCGATATTCTCCACGAGCCGTTGGGACTCGTCTTCCCAGTGTTGCGCGAAGCGAGCCGGGTCTTCGTCGAAGGCCACCCGCCGCTGCATGACCCGCACGCGAGCGTCCCGGTCGGTGATGCCCTCCACCCGTACGCACAACCCGAACCGGTCGAGGAGTTGCGGCCTCAGTTCGCCTTCCTCCGGGTTCATGGTCCCCACCAGGACGAAGCGGGCGGGGTGGGAGAAGGAAACCCCTTCCCGTTCGATGGTGTTGACGCCCATGGCTGCCGAATCGAGCAGTACGTCCACGACGTGATCGTCGAGCAGATTGACTTCATCCACGTAGAGAATTCCCCGGTGCACGGCGGCCAGGAGGCCCGGCTCCACCCGCTTCTCTCCCTTCTGCAGGGCGTATTCGAGGTCGAGCGTGCCCACCACTCGGTCTTCGGTGGCTCCTACGGGAAGTTCGACGACGCTGATCCGGCGTTTCACGGCTTCAACGGGTTCGCCGTGGAGCCGCTTCTCCCGGCACTCTACGCGGAAGCATTCCCGGCAAAGGGACGTGTCGTCCTCGGGGGCCAGATGGAAGGGACATTCCTTGATGGCGTTGATTTCGGGGAGGATGTCCGCCAGCGCACGCACGGCCGTGGATTTGGCGGTTCCCTTTTCCCCTCGGATCAGTACGCCGGAGAGGGTTGGATTGACCAGGTTGAGGATAAGGGCCAGTTTCATCTGTTCCTGACCCACGATGGCGACAAATGGATAAATGGTGCGGTCGTTCATTTCCAGGAGTCTCCTCTGACGATGCCGAGCAGGGTGTCGGCCTGCAAATCGTTGGTTCGAAAATAGCGGGCTTTGAGCGCCCCGGCGATCCCGGCCGCCAGTCCGAATCTCACCGCGCGTTGATCTTCCGTGTCCACCACGATGAACTGAACCCGTTCGTCCAGGGCGAGTTTCCGGGCAAGCAGCAGCGATTCGTCCACGGGCTTTCCGTCCCCCAGGGAGACGTTCGCCCTGCCGTCGGTGAGGAGCAGCACGATGGGCCGGGACGTGGGATCGCGCAGCAGGTGGCCGCGCAGAACATTGCTGCTTTTGACCAGGGCCGAAGGAAGAGGCGTTCGCCCGCCAACGGGCATCTCAGCCAGGAGCCGAGCGGCCATTTCAATGGAGGAGGTGGGCGGCAGGTTCAACCGGGCCTCTCCTCTGGAAAAGGAAATCATGGCGACCTTGTCCCGTTTCTGATAGGCGTCGAGCAGGAGGGACATGATGGCTCCTTTGGTGGCGGCCATTCTTCCCCTTGCTCCCATGGAACCGCTGGCGTCCACTACGAAGAGCAGGAAGTTGCCGATGCGCCTTTCGCGGATTTTCTCCCGGATGTCTTCGGGGCGCAGGACCACGGCCAGTTCACTTCCTTTCCTTCGCCGGATCTGATGGGGAGATGCCGCGCGCAACGTGGCGTCCAGAGCCACATCCCTGGTTCCCCGGGGATCGGTGCTTCGAACGTAGCGCCCCTGTTTTCCACTGGTGCGGGTGCGTGAGCGCCTGCCGGAGCCGCGCCGAAAAGCGCGGTCTTTGGGGGCAGTCAGCCGTTTGACTTTGAAAGTGGCTCCGACCTCGAAGATCCGCTCCAGAACGTCTTGACGCGGGGGATCCGAAGGAGCGCCCTGACCTCCGGGAGGGGGGCCCTCGGGGGATTCTTCCGGTTCCCCCTCAGCCTGCGAGGGCGCGGGGGAGGGTTCCTCACGGGAATCCTCCCCCTGGTCCTTCTCGGGTGGTTCCTGCCGGGAGGGATCGGGTGGCTGCTCATGGGCGTGGTCCTGAGAGCGATCGGATTCCTCCGGTGGAAGCGGAGGCGGTGGAGGCGGGGGAGGGGCAGCCTCCCGGCGCCGGTGTTGGAGCGCCAGAGGCGCCACCCGGACGATATCTTCGACCCTGACCTCCATTCTTCCCTGATAAGCCGCATGGGCGCGGGCCGCCTGTTCGATGACCAGATCCGCCCGGTGTCCGGCCACGTGGGCTTCCCGGCAGAGGTCTCCGATATAGCTGCGCAACCGGTCGGACAAAGAAACGGCGTGCAACCTCCGCTGCGCTTCTTCCACCTGGATGGCGAGCGAATGGTTCTCCGAAACGAAGCGGTGGATGAACCTCCGTGGGTCCCCGTCGAATTCCTCTCTCAGGGTCATCATGTCCACACGCCGTTCACGCTCCCGGACGGCCTTGACCTCGACGCACAGCCCGAACCGATCCAGCAGTTGGGGCCGAAGCTCCCCTTCCTCGGGGTTCATGGTGCCCACCAGGATGAAGCGGGCGGGATGGATGAAGGAAATTCCCTCGCGCTCGATGCGGTTTTCCCCCGAGGCGGCGGCATCCAGGATGACGTCCACCAGGTGATCGTCGAGCAGGTTGACCTCGTCCACGTAGAGTATGCCCCGGTGAGCGCGCGCCAGAAGGCCGGGCTGAACGACGCGGCGCCCCGTTCGGATGGCCCGGCCGAAATCGATGCCGCCGGCCACGCGATCCTCCGTTGCGTTGAGGGGGAGCGTGACGACGCGCACTCTCCGTCGTGCGGGAACCCGCGGTCCGGCACAGAGCATGCACCGGTTGCAGTGGCGGTCTTCTTCCTCCGGTCCGCATTCGAACGGACATCGAGCGGTGACGGCGATCTCGGGGAGCAGGGACGCCAGGGCTCTCACGGCGGTGGATTTCGCCGTTCCTTTCTCTCCTCGCGCCAGGACTCCTCCGATGCGCGGATTGACCGCGTTCAGGAGCAACGCAAGTTTCATGTCCTCCTGTCCCAAAATGGACGCGAAGGGAAAAACAGGCGAAAACGCATTCCTCTTCATTTCTCTCTTTCCATCATGGACTTGCATCCTTCACAACTCCCTCGCAATCTGGTACAGCCACCGCAGATCCGAAAAGTACAGGATTTCGGCCCTGTAGAGCCAGAAGGCGATTTTTGCCGCGAGTAGACTGACGGCGGCACCCAGGGCGATGGAGCAGACGGCCAGATCATGCCACCGCCAATGCATCTCGACGAGATAAGACCTCGGCCCGGCCGGATTGAAGGCCCGGCTTTCGCATGAGGCGCCGAGAGTGGATGCCCTCCGCACGCAGTTGGCGAGAACCGGCGTCAAAATGGCGATGGCGGAGCGGATAGACCCCGGACCGATCTTCACCGGATTGGCGCCCCTCAGCCGCTGCACCGATACCACGGTGGAGATCTCCGAGATGAGTACGGGCAGGAAGCGTACCGACGTGATGAACATGAAAGCCAGTCCATAGGGCGCTCCCAGGGCCGTCAGCCCGAGCAGGATGTCCCTCGGCTCCGTGGTCCACGTCATGAGCAGGCCGAAGGCGGTCATGGTCGCGAACCTCAGTCCCTGCACCACGCCGTGGATGAATCCCTCCTTGTAGACGTACACGCCACCGGTGAACCACCCGAGCAGCGGGAAATCCGGCGGGAGCAGCGTGAGAGCCACTGTGCGGGGCCATTCCCGGTAAAAAAGCGCCTGGGAAAAGGCGATCCCCCACGTTCCGGCGAGCAGAATGGTTGCCGTGACCGCATATTTGCCCGGCCGGAACCTGGCGAGAACGTGGCCGGCGAGGGGAACCAGGAACAGGATCAGCAGGTGTTCGGGAACATCCAGACAGATGACCGCAAGACCCGCCGACATGAGGCAGAGCATCTTGGCCCTGGGGTCCAGGCGATGGATGCACGTGTCTTTGTGCTCGGGCATGACAAGCGATCTTATGCGAAGCACGATATGCTCCCGATCAGTTCCTCGGCGGAAAAGGCTTTCAAGCCCAGGAGCTTTCCAATGGAGAAGGCGAGAGGGGGCCTCAGACAGGCGGCCTCCATGATCCTCTCTTCTTGCACGACGTCTCTGGGCGGGCCGTCGGCGATGATCCGCCCCTCATTCATGACGATCAGACGGTCCGAGTATCCTATGGCGGCGTCCACGTCATGGGTGCTGAAAAGAACGGTCGCTCCGAACCGTGAAAGACCCGAAACGAAGTGGAGGAGGCTGTCGCTGTTGGCCTTGTCCTGCCCGGAGGTGGGTTCATCGAATAAGACCACTGCCGGTTCCATGGTCAGAATGGCGGCGAGGGCCACCCGGAGGCGCTGCCCGCCGCTCAATGAAAGCGGGTTGTCCTGAAGGAGGTCCCTCAGGCCCATGACCCTTGAAATGTGCTCCATGCGCCGGTTCCTGGCCGTTTCTCCCAGTCGAAGGGCTTTGGGGCCGAATTCCATCTCCTCCAACACGGTGTCGTTGAAGAGCATCAGGGTGGGGTTTTGAAAGACGATCCCCACCTGACCGGCGAACTTCCAGGGCTTCGTCTTCTTCGTGTCCCGCCCGCAGACGCGCACGCTGCCGCTTTCAGGCTTGAGCAGGCCGGCAAAGTGCAGCAACAGGGTGGACTTCCCGGAGCCGTTGTTTCCCATGAGCGAGACCACCTCGCCCTTATGGATGGCGACACTCACATCGTTCAGCGAAGCATCGGAATTCTTCTCGTAGCGAAAGATCACCCTCTTCGCTTCCAGAAACGGCTCGGCGTCGATTCCGCATCCATCGAGAAGCCCCTCCCCCTTCGGCCCGCCCAGGGGAAGCGACGCTCCTCCATCCCTCCATTCATCGGCATCCGGTAGAGGAGGATCGATACCCCTGTGCCGATGATCCATGCCTGTTTCAAGCAAGGAAGCCGTTTGACGGGGAAGGGGCCTGCACCCGTTGCCGCCGATTCTTTGTCTGATTTCTTCGAGGTTCAGGGCCGCGTCGCCGAAGCCCATGGCCCAGGAAAACGCAACGCTGTCGGGTACTCTCAGCCCCAACGCCCGTACTTCGCCGGCGCGTTTGAAAACACGGCGGGGCGTATCGTTGAGGACTACGCACCCCCCGGCCATGACGATCATCCGATCCGCAATGTCTGCGACCTCATGGATGCGGTGCTCCACCAGGACGATGGTCATCCCCTCCCGGTTGAGCCTCCTTACGACCTCGATCACTTCGCGGACGCCCAGAGGGTCCAGTTGGGCGAAGGGTTCGTCGAGCAGAAGGATCTCTGGATTCATGGTCAGGACCGAGGCGATGGCGAGCCGTTGCTTCTGGCCCCCGGAAAGGCTGTTTGTGCTCCTCTGCGAATGGCGGTCCAGGCCGACGATCCTCAGAGAATCGTGCACCCTTTGCCGGATGGTTTCACGGGGCAAAGCCAGGTTCTCGGGACCGAAAGCCGCTTCGTCCAAAACCATAGTGGAAAAAATCTGGTCGTCGGGACTTTGAAAGACCAGTCCCACACGCTGGCTGAGAACGGGCATGGCTGCCCGGCGGGTGTCCGTTCCGGCCACAACGATGCGGCCTTCCATCGTTCCACCGAGGACGTGGGGGATGAGACCGTTGATCGCCTTGAGCAACGTGCTTTTGCCGCATCCCGTGGGTCCGGTGAGGAGCACGAACTCCCCCTTGCCGACCTCCAGGTCCACGCCTTTGAGGGTGGGTTCTCCGCGGCCGGCGTAGACGTATTGAAGATTCCGTATGACAATGGAACTCTCAGCCAATGGTCGTCGCTTTCAGCCGGTTTCCCAGTTTGAAACCGAAGGGAACGGCGATGAAGGTGAACAAGAAACCGTTGATGGCAAGATGGACCGCCAGGTACCAGGTGGCGTAGTAGAGGCGGTAGAAGAACATGCCAAGGTTGAAAAATATGAAGCTGAGATACACGTCCACAAGGCCCAGAACGAGCGCGACAAAGAAAATACGTTTTGTCGAAGGTGAGCCGCTGCGGCTGTTCCATCCTGAAGGGCCGGCTCCTCTGGTGAGGCCCAGGAAGTGGACCGCTGCCTCCAGGCACGTGGCGGACGTGGAGTAATATACGATGCCGAGAGGACTGAACTCTCCCATGACGAAGCTGCCCATGAGAAAACGCACCGCAATCACCAGGGACACGACGCCCGTGCGAGGGATCAACACGATCAGGGCGGCGAGCAGGATGTAGAAAAGCGTCTCGTAAAAGAAGCCGGTGAGAAGGAAACTGAAAGGGCCGAGCAGGACGTTGGCAATGTTGGATAGAAGCGTTCCTGGAATATTGACCACGGCAAAGATGACCGTTCCGAACAAGGCGATGAGGATGAGTTCCCGGCCCTTCATATTGAAAAGCCGTTTCCTCTTCCAGAATGAGAATCCAATTCCGGTCATGGCGGTGCAGAGGGCAAGGATCGTCATCACGGCCGGCATGCGCCGTGTCCCGACGACTTTGACGGTCCATTCCCTATGCCCCGCTTCTATGTTGGTGCCGAAGAGAAAAACCCTGATCCGCGCCGTATAGACTCCGGGTTCCACCGTGTCCTCGTTGGTGTAAACGGGAAGAACCACCCTCTCGATGCTGCCGGGCGCAACGTCCTCCACCTGGTAGACCGCCTCCTCGCCAAGGGCGTCGCCGTGTTCGGCCGCATAAGGGATTTCAAAGCCCGGCGCCCGTTTCCCGTTGCGTGGGTCCAGCACGTCCATGCGCACCAGGAGGAGCGCCCTGCAAGGTGTGCGGTTCTCAACGGGCGCCGTTACGTATGCGGCCGGTTTCACCTCCATTCGATTCGACCCCTTGCGGTCTTCCACCATTCCCCGCCAGAAGCTCTTTTCCCCCTTGATCAGGACCGTGTTTCGCTCCTGACGCTCTTCAGGTTCTCCTTTCTCGTTGGAGGGAAGAAGCGCCTCCCCCAAGTCAAAAAGGCCTGCAATTCCCTCCTTCGAGACCACCTTCAGCCGGGCGATGTGATGAAGCTCCTCCACGCCTTCCCCGCTTGTTGCCCGGGCCGTGGAAACGATGACGTATTCGCCGGGGGACGCATCTTCGGGAATGGTAATGGAAAGCGGGCTGAACCACTTCTGTCCCTCGACCTCGAGGGAAAAGGAAGTGTGGATTGTCGAGCGGTCTCCTTCCTTTACGACGCTCAGCCGGTTCTCTCCCGCCCCGGGATCGAGCGAAAGCAGCGTCTCCACCGTCAGATCGATGCGGACGTCTTCCTGGCGGCGGTTCTCGACGCATAGAAGCCCCGTTATGGCAGATCCGGCTGCAAGAAGAGCGCTCTCGTTTTCGCCATAAGGGATTTCGTTCGCGATTACCACCTTTTGGGAAGCAGGCCAGGCCGCATTTGCGGAACACGGGCAAAACCTCAGTATAAGGATTGCCAATGTTGGAATGAAAATCATGTTGATTTTAGATTTCACAATCTTGCTTCATGTCTCCCGCGGCAACTCGACTGCATCCGCCTTGCAGCTGGAGAAATTCCTGTTGACATAAATATTATTGGTTCCATATAGATGTCCATGCACACACATCTACAACAGACTGCAAATTTTCATCGCATGCGCACCACACTTTTTTTTCTAACGAACGATGGCACACTCTACGGCGCCTCCCCGGCAATTCTCAAGATCCTTGGTACAGGTACGATCGTCTTTTGAAAGTCATACGGATTGCCATCTGTCCCTATGATCTGCATGAAACGTCACGGATAAAAACCGGATCAGGCAGAACGCCACGGGCAAAAGGAGCGCCGATAGCTCTTTCGGGATGCCGCTCATGAGATTTGCCGTCCCCTCTTTTCATCTTGAAACCCTCAAAGCCAGTAGTGAATTGTGCGCTTCTGGGGTGGCATTAAAAAATTGACAGAGGCATGCTTCTAATGGTATAGGAAAACTGAAGCATACCTCCCCTAGAGGTGCTTCTTCCAAGGGAAACGGCGTGTGTCTCTTGCCGGAGGATCGCCGTTTCCTTCTTTTTCGCTCAACTTCCTGGCCGGACCAAAAAAAAGCCACGGGGGCTATCTCCACCTGCGTGGGATAATCAGCCTCCGTGGCTCTATTGAGATCGAACGGCTCCCCTCGGTTTGTTACCGGGCGAAGCTTTCACACACGCAACCGGTACAAGCTCGGAGAACTGGTTGCGGCATTCATTGCCGCCGTTTTCGCCGATCCCGCGACGAGCGAACTGCCCGTTTCCGGTGCGGTTTTCCTTTTCCTGAAATCAGTATCTTACATATCTGAAAGAGCGTGAACCGTCAATGACAAAGCGGGTGCGATGAAACGCATGAGGGGGGCGCCCAGGGGCGCCAGCTTTTGCATTACGCCGAGCCGCACGAGGAGTTCGGCGCCGAACAAAGCCAGGAGAGCTATGGGCAACACCTGGATGAGGAGCTGGAAGAGCGCATGCCATACGGTCAACAGAACCTGCACGTTCATCAATCGATTTCCTCAAGGCATGGGTCGGGCCATTTTTCCCGAAACCCGAGAGCGAACGCATGAGCGGCGAGTCCGATCAGGCCCTCGTTGCTGAAGCTGTGCCTCGCCCCGGCCAGGGTTTCCCTATAGGCCGCCACGCGCGCGTAGTCGCCGGAGACGGCGGCGGCGACCTGCGCTCCGTGGGTCGCCCAAATCTCCGGCGCGCAACTCGATGGTAGGACGCCCCAGACCGTCTTGTCGCGCAGGTGCGCCAGGGCTGCAACAGCGGCCACCACCATGGGATCTCGTTCGACGACCGTGAAGTTTTGCCGCAACAGGGCTGCGTCGGCCTCATCCAGGTGCGATGCAATGCGCATGAGAAACTCGGTTTCCTTGACTCCGAACCGTTCCAGGTGAAGGAACGATGAACGTTGCCCCGCAGGGGTCAGTTGGTTTTGGAGCATGAGAGTCTCGCAAACTGCATCATGGACGGTCTTTCCGATGAGTTCCCCCAGGACGCAGTGCTTGCCGGCTCCGGTAAGGGGGATGCCCGCGTTCAGGCGCGCCGCGACGCCGATCTGGTCGGTGCCCGTGCCGGTAGCGAGACCGTCCGAGTAGCGCGAACTCACGGCCAATTCCTGTAGCGCCGCCGTCTTGGCTTCGGTGGCCGTTATCACCGAGCGCACCATTGCTCCGGCCGTCAATTCCCTGTTGATGAACAGAAGCGTGTTGATGGTCCCATGGTCGACGCCCGCCTGTTCTCCGAGTTTGTGGAAGGCGCCGTCCATTTCGTAAATGCTTGCCGGGTCGCCTGCACGTCCCGCGTTTGTTTCAACTCCGCCCGTGCACACGGCCACCACCTCCAGGTCGCGAAAGCTTTCCTGCTTGATGGCCGCATAGTGCATATTCGCCGCCGTGCCCAATGTGGCGCATTCGTCATCCGGCAGACCGCGGGCGCGGCAGATCGCCCGGCGGTAACCCTTCGGGGCGCGCGAGCATAACCGGTGAACGGGACGTCGATGGCCCGTGGGCTCGCAGGATTGATGGTTGTATAAAAACGACAGATCATCGCGCATTCCGCCCGACGCGGGACAGGTGGAGATCACCCGATGCGGCGCCAGGAATCGTGCGTAGACCATCTTGTCCTCACGGTGAATTTCAACTGCGTCATAGTATGTGCCAAGCAGCATGGTCATGAATCCTCTTGCAGGTCAAGAACGCCGGAGGCCAGCCCCCAACGGAAGCCTTCACGGCTTCACATTGTCCACGGTTTCCTCGATTTCCCCTTCGATCTCCAGGTAGGCGTTGCGCAACTGCTCCCGCATCTCGTCCGATGCGTTCCACATTCCCCGTTGAATGGTCTCCAGAAGCTTGTCCAGGATGTTTTCGAGCGCGTAAGGGTTCACCTTCTTGAGCCAGTCCCGCATCTCGCGATCCAGTGCATATCTTGCCGCCACGCGTTCGTACATCCAGTCTTCGATGACGTCGGCGGTGGCGTCCCACCCGATGATGACGTCCAGAACCTTGGAAATATCGCCCGCCCCTTTGTATCCGTGCCGTTTCAAGCCCTCCAGCCACTTGGGGTTCAACAGGCGCGATCGCAGGACGTGCATCGTCTCCTCTTGGGTGGTGCGAAGAACCACCCGTCGAGGATCGGAGCAGTCGCCCACCAGGGCGAAAGGCTTCCTTCCGCGAACGGTGGCTGCGGCGACGATCAGACCGCCGTAGTAATTGTAAAAATCGGTGCAGGACATCATGTCATACTCACGAGAGTCTTCATTTTTTACGGTGACTTCCATGCGGGAGAGTAGCTGCCGGAAGATCCGGGGACGTTGTGCTCCGTAGCTTTCCCGGCTATAGGCGTGAGCGGAATAGCGGATGTAGACCTCTCCCAGTTCCTGCTGCGTTTGCCACTGTTTGGATTCCACCAGCTCCGCAACTCCCGCGCCATATGTGCCGGGGGGACAGCCGAAGACCCGTAGCGTCGCCAATCGCCATGCCTCTTCTTCGCTCAGTTCTTCGGATTGGTACATTTCGACGTCGGCCAGCACGTGGCGACGGATGAAATTGGACTCCGGAGGTTCTCGCAGTGCCGCCACCATCTGGATGGCGTCATCGATGAGTTCCACGAGATTGGGGAAGGCGTCCCTGAAGAATCCGGATATGCGGGGAACCACGTCAATGCGTGGGCGGCCGAGTTCCTCGGCCGGAATGACCTCCAGTCCGGTCACCAGGCCATTGGCTTGCCACACGGGGCGTACCCCCAGCAGGTACAAAACCTCGGCAATATCGTCCCCCCTGGAACGCATGGTTGGTCCACCCCACACGATGATGCCCACGCTGTCCGGATAGCGCCCTTGTTCCTGCCGGCATCGTTCGAGCAATGTGTCTCCCAGGGATTTTCCCACCTCCCAGGCGCCTGGAGTGGGAATGATCCGTGGATCGAGGGAGTAGAAGTTTCGGCCCGTCGGCAGGATATCCGCCTGCCCGCGGGTGGGCGCGCCCGATGGTCCGGGAGGCACGAAGCCGCCGGAAAAAGCCCTCAGCGCCGCGTCTATTTCGTCGGTGGTGCGGCGGATATTGGAGACGAGCGTCTCGGCGACGTACCGGAGCACGCGCTCGACGCGGGGATTGGAGCCGCCGCAATCGTTCCTTGCCATCTCCGCTATGCGAGACGGATCGAAATCGCAAGCCGAGAGGTCTCCAATCAGTTTCCTCGCAAGCTCATGGGCTCGGGCGATGATCTGCCCGCCCGTCTCTGCCCGGTTCCCGCTTACGGCTTCGCCGCGCCGCGCCAGCAGGTCGTCGTAGTGATAGCCCATGGCGGCTGTCAACTCTTCGCGCAGTGAGGGAACCTCACCGTTGGGGAGTCGAGTGAGTTGAGTGAGGAATTCCACGAGCCGCTCGCCTGCAGGGGGTTGCCCGAGGACGTGAAGCCCGTCGCCGATCATTGTGTCGGCGAGTTCGGAGAGATAGGAATGAAGGCGCGCCAGGAAGGCGTCCATATCTCCCATGGCCTCTTCCCGGGTGACGGCCAGATCGTTATGCAGGTCGGCCCGCTCCACCGCGTCCCACAACAATCCGGCGACCACTGGCAGCTTGCCGGGGTCCTGCCTTGCGGTTTCCATGTAGTCGGCCAGCGCCCGCTCGACCTCCGTCAGGTCTTCATAGAGGTCGGCGTTGGTATAGGCGGGAGTGAGATGATCCACGATGCAGCAGTAAGAACGCCGTTTCGCCTGGGCGCCTTCGCTGGGGTCGTTGATGATGAAAGGGTAAATATTGGGAAAATCCATGATGGATACGTCGGGATAGCAGTCTTCGCTCAATCCCAGGGCCTTGCCCGGCAGCCACTCGAGCGAGCCGTGCTTGCCCACGTGCAGGACGGCGTCCGCCTTGAAAACATCCCGCATCCATCGATATTGCGCCAGGTAGTGATGGGGCGGGGAGAGCCAGGGGTCGTGCAGAATGGCCTCCGGGTTCTCCAGAAGCCCGCGCGGGGGTTGAATGGTCAGGAAGACATGGCCGTTTTGAAGGCCGGAGAAGTAGAGGGTGTCTTCGTACGTGAAAAGCTCGCCGGGTGCACGGCCCCAGTCATGGGTCATCTTCTCGCGAACGGCCGGAGGGAGTCCTTCATGCCACGGGAGGAAGAGATCCCTCCCGGCGGAGGCTTCCGCCCGTTCGGCCAGGCGGTCCGCGGTGAGCCATCGCCGGTCGCAGGTCATGCGCTGAAGCATGGTGTCGGCCAGTTCGTCTCCATCGGCGTAGAGCCGGTCGATTCGGTAGCCTTCCTCCGCCATGCGGTCGAGCAGGTGTTTCACTGTGGCGAAACTGTCCAGCCCCACGGCGCAGCCTATCCTGTCGTTGCGTGGCGGATAGTGATGGAAAATGATGGCGATGCGTTTTTCGGCGTTGGGCGTGCGCCTCAGCCCGGCCCATTTGAGAGCCAGAGAAACGATGGCCGACACCCGGTCGGGGATGGGGACAAATCGGGCCAGCAGTCCTCCCGTGACGGGGTCAAAGGCGTCTTCCTCCCGCGTGGATACGGGCACGGTAATGAGATTGCCGTCGAATTCGGGTTGGGCGGCCTGGTAGGCGACGTCCATGACGGCCATGCCCTGGAGGCTCTCCTTCCATGCCGCATAGGGAATCGAGCTGTTCATGGCCTGTAGCACCGGCACGTTCAGGTCGGGGAAAACCCGGTGATAGTCGCTGCTGGTGAGGGTCATGGACATGGACATGGCGTTGATGAGCACGTCGATGTGCGGTTGCCCCTCCGCCATGAAATAGCTCCGGACGATTTCGTCGGAGCCCCGGTTGCCCAGTGAAGCGTCTTTGAGGCGCATGCTGAACACCGGCAGGACGTTGGCGCCGCGCTTTTCGATTTCGCGGATGAGGGCGTCGACGTGCGCGAGGTTTCCGTTCATCCAGATGGTCTGGAAAAACCACAGTCCAACCGTCGGCTTGCCCGGATCGATCCTCTCCGCCGCGTAGCTTTCCAGGTCGGGAAGCTGCGGGAGGTCGGGGTGATAGATCCCCTCTTGCACGACTCGGGCCGGTGGTGGAACGGACTCGCCGGTCCCGTTCAGCGATGCATGGAGGTACGCCAGTGCGCCCCGCATGTTCGCAGGCCCCCCGTAACTCAGATACAGGAATAGTGTCTGCCACCGGCCGTCAGTCACCCCGTCCGAGTGCTTCCGAGCCGCGAGCAATGCCTCCTCGTCGCCCCCCACTGGTTGGATGTGCAGATGTGGAGCGGGTCGGCCGGAATCGCGGCGCTCGCGGACGGCTTCGGTCAGCTTATCGAAAGCCGGGCAGGAGGTTTTGCCGTCATTGCCGCTGTGAAAGGTAAAAATGACCGCGTCGGCCCTCAATGCGTCGTCTATGAATGAAGCGACGCGGGCATTGTCGAAGAGCTGGGTCTGCGTGTGCGCCCTCACTCTCGCCTGGCAGCCTCCCTCGTGCAAGAGTGATACGCCGCGGCTCAAGGACGGGAGTTCCATCGCGGTGATGCTGAAATAGCAGACGTCAAGATTCTTCATGGAACCTCCTTTTCTTCATGGGACCACTCCGCTATCGTCCTGTAGATCGAGCACATGGCGCGCGCAGCCGGAGCATCGTTGTACATGAGCCGAGACGGACAATCGCCCGGACATCTTCCCTCCAGGGGACATTCATGGCAGTCTCCATGCAGCCGCAGATCTCGGAAAAGCCCGCGCAACTTCGGCCAATCGATGCGCTCAACCGTGCCCACAGCCATCGCGTCGTCGCCGACGGTCTGGCTGCAGGGGTAGACGGTCCCGTCGGGATGAACGGCCAGGCTCTCCCCGCGGCAGGCATGGCAGTAGACTCCGGGCGGCGTCTCGCTCGACATGGCGCGCTGTACTGCGTCCAGTTCCCGCCAGCGGATGGGCGCGGGGCGTAACCGGTTGACAGGCCTCAGTGATTCCAGCATGTTCCGTATGCCTCTGCGTATCGCATCGTTCGAGAGACGAGTCTGTCCTCCTTCGAGCGCCTTTCCTTTGTGCACCAGGGGGTCGAGGCCGATTCCCTCGATGTTCGGGAACGCCGCCAGGGCCAGAATCAATTCCCCGAGATGCATGACGTTGGCGGAAGAGAGGACGCTCGTGATTCGGATCGGCATGCCCGCGCGGGAGAGCAGGTGCAGTCCGCGGAACGTCGCCACCGCGTTGCCGCGCGTCTGGTCCTGGACGCCGGGTGGTCCGTCGAGACTGATGCCGAGACTGATGCCGTGACGGCGGCACAGGCCGATCATTCCACGGTCGAGGAGCGTCCCGTTGGTCTGGACGGCCAAAGTGGCGGGCCATCCGGCTTTGCGGATGGTCTCGCCCACGAAAGCAATGAGTTGCGGCTCCAACATCGGTTCCCCGCCCGCCAACTGAACGTGGAAGGGGAGACCCGACGCGGCCGCCAATTGGAGAGCCGCGCGGGCGACGTCTTCCGGCATGGATCGGGGCTCTTGCTCTCCGCGGTAGCAGTAGGCGCACTGGAGGTTGCATCCCGTGGTCAGCCAAAGCACCAGGTATCGGACGGTCGATCCGGCCATCATCCCGACGACGCCTCCCCTTTCGCTCTTCTCAACAGGCCGTGGAAAGAGTCCGCGCAGATGAGCACCCCCATGCGCCCCCAGGGGGTGTCGAAGATATTGGTCCGCGACGGGCTGCCGGAAACCGCTAATTTCGGGGCGGCAATCATCTGCGCGCCCGCCTGCGCCGCTTCCTCCGCGTACGCTGCAAGCGCCGCCCGGTTTTCATCTGCACGTCCGTGCCGCACGTCCAGGTGCAGCAGTCCGATAGACAATCGATCTTCCAAATGGCGCTCCTCTCCAGGTACGCCTCGGCATGGCAATGCATCCGAAACGCCACCCGCCATGCCTGCCGAAGCGGGCATCCGCCGTCATCTCAAGAGGTAAAACCGGTGCTCTCCGTGAACATCCCGGAACTCAGCCCGTGGATCCGTGTCGAGGGGGTATTCGATCGCCGCGATGTGTCTTCCGTCTTCGGAAATCGCAGCCGAAAGGCAGGCCCCCTTCGTATTGAAGAACCAGTCCAGCCGCTGCGAACCGCCTCCCGCGGCAAAGTTGTCGAAAACGTAAACCCCGTGCCGGGAGGTGTCTTTCTCATTGTGCGTGTGTTCCACTCCGAGGACCACGTAACGGCCGTCCCGGGAACAGGAGAGATCGCAACTCAGCCCCCCCGCCTTGTACATCCACACCAGTCGGCCGGTCAGGTCGTGGACGAAAAGGGTATTGGCGTTCGGATGTTCGATGAGTACACGGCTCTTGGAGCCGCGCTGCACGATGGTGCTGCCCGTCATGAAGAAAACATGTCGATCGGTTGCCCTGGCGACGGCTCCGAATCCAATGAGCCGCATGCCATTCACGTCGATGGGCGCCGACGTGTCTTTGCGCCAAAGACGCTCCGCCTGCGCGGAATTCGTCAGAAGCTCGTGATGATCGAAGAAAAAACCTCTCCCATCCTGACTGAACGCAGCCACCTTCCGGGCATCGGGGGATATCCCGAATCCGTGCCAGATAAGGCTCTTGCTGCCGGAAAAGAGCGGTTCCAATCCCCAGTCCCACAGCACTCGGCCGGTTTGGCCGTCCAGGCAGTAGAGGGCTTTGCTGCAGATGGGAGCCCTTCTGTAGTTGTTGAAGAGAACGTAATCCCCTTTGGGGTCCGTAGCTATCATGGAAGGGGACGCGTCCATGGCGCCATGGACGGGATATTCCCAGAGCGTGTTGCCCGAAGCGACGTCGAGGGCGTAGAGCTTTCCGACGGTGCGGATCTCGCCGCCTTCAGTGAACGAACGGGCTGCTGTGACGTAGCACCTGCCATGCGATGCGGAACGTTCGCCCTCCACTGCCGCAATGGCGGTCACCACCGGCCAGCGGTAGAGGGACTCCCCGCCGTCCATTTCGCCCACGTCCTCCGCCGTCCTCCGCCGCCATGCTTCTTTTCCCGTCAGGGTGTCGAAGCAATAGAGATGCGCGTCCCGACTCTGCTCGCCCACCAGCAGGTATCGGCCGCCGGAAGCGAACGCCATGGCGAGGATTCGCCCCTCTCCGATCCTCGTGCTCCACATCCGGCGACGCGCCGCCACGTCGTACACCCGCAGATAGCTCTTTTCAGTGCCCACGGCCGCATACGCCCCATCCGCAGAAATGGCGACACGACCTCCAAGATAGCCGGGAGCGCGAAGACCGCGTGGCTCCACGTCCTTTTCCATCTCGAAGCTGGCGAGCACGATGGGGGACGGCTTCTCGGGGCTTTGGCGCGTGGCGGTAAGGGGGGGGCTTCCATCGGATAGAAAGACTTCAATGCGGTACTCCTCACCGGGGCGCCATGAACAATCGAGCACGAAAAGCTCACGCTTCTTCTCCGGATTCAGGGGTATCAGAACCGCCGGTTCCTCGGAGCCCCCGTGCAGCCCGATTCTCTCGACGCCCGCATCCCGGTTCAATTCCACGGCGATGCAGTTCCGTCCGAATACGATGCGCTTGATTTCCGGCGCTTTCCCCCGGCCGCAGTGCAGCAGACCGCATACGGCGGCCAGCAGCAAAAACGCTTTCCCGCCGTTCCGGAGCCATTTCTTTTCGCCATGTCCCAAACTTGCCGTCAACATCATGGATGGGTTGCTTTCAAACCATGAACTACCAATTTCGCATTTCTGCCGTGACGTTTGGATGGGGGGACGGGCTCATGCGCCGCAAGGGGAGCGCCATCCACCTCTCCGCGGGTTTGAAATCCCACCCGATGCCCCCCCTCAAAGGATGCAAGGGGATGCAGGAACCGTGAGGGCAGTCAAAAACGCTCCCTGCTTCCCTCATGCATCGCACGATGAGGAAATCCGCTCGCTCGATTCAACCGTGTTGCGCCCGTCAGCGGCGCCGCCAGCGATGGATGCCCGAGGTCAATGTGTCACGAAGACCACCCGGGCCGGATTGAGGCCCGTTTTCACCCGCGCGTCCACGGTGTCCGTCAGGGTGTTCAGAATCACGACTCTTGCGTTCGTCATGTCGCTGAGCCAGACCATCTTGTTCTGGTCGACCTGCTGCACCGAGGAATCATAGCCTCCGATGTTGACGTTGGTCAGTCCCTGGCCGACTTCGCCCAGGACCTTTCCGGTGGTGGGGTTGAATTTGTAAAGCGTGTTGTCGCCCCACGAAGTATACCCCACGAAGTAGCCTTTGGACTTGGAGGCAATGGACATTCCCCAAAAGGCGCCGTATGGATGACTTTTTGCAGTCCCATCGTCGAGGAGCATCTTGGTTGCGTAGGTCTTGGGATTGACGGTGATGATTCCACCCGTGTATTCATACTTGGGATGTCCGGTTCCCGGCCGGGTCCCGTATCCAGAGATGTATATCGTGTCGTTCTCCTTCAGGTATTGGATGATCCTGGGCGTCTTGATCGGAAGGGGAATTCCGCGAAATCCTTCCTTGCTCTTTTTCGTGTTGATCTCTTTGTTGGTCTTGATGTCGAAAACGGCCAGGTACGGGGTATTGGACGGGACCCAGCTCTTGTTCCGGTTGAGGCGCTGCAGCACCAGGAAGAATTTCCCGTCGGCAACGACGCCGCACTGCATTTCCGGGAGACCGTCGGAATCGGCGTAGGCGCCGAGGTCGAGTTGTCCGATCTTGAATTTGGATTCGACTTTCACGCTGGGATTGACAATCCATGCGTTGTTGGAGTTGTTGCGTATCACGTAAGCTTTTTTAGCGGAGGCGAAAACGATGTCCAGAGGATCGCTCGTCGCGCTCTCCGTCGACTCCAGCGTGGAGAATTGCCAGATGGGAACGCTCGGTTTGGCGATGTCGAACTTCGTGATGTTGTCGCCGTTGTACCGCTCTATTCGATAGAAACACCTTCCAAAAGACGCCACCTGGATGTCCGAGATCGTCGGAAGCAAGTTTTTCTTGATGGCGCGCGTCTTTCCCACCGGATCGACCGCCGCTACGTCATGAGCGCCGCTCGACCAGTCGGAGGCATACGTGCAAATCACCGCGTGCTGGGTTTTCTTGGCCTCGTCGGAATGGGCGGGCAAAACGCCTGCAAGCAGAATCCCGATCGCCAACCATACCGGAAACAGTTTCTTCCCTCTCATTTTGACTTTCCCCTTTCTTGAAACTGGCGGACTCTTAAACGGACACAGGATGGCTCTGCCCAAGACGTGCAAGCGCCGTGTCCCCTTTTGAGAATGCTGCCTTGCGGCAAGTGTGAACCGGAAGCCGCCGGCGCGAATGTCCTCCTTTCGGCGCCGGCGGGAAAACACGTCGTTTCGAGCCGGCGCTAGAACTGATACCGCACCGTTAGATACCCGGACCTTCCCGGCATCGGATAACCGTTGAAATCCTCGTACTGCATGCCCGTGATATTCTTTGCCTCGATGGTGACGATGAACGAGCGAAATTGGTACGACGCCCCGAGGTTGATTTCCTCCTTGTTCTTTGCCGGCAGAAGGTTGGCCGTGTCATAGAACATGCCTTTGTCGACGGCGTATTCGGCGTACACCTTGGCGGGACCGTAAAAGGCCTCGATCCTTCCCAGGAAGGATTCCTGGAATCGGCCGGGGAGGATTTTGCCGTCGAAGGCCTCGATTTCGTTCTTCTGTGTGGGGTCTTGCCAGGTCGCGTTCCCGATGAATCGGAAATGTTTGAGAAATTCGACTTTAAGGGTGAGTTCCACTCCTTCGATGAGCGAACTGGAGATGTTGACAGCCTTGCCGACTCCCCTGGCGTCGTAAACCCGCGAGATCAGGTCGTCCACGGTATTGTGGAAGAACGCTGCCCCCAGGGTGACGCTGTTCAGCCATTTGTCTCGCCAGACCCGTCCGGCTTCGAAACCGATGTCGAAGTTGGTTCCCTTCTCCGATTTCAAGTCCGGATTGCCGATGAACAAGCCCCGGTCGCCAAAGAGTTCATAGAACGATGGTTGACGAACGTACTGGCCCAGGTTCGATTTAAGGGCCAACCAATCAAGCATCCGGTATTTCACGCCCAGTTGGGGATTCCACGAGCCTTCTTCAACGGTATTGCCGTCAAGAGGCCTTCCCCAATAATCTACGGCGCTCAAACGCTTGTCATGAATATATGTATAACGTAACGCTGGCGTGACAATCAATTTTTCATTAAATAAAAAGATATTGTCTTGCATGCCTATCGCGAAAGAGTCGCGAGAGCTGTTACGTATATTATTCTCGGGATTGAGGAGGTCTTTCGGATCGTATGTCTCTACCTGGGCGTCCATCATAAGGGTTAGCGTGCTCCATGCCGTCGGCCAGTCCAGAACGAAATGACCGCCGTACCGATCGGTTGTATACCTGTTGAGCTGTGTGCCGAGGCCGATCGATCCCTCCGAATCGTCGTATTTTTCCACTTTGTGCAAGTAATCCACAAAGGTGCTCGTGTTGAGATGGTAGGGACTCAAGTCGTTCACCGTGAATTTCATGGTGGCGAGGTTTCTGTCCGTGTCGAAACGCGTCTTGACAAGGTCGCTGTTGCTCCATGCCGGCAGTCCCTGGGCTTTCGAGAACCACTGGTTCATGAGATCGATCCGCGCATTCCGTGTCAGGTCGTAGCCCACTTTTCCCAGGAAATTGTTCTCATGGAACCACGCGTTGTTTCGCCTCTGCGTCCGGTCATCTTTTGGGTTCCATGTAGTGCCCATATCGTTCAGAAACTTGAAATCGTTGTCGCTTTGCAGATAATTTGCTGAAATCAGGTAATCCCACTTGCCGCGTTTGTCGTTGACAAACCCGCTGCCCTTCCAGGTCCCGAAAGACCCGTAGCCGCCGGTCAGATTGCCTCCGAGTTTATTCCCCGAGCGCAGGGTTCGGATGTTGACCACGCCCCCGATAGAGGATTTGCCGAAACTGAGAGGAGTCGAGCCCCTGAAGACCTCGATTGAATCGACGTCTGAAAGGGAGATCGTGCTGAGGTCCACCCCGCCGCCCGATGCATCGTTCAATAGAATGCCGTCCAGAAATATCATCACCTCGTCACTCGAAGATCCCCGCAAGGAGACGGTTGAAAAACTTCCCAGCCCGCCGGTTTGACGCACCTGGACACCGGCCTCCTTTTCCAGGACTTCGCCGAGGTTGTCGATTTTTCCCTCGAATTCTTCTCTGGTGATCAGTGAGTAAAAGGACGTCGTCGTCTCGAGATTGACGTCGCCTGTTTCGGTTTTTCGATCGAGCTTCTCGGCGGACACGACGACCTCTTCCATGTCGGCCGTGTCCGCGACCGTCTCGGCAATGGATGGAAACGGATGGAGGAAGAAGAGAAGAACCGCCGCGAACGCGGCTGCAATCATCCGATTCGACACTGATCCGTTCAGCATGATTCCGACCTGAGAACTCGCCCGGCAAAGATCGTCCGAGGAGTTGCTTCCCGTCCTGCGGGAACGAAATCCAGCCACGGTGGAGCGTCTTTTGGGGCAAGGCGGCGGCCTCCACGCAACGACTTTCCGGACGGGCGCGACAATCGGCGAAGGACGGGGAAATCCATCCATCGTGCCGCTGTTTGATTTCGCGATGCTCACCTTTTTGCGTCATTCTGCAATCCGGGTGGGCGATCTGCATCTGGACCGGCGTGAAGGAACTGGCGGGAGCATGCTTCACGAGCATGAAGCACGGAACCATACCCGGCCCGGAGGCGCTTCTTCCAAAGGAAACAGCGGATGTCTCTTGCCGGAGGACCGCGGTTTCCCTTTTTCGCCCGATTCCTTGGAGCCACACCAAAAATAAAAAAAGCCACGAGGATTATCTCCACCACCGCGGGAGAATAAGCCTCCATGGCTTTGTTTGATTCAAACGGCTTCGCCCGGTTTCTTACCGAAGGGAAGCTTTCAGATAAACGCCCGACGCCTGCGACTGGACGGGGCCGGCCGAATCCCCGGAGCCTGCCCGTCACACATGCGTGCCGAAATCATCGGGTCACCCGCTTTCGTTCAAGGCAAGACCGTGGGTCCGGCTTACAGTGGCACAAAAGAGATCCGGAGGATTGGCAGCGACCTTCCTGACCGCCGCGTTTCCCTTGCCACCAGCAGCGCTCTATCCGTCCCGGGTGCGAGCTATCTGAAATCGTAAAGCGGTGTTGATAAAATATGCGAAAAAACATGGATTGTCCACAGGAAATCGGGGCGGCTGCGCTGTGGGGGAAAATCCGGGGCGGGTCCATGCAAAAGGCATGGAGTCCCCCTTTCAGCGGAAAACCGTGCCGACGCTGCATGAAAGAGTTCTTCGCCGCCTCGCTCGGGACGTGCTCGAGGCTCACGGCGTCCGGCATGATGAGGCAAGCGGTCTTCTCGAGATGTCGAAAACCCGTATGATCGGCCGGCGTCTTACGATCGAAAAGAGGAAGCCTGACGCCGATGCATGTGAACAACTTCCATGTCCGATCGCATCAAAACCGAACCAGCCCCTCCTCCACCCGGCGGAAGATCTCTTCGCGGTCTCCGGCTTCGATCCACTGGAACTCGGGATCGCCCCGGAACCAGGTGATCTGGCGTTTGGCGTAACGGCGGGTGTCCCGCTGCATTTGACGGATCGCTTCCTCGATGCCGATCTTTCCCAGGACGTGGTCGGTCATCTGCCGGTAGCCGAGGGACTGCATGGGCTTGAGTTCGAGGCCGTAGCCCAGGTCGAGGAGGCGCCGCACCTCGTCCACGAACCCCGCATCCACCATCTGGCGTGCTCGCCGGTCGATCCGCTCGTAGAGTTCCTCCCGCTCCCGATGGAGAAAAAACTTGAGGGCGGGATAGCGGGATTCCTCGAACATGTGCCGGTTCTGCCAGCGGGAGAGCGGCGTTCCGGTGGCGCGGAAGACTTCGATGGCCCGGACGATCCGCTGGCGGTCGTTGGGGTGGATGCGCCGGGCGAGGACGGGGTCCACGGTTTCGAGTTCCGCGTGGAGGGCGGCGAGGCCCAGGTCCTCTAATTCGGCGGCGATCCGATGCCGGAGGCTCAAATCGGCGGGAGGTCCCTCGCAGATTCCCCGCAGGAGGACTTTCATGTAGAGCCCCGTTCCGCCCACGACCAGGGGGACTTTCCCCTGCCGGTGAAGATCGTCGATGGCGGGGCGGGCCAGTTCGAGGTAGCGGGCCGCGTCGAAGTCCTCATCCGGGTCGGCGGCATCCAGGAGATGGTGCCGGACGCGGGATCGCTCCTCCGGCGTCGGTTTGGCGGCTCCGATGTCCATGTGGCGGTAGACCTGCATGGAATCCGCGTTGACGATCTCCGTTCCAAGGACTTCGGCGAGGTCGAGGGCGAGGCTGCTCTTGCCCGCGGCCGTCGGGCCGGCGAGGAGTATGACGGGGAGGGTTTTCTCGGTCTCTGCCATGGTGCGGAGGATCTCCATCTTGCCGACGGGGGAATCGGCGGCGGCCCGCGAGCCTTCAGGTGCGGTGGAAGAGGCGCGCGATTTCCGCAAACGTCAGTTTGAACCAGAGGGGCCGGCCGTGGGGACAGGTGGCGGAGATAGGGGTCCGGTCGAGGGATTCCAGGAGCCGGCGGATCTCTTCGTTTTTGAGCTTCTGTCCGGCTCGTATGGCCTGGTGGCAGGCGGCGGTGCGGGAAAGCCCAGCGAGGAGTTCGGACCGGAGGGCGCGGGAAGGTTCCGGGACGGATTCGAGGACCTCGCGCAAGAGAATCTCCGGGGGGATGCCCGCGAGGGCGGACGGGACGGCGTGGATCACGAAGCTGTCGCCGCCGAAGGGTTCCACGTCGAAGCCCAGGCCGGAGAGTTCCCCGAGGAGGCGCCGGAGCCGCGCGGCTTCTTTGGGGAGGAAGTCCGCGATGGCCGAGCGGAGGAGCCTTTGTGCGGGCTCCGTGGATGCGGCGGCCGAGAGGGCGTCGAAGATGATGCGTTCGTGGGCGGCGTGCTGATCGACGAAGACGACGCCGTCGGGGGCTTCGAGAAGGATGTAGGCGTTGGCCGCCTGGCCGATGACGGCGAGGGCCGAAAAGGACGGGTCGAGGTTTTGAACCGGCGGGGACGCCGCATCGGACGGCCGTTCCATTTCGGGTGGAGAAGAGGCCGGAGCCGGGAAAAAACTGGCCTGGACCGGTGAGAGGGGGAATCTCCCCGGGATATGGCCGCCGCCCGCGCCCGTCCAGGGGACCTGGGCTTCACGAAAGGACGCGGTTTTCCCGGCGGACGCATCGGGCGCGGAAGGAATCCGAAACGGGGCGGCGGAAGCGGGGGCGGGGATGGATCGGGACGCCGGGTTTTCAAATGCCCCTCGAATGGTCTCGGATACGGCCGCGAGGACTTCGCCGGGGCTTCGGAAACGGACCTCCCGTTTCGTCGGGTGGACGTTCACGTCCACGAGGTCCGGCGGGATTTCCATGAAGAGCACGACGACGGGAAACCTTCCACGGGGAAGCGCCGAATCGTAGGCGACGGCGACGGCGCGGCTCGCCATGCGGTCGGTGACGGGCCTTCCGTTCACGTAGAGGAAAACGTACTGGGAGTTGGCCCGCTGGACGTCCGGAGGGCTCGCCAGGCCGTGGATGCGAAGAGACGGGCTCTCGGCTGCGAAGGGCTTGAGCCGCGCCGCCAGGTCGGCCCCGAGGATCTGAGCCGCCCTTTCCGCGGCCGTCCCGGCCCGGGGAAAGTCATGGAGCAGCCGGTCCTGGTGGAAGAGTTGGAAGTGGATCTCGGGATGAGCCATGGCGAGCCTCAGGACCTGGTCGCTCACGTGGGCCATTTCCGTTTCGACGGATCGAAGGAACTTTCGACGGACCGGGACGTTGTGGAAGATGTCCCGCACGGTGATGCAGGTCCCTGCGGGACAGCCGGTTTCGCGAACGTCCCGGAGCACCCCGCCTTCCATGCGGATGCTGGTTCCGGAGACGGCGTCCGGTTCGCGGGTGATGAGCTCGAAGCGGCTGACCGCGGCGATGCTCGGGAGAGCCTCCCCGCGGAAGCCCAGGGTGTGGATGGCCTGGAGGTCTTCGGTGGAACGGATCTTGCTTGTGGCGTGACGTTCCAGGGCGAGGAGCGCGTCGTCGGGAGACATGCCGCATCCGTTGTCCACGATGCGGATCTCTTTCCGCCCCCCGTGGAGGAGGCTCGCGGCCACCTTGAGGCTTCCGGCGTCGATGCTGTTTTCCACGAGTTCCTTCACCACGGCGGCGGGCCTTTCAACCACTTCTCCGGCTGCGATCTGGTTGCAGAGAACGTCCGGCAGAATCGTGATTTTCCCCATCTTTTTCTCGCTTTACTTTTTGATGCTTCTCAACTATTGATGGTTTCATGCCTTGTCACCCAAGGCAATATATGTAGCGAAGATCCTTATCACAACCTTCTTCAGGCACCATTACGGCTCGATGCAAAACGCTGAACGAAGCGAGTATCTTGATATGCAACTCAACCCGTACCAATCGCTTGTGACTCTACTCAGCAACATACTGGATGCATATACGACGGCGTTCTTCCTCCTCGATCCGAGGACGCGGCGCCTTGAACTGGCCGCCTTCCAGTCCCTCAGTAAATTTCTCGGGGAGAGGGTCTCTCTTCCCCTGGAACAGAGCGGGATCATCTCCCAGGTTCAGAAGATCGGCCAGACGATTCATTTCGATAAGGTCCACGAAGCCGCTCCATCGCTCACCCAGGCTCTGCCGTTTTACCGTGATGGCGAATCCCACATCAAGGGGCTTTTCGCCGTCCCCGTCGGCGACGGGCTGGGAGTGCTCTACGTCGACACCAAACACGGCTGGGGGTTCAACGACAAGCAGCAGAAGTGGATCCTGGAAGTTGCGGCGATGCTCCATGAACTCATCCTTCGCGAGGGGGACAGGAACCAGCGGGAACATTGCTCCCGCGTCCTTGATTTCTGGCGGCGTCTGGACCAGGCCGCTCTACAGGGGGACTCTCTCGAGGATTACTGCTGCCTGGTTGTCGCCGAATGCTGCCGGCTCCTCGAAGCCGAATACGGTTTCCTGGCTCTGCGGGAAGCCGGGGAAGATGGTTTCCGCGTCATCGCGGGCACTCCCAATGTATCACAAAATTTCCTGAATCAGCGCTTTCTGGTAAAACAAGGGCTGATCGGGAGAGTTTTTCAGAACAACAAACCCTTCCTCGTATCCAGACTCAATTCCCAGGCCCAGGACCATTTTCTCTTCATCCCGTCGGAAGGCTTTCCTCACAGCGGAACCTTCTGGGGCCTGCCGGCCCGCATGTCCCTCGGGCACGCCATCGCCATCGCTTTCCTCTCGCGAAAGGACATGGAATGGAGTCTCGATTGCCAGAATGCCATCTCGCACACCCTGCACTTCTCCCGCCTGCTCATCGAGCAGTTCTTCTTCAAAGAGGCGTGCGACCATCTCAGGAACTACGATTTTTCGACCGGTTTCGACAATGCCCTGGCCTTCGAGGGAAGAGTGGAGGATGCGGTGAACGCGTCGCTCCAGAGCAGCACTCCCTTCGCTCTCGCGCTCATGCAGTTCGAACCCTGGCAGGTGCTCGCCACGAAGGCGGCTCCCAGGCAGATTCGCAAGCTTCAGGGAGATCTGGCCGAAGCCATCGTGAGAACGCTCCCGGCGGGAGTGGTTGCAGGCCAGCTTGCAGAAAACCGGTTCGCGTTCCTCTTCACCGAAATGTCCCTCCAGGATGCGAAGCATCACCTGTCCAACCTGGTGGGCATCGAGCAAGGCGTGCTTGCGGGGAAGATCCGGGGGGCGACCGTGAAATCCTTTCTCGCCGCGGTCGGTTTCCCCCAGGACGGCACCCGGAGCGAAGAACTCTGGCCGCTGGCATACAATCGCCTCTATGTGAATTTGCGGACGAAAAGCCACAGCGTCGGCGTATAAATTGATTGACCGTGCCTGGCATTGACTATAGACTCTGAAGCCGCAAAAATGGACCTGCGCGAAACGACGGACAAAAAGGGTCATCTATGTTCGAACGACTTTTGGCATATTTCTCCAACGATCTGGCGATGGACCTCGGCACGGCCAACACCCTCATCCATCTGCGCGGCAAGGGAGTGGTGCTGAACGAACCGTCGGTTGTCGCCATCAACCAGGATACGCACCAGGTGATTGCGGTGGGGCGTGAAGCGCGGAACATCATCGGGCGCCACGGGCATCGCGTCGTCACCATCCGCCCTCTGAAAGACGGGGTCATCGCGGATTTCGAGGTGACGGCCGTCATGATCAAGTACTTCCTGGCGAAGGTTCTCAAGAAGCGGCAGCTCGTCCGCCCGCGGCTGGTGGTGGCTGTCCCGACGGGAATCACGTCGGTCGAGAAGCGCGCGGTGATCGAAGCGGCGGAACAGGCGGGAGCAAGGCAGATTCACCTCATCGAGGAACCCATGGCCGCGGCCATCGGGGCGGGGCTTCCCATCGACCAGCCCTTCGGCAACATGATCGTGGATATCGGGGGCGGGACGACGGAAGTGGCGGTGATTTCCATGTTCGCCGTCGCGTACAGCGAATCGGTCCGGGTTGCGGGAGACAAAGCGAACGACGCCATTCTCCGCTACATGCAGAGGGAGCGCCAGATGATCATAAGCGAGATTCTGGCGGAAAACATCAAGATGAAGATCGGCTCCGCGGTTCCGCCGGAGACTCCCGAGACCATCGAAATAACGGGGAAGGAAATCCTTTCGGGCATTCCGCGGGTGTTTACCGTAACGGATGAAGAGATACGGGAAGCGATCAAGGAACCCACCCTGGCCATCCTGGAAGCCGTGAAGCGGGCACTCGAGAAGACGCCCCCGGATCTTGCGGCGGACATCCACGACAAGGGTTTCTGGCTGGCGGGAGGCGGAGCCCTCCTGAAGGGCCTCGATAAACTCCTGACCCGGCACACCGATCTCAAGGTGAACATCGCCGAAGACCCCCTCACGGCAGTGGCGCGGGGAGCCGGGGCCGTCATCGATCACGTCCATCACTATAGCCAGGTGTTCATCAATTGATGCGGGATATTGCAGGCCGTTGAAGGCGGTCCCGCAGGGGAAGCGACCTGCCGTCGGCGAAGGTCATTCAGGATCGGGGCTTTTTCCCGCCCCTCCGGGAAGCACCTTGATCTGCTGGCGTCTCAACTGGTGGAGCCACTCCTTCAACCATCTCTGACCCGCTTTCTTTTCTTCATCCACAACCGCCAGATAATGTCTTCGTTTTTCCTCCTGGAGAGCGTCCTGCAGTTTCATTTCTTCGCGGGCCCGCTTCAGCCGGTGGTAGGCGAGGAAGGAAGACCAGAACTTGTGATTGAGGGGGATTCCGTAGACGTCTTCGAGTTCCGCTTTGAGGCTGCCGGCGTCGTAATCGGTCAGGAAACGTTCCAGATCGATGAGATCTTCCTCGGGAAGATAGTACGGGGAAGCTTCCCATTGCTCGATGCTTCGGGAGAGTTCGTGCAGCAGTTCCTCGTCTGTCGTCCTTCCTTTGCCGGACACGTTCTTCCCCCGTGATGTTTCCGGAAACACTTTGGCGTTGACACTCTCCCCGATTGTTTCCTATTCTATTCGGCGGTTATTCCGATTGAAATTAAAAAATAAGGAGGTGGCGATGTACGTCGGCTGGCACATGAAAACGAACCTGGTGACCATATCCCCCGAGGCGTCTATCCTCAAGGCTCGTGAAATGATGGACGCCCATAAGATTTCCCATCTCCCGGTGACCGACGGGAAAGCTCACCTGCTGGGGATGATCACCGACCGCGATTTGAAGAAGGCGTGGGCTTCCTCGGCCACCACGCTGAGCGTCTACGAACTCACCTATGTGCTTCAGAAGGTGAGCGTCGAGAGCATCATGATTCAGAACGTAACGGCGGCGACGCCGGACATGACCATCGAGAAGGCCGCGTCTCTTCTGCATGACTTGAAGATCGGTTCGTTGCCCGTCGTGAAGGCCGGGAAACTCGTCGGCATCATCACCACGGCCGACCTTCTGGAAGTGCTCCTGATCGCCATGGGAGTGGGGCAGGACAGCAAGCGCATGTCCCTCCTGGCGAAGGACCGCATCGGGACCCTTGCCGAAGTGGGGGAACTCATGCGCCGGGCGAACGTCAACATACGGAGCATCATCATCGTTCCCCTCCGTGGGCACAAAGACGTATGGCAGATCATCCTCCGGGTGAACCTGGAACCCTATTCGGAAGCGCTGAAGGTTTTGCGGGAAGCGGGCTACAAAGTGGTCACCGAATACGTCGAGGACCCGGCTCCGTACCTGCCGGACTGACGGCGTGCCGGAGTGAGGCGGACGAAGCGCCTGCCGGGGACGCTTCCCCGCCCCGGAGCAGGGCGTTCCTTCGCCATCCGGATGCGCGCACGGCCGGCAGCATCGGCATGGAGGTTCGCCCATGAGAAAAGATCTGGTCATCGGAGTGGACCTCGGGGGGACGCACCTTCGCACCGCCCTCGTGGACCGCGTGGGGAACGTTCTTTGCCGGCGAAAGACCGAGACCGCCGTGGCGCTGGGAGCCCGTGAAACGAGGGATCGCCTCCTCCGGGAGTGCATGGCCCTGATGGACGAGGCGCTGACCGCGGGCGGATGCGTGAGAGCCGTAGGGCTCGGAGTGGCGGGGAAGGTGGACCGGGCGGCGGGGAAGGTTCTTTTTTCCCCGAACCTCCGGGCGTTGGATGGTTGTGCTTTGGCGCCGGAACTTGAACGGGCCGTCGGCCTTCCGGTCGTTTTGGAAAACGACGCCAACGTTTTCGGGATAGGGGAGGCCCGAGCCGGCGCCGGACGCGGGATCGAAAACTGGATCGGAATCATCCTCGGGACCGGGATCGGCGGATGCCTTGTTTTGAGGGGCGATCTCTGGACGGGGGACGGCCTCGGGTTTGTGGCCGAAACGGGCCACATCATTGTCGATCCCGCCGGGCCGCGCTGTGTCTGCGGGCTGAAGGGGTGCCTGGAAGCTCACGCTTCCGGGAGGTCGCTTCGGGAAGGGGTCGAAGACGCTGCGGCGAGGGGGGATCTCGGCGCCGGGGGGCTCTATGAACGATGGAAGTCCGGGACCCTGGATGCTGAAGCAGTGTGCCTGGCTGCCGAAGACGGCGACCCCCTGGCGAAAGGACTCTTTCGCCGCATGGGCTGGGCGCTCGGCCTGGCCATCGCCAATCTTTTCACCGTTCTCGGCATCCGCTCCGCCATCATAGGAGGAGGCGTCGCCGCCGCCTGGAACCAATTCATAGACCCTCTGAGAGAAAGTCTCGCCCGCCATTCCTGCATGTTCGATCCGGCCGAGGCGCGGATCATCCCGAGCGAGCTTGGCGAGGATGCCGCTCTGCTCGGCGCGGGTCTCCTCGCATGGAAGCTGCTGAAATAATGAATCATGTCTTTAAACTCATTCGGATCTAAGCCGTCTACGAGTCTTTGCGCAACAATACCGATAATGCCTTAAACCGCTCAAGGTTTGGGGTAAGGAAAGCTTTCGTATGGATGAGTATCAAAGCCTGAGCCACCCGGTATGGGACTGCAGGTACCAGGTGGTATGGATTCCAGAATGAAAGATTTTCCGAGGGCCGATGTGTGTTTCATGCTCCCTATGATATGTATAGAGATGCCGGGTCGAAAAAGTCCGGGATATCATGGGTTTTCGGCAACGTGGGGCGGGTGGCGAGTTCTGTGAGGCGGGTTCCTTCAGCCGACCGGACGGCAACTTGAGACGGAGCGAATGGACGTGGGCCGTTTTCCGACTTTTCATAGTCGCTCGTACCCGCACGTGAAGACGGTTGCCCTTGCGGTACTGGTGCTCGCATGGTTGCCCCATGCTACGGCATGGGGGCGGGAAGGCCCGTCGATTATGCCCGCGGACAGCCCGGCGCAGGGCCGTGCGGAAGTTCTGCCCGGCCTCATGCTGTGGGCCTGGGAGAGACCGGAAGACCTCCGTTTCATAGACACGCGAACGGTCGGGGTCGCCTTCCTGAGCGCAACGTGCTGCCTGCGTGGTAAGAGTGTCCTGGTGCGGCCGAGGTTGCAGCCGTTGTCGGTTCCCGCCGGGACCGTCCTGGAAGCGGTGGTGCGGATCGAGTGCGACAGGCGGGAGCCTCCTGCGCTCTCGTCAGACCAGGCGGCGAGACTGGTCCGGATCGTGTGCAAAGCTGGACGGGGGCTGGGCGTGGTGGCCGTCCAGATCGATTTTGACGCCCGCGAATCACAAAGGGACTTTTACAGCGAACTGCTTCAGGAACTGCGGCGGGTGCTGCCGGAATCCATGATCTTATCTGCTACGGCGCTTGCATCGTGGTGCATGTACGACTCGTGGATTTCCTGCCTGCCGGTGGATGAGATCGTGCCCATGCTGTTTCGCATGGGGGTGGACCGCGGGCGCATCCGGTCGGCTCTGGAGAAGCGAAGGAAGTTCGTCTTCGCGGGTTGTGGACGGAGCGTAGGGCTCTCGGTGGATGAACCCGGCATCGCGGTCCCTTCGGGTGTGCGCGTCTACGCGTTCAACCCGAAAAGCTGGTCGGAGAAAACGTTGAAGGCATTCCAGTGCAACATCGAACGAGAGGGGGAGTGAATATGAAACAGCTCGCGGTCCTGTTGACGGCGCTGAGTGTGATCTCCGTCTTTTGCCTCCATCCGGTTTCGGCCTGCGGACCTTTTCTGGACTCGGCCGTTTTTTCCGGGGACTTGAACCCGGACGCCCCCCTCGAAGGCTACGTCGCGGGGAATCTCGGTATCATCCAGCCAACCTATGCGCGGTCCTATCTCTTTGTGGCCTATCGTTACCTTTCGGGCGCGGGTTTCACGGAAGAAGAGCAGCGTGCGGTCTTGAAGCTGATAAACGATAGGATTGCAGACAACTATGAGTACCGCGGGTTCGCATCCGATTCGGACGTGAGGCCCGCAGTGAAGGAGTGGATGGACGCGCGGGCACTGGTGGCCGGCAAAGGCACCGCCCCCGACGTCATGAAAAGGTCCGATTACTCCTTCTTCCCAAACTGCCTTGACGATGCTTTCACAGCCGCGGCCCGGACTCTCAGGGAAAGAATCGGCCGATATGGTGCCGCCGCACCTGAGGTGTCCCAATGGCTGAAGGCACAGGACCAGGTTTTTGAAGACTGTTCGGGAGGCAAGACGATTCCCGGCAGCCTGCCGGATGCGGCCGATGCCCTTGCCGCCGCCGATCGGGCCTACCAGATTGCTGCCGCCCACTTCTATTCAGGCCACTACGACCAGGCGGCGGAACTCTTTCATGCGATAGCCGGGGACTCCGGCTCGCCCTGGCGGCAGATTGCCCCGTACCTCGAAGGAAGGGCGCTTTTGCGGAAGGCGTTGCCGGTCGAGGAGAAGGCGATGTATGAAGCGCTGCCCACTGAGGAGGCCAGGGCCGAGGCAAAGAAGAGGTTCGCCGCGGCGGAACAACAGTTCATGCGGATCCTGGAACGCTCCGATCTTGCCGAGTATCATCACGCAGCCCGAAGACTGGTGAACCTCATCCGGTTCAGGCTGAATCCGGATGAAAGAAGACGCGAGCTTGCCGCTTCGCTCGTGAAAGAAACACCGGCCGGCGAGATCGAACAGAACCTGGCCGATTACCTCTTCCTGTTGGACGGATTCCTGCCTGATGGCGATGACGGGCGGGATTCCGGCGCCGGCGCCAAAAAGGACGAGAATGCCGGCCAGTTCATGGCCGCTTTGAACGAAGAGAATGATCTGACCGATTGGATTTCAACGTTTCAGACCGGCGGCCCCGAAGCGTTGCAGCATGCACTGGAGAGGTACAACGCCCGGAAGTCGATTCCCTGGCTGGCTGCCGCCCTCGCGATGATTTCCCCCGATAACCCGGGCTTCCCCGCTCTTCTCGAAGAAGCCCGCAAGGTCCCCGGAGATTCCCCGGCATACGTCTTCATCGGTTTCCACATGGCCAGGTGTCTCGATCGGGCGGGACGAGCCGACGAAGCGCGCACCAAAGCCGACGAACTGCTTGCCCGCCCCGCCGCCGGGATGCCGCGTTCGTCTCTCAACCTCATTATGTCGCTACGCATGGTTCTTTCCAGAAATATGGATGAATTCCTGCGGTATTCGCAGCGCGCGCCCGTGAGGTCTTTCACCGAGAATGATTATCCCTATGCGAAAACTCAGGATCAAAATGGTTGGGAAAAAGATCCAGGTCAAGTCCGGTTGCACGAGCTGATGGGCGGGAAGACGCTTTTCGACGCCGACGCGGCCGTGGTTTTCAATGAGATGCTGCCGCCAGGGCTGTGGCGGCAGGCGATCGAGAGCCCGATCCTGCCCGATCACCTGCGCCTTGAGGTCGCAAGGAGCGCCTGGGTCCGGTCCGTTCTGTTGGAGAAGGAAGACATGGCCGCCGCGAGCACTGCCTTCCTGAAGGAACGTGATGCCGTGCTGGGTCCATCCCTTGCGGCTTATGCCGATGCCCGGACGCGTGAAGCGAAAAAATATGCAGCGGTTTTCACCATGTTGAAACACCCGGGGCTCAGGCCTCATGTATCCGGAGGGCTGGGACGGCTCGCGCCTGCAAACCAGCTCGACGACTACCGGGACAACTGGTGGTGCGCATCGCAGTGCATCATGACTACGGGTGAAAACTGCCCGGCGGGTTCGCCCGGCTTATCTACGGACGGAATGGTGATGAACGACTCCATGAAAGCCCTCTATCCCGGAAACAAGATGGCCTCTCCCGGTTTCATCAGCACTTCCGATCGTGCGGCGGCAGCGGCCGAAAGGAAGGCGCTCGCGGCGCTCGGCCCGGGCCCCAACTATCTGGCCGGTTATGTTGCTTCGTATGCGAAAGGCAAAACGCCGCCTCCCGGCTCGCTGCCGGAAGCGCTCCACCTTGCCGTGAAATCGACGCGTTACGGGTGTACGGATTCGCAAACAACGAAGTATTCCAAGGAGGCCTTCCTGGTCTTGCACAAGAAGTTCCCCAAGAACCCGTGGACGGAGAAGACTCCCTACTGGTTCTGAAAATCCGGGGCCTGTCCGGAACAGGCTTCAGGGCAACCATCGAGCACTCGCAGAATTTGGAGGAATTGGATTCCATCCTGATTTGGTGCTGGCCTACGTGTTTGAAACGTGGCGAGGCTTTGCGGGCTTTGCACCCCTCGAACATTTAACAAAACGAACCATGCCCCCAGTGCCGCCACGATCAACGGCGCCAGAGAAAAACATAACTGGACAAAATGACGAGCGAGCCAAAGAAAAGGCTTTCGGGTTGCCTGGATGTATGATATATGATACATTCCTTTTCGAGGGCTGTTTATGACCGGTGCCCAACTGAGCCAGATTCCCGTTGTCTTCTACCGCACGTCGACCGGCGTTGAGCCGGTCAGGGATTGGTTGAAGGGCCTGCCGGAAGAAGACAGGCATACGGTCGGCGTTGACCTGGCTACGGTGCAAATCGGCTGGCCTGTTGGAATGCCGCTATGCCGTTCTCTTGGCGGCGGGTTGTGGGAAGTGCGCAGCAGCTTGCCAGGCCGCCGGATCGCGCGGCTTCTCTTTTGCGTTCATGAAGGGCGGATCGGCGTTTTGCACGGGTTTATCAAAAAAACGCAGAAAACGCCCCGCGACGAAATCGAACTGGCGCGAAAGCGAATGGAGGAGATGACCACATGAGCGAGAAAAACCAACACTGGGGATCGACGCTCGATGACTTCCTGAACGAGGAAGGTATTCATGAAAGCGCGAAGGCGGAAGCGGTTACGCGCGTGATTTCGTGGCAAATCGCCGAGGAGATGCGCAAGAAAGGCCTTTCAAAAACCCGCATGGCCGAACTCATGCACACAAGCCGTGCACAGGTTGACCGCATCCTGAAGGCAAAAGGCAACGTAACAATCGAGACCCTTCAACGCGCTGCCGCGCTTGTCGGGCGCGAGCTTCGCCTTGAATTGGTATAGGGCGCCTGGCTAAATCCATGAACGATCTGCCCCTTTTTGCCGCCACCGGCGCGGGGGGTGGAGGTGAATGGCTTATAAATCAAGTTGTCGAGGATATCGTTTTACTTGCGTTTTGGAGTCACGCCTGGCAAAATACTTGTCAAGGCGTCTTGTTACTTTTTGAATATTCAAGAATGCTTGTCATGATGTGCCTTTATGCGCTAACAAATTCAGTTTGTTGTATTTGTCAGGTAGCAGTTCTTAGAAATTAATAATAGGCTAAGGAGGGACATTATGGTTAATCATATGCTCGTAGCGAACTATTTTCCGGAGGCATATGAAGGTAGACTTGAATATGGTGAACGAGAGTTATCAGTAGCAGAAATAGCAACACTGCGAGAACTGCCTCCAATTCTCAAAAGGTTTGGTGAGTGGGTGGTTACTACTGAGGGCATAGAAAGCCTAGCACATACTTATTTTATCGCAAAAGACCGATTCAACGGAATCGACTGGATTGAGCACATGGAAGCTAAGAAGTGGGTCAATATTAGCGATTTTACCATTGCCTTGTATGCAGGCAGAGATTTTGTGAAGTTTGGCATAATTATTGTTGATACAACGGACGTTTGACTAATGAACTCTAATCAAGCGCACGTGTGGCAAGCGCAACGACGCGCGGAATAGGCTTCGTGCCCTGCTCATAATAGGCCACCATTCGGCGGCTTAACCCAAGAACGCGGGCGGCGGTATCAAGCGTGTAGGCTTTGCGCTCGCGCCATCTCTTGAATGCGTCTGGCGACATCGTGAATCCCGACTGTTCTTGAGCAAGCCTCCAAAGCGTGTCGGCAGCCATGTCAATTTCATCAGTCCAAGAAACATCCGTGCCATGCTCGCCAACCTGTACGCGCTTGAACAATTCCGGTGAATGGCGCAACGGCGCATAAACGCGGAAAGTTTCAATCAGGCCGGAAATATCGACATGACTTTCCTCGCCATTGTCCCAATGGATAAACAAAGTCAGCGGCTTCTTGTCCGCAGCAACGGCCACAATACGTGGCAAAATTTTCTTTGGCATGATCGTTACCCCCGTTCGTTAAGCTCGGCCCATCGAAGCGCTAACGTTTTTTGATGGGCTTGTGCCCATGCCAACGCTTCGGCGATCTGGGTCGGTCTGGCTTCGCCTGCAATCACCGTTAAATCCGAAATCCGCACCAACACCTGAAAATCTGGTGCGGCAATGTGAAAATGCGGCGGGCGGTGATCGTCGGCGTACATGCGTATGCTGACAGCCCCAAAGCGTTGTAGTACCGGCATATAACCCCATCAAAAACAGCCAGTAGTGCAATGATTGCACTACTGGCAAAAAAAGTCAACCCCTTTGTTCGAGCGATAACGCCCTGTAAGGCGTTCGCAGCGAAACGTTGAGCGATTTGGCCACGTTGTCGGGGCGTTCCCCCTGCTCTATCAGCGTGCGGGCATGGGCGACTTGTTGCGCGGAGAGCAGCCGCTTGCGGCCCATCCGCACGCCACGAGCCACAGCCGCCGCCCTCCCCGCCTTTGTCCGTTCCTGTATCAAGGATCGTTCAAGCTCTGCGAGAATGCCGACCATTTGCCACATGGCGCGGCCTGTTGGAGTTTCCGTGTCGATGGCTTCCGTCAGCGACTGGAAGGCCACGCCTTGCCCTTTCAGGTCATCCAGGAGGGTTATAAGGTCACGCAACGACCGGCCCAACCGGTCGAGCTTCTAGACCGTCAGCACGTCACCGGCCTTGAGAGCTTTGAGGCACTTTGCCAGCTCTGGCCGTTTGGCGTTCGCGCCTGTGGCCCTGTCCGTGAATATCTTGCCGCACCCTGCCCGCCTCAAAGCGGTCAATTGTAAGTCGGGCTTTTGGCCTTCCGTGGAGACTCGCGCATAGCCTATTTTCATAACCCTGTTTTGTCCTTGATTTGTGACACCATCAACCCCTTGATATCACAAGGGCGCTTTCCTGTGCCAAAAATCTTCCCTTATGGCCGAGACGGTTCGTTGCTGTTGGTAGACGTGCAGCGGGGTTACGGCTTGGGGGTCTTGGACGGGCGGCGCGGATTAGCGGCGGCGAAATCGGCCTTGACCCGCGCCATAATAATCTTCTTCATGTCATCATCAACCGGCATCGAGCGCACGAGCGTCAGAAGCCTTTTCTTGCTGACAAAACCATTCCGCACTAAGGCTTGATTGAACTCCTTATCCTTCTCGCGTCCCGCCGCATATTTGGAAAGCACAAGGTCGTGAACGTCTAAGCAAAATCCGGTTGCACCGCCAGTGTTCAAACTGGAAAGACGGATGAGGCGCTTTTCCCATCCTGCCGGAAGCCTGGCCGTCTTCGGGGAAACGCCTTGAGCGTAATAACCGTGCGTCTCGTGAAACGGCGAAAGCTCGCCGATAGCGGCATCGATGTCGTCGGCTCGTTCAGGATGATTACGAGGGTACACGTCGGCTTCCTCCGACTGAAAAACAACCAACGGAAGGTTCTTGCTGTCCTGCGCATGAATGGCCTGACTGCCGATAACCACAATCTCGGTATCACCTGATATCTGGCTCGCGGCGCGGATGATATGTTCGAGTTGAGTACGATTCATAAATGGCTCGGCGTTCAGCTTCCGTGAGAATACCGCAAAACGGGCTGGACTGGCGCAGACGGGTCGCCCGCTCGGAGTGTTCCGTCAAAAGCTGCGCCACTTGATCGACGGGGCTGGTAAGAATTTGCGCCCACTCTGCGAACGCAAGCGACGGGCTGTCGCTCGACTCCTGCCAGCGGCGCAAGTTGTCTCGCGCCTTGTCCAATAAAGCCGGGTCGGCTGCAAGTTTCCGCGCAATAAGCCGGTGCAGGGCAAGACTGCGTTCGTCAAGGCGGATATGATCGCTATAAACAGGTTCCATATTGTTCTATGGCCCCTTCGGAATGTGTCAGAGGGCTTTCTCAAAACTCGTTTGATTGTACACGTTTTGAGAGGCTACAATCAAGAAAGGGTTTTGAGACCGGGCAATTAACTGGACAAGGTAGTATTTTGTCCTGTTTCTGAAAACGGCACTGAGCGTTCATGCGGCTTTCGGGCGGGTCGGGAAGGCGAAAACTGGACGAAATGCCGCGCGGCCCCGCAGAAATCGAAAGGAGCAATAGGGCGAGGAAGAAATTGACAAAAGTACCAAACTTTGGTACATTGAAGTGATAAGGAGTTTGGAGATGAATAAAAACACTTCATTCAGCATTGGCGACCATTTTAGCGCATTCGTTGCGGCACAGGTGACCCAAGGCCGCTACAGCAGCGCGAGCGATGTTGTCCGCGCCGCCTTGCGCTTGCTTGAAGAACAGGAAGTGAAGCTCGCCGCGCTACGGGATGCCCTCGCTGAGGGCGAGCAGAGCGGTCCATCAACCCCGTTTGATTTTGAATCTTTCATTGCGCGGAAGCGTGAATTGCAGTCGCCGTCCATATGACGCCGCGCTACACTCTTTCTCCGCGTGCGCAGTCAGATCTTGATGAAATTTGGGACTACACGGCGCGTCATTGGGGCATTGACCAAGCCGAAGCTTATATCCGCCAGCTTTGGCGAGACATCGAGGCCGTAGCGGCAAAGCCAACCATCGGACGGCCTTGTCCTGAAGTGAGGGCCGATTACCACAAATTCCGCTCCGGTTCTCACGTCTTTTTCTTCCGCCTGAGCAGTGGCAACATAGATGTTGTTCGCATTCTTCATGGGCGGATGGATTTTGAACAGCACCTTTGAATTTACTTCAGTTCCTATCCTGCAATAATGCTCTGTAAAGCGTTCGGCGTGAGACGTGGAGCGATTGAGCCACGTGGGTTACGGCTCCATCCTGGATGACAAGCCGCTGTCCTACGGCATAGGTGGTATCTCCCGATTTTTCGATAGAATTTTGGTCAAGAATGCCTTCGCAGTGGGCGAGAAAATGGCGCTGCTGAAACACTCGCAAGAGGTTGTCCATTTCCGCGCTGGCGAGATAGAATTTTCACCGCCAGAGCCTTTCAAACCTCGCCGGATTTGCCGCCGTGTAAATGACGGTGTGCTGAATGTTCCTGTGTCCCAGATAGTTGTGAATGAGCCGCGTAACCGCATCCTGGTGGGCCAGGGCGAAGCCGCAAGCGTTGCGCAGCATGTGCGGGTGAGCGGGCAGAAGCAACCCGGCCAGCTCGCCACAGGCGCGGATCGCGGCACAGGGGGGTGTGGAACGAATCGAAGCCGGGAGAGAAGATCTGCTGAGCCTATGCTCCTGAGGCAATACACATAGGGAAGTCGCAAGACCGGCCCGCTGAATTCCTATCCGGTCTCCTCGACATCGATGGCCGGCAGATGAATCGTGAACGCCGTGCCGCTCCCGGGCGAGCTCGCGCAGACGATCTCGCCGCCGTGTTCTTTCACGATTCCGTACACCATGGCCATGCCGAGGCCCGTGCCCCTTCCGACGTCTTTGGTCGTGAAAAACGGCTCGAAGATGTGCCGGAGGATCTCGGCATCCATCCCGCAACCGGTGTCTTCAACCCGCAGGAGCACGTACGGGCCCGGATTGAGCTTCGGCATGGCGCGGCGGTCCTCCTCCGTGAGGTTGACGTTTCGGGTGCGAATGGTGAGCCTCCCGCCTTCGGGCATGGCGTCTCTGCCATTCACGGCCAGGTTGAACAGAACCTGTTCCATCTGCATTGTGTCGGCGTTGACGATTCTGAGTTTCTCCTGCAGGTCGTATACGATGTCGATGCCTCCGGGAAGGATGCGTTCCAGCAGGTGCTTCATCTGCCCGGCGAGTCCGTTCAAATCCATGGGCTGAGGTTGCGGTTCGATTTTTCGGCTGAAGGTGAGCAGTTGGCGTGTGAGTGCGGCGCCTCGTTTAGCGGCGGTGGTAATCTGGCGGAGTTTCCAGAGGCTTTCGTCGCTATGGGTCGACTCATGGGTGAGCAGTTCCCCGTAGCCCAGGATCGCTTGAAGCAGATTGTTGAAATCGTGGGCGATGCCTCCGGCAAGAGTCCCGACGGCTTCCATCTTTCGGGCCTGAACGATCTGCTCTTCCAGCAGTTTCCGGTCCGTGAGGTCTCGGATCGAGACGAGATCGGCTTCCCTCCCATCGAAGCGGATCGCCGTTGCATGGATTTCCACGCTGATTCGCCTGCCTTCCCTGGCGATCAGGACAGTCTCGAACGGTTCCGCCTGAACGAGGCGTTCCGTGGGCCTGCATGGAATTCCTTCCTGGTTCGGGCGGGCGGTGCGTGCTACGAGCGCTCCGAAGGGAAGGGTTTCCAGTTGTTCGAAGCTGTAGCCGGTCAGTTTCCGGTATTTCGGATTTGCATAAACGTGGAGCCCCTCCTGGACGATGGCGATTCCGTCGCTGGCGTTCTCCGACAGTGCCCTGTATTTTTCTTCGGAGTTCCGCAATCTCTGGTGTTCGAGCGAGGCGTGAATCACCAGTGCGAGGAAGTTGGACAGGATGCCGAAAAGACGGAGATCCCTTTTCCCGAACATGTTCTTCTCGGCATGGCTGAGAGTCAATACGCCCAGGGGTTCGTCTTCAACAATCAAAGGCACGGCGAGCAGGCTGCCCGCCGTTGGGCCCGCTCCGGGTCCGGAAGGGCGGGAGATCGATGGAGAAGCATCCTCCTGGACGAGGATGGCCTTACGTTCGAGAATCGCCCGTCTCGGGGCCGCCTCGTCTGCATGGCAGCCGCCTGATGGATTTCGGATGAAAAGCGCGTCCTGGTCTCCGGTTTCATGGCCGTTGTTCGCGGAGCCGTTTGAGGCGATGGGATAGAGCATGTTTTTCTGCCTGTCCAGCAGCATGAGAGAACATCTCTGCGCTCGCGTGTTCGTAAGGACCACGTCGAGAAGGTTCCGGCAAACGAGCGGAAAGTTCCTGATATATCTAAGAGAGTTCCCAGCCTCACGTATGGTCGAGAGCTCGGAAGCCTTCTCTTCGAACATGAGGGACACCTCGCTCGCCTGGCGGCGCACCAGGCAATCTTCACACTCATGGCTGCGATAGTAGTCGTTCATGACCGAATCCGTCCTTCGTCAATCAACTGATGGCAAGTAGCTCTACGCTATACAGAGAACAGGCAGTTCCCGACGTGACCCGATGCTTGCGGGCGCCTGCGCTTTCAGCCTTTTCTGGATGTCCCCGGACGGGATGGAAGCGCCGATGCCGTGGGGCCGCAAGGTATTCATGGGGAGGAGCCCAACTTGTTCGTCACATCGAGCGGCCGGGAATAGACTCATCCCAATGGCGAGTGTCGGCATTTCGCTGAATTCGAGGAGCGGTATGGCGCGATATGAAGTGCCAACTGGTCGTGAACATCCGTAGCATGTAGAGTTTGCCAGCGTGAGAAGTCGAACGGAAGTGAACCGGTCCCTCCTGATGACGCCGGCAAGATCTCGCCATGAAGCCGCGTCATCCCGTACGAGGTTCGGTATGTTGTAGATGATGGCAGGAAGCGTTGGAATCCTCGTTTCGCAGTTGAGGACCAAGTCTGACTTCTTGCCTCTGAGTTCGATGCGCATCTGTTGACGGGCCTTAAAAAAAAGGAGTGTCGGAACCATGAAGCACGTGAGTTGATATGGCCTTGAATGGTTTTCTACAATTATCTTGAGTTGATGTCAAATGATTTATCGTCGTCTGAAGCCTGCGCTGCATCAATATAACCCGTCCGCAATGAAGGCGGTAGTGGAACAATACGGCGCAATCCGTCCTCGTTGTGTAGAAGGACAGGCGCGTCTCGGGCTGCCGAAGATTTCGGGTTCGGGGGACAACAGGAATGAACGGAAGGCGGGCGGCAGACTGGAATATGCGAGGGCCCCCCGCCGGCTGTCGCTGAAATGGGGGGAATCCCACTCGGGACCGGGATTCGGGATGACACGAATGAGGTTTTCTAATGCCGGAAAAGAGACGCGGGCGGAAGCGATAGAAGAAAACAAGGACTGCGGATCTCTCGATGGGCGCATCTCGATTTTGCCAGGCTTGAAGTCCTTCCGGCGGGGATGGAGCGGCGGTTCGGCGGGAGAAAACCGCCCGCCCGCGACGGGGCGAACGGTTTTCATGACGGCAAGTTCGGCAGACGCTCTAGAACGGCAGCCAGCCGTAGGCGAGGAGACCGATTGCAGGGAGCACGAGACACAGGAAGTTCAGTATGATGAGCGCCCCGCCGACGGCTTTTCCCGATAATTTGCCGTAGCAATTCGCCCACACCAGGACCAGCAACACGGTGAAAGTCGCAAACATGAAGCCGAGGTAGGGAGTGGGGGCCACCTTGGCGAGAGCGGCAGGAGCGCTTCCCGTGAAATTGACGACGCTGTAAATGGCGCAGAGAATGGCGAGCATCGCGCTGGTATTGCCGACCGACTTCATGTTCTCGACGCCCCACAACAAAGCGTGGGCGATGACGAGGTATAGGAGCCCGAAGGCGATCAATATGCTCGCATCCCAAAAATTGGCGGTGGGAGGGGCACCCTGGACGATGCCCCCCAATGCCGCGATGATGCCAACGCAAAAGCTTATCATTCCACAGGTTTTTCCGTCTCCGGTTCCGAGAAAAAAGAGACCGACCGGGAACCACATCATTGAAATTGCAATTAAAATCACTAACGTCATTTCCGTTTTCTCCCTGGCTGAATGGAATTCTTGACCCATCTTTTCATCATGGTTTGTACGAGTCCAAACAAACATCAGACACGAAGCTTGTTTTTCTGTGTACGCGTCTCTTCAGGACCGCTTTCTATCATGGAAAATAAACAATCAAACCCCATAGATACATTGGAACAACTCCATTGCTCATCTGATCCAGTCCATTTGTTTGTTTGCGCCAGTGTCGCCATGAAGGCGGCAGCATCAGGGCAGTCACAGTGTTTTGAAAAAATCACTATCACAATCGAATTCTGTGAAAGCATGAATCTCCTATGTCATGGTCCAAAGAACATGACGGAGATCGGCGCACCACAACAACTGAACCAGATATTACAGATTTGCCATGGTTCAAATGTGCACTATTTTTAAAGCTGTTGTCTTATAAGGCAGTGTTTAGACCGGTCGCTGTCCCATTAAGCAATAATCAGGCCGGAAAAATTTTTGCCCACACGATACGGCAGGAAGGAGACAACTCAGTTCGCCGGGGCGGAACACGCCGGGAAAAGTGGGTCAAAACTCTCAGCCATCCATCGACGGGGCGCCGCGTGGAATCGTTTGTTTTCGTTATTTCGATGACATGGCGTAAGTGAGGCAGAATAACCCACCAAAATGGCCATCCGGGTTATCATGACACGCTGCAACTTCATGGCGCGCTTCGAAAAAGGCGCCCTTCAACCCGGGGCCGTGAGAGCGTTCGCGAGATTTTCTCCCGTCATCCGGAACGGAAGCCGACAGGGTGAGAAATCTGAAATGATGGGGGACAAGGGCTGTTTCAGTGGAAACGTGCGGATGATTTGGAATGACCCGCAAGGCGTGCACGGCGGGTCATTGTGACGTTTCAGTGTTTCATTCGACGTGCACCATTGGAGGCACGGTGCAGTGGCGCCGGGCGCAAGACGGGTCTGTATGGATGGTGTCGGATTGACACAGTAGGATCAAATCGACCCATCGGGGTTGCGAAAAAGTCTCGGATTCGGCGCCCACAACTGCAAAGGAACGTTTTCGTTTCCAGGGAAGGGCGACGCGCCGCGGTGGCCGCCGCTCTTCCCTGACCGGTTTCCTTCGAGAACTCCCGTTCGATGTAATCGTCATTCCTTCGCCACCTGCAACATATCGTTCAACCGGGCTTTGATGTTTTCCTCAGTTGAAACAACCCGTTCGACAGGGTCGCCATCCTTATCCCGCGCGCAGCCCGGCGTGCCGTCACTGCGGCAATTTCGAACGGATGCCGTCCGGCAGGCTCGCATCGTCCACCACGTACTGCCTCTGGCACTTTCTGCATTTCACCAGAAGGCGTCCTGAAAGCACGTCCCGGCGGACAAGGGTCCTGCCGGTTTCCACCATCTTGGTCATCATTCGGTAGCAGTCGCACCTCATGGGTTTCCCCCTCTCTGTTGCCCTTTCCGGTCTGTCGCCAGGGATCGTTTCCCTACGTCCGATCCGGTGCGGCCGGATTCGCCGCGTCCCTGCGTGGACCGGAAAGGTTTCCCGTCCACAATCGTTCTATCCACCAGTGGGAAGCCCCCGCCGGGCGCGGCCCGCCCGAATCCGTCCAGGCGAAGAACCGCGGCCCGATACCCTGCGGCATCGGGAGAACGTCCCGCGCCGCTCGACAATCAATCTCCGGAGAACGGAGAAACACGTGCGTGGGGGGTCCCATTCGCATGTAACAATAAGCACGAAGTGTGCCGACGAGGGGCGGGAAAGGGTAAAATCACAACCGTCTTACCGTTCCCCCAGGTATGCGGCCCCTTTGCGGGTGCTGGGCGACGGAGCGGACGGATGATGGTAAACCATAATGGTTTGGTGGGTTGACGAATTCTTGACACGAGATGGTGCACGCGGTAAGGAGGATGCGGAAGACGCGGGCGGGTTTGCAGGAACAAGCGCCGGCGCCGTGCGGAATCGCTTTCTCTTTTCTCAGGATCTCAGGAGGAACTCTCGTGAAGGAACGGAACTTGAAGGACATGTGGCGCTCTGCGGAACGAGCGGAACCGATTTCAGTGGAAACGGCTTTGGAGATGCTCGGCTGCGGCGCCGAGGAAATACCGGAACTCCTCGCCTGCGCGACGCGTGCAAAGAGACGGAATTTCGGCGCCGGTTACAGCCTCTGCTCCATCATGAATGCAAAGAGCGGCGCCTGCACGGAGGATTGCGCCTTCTGCGCCCAGTCGGTCCACCACCGGTCGGAGATCGAGATCTCGGGCCTCGCCTCCCCGGGAGAGGTGGTCCAGGCGTACGAAGGCGCCTGCCTGCTGCCGGTCCGGCATTTCGGAATCGTGACGAGCGGCATGGCCTTGGAGGAGGAAGACGTCCGCCGGCTGTGCGAAGCCCCGGCGATGCGGACGAAGCAAGGGGTTTCCTGGTGCGCTTCGCTGGGATGCCTCGACGAACCGCGCCTCACCCTTCTCAAAAACGCAGGGTTCAAACGGTTTCACCACAACCTGGAGACCTCCGGGAGTTTTTTCCCGAACATCTGTTCGACGCACTCCTACGACCGAAGAATCGAGACGCTTCGGGCCGCGAAGGATGCCGGACTCGAAGCGTGCAGCGGGGGAATCCTCGGGCTCGGGGAGAGTCCGGAGCAGCGGGTGGAATTGGCGGCGACGCTTTTGCGGGAAGATGTGGATTCCATTCCGCTCAATTTCCTCGTACCGCTCTCGGGCACCCGCCTCGAAGGCGCAACGCCGCTCAAGCCGCTCGATATCATCCGGAGCATCGCCATGTTCCGGATGATGAATCCACGGGCGGAGATAAAGGTATGCGCGGGCCGGGTCCACCTGCGGGATCTCCAGTCGATGATCTTCTACGCGGGGGCCACCGGTTTCATGATCGGCCCACTTCTCACCATCGATGGGAGAGGGGTTGAGAACGACCTGCGGATGCTCGATGATCTGGAAATCCGCGGCGCCGGTCTGCACGAATGCCATTGAGACGTTTACCGTCTCAATGATTTCTTTATCGCTTCGTGAAGCGTGAAAATGGCGTCCATCTCCTCGCCCACGATGTTTTGAAGCGCCACGAGGTCCCCGTGCGCCAGCGTCTTCACGGCTGCGCGGCAGAGGTAGTTCACGCAAATCGTGTCGCGGGCGAGGAGGCAGCATCCCTTCTCTCCCAGGAAGTGGCAACTGTTTTCAAACCGGCGCTCCTCGGGCAGAGCGGCTCCGAGCAGGAGGTTGATGAGAAGAAGCGCTACGGAGTACCTGTTCTCTATCCCGGCGCCGCAGCAGCTTCCCCCGTCATCCTCCTCGCAGCGTCTGCACGCTGCGGCGACGCCGCAATCGATCAGCGCCACGCGGGAAGCCGATGCTTTTTCAAGCACCCTTTCCAGAAGAAGTCCCAGATCCGCGTCCTGGAGAATGGCGGTTTTCCCGTCCGGAAGAAGTCCTTGAGCCGCTGCAATCTTTTCACGAATACCGGATAACCCGCTGCCGGAGTTGCTTCTGATTTTCATGATTGTCCATTCCTCCCGTCTCGTGCTTCCGGTTTTCGGCAGGGGCGTCCACTTCGGGGGGCTCTACTTTCGTATGCCGAGTTTCTTCATTCTGGAATCGAAGGTGGATCTGTTCAGGCCGGCTTCTTTGGCGGCGCGGGTGATGTGCCACCGATTCTTTTCCAGGAGATGGAGCACATAGGCTCTTTCGACCTCTTCCCAGGAACGGCCGTCAAAACAAATCCCCGGGGCCGTGGAAGGCGCCTCGATGGTTTCCGTTTTCGATTCGGGCCGCGGGGGGAAGGATGCGTCCGGGTTGCGTCCGGCGCCTGTGGAATGTTGCGCTTCGGCGAAATGGGGCTGAATGTCGTCGTAGGTGACGACGGCAGCGGGGACGGTCACCACGATGTGCTTCACGAAATTTTCGAGTTCCCGGATGTTCCCCTTCCAGGGGTGAGCTACGAGGTATTCGGTGGCTTCAGGGGAGATCGTCTTCGGGGGCCTTCCGATTCTGTGAGCCTCCCGCCTGATGAAGTGGTCGAGCAGGAACGGGATATCCTCCCGCCGTTCGCGCAGAGGAGGCAGGTGAAGGGGGAGAACGTTCAGCCGATAGAAGAGGTCTTCCCTGAATTCCCCGTGGAGGATCGCTTCCTTCAAGTCCTTGTTGGTCGCCGAGATCACCCTGACGTCGATCTCCCTGGTCTTTGTTCCTCCGAGGGGTTTGATTTCGCTGTTCTGGAGAACCCTCAATATCCGCGCCTGGAGATGAGTGGGCATGTCGCCGATTTCATCAAGAAAAATGGTCCCGCCGTGCGCAGCCTCGAAGATCCCGACCTTGTCCCGCGTCGCGCCGGTAAAAGCCCCCTTTTCATAGCCGAAAAGTTCGCTTTCGAGGAGCGTTTCGGGGATGGCGCTGCAATTTTGCACGAGAAACGGCTTGTCCGTGCGGCTGCTCATGCGGTGTATTTCCTTCGCGATGAGTTCCTTGCCGGTGCCGCTCTCCCCCGTGATCAGCACTGGGAAATCCGTCTTCGCGTACTCCGCGGTCATGCGCATCATCCGGATGAAGGCTTCGCTCATGCCGAGGGGCGTCTCTTCGCTGCGAATGATTTGGAGGACCTGTTTGAGCTTCTGGTTTTCCTTCACCTGATGAGTGTAGACAAGGGAGTTGCTGAGGGCAATGGAGCCGATGTCGATGAGCTGCTGGAGGAGATCGAGGTGCTCCTTATCGAGGTTGATCCGGCTGCCGCCCGCCATGGTGTCAATGAGTTGAACGGCGCCGTAGACTTCGCCGCCTCGGAGAAAGAGAGGAAAACAGAGGATGAGCCGGCTCTTCACCGTTATGCTCTCCTCGATTTCCTTGAAGTGGCGGGCATCCTTTCCCGGTTCTCCAATGGTCATCCGGCCGTTTTCGATGACCCAGCCGACGATGCTCGGGTGGTTTGCGCTGATGGTGATTCCCCTGACTTTCTCGCTCTGGCTGCCGAAGGCTTCCACGCACAGGTACCCGTTGCCCTTCTTCACCCAGATGGACCCGCGCTCGACCTTCTGGAGATTCAGAAGGGACTTGAGAAAGGTGCGCTGAAGCCTTTCCGGGTCCAATTCCTCGGAAAGAGCCTTGCAGAAATTGAGGGATGTGTCGCTCATGGGCGCAATCCATGTCCGGGTTTGTCGATGGGGTCTATTCCAACTCGAGGCAACCTTCTTCTCTTATCATATCTCCGGCCTGAAGTGTTTTCTTCAATGAGGCGGGGACGATTTTTTCCGTTTGCATTGTGTTCCACGTGTAAGTATTCTCCTGCCGATGAGGGCTTGGGGGAACGCGGATCGCCGCGCCCGGGGGCGGGACCCCTTCCGTGCGGCCTCTGCAAACGCGTCGTAGTGAAGAACCGCCCATGGAGGGTCCGGACTGAAGCGCCGAGGAGAGACGGTCCATCTTTTCGGGCTGGCCGTTTGCCGGCGTCGCGGTTCGATTCCGGCCTTCACGGGTGATTGAAGAGAAAAGAGTGCTCATATGCGACCGATGAATTGCAGGAGAGTCTCCATCAAGCTGGTGAACGGCACGGTGGTGAACGGCATGGTCAACATAGGCGGTTCGAGGCGTCTTTCGGATTTCTTCAACAAGTATGATTCCGCCTTCCTGGTGCTCTTCGATGTTTCCGTGGATTCTCAGAGCCACGAAGTCCTTTTTGTGAGCCGCCAACACATTCTTTGGGCCCAACCCGAAGATGAGGGGAAGGCGTGTGCGCCGGGAGGCGATGAAGCCGATTTGAAAATGGCCGGCGACAGTGGGCCGAAGCGTTGATTCGGCCCACTGTCCCGGGGTTTGGAAGAGCACCCCGGTTGTCATACTATCTCTTCACGGGGTGATCGCATCGGATGCTGTTTGATTCACGTGATCCGGGCGGCCCGGACAACTTGCCGGTCCGGGCGCGAAGCGTCAAGACGCCCGCAGCGCAAGGGAGTTACGTGCCCCCTGAACGGTAACGGGCGGGCAGATCCTTCCGATTTGGGGTTCATCTTTGGACCGCCCGCCCTTCAAATGAAGATATCGTTCGAGCGGCTCGCTCTATGCTACTAACCTGCGGGTTCTTGGAATCTTGCCAAGAAATGTATGCAACTTGTTGTTTTCTCTGTGATCTCTGCGTTCTCTGCGGTGCATTGTTTTTTCTTTGGTTGCGGCCTTGCCGCACTGGGGGGAATAGAGGGCTTGGCCCGGTGCAAAGTCTCGTGAGGCTCGGGAGCCGGCGTTGCCCTTCGGGAGCGGGGCCGGAAATGTGAAGGCGATGGGCGGAGGTTGGAATGCAGAAGGATGAAATCCCGAGCGTTGTTGCCGATGCGGTGCAGCGGTCGGATGAATGCGCGGCAGATGGCGGGAGTACGGAAGAGAACGCTCGATTGGCCGTTGCGTCGGATGTCCTTTCGGACGTTGAATCCGTTTCCGCGGGCTTCGCGCCGGGGCCGGTTTCTCAAAGGATCGTGTACGTGGTCGAACATCGCCAGCATATTTCGGCCTTTGCAGGTGAGAGCGCTCTTTTTTCTTACCGCGCCGACCTGGCTTTCATCGCATCGACCCTGGAAATAGCTGTCGATTGGTGCCGGAAGAACGCGGATTATGCTCCGCACAGTATGGATAAAACGTGGGATTTTGCCATCAGGAAACGAGAGATGGACAGCGATCTGGTCGGAGGCGGTCTTGTCATGGTTCTGGATTGGGATGGGGAAATGACCGGCTGGACCGTCTAGGTGCACAACCGAAAAGGGGAGGGGATTTATGTTGACGATCGAGGATCTACAGAGAGTGTGCCCGCACTGCAGCGGATCGGGCTTCATTCAGGACTGGCAGTGGGTCCAGTGGTGGGTTGAAAACGACGATGTCCCCCCGGACGGCCATCCGCTGCATAGTGTGCAGGAAGAGGTTCCCTGCGAAAAATGCAATGAAGTCGGCTACGTCCCGACGGAACTCGGCAGGGTTTTTCTGGAGTTCATGAATCACTTCAGAGGCCGGAAGTAATTTTGCTTCTGGATTCCGGCGCTGCTGCCCGCCGCCGGGGCCCATAGCGCATGCGCCGCCGCCCGGCTCTTGCAGAAGTGGGTGGTGCAATTTGCGATGGTGTGCTATGAAGGGTACACCCTTGGAGCCGAATGTGTAAACCCGCTGGCGGGAATACAAAAGGCCGTTGGCGACGAGCGTGCGGGATGCGTTCCCCACGGAAGGCGGTGCTTTGAAAAGGGAGCGACCAGTGATGATTGTGAAACGGATTTTCTCATTCTTGATTTCTGCGCTATTCGCGGTTGTGGCGGTTTCGCCCGTCGATTCTCCGGCTCAGCAGGATGAGCGGTTCGAAGAGCAACTGCAGCAACTGCAGCAGCAATATAAAGAAATAATGAAGAATGAGCACCGCCCCTCGTCGAGCGGGAAAGTTTCCAGCCCTACATTCAAATCCGGGGAAAAATCGGGCAAAAAAACCTCCCGGGTAGCGAAGTCGTCGAGAAAGAGCGGGCAAAAATACTACTCCGGAAAGTCATACAAAGGCAAGCGTCACGCCAAATGGTCTTCCAAGAAATCCCAGTATAAATCCGGGTCCTCCGCCAAAAAGGCAAGCAGGTCCGCTACGTCCAAGAAGCAGGCAAAACAGAGAACGGCGTATAAGACCGGCAAACGGGGCAAATCGTCCGCGAAGTCACAGAAATCGTGGAAGTCTCCCACGAAGGCGGGAAAGGTGGCGCAGGGCGCTTCCGGAACGGCAACGCAGGCGCAGGGTTCGGTAAAATCGAAGAGTCCGTCGAAATCGTCCACGAAGTCGCAGAAGTCGTGGAAATCTCCCACGAAGGCGGGAAAGGTGGCGCAGGGCGCTTCCGGAGCGGCAACGCAGGCGCAGGGTTCGGTAAAATCGAAGAGTCCCGCGAAATCGTCCGCGAAGTCTCAAAAGTCGTGGAAATCTCCCACGAAGGCGGGAAAGGTGGCGCAGGGCGCTTCCGGAACGGCAACGCAGGCGCAGGGTTCGGTAAAATCGAAGAATCCCGCGAAATCGTCTACGAAGTCACAGAAGTCGTGGAAGTCTCCCACGAAGGCGGGAAAGGTGGCGCAGGGCGCTTCCGGAACGGCAACGCAGGCGCAGGGTTCGGTAAAATCGAAGAATCCCGCGAAATCGTCTACGAAGTCACAAAAGTCGTGGAAATCTCCCACGAAGGCGGGAAAGGTGGCGCAGGGCGTTTCCGGAACGGCAACGCAGGCGCAGGGTTCGGTAAAATCGAAGAGTCCCGCGAAATCGTCCGCGAAGTCTCAAAAGTCGTGGAAGTCTTCCACAAAGGCGGGAAAGGTGGCGCAGGGCGCTTCCGGAGCGGCGACGCAGCCGCAGGGTTCGGTAAAATCGAAGAGTCCCGCGAAATCGTCCGCGAAGTCCAGCGGTGGGAGCAAGGCGGGGAAGCAGCCTCAAATGGCCGATTGATTGAAACGGGAAAGATCGGGCCCTGGCCCCTGGGTTGCATGACGGGCGAGGAAGAGGGCGCCCGGGCGTGAAGCGCAGACGCCCTCCGTTCGACTCGGTTTACGCCTGGCGGCCGATTTTCACCGCACAGAGTTTCCCGCACATACTGCAAGCCTCTCTGTCTTCTGTCACCTGAAGCCGTTTCCTGACCAGTTCGGGATCGATGGCCTCGCGGATCATGCCTTCCCAATCGAGTTTCTGCCTGCATTCAGACATCCGCCGGTCCATGTCGATGGCGCCGGGGAGCCCCTTGGCGATGTCGGCGATGTGGCCCGCGATGCGGGTTGCCATCACGCCGTTGTAGACGTCTTCGACATTGGGGAGGCCGAGGTGCTCGGCGGGTGTGACGTAGCAGAGGAAATCCGCCCCTGCCGCCCCGGCTATGGCTCCTCCGATGGCGGCGGTGATATGGTCGTATCCCGCTGCGATGTCGGTGGGAAGAGGGCCGAGGATATAAAAGGGAGCCCCGTTGCAGAGTTTCTTCTGGAGCAGCATGTTGGCCTGGATCTGCAAGAGGGGGACGTGGCCGGGTCCTTCGATCATCGTCTGGACCCCGCGGTTGTAGGCCCTTTTGGCCAGTTCCCCGAGGATCATGAGTTCTTCGAGTTGAGCCCCGTCCGTGGCGTCGAGGATGCTTCCCGGGCGGAATCCGTCGCCGAGGCTGAGTGTGACGTCATACTTGTGGGCGATTTCCAGCAGGTCGTCGTAATATTCGTAGAGAGGGTTCTCCTTCCGGTTCTTTCGCATCCAGTGCATGTGGATGGAACCGCCGCGGCTCACGCAGGGCATGATCCTTTCATACGCCTCGAGTTTTTTCACGGAAGCCAGCGTCACCCCGCAGTGCACCGTGATGTAGTCCAGACCCTCCCGGCATTGCTTTTCGATGCTCTTCAGGAGCAGATCGGCGTCCATCTCGTCGAGCGCCTGATGCCTGGCGACCATGTCTGCGGCCAGACCGTAGATGGGAACGGACCCCACCATGACGGGTGAACTGTCGAGAAAGAACCTGCGCAGGCTGGAGAGGTCTCCACCCGTGGATAGGTCCATGATGGAGTCGGTTTTGGCGTCCAGGGCCGCTTTGAGTTTGTCGGTCTCGAATTCGAGGGAACAGCACTCGCCGCTGGTGCCGAGGTTTGCGTTCACCTTGGTTTTCAGGTTCCGCCCTATGGCCCGGAGAACGGGGAAGTCATGGTTGACGTTCTTGGGCAGGACCGCGTGCCCCCTGGCGATGAGATCCCGCAAGTCTTCAGCGGCGATGGGCTCGCCGTCGACGGCCTTCCTCATTTCTTCCGTTACGATTCCCGCTTTTGCACGATCGAGTTGTGTTATCATCTATCCCTTCCTTCTCGTTGAGTTCGGGAGAGTCGCTGCTGCAACTGAGATCGGGAAGGATGCCGCCAAATAAAAAGGCCGTTTCGGAAAACGGCCGACGGAGATACTTCATCTCTTCCGCCGATTCCTCCGCCAGAATTACCTGGATCAGGTTCCAAGGGTATGATCTCAGCCCTCGTAAAGAGGCACCCCTCCGGCTATGAACCTATACTACCGATTATCTTACTTCATTTGGTAAGGTACTCCGGGCCGTGCAAAAAAGCAATAACCATTTTCAGTGTCGCCAGGGATTGGCCCGCTTGCGAGCGTACCGGCGTCTCAGCCCGCCAATGTTGCTGAACCAGGGTTCCCCCTCCCCCGCAAGCGAGGGGAGAGGAGGGTTTTGGGGAACGCGCTCTCAGGGTGCCCCGTGTTCCTGAGCGTCGATGACGGCGAGGGACGCCGTGTTCACGATGTCTTCCACATCGCAATTGCGTTGGAGGACGTGAATCGCTTTGCTGGTGCCCATGAGAATGGGGCCGATGGCCTGCGCGCCGCCGAGCCGGGACATAAGCTTGAAGGCGATGTTACCTGATTCCAGGCATGGGAATATCAGGACGTTCGCTTTTTCCCTCAACGTATTGAAACCATAGACTTCGTTCAGAATCTCAGGGACCACCGCCGTGTCCGCCTGCATCTCGCCGTCGATGATGATGTCCGGACGGCGTTCCTTCACGATGCGGGTGGCCCTGGCGACTTTGAGGGAGAGGGGATGACGGACGCTCCCGAAGTTGCTGAAAGAGAGCATCGCGACGCGGGGTTCGATGTCGAGCCGCTTCACTGTGTCGGCAGCGCAGATGGCTATCTCCGCCAGTTGTTCCGCCGTGGGATCGATGTTGACCGTCGTATCTCCGAAGAAGATGATATCCTTTGGAAAAACCATCATATATAAACCCGCTATGACGGAAGTCTGCTTTTCCAGGGGGAGCATCTGCAAGGCGGGACGGATGGTTTGGGGGTAGTGCTGGTTGACGCCTCCGATCAAGCCGTCCGCGTCTCCCATTTTCACCATCATGGCGCCGAAATAGTAGGCATTATGGTGCATGAGGCGCGCGGCTTCCTGAAGGGTGATCCCTTTTCGGGATCTGAGGCGGTAGAATTCCGCGACGTATTCGTCGTGGCGCTCGAACGTTAGCGGGTGGACGATCGAGGCTTCTTTCAGCTCCAGGTGATGTTCGGAGGCGATTCTCTCGATCTCTTCTCTGACGCCGAGGATGATCGGTTTCGCGATGCCTTCGTCGATGATGACCTGGCAGGCGCGAAGAATCTTGGGCTCGTGTCCCTCGAGAAAAACGATCCGCTTGGGGTTCCTCTTGGCTTTGTGCATGATCCTGCGCATCACTTCCTGAGAACGCCCGAGACGGCTTTCGAGGTTGTCCCGGTATCCTTCCCAGTCCTGAATGGGCCGTCTCGCCACGCCCGATTCCACGGCCGCCTTCGCTACGGCGAGGGCCTCCCAGATCAATACGCGGGGGTCGAAGGGTTTGGGAATGATATAGTGGGGACCGAATTCCATGGTCTGCTCGCCATAGGCCTTGAGCACCGAATCGGGGACGTCCTCTCTCGCGAGATCCGCCAGCGCATGCACCGCTGCGATCTTCATGGCGTCGTTGATGGCCCTCGCCCCGACGTCCAGAGCGCCGCGGAAGATGAACGGGAATCCGAGAACGTTGTTCACCTGGTTGGGAAAGTCGGATCGGCCGGTGCCCATGATCAGGTCGCCACGAACGCTGGTCGCCCTGTCGTAGGTGATTTCCGGATCGGGATTCGCCATGGCGAAGAGGATCGGCCTGGCCGCCATGCTCCGCACCATGGTCTTCGTCACGAGACCCGGGGCGGATACCCCCGCAAACACGTCGGCGCCCTTCATGACTTCTGCGAGAGTCATCGGCTTGTCGCCGTTCGCCCAACGCTCCTTGTAGGGATTCATCCCCTCCTGGCGTCCCTTGTGGATCAGCCCTTTGGAATCAACCATATAGACGTTCTCGCGCTTCACCCCCAGTTTGACGTAGAGGTCGGCGCAGGCTATGCCCGCAGCGCCCGCCCCGGAGATGACCACTTTTACGTCGTCGGCCTTTTTCGCCTGAAGTTCGAGCGCGTTCAGAAGGGCTGCCCCCGAGATGATGGCGGTGCCGTGCTGGTCGTCGTGAAAAACGGGTATCTTCATGATTTCCCTGAGGCTCTCTTCTATGTAAAAGCACTCCGGCGCCTTGATGTCTTCAAGGTTGATGCCCCCGAAGGTGGGTTCGAGAAGTCTCACGGCCATGATGATTTCATCGGGATTCTTGGTGTCGAGTTCAATGTCGAAGACGTCGATATCGGCGAAGCGTTTGAAAAGAACCGCCTTGCCCTCCATGACGGGTTTTCCCGCGAGAGGGCCGATGTCGCCAAGTCCCAGTACGGCCGTTCCGTTGGTCACAACGGCGACCAGATTGCCCTTGGCTGTAAAGTCGAATACCTTCTGCGGATCTTTCTGGATTTCCCTGCACGGTTCCGCCACGCCGGGCGTATACGCCATGGATAGATCCCTCTGCGTCAGGCAAGGTTTGGAAGATCGCACCTCGATTTTTCCGGGCCGTCCTTCACTGTGGTACTTGAATACATCCGTCCTTCGGATCATTCTCTTCTTCCTCCGTCAGATATGTCCCAGAAGACGCATCCGCTCCTCTGCTGCGGCGAGGCGTTCCGCCTCGAGATCCCGGCGCAGCGCACGCAGGTCTTCCAGTTCACGCAGCGCACGCTCCTTTTCGGCTGCCCCGCTCGATCCTTCCTCTGCGAGCGCCAGGATTCGCTCCTTCAGGGCCTTTGCCCGCTTCCGGGCTGCCAGTATCCGCTTGAGAACCCGTTCCTCCCGATATGTGAAAACAGTCTTTCTCTCGTGGCATCCGTAAGGCTCCCCGCTGCCGTCGGGACCATCCGCTCCGGTCGGGCAGCAGTTGCACCCGGTGTCCACTGCACTCTCCAGTGTGATTTGCGATTTCATGAATGCCTCCTCACATCCGCCCTGCCCTCCTCCACACCCGAGGCCATTGACGCAACGGCTGTGAAAATGCGGGGCGCTTCGATATCCCTTCGCTGATATATCAAATGTAATGCCTGACGGCATCCCATGGAAGAAGAAAGAATAGACGTTTCGTCGATTGCGGCGCCGATGGAGAGTATTTCTCTTCCGGTTGCGAGCATCGTTGCCAGACCGCCGCGAGCCGGGGCCGCAACCCCGATGCCGCGGTACGAGCGAGGATCTCCCGGACGTCGTTCAAAACGGGACCCTCTCAGGAGAGGCCCGTCGTCGTATGCGGCCGCTGCCGTCAATCGCCTCAGGGGGTCTCGCCCCCTGAAGCCGATTTCGCGTTGACGGTCCGTATGAAGTCGGTCCAGCGCTCCGTGAATGCTCTGAGGTGTTTCCGCGTCCGAGAGGGCGCAAGATGGCTGTATACGATCGAGTTCCTGGTGAGCTTCTTGAGGGAGCGCAGGTCCATGTCCCACGCCACGTAGGCCTCGAAGAAATCGTCGGTGAGGCCTTTGCTTCGGAAGATTTCAGGGTCGTCGGAGCCAAGCACGCTTTGCATGCCGCGCATCAGAAAACCGCGCGCCGGATGAAGGCGCAAATCCGGGACGTAGCCGAGCGATTGATTGCTGATGGGACAGAGTTCCAGAACGGTCCCGGTTTTGCGAATCCGCCGTTCGAGAGTCTGGAAATGGACCAGATTGATGGCGTGCCCGATCCGGAGCGAGCCGAGCAGCCAGGCGTCCAGCACGTTGAAATTGGCCGGCGACAGGCTCTCCCCTCCGTGGAGGAATAGAGGCGCCGCGGGGGCGGAACCCAAAACCGGCGCGTAATGATTGCTGCTCTTGCCCCTGTCTTCCTCTCCAATCAGGTCGAACCCGATGACCATGTCCGGATATTCCGCCGCCAACCTCCTTTCGAGCGCCATCTTGGCGCGGACGTCATCGAGGGAAGCCTCTCGGAACGAACAGACGATTATGGCCAGATCGAAGCCGGGGTATTTCTTCCGCACGCGGTCGAGGATGGACAGGTATAACTCGATCACCTCCTCGTCCACCACGTGCCCGCCAGTCTCGGTCAGAATCGAGTCCAGACTGGTCCTCAGCTCCAGGAACTGGATTTTATCCTTCGCAAGCGTCTCGAATGCGTCCTGGTAGTAATCCAGAAAGACGGGCCGGTAGGAGATGAATCCGTCGATGCGCGTGAAGATGGCCTCGAACTCCCTCCAGATGTCGGGGCAGTCAAGGTCTTCCGGTCCCAATGAGAACAGGTCCTCGAGTTCTTTCCGGATGTTCGGACGAGACGCCTGCAATTCGGAGAGGAGCATCCAACCGGCCGGGATGGAGCCGGCCGGGAAAAAGCCGATCTGCCCGTGGACGTACTGGCCGTTTGTTTCCTTCCAATATATGAAGCAGTCGGGCATGGAGAGTGCGCGCTCCACGATCCATTCGACCGTGCCGGTGGCGGTCGCGTGGATGTGCAGCATGCCGCCCTTGGGCATGCTGCCGAGCGCCTTGTGAAGCCCGTTCTGCGTCAGCTCGCGCCGTGACACAAGAAAAGGCGTCTTGTAGGGCCTATCCGGATCGGAGGCAAACTGTTTCAGGTAGATCGTTCGGAGCCGGTCCAATGCGGCGTCCGCCTTCTTTTCCTCGGCGGTGAGGAGGACTTCACTGGAAAATGCGAATTCGGAGTCGGCCTGGATGAGGCGTTCGCGAAGGCCCTTCCCGAGCGCCTCATCACAGGGCGACACAGCAGGCAGGAAGAAAACGAGGAACACGAAAAGAAAAGCCGTCAGAACCCGTTCAATGTCGTGCCGCCGGCTTGAACGCCTTTTCATTGCCGCACGAGCCGTTGCATTTCCGCCTGCAAAACGGCAAAAATTCATGAAGCGTCTCCGTCTTCGTCTGGATCAATCGGCTACGAAACTGCCATGAGCAGTTGAAAGGCCGCAGCAGGGGATCGCATCCGGCCGTCATCTTCGCCAGTTTGCACACAAACTGGCAAAAAATACAGCCAATTTCAACAACAACTGTCGCGATAGACTCCGGTCGGTCGATGCCTCGTCTTTTCCCACGCCATGGGGACGCCCCGAAACCGGCCTGCCGCCATCCGTCCAAAGGGCTTGAGCGGGGCCTTCGCAAATCCCGGGGACTGTCCAAGAAAAAAGGGTACAATTCCAATCGTTCATGTTAAAATTTCGGCCAACAAGAATAGCCGGGGAAGACGCTCCGCCCGGCGGGCGGGGCTGCGGATATATTCCCGTGGGGGCATGGGCCGAGCCCCCTGGAACCGCCCTGCCGCTTTTCGACGCCTCCGGATGCTCTGGCCTTTCGGCGGCAGATATTCATCGTGGAGGTCGTCGTTCTTTCGCCGCTTTAAGATACCTGCCGATCGTTTCCAATCGGACGCCGTGCGGCAGCCCGGATCTTGAGACAGCGGCGGACGGGCGCGGGCGCACCATACAGAGGTCTGCACGACCGGTCCACGTCGCCACACCCATTGGGGGGGGTGGGGTCTCGTTTCATCCAAATGCTGCGATCGTGAATGAGTTCTGATGCGGGAAGGCAAATCCGTGGGCCGGGAGGCCGCAGCCGGCTGTTTTCCTCCGCCACACGGGCCGTCTTGCAGAGCAATCCCCGAGTGTCATGGACTTCTCACGTGAGACGGACAAACGCGGATGGGCAACGGGTTGTCGTTCCATGCTGCATCGAGAAACGATGTCGCCGGTTCGATTGAATGAACCGGGATTTTCAAGGGAGCCCGGCAATGGCGCCGCAATTCATCCAAGACCCGGCTCGGAGTGATGCCGTCAGGCAATCTCTCGATCGATTGTGCGGCGTTCCGATGGCTACGGAGCCCTTCCTGAGACTCGCCATTCCCATTGCATCGGCTCTGGCCGAACTGCACAATCGCGGCATTGTCCACGGGAACATCAACCCCCGCAATGTTGTTCTCATCGATTCCGAGCCCCGGGGCGTCGCCATCGCCGGTCCCGTTTCGTCGCCGGGTGTTTCGAACGAGTCTCCTTCCGCCGGGTCCAGGCGCGGCGTCGTGGAGGCGTTCGCCTACATGTCGCCCGAGCAGACAGGCCGCATGAACCGGGTGGTCGATCACCGTACGGATCTCTACTCGCTCGGCGTGACTTTCTACGAGATGCTCACCGGCGCGCTCCCTTTCGAGGCCGGCGATCCGCTTGAATGGGCCCACTGTCATGTCGCTCGCCTGCCGCGTTCCCCCGCCGACCTCATCCCTTCCATCCCGGCCGTGCTCTCCGGCGTCCTTTTGAAGCTCCTCGCCAAGATGGCGGAAGAACGCTATCAAACCGCTCTCGGTCTGAAATTCGACCTGGAGAGATGCCTCGACCGTTTGGAAACCGGAAGGGAGATCGAACCGTTCGTGCCGGGCGAAGGGGACATATCCGATCGTTTGCTGATTCCTCAGAGACTCTATGGCCGCGAAAAGGACGTCGCTTCTCTCTTGAGCGCTTTCGAACGGGTGGCCGAGCAGGGGACCTCCGAACTGGCGACGGTCGCGGGGTACTCGGGCGTCGGCAAAACGTCGCTCGTTCGGGAACTGCAGAGGTCCGTCGGACGACGGCACGGCTTTTTCATCGCGGGCAAATTCGACCAGTACAAACGCGACGTTCCCCATGCGATTATCGTCGATGCGTTCCGGGAATTGATTCAGCAGGTTCTGGCGGAAAGCGAGGAACGGATCGCCGATTGGAGAAAGCGGCTTCATCGCGCCCTCGGTATCAACGCGCAACTCATCATCGACGTCATCCCTCAAGTCGAGTTGATCGTCGGCAAACAGCCTCCCGTTCCCGAACTTACGGCCTCAGAGGCCCAGAACCGTTTCAACATGGCGTTTCGCCAGTTCATCGGGGTGTTTGCAAAAAGAGAGCATCCTCTTACGGTTTTTCTCGACGATCTCCAATGGGTCGATTTGGCGAGCCTCAGGCTTCTCGAACACATCATCACCTATCCGGACACGAGATACTTGTTCCTGATCGGCGCCTACCGGGACAACGAAGTCGACTCCTCGCATCCGCTGGCCGTGATGTTGGAGAACGTTCGCAGGTACGGCGGGAACCTTCAAACGATCGTCCTTTCCCCCCTGTCCTTCGACGACGTTCTGAATCTCGCCGCCGATACGTGCCGCTGCGATCGGGTGCGCGTCGAACCGCTGGCCAGGTTGGTGTACAAAAAAACGGCGGGGAACCCCTTCTTTGTCATTCAATTCCTGATGACGCTCTTCGATGAAAAACTCATGGCGTTCGACAGACTGGAGCGTATCTGGAAATGGGATATCTCCCGCATCCGGGCCAAGGGTTATACCGACAACGTCATCGACCTGATGATCGGGAAACTCCAGAAGCTCTCGGTCAAGGCCCGGCGCGAGATGAAACTTGCGGCCTGTATCGGCGACAGATTCAGCCTCAACGATCTGGCTTCGATCGGCAGAATCCCGGAGGAAGAGATCCGGGAAGTCCTCATGGAAGCGTTGCAGGAAGGGCTGCTTCTCCGCCTGACGGACACCGAATACAGATTCCTGCACGACCGGGTGCAGCAGGCTTCTTACTCGCTCATTCCGGAGAGGCGGCGGGGCGTGGTGCACCTGCGCATCGGGCGACTCCTGCTCGAACGAACCTCCCAGGAAACGCGCGAGGAGAACATTTTTCAAATCGTCAACCATTTCAACCTCGGCGTGGCACTGATTTCCGCCCAGGAGGAGAGACTCCGCGTGGCCGGCCTCAATCTCCTCGCGGGGAAGAAAGCCAGGTCCGCAACCGCCTATGCTTCGGCCGTGAGATACCTCTCCATCGGCATCGGACTGCTTCCCGACGACGCCTGGAACGCCCAGTATGAACTCGCCTACGGCCTCCATCTCATCCGTGCGGAGTGCGAGTACCTGGGCGGGAATTTCGCCGATGCGGAGCGGCTGCTGGCTCTTGTCCTGCGCCACGCGCGGAGCAAGAACGACATTGCGGCCGCCACCCGCGTAAAGGTCCTCGTTTCGCTGACCCGGGACCGGAACGACAGGGCCATCGACGCCGCCGTGGAATGCCTTCGGCTGTTCGGCATGGATTTGCGCCCGCACCCGAGTTGGGAGCAGGTGCAGGCGGAATACGAGAGAGTGTGGCGAGCCCTTGGCAATCGTTCCATCGAGGACCTCATCGATCTGCCGAACATGACCGATCCGGACACAAAGGCGGCCATGGAGGTTCTGTCCGCCGCCATCACGCCCGCCGTGTACACCGACAAGAATCTCCTTTGCCTCGTCCTTTGCCACATGGTTCGGCTCAGCCTCGAGTTCGGCATCGTCGAGGCTTCGGCGAGCGGTTTCGTCTGGTTCGCCGTGGTGCTGGGAGGGCCGCCGTTCGGCGACTATCAGAAAGCCTTCCGTTTCGGCAGACTCGCCTACGTTTTGGTGGAAAAACGACGCATGGCAGGCCAGAAGGGAAGAGTGCTCGTCACGTTCGCCTCTCTCGTCAACCCCTGGACGCAACATATCAGGAGCAGCATCGATATCCTCCGGCTCGGATTCGAAGCCGCGGTCCAGGCGGGCGACCTTGCGTTCGCCTGCTACGGTTCCCACCACCTGATCGTCCAGATGATCACCAAGGGCGATCGCCTGGAGGACGTCTACAACGAATCGGAAAAGAGACTCGATTTCGTGCGGAAGGCGAAATTCGGGCTGTCGGAATGCGTGATTGTCAGCCAGCAGCGGCTCATACAGAACATGAGGGGTCTCACCAGACATTTCTCGACTTTCAGCAACGCAGTCTTCGATCAGGATGAATTCGAGGCCCACCTCGAAAGGAATCAGGCCAACCTTGCCAGCGCCGCTTTCAGGTACTACATCCGGAAGCTCCAGGCGCGCTTCATGTCCGGAGACCACGAGGAAGCCCTCGAAGCCATGGCGAAGGCGAAAGATCTCCTCTGGACCTCTCCGTCCTTCATGGAAGTGCCCGAGTACTACTACTATGGCGCTCTGGTCCTGGCCGCCGTCTTCGATAGGGAGCCGACGGAGAGGAAAGTCGATCGCCTCGAAATCCTCATCGAACATCGGGACCAACTCAAGGAATGGGCGGAGAACTGTCCCGCGAACTTCTGGAATAAATACGCTCTGGTCTCTGCGGAGGTCGCCAGGATTTCGGGAGACGCTCTGGAAGCGGAACGCCTCTACGAGGAGGCCGTGCAGTCCGCGCGGGAGAACGAATTCGTCCAAAATGAGGGAATCGCGAACGAACTCGCCGCACGATTCTATCTTCGGCGCGGCCTCGGCACGATCGCACGCGCCTGCATGCGCGAGGCCCGCTCCTGCTATGCGCGGTGGGGGGCCAACGGAAAGGTCAGGCAGATCGATGAGGGCTACCCCTCGCTCCACGAAAGGGATTCCAGTGCCGCCGCCGGGGAAGCCGGCGCGCAAATCGACCGGCTGGACGCCATCGCAGTCGTCAAGGCTTCGCAGTCCATATCCGGAGAAATAGTTCTCTCCAGCCTGCTTGAGACGTTGATGCGGATCGTATTGGAGAACGCCGGCGCACAGAAGGGCTGCCTCATCCTGGCGCACGGCGACCGGCTGTCCATTGAAGCCGCCGCGCGAGTCGAGGGACGGGAAATCAAAGTCCTGCAACCCGGTCCCTCCAGGCTTGACTCGGCTCTCCCGGCGTCCATGCTCAACTATGTCCGGAGAACCGGAGAAAGTTTGATCCTGGACGATGCATCCACCGAGAACAGGTTTTCCTCCGACCCGTATATCGAACTGAACAAACCGATATCCGTACTCTGCCTGCCGCTTTTGAGGCAGGCGAATCTGATCGGCATGCTCTATCTGGAAAACAGCCTCGCGAAGGGCGCTTTTGCCGGACAGAGGATCGCCGTCCTTGAACTGCTCGCCGCGCAGGCGGCGATCTCCCTCGAAAATGCGGCCCTGTACCTGGAGCGCAGCCGCGCGGAGGAGGCGTTGCGGGAATCGGAAGAGAAGTACCGGGCTCTATTCGAGAACAGCGGAACGGCGCTGATATTCATTGAAGAAGACTCGACCGTCACCATCTGCAACAAGGAGTTCGAGAAGCTGAGCGGTTATTCCAAAGCAGAGGTGGAAGGGAAGATGAAATGGACCGAGATCGTGGCGAAGCGGGACGACCTCGAAAGGATGCAGGAATACCATCGCCTGCGCCGGGTGAATCCGCAGGCGGTTCCACAGACGTACGAGTTTCAATTCATCGGCAAGAACGGCAATCTGAAACACACTGTCGTAACCGTGGCCTTGCTGCCGGGGACGAAACAGAGTCTTGCTGCGTTGCTCGACACCACCGAGCACAAGCAGGCGGAGGTAGCGCTCTATGAGAGCGAACGGAAGTTTCGAGCCATCTTCGACCAGACTTTTCAGTTCATCGGATTGCTGTCGACCGACGGCATACTCCTTGAGGTGAACCGGAGCGCTTTGAGCTTCAGCGGGGTGGAAGAATCGGAGGTCATAGGCAAGCCGTTTTGGGAAGCCCCGTGGTGGAGACATTCCAGCGAACAGCAGTACCGGCTGCGCGAGGCCGTCAAGAAGGCTTCAGAAGGAGAATTCGTACGTTTTGAGGCGATTCAAGTGGCGGCGGACGGGAGTCCTCACTACGTCGACTTTTCCCTCAAGCCGGTCGAGGACGAGGCCGGTCGAGTCGTGCTTCTGATTCCGGAAGCACGGGATATCACCGAGCGGAAAAAGGCCGAGGAAGAGTTGAAACAGCACCGGGGGCATCTCGCGGAACTGGTGGCGGAACGTACGGCGGAGCTTGCCGTCGCCAAAGAAAAAGCGGAGGCGGCCAACCAGGCGAAAAGCGTTTTCCTGGCCAGCATGAGTCACGAACTGCGCACGCCTCTGAATGCAATCCTGGGGTTTTCCGAACTCATGACCCGCGAGCCCCATTTGCCCACCACGGCGCGGGAGTATCTCGATACGATCACCCGTAGCGGAGAACACCTGCTGACCCTTATCAACGACGTGCTCGATCTGTCCAAGATCGAAGCGGGCCGGACCACGCTCAACGAACGCAATTTCGATCTCCGGCGCCTGATGGGCGATCTGGCAGCCATGTTCCGGTTGAAGGCTCGAACGGCGGAACTGGAACTGGAGTTCGCATGGGCTCCGGAGGTCCCGCAACACGTCCGCACCGATGACATCAAACTGCGGCAGGTGTTGATGAACCTGATCGGCAACGCGATCAAGTTCACCGAGGCGGGAACCGTGTCGGTACGCGTCGGTACGAGTTCGGAGGTTCCCCAAGGTGCGGAGACCTGCCGTCTGACCTTTACGGTGGCGGATACGGGCGTCGGCATCGCTCCGGAGGAACTGAACGGCCTGTTCGAGGCGTTCACGCAAACCCAGTCGGGCAAACAGGCGAAGGAAGGAACCGGCCTCGGTCTGCCCATAGCCCGGAAATTCGTCCAACTCCTGGGGGGAAACATCCTCGTTGAAAGCGAAGTGGGGCGCGGGTCGGCATTCACGTTTGACATTCCGGTCCGTATCGTCACGGACGACGACGTGGAACCCGACAGGCCCGCCCGCCGCGTCATCGCCATCGAACCCGGACAGCCCCGCTACCGCATCCTGCTTGTCGACGACAGGCCCGATGGCCGCCAACTGCTCGTGAGGATGCTGGCTCCGTTGGGCTTTGAGCTGCGGGAAGCCTGCAACGGTAAGGAAGCCTGCGCGGTGTGGGAAGAGTGGGGGCCGCACTTGATCTGGATGGACATCAGAATGCCCGTCATGGATGGGTACGAGGCGACGAGATGGATCAGGGCCGCCGAGTCGGCGCAAAGGAAGCCCCCTCGGGAGGCCAGCGTCATCATCGGGCTGACCGCCAGCAGCTATGAGGAGGACAGGGCCATCGTCCTCGAGGCCGGCTGCGACGACTTCCTGCGCAAACCGTGCAGGGAAGCCGCCGTCCTCGACATGATGCAGCGGCATCTGGGCGTGCGGTACATATGCGAGAAGGTGGATGCGGACGACTGGTGCCTCGTTTCCGAATTGAAGGTGGAATGCAGCAAGGCAGTGGCTGCCGAGGACATGGATATGCTGCCGCCCGGGTTGCTGGAGGATTTGAGACAGGCCACGATGCGCCTCGATATGGCGATGACCGACGCTCTGATCGAGGAGATTCGCCTTCACAATCCCGGCCTGGCTGTTGGCCTGGGAGCGTTGGCGCAGGATTTTGAATACGACGAGATCTTGAAGTTGATCGAGGCGGCGCAGTGGCGGGAGGATCGTTGAAGGACCGGTCGTGTTCTTGCACCGGCCATTGTCGCCACCACGGGAGAACACAGCGCGGCAAGGCCGCAACCAAAGAAAAGGCAATGCACCGCGGAGAGCGCAGAGAAAACAACAGCGTGCATACGTTTCCTGGCAAGATTCCAAGAACCTGCAGATTAGTAGTCCGGGGGAAGAGGCCATGAGCGTTGAACGGAAAGCGCCACCGAAGCAGGAAGTGATGGTGGTTGATGATACCCCGGCCAGCTTGCACCTTTTGGCCCGCATACTGAGCGCCGAGGGTTACACGGTCCGTCCCGCCAGGAGCGGTCGTGTGGCGGTGGCTTCCGCCCTGAACGATCCACCCGACCTGATCCTGCTGGACGTGACCATGCCGGAGATGGACGGCTTTCAGGCTTGCGCCCGCTTCAAGGCGGATGAACGAACGCGTCTCATTCCCGTCATCTTCGTCAGCGCCAGGGACGAATCGGAAGCGGTTGTGAAGGGCTTTTCCGTCGGCGGGGTGGATTATATCACCAAGCCGTTCAGGTCTTCGGAGGTTCTGGCCAGGGTGAGAACCCACCTGGCTTTGCGGAGCCTGCAAGAGCTACTGGAGGCCCAGAACGTTCGGCTCCAGCAGGAAATCCGGGAGCGCGAGCAAGTCGAAGGGGAACTGCGAAGGCACAAGATCCACCTCGAAGAACTCGTTGCCGAGAGTACCGCGGACCTGAGAACAATCAACGAGGAACTCCGGCTGGAAATCGAGGAGCGCAAACGCCTGGCAACGGCGATCGAGCAGGCTGCCGAAGGCATCGTTGTGGCGGATATCGAAGGGATCATCCGTTATGTGAACCCGGCATTCGAGCGCATGACGGGGTATCACAGGAGCGAAATCATCGGCCGGAGCGTTCATGATTTCAATGGCGATGAGCGGGAAGAGCCGTTCTGTCAGGAGACTCGCGACGCTCTCCGCCAGGGTGTAACGTGGTCCGGACGCGCCAGGAACAGGAGGAGGGACGGCACGCCTTACGAGACGGAGGTCGCCATATCGCCCGTGCGCGACGAATCCGGAGCCATCATCGATTATGTGAGCATCCACCGCGACATCACCCACGAGGTGAGACTCGAAAGCGAACTCCGCCAGGCGCAGAAAATGGAAGCCATTGGTACGCTGGCGGGAGGCATCGCACATGACTTCAACAATATCCTCATGGCCATTTGCGGCTACACGGAGATGGCCATGCAAAGATTTCCCGAGGGGAGCCCGGGACGGCGCAATCTGGACCAGGTGCTGACGGCAAGCCATCGCGCGGCGGATCTGGTCAGCCAGATTCTCGCCTTCAGCCGGCAGGCCGAACACGAACGGAAGCCCGTGAACATAGTCCCCCTCGTGAAGGAAACGCTCAAATTGCTGCGTTCTTCCCTGCCCAGCACCATCGAAATTCGCCAGGAGATCTCGATTGCAGAAAAAGGAGGCATAATCCTGGCCGACCCCACGCAGGTCCACCAGGTCTTGATGAATCTCTGTACGAATTCGGCCCACGCGATGCGCGCCAAAGGGGGCGTCCTGACCGTGAAATTATCGAACATTGTAGTGGATTCGGCCGCCGTATCCCGGCATCCCCGCCTGAAACCGGGAGCGCACGTTTGTCTGACTGTCAGCGATACGGGGCACGGCGTAGCCCCAGCCATTCTGGAACGGATCTTCGATCCTTACTTCACCACCAAAGAGCCGGGAAAAGGCACGGGGTTGGGCCTGGCCGTGGTCCAAGGCATCGTCAAGAGCTATGGCGGGGCCATCTCCGTCTATAGCGAACTCGGGCTGGGAACCAGCTTCGATGTCTTTATTCCGAGGACGGGTGAGGAGATCGCCGCCGACTCGATGGCTGCGGAACCGCTTCCCGGCGGCACGGAACGAATACTCTTCGTGGACGATGAGGGATCGCTGGTTGAACTGGGAAAAGACATGCTCGAGTCCCTCGGCTACGCGGTCACGACCAGAACGAGCGGCGTCGAGGCCCGGGAGACTTTCCGCGCGGCCCCGGAGGCTTTCGACCTGGTCATAACCGACATGACCATGCCGACCGTGACGGGGATGGACCTCGCGGGCGAGATACTGGCGGTTCGACCCCACCTCCCCATCATTCTGTGCACGGGATTCAGCGAAATGATCGACGGCCGGCAGGCCAAGGAAGCGGGCATTCGCGAGTTCGTCATGAAGCCCTATCAACTCGCCATACTCGCCAGGGCGGTTCGCAAAGCCCTGGACGAATGATGTGCGGGATGCCCGCCCCGGTCCTTTTTCATGCGGATCGTACCGCGGGCCATCCCGATAGAGATCCTCGTTACTTCGTCACCGTTCCTTTGGAGAACTTGTCCTTGAATACGCTGCTGCCTTTGAATTTGCTTCCGACATACCAGTAGGTGCCCTTCATGGACGTCTTGTTGACTTTGACTTCCATGGTCGCACCCAGCCAATCTTTGTCAGTCGAATTGTATTCCGTCATGGTCAGGTTGAGGATCAGGTTGCTGCTCACAACCCTGGCGGTTCCGCCGAGGTACGCCGTGCCACCGGTGATACCCGTAACCTGGCCGTGCACTACGAAGTACGTAGATCCGCTCACGGGAGTGAGGTACACTTTCAGAGTGAAGGGGCCTTGTGCATTGGCGCCGTCTTCGTCCGCCGTCTGCTTGACTTGCAAGGTATACGTAGTGGTCGCAGCCTTGGCCGGCGCAACGCCCCCGATAAAAAAAGTGAACACCGCCAGAATGGTCAAGATACCGATCGCATTTCTTTTTCCCAAGCCGAACCTCATGTCAAAATCCTCCCTTAGAGCCACATCCACAGCGAATAGAACCCCAACTCTCGACCTTCCGCCGGGATTTTACAACGCTGACAAGGGCTGTCAACCGCCGATTTGTAAAGATCTCCCGTGGGCTGGGGGCAACGCGCCGCCCATCCCCGGATGATTTCGACTTGCGCCCTTTCACACCCGGAAATGAAAATGTATTTTTTACGGCGGGTGACAATTATAATAGAGGAATGCTTAAAGTAATAACGATTGGAGTGTCCGGTTGGTTGGCCCGGCTGCCGGGCAGGTGCGTTCACGGACCGAACAGTGTCTCGAAAACGAACAGTCGAAATCAGAGCATTTGTCATGTGGAGCCCGTGGGGCGTTGTTCGATTTGCGAACATTCCTTCTCCAAAGTGGCTTATACTTGCTGTTGGGAGGACGTCGCGCGAGGATGTGACCCGCATTCTTGGCGCGATCGCGGGGCGGCTGCACTTCCGGGAGGGGAAAGGCGCTTTGGCGTTCGAGCCTCTCCACTGCGCCCGACCGCAGACCGCACGGCACAATTATTGTATAAATTTCAAGTAGTTGGGCAGTTTTTCTCCGAGTCGTGGCCATCACCCCTGCAGGAGGAGCTTGCCAGTGAGCGTTCTGGTTACCATGCCGAAATTGGGTTTGACCATGAAAAGCGGGAAAGTCTCCAAATGGTCCAAGAAGGAAGGGGATCAGGTGTCGAAGGGCGAAGCGCTCTTCGAGGTGGAGACGGAAAAGATCACCAACAAGGTGGAATCCCCCGCCGACGGGATTCTCTTCCAGATCGTGGTTCCCGCGGGCGCGACGGTTCCCGTGGGCGCCGTCGTTGCGGTCATTGCGGCGGCGGGAGAACAGCCCGAACGGATCGAGGGGATGCAGGCCGGAGAAACACTCCCGGCAGCATCGAAACCAACTACGGTTCCCCCGCCGCACGGAGCGGAAAAACCGAAGGAACGGGGTGAAATACTGGCAACCCCGGCAGCGAAGCGCCTCGCGAAGGAACTGGGCGTGGACCTGGGTCTGGTAAAGGGCAGCGGGCCGGAAGGACGCATCAAGGAAGGAGACGTCGCCAGGCATCATGAGGAGGCTCAGCGAAAACCGAGGGCCACTCCCCTTGCCGAAGAGATCGCAAGACAGGCGGGCGTCGATCTATCCACCGTTGCCGGAACCGGGGAAGGCGGCAAGATTACTCGGGAAGACGTCGAGCGCGCCCTTCGAAGGGACGAACCAATCCTCGTCGAGGAGGCATCCGGGGCGGTGCTGACCCTCCCCATGGCTGGCATGCGGAGGGCCATCGCCGACAACATGCACGCCAGCCTTCAAAACACGGCCCAACTGAGCATGTTCACCGAAGTGGACGTCACGGAATCCCTGCGCTTTCTCTCCAGAGTCCGGGAACGCTACAAAGGGGATGAGACGGTCAGGGTCTCCATGAACGACGTCCTCATTCTGGCGACGTCCCGCGCCTTGAAACGTTTTCCCATCATGAACTCCACCCAGACGGGGGAGGAGATCCTCCTTTATGAAAGCGTCGGTATGGGAATGGCGGTGGCCGTCCCCGACGGCCTCATCGTGCCCGTGCTGCGGGATGCCGATCGAAAAGGCCTCCTCGATATAGCCCGTGAAGCGCGGACGCTCATCGGGAAGGCGCGCGCGGGTTCGCTCACGATGGAGGAAGTGACCGGCGGGACCTTTACGATCACCAACCTCGGCGCATCCAACGTGGACGGTTTCACGCCCATACTGCGGCCCCCTGAGACGGGCATCCTCGGAGTGGGACGAGTGGTGGAAAAGCCGGTCGTCATCAAGGGTGAAATAGCGATCCGTTCCATGATGGGGCTGAGCCTCACCATCGATCATCGAGTGGTGGACGGGGCTCCCGCGAGCGAATTCCTCAAGCTGTTGTCCGGTTTTCTTGAAGAGCCGGCGACGATCCTGGTTTGACCCGCGTGGAAAAGGGCGTGAGGAATCGCGTATCTTGTGAGTCTGCGGGGGCATCATTGGACGATCACATTTAGAAAGGAGAAGGCATTGTGAAGACTTTGACGAAACGGTTGGTACTGGTGGTCCTTCTGTTGGCAATGGCGTATGTCCCGGCCTACGGCGAGCCGGGCAAGGAGACATTGAGTCAGATTTCAACTCTCGACGCCCTCGCGCAAGGCTATTTCGACGGCGTGATCCCCGTATCCAAGGTTTCCAAGTACGGAAATTTCGGCATCGGAACGTTCCAGGGGTTGGATGGCGAGATGCTCGTGCTCGACGGCAAAGTCTATCAGGTCCCGGTGAGCGGCGCCGTCAGAGTCGCCGACCCCAAATGGACGATCCCCTTCATGGCGGTCACCTATTTCAAAGCCGGCCAGGCACGAAAGGTCCCGGCGGGAACCGACATGAAGACGCTCGCACAGGAGACCGAGGCAGCTTTTCCCTCCAAAAATCTCTTCTACGCCATAAGGATCGAGGGCACGTTTGAAAAGGTCAAGACCCGAAGCGTTGCAAAGCAGCCATCCCCGTATCCCACTCTGGCCGAAGCACTGAAAAAACAGGCCGTTTTCGAACTCTCCAACGTGGAAGGGACTGCAATCGGGTTCTGGTGTCCCACGTACGTCAAGGGGATCAACCTTCCCGGCTATCACCTCCACTTCTTGACGAAAAACGGCAAGGCCGGCGGCCACGTGCTCGATTTCACCACAAAGAACACCGTGGTGAAGGTGCAAAAGCTGAATGAATTCTCCATGATCCTCCCCGATACCCCGGCCTTCGGACGGCTGGATTTCACGACCGATCGAAGCGCGGAAGTGAAGAAGGTGGAGTGAGATTTCGACATTGATGGAGACGGAAAACGGAACCGAGGCCTCGGGAGATGAACGCCGTTTCGACGCCGCATTTGCAGGTGCTGGACTGGGGGCTTATGGAATACGGCGAGGCCCTCGGGCTCCAGGAAGCTCTGGCCGCCGAGCGTATTGCGGACGCCTCCGGAGATTGTCTGGTGCTGGTCGAGCATCCGCCCGTGGTGACCATCGGGCGGAGCGGCAGCGGCAGGGACCTCAGGGTTTGCGAAGAGGCGCTGCGGGAGAGGGGAGCTTCGGTTTTCCGGGTGGACCGCGGCGGAATGGCGACGTTCCACGGCCCGGGGCAGCTTGTGGCCTACCCGATCCTTAAACTCGTAGAGAAGGACCTGCACCTGTACCTGGAGAGGCTGCTGGCCGCTGTTGCTGCGGTCCTGGGGGGCTACGGCCTGAAACCCGAGTTCAAGACGGGCGCTCCGGGCGTTTGGGTAAACGGTTTAAAGATGGCCAGCGTCGGAATCGCGAGCCGCAGGTGGGTTGTCTACCACGGCATCGCGTTGAACGTGAGCACGGATCTCGGCTGGTTCGACGCCATTGACCCGTGTGGAAACCCCCATGAAACGATCGGTTCCATGGAGCGTGAACTGGGACGCCCGCTGGACATGGAGGAAGTCAAGGACCGTTTCGTGGAGGCCTTCTGCCGGATTTTCGAGTATCGCGGCCGCCCGGCCTTGCGCCGCGTGGCCGGGGAGCGCCCTCCCTGGCTGGTTCTTCCCGCAGCCTCTCCGGAGGCCGTGCAGAGGATGGAGGCGCTTCTGGGCGGGTTGAAGCTCAGCACCGTGTGCCAGAGCGCTCGATGCCCCAACCTGGGGGAGTGTTTCGAGCGCGGAACGGCAACCTTCATGATACTTGGCGCCGTCTGCACGCGGAGGTGCCGGTTCTGCGCGGTGGGAAAGGGCAGCCCCGAGGGGGTGGACGAAGACGAGCCGGAACGTGTGGCCCGGGCGGTCGAGATGCTCGGGGTGCGCCATGCGGTTGTCACCTCGGTGACGCGGGACGATCTTCCGGACGGAGGGGCGGGACAGTTTGCGAAAACCGTCGAAGCGATCCGGAGGCGTTGCCCGGGCGTGACCGTCGAGGTGCTGATCCCCGATTTCCAGGGGGCTGCAAGCGCCCTCCGCCGGGTCTGCGACGCTCGTCCGGAGGTGCTGGGCCATAACCTGGAGACAGTGGCGAGGCTCTATCCCGCCGTTCGTCCCCGGGCCCGGTACCGATTGTCCCTTCGGATTCTCGAATATGCTTCCAGGCAGGGTCTCGCAGCCAAATCCGGCGTCATGCTGGGGCTGGGCGAAACGGATCGCGAGGTTCTGGAAACGATGACCGATCTCAAGAGAACGGGATGCTTGCGCCTGACGCTGGGCCAGTACCTGCCGCCGTCGAGGAATCACCTGCCCGTTGCGCGGTACGTCTCCGTGGAGGAGTTCGAGCGGTGGGCCGCGGCAGCGCGATCGATGGGGTTCAAGTCGGTGGCGTCCGGGCCGTTGGTCCGCAGTTCGTATCGAGCCGGTGAAATGGTCGATACGACGGCTCGGCGCGTCCGGCCGCGGGAGTCCGTTCAGCAATAACCGCTGCAATTTCTTCCCTTCTCTCATTTGCGACCGCCTGATTTTTTAGCAGTTCCATCCAGGAGAGGAAACATGGCCGGGAAACGCTTTATCGTGGAAATCGGGACGGGCGTCGACCTCCATGGCGAAGACGTCACGAAGGCAGCCTGCCGCGCCGTGAAAAACGCCGTGTCGAGCAGTTGCCTGTGCGGTCTTTTTGAAATCATGGGGATCGAGGATCTTGAGACAATAGACGTCGAGATCGTCGTGGCGGCGCCGAATCCGCAGGACGTGGATCTGGATCGGGTAATGGCTGAGGCGCCCATCGGGAGGAAGACGGCGAGGGCCGTCGAGGGCGGGATGGCCGCCGAAGGACTCTGCGTCCCCCGGTTCGCTCCCGAGTGCAGCCGCATCATCGTGGCGAACGCGGCCGTCACGGTACGGATCGACAGGTAGTACGCTTGCCCAGGGGGAGGATTCGATCGGGCCCGCATGGCATCTCGGGGGCCTCGGGAGAACCTCAGTGAGTTCGCCTTAACAACATCAAACGTGGAGGACTGTAAGATGGAAATCAGCAATGAGAAGATGATCGACATGTATACGGTCATGACCCGGATTCGCATGTTCGAGACCCGGGTCAGCGAGCTTTTTGCCGCCGGGAAGGTCCCGGGGTTCGTCCATCTCTACGTGGGTGAAGAAGGGGTGGCGACGGGCGTGTGCGCCAATCTCCGCGCATCGGATTACATCACCAGCACACACCGGGGCCATGGGCATCTCATCGCCAAGGGAGGCGATGTGAAACTCATGATGGCCGAGCTTTTCGGGAAAAAGACGGGGTATTGCAAGGGCAAAGGCGGCTCCATGCACATTGCGGACGTCGGCCTGGGGATTCTCGGCGCCAACGGCATCGTCGGCGCGGGGCCCCCTCTCGCAACGGGCGCCGCACTGGCCTGCCAGTATCAGGCGAGGGCCGACGTGGCGGTGTGTTTCTTCGGAGACGGGGCGTCCAACCAGGGGACAACCCATGAGGCCATGAATCTCGCAACGTGCTGGAAGCTGCCGGTTGTCTTCATCAACGAAAACAACCTGTACGGAATCTCTTCGTGCACCGTGAACTCCATGTGCGTTCCGAACATCGCGGACCGGGCCGCCGCGTACGACATGCCGGGCGTCACGGTGGACGGGAACGACGTCATGGCCGTCTACGAAGCCGCCCGCGAGGCGATAGAGCGAGCCAGAAGGGGCCAGGGGCCGACGTTGATCGAGTGTAAGACGTACCGTCACCGAGGGCATTTCGAGGGCGATCCCTGCGTGTACAGACAACCGAAAGAACTGGAAGAATGGAAGGAGAAAGACCCGATTCCCCGCTTCGAGAAGAAGCTCGTCCAACTGGGCGTGTTGACCCCCGAAAAAATCGAGGAAATCAAGAGTGCAATGAAGACCTCGATCGTGGAGGCCGAACGTTTTGCGGAAGAGAGCCCGTATCCGAATGCAGAAGACCTGCTGCACGACGTGTATACCGAGTAGACGGGCGGAGCGGAGCCTTCGCTTCTCAAGACAGTCCACTTCATGCAAGGGAGTATACGATATGCCTAAAATCACATTTGCCCAGGCTTTGAACGACGCCCACAGGTTCGAGATGGAGAGGGACCCCAACATCTACATTGCGGGGGAGGACGTGGGCACATACGGCGGGATATTCGGCGTGACGGCGGGACTCCTCGACCGGTTCGGCCCCAAGAGGGTGCGCGACACGCCCATCACCGAGAGCGCCATCATCGGAACGGCGGTCGGCGCTGCGGCGTGCGGGCTGCGGCCCGTGGTCGAACTGATGTTCGTGGACTTCATCGGGGTATCCATGGACCAGCTTTTCAACCAGGCGGCCAAGATGAAATACATGTTCGGGGGAAAGGCCAGGATTCCCATGGTCCTGAGAGCCGCCTGCGGGGCGGGAATCGGCGCCGCGGCACAACATTCTCAGTGCCTCGAATCCTGGTTCATGCACGTCCCCGGCCTCAAGGTGGTGATGCCCAGCACACCCTACGACGCCAAGGGGCTGCTCATCTCCTCCATCCGGGACGACAACCCGGTGGTGTTCCTCGAACACAAGATGCTCTACGCGCTGGAGGGGGAAGTTCCGGAAGGGGAATACACCGTTCCCCTCGGCAAAGCGGACGTGAAACGCGAGGGAAAAGACCTGACAATCGTGGCTACGGCACAGATGGTGCATGTTGCATTGATGGCGGCTGAACAACTGGCCGCCGGCGGCGTGAGCGTCGAGGTCGTGGACCCGCGCACCCTCGCGCCTCTGGATGAAGACACAATTCTCAGTTCCGTGAGGAAGACCCATCGGCTGGTCATTGTGACCGAAGATGTGAAATTTGCAGGCTCCGGTGCGGAGATCGCCGCAATGGTCGCGGAAAAGGCCTTCGACCGGCTCGACGGCCCCATCCTGCGGGTGGCTCCTCCCAGTGTGCCAGTTCCCTTCTCCCCGGCCCTGGAAAAGGAATACATCCCCAGCGTGGAGAAGGTCGTGAAGGCGGTCAAGACGGTAATGGAATCGTAGGAGGTTGACTTGTCGCTCGTTGGGATCATCGCCAATCCGGCTTCCGGGAAAGACATCCGCAGGCTGGTAGCTTACGGCAGTTCCTTCGACAACCAGGAGAAGGTGCGCATCGTCCGCCGGGTGCTCCTGGGCCTGCAGGCCGTGGGAGTGGAACGGGTCTGCTACATGCCCGACTACTACGGCATCGTGCCCCGGGCCGAGGACACCCTGGATCTGGATATCCCGGTGGCCCCGCTCGACTTCAACACAAAGGCGGACCAGAGAGATTCCACCGAAGCGGCGCGGATCATGGAAGAAAACGGCGCGGCCTGCATCGTCACCCTGGGAGGGGACGGCACCAATCGCGTGGTGGCCAAAGGAACGCTGGCGGTTCCTCTGATGCCGATTTCCACCGGGACGAACAACGTCTTCCCGTTCATGGTGGAGGCGACCGTTGCGGGCATGGCGGCGGGCCTCGTTGCAACCGGGGCCGTGCCTCGCGAGGAGAGCACCTTCCGCTCCACGCGGCTCGATGTCAAACTGGATGGGCGGGTCGTGGACCTGGCGCTGGTGGACGTGGCCGTCTGCAAGGATCTTTTCGTGGGGTCCAAGGCGGTCTGGGATCTAAGCAAGGTGAGCCGGATCTTCCTGAACCGGGCCGACCCCGGTTCCATCGGACTCTCCTCCATCGGGGGACTGCTGCACCCCGTCACGGCGGAAGAACCGCGTTGCCTTTGCCTGGATCTCGGAGGCGAAGGGAGATGGGTGAAGGCGCCGGTGGCTCCGGGAACGATCGAGAGGGTCTTCATCGCGAACGAGCGAATCATGAACGTGGGCGACGAAGTGGAGATCCATGGCGAACCTTCCGTCCTGGCCCTCGACGGGGAACGGGAAGTGGAGGTAACGCGCGGAGGCATTGCCACAATTCGGCTCGAAAAGGACGGCCCCCTCGTGGTGGACGTTCAGCGGACGATGTGCAGCGCAATGAGAAGAAAAATCCTGGCGCCCGGGCCCGGCGGCCTCTGAGCGGCGTTGTCTGATGCACGGCGGGCGCTTCGAAATCGGCGTCCCGCCGGACGGAAAGGAACGGGACATATGGAAATCCAGGGTTACAACATGCCCGATGACCTCTACTACGATGAGTATCACTTCTGGGTGAGGGTCGAGGGAGAGATGCTGGTCATGGGAATGAACGACTTCGCTCAGCAGCTTGCGGGGCAGATCGTCTACGTGCAGCTCCCCTTCGAGGGAAAGGCCGTCCAGGCCGGAAAGAAGTTCGCCAAGGTGGAATCCGGAAAGTGGCTCGGAACCGTCTACGGACCGGTGGACGGAGAGATCGCGGTCTGCAATCAGGAACTCGAGGCGGACCCGACCCTCATCAACAAGGACTGCTACGGCGAGGGGTGGATGTTCAAGATCCGTCCCAAGGACGTCGGACAGATCGGCAGGCTGATCCACGGGCGGGAAGCCGTCGAGGCGTGGCTTGTTGCCGACATAAAGAAGCACAAGCAGGAATAGCGCGAGGGATTCGGGAGCAATGTAATGGAAACCTGGCGGCTTCTGGATACTCCGCCCATGACGGCGGCTGAAAACATGGCGCTGGATGACGTGCTCCTCGAAGTGAAGGCGAGCGGTCAGACTCCGAACACGATTCGTTACTTGCAGTTCTACCCGAAGGCGGTGCTCGTCGGCTACCATCAGTCCGTCGCGGAGGAGATCCGGGCGGAGTACTGTCACGCTCAAGGAATTCACATCAATCGCCGCATCACGGGCGGCGGAGCGCTTCTTTTCGACGAGAGCCAGCTTGGCTGGGAAGTGATCTGCGAGAAATCCTTTTTCAATACGTCCGTTCCTACCGGAAAGCTCTTCAAGGCGCTCTGCGACCCGGTCGTCGTCGCCCTGGATCTGTTGGGCGTGAAGGCCGCCTTCCGGCCCCGGAACGATATCGAAATCGACGGCCGGAAGATATCGGGCACCGGCGGGACGGAAAGCTACGGCGCCTTTCTTTTCCAGGGCACCATGCTCGTCGATTTCGACATCGATACGATGCTGCGGAGCCTGCGGATACCCATCGAGAAACTGAAGGCGAAGGAAATCGATTCGATCAAGGAGAGGCTCACCTGTCTCAACTGGGAACTGGGGTACACCCCGCCGCTCGATGAGATCAAACGGGCGATCCAGACCGGGTTCGAGCGGCGCCTGGGGATAAAGCTCGTGGAAGGAGGCCTCACGGCAGCCGAAACGCAGCTTCTCGCCGAAAAGCTATCCTATTACGAGTCTTCGGAATGGATCGACCACGTGAAACCCCGGTACGAAAAAAAGGAGGTCGTTCAGGCGGCTTACAAGACCGAGGACGGCCTCGTCCGGTTCACGCTCGTCGTCAACCTCCCCCGGAAAACGCTCAAAGACGTTTTCATTACCGGCGACTTTCTCTCCTTCCCCACGCGGGCGCTCTTCGACCTGGAGGCGAGCCTGAGAGGGGTTCCTTTGGACCGCGATCGCATATGCCGCGTCATAAGCGACTTTTTCGAAGACGGCCGGATCTCCGTCCCCGGCATGTCCGCCGGCGATTTCTGCAAAGCCGTCGTGCAGGCTCTCGAGAAGATCGCCATCGCGGATTACGGCATACCTCTCGAATACTGCAACCAGATTTCGGTGACCAACGGCACGTTCGGGGAGATCATCGGCAAGAAGCCGTCAGTGCTCTTGCTGCCGTACTGCTCGAAGCTCCCCGATTGCGACCTCAGGTACGGGAAGACGTGCCGCGTCTGCGGCGAGTGCTCCGTCGGAACCGCGTGGAGCATGGGCCGTGAAAAGCTCATGCGGAACGTTTGCATCACCGATTTCGAGGACCTCATGGACGAACTGAAAAAATTGAAGGCTTCCGGAGAGGAAGCTTTTATCGGATGCTGTTGCCAACCTTTCTTCATCAAGCACATGGACGATTTCGCACGGGCCGGGACCCCCGGAATCCTCCTCGATATAGACAACACCACCTGCTACGAACTGGATCAGGCGAAGCAGGCTTACGCCGGGAGTTTCACGAGCCAGACGGAGGTGAACCTGGATCTCTTGCGCGCCGTTCTGAACGCGGGTCCGGTTTGAGCCATGGAGACGCTGAGAGTCGATATACTCATCGCCGGCGCCGGTCCCGCGGGAACGTCGGCCGCCAGGAGCGCCGCGGCAAGCGGTGCGCGCGTCGCCGTCATCGAACGCCGGGCGGTGGTCGGCGTCCCGGTCCAGTGCGCCGAGTACATTCCCGCTCCCCTTCTCGCCGAAGCCGGCGTGGGCCGCCGCTTTGTGGTCCAACCCATTCGAGGGATGAGAACCTTTCTGAACGGGCGATGCATCCAGGAGATCTTCTCGCCCGGTTACACGATCGCACGGGACGTTTTCGATGGGGCGCTGGCGGATGCGGCCAAAGACGCCGGAGCTTCCATATTTCTTTCAACCTCCGTCCTGGCAAAAGAAGGCTGCGAGGCGATCGTAAAGCGGAAAGGCGGGCGTCTCTCGAGGATCGAAGCCAAAGTGATCGTCGGGGCGGACGGCCCCCATTCGCGAGTGGCGCGATGGATCGGCTCTCCGAACCGGGCGCTCATCCCGGCCGTCCAGGTGAGGATTCCCCTGGCCCGCCCCATGGATTTCACCGAAATCTTCTTCGACGCCGAGTTCTACGGGGGCTACGGGTGGCTGTTTCCAAAGGGCGACGTGGCCAACGTGGGCCTGGGCATGAAACATAGGAGAGGCGTCGATGCGGGATTGAGAAAAGCGCTCGGACGGCTTGTCTCTCTTCTTGCCGGGCAGGGGAAAATCAAAGGGGAGCCTTCCGGCTTCACGGCGGGCTGGATTCCCGCGGAAAATCCGAAGACGATCGTTCGAGGAAATGTGCTCCTGGCGGGGGATGCCGCCGGGCACACCCATCCCATGACCGGAGCGGGGGTTCCCCAGGCGGTGGTTGGCGGCCGCATGGCTGGGGAATGGGCCGCGCGCGCCGTGGAATCGGAAGACGTGAGCCTCCTTTCCGGCTATGAAGCCGAATGGCTGGACCTCTATGGAGCGACGCTCGATCGCGGTTTCCAACGCCGCTGCCTGCTCGAACGGGAATGGGCGGGGCTCGAAGGCGTCATCGAGCGTTGCTGGGTCACTTTCAGGGAATACTACGGCGCTCCCCGGCGGATGGCCGGAGCGGAGGAAGGCGTTGCAATGGGACGCTCTTGACAGGGCGATGCGCAGGGAACGCCGGGAGAGAAGGTGTTCGGCGGATTTTTGGGAAGGAATGAGAAGCATGGCGATGAACGCTCCTGATGTGGAACCCATGGAGAGTCCCCGGTACATGAGGATGAGCCTGGCCGCGGCGATGACCCTCGGCTTTCAACCCGGTCTGTTCTACCGGGACGCGAGGCTCCATTGTGTCAATCTGTTGTTCACGTACGGCGCGGGCTGCGCCGCCAGGTGCTCCTACTGCGGGCTCTCGGGCGCACGGCCCGGCGACCGGTCGGGGAAGAGCTTCATCAGGGTCTCGTGGCCGTCGTACCTCCTCGACGATATCGTGGAAGCCATATCGAAAAGGCGGGAAAGGGTCAAAAGAATCTGCATTTCAATGTTGACGAACAAACGCTCGACGGGGGACACGAAAGAAGTTTGCGCGCGTCTGAGGTCGAGTTTCGATATCCCCGTCTCGCTCCTGATTTCCCCGACCATTCTGAAATCCGGCGATCTCCGCGACTTCAAGGACGTCGGAGCCGATAAGATCGGAGTGGCCATCGACCTGGCGACGCCGGAGCTGTTCGATCGCTTCCGTGGAACGGGCGTGGGCGGCCCCCACAGGTGGGAGACCTACTGGCGTTGCCTCTCGGACGCCGTCGCAATCTTCGGAGAGGGGAACGCGGGGTCTCATTTCATGGTGGGGATGGGAGAAACGGAAAAGGAGATGTGCGAGGCGATCCAGAAGGTCAAAGACGTGGGCGGGAGAACGCATCTGTTCTCGTTCTTCCCTGAAGCGGGATCGGCCATGGCAAACGATCCTCAGCCGCCCGTCGGCCAGTATCGCCGCGTGCAACTGGCCCGGTTTCTGATAGATCGGGGCGTCAGTTCGGCCGGCCGGTTCGTCTACGGCCTCGGCGGGCGCATCGAAGACTATGGGATCTCGGCGGAAGCGCTCGATGAGGCGGTGGATTCCGGCGAACCGTTTCGCACGAGCGGTTGCGAGGGCTACGACGGGGAGGTCGCCTGCAATCGCCCCTACGCCAATTCACGGCCGGGGCCCGGCATTCGCAATTACCCGTTCCGTCCCGATGAGGCGGACGTGCGACGCATCCGAATCCAGATGAAACGCCCGTCGCGCGTGGATTCGAATGCATAGGGAGGGCGAGGGCCTGTTTGGCGCCCTCTTGGCGCTACAAGGTAGGATGGGCAACGGTTTTATCTTGCCCACCGGAACGACGGGACAGATTTTCCCGGTGGGCAACGCTCCCGCTTTTGCCCACAAAAAGCCTGAATCGACAATATCGGGGTTTGTCCTGCACTCTCTCAATGGAATGGCAATTTGCAGACGCGAGCGATATGATATCGATATAAATATACGGACATAGCAGGACGGATGTTCGAATCCTCCCGGGAAGGAGGCTGATGTGTACAGACTGGTGCGCGTGGAGGATCGGTTCCATGTGGTCGAGGGGAGTGCATCCAGAGACGTACTTGCAGCCGATGACGTCAATGCACTCGCACTCCAGGGAAGGGTTTCCCAACTCTGGAACCCGTGTCTCCCACCTGAGAAGGAGACGTGGAGCGATTTTCTCAAAACCGGCAAGGTCGAACCCGCCCGGGTTCGCAGCGCCATCCTCGAATCCTGGCAAAGGTCGAAGGACAGCAACGTCGAATGCGACGGTTCAAAGTGCAGAAACCTCCTGTCCGGGCAAGATCTCGAGCAGAGAAGGGGATTACTCTGTGAGGTCTCGGAACCCATCATGGAGACCCTGTATCATTGCGTGCGCGATTCGGGATCTTTGATCGTTCTGGTGGACAGGGACGGATATATTCTTGCGAGTCTTGGCGATCTGACGGCCCTGCGACAGGCTGAGAAGCTGAACTTCGGTCCCGGCGCTAACTGGACCGAGGGCAGCGTCGGCACCAACGCCATCGGGATGGCCCTCACGCTGGGATTCCCGATGCAGGTCACCGGGGCCGAACATTATTCCGAAACCCACCATGTATGGACCTGCGCGGCGACTCCCATCCGCGACCCGGAAGGAAACATCATCGGCACCCTGGACATATCCGGTCCCAGGGAGAAAGCGCATTTCCACAGTCTCGGGATGACGGTGGCCGCCGTTCGCGCCATCGAAGAGCGCTTCCGCCTGGAACAGTCCCACGAGTACTACCTCAACGTGAGCAACCATCTCTCCACGATCCTCAATTCCGTTTCGGAAGGACTCATCACGGTGGACAACAATGGATTGATCTCGGGCATCAACATTGCCGCCGCCAAACTGATGAACCAGCATCCGAGAGATCTCGTCGGAAGAACGATGGATGAGGTCATGAAGCTGGACGGTAGACTCCGTGGTTTCATGCAGGGTTCGAGGGAATACTCGGAAGAGGAACTGGTGCTGAAGTCGGAGCGCGGGCCGGTGCGCTGCATAGGATCGGCGAACCCCATTTGCGGCGAGAACCAGGCGAGGCTCGGGGCGGTCTTTACCTTCTCCAGGATGAAGGAGTCTTTTCTTCCCAAAGGTGGAGCGGACCTCGGGGATACGAGATTCATGTTCAAGGACATTATCGGCGAAAGCGCCGCGATGCGGGAAACCCTGGACAAAGCGAAAAGGTTTGCGAAGGGGCCTTCGACGATCCTCATCCTGGGCGAGAGCGGCACGGGCAAGGAACTCTTTGCGCAGGCCGTCCACAATGCCAGCGACCGCAGAAACGGTCCCTTCATTTCGGTGAACTGCGGCGCCATATGCGGGGAGCTGATACAGAGCGAACTCTTCGGCTACGTGGAAGGCGCCTTTACCGGGGCCAAAAAGGGCGGACATCCCGGAAAGCTCGAACTGGCGAACGGAGGTTCCATCTTCCTGGACGAGATCGCGGAGATGCCCATCCACATGCAGGTGAATCTTCTCAGGGTGCTCGAGGAGAGATCCATCGTGCGCGTCGGCGACAGCAAAGTCGTTCCCGTAGACGTGAGGATCATAACGGCGACGAACAAAAGCCTCTACGAAGAAGTCACCCGTGGAAGATTCAGGGAAGACCTCTTCTACCGGCTGAACGTGATAGCCCTTTTCATTCCTCCGCTGAGAGAGCGGACGGGCGACGTGGCGCTCCTGATCCAACACTTCGTCGAGCGGATATCTCTCAAGGTCGGGAAAAACGTGAGGCGCATAGAGCCCGCCTTTTTGGCGGCTCTCGAAGCTCACCACTGGCCGGGCAACGTCCGGGAGCTTTCCAATGCGCTGGAATACGCCATCAACATGCTCCAGGGCGAAGAGTTGCTCTTCTCCCACCTGCCGGTCTACTTGAAGAAGGAACAAAAAGGAAAGCCGACCCTCGATGACGCCGACGTCGTGCCCCTCCAGCTCGTGGAGAAAAGGGCGATTCAGAACGCACTGGTCTACTTCGACGGCAACATAAGCAAGGCCGCCGGTGCGCTCGGCATCGGGCGCAACACACTTTACGAAAAGATGAAAAAATACGGGATTCGAGCGTGACTCTTCCTGACGCAGTGCCCTGCATACCATCCAAGAGAGCGGACGACACCGAGACGTACGCTCGCCAGGCGCAAGAGACCTCAGATGCTTCCTTGAAAGACGGTAGCATGAACTTGTCCGAGCTGGTCGGCATCGGGGAACTGGAGCTGTTGTGTCAGAGCTTTACCACCATCACGGGCGCCGTGACGGCTATCGTCGACGTGGAAGGGAACCTTCTCGCGGCTACCGGATGGCAGGATATCTGCACTCGCTTCCACCGGGCCCACCCCGCCACGGCGTCGCGCTGTAAAGAGAGCGACACGACGCTTGCCAGTCAGTTGAAGGGCGGAGACCCCTACCGCATCTATGAGTGCAAGAACGGGTTGGTCGACGTCGCCGTGCCCATCATCGTCGAGGGGATGCACGTCGCGAATTTTTTTACGGGGCAGTTCTTCTTTTCGCCGCCGGACAGGAATCATTTCGTCCGCCAGGCGGAGGAATTCGGGTTCGACAAGGAGGCCTATCTCAAGGCTTTGGACAGGGTTCCCGTATTCTCCGAGGGTCACGTCAGGAGAATGATGGGGTTTCTCTCCCGCCTGGCCCGCCTCATCAGCGAGATGGCATTCTATACGAAGCGTCTGGAAGGGGCCAACGCCAGGTTGCGCGAGCACCAGGAACACCTCGAAGAACTGGTGAGGGAGCGGACCGCTACGGCCGTTCGCGCCGTTGAAGAGCGGCTGCGCCTGGAGCAATCGCAAGAGTATTACCTGAACGCGAGCAAGTACCTCGCGACCGTCTTCAACTCGGTTTCCGAAGGGCTCGTCACGGTGGACAACGGCGGACTGATCTCGGGGGTCAACGTGGCTGCCGCCAGGCTCATGAACCAGCACCCGAGGGACCTCGTCGGCAGGCCGATGGACGAGGTCATCCGGATGGATAGCAAGGTCCGCGGCTTCCTGCAGGACGCGCGGGAATACTCGGAAGAAGAGCTGGTGCTGAAATCGCAGAGCGGGCCGGTGCGCTGTATCGGGTCCGCCAACCCCATCCACGGCGAGAACCGCACACGGCTTGGCGCGGTCTTCACCCTTACCGCGATGAAGGGGACGCATCTACCCGGAGAGGCGGCGGATCGCGGGGATACTCGATTCATGTTCAAGGACATCATCGGCGAAAGCGTGGTGATGCGGGAAACCCTCGACAGGGCGAAAAGGTTTGCCAAGGGGCCTTCGACGATCCTCATCCTGGGCGAGAGCGGTACGGGCAAAGAACTCTTTGCGCAGGCCGTCCACAACGCCAGCGACCGGAGAGACGGTCCTTTCGTATCGGTCAATTGCGGCGCCATACCGGGGGAACTGATACAGAGCGAACTCTTCGGCTATGCGGAAGGGGCTTTCACCGGAGCCAAGAAGGGAGGACGCACCGGGAAACTCGAGATGGCCAACGGAGGTTCCATCTTCCTCGACGAGATCGGCGAGATGCCCTCTCACATGCAGGTGAATCTTCTCAGGGTGCTGGAGGAACGGGCCATCGTGCGGGTCGGCGGCAACAGGGTCTTTCCCGTGGACGTGAGAATCCTTGCGGCGACAAATAGAAGCCTCTATGAAGAAGTGACCAGGGGGAAATTCAGGGAAGACCTGTTCTATCGACTGAATGTGATCTCCCTTTTCATTCCTCCCCTGCGGGAGCGGACGGGCGATGTGACTCTGCTCATTCAGCATTTCATAGACCGGATCTCTCTCAAGGTGGGCAAGAACGTGAGGAACGTGGAGCCTGCGGCGCTCTCCGTCCTCGAAGCTCACCCCTGGCCCGGGAACGTGCGTGAACTCGCCAACGCGCTGGAATATGCGATCAACATGCTTCAGGGGGAAGACCTGCTCCTCTCCCACCTCCCCGCTTACTTGAAGAAGGAACAAAACGCCAGGCCCACCCCCGACGATACGGTCATCATGCCTCTGCACGTGATGGAGAAGAAGACCATCCGGAACGCGCTGGTGCACTTCGACGGCAATATAACCAAAGCCGCCAACGCTCTCGGCATCGGACGCAACACCCTGTACGACAAGATGAAAAAGTACGGCATCCGCCCCTGATTTTCTCCTGCTGCACTCCCCTCACGGGCTATTATGCCGATGCGGGACGAGCGCCCCCTCCCCCCTCGCATCGGAGGAGCGGGAACTCCATCGCAACGGCCAGCACGGGGGCCCGCCAGAAGCACCAACGCCCCCAACGTACAAATCACGTGTTGGAGAATCGCAGAGGCGGCACGGCCGCAACCAAAGAAAAAACATGCACCGCAAAGAACACAGAGATTACAGAGAAAACAGCAAGTTGCATGCATTTCCCGGCAAGATTCCAGGAACCCGCCGGTTGGCAGCGTAGAGCCGGCGCGGCGCCAGAATGCGCCTGAACTTTCTCGGTCCCGATTGTTGGAGGTCCTTATGGCTACAAAACCGTCTTACGAGGAATTGCAGCAAACGTTGGCCAATCTGCAAAGCGAAATTCTAGAAAGAAGACGGGCAGAGGCGGGTCTGGAAAATGAAGTGAGGAAGTTCCGGGGATTGTATGACCTTGCGGTAGCCATGACGAGCGACCGGAGCCTCGATGAATATCTCCAGATCATTGTCAATGAATGCAGGCAATTATTACGTTCTGAAATATCCTACATCGCGCTGCATGACGAGGTCCGGGATGACTTTTACAAGTATGCTTCTTCCGGGATCCGGACGGAAGCCTTCAGAAACTTGCGGCTCCCCTCCGGCAGGGGTCTGGGGGGATTGGTCGCTACCATGCGACAGGGTTTCATCGTTGAGGACTATTTTTCCGAGAAAAGCTTCGACCGTCGAGACGACCAGATCATCGCGGATGAGGGAATCACCTCGGGAATGGCGGTTCCAATTCAGATGGGAACGAGAAATCTGGGTGTTCTTTACGTCTTCAACCGGACGAAGACCGCTTTTTCGCAATCCGGCCTGGATACCCTCTCCCTCATAGCCAATCTTGCAGCCGCCGAGATCAACCGCAAACAAGCCGAAGACTTGCTGCGGCAAAGCGAAGAACGATTCCGTTTTATGGTGAAGACCACGGGGGATGTAATCTATCACCTGCACTACGACACGATGACTTACGATTATTTGAGTCCAGGGATCGGGAACCTCACGGGATACACTCCGGAAGAGATCAAGACTCTTGGGTTTTCCAGCCTGGTCGCCCGGATTGACATGCCGGGGAAAGAGGACGTCTCTCCCGCGGTGATTCTCAAAGATCGTCTTGCGGGGAAGACCGGCGAGTACCGGGCGGATTATTTGATAACCGCGAAGGACGGAACCCCCAAATGGTTGAGAGACCATTCTTTTCCCTGGTTCGATGGTTCAGGCAAACTCAGGGGGTCGGTCGGGATTCTCAGCGACGTGACCGATTACAAGCGGGCTGAAGCCCTCGTGCGGCAGCGTACGGCCGATCTCTTGGAATCTGAGGAAAAATACCGAACGCTTGTCGAGAATGTGCCGCTTGTGGTCTATCGCATAGGACCAACCGGGGAGGTCTCGTTCATCAATCAATTTGTCGAAGAACTGATGGGCTATGGCCCCGTCGAGATACTTCGCGATTCCGGCTTATGGAGCAATGCAATTTATGATGAAGACCGGGAAAAGGTGCGAGAGCTGCGGCGAAAGGCCCAATCGGAAGGGCAGGAACTGGTGGTCGAGTATCGCATCATGCATAAGAATAATTATCTGGTCCACGTACTGGATCATGCCATTCCCTTCCGGTCTCCCGATGGTTGCGTGAGCAGCGTGGACGGCATTATCATGGATGTTACCGGCAGAGTGAGACTGCAAGAGAAACTCATCCGGAGCGAAGGCATCAAAACGATCGGCGAGGTTTCGGCGCGTTTGGCGCATGAGATCCGCAATCCACTGGTTTCCGCCGGCGGATTTGCGCGACGATTGCTCGCATCCATAGGCATGGATGACCCGAACAGAAAGAAAGTGGAGATTATCGTTAAGGAAGTAGGCCGGCTCGAGGGTATATTGCGTATGATTCTAAACTACATTCAGCCCGTCGATCTGGAGATGTCTCCGGCCGATCCAAACCATCTCGTGGAAGTGGCCTTGCGAGGAATCGAAAGGGATATCAAGAGAAAAAAGGTGTCAATTCGGACTCAACTGCCTCCTGGGTTACCAGCCATATCGGTAGATGAGTTGCAGATGAAGCAGGTTCTTAAGAGCCTCCTGAAGAAAGCTTTGTGCCAGATGGCATCCGGCTCGGAACTCTCTATCTCTACTTCCCTGCAAAATGACATGTACCAGCTTGTCATGAGGTATCCCGTCCCGCATTTGTCGAAAGATGACATAGAGCATTTTTTCTATCCGTTTGCCACCTTTGATATGGATTACCCGGCGGATCTGCCCATGTCGAAAATCATCGTTCACAATCATGGGGGATCGATTGAAGTCGAACTTGAAAAACCGGGCGGGCTTTTGATCCGGATGTTGCTGCCCGCCCCGGCTCAGCACGCCCCATGATCTCAACCATGATGCGCCGCTCGTGAATTGTTCGAGCCGATAGGGATCGAACGGCACAGCGCCGCGTTTTTGCGGATTATTCCATTCATCTTGAGGTGCAGCGCATGACAGAATCTTTAGCCATTGTCGGTGATTTCGATGCGAGTTCCCGGTCTCACGCCGCAACCAACGGCGCCATCGAACATTGCTCGGCGGCCCTTGGTCTGCGTGTCGAGCATCAGTGGGTCGGCACGGAGGAGTTGTCACGGCCGGAGGGAACAAAGCGCCTGGCGGGCTTCCGCGGCGTCTGGATCGCTCCCGGCAGCCCATACCGGAGCATGGAGGGAGCTCTTTCTGCGATTCGCGTGGCGCGAGAGCACGGGATACCGTTGCTGGGCACGTGTGGAGGCTTCCAGCATATCGTCCTGGAGTATGCAAGGAACGTTCTGGGCTTTGCTGACGCTCAGCACGAGGAGACCGCCCCTCAAGCTTCGACGCTGTTCATCTCCCGGCTGGCTTGCTCGCTGGCCGGGCGCAGCATGACCATCGCGCTTCGGCCCGATTCGCTTGCCGCCCGTCTCTACGGGCGGACGATTGCCCGGGAAGAGTACCTTTGCAGCTTCGGCGTCAACCCGGGCTATGTGGATATTTTACGTTTGGGCGGCTTACGGATTGTCGGATCGGATGAGGAAGGTGCGGTGCGGGTAGTCGAACTGGCCGATCACCCCTTCTTTGTGGGTACCCTGTTTGTTCCGCAGATGACTTCGACGCAGGCGGTCCCGCACCCGCTCATATCAGGATTCATAAGAGCCTGTTTCCCTTTCCCGTAGGCTGGGCAAGAGCGGAAGCGTTGCCCAAAGTGAACGGCATGGGCCGGCTCGATCTATCCCAAGCGGCTGCAGGAGTCTCTGTTCTTGGGACAGGATTGCGGTTAGGATGTGCTTCACGGCTCATCAACTTTATCGAGACGATTACGTGCAGAAGGATACTGCCTGGATCTGGCAGATTCAGCCCAAGCCGCTTCCAGACGTGGCCTCGAGGAGCTGCGAAGCCTCCGGAGCCCGAGGTGTCGTGCCATCAAAATGACCGGCTCTTCCCCAGCTTTCGACGGGATGGAGCGGGCAAGCGCCAGCAACTCAGGCATAGCAACCTGATCCACACTACGGGGTTCACCTTCGGTCCCTGGGCGACAGGACGCACAATTGTCGGCTTCGCTACTGGTTTTCCAGTAGAATTCACCCACGTCCTCATCCGTAGTATGGAAATGGGATTTAGCCATCTTCCACACAGCCTCACGAATACGCCTGCCTGCCTTATAAAAGCCCATCTTACGTGCGACACGTTGAGCCAACACGTCCTGGTGGATAGGCGATTCTTTGTGGACAATCTCTAAGATGACTTCCAACATTCTCTGCTCTGCCATTGCATCTGGTGTCTCTGATGTAGCAGTCTGTTCATCTTCTGCCTGATTTGGATGTTCTTCATTCACATCAGCCATACGCTCAGGTTCTGGTTCCGCTGGAATAGACGCCACTTCCTCTATAATCACTCTCCGTTGCTGTAGGTTTTCCTCCTCTTTAGCTCGATTTTCACGCTCTACTTCAAGTATCTCCGCCAGTTGCTCATGAAGCCTGGTTGCAGCTCGTTTGTGGCTGGTCCACCACTCTGTCGACCATACACGTAGGATCTTCCACCCCAGTTCGCGGAGTACCTTCTCGCGCAGTTTATCTCGGTCCCGAGCTGTCGCCGCGCGGTGGTAGGTTGCGCCGTCGCACTCTACGCCGGCCAGATATCGGCCAGGGACGTCCGGGTCAACAATGCCCAGATCGATTCGAAAGGCAGAAACACCGATTTGTGGGTGTACCTGCCAACCCTTTTGCCGGAGAGTCCTTGCTACAGCTTCTTCGAAGGGCGATTCGTAGTCTCCGACACTGCCTTGGTTTTCTTCAAAAAAGACTCGAGCCCCTCGATTGGCAAAACCCAGAAAAAGCTTTAAATCTCGCACGCCCAGAGCATTAGTGCGAGTAATATCGATCTGATCCTGCAGGAGTGAAGTGAAGACGCGCAATTCATGGCGGGCGCGTGTAACTGCAACATTGAGACGCCGTTCACCCCCGTCCTGATTCAACGGTCCAAAATTCATGGACACCCTGCCGGTCTGGTCTGGCCCGTAAGTTGTAGAGAAATAGATGATATCTCGCTCGTCACCCTGCACGCTTTCGAGATTCTTCACAAAGAGTGGTTCCGCCAGTTCATCACCAAAAATGCGGTCTAGAGATCTATCCTTGCGTCGTTCTACCTCAAACAAATCTTCAATGAGTCTCTGTTGCTCAGCATTGAAAGTAACTACACCGATGGTCAATTCTTGTGCGATGAAGGCAGGATCGTTCAGGCGCGAGATTATTTCTTCTACAACAGCGCGTGCTTCTATCGGATTTGTGCGTGTGCCGCCTCGTTGGTAGATGCCGGATACATGGGTGCAGGATACTGCGTGATCCTCTGACTGGGGTGCAGGGAAAGTCACCAGTTCACCTTCGTAGTAGCGGTGATTAGAGAAGGTGATGAGACTTTCATGACGACTACGGTAGTGCCAGCGCAGTTTAATGTCTGGCACGCTGGAACCGAGGCACTCAACCAAGATGCTCTCCATGTCCGCCTCTTGGGTCACTTCATCGCTGGCATCTTCGTCTTCAGATCGGGTGAAAAAATTGGTTGGTGGCAACTGTTTCGGATCACCAACCACCACTACGCGTTTTCCTCGTGCCATGGCCCCAATGGCGTCCCATGGGGGAATCTGAGATGCTTCATCGAAAATGACCAGGTCGAAGAGCATGGTGTTTGGTGCGAGGTATTGCGCTATAGATAGAGGGCTCATGAGCAGGCACGGTGTTAGCCGCATCAGCACGGTAGGGATGGAAGCGATGAGCTGGCGAACCGGCATATGCCTTCTTTTCTTTTCAAACTGACGCTTTAATACACCCCATTCGTTCACGCCCACATTATCTTCTACGCAATTATCCGAGTGTATCCGCATGCGAATACACTGGCCAGACAACTCTCGGAGTCTTATGACCAGGTCTTGGAAATCCTTTTGGGTTTGTTCATGCTCTACCGCGACAAAGGAACGCAGAACCCGAAGATCTTCAACCGCCGCGCTCAACCACCATCGGGAGTAGTTAAATTCAAATGCCTCGGAGATGTTCTCGGGTTCCACCACTCCAGCGATCATGGCCTCGACCAACGGAGCTATGCCCTCTCTTTGAGCTTCCTCCTTCAGCCTGAGCCATGCACACCAGTCATGAAGATTGGATTGCTGAGCCACAATCTCACTGCAAATGCCAGAGATAGAGGAAGGGTCGCCATTTGGCCATTCTGCGGCGACGGCATCGGCAAGATTGGATAGAATATCAAGTCTTGCTCTGAAATTTTCGAGTGCGTTCAGATAGGTATCCATCGCCATGCCTGCGCCGCTTTGCGACCCTAGAAGCACGTTCCCTGGGCCAAGAAGATATCCTAACGCATTGTGCAGGCTCAGTAATGTATCCGGTCTGTCTGCGAATTGACCTGTGGCAGTCTGAAGGGATTCGTGAAAAGAAGCAGCCAGCTCTATTTCCTGCGTGTTGGTCGACAGACCACACCAGACGCCTCCCGTCTTTTCCTTTGATTCGTCGAGACGGGTGATTCGGTCCAAGAAAGAGCGCATTGCTGCCAGGCATGGAAGATCTTTCAAACAATCTGGTACGGCATTGGAACCGGGTTGTGCCGCATCCTGTAATTTCTTGGAAACATTGGCCTTCAAGAAAGCGGCAATGTCTGTTCCGTGGTCAAACTCCATTGCTGTATCGTTCTGAGATGCCGGTAGAGATATCCCGACCCCCAAGAGGCGCTTTACCACATCCAAGATACCAACAGGGGAATCTTCCAGATTCCTCAAGGGACTGATGGCTTGACGCAACGCCGCCCGAAAAGCGCCGGATTTCGGCGCTGGAATGGTCGGGGTCCCGATCAGCAGAAGTGTCGCTTCTTTTCCCAAAGGCTCTATATGCTCGAACCTGTCTTGAAGCTCCTTCATGGAAGCCAGAATGGCAAGATCGCCCTCAATGTCCGGAATCGCCTGAACACCATCCTTTACGACGGACATCAGGATTTTGCGGATTCGGTTTTGTGAAGCGGAACGTCGCAGCCACCAACTCTCCTTTGATTGTTCCCACTCAACACGCAGTGCAGATAGGTCCAGTCTGTAAGCTTCTGCCTTGAAGGGTACGGAAAGTTTTCTGGAATGTGCGACGTATTCCCGAAAGAGATTGATTGCGTCTTGAAGCCTCTGCACCCATGTCTCGGAAGCCAGCTCCCAGATGGATAGCAGCATTGGGTGGTCCAGTTGTAAGGCTTCTGGTCGATAGACTACAGAAAGGCGTTTTTGAATTTCCTTATGCTGCACAATGAGCCTTGCACCGTCACGAATATCTAAGAACAGTCCTGCAGCATCCGGGCGCAGTACAAAGCGCCAATCCTTACCATGAGCTTTTGGTAGTATCCTCGCGAGCCTTTCCAGCCCCTCGCGACCCCTGGAGTCCAGTGGAAGAATCGGAATCCCGGAAACCTTGAAGAGATCTGCCGCAGCACGTTCAAGTTCACTGCAGGAAGTCGCCAGTTCACGCGCTGCATCGGTCAATTCGTCTGCCCAGGCAGGCGACCAATCAGATCGCCTGACCTCCCTCAGTGCAGTCGATTCCATACTCTTGGATGTTGAACCCTGGAGACGAATCCTTGCCACGATATCGCGCATCCGGGCCATGGCGGCTTGGTTATGAAATCCGGGCGAAGACCAGGAAAAGCGTACAAACGGTAGATCCGGGCGGTTCAGCAATATGCCCATGGCCTTAAATGGCGTAAGGCCATTCGGATAGGAGCGGTGAAGCGATTCCACATACCCGTTGAGTCTCTTTTGGAATTCGTCGAGCCGCTTGGTCTCCAGGTCCCAACGATTTTCAACGAAGTCCTCGCCAAGATCGTAGGCCTTGCGCAACTGCTCGAGTACTTCCACTTTCCTTGCTTTTTGTGAATGGAGTTCGAGGCAAAATTCACCGAGCCCGATTGCCTTGAGTCGGCGATAAACCACATTTAATGCTGCGGTTTTCTCTGCGACGAACAGGACCGTTTGCCTCTGAGCCAGACACTGTGCAATCATGTTGGCGATGGTCTGGCTCTTTCCGGTCCCCGGCGGGCCGATTAGGACAAAGTCCTTTCCCTGAGCTGCGCTCGCTACCGCGGAGAGCTGAGACGAGTCTACCGGCAGAGGGCAGTACACATCTTGAGGTGATAGTCTATTATCCAGGTCCTTGGGACCGAGAAAACTCCCCCCTTCACGGTACCTATCGGATGGGGTATCCAACAGATGACGGACAATGGGGTTTACCTTGAGGACTTCTGTACGGTCCACCAGATCCTTCCACATAAGATACTTTGCAAAGGAAAACAGGGCGATCGAAATGTTGCTGGTCACCTCCCAGCCGGGTATATCTTTTACAGCACGTTGCACGGTGCGCCATATGGAGTCAATGTCCAGTCCCTGGCTGTCTTTGGGCAGTTCTCTTTCGAAGCCGTCGAGAGCCGAGATGGCGAAGTCCTTACGGAGCATTTCGAGCAGTGTCAGATTAAAGCGCGGCTCGTCGTCATGCAGCGAAAGAGAGAACCCCGATTGGACGCTCTTACGTTCCAGTTTCACGGGGATTAGCACCAATGGGGCCTTGCACGATTTGTCACGGTCCTTGGGTTTCCAAGACAGGAATCCGAAAACGAGAAAGAGGGTATTAGCACCCCCTTCTTCCAATGCGTTCCGAGCAGTGCGGAAGAGTTCAAGCAACCGGGCCTCCAGTTCCTGCCGGGGGAGGGGGGCCAGTAGCTCGTTCCGTTTGAGCGCATCCATGGCGTGGCTCGAAATCAGATCTTCCTGATGCCGCTCCGCATGTAGGGTATATTCGCGGGGATCTGCCCCCTGCTGTTCGATGCTGGGCATGATACGGAACCGGTATCCTTCACTCAGCCGGTCCTCCAACAGGCCGGGTTCGGGACCGATCAATTCGATCGCCCGCTTGCCAGCGCGGAAATTAAGCAGGTTGTTGCGCAAAGAGAGATCAAGAAGCCTGCGCTGCCACCGATCCAAACGCGGCAAAGGCCTATTGGCCTCAAACCTATCCTCAGGTGTGGCATCGATCATGAAGTCAGGCGCTTCATCAAAAGCCGGTACAAAAGATCGAAGGGTGCGGTCCTCGGTTGGCTTCTCAGCTCCGGCTCCTTGCGCCATGGCCAACGGCAAAATGCGTTGAATCCTGGCCCTGCGAACATCTATGGCCAATTGGAAAGACTGTTCCTTCCCTTCGCTAATGTGTTCCTCACCTCGTTCACAGGCCCATTTGAAAGAGCAGGCGCCTGCCTTCTGCTGCGCTGCCAACGTGGTTTCGAAAACAAGAAGTTCCTGTAAATGCAGTCGCTTGCGAAGGGCCGTAACATCGTCCACGACTGCAGTGGTAAAAGTCTCATCGGAAAGCCAGCATCCGACGAACGCATGACCTTCAATGAAAGCCAGGATTGGGTTGAGTCCACACTGCTCGATGCAGGAAGCAAAAAGCATGGCCAGATCGAGGCAGGTACCTATTCCCGCTTCGAGTACCAGCGACGGATGGCGTACCTTCTGCCCTGTTTGCTCGAAGCTTGCAGGCGGCAACGCGTATCCAATCTGCTGACCGGAGATTGCATTCCATAGGGCAGAGACCTGTTCCCATGAACCTCTTTTGCCCCGGCCGTAGCCCACAAGGGAAGGTTCCTTGCCGTGTGATTTCAGTATGTCAATGGTTTTACCAAGGATGTGCTGGACGGCTGGATCATTTGGTTGGACGAAGGCAGCCGCTAGCTCAGGAAAACAACCGATGCCGCCCCATTCGCTACGTGCCAGGAGTTCGACCGGACAAATGTGACTTACCAGTTCATCTCCATCTTTCCGGAGTATAAATCGAACTGAACCTTTCTCTGCTTCACTCAATCGAGCCAGTGTCCCAGCATCCATTTCCAAATCCAGGTTCGGGATTCGATATCGTTGGCCCGGAGAGAGTTGAGAGACACGCCAAACGCAACTGGTGAAAAAGACCGGTGAAGAATCGACGGCAATCTCGACGTTCGTGACCGGTTCATTGCCATGGTTCGTGATGGACAACTCCCGAAGAATGGGAATGGAGTTTTGCTGCATTGCGAAAGATACTTTTGGGGCGACGAAAGCTTCTATCTGAAAAGGTGAGTTCATGCTCTACTCCAAATAAACGAGGATAACTGGAAGATTCTCATCTTTTACACGGCTTTCTCCTTGATGCAAGAAAGAAAACGTGAGACTGCGGCAAAATAGAAAACGTTATATGATCTGCGACCGGGGGAAATTCAAGCGGTGTGGTTCAAGAATTACGTTAGATACCCGTCATCCTCCGTCGGAAACAGGTCAATGACCTTCCGTAGAGATCTGTTCATGGGCTTGGGTTGATCCTTTCGTGTAACACCTCCTGGAAGTGTCTCGTGGAGAATTGAGAGGCAATCTTTTGTGGCGGTTGTACACTGTTCGGCAGCGTTCCAGTCAGGCTCTGTCTGTCAGGGAACTTTCACGAAGCTGTACGTCTTCTTCCCCTTTCCGGCGAATCGAAACGTGCCTGCACTCGTCACCTTCGTGAGCACGTTTTTCTCGTTCATGTGGTGGTCGCTGAAAGACAATCTGCCCTCGGGTTTCAAGACTCTGTGAAGCTCACGCAGAACCTCGTCCGGGCGAGCAGGGCCGTGGAAGACGTCATATACTCAAAAGCGACGGGTTGTGCCTGTAAACCCTTATGGTGCAAAGGTTTGCGCGGTTTATCATAATTTATCAAGTAAATTCCTTTGTTTGAAAATATGGAGCTACGCAAATCCGCTCCAGTAAACGATTTACACGTTTAGAACGAATATTTGCCATTTAGCCTTATGCAGCCAATGTTTCCGGGCACAACCCGTCGCTTTTGAGATTGTTCTCGAGGACCTTCGGGATGCCGAGATCCCGCCGGAGCCTCTCGAAGATCAGGACGGCGCCGAGCCGTTTAGCCGGGAGATATGCTCTGTCTCCTTTCTGCCCAAAAAGTTTTGATCAGACCCAAGAACCTTCATTCCTTGATCTGGTCCGCCCCGGATGATACCATTGGATAAACCTTAAGAGGTGCGAACCGGGAATGTCCCACTGCCGTCGGGCAAGAAGAGGGGGGCTGTCGGCCCCCGAATTTTTTCGAATGCCTTTCGCGTGAGAGAAGAAATCGAGAAATTGCTGCTGTCGAGGTAATCTACTGATCTCTGCGCTCAGATGCACACTTCTGATTCTCATGGAGCCTGGATGAATATGCATAACCACCCCATAAAAGTTCTTCTTATCGATGATGACGAAGACGACTACATAGTCGTCAAAGACCTGATCTCTGGTCTTGCCTCGATAGAATGTATTCTCAAGTGGGTTTCAGATTATGGAGAAGCATTGGATGCAATCCTTTCCAATAAGTTCGATGTCTGCCTGCTGGACTACAGGATCAAGGAGCGAAATGGACTGGAACTCATGCAAGAGGTTGTAAACCGTGGTGCTATGACTCCGATTGTCTTTCTCACCGGAGAGCGAGGTTACGATCTGGATCTTGAAGCCATCAGCAAGGGAGCAGCAGACTGGCTTACTAAAGGCGAACTAAGCGTCACAATTCTTGAGCGATCCATACGCTATGCTATGGAGCGGCAGAGGAAGAGAGAGGAGATGCTCAGGGCTAAACGGGTTATCCAGGCACTGAGCGATTGCAACCATGCCGTGATCCACATCAAAGATGAATTGGAGCTGTTGTACGCGATCTGTCAAATTGTGATTGATGTGGGTGGTTATAGAATGGCATGGGTGGGATATGTCGTAATAGATCAAGATCAAACTGTCACACCTGTTGCCAACTATGGCTATGAGAAAGACTATCTTGAGACGGTTAAAGTCACCTGGAAAGATGTCGAGAGGGGAAGGGGTCCTACAGGCACTTGCATCCGCACAGGCATTCCCAGCATCATTCGTTCCGTTGACAGACAAGCGGAGTTTGCACCCTGGAAAGCAGAGGCTTTAAAGCGAGGATATGCTTCAGTCATAGGTCTCCCCCTCTTTCTCGATGGACAAAGACTGGGAGCACTTTCCATCTATTCCTCAGAACCGGATGCTTTCGATACGGAAGAAGTCGAATTTCTGGTGAAACTATCCAGTAATCTTTCTTATGGCATAGGGGTTTTAAGGCTACGTAAGGCTCAAATGCAAGCTGAAGAATCGCTAAAGGTAGTCAATCTTGATTTGGAAAGGCGGGTAGTGGAGCGTACTGCCGAACTGGCCAACGTCAATGCGAAACTCAGGAGAGAGGTGGAGGAGCGCAGGCAGACAGAGGAGGCGTTGCGAGAATCAAGGAAGTTTCTTGGCAAGATAGCCAACTCCATCAGTGATCCGATATACGTCGCGGACAGACAGCACCGTTACATTTTGGCCAACGACGCCCTGTGCGCACTTGCAGGCCGGAAGCGTGAGGATATCGTTGGCAGAACTGATTATGATTGCTTCCCCAAAGCACAGATCGATATCTATCGGGAAAAGGATGAACTCGTTTTTGAAACGGGGAAAGAAAACGAAAGCGAGGAAGAGATAACCGATAGTAACGGGACCACCCTCACCGCTGTCACAAAGAGGACCCTTTATACGGACAAGGCCAAAAATAAGTTCATAGTGGGCATCATAAGGGACATAACCCGCCGCAAAGCAGCTGAACTGGCTCTCCAGGCTGCTCACCAGAAGCTACAAGACATTATAGATTTTCTTCCGGATGCTACTCTGGTCATCGACCAGGAGAAGAAGGTCATGTGCTGGAATCGAGCCATCGAAGAAATGACTGGAGTCGAGAAAAAGGAAATCCTCGGTGAAGGAGACTTCGCATATGCTGTTGCGTTTTATGGTGAAAAAAGACCGATGCTCATTGATCTTTTGATGTCCGAGAAACCTGAAATCGAGAGCAGATATGATTTCGTCAAAAGGATAGGAAATGCAATTTATGGGGAGGCGTTCGTTTCCCGGGTCTACCAGGGAAAAGGCGCGTATCTGTGGTCAACAGCGGCACCACTTACTGGCAGGGACGGGAATATAATCGGTGCGGTCCAGTCGATCCGTGATGTCTCGGATCGCAAGCAAGCCGAGGAGACGGTCAGGCAAAGCGAGGAAAAGTATCGACAGCTCTTCGAGACCGTATCAGACGCGATTCTCCTTTTTGATGCCGACAGCCGCCGGTTCATCGACGTCAATGAAAGTGCCTTGAATCTCTACGGATATTCGCGAGATGAGTTCCTCGGACTCAAACATACAGAGATTACCGCAGAACCAGATCTATCAGAGGAATCCATAAGTGAAACACTGGCGGGCATACGAACAAAAACTTCGCTTAGTTATTACAGGAAAAATGACGGGACAGTCTTTCCTGGCGAAATATCTTCCAGCACTTTCAGTCTGTCAGGGCGAAGAATTCTTTGCGGTGTAGTCAGAGACATCACTGATCGCATACGGTATGAAGAGGCTATGAAACAACAGATCAACTTTCAGCAGACACTCATTGATACGATTCCAAGTCCGATTTTCTATAAAGACACTGATGACAGATACCTTGGCTGTAACGCATCGTTTGAGTCATGTATAGGTTTGTGCAAGGCTGATATCATCGGAAAAACTGTTTATGATATTGCCCCCAAAGATTTGGCAGATATCTACCGTGAATCCGACCGCGCTCTGTTCCGAGAGCCGGGAATTCAGCAGTATGAGACCTGCCTCCAGTATGCCGACGGCACCCGCCACGATGTCTTTTTCATCAAAGGCACTTTCACTGGCCTGGATGGGAGGGTTGCCGGCATCGTCGGAACAATGCTCGATATCACTGAGCGTAAGCGGGCCGAAAGAGAGCTGAGGAAATACCGGGATCATCTTGAAGATCTGGTAAAAGATCGCACCGCTGAATTGGCCATAGCAAATGAGCAACTGACACATGAAGTACAAGAGCGCAGGATGGCTGAGCATGCCTTACAGTGCGCCTCTGAAAAATTGAAGTTTTTTGCTTACTCGGTCGCTCACGATCTCAAAAGTCCAGCGATTGGTGTTTATGGACTGACAAAACGACTGAACAAACACGCGAGGGATGCTCTTGATGAAAAGGGCAGGGCCTATTGTGATCAGATCCTGAAGGTATCGGAGCATATTGCGGCCCTCGTTGAAAAGATCAATATCTACATAGCGACTAAAGAGGATGCTCCGTTGATTGAAACGTCAAACATTTCAGAGATTCTACGGATGCTCAGAGACGAATTCTCCGCACAACTAAACCTTCGCCGGATCGATTGGCTTATGCCCGAGGTTGAAGTGGAGATCAAGGCGGACAGGCTTTCGATTCTTCGAATCTTCAGGAATTTGATCGATAATGCGCTGAAATACGGGGGAGAGAGCCTTACCAGGATTTCGATCGGATACGAAGAATCGGAAAGCCTCCACATTTTTTCCGTAAGCGACAATGGCAAGGGGCTTAAAGATGCCGATTCCGAAAAGATTTTTGGACTGTTTCAACGCAACGAAACATCCAGGGGTGTTGAAGGGGCGGGCCTGGGCCTGGCGATTGTCAAAGAAATAGCCGAACAACATGGCGGCAGTGTGTGGGTGGAATCGAGGGGCAATAAAGGAATCACTTTCTATGTATCGGTTTCAAAGAGATTATAACCGGGCGCATTCCGAATTCCTTTAATTAATTCATCTTTTATAAATATTACCTATTTGCAATAGAGAACCCGGTGATATAGGGAAATCAGGGTGCTTCCATTCATTCGGGCATTTGCCCGCCAGCGCTGCGCCTGTGGCGCTATGCATGTGGTGAATATTATTATTTTCAGAGAAATGCTAAAAACAAATAATGATCAGTATATTACAAATACCATAGGGAATTTAAAAATGAAAAATTCTTTACATGCCGATCAAATGACCCCACGTGAGAGGATGATCGCTTTCGCCAGGGGAGAACCCATCGATCGCATCCCGTGTCTTCCTCTCATCACCGATCATGCCTGCCGCCTGATTGGTGAAACGGTATCACGCTGCAGTCACTCGGCGAAGTTGCTGGCAGAAGCGCAAATTGAGGTTTTCAGGCGATATCGTCCCGATGGAGTCGGTATAGGGCCCGGCTTGTTCGGCGTATCGGAAGCCATGGGAACCAAACTGAAGTTCCCTGAAGACGGCATACCTTACGTGGAGGACCCTATCCTGAAGGACTATGCCGACCTCGACGGTCTCTCGCCGGCCAACCCCCGCAAAGACGGCAGACTCCCTCTGTACCTGGAAGCTCTGAAAATCTTAAATGATGCGGTAGGCTCCGAAGTCTGTGTGGGAGGTTTTGTGGGGGGTCCCTTTACGGCTGCCGGGGCACTGCGGGGAACCGAGCGCTTTCTGAAGGACCTTTACAAGTATCCGGAAAAGGTGCACCGGCTGCTGCAGGTGACGACTGAAAGCATCCTCAACTACATAGACGCCGTTTGCGATCTTGGCCTGAAACCCGGTATCGGGGACCCGACCGCTTCCGGGAGCCTGATCGGCGCCAGGCAGTTTCGAGAATTCGCCAAACCTTATCTCAAGCAGTGCGCGGACCGTATCATCGAACGGTGCGGAAGCGGTCCGACTCTCCATATTTGCGGAGATACCAGCAAGATCTGGGCGGATATGGCCGACATCGGTGCCGGCATTTTGAGCCTGGACAATTTGATCGACATGGAAAAGGCAAAGGAAGCGGTCGGCGACCGCGCATGCCTCGCCGGGAATGTCCGCCCGGTCGATACCATTATGAAGGGAACCCGCGAGCAGATCATGCAGGAATCCAGAGAATGTATCCGCAAGACCCATGACAGTCCCAAAGGCTACATCTTGAGCTCCGGTTGCGGGGTGCCGGTGGCCACCCCGCCGGAAAACGTAACAGCCTTCATGGATGCCGCCCGGATATTTGGCAGAAGTCCCATCGATCCCGGTCAGTGGGAATAGTGGCGGCCGCTCTTTGAGAGGAGTTTCGCTTTGCGCCAAGATCTTTTGAGTCGTCTGGCCCTCAGTGTTCGAAACATGGATGAAGATACAACCATAGCCGTTGCCAGGGAAGCGCTCGCAGCGAAGATCGACGCCGTTACGGCCATTACGGAAGGTCTGGCTGCGGGGCTGAACCAGGCGGGACAGCTTTATGAAGAGGGAGAATACTTCATTCCCGAGCTCTTGCTGTGTTCGGACGCCATGTATGCCGGTCTGGAAATTCTGCGGCCGCATATCAGCCGCGAGAGCAGTCCCGATCGGGCCAAAATGGTGATCGGCGTCGTCCAGGGCGACGTCCACGACATTGGCAAGAACCTCGTGGCCTTGATGTCCGAAATGGCGGGTTTTGAATTGCACGATCTCGGGAAAGACGTAGCACCGGAGGACTTCATTGCCAGGATCGACGAAGTGCATGCCGACATAGTCTGTCTTTCGACCTTGATGTCGACAACCATGGATGGCATGGCCGACGTCATTGGACTTCTCAACAAAAACAATCTCCGGGAAAGGGTTGCGGTCATGGTCGGCGGCGGGCCCGTTTCGCAATCTTTTGCGGATCGAATCGGTGCGGATGGCTACGCTGAAAATGCCACGCGCGCGGCTCGATTGGCGAAAAAGCTGCTGCTTCAACGGAGAGCGGCCGGTCTGTGACCGGAGGTGAGGGAGCCAATGGCCGGGAAGTGTGCAGGTAGTATGAACATTATCAAATGGAGGGAAAACGGTATGCGGTTGCAGGGAAAGCTTTGGATTCAGGTTGTCGCGGTTTTGCTCATGCTCGCGCTTTCCGGTGTCATCGGTTACGCCGCGGATAAGGAAAAGGTGGTCCTCCAGTTCTCCTACGCGCCCTTCGGCTTCAGTGCTGGTGCGGAGCAGGCCTTCTGGCCGAAATATATCAAGAAATTTGAAGAAGAGAACCCCGGCATCAAGGTCAATCTGACCTGGGAATCCTGGGACAATTTTCACCAAAAGACTCACATTGCCGCTGAATCGGGAAATGTTCCAGATCTTTCCTTCTCCAGTCCCGGTACGAACATGCCCATAGCAGCTCGTGGCCTGGTGCTGCCGGTGGATGATGTCATCCGGGACCTGGGCGGACCGGAAGCTTTCGTTCCCTCCAATCTTGCTCCCTATCAGTTAGATGGGAAGACATACGGTGTGCCCAATTGTGACAACAACATCGTCCTGGCTTATCGGAAGGATTTCCTCAAGGCTGCCGGTTACAACGGACCGCCCAAGACATGGGATGAGCTGGTTGAGATATCCAAAGCCTGCACCAAAGACGGCGTATACGGCCTTGGGTTGTATCTTGCCAGGACACATGACACTCGCCAGGTTTACGAAGGGATGATGTGGGCCGCCGGCGGCTGCGAAATCGACAAAAACGGCAACGTGGTCCTGAACAGCCCCGAAAACCTTGTGGCATTGAAGTTCTATACCGATTTCCATACCAGGCACAAAGTCGTGCCACCGAGCGCCGTGAGCTGGAAATACGGGGATAACGCCAACATCATCGGTACGGGCCAGGTGGCGATGACTCCCATCTACGGGGGCTACGGCACTCTGATGAAGGAGATGTTTCCCGACGTCTACGAGCAGATCGGCTTCGTAGAGATGCCGGTCGGTCCCACCGGGCATTCCGGAAGCAGATCGGGCGTAGGCGCTTTCTTCATTTTCAGCAAAGCCAGGCATCCGGATGAGGCGAAAAAGTTCATCAAGTTCATGTCCCGGCCCGAGATCCACAAGGAATGGTGCATCATCTCCGGCAATGTTTCGCCATTCAAAGCCATTGCCAACGACCCGGATTTGACCAGGTTCGAATGGTATAAAGCCATAGCGAGGCAATCGCCAACTGCGATCCAGCCGGGATTCGTCTACGGGCCGCGCGTGAAGGGTCTCGACGTGCTCAACGGGTTGCATGTGATGGCCGAACCCGTGGTGGGCGTGGTATCGGAAGGCTTGACTCCTGAGGAATCTTTGAAAAAGGCTCATCAACACTATGACGAGATCGTTCAGGAAGCGAAGAAGAAGTAACCCGCTTCTCGGTCAATCGATATCGATGTAGCTTCGAAGCCTCCCTTTCACCGCGGAGGCCGCCGAAGCCGCGGAGAGGAGAAGGATATCCGCGCTCTCGGCGGCTTTTGCGGTGAAAGGTCCACCTTCTCAAAAGCATCGGATTCATGACCTTTGCGCGACTGTGAACGCCCGGATGATCGGAAAGAAGAAAAACACCCCGGCTTTTCCCCTGACGTCCGGTGCGTTTCTTGCCCCGTCGCTGTTGATCCTCGCCGGTGTGCTGGTCTACCCCCTGGGATGCGCCTTTTTCTTTTCACTCACCGACAAAACCATGGCCGATCCCGCGTATTCCTGGATCGGTCCGGGGAATTACCAAAAACTCCTCAGCGACCCGAAATTCTGGAACGCGCTTCGTCACTCCCTGCTTTTCACCGTCGTTGCCGGTTCGCTGAATATTCTGGTCGGGTTTGCAGTTGCCCTGCTCATGAACCGGAAGTTCCCGTTGCGCGGCCTGTTCCGCAGCCTCCTGCTCATCCCGTGGGTCATGCCCCCCATCGTTACGGGACTGATGTTCCGGTGGTTATACAACGATTTCTACGGATATTTGAATTTTGTGCTCACGCAACTGCACCTGATTGACAAACCGATTCTCTTCCTGGTCGACCCCAAGTACGTTTGGCCGGCTCTCGTTCTGCCGACCGTCTGGATAGAATATCCTTTCGTTATGCTCATGTTTATGGCAGCGCTACAGTCAATCGACCCCGATCTTTATCGGGCGGCCAGGGTTGACGGGGCCGGCAGTTTCCAGCAATTTCTGCATATCACTCTACCGAATCTTAAGCGCGCATTTCTTCTGAACGGCTTACTGCAGATCATTTTTATGTTCAAGACATTCAACCTGGTGTGGATAATCACCGAAGGGGGTCCGGGGGGCAGCACGGAACTCCTCAGCACCCTTGCCTATCGGACTGCCTTTGACGGGTTCATGACGGGATATGGTTCCGCCATAGCGTCGATTATATTCTTTGTCCTGTTTGCAGCTACGGTCTTATATCTCTCGATCCCGGCAACGCGAATGGACGGAGCAAGATGATGAAACGGAGAATGATCGGTACGATCCGGCAGATCCTTTTCTATTCGGCACTTTCGGGCATCACCTGCCTGCTCCTGCTGCCGGCCATAGTGGCGTTGGGAACATCATTCAAGCCAACCAGAGAAATATTTACCCGAACACCATCGATTCTCCCCAAACAGATAACCCTTGTTTCCTACGTGAAGCTGCTTGGAGTCCCTGAATTTCCCGTTTATTTGCTGAACAGCCTGGTGGTCGCAGGCTTGAATGCATTCCTGGTCATCATAGCGGCGATGCTGGCGGCATACGCCTTGACCTTCTTTGACTTTCGCGGTCGAAAAGCCATAAGTCAGATGATCCTGGCAACCTACATGTTTCCGGCAATTACGCTGGCGGCTCCGATGTTCTTTCTGGCCGATCGCCTGCATCTACTGGACACTTATTGGATACTGATTCTCGCCGATATGTCATTTTCATTGCCAATTTCGATCTGGATGCTGAACGAGTTCCTCGGAAGATTCCCGATGGAACTTGAAAAGGCGGCGCGAGTGGATGGATGCAGCAATTTACAGATCATTCGCCACGTTATCCTCCCGATTATGACTCCCGGCATTACCGCCGTGGGTGCTTTTGCATTCATCCTTTCCTGGGGAGAATACCTGTTTTCCATGACGCTGACCCTTACCGACAGTTATCGCACCGTTTCCTCCGGAGTGCATTCGCTCCTGGGCAATTATCGTATCGATTACGGTTTACTGACCGCTGCCAGCACCTTGATCGTGATTCCGGTGATTGTCCTCTTTGCCGTTTTTGAAAAATACATTGTTGCAGGCCTGACCGCGGGTTCGTTGAAATCATAGGAACATTTCATGTTCAAACTATCCGTCCGCCATATCCATAAGCGCTTCAGCGGCCATCGGGTGCTCAACGATGTCAACCTCGATATACGATCCGGGGAGATCCTGGTCGTTCTCGGTCCATCGGGGTGCGGCAAATCAACCCTTCTCAACATCATTGCAGGGCTCGAAGAAGCCGATCGCGGATCGATCGAGCTGAACGGAAAGTCCATAGAGCATCTGGCACCAAAAGACCGGGATGTGGCGATGGTATTTCAACACTACGCTCTCTATCCCCATATGACCGTCTACGACAATATCGCTTTCGGCTTGCGGATGCGGAAAATTCCCGGGCAAGATATCGTGCTCCGAGTCGATGAAGTCGCTCAAATGCTTGCCATTGAACACCTCCTGAAGCGGAAGCCGCGCCATCTTTCAGGTGGCGAACGGCAACGGGTGGCGATGGGCAGGGCCATTGCACGCCATCCCCAGATTTACCTTCTGGATGAGCCTCTTTCCAATCTGGACGCCCAGTTGCGATCTCAGATTCGAACGGAAATCAAGAAATTGCACATGCGGCTGGGCATCACCATGATCTTTGTTACCCACGATCAAATCGAAGCCATGACGCTTGCCGATCGAATCGCCATTATGAATCAAGGGGAAATCGTGCAGGTGGGAACTCCCCACGAGCTCTACCATCAACCGCAGACGGCGTTCATCGGTACCTTTCTGGGAAATCCGAGCATGAATATCATTCAAGGCCGCTTTGACTCTCAATCCAAATTGATCCAACTGGTAAACAGTCCATTTGCGTTCAAAACAGACGATTTTTCGATCCCCGAGGCATGCCTGGTCGGTTTTCGTCCCGAGCATGTGAAACTGGGCGGCAGCAACTCGCTTGTACTCGACGGGGTCGTCGATATCATCGAACCGACAGGGTCTGATTTATATGCGTCGATCGAATGCCGGGGTTTTACCATCAAGGGCCGATTTCAAGACCAGGAAGTCGAGATTGGCCAGCATGTGAAGCTATCGATTGCACGCGAGCATATTCACATCTTCGATGCGGAATCGACGGTGCGGGCAACAACGCTTCTGGGTGAGTAAAAGGGGCATGCTCGTATCTTTTCACGGGGTGATCGCATCGGATGCCGTATGATTCACGCGATCCGGGTGGCTATTCCTCGCGTGGCTATCCAACTTGCCAATAGTCTTGCTCTCCGCGACGCCATAGAGGCATGGATACTTTCGGCGATCAAAGACGGTGAAGCGCTGCCCGTCGTCAATGGTTGCAGACTGGCTATTTTGAAGCCGCCGGAGGAAATGGTCCCGTAGCAGAAAAGGGTGGGAATGTTCAGAGAGATCGTCTAATTTATTCCCGTTGAAGCACTGCGCGGCAAGGCCGCAACCAAAGAAAAAAGAATGCACCGCAGAGAACGCAGAGAAAAGAACTGATTCCATGTATTTCCTGGCAAGATTCCAAGACCCTGGAGGTTGGTAGCACAGAAAACACCTGTGCGGCTCGGGCGACCCCGTGACCGATTGCCCCACGAAAGGAGTCACTATATGAAATCATGCAATAAGCTTACTCTGCTATTGACGCTGGTCCTGTTTGCCGGCCTGCCCCACGCCCGAGCAGCGGGCTCTACCGTGACTCTTCCCATTGGGTGCGACTATGCAGAGGATACGCTCGTGTTCTTTTCCGAGCAGGCAATTGCTCACGACACGGATGGCGTCGTCACGATCCGCGTCGTGCCCATCGCCTATTCCTATAATCCATATCTCATCACAGAGCATGAACGAGCGGAGAACCTTGCTTCGGCGGAGGAGCACGCCAGGGCAATCCAAGACGTCTGCACGAGCCGGGTTGTCAGCCCCGCCACCTGCGAGGCGAGCGTGGTCGATATCGAGATCCGCAGCGATGCCGGGGATGCGACACTGGTAAAACAACTCACCGGCGATGTGGATGGTGTCTTCTTCCCCGGAGGAGACCAGATCATCGCCATGCAGGTAGTGAGCAACACGCCCACCGAGACGGCCCTGGAGACCTTGTATTATAATGGCGTGCCGATCGCGGGAACCAGCGCGGGGGCTGCGGTGCAGTCGCGCTACATGCTGGGCGGTGATTCGGATGGCTACTCTCCTTACAGGAGCCTGGAGCGGGGTGCCGTCGAACTCTGGTACGGCCCGACGGATGGCGGGAAGCGCGGCCTGCGCTTTGGTCTCGAAGCGGCTGTAATCGAACAGCACGTTTTGCAGCGGGGGCGTCTGCTTCGATTGCTGCAAGCCACTCAACGCAAGCCCGGAAGCAAGGTGGGTTTGGGCGTTGATTGCGAAACGGTCGTACGGGTTGAGGACAACCGTATCCTGACTGACACGGTCGGGAAGTACGCGGCGGTTATCCTTGACGAGCAAACCCATGGCGCAGCCGAGACGGCTCGCTATCTCGGCCCTAAGCGGATCCTGTCCATCCATGACACTATCATGCATGTGTTGCCGCCGGGGGGCTATGGTTACGATCTGAACACGCGGCAGCCCATCGGGGGCACGCAGGCCGCCACCTCAACCGGTGCCGTCTCCCGCAATTTTTTGCCGCGTCTACAGCGCGGAGCAGGCTCTTTAATCCTCGCAGGCGACCTGTCGGCCGACCCCACCGGGAAGGTGATGGTGCATTTTGCCGATCTGGCCAGGGTCCGGAAAGGTCCGACCGTTGTACTGGCTGCCGGCTTCACCACCAAGGGGCAGGGGATTCAGACCGCCGCCAAATGGGCGAGGCGCCTCCGGGACCTCGGGATAGGTAGAATCCGGACCGCCGTACTGACCGCTACGTCCGATCTCAATGTCCTGGCGGCGCGACTGAGAGCGGCTGGCGCCGTCTTCGTCACGGGCAACGACCAGGCCGCCATGGCGAATCAGGTTTCCCGATTACAGGCCCTGGGCCTGAAACGAATCTTGAATACCGGCCGGGTGTTGTTGATGGACAATGCCGCTGCCGCTGCCGCCGGAAGCTGGATGAGCGCCGAGCCGACGCCAACGGAAGATACGCGCCAGGAACAATCCGAAGACAGCTTCCTGGCAGGCCAGGTGAAGATCTCGCCCGGGCTGGGCTTGATTCCCGGCGCCGTTTTCGAGCCCCGCGTCTCCTATGACCTGCTTTATGGGCGGTTGGTCAGCCACATCCATCGACACCCGAGTATACCAACCTTTGGCATCCAGAACGGCACCGCGATCGAGATCACGCCCTATGCAAGAAGGGTGCTCGGAGAGAACGCGGTGGTTGTGATGGATGGGCGCTACGCCAGTGATTTGGGGATTGGCGATAATGGCGCTTTCCTGGCCATTGGACTGCTGCTTGACACCTTCACACCGGGAGAAGCCCTGACCGGGCGATGCTCACAAATTGAGCCCGGATAGCCTCAACGGTCGGCTTTGCCGATGAAGTCTAGCCCGAGGATGAAGCCATGGCCTACCTGTCTCCAGAAGAACAAGAATCGTTCCGGTTGCAGCAAAAAATCTGGCCCGTGTTCGAGTATGTCTTCGACAACGCGAAAGCCTGGTTTTTCGGCTGGATCATTATCGTCGGCGGTCTGTGCGTTCTCGCGCAAGATCAAGAACTCCTCTTCTATCTTGTAGGCATACCCGTGTTCTGCCTGTTGGGCCTCGCCGTCCTCGTTGCCGCAGTTGCCTTCATATATAGAGTTCTACGGTTGTTTCTATGACCGGCCCGGGAATCGAGGATTGAGCCGCAGCTTCCCTTTGACCGATCTCTGCCGCCTGTATGCCGGTTCAACGGGTTCTGACGACGCGAAAGCCCACGAAGTGGCGCCGATGGGTTTGATCGAGGGCAGCAATTCCCGGCGGCAAAATCTCCGCGTTGGCTTCCGGCATGAGCTTTCGCCCTGATGGTCCAGGAAGGCTCGAATCCTCGAACAGCCCTCGGAGCCATGTTGAAGGGTTTCCGGGAATTGCTGCCGCTAGCCTTGCAATCACTCATGCCATCGGAACGCCACTTTCAGATCATTGTAGAAGTTCCAGGGAATGATTCCCTCGCGCTGGAGGCGTCCAACGATAATCCCCGGGGCAATCCCGAGTTCTGAAGCAAAGGATAATATCGTCCGCTTGCTTGGCCTTTCTGCATTAGTTAGAGTCCGGTATTTGGACTGAGGAATCAAAAAGTCCGCGGCAAAGCTGTTCGCTTCACGTTCTTTTTCTTCTTGAGCTGAGTGCCCCACCCGACATTTTTCTTCATGATCGATGAATATATCCCTTCTGCCGTGCATGAGGATATGGCCCGCCTCGTGAAAAAAAGAAAACCAGAAATGGTCGTTTCTCTTGTACAAAAGGCTCAGTTGGATCAGTGCTTTTGTGGGAGAAAGCCACCTGGCGGCGCCACTGACCCGGGTTTTCGGCAACTCCCTTACAAAAACGACAGCCACCCCGGCGGCGGAAGCCAATTCAACCATTTTGGGTTGAAACACCTTCGGCGGCTCTGCGGTCAGTCCTCGTATTAAATCGAGCGCATGCCGAAAGCCTCCTTGGTCAAAAGGAGCGCATTCCACATTCCAGGCTTCTATTTCTCCCTTTCGTAGCCACGCAATGACTGCACCCCTATTGCTCTCAAAGGCTTCGGATTTTCGAAAAGCCACGTGGTCCAAATATGTTCCGACATGCCGCTCCCACTGAGCGGGCGAGCCGATTTGGAAGAATCTCAGGACCTCCCGAAGTTGCTGGAATTTATCGTTGAAGCCTTTTATCCAGCCATATTTCGTCATGGTATGGACCGGGATGGAATCAAGCCATTGGAGTTGCTTTTCAAATCTTTCCAACTCATCCTTACGGGCGAGATATTCCCGGTATTGGCTTTCCCTGTTGTTCCAGAATCCCGCCGGGACCCCGAGAACATTTTCCAGTTCCAGCGCAATCTTTGCGGTTATGGGCGCTTTCCCTTTGACGATCTCGTTGATTGTCTTCCTTGCTCTGCCCGTCCGCTCTGCCAACTCTGCCTGCGACATACCCATAGCTTCGAGCGTCTCGCCCAACGTCTCACCGGGATGGGATACGTAGTCGGGAATATACTGATTTTCGGTTGCTCTACTCATGAGTATCCTCCACATCCAGAATTTCTATCGAAGTGACCCCCAACCAGTCAAGCCCACCATCGCCCTTGGCCGGTACGGGAATATTCGCAACTCTGAAAATAAGCCTGTATGGTCCATCCAGATCGATTGACAGTTGTCCCGCTCTGTTCCCTTTCAGTTCATGGCAACGCCCGGGGAGAAATTGCATCGTAGCGAGATTTGGGGCGGCGCGTAAATCGTCAAGCCGTCTCCTGATCGACTTTGCTCGCTGCAAGCCATGGTGCCTGACCAAAAGGGCCTGCCGGTTGCATTCCCGCTCAAACTTGACGCTTTTGAATACTATATTCATAGTTCGCCTTTTCGGTCAATAGCATTAACGCGATTGGTTACTTGAATCAAGACTTTTCTTTCCGAAGTGGGCGGTGAACTTGGCTTCGCGTCTGGCACTAATTGAAAGCACCCCGCTGTTACGACGTTCAGCCGCGTAGAATCGCTTTTTTCCACGCTACCCATACTTTCAGACATGGGTCCGGGCGGGATCGTGGGAATTTGACAGGAATTCATAGATCAGCGGGCGTTCTGGCGGGGAATCCAGCGGGGTCGGGCGTGGCGGTTGGTGACATTTATTGTCAGTCCCAAAAAAGGAGGAGGTAGAAATCTGCACCGCATAGCTACGGGTCGAGGCTGACACTGCACGAAAACTTTTGAGAACGTGTAAGTGCTACTTAATTTTTCCACATCCATAAAAAGGGGGTGCATTGGGGCGCCCTTCCCTGAATCGAGAGTTTCGAGCGGGGAGCGGGTGCAGCGGCCACGCCCATGACCGGGACTTTTTCCGCAGTCACTTCCATCGCTAACCTACCGTAATTATTAGTCTAGCCAACTTATTCCGCTTTTTCCGCACACACAAAAGAAATAATCGCCAGGACGGATGGGACAGGGGGCGCCCACAGGAGACGGCGGCGGGATGAGGATTCGTTTCCTGACCGGGGGCATGGAGGGTACTCGTCAATTGAGTATCCTTGGAGCCCAGCAGGGGATGGAAATGAGATCGGCCACAGAGGCGGACAGCGCTTCGGTGGTGGTGGTTTGTGGGGGCCTTTCATCTAAAAAAGCGGGGCAAAATGACCTTCCCTTCCTCCTTGCAAAACCACCATCGCCCGTAAAGTGGTGCCTGGGGCGGGAATCGAACCCGCACGAGCACAAGGCCCAAGGCCCAAGGGATTTTAAGTCCTTATTTATGTGATTTCCGGTGAAGTCTAGTGAAACAAATTACCTTGATATATCATAGCGTTCCCGATATTATCTTTTACGCCGGCTCACATCGCATCACCCCCTTATTAGCCCAAAATGGGGGACAGATGGGGGACAAAAAAAATCCAAGGGATTTTTCAGATTGTAGAGAGACCGTGCAGCTCGATGTTCATGTGAAAGGTGTAGGCGATGGCAAAGTGGATACAAACCAAGCATGTAGGCGTTCGATACCGCGAACACCCGACCCGAAAATATGGTGTCAGGAAAGATCGGTATTATGTCATCCGCTATTACGTGCGCGGCGAAAGGGGAGTCGAACGCAAGGTGGAACCCCTGGGATGGGAATCTGCCTGGAAAGCTGGCAATCCGACTCAAACCATAAGCCTTGAACAGGAAGCCGTTACCCGCCGCGCCGAACTCATGCAAAACCAAAAAACGGGCAAGGGACCCGTCACCCTGAAGGATAAGCGGGCAGAGAACGTGACCGCACGCCAGGCGGAACTAGCAAAGCTCAAAGCAGATGCAGAGGCACAGAAAACGCTTTCCGAGTATTGGGAGCAGAGCTATTTTCCTGCGGCGAAACTGGCAAAGCAAAAGAACTCCTGGGAGAAGGAAGAACAGTATTTCAGGCTGCGGATATCGCCGCTACTGGGGGACTTGCCCCTGAAGGATATAAAGCTTGAACAGTGGGACGAATTGGTGAAGACGCTCGCCGCAGCCAACCAGTCTTTGCGTTCCCGCGAATATATCATCGGCACCTTGCGCCGGATAATGAAACACGCTTACGAGCGGCGACTTGTGTCCGAAGCACCCCCAACGGGGAAACGGATTGGTATCCCTGGGCCGGGAAACAACCGGCGTCAGCGATTCATCGAGGCACACGAGGAGGCAGCAATTCTCGGATATCTCGCCAAGGTGGACCTCTTTGCATGGCGCATGACCCGCTTTGCCTTCCTGACCGGTTGCCGTGCGTCAGAAGCATTCAATCTGACCTGGGCTGCCGTGTCCGGCGATAAGATCACGTTCAACGACACCAAGAATAAGGATTCCAGGGAAATACCTCTCTCCCCGCCGCTTGCGGAACTCTTCGAGTCGATACCGCGCGGCGCACCCGACGAATACGTTTTCATGAAAACGAACGGCGAACCCTACACGCAAGCCCCCATGGCATTTCAGACCGCTGTTGAAAAGCTGGGGCTGAATGAAGGCCGTAAGGCAAAAGATAAGGCAAAAGATCGAATCGTGTTCCATTCGATCCGGCATTCGGTGGCTACCCGCTTGGCAAAGCGGCTCACTGTGCGCGACCTGATGGAAGTCATGGGATGGCGCACGGTTCAGATGGCGATACGGTATGTGCATGGGAACGATGATGCAAAGAAGGCGGCGCTTTCCATGCTGGGGGGTGCGCCCGCAGACAATGTGCTCCCCTTCAGGACGGCAGAGAGCACAACATAGGGGGTTGGAGAAAGGAGCGAATACATGGGTAAGGCTGTTTCGTTCAGAGAATACGTCAGGGAGGTTTTGAATACGGCCAGGTATCGCCCTTGCGAGGATGTACCCGGATTTGTGGCGGTAGTGGATGTTCTCCCTGGTTGTATGACCCAAGGAGACACGGTTGAAGACGCCAGAGACCTTTTGATTGACGCCATAGAGACATGGATACTTTCGGCAGTCAAAGACGGCGAGGCGTTGCCTGCTGTCAATGGGTGCAGGTTGGCCGTTGTGGAACCGCCGGAGGAACCGGAGGCTGCCTGTGGGTAAGATTCCGCCATGCACTCGGGCTGAATTGATCCAGAGATTGAAGAGGCTCGGGTTTGACGGGCCTTATCCTGGAGGACGTCATTCTTACATGAGAAGGGACCGCTACAGGCAGATCATCCCAAACCCGCATGCTGGACAGATCGACTCCGTTCTTATCAGGGAGATCCTGAAGCAGGCAGGCATTAGTGCGGAAGACTGGTTGAACTCATAAGGCAGAAAATACTTTCCGGGGACAGGGCTGGATTAGCTACCCAGCCCGACAAGGCCGGATTCCTGACCGGTTTTCCCCTGGATTTTTCCCCACCAGGAGGCGCAGACATGGAAGAAATTTTCAATGTTTTGCTTACATCCTTGAAGTCTGAGGACGGATATATCCCGCCAGATCACCGCGTTATGTTGTCTTTGCTGACCTTGCTGGTGGGCGTGGACAATGTTTTAGCAGACATGCCGAGCGCCACCGATGCCAAACGGCATGAACTCGTTATACTCAAGGCCCTACTCGGGTCAGTTTTGGATATCATGCGCTGTGGGAAATGTGCACCTATAGACGAATCCTTTCCCTTTTTTGTGAATACACTGCTAGAGATCGGTGAGAGATTGCCTATATACTATTCGACTGCGGATAACACTGGGTCAGTTGTCACTAAGGAATATGGTGTGTCGTCCGTAATGAGTATACAGGATGTTTTGCACCGACAGCAATCAAGCAAGATGCGCAGCACCAGACAGAAAGATGCTAGTCAGGAGTTCATCGCTTGCATTAAGAATAGAGCAATACGAATGCTGCAACAGCACACATGGAGTGCGAACAGAATCAAGAATGAACTCATGAAGCAGGACGATGTGGCGACATCCGGCTACAGCGATCTAACCGTTTATTCGTGGGTGCGCGCGGCGCTCCACTCTGGCACATGACCCACCACCTTCCCCCATCCATTCCCGCCCGAAAATTATATTAAGCCTAAAACTTAGCTTTAGCCTTACCATAAATTGACTCGTAATTACGGTAGGTTAACATAGCTCCCGTGACGCAAAATTAACCACATACACGGGAGACAACCCATGGCAGCACGAAAGACCACCGCCCCACCCAAGATGGACCTGCATGACATTATCCAGGACTTGCCTCCGGTTTTCGGCAGGACAGACCTCAAGCGGCTGTTCGGAACTATTTTGGCACCGGGGTTCCTGGCGAACCTGGACAGCCGAGGCGAAGGCCCGCCGCGTTTCAGGATCGGGCGGAGGATTGGCTACAAACGGGATGAGTTCATCAGATGGCTGGAAGCCAGGGCCGTGCGGATACCCCTGTCGCAACCCAAGATCCGCCCGGAGGCAGTCCGATGAGCACCCGCTCCGAGACCCCACTTATCGGATGTTGTACCCGCTGCGCACAGCTATTCGATGACTGCAGGTGTCCCGAGGGAGACCGGCGGCGGGTAAAATGGACCGCTCCATCCGGCGACGGAAACGACCGGGGGCGCAAATTCCTGGAACGCTTCATCCCCAGACGCCGGGCCTTCGTAGCGCCGCAATTCTACGCGGCTGTGCGCTCCGGAATCTCCGACCCTGAAGCCGTATGCGACGCGGTTGCGCGATCCATGCGGGCGAGATTGACGGCGGCTTATGATTCGGACGAGCGCGCCAAAGTGACGGATCTCCTCGATGCTCTGAGGATGTTCGGGGAGGAGGCGTGACTTTTTGCAGACTACGTCGTCCAGCAAGAGCAACTCCCCGCTTCGGTGCGGATGCACCGCAAAGCCGCGAAATACAAGCGCGCATACTATGCGACGCAGGGTTGGGAGGCGAACCGATGACAGCCAAACTCTCATTGACCCTTACCGCCGCCGCGAAACCACCAGTCTTGTCGAAGTCCTTCACCCTGGCAGCGGATGGCACGTTGCAGAAACATCCGGGCGGAAACCTCGTTGCGGGGCACGCCCGCACGCTCCATGCAACCCTCGATCAATTTATGCGGGGACTCGCGGTGTTCAAGCCTTCACAGGCGTTCGTCTACGGGATTTGTCCGCATACGACCGCGCGAATTGTGCCGCGTGGGAAACTGGAGGCCGCACGGAAAGCTGCCCCGAAAGAGGCAGTTATTGCCAGAGATCGGGAGCATTTCAGTTACCCCGAGGGGCCTGGCATCTGCATGTTCGATTACGACCCTGCGCCGGGCGCGGAGCCTCTGGCCCGTGACGATTTGCTTCAGGCGCTCTACCGCGTCTGCCCTGGGCTGGAGTCTCACCCTCACGTCTGGGGGGCTTCAGCGTCGTCCTGCATTTACGCCAGCGACGGGACGGCATTGCGCGGTGTCGTGGGACAGCGGGTGTACGTGCCTGTGTCGGACGCGCGAGACATTCCGCGGTTCGGGGACGTGCTTTTCAAACGGCTTTGGCTCGCCGGTCTTGGCAGATTCGACATCTCGAAGTCAGGAGCACTCCTGGAGCGGAGCGTCATCGACGCGGCAGTGTGGCAACCGGAGCGTCTGGACTTCGCAGGCGGCGCTCAGTGCGGACCGGGGCTTGAGCAGCGTCGCCCGGCGCCGTTGGGTTTCAACATCGAGGCGCCGTACCTGGACACATGGACGCTCCCGGATCTTTCGCCAGAGGAAGTGGCGGATCTCGCGAAAATCAAGGCGGCAGCGCGTCAGAAACTCAAGCCCGAGATGGAAGTGAAGCGGGAAGCCTGGATAGATGAGCGTGTAGCCGAGCACGAGGCCGACCCGGCAAAATGGCGGGAAGTGTTCCAGGCGGCCGCGCGCGAAAAACGGTTGTTGGGGGATTTCGTCTTGCATCCGGCGGAGGGCGGGACGGTCTCCGTTGGAACGATTTTGGATAACTCCGACAAATGGCACGGTCAGCGGTTCGCCGATCCGCTCGAACCTGATTATGGTAACGATCCGCGAATTGCGTGGCTCAATCTTCGGGCCGCCGGGAAACCCTACCTTTATTCCTGGGCGCACGGCGGCCAGCGGTACGCGCTCCATAGGGCGCTATCCACGATCAAAATTCAAGGCGGGGAGCGCCCGCGAATCGTTACGAGGCTCCTGGAACTTGCGCGGCTGGATGGAACTCTGTTTGATCGCGGCGGCGAGTTGGTCCGGCTCGCGGACGGGCAGATGTACCCGGTTGACGGGCCATGGCTGGAGACCTATTTGACGGGCGTTTCCCGCTTTGTAAAACTCGACAAACGCTCCGAGAAATGGGAATCGCGGGACTGCCCGAAGGACTTGGCGCAAGCCATTCTTTCGTCCAGGGGCGAGTGGGGCCTTCCTTTACTCGACGCAATCCAGCGGACACCGACGATTGACCCCGTTACCGGGCGTGTCTTGGACACCGATGGATACGACGCCGAGCGGCGGCTCTATCTCGACCTTGGGGACTTTTCCACCTGGCGGGGAGTACCGGATAGACCTTCCGATTCCGATGTAAGAGACGCTATCACCACTCTGTGGTTCCCATTTAAGGACTTCCCGCTCCCTTCCCCGGTGGATCGCGGGGGGCTTCTCGCAGCGCTCCTCACCGCTCCCTGCCGGGGGTTGCTCCCAAAATGTCCCGGTTTCCTTGTGACCGCTCCTGCCATGGGATCGGGGAAAACATTGTTGGCGACCAGTATAGCCCACTTGACCGGGAGCGACCCCGAAATATTCCCGCCGGCGGATACGGAAGACGAGCTACGGAAGCGACTTGCAACTATTGTGCGGCACAACACACCCGCTTTCATCGTAGATAACATTTGCGGGACCTTCGAGTCTGCGAGTCTGTGCATGTACCTCACCAGCGAACGTTTTGATGATCGGCTTTTAGGCTCGAATACGAAGTTGACGGGCCGGACGAACAGCCTTGTTTTTTTAACAGGGAACAATCCCATAATCGCGGGTGATATGACGCGGCGGCTCATCCGGATCACCATCGACACCGAGATGGAAAACCCATGTTCCCGGACATTTGAAATCGACCCCGACCAGTATGTGAGGGATCACCGTCTTGAAATGGTTCGCGCGGCGTTGATTGTCCTTCGATCGGCGCACACGAGCGGCTTCCGCCACGACCGGGGGAGACTGGCGTCATTCGAGATCTGGAGCGACTTCATCCGGACTGCCGTCTTGTGGATCGGACAGCGGGGATGGCTTGATGTCGCTGACCCGGTTGACGGTATCGAAACGTCGCTCGCAAACGACCCTGACCGCGAGAAGTTGGACACCCTCCTCACCGTTTGGGCGCAAGAATTTGGCGAGCGCGGCGCAGTCGTTGCCGACGCAATTCAGCACGCAAAAACGGGGGGCGCTCCAAACGACCTGCGAAATGTCCTGGAAGCGGTTGCAGGTTTTAGGGGCGAAATCAACCCCCGGATACTTGCTAGCTGGATCAAGCAACATGAGCGAAAAATCGTGAATGGAAGCTACTTTACACGGAATGGGACCTGGAAAAAAATGACTCGCTGGATGGTGTATTCGGTGTATTCGGTGTATTCGGTGTATCCTTCTTACTCTTCTCCCGCAAACTGTCAAAATGACACTTTTATAGAGCGGGGGGAAACAACCCCACCTAATACACCATGTTCAGCCTGTGTGAACTACTCCCTCGACGCTCATCGGTGCGACTTCGGATGTGCCTGCGACGATGACAGCGACGCGAAATGCCGCGCCTTCGAGCGAGTGATGCACTGATGAAGATTCTTGTGGACACCCGCGAGCAGCGACCCTTCACCTTCTCCCGCTTCAATGTCGAGATCGACCGGGCCGCATTGCCTACCGGCGATTACAGCTTGCCCGGTTTCGAGGACAAGGTGGCCATCGAGCGCAAGAGTCTTGATGACCTGGTGGGCTGCCTGAAGGGCGAGAACCGCGCACGCTTCGAGAGGGAACTTCAACGGGGGCGGGCTTACGAATTCTTCTGTGTCGCTGTCGAGGCCAGTCTCGATGATGTGAGCAAGGGCCGCTACCGGAGCGAGATGAAAGCAGAGGCTGTGCTTCAATCCATCGTGGCCTTTGAGGTTCGGTATCGCGTGCCGTTCGTCTGGTGCGTGAATCGACAGGGAGCCGAGTACATGACTCACTCGTTCTTGAGCAAGTATGCCCGTGAGATCGAGGAACGTTCAAAGATGCTGACAAGGGGACAGGCGGCGAAGGCACCGCAGAAAGGAATCAGCAATGGACAATCAGACAGAGATACATAGCAAATTCAGATTTGAGCAGGACAGCAAGCGCTTCCATCGGTTTCAGATCGAGACAGCCGAAGGGATTGTCGGCACCGTCTACGTACCGAAAAACCTGAAGCCCATGCCGACCGTGTTGACCCTGGAGTATGCCGGGAAATCCGAGACAGCGGCTTGAGGGTCGCTTTCTGAAGGGCTGAGGCGATGAAAGTTCTAAAGAAAACGGAAAGTTCCTATACACCCCCCAGTCATGGGAAGAAAAGGCGGCTGAGACTGTGCAAACCAGTTGATGCTATCCGCATCTTGAATCAAGTTGTTACTGGTTTGTTCAATGACGATATTCCTACCGACAAGGCACGTTGTGTGATTTACGCATGTTCAACCTTGCCCAAGCTCTTTGAAGTTGGAGAGCTTGAGGAACGAGTCGGTGAATTGGAGAAACTCTTGCAGCAGCAGCGAAAATGAAAGGAGTTAAACATGAACTTGAAAGAACGTATCCAGAAGCTTTATGACCGACTCGCGGGAGCGGAAGAGACCTACCGCTTGGATGATGGCAGCACCCTTGCTTGCGGGGCTTATGCCGGCCAGGACGCTTGCTTTGCCGTGCTTGACCGGACATGGCCGGGGCACTTGCCCGACAAGGCCGTTGTGGCGCGAGTGCGGGGGGTGGTCGAGGGCGGGAAAGCCGGCAACATGATGCACCTGGCTGCCGTCTTATTGCAGGGGCCCATACCGGCGACCACAACCATGATTCATTGATTCCATGGGCCTTCGGTTCTCCGGGGGTCTTTCCATGCACCCACGTAAATTCTTCCTGCCACCCCTATTCTTCGGTATGCCTTCGTGGGGGCTCGTTGATTGTAGGCCATCCTGGCGCGTTCAGGGCGCTGAATCTCTTTCTTGGGTAACCGAATCACCTCCTTGCTTCAAAGACGCTATCTGCCGTTTCTTCGCCTCCTCCTCAAAGAAATGCCGTATCCTGGCACCCACCATGCCGAGTTGCGTTTTTGTTAGGTGCCTCCGGTGCTGATTTAACGACCGGACGAACTTAACAAGATCATCGGGTTCCCCCTTGCCTTGATACTCTCGGAATCTCGGTTCAATCCACGCCTTCTCGCAGGCACGAAAACGGTTGAGGCCATCGATGATTTTGCCCATGTTCGAGGAAAAGGCGCGGAAGAGACATGAACTCAGCAACGCGAATAGGGCAAATTTGCCCGAGTCGGAAAAGGGACGTGCCCGCGACGACGCCGCCCGCGCCATGAATGTTTCCCCGCGTTCGGTCGAGTATGGAAGCAAGGTAACTCGTCACAGGGGGCGGTCAACCGCCGCCACTGATCCAGGCGAGATCGGGATCTTGTTCATTGAAATAATAATGTAGGGCATCAACAAGGACCTTGAAGCTGGACCTGGCATGCAGGCG